>Ga0210409_10000027_pt1 | contig 380524 bp, 341 predicted proteins | sample IncBWH17MmetaG_FD_161649 | JGI IMG/M metagenome (GOLD analysis project Ga0210409, IMG submission 161649) | Forest soil microbial communities from Barre Woods Harvard Forest LTER site, Petersham, Massachusetts, United States - Inc-BW-H-17-M | ecosystem: Environmental > Terrestrial > Soil >...
GTTTGCGCTAGGAGCTTCCTTTCTATCCGCTGTGGCTGATCGTTTTGGCTTATGGGGGCCACATGGAGCAAAGAACGTAGCCTGGGGAGATTTCGCTCATTTCGTGGAATACACGGGCGCGGTGATGTCTCTCTTCCCCAGTTCATTGACGGTGTCGTTTGCATGGGCAGCTACCGTCGCGGAGACCCTCTTTGGGATATTGCTCATCGCTGGCTTCAGAGTACGAATGACCTCCGTCCTCTCCGGTCTTCTCCTTTTGTCATTTGCTATGGGCATGGTCACAGGTCTTGGCATCAAGACGCCTTTCGACTATTCCGTCTTCTCGGCGGCCGCAGCAGCATTCTTACTGGCATTCTGGGAGCCTGACCGATTCACGTTGGACAAGCTTCTGAATCGATTACGAAACTGAGCGGGAGATCCACCACGAACAACACTAACTTTGATAGCGTGAACGCTACGCGTAATAGACACAGCGAATTCAAGGAGCAGAGCGATGACAGAGATGAAAGCAATGGAGTTTAAAGACAAGCTGAGCCTCAGTCGGTAACACGTCCCGTACCTCAACCGAAGGCGGGAGAAAGGAGGCAGTTCCTATGAAACTGACATGGCTCGGCCATTCCGCATTTCGTATCGAGGCGTACGCGGCCAACATTTTGATCGATCCGTTTCTGTCCGATGACCCATCTTGGAACCAAGGGTGGAGCGGCTACCTTGCAGGCAAGAACTCGACACAGGGAGGTGACTGATGAAGGCGATTGTGGTGACGGATCAGGCTGCGGGAACGGCCGGGGTGAAGCTGGTGGAACGGCCCGAGCCGCAGGCGGCGATAAACGACGTCGTTGTTCAGATTCATGCGTCGGGATTCACCGGCGATGAGCTGACATGGCCCTCGACCTGGACCGATCGCGTCGGCCATGACCGAACGCCTTCAATCCCCGGACACGAGCTGGCCGGAGTGGTCACCACTCTCGGCTATGGCACGACGGGGCTGTCGATTGGACAGCGGGTGTTCGGCCTCACGGACTGGTATCGCGACGGCACGCTGGCGGAGTATGTCGCCGTCGAGGCACGCAACCTCACACCGCTGCCGGGCGACGTCGACTTCACCGTGGGCGCGGCCCTCGTGATGCCAGGCCTGACCGCGTGGCAGGGCCTGTTCGAGCACGGCCGCCTTCACGCGGGGCAGAGCGTCCTCGTGCACGGTGCGGCCGGCGTAGTCGGTTCGATGGCGAGCCAGCTCGCACGTGAGGCCGGCGCATACGTCATCGGTACCGGGCGCGCTGCCAGTCGTCAGACGGCGCTCGACTTCGGCGCACAGGAGTTCGTCGACCTCGATAACGAAGCCCTGGAAAACGTGGGCGCAGTCGATCTGGTTTTCGACGTCCTCGGCGGCGACATCGCGAAGCGGTCTGCGGGCCTGATTCGCCCCGGAGGAACCCTGGTGACCGTCACCGGCCCGACCGAGGCACGGCCCTCTGGCGGCCTAACTGTCGACTTCGTCGTCATACCAGATTGCGCCCAATTGAGTGAGCTCGTCCAGCGGGTCAGGGTTGGTCGGCTGCGGACAAACATCGGTAACGTGGCTGCCCTCGACGATGCGGTTGCCGCCTTCAACCGGACCGAGCGGATCAAGGGAAAGACAATCATCCGCGTACATCCGTGAGGACTCGGGGATTGGCGGCTGGCCCAGGCTTTTCACTACCGGGTGGCCCACCCTTTCGAGCACAAGCGTACGTCAACAATGAGGGTGCCCCATCCCTTTTTCGCGCCCTTTGCGAAAAGGGTGGCTGCCATAATTTCGATCAGCTTGTCGCTTCGTCCCTGAGCTGCCGGAACCGCAACGCTGCTAGGGCTGCGGCTTGGCATTCGGGTCGGGCGCGGGTTTGTCTTTCTTATCGTTCTGCGGATTCTCGTAAATTGAATATTGCCCCTCAGGACGCTTCAGCTTGATGGTGATCTCCATCGTCGGCTGGTTGATTTCGTAGTCTTCGCCAAAAGTTTGAAATCCCGGCGCCAGCACCTGCACCCGCAATTTGCCGTAAGGGACGCCGTCAAAGTTAGCCTTCCCCTCCGCGTCGGTTTTCAGTTCAAGCCCGCCGCGATCCTGCTTGTCATTCTTGCCCACCGAGTGCATGACGACTCCCGCATTGCGCACCGGCTTTCCGTTATAGTCCTTGACCACCACAAAGCTCAGCGACGATACCGGAACGTCGTATTGCGACTTCTTATCGCTGGCATTGGCCGCAACCGAGAAGGCTCCGACAATCCAGAGCATTCCCGCGATCATCATCGCCACAGAAGTTTTCACGCCTCACCTCGTAAACACGCCGGAACCCACTGCTAAATAATATACTTACGCGCATCCGCAGAGCGCTTGCTTGACAAGCAATCACCGCCGCTCTATACTTAGCACTCGCCAACCATGAGTGCTAACACTGCAAACCGATTGAGTTGGCTAGCGGTATCTCTTGAGCACTTTACCCTAAATCCTAACTGAATACGAACGAAAGGAGCTGCAAGCATGTCTACGAAATTCACCCCACTACACGACCGCATTCTGGTCCGCCGCGTAGAAGAAGTAGGCACCACCCGAGGCGGCATCATTATTCCGGATAGCGCTAAGGATAAGCCTTCGGAGGGCGAGGTTATTTCTGTTGGACGCGGTAAGAGCAATGATGAGGGGAAGGTGTTTCCTCTCGACGTTAAAGAAGGCGATCACATTCTGTTTGGCAAGTACTCCGGGACGGAGATCAAGTTGGATGGTGAGGATTTCATCATCATGCGCGAGGAAGAGGTTCTCGGCGTTGTGACAGGTGCGACGACGAGCAAGAAGGAAACAGCCGGCTCGCGCCGATAGAGCAATAAGGAGGTTCGCGTCGCGCTTAGTTGTCCGGTTCGCTTACGCTCATCGGACGCGCGGCAGCTCACCTAGGTCCTTCAGCGACAAAAAGCCGTCGCTCAGGATGACAGCAAAATTTAAATTCAATAGGAGAAAAGACATTTATGGCAAAGCAAATCGTACACGGAGAAGAGTCGCGGCAGGCGATTCTCCGGGGAGTGAATCTTCTTGCCGATGCAGTGAAGGTTACTCTGGGCCCCAAGGGGCGCAACGTTGTGATTGAAAAGAAATTCGGTTCGCCGACCATCACCAAGGACGGCGTCACCGTGGCAAAAGAAATCGAACTGAAGGACGCGCAGGAAAACATGGGCGCGCAGATGGTTCGCGAAGTGGCGTCGAAGACCTCGGACATCGCGGGCGACGGCACCACCACAGCAACCGTTCTGGCACAGGCGATCTATCGCGAAGGCGTTAAGACTGTTGCTGCTGGCGCTAACCCGATGGCGATGAAGCGCGGCATCGAGAAGGCTGTTCTCACCATTTGCGGCAGCGTTGACAAGGACGGCAACCGCGTCAAGGGCGAGCTAGACAAGTTTTCCAAGCCCGTGACCGGCGATATGATTGGACAAGTCGGCACCATCAGCGCCAACAACGACGAGACCATCGGCAAGATCATTGCCGAGGCCATGAAGAAAGTCGGCAAAGATGGCGTCATCACCGTGGAAGAAGCCAAGACTCTCGAGACTCAACTCGAAGTGGTCGAAGGCATGCAGTTCGACCGCGGCTATCTCTCTCCTTATTTCGTCACCGATCCCGAGCGCATGGAAACCGCGCTCGAGAACGCATACATCCTGATTCACGAAAAGAAGATCAGCTCGATGAAGGATCTTCTTCCTCTGCTCGAGCAGATCGCGAAGAGCAGCCGTCCGTTGCTGATCATCGCCGAGGATGTTGAAGGCGAAGCGCTCGCAACTCTGGTCGTGAACAAGCTGCGTGGCACGCTGCAAGTGGCCGCCGTCAAGGCGCCCGGCTTCGGCGATCGCCGCAAGGCTATGCTGGATGACATCGCGAAACTCACTGGTGGCAAGGCCATCACTGAGGATCTCGGCATCAAGCTGGAAAACGTGCAGATCAGCGATCTCGGCCAGGCCAAGAAGATCACCATCGACAAGGACAACACGACCATTGTCGAAGGCAAAGGCAAGCCCGGAGACATTCAGGGCCGGGTGAAGGAAATTCGTGGCCAGATCGAAAAGACCACCAGCGACTACGACCGCGAGAAGTTGCAGGAGCGGTTGGCGAAGCTGGTTGGTGGCGTGGCTGTGATCAAAGTTGGCGCTGCGACCGAGACCGAAATGAAAGAGAAGAAAGCTCGCGTCGAAGATGCCATGCACGCAACCCGCGCTGCAGTCGAGGAAGGCATTGTCCCCGGCGGCGGAGTGGCTCTAGCTCGCTGCGTAAACGCGCTCGATAAGGTGAAACTCGAGGGCGATGAGCAGATCGGCATAAACATCGTGAGACGCGCCATCCAGGAACCGCTACGCCAGATCGCCGAGAACGCCGGCGAAGAAGGCGCCATCGTCCTGGGCAAAGTCAACGACTCGAAGGATCCGAACTTCGGCTACAACGCTTTGACTGGTGAGTACGAAGATCTGGTTAAGGCGGGCGTGCTCGATCCGACCAAAGTTGTGCGGACCGCGCTGCAGAATGCGGGTTCGATTGCGTCGTTGATGCTGACCACGGAAGCTCTGATCGCCGAAATCCCAGAGGAGAAGAAGAGTGCTCCGATGGGCGGCGGACATGGTGGTGGGATGGAAGGCATGTACTAAGAAGCTGTCAGCCGTCAGCTTTCCGTCGGATCAAAAGCCCCGCTCGCGAGAGCGGGGTTTTTTTGTTTGGTGCGATGCGCACTTGGATACAGCCGCTCGCCCGCGGTCGAGGATTGACGGGAGTAGTGTCTTGGGAGAAATTCGGATACACTCCTTCGTTCCGATTTCGGCGCGACCTAGGCGGGTGGAAGACCCACTGGTTATCAAAACGTGTAATCGCGTGGTTACAGCAATTAGTTTTTCCTGCGTTACGTTTTTCTGTTAGGCAGTTTGCCGCGACAAACTTGACAATTTTGTGGGTTGACTCGTGGTTCCTGTTGGTGTATGTTTTCCCGGTTTGCCAAGTCCCCTCGCTGGCAAAACTACCTTGCCGGCATCCCCCAGATCGGCGAACAACTGGGTCTCGCTACGTCCCGGAATTCTGGAGGTCTCGATGCAACGCACGAGTCGTGTCATTTTCTTGCCGATGATCGCTTTGTGGCTGGTCGTCCCGTTGTTCAAAGTATCGGCGCAGACCTATACCTACAAAGATCTCTATAATTTCAACTGTTCGACTGACGCCTGTGGCCTACAGCAGCCGATCCCCCTGACCCAAGGGCGGGACGGCAATCTATACGGGATGAGCTACTCCGGCGGGACCAGCAATGGGGGCACGGCCTGGAGAATCGGTCCGACCGGATCCTATGCCACGCTCTACGACTTCCCTATCGGAAGCTTTAAGAATAACCCCATCAATGGCTTGGCTCTCGCGCTCGACGGGAACTTTTATGGAACGACGCTATTTCTAGGTACAAACAACGAAGGCTACATTTTCAAACTCACTCCTGGGCGAGTGCTGACCCACATCTACGACTTTGGGTCCGGCCCGGACGGAGGAATCGATGGCGAACCGCTGACTCAGGGGCCGGATGGAAATCTGTACGGCCACGACTGGTTCAACTGTTACTTCTTCAAAATCATAGTCAAAACGGGAAAGTTCTCCAATGTGTCCCCAACTTGTCCGAACCCCAACACTTCCTATTACGGGTTAAAACTCGGGGTGGACGGAAAACTCTACGGTAACGTGCCTATTGGTGGCGCCAACAATAAGGGTGAGGTGTACAGCGTAACCACGACGGGGAAGATCACGGTCATCCACAGCTTCAACGGCACCGACGGTGAAGTTCCGGTCGGAAACCTGGTGCAGGCCACGGACGGCGACTTTTACGGCGTGACGCAACAGACCTCCGTAAGCACGTCCACCGGCGAGATCTTCAAAATAACTCCTACCGGTAAGCTCACTGTGTTGCATACGTTCAACACCGACGGTTCGGAAGGCACCAACATCCAAACCGGCCTGGTGGCTGCGAGCGACGGCAATCTGTACGGCGTCACAACAGGCGGAGGCGCCAACAACGGGGGCGTGCTTTTCCAGGTCACCCGTACCGGCACTTTCACAAAATTGCGGGACTTCAACTGTGTGACCGATCCCTGCAACAACTGGGTGCCGCTGGCCCAGCGCACCGACGGAACTCTCTACGGAGTGGGAACAGGCGGCTCTCCCGGCGCCAGCGGGGGTGTCTATACCGTCAGTAGTCCCAGCTTCCCTCCGTTCATCATCGTTCAGAATTACTCGGCCAAATCCGGCCAGACGGTCGACATTCTTGGCAACGGGTTCACCGGCGCGACCGCGGTCGACTTCGATGGCATTGCGGCCACCAGCTTCAAAGTGGTCAGCGACAACTTCATAACCGCCGTTGTTTCCCCCGCTTCAGAAACAGGTCTGGTTACGGTGACCACGCGAAGTGGCAAGCGAAGCACGCAGACCAATCTCAAAGTCCCCCCCGCAGTTACCTCGTTTAACCCGACGTCCGGTTCGGTCGGCACACAGGTGACGATTATGGGAACGGGTTTCACCGGGGCATCAAAGGTTACATTCGGCGGTGTCAAAGCCACAACGTTCACTGTGAACTCAGCCACAAAGATCACCACCAACGTTCCCCCGGGGGCCGTAACTGGCCCGATCGCTGTCACCACAATCGGCGGCACCGGAAGCAAGGGGACATTCACGGTGAACTGAGCGTCTTGGTCGGTTAGCGAGTGGCGAAAAATCCCGATTACGGCAATAATCTCACAGAAAATGACAGTCCGTTAACAATCGCTGGACAACTTCAGCCGTGAATGAGCATGTCATCAGAGTATCCAAATGGATACTCGAGACCCCTTCCGAGTTGGATGGGCGGCCCGTCCAAGCTTCGCTTGAGCGGGGATCTCGGCGCGAGTCCGCAGCCGAGCGGTGTCCTGGGGATGTGCCGCTCATGCCGGGCGTGACTCAAGCACAGGTTCTTATCGGCACGACTGAAGTCGTGCCCTTCCCAAAAACTGCACGAGCGCCGATGCTCGCGTCTACATTGATTGGCGACGTAGAGGACACCAGGTCCCTCGACTCCGCCATTGGGACTCGCTTACGCGAATCCGATGGCTGCGCTCGGGATGGCAGATTTCTTTGAAGGCGCGAAATGTCGCCCATCGTCCTGAAAGAGAGTGCGCAGGTGACATTCGTACTCTTGCGGGGATGTTTTTGCCTCGTGGGACCTTTGCCATGTGTTATGTTCTTGCAGCGTGCGCGCACATCCGCCTGGCCGCGCACGGGACTGCAACCGCGTGCTCAAATCAAGAATGGTCAAATCGAACATGATCAAAGCGAAGGTTATCAAGTCCGTCTTGTGCTTTTGTCTGCTCACTGGGGGAGCGTTCGCGCAGACGGTTCGCGATAAAGATGATTCGCAAGCGACTAAGCTGATTGTGCTCGAGCGCCTTTGGAACGAAGCCCAGGTGACTCGTGACGAGCGCGCGTTAGAGGGCATGATCGCCGACTCTTTCGTAAACACTGAGTGGGACGGTGAGGTCAGCGAGCGAGGCAAATTTCTGGCCGATATCAAAGACCCGAAGTTCAAGCCTGACCTGGTCGCCATCCAGGACCTGAAAGTGAACCTGTACCACAACGCCGGGGTGGTGACTGGTGTCTATCACACGAAGGGTTCCTATAATGGTAAGCCCTATGACCATGTCGGCCGCTTCACCGATACCTGGATTTTTCAAGAGGGCAAATGGGAGTGCGTGGCCAGCCACACCAGCCTGGTCAAGAAATAGCTACCCACAACTGATCGCCCGCGGGCAGGTTCTCATCGGTACGATTGAAGTCATGCCCTTCCCAACAACTGCACGAGCGCGGACGCTCGTACCTACATTTCTGAGCTTTGCGCGGTTGGACAGCGAGGGCGGTTGTTCCACGTGTGTATCGCGGCTGGCACGCGGACAGGAGTGTCCGCGCCACACGAATGTTGGCGGATCGAGATTTTGGTCTCCCACCATGTAGCACTTTGTTACTTGCGGGGGATCTGCGCCGCGACCTCGTCAGCCGATTCGAGTATGCTGTAAGTCTCCCCAGTCTTCATGTGAATGAGGGTTCCCTGAATTGGCCCAGGGGCGAAGGATTGAATTTCGCTCGACTCTAACCACACCGGCGTGCGGTTGGCGTCGGTCAAGGTAAACTGAATCACCGGACGAGTATATCTCCCTGTTCGATCAACTCCATCCTTGGTTTTTTCGGGCGGGTGCTCGGGTGGACAGACGGGGGCGGCTGTCCCCGCGTGGGTGTGGCGGGGCGGCTTAACGGCTGCATTTGCAATGCGGCGAAGAAAACCAGCCCGGGCGTGGTTTCAGGCGTATGCTGGCATTATGGCTTATCTTGCGGAACACCTCTCCAGCCTTCGTCATGAAATCACTGATTTGCGGAATTTGAATGTTCTGTATTCGCGGCAGAGCGAGCACACGCCAGTGGAGCAGAGTGCGTCGACTGTGCGGGAAAGCCGGCTGGTGCAGATCAAGCAGGAATTGTCGAAGATGCGCAATCGTCCTGACGATAGCGCGGTGTGGTGGGGGAAATCGAGCACGCCGGATCGCGTTGTTTAGTGCCCTGACGAACTTGCGGGCTCCGGAGCGTGCATCGGTTCTTCGATGATTTCGGGGCATCGGCGCTGAGGCCATCGTGTATGATTACGAGGCTTTGGACTTCTCTTACACAATTCTCCGCGTAGCCTTGTTATTTATTGCGGCTACGTTTTGGATTCTCTACTTCCACGAAATCCTGTTCCGGTCGGGGAGGGTTCGGACCCAGTGGCTGAAAAAGGGCTTAGCCGATCTGGGACTGATACTCGTCATCGGGCTGGTTTCGTCCCTGCTATTCCTCCTGGTTAGCGGCTTTCAGTCTGGGCATCACCGGTAGCGATACCGGTAGCTTAATCTGGCGCGTCTGATGTTTTAGAAGGTCCTTCCTCGTCTCGAGCTCGCCAAACCATTGCGCGTACCTATGTACCATGGTACGATCTGGAATGCCTCGTGAAAAAGAGCTCTCCCCGTTTGTCGAAGTCGAACGCGTTCAGACCGGAGTGCGGCTTGAAAAACGCATGTTGAAGGTACTGAAGGCGGTCGCCGAACTGAAAGACATGACCTTGGGCGATCTGTTGGAGGGCGTGGTGCTGCACGCCTTCGAGGGGAAAGCGCCTTTTTCTTCGGAGACGCTCAAGGAGATCGAGCAGTTCAAGAAGATTTACGGGATGACGTTGAAAGCATCGGATAGCCATCAACTGAAGGAGCGACGGCGATGAAGATAGGTTTGCTGATTGGGCTTGCAGTGGGTGCGTCGGCATTGCTGGTGTTGCTCTATCAACATCATCGGCGGGGTGCTTCGGGCGGCCCGGTCGTGCACGTGCGCAACGAGTTCGAGTTTACGGTTCATGCGCCTTATCAGGTTACGGCTCCGTTGTTCGGGCCTGAGGCGGAGCGGGGATGGGCGGAGGGCCACTGGGATCCGCACTTCTTGTATCCGCAACCAGCGCAGGATATTCAGGGGGCGGTGTTCACAATCCGCCATGGACACCGGCAGGCGTACTGGATCAACACATCGTTGGACATGAACGCCCGCCACTTTCAATATGTCTACGTCATTCCGGAGGCGATGGCCGTACTGATCGACGTGCGCTTCTCCGAGCCAGATCCATCGAATACGAAGGTGAATGTTGCGTATGAACGCACCGCTTTGAATCCCGAGGCCAACGAACACGTGAAACAGCTGGGCAACTCGGACCGGGAGAGCAGCAAAGAGTGGGGCACCGCGATTAACGATTACCTGGCGAAGCAGAAGGTTGTGGCTCGGTAAGGGATTGACCTCGAGGCCGCGCCGCCTCTGGCTTGAGGAACAAGCATGAGGCGGCGCAGAGATACTTACTTGGTCAGTGCTCGGAAGCCGACATTGCCACCCGAGCTGGGGGTGTAACGTCCTACGATTTCGAGTTTGTCGTTGAGGCCATCGGCTCGGGTAATATTCGGGCCGTTGGGATCTTCAACATCGTAGTAGGTGCCGCTGTGAAGCAGCCAGCCGTGCTCGTTGCCGCTAGAGTCGTAGTAGGTACCGTCGATGTCGCCCTTATTGTTCGGGGTGTGCACGACGGTGCCGAGTCCTCCTGCGGCGTTGGGGTTGTTGATGTTCTTGAAGGTGCTTCCGGTTAAGAGAAAAGAATCGAAATCGCCGGACGAGTTGGTCGCGTAAACGGTAATCTGGCCTTTGTTGTTGACTCCCCAGGCGACGGTATTGGTTTCGCCGGGCACATCAATGCTCGTGTAGTTCGCACCTATCTTTGAAAAGCCGTGCGAGGCCCCGGCGGTGTCCAAGTACAAGCCTACAACCTCTCCCTTGTCGTTGATTCCGGTCGGCTCGGTGCCCGTTCCGCCTGGAAAATTGATGTCTGCGAAAGTCCCGTCCTTAGTCCGGGTAAATCCGATTATTACCCCATTGGTACTAATGCACCAGCCGGCAACTGTGCAACTTTTATTGATGCCGTAGGCCGCGATGCTCGAACTGCATTTGCTGTAGTCGAACGAGGTGGTGGGTATGCCGTGGATCATTCCATGCTGAATCCCGCTGGAATCCAGATAGTCTCCGGCGATAGTGCCAAAGTCGTTGACCGCGTACGTATCCGTTTCCAATGCGGTTTTGCTGGCGTGAACGTCTTTGAAGGTAAAGGTTAACGGGGGTGCCGCCGCGATACCGACGGCGACGAAGGTTAGAACAAACAATACTCCAAGAATCGACCTTTTCACTGTTGGACCTCCTGGAAAAATCGTTGTGACTCGATCCGGTCGAAATCCAGAATGAACCTGCTTGAGCCGCAGTGGCCGTGCCGCCCCAAGCCCGATTGAAGGGCCTGAGGCGGCGAAGCGCAGAGAGACGTTGCTATTTGTAGGTTGCTTTGAAACCGGTGCCGCCGCCGCCATTACCTGACCCGTAACGTCCGACGAGTTCGTTCTTGTCATTGAGGCCGTCGGCGCGCGACGTCCCACCGGGATCCACGACATCGAAGTACTTGCCCTTGTGAAGCAGCCAGCCTTTTTCGGCGCCGGTGGAGTCATAGTAGGTGCCGTCGATGTCGCCATTATTCGCGGGGGTGTGGACGATAGTGCCGAGTCCACCGGTTGCGTTCGGGTTGTTGATGTTCTTGAACTTCGTCCCGGTTACGAGGAAAGAATCGAAATTGCCAGACGAATTGGTGGCGTATACGGTAATCTGGCCCTTATTGTTGACTCCCCAGGCGACTGAATTGGTTTCGCCCTTCACGTCAATGCTCTTGTACTTGCTACCGATCTTTGAAAAGCCATGGGTGACATTGGCGGAGTCGAGGTACAGGCCCACAACCTCTCCGTTGTCGTTGATCCCAGTGGCCTCGGTTCCGTTGGATTTGGGGAAATTGACTGCAGTGAATTTGCCCTTAGAATACACAAAACCTTCGAACAGACCGGTCTTAGTGCTGGTGCACCAGCCAGCTACCTGACCTTTGTTGTTGATGCCGTAGAACGCGATCCCGCCAGTGCCGAGAATCGCCGCGCAATTCTTGTTGTTTACGGTGGTCAGCTTCTTCCCCGCCAGAATCATCCCGTGTTGAACGCTCGCGGAGTCTAGATAGTCGCCAGCGATGACGCCAGTATTGTTGACGCCGTAGGTGTCGGTTTCTACTGCCGTTTTGTTGGCATGAACATCGGAATAGGTGAAGGTTAAGGGTGGGGCCGCCGCGATACCAACGGCGACGAACGCGAGAACTATCAATACACCAAGAATCGACCTTTTCACTGGTTTCTCCTCCTAGAGAAAATTGTTGTCACTTCTCCTGCCCCGGCGCGAACCAGTGCAGGAGTCATTAGAGCTTCCTCGAACCAGATTTGCGCACACTTTGCAGTTGGCGCAGAAACGGTGGCTTCGCGCGACGGTGGCGGAAAGTCGCGAAGCGTTCGAGGCCGCCCATTATCATCCTGGCTAGGGTTGCGGTCAAGATGAAAGGTTTTGCACTTCTAAGCGTGAGACTGAGGAGGCATGCGGGAGATAGTTGTCGGCCCCGCGGGGGCTTGGACCTTTCCAAGTTTTTTACGGCTTACACCTTCAGCCGCTTCGCGGCTCAAGGCGCGCGCATCTATACTTCATTGAATGCTGTACGTGAGTTAGTTCTTATTCGTTAGGACCCGCAAATCCTGCCCTGTCATTTCTTTTGGTTCGTCGATTCCCAGCATGCCTAGGATGGTTGGGGAGATGTCACGCAGCGAGCCTCCGGGCCGCAGAGTGAACTGTTTGCTGTTCTCTAAGATGACGATAAAGGGGACGGGATTGGTGGTGTGTGCGGTGTGCGGGCCTCCGGTTGCGGGATCGACCATCATTTCGGCGTTGCCGTGGTCGGCGGTGATCAGCATTGCTCCGCCCTTGGCACGGACTGCCGGCTCGATGCGGCCGAGGCAAGCGTCGACGGTCTCTACAGCTTTTACTGTAGGTTCAATCTTGCCGGAGTGGCCGACCATATCGGCGTTGGCGAAATTGACGATAATTACATTGAAGGTTCCGTCTTCTACTGCCTTCACCACCGCGTCCGCGATGCCGGCGGCACTCATCTCTGGTTTCAGATCGTAAGTGGCGACCTTAGGCGACGGGACGAGCAAGCGGTCTTCGCCGGGAAATGGTTGTTCTACGCCTCCGTTGAAGAAGTAGGTGACGTGGGCGTATTTTTCTGTCTCTGCCACGCGCAGATTGCGGAGATTCATCTGGCCCATCACGTTGGCGAGGATATTGTTCATCGACTCTGGTGGGATGACGACTGGCAGGTTGAACTGTTTGTCGTAGCGGGTCATACAGACGTAGTGCAGATTCCTGGGGACGCGGTCGCGGGGGATGGCAGCGTCGAGATCGTCAGCGCCGGGGAGATCGCGTCCGGCTTTTTCGTTGAGGCCGCTGTTGCGAGTGAGCGCGCGCGTAATCTGGCGGACGCGGTCGGCGCGGAAGTTGAAACAGATGCAGGAATCCTCATCACGAATTGTGGCGAGGGGTTCGCTTTTGTTGTCGACACAGACGAAGGGCACGATGAATTCGTCCGTGATTTCTTTGTTGTAGGATTCTTTCACGCCCTGCACCGGGTCGACATACTTTGCTGCTTCGCCGTTGCCGTGGACCATGGCGCTGAATGCTTTGGCAATGCGTTCCCAGCGCCGGTCGCGGTCCATGGCGTAGTAGCGGCCGTTGACGGTCGCAATCTTTCCGGTGTTGTACTCCCGCATTTTTTGCTGCAGTTGTTCGAGATAACCCGCTCCGTTGGTAGGGAAAGTGTCGCGGCCGTCCATGAAGACATGGACGAAGGTACGGTCTACGCCATTCTGTTTGGCCATGCGGAGGAGCGCGTAGAGATGCGTCTGGTAGGAGTGCACGCCGCCATCGGAGAGCAACCCGAACAGGTGAAGGCGGCGGCCTCCGGTGCGGGCATTCTTCATGGCGGCGAGTAGGACTGGGTGGGAGAAAAATTCGTCGTTCTGGATCATCAACTCGATCCGGGTGCTGTCCATGTGGACGATGCGGCCGGCGCCGATGTTGAGATGGCCGACTTCGCTGTTGCCCATTTGTCCTTCGGGCAGTCCTACGTAGGGGCCGCTGGTTTGAAGCAAGGTGTTGGGATAGTCGCGCAGCAGGCGGTCGTAGGTGGGCTTGCGGGCGAGCGCGATGGCGTTGGCTTTGGTTTCGGCACGGTAGCCCCAGCCGTCGAGGATGATGAGGACGAGAGGTTTGGGAGGCATTTAACTGCTAGCTCCTGGCTTCTAGCTCAGGCGGAAAACCCGCCACGGATTTATGCGGATGAACACGAATCCGAATATTACTAGTTCTTTCGGTCGGTGGGCGTCGGCGTTGCTGGCGTGCTTTTCGGTTTTTCTTGACCTTCTTTTATAATTTGCTCGGCCTGTTTCGTCATGGCGTCCATTTGCTTTTGCATGCGGGCGTAGGAAGCCTGCATCGACTCGGAGGTCAGGGCGGGCATCTCCCGCATCATCTTTTGGCCGGTGGGCGATGCGTAGAAGATGCTCATGGCATCGATGTCGGTTTTTGAAAAGTGCCTCTGGTAGATCGGGATCATGTCATCGAGCATGGCGTCCATGGGCATGTCCTTCATGGTTTCTGCGATCATTTGGTTGGCGCGCGCTATTTTATCAGCCGAAGTTTGGGGGTAACGCTTTTTCAGAGTCTCGTCGATCATGGTGGTCTGTTGCTTCATCATGGCGTCCATCACCTGGCGCATTTGCTGGTGAATCTGCATGACCTCGAAGAGCTTTTGGATGTCTTCTTTGGAGGCGGGGGTGTCGCCCGTCGAGGGCGCGGTCTGTTGGGCCAAGCCTGCTGAAGTTACGAGAAGAACAATTGCGAGGAAAGCAGAACGACGTTTCATAAGACTCCTCTCCGAAAACGTCTACCAGATTACCTCGACAGGATAACGCTCAAAGTGCGGATCGGCAGTGACCAGCGGAAGTTTTTCTTCGATACTCTGTGCAATTAGGACGCGGTCGAACGGGTCGCGGTGGTGAAGCTCCAGGCTTTCGATCTTTAACACATGATCCAAAGTGATTGGCAAAACGGAAACGCCGTTGAATGCCAGCTTTGCAGTGAGGAACGGGCCGACCGGACTCGGCAATGTCAGCTTGCCAACTTGCACTTTCGTGATGATCTCCCAAATACTGGCGACGCTCATCCAAACATCAGCGACGGGCAAAAGCCTACGGACCTCTTGTGAGAGACGGGCCTCCTCGGTAAGGCCCCAAAGAAACACGTGAGTATCAATGAGAACCCTCATTGATAGAAGAGGTCTTCGATTTCTTTGGGTAGAGGATCATTGAAGTCATCGGGAACAGTAAATTCACCCTTGGCTGATCCCAATTTAAACTTGCGGGCGGCCGGTTTAATGGCGACCAGTTTCGCTACCGGTTTCCCGGCCTTGGCAATAATGACCTCTTCGCCCATGGCTACCCGTTCTAGCAGGCGCGAGAGGTGGGTTTTGGCCTCGTGGATATTGACTTCCATGGGATAAGTATAGCTAAGTCGTGGACTAAGTCAATACTTCAGGCTCCTCGTGGTGGGCATGCAGTTTAAATAGACCTAATGCTCGCCGAGTGGCGCTCGCGGCGATGCCCCCGAATGCGGCGATGCGTCCAGGCAAGCCAAGCACAAAGAATTGCCGTTGATCCGATCACTCGACGTAGATAATTCGACTCCAGATCGTTCAATCCGAGCCGATCAGCAATACGAGTGGTGACATATGATGCCACGCCTGCGATTGCGATTGTGACGGATACTGCCAGCAGCAACTCGGCAGCGTCCTTGGCAATATGGCGCCACGTCCATTTTGTTCGTACTCGAATCATCTGAACAACGCCGATGGTAGTGAACACCAAGAAGCCCGCGATGAAAGCAAGTACCGGCACGCTATCGGCGCCTATCCACGCACCAAGTACGGAAACCTGAAGTTCGGGCAGCATTTTGCACCCTATTTTCTGTAGTTCAGTGCGTTCAACCCCAGAAATCTCGCCGCACCTCCCAATTCTTCTTCGATCCTTAGCAACTGGTTGTACTTTGCGATGCGGTCCGTCCGCGAGGCCGAGCCCGTCTTGATCTGCCCCGCCCCGGTCGCTACGGCCAGGTCGGCGATGAACGTGTCTTCGCTTTCACCGGAGCGGTGCGAGATCACCGAGGTATAGCCGTTGCGGCGGGCCAGATCGATGGCGTCGAGGGTTTCGCTGACTGTGCCGATCTGGTTGACTTTGATCAGAATTGAGTTGGCGACGTGCTTGTCGATTCCCGCTTGCAAGCGCTCTACGTTGGTTACGAAGAGATCGTCGCCCACTAGCTGAATCTTGTCGCCGAGTTCTTTGGTCAGCAGCGCCCACCCATCCCAATCATCTTCCGCCAAGCCATCTTCCAGAGAGACGATGGGGTAATCGTTGGCCCACTTTGCCCAATAGCGGACCATTTCTTCGGAGCTCTTGGCCGACTTGTCGGACTTCTTGAAAACATATTTGCCGTCTTTGTAGAGCTCGCTGGCGGCGGGATCGAGCGCGATGGCGATTTCTTCTCCGGGCGTATAGCCGGCTTGCTGGATGGCTTCGAGCACAACCTCGATGGCTTCGACATTTGATTTGACGGACGGGGCGAATCCCCCTTCGTCGCCGACGGCGGTGTTGTACCCGCGCTTCTTCAGTACGCCTTTCAATGTATGAAAGACTTCGACGCCCCAACGCAGCGCTTCGGAAAACGATTCGGCTCCGACGGGCATGACCATGAATTCCTGGAAGTCGACATTGTTGTCGGCGTGCGCGCCACCGTTGAGGATGTTCATCATGGGCACGGGGAGCGTGTTGGCTGCGGCGCCCCCGAGGTATCGATATAAAGGAAGGCCGAATGCTGCGGCCGATGCCCGAGCCGCTGCCATTGAGACTGCGAGGATGGCATTCGCGCCCAGACGTCCTTTATTTTCGGTGCCATCGAGTTCGATCATTTTTTGATCGAGGGTGCGCTGGTCGGAGGCGTCGAAATTGGCGAGCGCGTCGGCGATCTCGCTGTTTACATTGTCGACGGCTTTGAGCACTCCCTTGCCTAGGAAACGCTGGTTGTCGCCGTCGCGCAGTTCGACCGCTTCATGTTCACCCGTAGAGGCTCCGCTCGGAACGATCGCTCGTCCTCTGGTTCCGTCGGCCAGCGTGACTTCGGCTTCGACTGTGGGGTTGCCGCGGGAATCGAGAACTTCGCGGGCGTGGATATCGGCAATATTCATCATGGGCATGAGTGCGTCCTTAGTTGAAGAAGAGATCTTCGAATCGTCGTTTTCGCGAACGTTAGGATTGCCAGGCTCGAAGGTGAGGCTGCGTCCTGTGAAATAGCCGGTGCCGGTGTAGGTTCTTGCCATGGGTTTGACCCGAGAGCGGTGATTATAAATCACAGACGCGCCTTAGCTCGGTGATCGGTGACATGCCGTTCTGTTTGCGCTGGAACTGAGGGCGCCCGGAATGTGATTACAACTTAGCGGCGGTTCGCGGACAGGAGTGTCCGCGCCACACTACCAGCGCCCGTGCCTCCGGTGGTTCGTTTGTTGCATCCGCTCTTGTTCTGCTCTCGCAGGTAACTTAAAGTCGATTTCACGATGCAGAATCGCACGGAGACGCTGGGAATCGGGTCGCGTGCGCCTGATTTTTCGCTTATGGCGGCTAATCGGGAGGGAAACTTTTCGCTTTCGGATTTACGAAAACGCGGCCCGGTGATTGTGGAATTTTTGCGCGGCACCTGGTGACCCAACTGCGTAAAACGCATGGCCCAGTTTGAGCCGTTGAAAAGCGAACTCGATCAGGCTGGAGCGCAAGTAGTGTTCATCGCGGCCGAAAAGCGCGACGGGATGTTCAAGCCGGCGAAGTTCCTGGAGAAGCATCCGATGTCGTTCCCGTTTCTGCTGGACGAGGACCGCGCGGTGACCAAGACATACGGGCTCTACAACCGGCTGGCAAAGGATGCGATCAATATCGCGCATCCGGCTACGCTGGTGATCGATCGCGGCGGCACGGTGCGTTACATCTATCGCAGCGAGAAGCAGACGGATCGGGCGCCAATAGAGCAGGTTATGGAGGCGGTCCGGAAATTGGCAGGTTCCGCTTGATACTTGAGTCGAGAGTTGCAGACATTCATGAATCAATTCAGGAGGCGAAATGAAGAAGCTTGTATTGCTTAGCGTCGTGTTGCTGGCTCTGGCTGCGGTGGCACAAAACAATATCTCACTGCCTGCGGGCACATCCATGAAAGTGAAACTGGAGAATGCTCTGACGACTTTTTCCAGCAAGAGTGGGGATCCCTTTTCGGCCCGCGTTACGGAAGCGGTGATGCTTGATGGAAAACTGGTGATTCCGGTCGGCGCCACCGTGCAAGGGCGCGTCACGAAGACCAGCGAGCCGCGCCGGATTGCGGGCAAACCTACGATTGCTATCTTCCCCGAGAGCGTGGTTTTGCCTAACGGCGAACACTATATGCTCAATGCCACGCTCGTCGACACCAGTGTGCGAAACGGAACCGACGTCAACAACGAGGGCCAATTCAAGGGCAAAGGACATGATGGCAAGGATATGACCGAGATCGGGATGGGCACCGGCGGCGGCATGCTGGTAGGAGGATTAATTGGCGGAGGCAAAGGCGTGCTGATCGGCGGAGCGGTCGGCGCCACCGCGACCGTGGCTCACTGGCTGGGGAAAAAGAACTCGGCGATGCTGCCTGCTGGCACTGAGATGGTGATGGAATTGAGCCGTCCCCTCGCGATGACGGCGGCGACCGGCGGGCAGTAGCAGATCAGTGTTTCGTTGGTCTATTCTCTTAGCCGGAAGCATTCGCTTCCGGCTTTTCTTCGGAGCGGGCTTCACATTCCTTCAGGAAGTCCGTGAGTTTAGCCCGGTCTTCCTGAGACATGTTCAGAAATTCGATGCCATTGCCGAATTGCGGATGGTGGGTTACAACTATCCCGCTAGCTGCCATTCGCTGATCGTCGACCCAGAGAGCGAGTTCTACCTTGCTTCCCACCGGCAGCGTGAAACTCATTTCCACGTAGCATCCAACAACACTGAGATCGGCGGTTTCGGCGTGGCTGGCGACGGTCGCGCCTTCAGCTTTGAATTCAATCGGAATTGCGACCTTGGTGCGTGGATATCTTCGTCGTTCCTTTGGAGGCTGCTCGGTCATGGCTTCGTCTCCTTTCCAAACCAGGACGCCTCTGACTGCAATGGTGCTCTTGATCAGCTCGAAAGGGAAAGATTAATCGTACTATCGAACTCTGAGGAATACAGTGACAAACTAGCCACGTTCCCTGATTCGGACTGAGGGTCCGTCCGGCTCGGCGGAGGATCGTTCCGCATTCGCGGATGATCGTGCTGGGCTCGAAATGACAGGTGGAAGGTTGATGGACACGGCCAACTAGCTTCATCTAGAACGCCAATGCCATCAGATCTTCCTCACTCAGAAGGCGTAGCTCGACCCATCCTTCCAGCGGAAGCGCGTCGACTGGGAGACGATTTTGCCACACACTGAAACGCAAGCGCAGAAGAGTTGCCACGGGAATGGTTGCTTTTCGTGCGGCGTTCGCGGTGATTGACGCTACTGGCTTTGCCAGCAACCAGGCGAGTGGCAGTTTGAACTCGAAGTTGCGAAACAGGGCCACTTTCACTTCTTCGGAGGGCCGCTCGGATGTGGTGATAGGTCTTTCTTCCTCTGGAGAACTCACTCGCCATGATGAAATCTTCGCTGCTTCGAGCCGCACATCCATTCGCAACACGCGCCGTGGCCGGTTCGCGTCTGCTGCCCAGGATTCAAGATTGACCACCAGGTCGAAATCCGATTCAGGAGGCTTACCCACAAAATCGAGGCGGCCATAAACGTGAGTCTCATCGATTCCGGCATGAACACAATCAACCAGAAACTGTTTGCCATGCATGGCGCCGGCGCGGTGATCGGCGGTGTGGATCGCCGCGCCCATCCACTCGAAGTAGCGGACCATATCGCCGTTGATATGGGGATGGATGTAGTGAGTCTGCGGGGTGAACTCGGGCCTGGTCTCGGCGCCGCTGATCGGCTGCGCAAGATAATCGGGCGCGAGCGCGCCCAGCGCTTGATACACGTTGGAAAGATGCTTGCGATAAAGTTCGTCGAATTCGCGGTCGTTGGCCGAGTGATGTTCCGGCCCGTACCACCAGTTCCAATCGCTGCCTTCGGCGATGAACAGCTCTTCAAGAGCCAACTTGCGTTGCGCCTCGGTTACGCGGTCCGCCGCCTCGGTGTAGAAGTTGCGGGCATGGTAGAGATAATCCCATGAGCGATTATCCTCTGGCGCGCCGATCCACACGTTAAAGTTGGCGTTGATCCAGGAGCCTGGAACCAGGGAGGTGAGTTTGCCAAATTCGTGGTGTCGAGCGATGGCTTCTGAAACTGTGACCGCATCGATCCGAGGCTCGCTCTGCAGTTTGTCGTAGAAACAGCGCAGGAATTCGCGGCCGGATCGCGGGTAGTATTCCCAGGCATTTTCGCCGTCGAGGATGATGGACACTACCGCATCTCGACCTTGATTGAGCAGCGGCTGTGCAGCTTGCTTGATATTGTGAATGAGATGGTTGGCAGCGTCCTGCGCGGGCATTCCGGAGTACACGAAGCCGATCATGTCGGAGATAGTGTGATCTCGAAAGATCAGGTGCATTTGCGTCGAACCGCTTTCGAAGCGGTGAATGGTATAAAGTTTCTCGGCAGTCTGGGGTGACAGGCGTCCCTCGCCATCGCGGGCGAAATTAGTTCCCAGACTTCGTCCCAGAACGCCTTCGTCCGTTGCCATCCACTTCACGCCCAGGCTTTGTGCGATGTTCAGAACCTCCTCCGATACGCTGCCCTCGGAAGGCCAGACGCCGACGGGCTGAACTCCGAAAACTCGCTGATGCAACTCCAGGCCACGCCGAAGTTGTTCGCGCGCATCTTCGGGATGGCGAAAACGGTTCTGGGGCAAAGCCAATCCAGGCGTCGACACGGCGCCCATGTGCGTATCGCAGACGAGCGGCAAGATTGGATGATAAAAGGGCGAAGTGGATATTTCGATTCTGCCCTGCTGCGCGGCCGCGGCATGTGCGGGCAGCACCTTGCCCAGCAGTTCACGCTGGCGAGCGATCACGAAGGCTTGATCCTGCAGCGAGAATCCCTGACCCTTTTCGATCAAAGCCGCGATATCCGGGTCGTCGAGAAAGAACTCATCAAACCATGCTATTTGCGAGAGCACTTGCAGATCGGTGAAGTCTTGTGATTGAAAATATTTGTCGGCGCGTTCCGCAGAATCACCCACTCCGCGAAATCGTTCCCATAGCGTCTGGTATCGCGGATAGCGGCCGATCATGTGCACCGGGTTCGCTTGAAACAGATACTGCAGGGCGAAGCGGCGTTCGGTTGCAGTGAGATCCTTGGCTTGCTTGGCCGCGACCTTCAAGAACGGATCCTGCGCCGTTCCCGCCACGTAGTCCTGAATTTGCGTGATCAGCGAGGGAACAAGATTAAAAGTCTGATGGACGTTGGGAAATTCATCCAGCAGTTTGACCATGCCGTAGTAATCTTTGAGAGCGTGCAGGCGCACCCAGGGCAGACGGTACTCGCCCGTAACCAGATCTTTGTAAAAAGGCTGATGCTGGTGCCAAAGAATAATGACGCGCAATACGGACATTGAATGTGATGAGCCCCACGCGAGAAAATCGAGGGCCGTGTTAGAAGTCTAGCATGCAAGTGTCGGCTTATTGAGCTCTGCATAACATAGCGGCATTCAATCTCTCATTGTCACTTCGAGTGGAGTTGAGAAACCTGCTTTGCGCTCGCCCGCCCACCGGCCAAACAGCAGGTTCCTCGACTTCGCTCGGAATGACTGGACATGGTTGGATCATCAGAAAGCGCAGCCGGTCATCGTCTCCAGGCGTAGCGTTCCGGTACACTAAAAGGCTCGGCTAACCTTAATCCCTAATGACGAATCCAACTGGTTCCGAGGTCGCGCTGAGAATGGGACTTCTGACTGAGCAGGATCTTTATCTCTTCAATCAAGGGCGCCATTACCGAGCTTATGAAAAGCTGGGCTCCCACCTCACTTCGGTCGATGGTCAATCCGGCGCCAATTTCAGCGTATGGGCGCCGAATGCGCGTTCCGTGAGCGTGATTGGCAGCTTCAACGGGTGGAACAAAGATTCGCATCCCCTACGCGCTCGTGAGAGTTCAGGGATTTGGGAGGGTTTTATTCCAGCGATCAACAAGGGGACCCTTTACAAGTTTCACATCGTTTCGCGGCATCACGGACATATGGTGGACAAGGCCGACCCTTTCGGATTCTGGCATGAGAAACCGCCGCGTACTGCCTCAGTGGTTTGGGATCTCGACTACCAGTGGTCGGATCAAGATTGGATGCAAAAGCGTGAAGGCAGGAATTCCCTGCATGCGCCGATTTCCATCTATGAAGTTCATCTGGGTTCATGGATGCGGGTTCCAGAGGAACATAATCGTCCGCTCACCTATCGTGAGACGGCGCCGCGCCTGGCCGACTACGTTCAACGGATGAAGTTCACCCATGTGGAGTTTCTGCCTGTCATGGAGCACCCGTTCTACGGTTCGTGGGGATATCAGACCACCGGGTATTTCGCCCCGACATCGCGTTATGGGACGCCGCAGGATTTCATGTATCTGGTGGACTACCTGCATCAGCGCGGCATCGGCGTGATTCTCGACTGGGTGCCATCGCACTTCCCTGCTGACGAGCATGGGCTGGCCTACTTCGACGGCACCCATTTATTCGAACATTCAGATTCCCGCCAGGGCTTTCATCCGGACTGGAAGACGCTGATCTTCAACTATGGGCGCGACGAAGTCCGGAGCTTTCTGCTCTCGAGCGCAATGTTCTGGCTGGATAAATATCACGTCGATGGGCTGCGCGTGGATGCGGTCGCATCCATGCTCTATCTCGATTATTCGCGCAAGGAAGGCGAGTGGCTTCCCAACAAATACGGTGGACGCGAGAATCTGGAAGCGATCGAATTTCTTCGCCAGTTCAACATAGAAGCGTACAAGGAGTATCCGGGCATTCAGACCTTTGCAGAGGAGTCCACATCCTGGCCGATGGTTTCGCGGCCTATTTATCTCGGCGGCCTGGGCTTCGGTCTGAAGTGGGATATGGGATGGATGCACGACACCCTGCAGTATTTCTCTCTCGACCCAATCCACCGCAAATTTCACCACAACCAACTCACGTTCCGCATGCTGTACGGATTCACAGAAAATTTCGTGCTGCCTCTCTCGCATGATGAAGTTGTACATGGCAAGGGCTCGCTCATTGGCAAAATGCCGGGAGACGAATGGCGAAAGTTTGCCAACCTGCGAGTGCTGTTCGGCTATATGTTTGCGCAGCCAGGCAAAAAGCTTTTGTTCATGGGAGACGAGTTCGGACAAGTGCGAGAGTGGGCCCATGACACCAGCCTCGAATGGGATGTATTGCAGTATCCCGTTCACCACGGAATGCAGCGTTGGGTGGAAGAGTTGAATCGGGTTTATGGCAACGAACCGGCGCTGCACGAACTCGATAGCGATCCCAGAGGATTCGAATGGATAGACTGCAACGACAACACCGCCAGTACGCTTTCCTTACTGCGTAAGGGAACTTCATCGAGGGAAAATATAGTGGTGGTGTGCAACTTTACCCCGGTTCCCCGGATCGGGTATCGGCTGGGGGTTCCTGGCGGAGGCTTTTGGCGGGAACTTCTGAACAGCGATGCCACGGAGTATGGCGGCAGTGGCATGGGCAATGCGGGCGGTGTCATGGCGGAGGAACAGCCGGTCCATGGACGTCCATACTCGCTAATTCTGACCTTGCCGCCATTGGCGGTGCTCATCCTGAAAGCCGAATAGTCGGCATTTCGCCGAACCTTCGGCAGCGATTAGGGTGAGTGGTGTCAGCAAACGTGACTGTCGCTGGCGTTCCCTAAGAGGCGAGGAGTAATTCAAGCCGGTCCAAAATATGCCGCAGCGGCACGCCCTTCACCATCGCCGCATCCACGTAGGGAGCCATATCTTCCGGTTCCGGATGCGAACCCGAAACCATGATTACGGGTAAAGTTGGATGTCGCTGCTTCAGCCACGTGGCCAGCTCCAAACCATTCATTCCAGGCATTTCATAGTCCAAGATAACAGCGTCGATCTCTTTTTCCTTAGCCTCAAACACGCGAAGTGCGTGTCGGCCGTTGGTTGCGGCTATAACCTCGTAGCCGTTCCGGCCTAGCAGAGTTCCGTACAGTTCCCGGATCCCCGCATCATCGTCCACGCACATCACGGTAGGCGCCTTCATAGGGGAGAACCGCCCTTCATGCCTCGCCTAAGAGGGGTTCAGGCTGAGGCTCTTTGCTAAACAGTGTGCACGTCCGATGCCAGGCCTGCGTTCCTTTTCTGATAAAGGGATTGACCCGCTGCGACGCGCGCAAGCCATCGCTCCTTCGCTGCGTGCTAGACTCGATTTAGTTGCTGCCCATGCGGATTCTCACCCGCTACATTCTGCGCGAAGTCACGGCCCATGCCCTGATCGGCGTGGCGGTGTTCACCTTTGTGCTGTTCACCCGCGACCTGGGACAGATCCTCGAACTGGTGGTTCGCAACAGCGCTCCCTTGCCCAGTGTTGCCGAAGTCTTCTTCTTTATTGTCCCGGTAACTCTGACGATCAGCATCCCCGCGGGCGTGTTGGTGGGCATTCTGATCGGTCTCAGCCGCTTGGCGGCTGACAGCGAAATCACAGCCATGCGGGCCAGCGGCATCGGAGTGTGGAGCTTTCTCCGGATCGTTTCCATTTTTGCGGTAGTGGCATGGCTTCTTGCGCTAGCTAATGGAATCTATCTGGCGCCTCAGTCCCAGGCGGCTATGTTCCGCTTGCAGGACCGGATGAAAGCTTCGCAAGTCTCATTCGAAGTTCAGCCGCGAGTCTTCTACGAGGGCTTTCCGGGTTTGGTGCTGTACGTCCAGAATGTAAAAGCAGCCCAGGGCGCGGCCATCTGGAAGGGCGTCTTTATCGCGGATACCAGCACCCCATCTTCCCCGAGAATCACCCTGGCACGGCAGGGCATTCTGGTCAGTGAGGGGCCGCAGACCCTGCATCTGCATCTCACCGACGGCGCGACCCACGAACTCGATCCGAAGAGTTCTGACCATTACCAGATTTCTACGTTCGAGCAAACGGACATTCCTATTCCCGTCCCGCAGGCCGACAATGCCAAGGAACAGGAACCGGCGCCGGTTTCGCAAATGGGAACCTGGGGACTTTGGCGGCAGGCGCACGAACAGAAAAATCAGACGCTGGCCCGCTGGTATTTGATCGAGTTTTACCGCCGCTTCGCCCTGCCCACGTCTTGCCTGGTCTTGGCGCTTGTGGGAATTCCCCTGGGTCTGTCGTCGAAAAAGGGCGGCAAGTCTACCGGGTTCGTGCTGGCCATTCTATTAGTATTCGCGTACTACTCCGCGTCGCTGGTTGGAGTTTCGATGGCGCGGCAAGGAAAGGTGTCACCCGGCTTCGGCGTGTGGTTGGCGGATATTCTATTCTTTCTGGGCGGCGCTTTTCTGCTGTGGCGCGCTGAACATAGGCCGTTTGAAATCGCTTCGCTGCGACGGCTATGGCGTCCTTTCGGCGCCGAAACGCAAGAAGTCACCCGGATGCCATTCCGCCGCGTCGAGGATGTTTTCCAGCGAGCCGCAACACGGCGGCGGGTATTCAGCGCCCGCTTCCCCATGATCCTGGATGATTACGTGCTGCGCGACTTTGGCATGAATCTGGCCATGGTTGTGGCGGCATTCCTCATGTTGCTGCTGGTGTTCACGCTGTTCGAGTTGCTCGGAGACATACTCCGGAATCAGATCTCTCCGCTGGTGGTAGGAGAATACCTGCTGAACGTGTCGCCCTATTTCGTTTACAACATTACGCCCCTGAGTATCCTGCTGGCCGTTCTTATCACTTTAGGTGTGATGCAACGCTCCAACGAAATCACCGCCATCAAGACCACGGGCATCAGCATTTACCGCATTGTCACGCCGCTGGTAGTAGCCGCGGCCGTACTCGCCACGGGGCTCTTCTTCGCCGACCAGTTTTATTTGCCGCACGCCAACAAACGCCAGGACGCGCTTCGCAACCTGATCAAAGGCAAGCCCGCCCAGACCTACCTGAATCCCGACCGCAAGTGGATTTTCGGACAGCACTCGGATATTTACTATTACGAATTATTCGATCCTGATCGCGATCAGTTCGGGCGGCTCGCCGTCTTTCAGTTCGATCCCGCTACCTTTCAACTGACCAAACGAATCTACGCCGACCGGGCACACTGGGAAGACAGTCTGCGGCGCTGGGTCTGCACTCAGGGATGGGAGCGCGATCTGCGCGGGCCCGCAATCGAGAACTATCGCACCTTCGATGTGGCCACGTTCCCCGTAGTCAGCGAGCCTCCGACCTATTTCAAGAAGGAAGTGAAACAGTCATCCGAAATGAGCTACCAGGAATTGCGCCGCTATATCCACGACCTGCAGCAAAGCGGCTTCGACGTAGTGCGCCTTCGAGTACAACTGGAAAAGAAATTCGCCTTCCCAATCATCACGTTGGTCATGGCGGTGCTCGCGATTCCTTTTTCTCTCGCCACAGGACGTCGCGGCGCAATCACTGGGGTTGCGACGGCCGTGGGTGTAGCGGTTGTCTACTGGACCGTCGCCGGTCTATTCGAAGCGATGGGAAACATCAGTCAGTTGCCACCAGTGCTCGCGGCATGGTCGCCGGATCTGATTTTTGCGCTGGTGGGCGGGTATTTAATTCTGAAGGTGCCGACCTAGAAAGTTCATCACCTTCCTAAGACAGCCGAGGTCTGCCCGAAAATAACAATCGGTTGACCAACCACGTTCAGAAGTCCGGTGCTGGTAGTGAGTGAAAAAATCGAAACTGTACCGGATCCGAGGTTGGCTACATATGCGTAGTCCGTGGTGTTGAATAGGGTGTTTCCGATGTCAGCCACTACCACCCCGGGTAAAATGGCGATCGATACAGGAGTCGTGCCAGTAGAAATGGTTCCAGGAGACAGCGGGGTCAGAACACCACTTTCAGGGCCGTAGGAATATTGAGAAATCGTATTCGACCCTTTATCGACCACGTAGGCGAAACTAAAACCCGGATCGAACGCGATCGCTACCGGGCCTAACCCGGCCGGAAACGGAGAGCCTGTCACCTGGGTAAGCGTGCCATCGGGAGTATTTGGATTGGTGCAACTGTTAACCACTTTGTCGCAGATGGCGTAGGCCGAGATGTTATTGGAGTTCGCCCCCGCGTTGGCGACGTACAGGAAGCCTCCATTAGGAGTAACGGCAAGTCCTGAAGGCGAAGTCTGCCCGTCATCGTAAAACGGCACTCCCAACGGGGTCAGCGCGCCCGAGGTGGAATTAATCGCGAAGGCCGAGACAAAATTAGCCAATTGGTTAGCAACATACAAGAACTTTCCCGAGGCGCTCACCGCCACCGCGGCCGGCAGCGTACCGTTGGGGTAGGAAAGCCCGACAGGGACCGTCGTAAATGGCGAACCGGGCGCCGGCGTCAGGACGGTGCCATTAATCGAAAACACCGAAATGTCGCTGGACGCGAGATTAGCCACGAACAAAAACTTGCCACTTTGGTCGACGGCGAGGGCTACAGGGGTGCTTCCCGTTGATGTAGTTCCACTGACCGCTGTGAGCGAACCGTCCGCATTTATGCTGTAGGTCGAAATGTTGTTGGAACCACTGTTGGCCACGAACAATGCACTGCCAGTGGGAGTGACCGCAAGCGCCGTAGCAACCGAACCGGTGGCGAGAACGCTACCAACGGTGGTCAGCGCCCCTGTGCTCTGAGTTACCGTGTACGCGGAGATGCTGGTGTTAGCCTGCGCCGTGACGTAGAGGTAGCTGATGCCGGTGGTCGCCGAATTGCTGTTACTTGTGCAACCTGCCAGGCAGAAAAGCGCAATCGGAAGCACCAGAAACGCCATGAACCAAAACTTCATCCCCATTCTCTCTCCCAGTCGTCGATTCAAGATCTCACCGCTGCGGGCAGGAAATTCCCGCCGTCATTGGAGATCACGGATTAGCCTCATTGTGTGTAACAGGATTATAAGGCAAGCGCAAACTGCGTACTCTGGTTGGAACCGCGGCAAAGGGTTAAAGTTGCTTTCTGGTGGAATCGATTTTGACTAAGCGAAGGGGGTATACCGTCCCAGCCGTGATCTGTTGGAATGATGGGGTTAGGGCCAGACTGCTCTCAAAATCGTTCGAGGAATAATAACTTAAACCTAGAATATTCCGAAATCGCTTCTGCGGGGACGTGTGATGCGGATGCATTGTCCCTTCGCCTGGAGAATATCTCTCATTGCGCCAAGATGTGTTATGGTGCGTCGCCTACTTTCTTCCCGCCGCCAGCTCGCCAAGCGTTGCGTGCCTCACGATCACATCTGGTCCACGAGTCTTGCCCGCGATGATCGGCTTGTGCGGAACAGTTTCGTAGGCGTAACCCTTCAGAACCGCCGTGAAAGTATTCTTGGTGGTAGTGATGGAAATGCGAGCCCAGCCGAAATGATAAAGACCGTTGATTTTGAACCTTAGGCCGAGAAAGCGGTCTTTGACCCCTTCCCCTCCGTTCACCCATGGCCCGTACCATCTCGTCGTTGAACCGGGGGACACACTAACCCCACCTAAGCGGACGACATTATTCACCCTAATTCGATCGCCGCGTCGAATCTTCACTCCAGGCCTTAGTGCGCTTGCGAACTTCCTAAACGAAGACATCACCACGCCGTTTAGGTTAGACGGCTTTGTGTAACAAATATAGGCACGATGAGTGCTTTGATAGAACGGATTGTTGCATGCGAGCAGATCATTGTTCTTGGGGTAAAAATGAGAATAGTACTGCTGAAGGTAAAAATCGTTGATGCCGTCGTGGTTCAGGTCGATTGCAAACGGTTTGGTGGTTATGGTCACGTTTGCCGGTGTGTAAACGATCTTCGCCCCAGCCGGTTGGGCCAGAGCAAGCATCCCCACCCCCGCCGCACTCGCGGCGAGAGCATACGAGCTGAGCTGGCGATGCAACGATTCGGAAAGTTCAGCAGGCTGCCTTGATGGGCGCTTCATAGCTCCTCCTTTGGCGGGGGTTCATTATCCGTCATCTCGAATTGATGTGCAAGGCTTTGTGAAGTGGCGAAATCAGAACTTACCGATTTTCAACAGCAGCAAGAATCCCGCCGGCTTTTCGTGTTCCGAACTTTTTGCACGGCTTACGCGCTTAGAGTTCGCGCGAAAGTATTGTGAAAGTTTGCTGATCGGGTGTGCTGTTCACTTCCGCGGAAGCGAGCGGCAAACGAATCTCGACCATTAAGCCGCCCTGCGGCCGATTCGATACTCGGATGGTGCCGCCATGGAGACGCACCGCGCGATCCGTGATTGCCAAGCCTAGGCCGACGCCGCCCGTCTGTCGCCCGCGGGCATCGTCGATGCGGTAGAAAGGGCGAAACAGTTTGTCCAGCGCATCCTCGGGTACGCCGGGGCCGGAGTCGGTCACCCGCACCACGGCTTCCGGTTTGCCCGCGCCGTCGTTCTTTTGTCCTGCGTCCTGCACCGTAACCGGCAATCCGACGCCCTCTTCCAGGCGGACCTCGACGCTGGTGCCTTCCTGGGTATAGCGAATGGCGTTGCGCACAACATTCTCGATCGCACTGTGCAGCAGACTCGGGCTACCCATGACCACGCAATCATCCATCACTCTTGCCTCGACTTGGCAATTGCGGCTTTGGGCCTCGAAGGCAGCGTCCCTGGTAATTTCATGAATGATCTTCTCAAGGTGCACCGGGACCTTCTCGATGGATTCGTCTCCAGCCTCGAGTCGGGCAATGGTCAGTAACTTCTGAATCAGTTCATTGAGGCGGTTGGCTTCGCGGTCGATGCGATCGAGGGCGCTACGCGCTTCGGAGCCACTCCGTTGGCGAGCTAACTCCAAAGCAACATTTAACCGCGCCAGCGGAGATCGAAGCTCGTGCGAGATGTCTGTCAGCAACCGGCTCTGGGCATTCACCAGGTTTTCCAGGCGCTCCGCCATGCGATCGAAATCGCGCATGAGTTCGGCCATTTCATCATGCCGTCGCGACCCCGGCACGCCAGCGCGGGCGGTTAGATCGCCGGAGGCCAGCTTCTGGGTCGCAGCCCGAAGTTGCACGATAGGCGAGGTCAAATATCGGGCCAAAATGTAACAGACCAATCCGGACGAAATAACCGCGATCATGATGCCCAGGCCAGGCACGCTATGCAGTCCGAAAAACGGGTGCTCTTCCGGAGGAAAGTCGACGATCACCGTATAGCGGCGCCCGTTGTCGGCGGTAATGGTTTGCCGCAGAAACTGACCCGGGCCGAAACGTCCCAGAAAGGTGTCGGCGGTGTGAATCCGGCCAGCCCTTACACGGTCGATCCAGTCAGGCGCCTTGCGCCCCAGCAGGTCGCGGCCCTGATCATCAAAGATGAAAAGCCGGACGTGCAAATTATCGTGAACGCCCCTCATATACTTCCGCGCCGCTTCGTCGCCGCCGGTCTGATAAGCTTGCAGGGTTTCGTTGAGAAACTTCGGTTCCAAGGCCTGGAGATTGGAAATTTCCCTGGTGGGCCGCATCGCGAAAGTCACGATAATAGCCAGCGCCAGAAACAGCGCCTGCGCCATCCAGTAGGAGAGAAATATCTTGAGGAACAGGCTTCTCATGCTTCCTCAGCCTTTGCCGCTGGACTCTTGGCATGGTCGCGGGGATGAGCAAAGATGTATCCCACTCCGCGCACCGTCTTGATGTGGTCGCTACTATTGTCGGCATCGCCCAGCTTCTTGCGAACCTTGCTGACGTGCATATCGATGCTGCGGTCGAAGGGAGAAAACTTGCGACTGAGCACCGCATCGACCAGGTACTCGCGCGTGACCACGCGTCCCGCCTCGCGCAGCAGGACATGGAGCAGATTGAACTCGACCGACGTCAACTCGATCGGCTTACCATTCTGACGAACGATTCGAGTGGCAGGATCAAGCTCGATATCGCCGACCTGCACGACCTCGGGAATTTGGTCCTCGACTTTTTCTCCAACCTGGGTACGGCGAAGAATGGCGCGGATGCGGGCAACCAGTTCGCGAGGATTGAAAGGCTTGGGAAGATAATCGTCGGCCCCGATCTCGAGACCTACAATTCTATCCACGTCTTCGCCTCGCGCCGTGAGCAACAAGACGGGAATGCGCGACGTGTTCCGTATCCGCCTAAGCAAATCGAAACCGTTCATGCCGGGCAACATTACGTCCAGCACGACCAGCAGGTGATCTCCGTGCAGGGCGCGCTCAAGACCGCGATTGCCGTCATGCACCGCCTCAATCTGAAAACCCTCGGGCTCAAGATACTCCCCTACCAGGCTGCACAGTTCCACGTCGTCGTCGATGACCAGAATGCGATCCACTTTATTCATTTTAGTCAGGCTCGCTGATTAAGGTGGTAAAGAATTGTCAATCCAGCGGTTATCTCACTTTACAAAACTTTACTCCGGTTGACCGACTCTTTACCACTACGGCGCGGGAAAAGTGTTTGTATGATCAGAGGCAATTTGAGGTTTTCCGACCTACGGGGAATGCTCACAGGAGAGGTTATGAACTTTCGCAGCAAGATGTCGATTGCAGCTTTGGCTATCGTGCTAGTGACGGGAATTGCGATAGCACAACCGCACGGCGGGCCGCACGGTGGCGGCGATTTCTTTGGCGGGGGGATGATGGGTTTCTTCAGCGATTATCTGGATTTGACCGATGCGCAACAGGCGCAGATCAAACAGATCGTCGCAAAGGAGAAGCCGACGCTGCAACCTTTGTTCGCACAGGAAATGCAGAGCCACGAGCAAATGATACAGCTTATCCAGAGCGGCACGTTTGACCAGGCCAAGGCGCAGGCAATTGCAACTCAAGAAGCGCAGGTCCACACGCAGCTTGAGGTGGAGCACGCGCGCATCGCCAATGAGGCGTACCAGGTTCTGACCGCGGACCAGAAAACCAAGCTGGCTCAGTACATAACGAAGAAGCAGCAGCGATTCGAGCAACACATGCAGCAGAAGCAGGGAGCTCAGTCGGAGCAAGCACCCAATTAGTGATCAATCAGGATCAGGGAGAGGGGAGGGACAGAGGGGGTCCCTCCCCCGGGTGGCAAGCTTATCTAGGCATTAGAGAAAGGTGGGTAACTTCTTGGCCACTACAGCGATTCCGTCCGATCTGGTAGATGTTATCGCGAGTGAGATGTCGGTCGGCGTAGAGCGCGCCGTCGAATGCTGGATGTCAGAAATTGAGCAGGCGCTAACCGACATACGTCTGACCTCGCTTGGCCGGCTTAATGCCGTCTGCGAGATTCTGGAGGAATACAAAAAGTTGACCGGCAAAACACAACTAACGGACCGAAGCGTATGCTGAATGCTTTGCCCGGAGACCTGCGAGCCGGTAGTTCCGTGAGAGTGTGACTATGAATGTTGATCTCGTTTATTCCTACCTGATCGATTTCACCTGGCTCTTTCTCGGGAGTTGGGTGGTGCTGCTGTTGACGGCCGCTGCAATCGCATTTGCCGATTGGTCGTGGCCGCGAACCTCGCTGTTGATCGGGACGATGCGGCGAAACTGAAGCTGGTCCTGCTAAAATCGCATCTAACGACCGATGCTGCCGAAAAGTCTGCGTCCCCTGGTTCTCTACTTTAAGAAGTACCGCCGCAGCTATGTGGTGGGGACGATCTGCGTTTTCCTGACCAATGGCGTCTGGATTCTCTTTCCGCTGGTGATCCGGCGGGCTGTGGACGATCTTCATCTCGGTGTCACTCGGCAGAAGCTGGGCACGTATGCGCTGCTCTTGTTGGGCGTGGCTGCAATCAAGGGAATCTTTCAGTTTCTGACTCGTTGGATCGTAATTGGTGTTTCTCGCGAAATTGAATACGATCTTCGCAATGATTTATTCCGGCACCTCGAGAGACTTTCTTACTCTTATTATCAGCGGACGCGAACCGGCGACATTATGGCTCGGGCTACTAACGATCTGAATGCCGTTCGCATGCTACTTGGCCCGGCGATCATGTATTCGGCGAACACTATCGTGTTTACTGCCGGGGCGCTCGCGTTCATGCTGTCAATCAGCCCTAAGCTGACTCTCTATGCTTTCCTGCCGCTGCCGATTGTCAGCATTACTATTCAATACTTCGGCCGCAAGATTCATGAACGCTTTGAGCGAATCCAGGCGATGTTTTCCGAGATTTCGGCCCGAGCCCAGGAAAATTTCTCGGGTGCGCGAGTTATTCGAGCTTACGTGCAGGAAGAGGCTGAGATTGCAGCCTTCGAAGCCGCCAACCAGGAATACATCAAGCGCAGCTTGAAGCTGGTCCGTTTGATGGGCATGCTGTGGCCGACGCTTGAGACCATGCTCGGGCTGGCCATTGTTCTGGTGCTATGGCTGGGTGGCCGGGAAGTGATTGCTGGCCGGATCACTGTGGGCGGCTTTGTTGCCTTCAACACCTACATGGTGCAACTTACATGGCCGATCATCGCGCTAGGGTGGGTCATCAATATTTTTCAGCGCGGTACGGCTTCGATGGGGCGGATCAATGAGATTCTGGTGGAGAAGCCCGAGATTGAAGATCGCGAGACGGTCAAAGGCAGAACCGACGAGTTGTCCGTTCCCACACTTGGGGAGCTCGAGTTCCGGCATTTGAACTTTTCTTACGGCTCTACTCCGGTTTTGCGCGACATTAATCTTCGCGTTCCGGCTGGGAGCAGCCTGGCTATTGTGGGGCCTACCGGCTCTGGTAAGACCACGCTGGTTAGCTTGATCGCGCGTATTTACGATGCGGAGCCAGGGAGCGTGCTCATCGACGGCGTCCCGATCCGCGAATATCCGATCGCGGCCCTGCGCCGAAATCTCGGATTTGTTCCGCAGGAGACGTTCCTCTTCAGCGAAACTGTGCGCGAGAATATTGCCTTTGGAAAAGAGGATGCCTCGGACGAAGATGTCCGCTCGGCTGCGCGTGCGGCCAGCATTGGTGAGGAGATCGAAAGTTTTCCTGAGCAGTATCGAACGCTGGTGGGTGAGCGTGGCATTACCTTGTCGGGCGGCCAGAAGCAGCGCACCGCGATTGCCCGCGCCATCATTCGCAATCCTCGCATCCTGATTCTCGACGATGCGCTCTCCAGCGTTGACACTCACACCGAAGATAAGATCCTCAATCATCTGCGCGAAATCATGCAGGGGCGCACCACCATTTTCATTTCCCACCGGGTTTCGACGGTGCGCAATGCCGACCGCATCGCCGTCCTCCACGCCGGACGAATCGTGGAACTGGGCACTCATGACGAACTTGTGGCCAAGGATGGTTACTATACTGATCTGTATAACAAGCAACTACTCGAAGAGGAACTGGCGGAAGTGTAGAGCGCCTTCAGATACTGCGTAAGCGTAAACATCATTTGTCACGTGAGCTAAACGTCCTCGTCATCCCGAGCAAAGCGAGGGATTCAGCTTCTTGCCAGCGCCGGCGCTATCGCCACCACCGGCAAATACCCAGATTCCTCGCTTCGCTCGGAATGACGGCGCGTAAAATAACGGGCCGTAATTAGGTACAGTAATCGGCGACTCAATATGCGACGTGTCGTCATCCCCGAATTGCTTGACACTGATTCCGGCACGCCTGCCGAGATCGCTACCGCACTGTCCGATTTGCGCCACATCAATCTGTGGTTCGGCGGCATTGCCACGACTCAGTCGATGATCGCGCGCGCAGCGACCAAAGCTGGCGCCACCTCGCTATCGCTCTTAGAAGTTGCCGCAGGCAATGGATATGTACCTCAGTCCGCAAGCACGCGCATGCAGAGGTCGGGAATCCGATTGCAGGTCACGCTGCTTGATCGCGCTCAGTCTCATCTAAATCGTTCTGGAAATGGAACCTCGGCGGTAGCCGGGGATGCGCTGGCTCTTCCATTTGCGGACGGAAGTTTCGATTTGGTAAGTTGTTGCCTCTTTGCGCATCACCTGGAACCTCGGGAGATTGTGGCATTTGTCGATGAGGGCCTCAGGGTATGCCGCACGGCGGTGATCATCAACGATGTGATTCGCGATCCAATTCACCTGACTCTGGTTTACCTGAGCTTGCCGCTATATCTAAGCCGCTTCACTCATCACGACGCGCCGGCTTCGGTTCGTCGGGCATATACGGTTGAGGAAATGTATGAGATGTTGCGGCAGACTGCGGCCGCAGGCGTCGAGATTGACCGCCATCCGCTTTTCCGGATGGGCGCAATCGCGTGGAAAGGTTAGATCGATGTATGACTTGATCGTGGTCGGCGGCGGTCCAGCAGGAACTTCCGCAGCGATTACTTGTAGCCGAAGGGGCGCCAGCGTCCTGTTGCTCGATCGCGGCCGCTTTCCTCGGCACAAAGTGTGCGGTGAATTCGTTTCTTCCGAATCTGTAGACCTGCTCCTGAATCTTCTCGCTCGACAACATGCGCGGCCGTTTTCTGATTCAGTTCGAATTCCTCGCGCCCGCATATTTCTTGATGGCCACACGCTCCATACCCCGGTCGATCCGCCCGCAGCCAGTATCTCCCGCTTCGACCTCGACGCCGCTCTGTGGGATTCCGCCGCGAAAGGTGGGGTCGACGGACGGCAGGAGGTTGCGGTGCAGAGCATATCTGGCAATGGTCCGTTTCTCGTCAAGACTTCGGTGGGAGAGTTTGAAAGTCACGCGCTTATCAACGCCTCCGGCCGCTGGTCGAATCTGAACTCAGCAGTCTACGGTACGCAAGATTCGCGAGTGAAGTGGGTTGGTCTCAAAGGACATTTCTCGGAGACTTTCACGCCGCCTTCTGTGGATCTTTATTTTTTTGATGGCGGCTACTGCGGAGTACAACCGCTGGATCTCAGCCTCGAAGTTGAACGACCCGGGAGAATCAATGCCTGTGCCATGGTGCGGGCCGAGGTTGCTCTCACATTGCCAGACGTGTTCGCGTGCCATCCCGGCTTGATGGAACGTAGTCTCGGATGGAAGCCACTTAGCACTCCGGTAAGCACATCGCCCCTGGTCTTTCGCGAACCGCGGCCGGAGCACAACGGGATTTTGATGGCTGGCGACGCCGCCGCTTTTGTGGATCCATTTGTCGGCGACGGCATTTCTCTTGCGCTGCGCAGTGGCAGTCTCGCGGGCACATGTCTGATTCCATTTTTCGAAGGGAGCGTTTCTCTAGCGGACGCCATCCGCGCTTATCGATCGGCCTACGAACGCCGACTCACACCGCTATTCCGGACATCTTCGAAAATTCGGCGAATGCTAAGCTTGCCGAAGACACTCCGGATTCCGATCCTCCGGTTGCTGGAGAAGACTCCCGCAGTCACACGGTTTTTGGTAACCAAGACCCGAGGGGCAGCTTGAACAGTCCGGGTCAGCGCACAACCAGCACTTCGCGGATGTTGTCGCGTGTCAGGAAAAATTTGATCGAGCCAAAGTCGCGGAACAGGTTTTCTACGTGCCGGTTGTTAAAGACTCGCTGCAGGCGGAAGCTCTTTTCGATAGAAGTATGAAGAATGCCTGTGGGGCCTCGACGCACATCTCTTCTGGCTTCGACATGCTGCATCTCGAGCATGTCATTCTCCAGAATGTGGTAGCGGTAGCAGGGGGCATCAGGCCCCGCTTCGTGAGTATGGAAGAACGCCAGCAACATGCCACCCGGCTTAATCGTCGACCACAGACGGGCAACCACCGGCTTGACCAGGCTCTCGTGCATATAATCGGCCAAGTTCCAGCACAGAACGAGATCGAACTGGGCCGGCGGGTAGATCAGGTTGTCGGAAAGAAAGCGCCTGCTATCAAGAATCGTCTGCCCCTGCTCATCTTTAGTGATCAAAGACGGATCAGTTGAAGCCTCGAGCAAATCCTCGCTGTAGATCTTGTGTCCGCGTTCGGTCAAATAGCGGATGTTGGAGGCCGAAGTGGAACCGATATCCAGGACGCAGATTGGCTCCTCGGATTGCAATGTACGCGAAACGGCGCCGAGCCCGCTGGAGCGCCGGGTGAGCCGTTGCCGCGAGGACACCGGTCTGGCTCCTTGGCCGGGGATGGTGGATGAACCGCGAAAGAGTTTCATGAAGCTGTGAGTAACTGATGCCATGTCGAATTCCCGGGCGTCCGGTTCCCGAGAGTTCCGCAATCTAAATACTATCGCGGCCCGCACGGTTGAACCGGTGAAAAAGTTTTACTGCTTGGTTACTATCGTACCTCCCGCCGCTGCGCTCCTGGCCTCGGCCTGAGATTCGGACTTGCCTGCAGCCGGCGTGCTTGGCTTGGCGGCTTCCCTCTGGATCTCCACCTTACCCTTGAAATAGGCCCCGTCTTCGATCGCAATTCGCTGGGTCACAATATCACCCAGGATGACGGCAGATTTCCTCATCTCTACCCGATCCGTCGCCTTAATGTTCCCCTCCAGCTTGCCCTGAACCACCACACCCTTGGCATTGACATCGGCATGAACGTGGCCGTTCGGTCCAATCATCAGGTCGTGGCCCTGTAGTTGGATCGTACCGTTGATGGTGCCGTCGACATAAAGGTCCTCGCCGCCGGAAAGCTCTCCCTTGATAATCACCGATTTACCTATTTGCGCAAACTCTCCGGTCTTTGAAATGTCCATAGCAACAGTCTCCTTTGGGTGCGGTACCGCGCGTACAAACGGGATACCGGATTCTAAACTATTTGAACGATTACAGGGAGATGGGGAAGTTCGATCCCAGGAAATAGTTTGGTCGGGCGTCAGGTTTCATCTTTACTTTCGAATTGCCGCAAATCGCCTGCTGCTGGCGGGCTAGCCGGTGTACAATGCCGTCGGTCTGGAATTCAAAACGGAAGTCTCAGTTTAAAGAAAGAGTGGGTGCATGAAAAAGTCTATCGCGATTTCCACAATTGCCGGCGTCGTCTTATTGCTTGGCGCGTTTATTTTGCCAGCCGCAGTGCATGCAGCGGACGAAGCCAAGGTCGGGGGAACACCGATTAACGGAACAACGATTAACGGATTTACGGTTGTCGTTCCGGAATCCAGCATTCCGCGCCCTGGCCGCATACATACCAACTACTTTTTGGCGATTCCTCCCGCTCCCAATACCACGGGTGGGCCACCTCCGGGCACTGAGACGCCTGGCTCCGTGGCCTGCGTTTACAAACTGGTCAAGGGACCAAAGGGTTGCCCAGTCAATACCAGCACGACTGTCCCCAGCGGCGGCTGGGGAGCCATCGCGATAATAGATGCTGGGCACTACCCGACTGCGAAATCGGATCTGCACGCTTTTTCGAGTCAATTTGGCATTCCCGATGCTGACTTCCATATCGTGTATGCCAACGGAAAACAGCCCCCGGTCTATGGTGAATGGCTGGTCGAGGAGGCGCTGGATATTGAGTGGGCCCATGCCATGGCGCCTAAGGCGAAGCTTTTCCTGGTGGAGTCCGATCTGTGCATGTCCGGCACTTGCAACACGGATCCCTACTGGTATGCGGTGACGGTGGCAAGTAAGTTGGTGGCCAAGAATGGTGGCGGAGTGATCAGCATGAGTTGGGGCGACCACGAGGCCTCCTACGATTTGAAATACGACAAACTTTTCACTCAGCCTGGAGTTGTCTACTTTGCTTCGAGTGGTGATTCGGGGATTGGCAACACCCTGTATCCGACGGCGTCTCCGAATGTGGTTTCAGTTGGAGGCACGGTATTCAACCGCGACTCCAACGGCGATTTCACCAGCGAGTGGTACTACACGGGCGGCGGTGGCGGCGATATAAGCCCTTATGAAGCCAGACCAAGCTACCAGGACGTCATCAAGAAGATCGTCGGCAGCAAACGCGGTTATCCGGATGTGGCTTCTGACTTCTGCTGCGCCGCCATCTATTTGCAAGGTCAATGGGGCGCGGTCGGCGGTACCAGTTGGTCTTCACCCACTTTTGCTGGAATCGTCAATGCCGCGGGCGGCAAGATGAAGTCAACTCACGATGAGCTCACGGCCATCTACAAGGAGTACACCATCAAAAACGAGTACAAGGCCGATTTCAACGACATCACGCAGGGCGATTCGCACTGCAAGGTCGGTTGGGACCTTTGTGCCGGTGTCGGCTCGCCGCGCACTTACAAAGGAAAGTAATCGAATTGTTACTTTGATTTTCCCCAGGCCCTGTCGACGACGGGGCCTTTTTCACTGCCTCCAAAACGAGTGCCCTTGCGGCGCGGCCTTTGAGACTTGCAACTGCCGCGATTAGCGTATACAACCAGCAAAAGGGCAGGTGCCTTCTAAACCAGTACGGGCGTACATGGCAACGATTCACCTCAAGGCGAAGCTGGTAGCCGCGATCACGGTGCTGACATTTGTCAGTGCACCTCCTGCACTCTCCGCCGACCAACCTTCGGAGTCGCCAGTCGAGTGCGTACGGCGGACGGTGCAGCGCGAACTCGCGGCCGACAATGGCGAGACGAAAGCGATATTCGTGGATCGCAAGGAAACCCCGCACGGTTCACAGACCAAGCTGATCGTCGAAACCTGCGAAGGCATGGCCGGAATGCTGATCGCTGTCAACGGTAGACAGCTGACACCCCAGGAGCGCCAAGCCGAAGATGCGCGTTTGTCAGGGTTGGCGAGCAATGCCGATCAGTTAAGAAAAAAGCAAAAGACAGAAAAAGAAGACGTCGACCATACCACGCGAATCATGAAGGCGCTGCCGGATGCTTTCCTTTACGAACCCGACGGAACTACGGCGGCGAATCAGCAAGTCGGGAAACCTGGTGACCAGTTGATTCGGCTTAAATTTCGTCCTAACCCGAAATACAGTCCGCCCAGCCACGTGGAACAGGTGCTTACTGGCATGCAGGGTTACCTGCTGATCGATGCCGCCCAGCATCGCATCGCAAAGATCGACGGAACTCTGACCAAGGAGGTGGGCTTCGGTTGGGGAATCCTGGGCCGCCTCAACCGGGGCGGCAACTTCCTGGTGGAGCAGGCGGAAGTGCTACCGGGCCGGTGGGAGGTCACCCACATGAGCCTGACCTTTACCGGTAAAGAACTTTTGTTCAAGAACCTGAATATCAAATCGGACGAAGTCTTCAGCGATTTTCGCTCCGCACCTTCGAATCTGAATTTTGCCCAAGGTGTGGAACTGCTGAAGAGGCAGGAAGCGGAGCTGGCAGAAAACCGGCAAAGGCCTTGATTCTGTAATCCCAAATAGAATGCAGGTTGCGGTGTCCTTGCGTGCGGGCCTTCCGGTGTTGTCATCCCGCGAGGGACCTGGCTCCTGCGCTCGACCGTGAAAAACCCAGATTCTTCGTCGCCTTCGCTCCTCATAATGACAGGAGATTGCCTTGCAGCGGTGAGACGTCGCAAGCAGAGTTTCTAAGCTCCTGCGCGGATTGTTTCCTTGCGGACAGTGAGCTTCTCAATCAGATCCTCCCGCACGCGATAGCCGGTGCCCGGTTCATCGTGAACCAGAATCGTCCCTTGCGGGGTGACCTGAACTTCGGGATCGATGATGTCCTCCTTCCAATAGCGTTTGGAGGCGGAAACATCTCCCGGCAGCCGAAAGTTTTGCAACGTGGAAAGTGCGATGTTGTGCGCGCGCCCCACACCCGACTCGAGCATGCCTCCGCACCACACCGGAATGTTGCCGGCTGCGCAGACGTCGTGTACCTTCTTGGCCTCAGTAAAACCGCCCACTCGCCCTACCTTGATATTGATGATGCGGCAAGCGCTTAGATCGAGCGCTTTGGCCGCATCTCGCGCGTGACGGATGGATTCGTCGAGACAAATCGCAGTACGCAATTCTTTTTGCAACCCGGAATGATAGTAGATATCGTCGTGCCACAGCGGCTGCTCAATCATTAAAAGGTTGAACTGGTCGAATTTGCGGAGATGTTCGAGATCGTCCAGAGTGTACGCGGAGTTTGCATCGCAACTGAGGACGATCTCGGGCCACCGCGAGCGGATACGCTCCAGCACGTTGACATCCCATCCCGGTTTGACTTTCACCTTGATCCGGCGATATCCGGCGGCCAGTTCGATCTGAATCTTCTCCAGCAATTGCTCGACGGAATCCTGAATGCCAATGGAAACGCCGCAGGAGATTTCCCGCAGCGTACCGCCGAGCAGTTTCCATAGGGGCATTTGCTTCTCTTGGGCCTCCGCGTCCCACAGCGCGTTTTCGACGGAGGCCTTGGCCATGTCATGGCCACGCACTCTCGCCATTAGAGGCACGCTCTCGCGCGCCGCCGACAGCGTTCGTCCCAGTACGGCTGGCCCCAGGTAATGTTTGATCGTGGGCCATGCGCTTTCCGTCCACTCGCTGTTATAGAAGGGGTCTTCGCCGGCTACGCACTCCCCCCAGCCGTCGATGCCGTCGCAGTGGACGGTCAACAGCAGGATTCGGCGGCTGAACGTGCGCTTGAAGCTCGTCTCGAAAAAGTGGACGAGCGGCATCTGAATTTCGCGAAGGGTGATAGCTTCTATTTTCATTAGTCTTAAAATCCACCAGCAAAGACACTTTTATCGCCGACGCTCGGAATGACAGGAACTAGGTTGCCGGATAAATTCAGTTCTCCTGCCAGCGTCCTAACAAAAAATGGCCATTTCCTTGCTCGCTGCGTTCGTAGCCCAGCACCGCCAATCCGTCGGCAAATGCTTTCGCAAATTGTTCCCGATTGCGATCCTGTACCTCTTTCGCTTGAGTGCGCTGTGTAGGGGAAGCCTTCCAATCGTAAATCTGAGCCGGAACGGAAATCTTGGTCAACATTTCGAAGCCCGGCCTCTCTCCCGATTGCAGCAAACTTTCGACCCGCTTCGACTTCAACCACCACTCGGCCACCAATCGGTCTGTGGGCAAACCGCCTTGCAGCGGCGACGAAGAAATTCCGTACTGGTTCACGCTGTAGCGACGGGCGATGGCGCCTAGCTTCTCGATGTTAAGATATGCGTTCTTGATTTCCAGCGGATCGAACGTCCACTCGATCAACTCGAAGCCGCAGGCAAGCGCGTCGTCCCGCTGGAATAGCTTGAGACGGCGGCCTACCCCGGAATTCTGATGCTGCTTACGCACCGCCAGCATATGCGAATGCAGGTAGGAATGCCCACCACGAAAGCCCGGTATGGAGAGAGCAAAGCCTACCATTTCACTGCCGGCAAAAGCTCCAATCACTTGCCCACCGACTTTTTCAGCCACCACGAACATTCGCAACGGCACCAGATCGGCATCCGAAAAACTCCAGACCGCCTTCTGCACGGCGACGCAAGCTCGCATTTCATCGAGCTGCTCGCATTTGCGAATGAGGATTGACTCCGCGCTCACTTGGCGTCCTGCTCGAGTTGCTTGGCATGCTGCCATAAAGATTCGAGCTCTTCCATCGAAGCCTGCTGAGGTGTGCGTCCCGAAGATCGCAACTGGTCTTCCATCAAGCGGAACCGGCGCTTGAACTTGCGGTTGGTCTTCTTCAGCGCGGACTCGGGATCCAGCGAAAGATAGCGCGCGATATTGACCAGGACGAAGAAGAGGTCGCCCAGTTCACCTTCCACCCTTTGACGCAAATCTTCGCTGATCTGCGGGCGGCCAGCTCCGGCCACGCCTCGTCCTTGGGGCTGCGGGCCGGGAGCGGGAAATTCTTCGAGCTGCTGTTGCAATTCTTCAGTTTCCTCGCGGAGCTTTTCGAAAAGACCGTCAATATTCGGCCAATCAAAGCCGACGTGGGCGGCACGCGAACTGAGCTTGCGAGCCTCGAGCAATGCCGGCATCGCGGCGGAAACTCCGGCGAGCACGGAGTCCGGCCGGGCTTCACCAGGCGGCGAGTTTCCGTCGTCTGCCTCCAGCCGCTTTTTCTTCTCTTCAGCCTTGAGCGCTTCCCAGTTGCGCACCACCTCGGACGAAGTCTCGGCCTTTACATCGCCGAAAACATGGGGATGACGATCGACAAGTTTACTCGAAAGCCGGTCGATCACTTCGTCAATCGAAAATGAGTTTTGCTCTTTTGCCATCTGGGCGTAGAACAGAACCTGGAGCAGGAGATCGCCGAGTTCGCCAGGCAATTCGTTCCAGTCGCGATTGTCAATGGCTTCGAGAACTTCATAAGTCTCTTCGACGGTATAGGGCTTGATGGAATCGAAGGTCTGCTCGCGATCCCATGGGCATCCTCCGGGTCCGCGTAAGCGGGCCATAATGGAAACTACGCGTTCGAAACGCTCTCCAGTTGTCGGCATAGAACGCAATCACTGTAAATGACGGGCATACGCCCCGGCAATGATGCGCGTCACTCGATCACCTAGCCACGGACGCCTCGTCCGGGGTGCGAGTAAAGCGAACGGATGTTGCACCCTGGCGAGGCGTCCGCGGCTACGTGATTTTGCGGAGGAGGAGCCAAACCAACCATTCCACAGCAGCGAAACTAAAGTTATCTTTTGTATGGCAGCCATGAGTACGCATCTAAACCCGCGCATGAACTTGCGACCCTCTCTGCAGAACGAGCGTTTCCATGTGCTTGTGATTGGCGGCGGCGTTAACGGAGTCGCCATTGCCCGGGAATGCGCGCGCGCCGGACGGAGGACGCTCCTGGTCGAGCAGCATGATTTCGCAGCAGGCACCACCAGTCGCTCGACCCGCATTATTCATGGCGGCTTGCGCTACCTCGAACACGGGGACGTTGGGCAGGTGCTCGAGTCGTTGCGCGAGCGAAGGTGGTTGCTGGAGCGGTACCCGCATCTGGTGCACCCGCTGGAGTTTTTGCTGGCCTTGAATGAGAAAAGCCATCGCAGTGCGCTGGCGGTGCGAGCAGGGTTATGGATTTATCAGAAGATGGGACATGCCAACCTGCGAGCTGGTGCGAACCACACGGAGCAGGACAAGCTCGAGCGTATGCTCGACGCGGGAAAACGTTTTTCAGTATTCAGCTTTGACGACGCGCAGTGCGAGTTCCCCGAGCGATTGGTTGCGGAATGGCTGGTAGAGGCAATCGAAGCGGGCGCTGTGGCGCGCAATCATACTCAAGTTCTGGCGGTTGAGACTGGCAATGCTCATGTCACCGGGGCGCTCCTGCGGGATCAACTGAGCGGGAAAGAAGAGCGCGTTGAGGCCATTTGGATCATCAATGCGACCGGACCCTGGGCCGACGGGATTTGCCAGAGTTCCAACATTCAAACGGAAGATCCGATGATCGGCGGGGTCCGCGGATCGCACATCGTGTTGCCGAAGTTCGTAGGCGTGCCGGAAGCAGCGGTGTACACCGAAGCAATCGACGGACGCCCCATCTTTGTCATTCCGTGGAACGAACAAGTACTGGTCGGGACGACGGAGGTTGCCGACGGCAGCGACCCCTCCAGGGTACAGCCTTCGTCAGATGAGATTGATTACCTGCTGCGCTCTTTGCTCGATTTGTTTCCGCAGCTGAAAGTATCGCAGAACGACATACACTACGCCTTCGCCGGCGTGAGACCACTTCCTTTCTCACCCAAGAAAAATCCCTCGGCCGTGAGCCGGAAACACTATCTCCACGACCACGCCCCGGACGGCGCCGCGCACATGATCTCTGTAATCGGAGGAAAGTTAACTACCGCAGGCAGCTTGGCGCGCGAATGTGCGGCGAAGATTGGAGTGAAAACCGTCGCGCCAGCGCTTGCGATTGCTTCGGAGAATGGCATTGATCCGACTCTGGAGCAGTGGGTAGTCGAGGTCGCGCAGGCTGGCGGAATCACAGCCGATGCTGCGCGTGGGATTGTGGAATGGTATGGAAAGCGCGCTTCGACCGTAGCTCGCAAGGCGCGCAGTAGTGCGGAAATGAGCACGCCGCTTTGTCCCCACACCCAGCACATCGTTGCGGAGGCGCTCGATGCCTTTAGCAACGAGTGTGCGGCTACGCTGGCGGATGTGTTGCTGAGGCGCGTACCAGTAGCACTGGGCGCATGCTGGTCGTCATCATGTAGCCGGGAAGCTGCCGAGCGCATCGGCGCTGTCATGGGATGGAGTGACGAGCGCGTGGCCCTGGAACTGGAGGCATTTGAGACCGAACGAGCTGGGTTTCTGCGGAAGGCAGCCCAGACGGGCAGTCTCGAAGCCAAAGCATAGGGCCTCGTCCCGCCAACAGCTCAACCCAACTTATTCGGATCGCGCGAAGGTCTGCGCCAGTAATTCGGTGTCGTCGGAGATGATGCCATCCACTCGCCAGCGTGCCAGCCGCAACATTGCCTTGCGATTATTGACTGTCCAGGTAAGGAGCTTGCTGCCCGCACCGTGTACCTCCTGCACGAGCGCATGCGTGACCAGCGAGTAATGAGGAATCACGTATTCGACATTAGTTTCGCGCCAGCATGCGAGCTGCCCGGGCTTGTCGCAAATGATCCCAGTCCGAACCTTGGCGCTCCGGGTTTTTAATTCGGTAACGACCTCGGGTAGGAATGAAGAGACGACGTAGTTTTCTTCCACCCGGCATTCTCGCAATGAGTTGAGCACCTTTGATTCCAGACCTGAAACTTTAAGTTCAATGTTGAGAAACGCCCGCTGACAGTAGCGCTGCAGTACGTCCTCCAGGAGCGGAAGATGAAGTAATTGATCGGCAGTTGCCCGGCTGACTTCGATGCCGTCGACTTTGGGGTCGTGACAAATCACAGCCCGTCCGCTGCCGGTTAGTCGCACATCGAATTCAAACCCATCGCAGCCGTGTTGTAGAGCAAGGTCGAACGACGCGAGGGTATTCTCGGGAGCCAGTTTAGACGAACGAGCACCGCGATGGCCGAGTAGCAGGGGAAGATCGGACATCGACCAAATTCTACGCTCGATTATCCGGAGGTGCGTACACAAAAGCACTCGCCAATGCGAAATTCACCGATCCTTAAATTTGCTGTGGAATTTTGCAGCACTTCCCTCGTCGTCAATAGCGTCAGTCCAGATCGAAATCCCGAATGGGTTTGCCAGTGTCCGGAGACTCTTTGGCCTTTTTGACCGCTTCCTGAAACTTTTTTTCAAGAAGATCACCGGCATGTTTCTGGGCTTCGACGGATTGGCGAAAGATGGATTCGCGGCGGCTATCCTGTTCTTTCATGGCCTTGGCAGCTGCCTCGAAGTCATTGAACATTTTGGGCTTGACGGCGGCGGTGTGGGCAATGACCCCTTTGGCCGTGGGATCGACCTTCAGCACCGCGCCGCAGCACGGGCAGGTGATGTCGAAAGCCGTGAGATTCTCCGCCATACAGCGAATCATAGCGCAAATGCGCGCTGCTTGACCGAGAAACTCAATGAGGCTGGAGTTTAATCGGGAAAATATGGAAGATGGACAGCATTTCCCAACCCAGGAGAACCACAGAAACCAGCGTCACCGTGATCGCCAGCAGTTCGCCGAAATTAAGATTGCTTCGGCGAGGTTCGAACCGCCTCGCGACTAAGCCAAGAATGTTCAAAGTCGCAAAGCCGAAAACCAGCACCCAAAGGATGTTGTAGACATTGTCCTTCTTACTCGAATTACTTGAAAACTGAAGCGCGAAAAGCACTAAGGATTGCAGGCTGACGAGACTCGGCCCCAACCAGACGCGCGTGGTAATGCGTGCGAGCGTAGCGGTAAGGGTCGATACCATGGTTCGTCCGTGCCTCCAGCGAATCCGCGCTTAGCGCTGAAAAGCTATGATATTACTCTGTTTGCGCCGCAAAAGTCAGGTGAAAACAAGGGCTGTAGTATTTCAGTTTGTACGACCACTGTTCTGCGGCCGGCTGGGCCCTGCTTTATAATAGAAAGATTCCATATCCCCTTCGAGGCCGCCAGAGAGAGGTACCTGCGGTGCAAAACAGGCGTGGCGAGGCTCCCGCCGGGGAATCAGCAATCGTTTTACGAGCGTTTCCTTTATTGATGTGTCCACTGAAATATTGATGTCCACAGAAACCATAGTTGTTCGCGGGGCGCGAGTTCATAACCTCAAGAACATAGATTTTGAGATTCCGCACAACTCGTTGACCGTTGTCACCGGGGTCTCGGGGTCAGGCAAGTCGTCGCTCGCTTTCGATACGATCTACGCCGAGGGCCAGCGCCGCTATGTGGAGTCGCTCTCCGCCTACGCCCGCCAGTTTCTGGAGCGGATCGAGAAGCCAGACGCTGACGTAATTGATGGAATCGCTCCTGCAGTGGCAATCCGGCAGAAGAACACCACCCGCAACCCTCGTTCTACCGTTGGCACCGCGACCGAAATCTACGATTACTTACGTCTGCTCTTTGCCAGGATCGGCCGCACTTACTGCGTGCAATGTGGTCAGCAGGTTAAGAAAGACACAGTGGACGAAGTTGCAGATGCAGTCCTGAAGCTGGGAGAGGGCACGCGCCTGAACGTGCTGTTCCCGCTGCAAAGTGCAACGCCGCAGATCGCCAGCGTGCAGAATGCTCCTCTGGCCGCAGGTAAGCGTGGACGAAAAAAGAAGGCCACGACACATGCGAGTAATCTTCCGTCCGATCAACTGAAGAGCCGTCTGCTCGATCTTCGTACGCGCGGCTTCAACCGGCTGTACCAGGGTGGGCAGGTATTCGAGTTCTCCACACCTGAGTCGCTGTTGAATATCGATTTCGCCGAACCAGTTTTTTTGCTGGTCGATCGCCTCGTGGTATCGGCGGACTCCCGCGCGCGTATCGTTGATGCGGCTGAAATCAGTTATCGCGAGTCCGGTGAAGTCATCTTCGAGACCGCACATGGTGAAGGACAAGCTCGGGAACGATTGCGTTTCTCCCAACGTTTCGAGTGCAAGGTGTGCAATATTCGCTACGAGGAGCCGGAGCCGCGATTATTCTCTTTCAATAATCCTTACGGTGCATGTCCGCGATGTCAGGGATTCGGAAACACAATTGATTTCGACCTGGATCTGGTGATCCCCGACCAATCTCTGACCCTGAATCAAGGTGCGATCGAGCCCTGGACCAAGCCCAAATACCGTTCGCTGTTCACTGACCTGAAGCGCTTCGCCCGCGAAGCCGACATCCCGCTCGACGTGCCCTGGAACGACCTGGATCGTGAGCAGCAGCGGCTGGTGATCGAGGGCGAAGGCCGCTTTCTGGGAGTACGGGGCTTTTTCAATTATCTGGAGCGAAAGAAATATAAGCTCCACGTCCGCGTATTTCTGAGCCGGTACCGCGGATATTCTCTCTGCTCCACCTGCAGCGGCGCCCGCCTGCGTCTGGAGGCTCGGCAGGTAAAGATCAATGGCAAGAATATCTGCGAGACCTGCTGCATGACGGTCGAAGCCGCGTCGAAGTTCTTCGAGGCACTTGAATTGACCGAGCAGGAGGCAGGCATTGCCGAACGCCTACTGCAAGAAATCCGCGAGCGCCTGCGTTTCCTGAATGAAGTTGGCTTGGAGTATCTGACTCTCGACCGGCTCGCGTCAACGCTTTCGGGCGGCGAAGCGCAGCGCATTCAGCTGGCGACGTCCCTGGGTTCGCGCTTAGTAGGAACGCTTTATGTGCTGGATGAGCCGTCTATAGGGCTACACAGCCGTGACACGCATCGCCTGATCAAAATCCTGCACAATCTGCGCGACTTGGGTAACACGATTCTGGTAGTCGAACATGATCGCGATGTCATGCAGGCTTCCGATACGATTCTCGACCTCGGACCGGGCGCCGGAGAAAACGGCGGCAGAGTGATCGCTGCCGGAACTTACGAGCAAATTCAGAAGATGCCGGCTTCTTTGACCGGACGCTATCTCTCCGACGAGCTGCAGATCCAAATTCCAAGTGCCCGACGCAAGCCTGGACCGCAACAAATCAGGATTTACGGCGCACGCGCTCACAACTTGAAAAGGATCGACCTCGAGGTCCCGTTGCGAATGCTGGTGGCGATCACCGGCGTTTCCGGCTCGGGAAAATCCACGCTTCTGCACGATGTGCTGTATCGGGCTTTGTCTGCAGCCAAAAGGCAGCCGAACGGTGATCTCGCCGCTGCCTCGTCCTGGGACCGAGTTGAAGGCGCGGAGTTCATCGATGAGGTTGTGCTGGTCGATCAGTCGCCCATTGGACGCACCCCACGCTCTAACCCAGTTACTTACATTAAGGCCTTCGACGGCATCCGCGATCTGTATGCATCCCTGCCCGAGGCCAAGAAGCGCGGCTTCACCGCCGGACACTTCTCCTTCAACATTCCTGGGGGACGCTGCGAGACCTGCCAGGGCGATGGAACCGTCACGGTGGAGATGCAGTTTCTCGCCGACGTAGAGCTCATCTGCGAAGAGTGCAAGGGTGCACGCTACAAACCGCAAGTATTGGAGGTTCGTTACCGCGGGAAGAATATTCACGAGGCATTGAACCTCACCGTAAAGGAAGGGCTGCAGTTCTTCGCCAACGCACCCAAGATTGTGGAAAAACTGCGCGTGCTGGAGGAAGTGGGCCTCGGCTATTTGCGGCTGGGGCAGTCGGCGACAACGCTCTCGGGCGGTGAAGCGCAACGGATGAAATTAGCGGCACACCTCCAACCCGCGGCACGCGAGGCTAACCGGCCGCGGAGCTCCGGGGAGCAGTCGCGCCGGAGACAGCATATTTTGTACATTTTCGATGAGCCCACAACTGGGCTACACTTTGACGATATCAGCAAACTACTGTCCGCCTTCCGCCGTCTAATTGATGCAGGAGGCTCGATCCTGGTGATCGAGCATAATCTCGAAGTAATCAAGACTGCGGATTGGGTGATTGACCTCGGTCCCGAAGGTGGCGAGCGCGGCGGTTACATTGTCGGTTCGGGTCCGCCAGAAGTTATCGCCAAACTGTCGAAGTCGTACACGGGAGAGTTTCTGGCGGGTGTATTGAATGGAAATGAGCCGTCGGGAAGTGGATCGTCGCGGAATGGGGCCAAATAAGCTACCTTCGATCACGCTGCTCGTGCTCTCCCTTGGCGCGACCGTTCTCGCACAGAGCACCGGCCAGACCGTACGTCATCACAAAATAGCTGAGCAGGATTCATCCTTCCCGCCCGAGCTTGCACAAGCCGAGAGTTACATCGAGAAGCACGATTACGCCTCTGCTGATCCGCTATTGAAGAAGGTGGTCGCCGCAGATCCGAACAACTTCCAGGCCTGGTTTGATTTGGGATTTGTCTACAACGGCATGGGAAATACTACTGAGTCCATCGCCGCTTATCGCAAATCTGTGGCCGCCAAGCCGGACGTCTTCGAATCCAACCTGAATCTGGGGCTCATGCTGGTGAAGACTGGCCAGCCGGATGCCGCCCAATTTTTGCGCGCTGCAACTACTCTAACGCCTACCGCGAATGTCGATGAAGGCCATGCGCGAGCATGGTTGTCGCTGGCCCACGTGCTTGAGAACACAAAACCTGAAGAAGCTATCGAAGCCTATAAACAAGCCGCTGCCCTTGAGCCCAAAGATGCGGAGCCTCATCTTTCTGCCGGCGCCCTATTAGAAAAGGAAAATCACTTTGCTGATGCAGAGCAAGAATATAAACAGGCTTTGGCCATCGATCCAGGGTCCAGCGATGCATTAACCGGAATGGCCAACATCTACATGCGGGGGCAGCGCTTTGCGGAGGCCGATCCGATCTTGCGCAAGCTCATTGCGATGCATCCTGAGGACGTCTCCGCCCGAGTGCAACTCGTCCGCATCCTGCTGATTGCCGGGCGAAACGACGAAGCAATCGCAGAACTTCAGGCAGCGTTGAAGCTCGATCCTGGGAATTCCAGCGCGCAGAACGATCTCGCGGAACTGTACGTTAAGAATAAAAAATACGATCTTGCGGAGACGCAGTATCGCTCATTGCTTGCCGTCAATCCGAACGATGCGGAGCTGCACCACGGGTTGGGCGTGGTATTTCTGAGGGAGCGAAAATTCCCTGAGGCGCAACAGGAACTGTTGGCGACGGTAAAACTGAAGCCGGACTTCGGAGCAGCTTATGGCGATTTAGCCACGGCGGCAGTCGAGAATAAGAATTACGAGCTCGCGATCAAGGCGGCAGATGCGCGAGCCAAGTTTCTACCCGAGATTCCCGTCAGTTATTTTCTTCGCGCCAGCGCTTACGATCACTTGCGTAACTATAAAATGGCAGCGCAGAACTATCATCAGTTTCTTGAGGTCGCCAAAGGAGAGTATCCCGATCAGGAATGGCAGGCTCGGCATCGGTTGATTGCGATCGAGCCGAAAAAGTGAATGCTATGCGTGTGCACACCACAATTGCCGCGGTTCTGTTGGCGACGACATTGCTTGCATTCGCGTACAAAACCGAGAGTCTGCAGGATTTGATCGCCCGGGCAGCGTCGGCGCGAGTGGAGGACCGTCCCGCCTTGTGCGTCGAAATCGCGGAGCGTCAACTCAAATCCGCTGACGAACTGTACACAGCCGGCAAGGTCGATGACGCTCGAAGTGCGGTGCACGATGTCGTGACCTATTCTGAAAAAGCGCATGATGCCGCCATCCAATCGGGCAAGCGAGTTAAGAATACGGAAATCGAGTTTAGAAAAATGGCGGCCAAGCTGCGAGACATCAAACGCAGCCTCAACTTTGACGATCAAGCGCCAGTGGAGACCGCCGCAGATCGCCTGGAGAGCTTGCGCACCGATTTGCTATCTCACATGTTTGGCAAGGGCAAATGATTTCCGGCTCCCATAAGCTCGCCTCCTGTCTTTTGGCGTTGTTGCTGCTTACCAGCGTGTGGGCGCAGCGTCGCCGGGACCCGCTCAATCCCCTGGAACAAGATCAACTGCGCGATGCCGCCCAGGAACCCAGCGGGCGCCTTAAGCTGTACATCCAGTTTTCCCGCACAAGGCTAACATCTCTCGAACAAGTGCGTTCTGATCCCAAAATCACCGACCGAGCTCAGCAAACTCGCGATCGGCTGCAGGACTTTCTGGATGTCTACGATGAGATGAACGACAACCTCGACACCTTTGTGGAGCGGAAGGCCGATCTGCGAAAGCCTCTAAAGACACTCATTGAAGCCGACACCGAATTTCAAGCCAGGCTCCGGGCTTTGAAGAACTCGGCGGACGCCAACAAAGACGAAGCCAGGAAATATGATTTCCTGCTAACCAGCGTGCTGGAAACCATCGACACCAGCGTAACCGACCACCGGCAATTGCTAAGCGAACAAGAGGAAGCATTCAAGCACAAGAAAAAGTAGAGTGCCGGAGCGCTGCTCAACGTTCTCCGTGTTTCACAGTTCGCGCGTGCTAATCTAACCGCAACGTGAACGACAGGATCCTCCACATCTTCCAGGACACTTATCATGAGCTGCGCCCCCGGACGCCCATGCCCCAGCTCGCAGTGGAATTTTTTGCCTTCGTGAACATCAACAACACCATCCGGATGCGGGAGGGCAAGCTCTTTGTTCGCCTGTCAGACTTGCTGGAAGGCGCTCCAGACGTGGTGTTGCGGGCGATTGCTCATATTCTCCTGGCTAAGATGTATCGCAAGCCCATCGAGCGGGAGTACGCAACCCGGTACCGCCGTTATATCTCCCGCCAAGACATCACCAGCAAAGCTCACCTCGTACGCCAGATGCGTGGCCGCAAACGGATCCAAAGTGCCCAGGGCCGAGCCTACAACCTGGAAGATATCTTTGAAGATCTGAACCGGCGATTCTTTTATGGCCTGCTGGCTCGACCACAGATGACCTGGAGCCGCGATCACGCTCGCAACCGACTCGGCCACTACGATCCGGCGCACAATGCCATCGTTGTCAGTCGGGTCTTCGACCACCCGCGAGTTCCTTGCTACGCGGTCGAATACATCGTTTACCACGAAATGCTGCACCTCAAGCATCCCGTGAAACTGCGCGGCAGCCGGCGCTGTGTGCATTCGACTGAATTTCAAGCAGAGGAAAAACTCTTTCCTCAGCTGGATGAAGCCAAAGCGTTTCTTAAGCATCTATAATCCAGCCTCGCGACGGCGGCTTTGACTAGGGAGTGAGTGACCCAGATCACAATCCCGCGTGATTCCGCGCGTTGACGCAACCGGAGGCAAACGACTATCCTAGATAATGAAATTGAAATTCATTTTCAATATCATGGCTTCGAAATAGAGGGCTGATTTTCGATGTTAGAAGCATTCATCGTAACCTTGCGCGAAGGCGTCGAAGCGGCGCTGATCGTCGGTATTACCCTGGCGTATCTCGCCAAAATCAATCGTCCAGAACTGCGGAAATCCGTCTATGCGGCTCTGGTTGCGGCTTTTGTCGGCAGCCTCGGAGTTGCGGCGCTGCTTTCCCGCACCCAGTGGAATCAAGACATTTTCGAAGGCTGGGTCATGCTGGCCGCCGCCTTCTTCGTCGTCACCATGATCATTTTCATGATGAGGACAGGCCGCAAGCTCAAGGGTGAGATTGAGGGCAAGGTTGGGCTTCTGGCGGGCCGGAACGCGTGGTTCGGGCTGTTCGCATTCGTATTCCTGATGGTGCTGCGGGAAGGCGTCGAAACGGTTTTGATTCTCTCGGCCGTCTCGCTGAACTCTACTGCACTCCTCAGCTTTCTAGGTACGTTTCTGGGTGTAGTTGCGGCAGTTGTGTTTGGCGTGATGTTCGTAAAGGGCAGCGTCCGCATTAACCTGCAGAAATTCTTTCGCGTCACCACGGTGATTTTGTTTTTCGTCGCTGTCCAACTCGTGATCTCTGGCCTGCACGAGCTTTCTGAAAACGGTGTGCTCCCGTCCTCCAAGACCGAGATGGCGATCATCGGTCCGGTCGTGCGCAACGACCTTTTCTTCTTCATCACGATTCTCGCTCTGGCTGCGCTGATGGTGTTGTTCGAGATCAAACGCCGCGACCCAGGAACTCTACCAACTTCCCCCGCGGAAAAGCGAAAAGCAGTCTGGAGCGCCCGCCGGGAGCGCTTGTGGATGGCCTCCGTCTATGCCAGTTCGTTTGTATTTATCGTTCTGGTCACCGCAGAGTTCATCTACACCAAGAGCGTGAGCGCGTTGTCGCCGGCAACAGAAGTCATTTTTGTGAACGGCCAAGTTAGCATTCCGCTCACCCAGGTTCAGGACGGCGATCTGCACCGCTTCTCTGCCCAGGAAAATGGCAGCACGGTACGTTTCTGGCTGTATCAGAAGCCTGATGGCAAGATTGCCACGGTCTTGGATGCCTGCGAAATCTGTGGCGCCGTTGGCTTCTACAAAGGGCCGAACGGAGTAGTTTGCAAGAACTGCGCCGCGCCCATCAATCCGCAGTCAGTCGGGATGCCGGGCGGATGCAACCCGGTGCCGCTCAAGGCGCAAGTCACCTCCGACGCGGTCATCATTCAGGAAGCAGACATTTCGGCAAGAAGCCACATGTTCCAGCAATAGCCATGTTCGGACGCCTAGTCTACGAATCGTTCCGGCGGCAAAAGCGGCGCAAACTGCTGGCCGGGATTGCGATCACTTTAGGCGTGGGCGTTGCAACCGCCATGCTCGCGGTCGCCACCGACATTGGCGACAAGATCAGCCGCGAACTGCGCACCTATGGCGCAAACCTGATCGTGACCCCGCAGGAAGATACTCTTGATATTCAAATCGGTGGCGTCGATCTCAAGCCGCCGAGCGACGGCACCTACCTCAACGAAGCCGACCTGCCTAAGATTCGAGGCACATTCTGGCATCACAACATCGTGGGATTCGCTCCCATGCTGCCGGTGAGCGTTCACACAGGCGCTGCGACAAATCTCACGTTACTCGGAACCTACTTCTCGAAGCGGCTCATCTTCGGTAAAGAGGATTTTGCAACGGGCGTCCGCATCACTCACCCTTGGTGGAAGGTGCAAGGCGCGTGGCCCGATGACAATTCGTCCGACGTGTTGCTAGGCGAAAGCCTTGCCGCAAGACTCGGTCGCAAAGCGGGAGGTGAAATCGAAATATCCGGCCAACCCCATCGCATCGTCGGAATTCTTTCCACTGGCGGAGCCGAAGACAATCAAATCGTTGCTCCACTCGCGCTGGCGCAACAAATTCTTGGCAAGCCCGGAGCCGTGCGCCGCCTGTATGTCAGCGCCATGACCAAACCCGAGGACGCGCTGGCCCGTCGCGATCCCAAGTCAATGAATCCGGAAATGTACGATCGCTGGTATTGCTCACCGTATGCGGCTTCGATCGCTTTTCAGTTGCAGGAGGCGATTCCGCACTCCCACGCTGAACAGATCCGCCAGATCGCGCAGAATGAGGGTACAGTGCTCTCCCGCATTAAGGGCTTAATGTTGCTGGTGACGCTGGCAGCGTTGTTCGCCTCCGCGCTCGCGGTCTCGGCGGCCATGGCCACGGCCATCTTTGAGCGACGCACCGAAGTAGGTCTGATGAAAGCTCTAGGTGCAGGCAGTATTTCCGTCGCAGCTTTGTTCTTCGCGGAAGCGTTATTGCTGGCGCTGATCGGGGGGGTCGTAGGTTTCGCTGGTGGATCGCTGCTTGCCCGTCAGATCGGCCGCTCCATTTTTAATTCGCAAATCACGATTGAGCCCGTTCTCTTTCCCGTGATCCTAGGCATAGCCGTGATTGTGACCTTCGCCGGTAGCGCGATGGCCATTCGCCGTGCCGTCAAGTTTGATCCCGTGTACGCGCTGCGAGGTGAAGCTTGAGTTCACCACCAAAATCGGCTCTGATCAACCGCCGCGCCGGCAAGCCTCACACCTCGATGTTTCTACGCATGCTGATGCGTGCTGCCGTGCTCCGTCGTGGACGAGCCGCTTCTGCTCTATTGGCCATGGTAGTCGCCGCCGCCGTTGCCACCGCTATGCTCAATCTTTATGTGGACGTGCAAGCCAAGCTGCGCAAGGAGTTCCGCAACTACGGCGCCAACATTGTGGTCGTTGGAAAAGATGGCCAGGCCTTGCCGGCCGACGCCTTGGATAAAGTTAACTCCGCGCTTGCCGGACACGGTCTCGCCGTGCCCTTCGCCTATGTCGTGGCCCGCACATCCGACGGTCAGTCAGTCGTCGTTTCCGGAACCAATCTCGATCAGGTCCGCAAGCTGGATAGTTGGTGGTCGGTAACAGCCTGGCCCAGCACCACGCACGATGCGCTGGTCGGAGCCCGCGCAGCCGTGGTAGTCAGCCCGCAAAGCAAGCCGTTCGATCTCACTTTTCAGGAACGCATCATCCATCTCAACCCCGCCGGAACCTTGCGGACCGGCGCTTCGGAAGACAGCCGTATCTATCTTTCATTGAACGATTTCCTAAGCTGGGCTGGCGTGCAACCTTCGACGATAGAAATTGCGTCCTCCGGTTCGTCCGAGGAAGTCGACGCTTTGATTCAACAACTGTCGCAGGCGCTACCCGCAGCAGAGGTCCGTCCCATCCGTCAGATCATGGAGGGTGAAGCGCATGTGCTCGGAAAGACTCGCGCCACCTTGGCCGCTGCCGCTATCCTAATCATCGCGACCGCTGCTCTGTGCGTGCTCTCTACGTTGATCGGATGGGTCTTTGATCGCCGCCGCGACTTTGCCATCATGAAGGCTTTGGGCGCATCCGAGAGGCTGATCAGTGGATTCTTTGCCGCGGAAGCCGCCGCTTTGGGAGCCGTCGGAGCGATCGTAGGATTCGGCATCGGCGTAGGCGTCGCCGCGTGGATCGGCCGGGTAAACTTTCATGCCCCGGTAGTGCCACGCTTCAATGTCCTGCCTATCGTCGTCGTGGGTAGTATCGCAGTAGCCTTGATTTCGGCCGTGATTCCGATTTTTCTGCTGCGCCGCGTGCAACCCGCTATGATCTTGAGAGGGGAGTGAGATGATCAAGCTGAAGGATGTCAGCCGCCTGTACCCCGCCAAAGCTGAGGCCAACGGCGGCGTCATCCGAGCCCTCGACAATTTTTCGCTCACCGTCGATCCCGGCGAATGGATCGCGATCATGGGCCCATCAGGCTCGGGCAAATCAACGCTGGTAAACCTGATCGGCTGCCTCGATCGTCCGACGTCCGGTGAGATTTGGCTCGACGGTGAAAATGTAGCCAACATTTCTGCCGCTGAGCTGAACCGTGTGCGAGCGGAAAAAATCGGCTTCGTCTTTCAGCAGTTCCACCTGATTCCCTATCTCACATCCTTGGAAAACGTCATGCTAGCCCAGTACTTTCACAGCATGACCGATGAACAGGAAGCCCTCGAAGCCCTGCAGCGGGTGGGATTGAGGGAACGCGCGCACCACGTTCCCTCGCAACTTTCGGGCGGCGAACAGCAGCGGGTCTGTATCGCGCGCGCCTTGATCAACGATCCCAAGATCGTACTTGCCGACGAACCCACGGGAAACCTCGACGCCGTGAACGAGGAGATTGTTCTGCGCCTTCTACGCGAGCTTCACCAGCAGGGACGCACTATTGTCATGGTGACGCACGACCCCGTCGTAGCCCGTCTCGCCGACCGCCGCATTGAACTTCACCATGGCAAGATCGCGGCACAAGAAGTCTTCGCCATGGCCGACGAAGAACAGTTCGACGAGGTCCTGGAGGAACTCTGGGCGCTGGCTGAACACGGCGAGATTGCCGAACTCGAGCGCATGGAAGTTCACGGCGCCCTTCCGGTAAGCATCGCAGTAGAAAAAATGATTGGGCTGGATCTAGTCACGGCAAGACCGCATCCGCCTGTGCCTCACGACCACAAACCGTTTATCAATCCGTGCCACGATGCGCTCAAGCCGACCGGAGTTTCAACCGGCGACGGCAGCATGATTGTCGAACTGACGTCCCGCGGCCGCCAGCGCGCCGCCGACATTATCCGCCGTCACCGTCTTGCCGAGCGCCTTTTCACCGACAGCCTCGCCATGGACAGCGAAACCGAAATCGAACAACAAGCCTGCAAGTTCGAACACATTCTCTCCCCTGAAGCGACCGACAAGATATGCGCATTCCTGGGCCATCCCCGTACATGCCCGCATGGCGCGGTCATCCCTCCCGGACCTTGCTGCGGCGGATCTAGAGACCTTGCCAACGTTTCAGTAGCAAAATCCGAGCGGTCTTCCTGACCCTGCATGCCTGCGCGCAGAACCTGCATCGGTGTTTTCGATTCCGGCTTTGGTGGCCTGACCGTCCTCAAAGCTTTGCTTCGACTCATTCCCGATGCCGACTACCTCTATTTTGGCGATACCGCGCGCTTGCCCTACGGCTCAAAATCGGCAGAGACCGTGGCCCGGTACGCTGTCGGCGCAGCGCACTATCTCGAGCAGCAAGGCGCACAGACGCTGGTAATCGCCTGCAACACGGCCACGGCTCTGGCCCTCGACCAGATCACACAAGCAGCGAGTGTTCCGGTTGTAGGCGTGATCGAACCTGGGACGGACCGCGCCGCCGGTGAGAGCAACAACAAAAGGGTTGTCGTCATCGGAACCGAAGCCACGGTCAGCAGCCATGCTTATCTGCACGCTCTTGAAGCTCGCGGCCTGCAGGCCAAGGAAAAGGCCTGCCCCTTACTGGTGCCGCTGGTGGAGGAAGGATGGATCGAGCATCCCGTGACAGAAGAGGTGGCCCAAATTTACCTGAAAGAAGCCTTCGCCGATGAGTTCAAGTCGGCCGATGTGTTGCTGCTCGGCTGCACCCATTATCCGCTCGTCCACTCGGTATTGCGGCGGGTCGCTCCGAAACACGTGAAGATTGTCGATTCCGCCGACGCCACCGCCGACGCCGTGGGCAGACTCTTGCGTCGCGCTCCGCTACCCTCCACGGCCGAACTTGAGCGCCGCAGATTGCCTCGGTTGAGGTATTTTGCCACCGACTCTACAGAGAAGTTCCGCCGCCTCGGCGCCCAGTTCCTCGGACAACCGATTGAGGACGTTCGACACGTGGATCTGCCCGAGTAATCCCTGAATCTAATTCGCATCGACTCGGCACAGCGTTAGTCCGGTTTGAACGCAAGACTCGGATAGACGGTAATTTCACAACCCGATTAACCTGATTACGCGATGCATTCACTCGACAATCCAATCTGGGAAGCGCTTATTACCACTCATGCGAGCTTCGCGGAAACATACAAGAACGCTCGGAGGTTCCCTCGTGAAGTCAGTGTGGTCGCAGGTTTTCCCGAGCCTACGCCCGACAACTACGCCGCTCTCGCCGCTCTGGTGAGTCCCGGCGAAACGGTTGGGCTATTTCTGCAGCAAGCTCCGAACCCGCCTGCCCCGTGGTCCCTCGTCAGTTCCGGCCCGCTGCTACAGATGCTTTGCGAAAAGGAGACCTCTGCTTCTCCTGCGCCTTGGTCGAATGGGACTCGCTCAATCCCGAAATTCATCCGGCTGACGCAGTCTGACGTGCCGGAAATGTTGGCTCTGACAAAACTCACGAAGCCGGGACCATTCGGTCCGAGAACCCACGAGATGGGCGACTATTTCGGCATTCGCAATAGCGAAGCACTAGCAGCGATGGCCGGCGAGCGACTGCGGATCCCGGGCTACACAGAAATCAGCGCGGTGTGCACCCATCCTGACCATACAGGTCACGGCTACGCAAGCGCCCTGATGAGCATGCTCATGGAGCGTATCTGCGGTCGGGGTGAATTACCTTTTCTACACGTTCGTCCCGAAAACACCAGGGCCGTTCAAGTCTACGAGCGGCTTGGGTTCACAAAGCGTGCGGCCTTGCACTACGTCGTCCTCCGGCGCCTGGCGGAATAGACAATTCAAACTTATTACCGGCTCTTGAGGATCCACCACAGGACGAAAGAAACCATCAGCCACGCAATGGAGGCACTCCCGAGCACCAGCCAAGCTGAATGATAGGGAATGAATTTCCAGACCACTATTCCAAACGATGCTAACCCGATGCTCCCGATGGCCGCCCCCGCCGCATCTGCACTAACCGCTTCGGCGGATCGCCTTGGGCCCTGCAGTCCAGCCTGTTCTTTCTTTTCTTTCTCATGCTTCTCGATTAATGTCGCGCTGGCCGGGAAGATTGCGGGGAACGCTAGAAACAAACCACCAATGACGGGGCCGTACTCCTTCGCGATGATCCCGGCAATTGAAGTAATCAATCCTCCGAACAGAAATCGCACCGCATATTCGTACCATTTCGTTTCGGTAAGAGCAGAAGGATTGATTTCTATTTTCATTTGGCGCTATCTCAGAAAGGTGTGCCATAGTCCGAATGCGGTCCCCAACCACACCAGATTGGAAGAAGTCGTGACCACCAGAGCCTTCCACTCGTAGCGCATCATCAGCCAACTAACGCACGATGCATACACGAAGAACGCAATCGCCCCCGCGATCATAGACCGAGCTTCGGTCGCTGTGTACAACTTGCCTTCACTCGCCACCGTCAGGCCCAGGGTAGCGAGCGCAACCGAGGGTGCCGCTCCGAATAGTCCCGCAAAACTCTTCGGCTTGAACAGGCCACCAAGTACCGCGAAAAACGAAACGACAATTCCACCGATCACAAAACGCACAAGAATTTCTTTCATATCGAGCCGTGAAGCTGTACGTTGCGCGTGACTCCGTTGCGCGAACATGACTGGATGCGCGGAACACGATGAGGGTTTGATCACATCCAGTTCCGGCTCAAGATTTTGCATCCTGAGCGCCCCATTCACGCTCCAAAGGTATAGCTATGAATCAGGAAATGAATGTTCTTCCCTTGGCGAATTACTCAGGCGCGGCGATACAAGCCTCTGAGGCCAGCGTAATCAATGACGCAGCTTTGCTCGATGCATACTCGCAAGCAGTCGTCGGCGCCGCGGAAGCCATCAGCCCATCCGTCATCAAGATTGACGTGGCGCAGGCGGCTAGAAGCCGTTCAGGAGAGCCTCGGGAGCGTCAAGGCGGCGGATCAGGATTTGTGTTCACTCCCGACGGCCTGGCGCTGACGAACAGCCATGTCGTCCATGGCGCCACGCGCATCGACGTCTCCCTGCCAGATGGGCAGCGCTTCCCAGCTCAGATCATCGGCGACGATCCCGCGACCGATCTCGCCGTGATCCGCATCGGTCTGCCCAGCAACGACGCTCCCCGACTCGTTGCCGCACCGCTCGGAGACTCGCAGCGACTTCGGGTTGGCCAAGTGGCAATTGCAATCGGCAATCCTTACGGGTTTCAATACACAGTCACGGCTGGTGTGGTGAGCGCTCTTGGGCGTTCGTTGCGCTCCTACTCCGGCAGGCTGATCGATGATGTCATTCAAACTGACGCCTCGCTCAACCCGGGCAACTCCGGTGGGCCGCTAGTGAGTTCCGACGGGCGCGTGATAGGCGTGAACACCGCAACTATTATGGGCGCACAAGGGCTTTGCTTCGCTATAGGAATCAATACAGCGAAGTTCGTGGCAGGACGCCTGCTGCGCGAGGGCCGTATTCGCCGCAGTTACATTGGCGTCGAGGCCCAAACCGTGCCGCTGCTCCGCCGCGTAGTGCGCTTTTACGATCTTCCCAAAGAAAGCGGTGTGATCGTGATCTCGGTCGAAAACGCCAGTCCGGGACAGAAAGCAGGATTGCGCGAGGGCGATGTGATCGTCGCCATGGACAGCAAACCAGTCGCGGGTGTGGACGATCTACATCGCTTGCTGACCGACGCGCGCGTGGGATCAGTGAGTGTGCTCACGGTTCTCCGCCACACCGAAAAACTAGACTTGAAGGTTGTCCCCGAGGAAATGCACGAGCAATAGCCCGTGTGAAGCGAACGTGAGCCCGTATGGCCCGCTGGCAACTCGCCCGCGGGCGTACGAGACGAAACCACTAGCAGGGGAGAACTTTCCTAAAGTCCGGGCAATAATGCCTTCCGCACTCCCATTTTTGACAACTCTGGTTAGCCTCTCCCCTATAATTCCGTTTCGCTGATACCAAACTCGCTAATTGGGAGACCTCTGCTTGAGCCAGAAAGAAGACGCCAACATCGACTGCAGTTCCCCTCACCGCCGACGTTTTCTGCAAACCAGCGCATTACTCACCGCTAGCACCGCCATGTTCCCAGCATTAGCTAGCGCCCGACAAGTAGCTTCCCCCTCTTCGACACCAGAAATCAAAGACTTCGAGTTGGACGAGATCACCATCGCCGACCTGCAAGCCGGAATGGCATCAAGCAAGTTCAGCGCCCGCTCCATCACCGAGAAATATCTGACGCGGATTGAGCAGATCGACAAGCAAGGTCCAATGATCAACAGCGTGATCGAAGTCAATCCTGACGCCCTGGCAATCGCCGATGCACTGGACAAAGAACGGAGACAAAATCATGTCCGCGGACCCATGCACGGAATCCCCGTTCTCATTAAAGACAATATTGATACCGCCGACCAAATGCAAACCACGGCGGGCTCGTTGGCATTGCTGGGCTCGAAGCCCTCAAAGGATTCTTTTGTAGCGCAGAAGTTGCGTGAATCCGGAGCCGTGATCCTGGGCAAGACCAATCTAAGCGAGTGGGCAAATATCCGCTCCAGCCATTCCAGCAGCGGATGGAGTGGGCGCGGCGGCCAGACTGTCAACCCCTACGCCCTCGATCGCAACCCCTGCGGATCAAGTTCGGGTTCAGGCGCCGCCACCGCCGCTAGCCTCTGCGCAGTTGCGGTTGGCAGTGAGACCGACGGCTCGGTGGTCTGCCCAGCTTCAGCCAACGGGCTCGTGGGCATCAAGCCCACGCTCGGCCTGATCAGCCGCGCCGGCATCATTCCCATTGCCCACAGTCAGGACACGGCGGGCCCCATGGCGCGCAGCGTCCGCGACGCCGCCATCTTGTTGGGCGCGCTAACCGGAGTCGATCCCCGCGACACTGCAACTGCCGGAAGCCAGGGCAAGGCAGCAACTGACTACTCGAAGTTTCTCGATCCCAACGGGCTTCGCGGAGCCCGAATCGGCGTAGCTCGCAAGTACTTCGGCTCGAACGATGCACAGGATGAGTTGATGAACTCTCTGATCGACGCCATGAAGCGCCAAGGCGCGGATATCATTGATCCTGCCGACTTGCCCACCCACGGAAAATTTGATGACACCGAATTTCAGGTCCTGCTATATGAACTGAAGGCCGATTTAAACGCCTATCTGGCAGCCCGTCCCGGAGCGCCGGCATCCTTGAAGGACGTCATCGATTTCAACGACCGCAATCGCGACAAAGAAATGCCATATTTCGGCCAGGACATTTTCATCAAGGCCGAAGCCAAGGGCCCGCTAACCAGCAAGGAATACACCGACGCTCTCGAGGCGAATCACCGTCTGTCGCGCGAGGAAGGCATCGACAAGGTGATGGACCAATTTCATCTCGACGCGATCATGGCCCCCACCGCCGGCCCCGCATGGCTAACCGACTTCGCCAACGGAGATCACGCCGTAGGCGGCAGCTCGAACGCCGCCGCGGTCGCCGGCTATCCGGATATCACAGTCCCCGCAGGATTCGTCTTCGGCCTACCAGTGGGGATCTCCTTCTTCGGCCGCGCCTGGAGCGAACCCACTCTGCTTAAAATCGCATACGGCTTCGAGCAAACGATTCAAGCACGCAGACCGCCACGATTCCTGGCGACGCTGAAGCTGTAACGAAAAACGCCGCACTCCCTTTTGTCATCCAGGTTTATGGTATTCTTCCTCGCCGTAATGGAGAAAGCCGCGTGATCCCCGAGCTACAACCCATCAACGTTGGCCTGATTGGCTTTGGTTTCGCCGGACGCACCTTCCATGCTCCCGTGATCCGCGCCGTTGACGGCTTGCGCCTTGCCGCCATCCTGCAGCGGAAAGGAAACGACGCCGCGAATGCTTACCCGGACGTTCGAATCCCTCGCACTCTGGAAGAATTCCTCGCATCCGATTCCATTCAACTCGTAGTGATCGCGACCCCCAACGTCTCCCACTTCGATCTGGCGCGGCAATGCTTGCTGGCCGGGCGCCATGTCGTAATCGACAAACCATTCGCAACCACGTACGCCGAGGCTGCGGAACTGGTTGCGCTCGCAGAAAGATGCGGACGCTTGCTTTCCGTTTATCAGAATCGCCGCTTTGATGGTGACTTTAAGACAGCCCGGAAACTCGTCGCCTCAGAAGCTCTCGGCCGCGTCGTGCTGTACGAATCGCATTACGATCGCTATCGTACGCAACTCCGTCCTGGGGCGTGGCGGGAGGAAGCTGAACCCGGAAGCGGCGTGTGGTTCGATCTTGGCCCTCACCTGATCGACCAGGCGCTCGCACTGTTCGGGACCCCCGGAGCGGTCAGCGCGGATGTCCGCGTGGAACGCGACGGAGCGAGGGTCGACGATGCTTTTGATGTCACTTTGCTTTATCAACGCCTTCGAGTCTGGCTGCGCGCAACCATGCTGGCAAGTAAGCCGGCACCCCATTTTCTCATTCATGGCACCAAGGGCTCCTATGTCAAGTACGGTCTTGACCCACAGGAAAACGCCTTAAAGCGGGGCGAGCTTCCGGGCGGGCCAGAATGGGGCAAAGAACCATCTGAAGCGTGGGGCACTCTTTCGCTGATGGAAGGAGACAAAGTCGCGGAGGAGCGGACGATTCCAACGGAGCCCGGCGACTATCCCGAATTCTACGAAAATGTCCGCGACGCGATTCTGGGCAAAGCAGCCCTCGCCGTCACTCCGCAAAGTGCGCTAAGCGTGATGCGCGTACTCGAGTTGGCTCAGCAAAGCAACCATGAGAGACGCGTGATCCCATACGCGTAGCATGCATGGCGCGAACCTAAGGCAACAATTCATAGCTGACAAAAGCGAACTTCTTGGAATCGGGCGCCCATGAGTTGACGTTGATCGTTCCCTGGCCACCAAAGAACTTGATCAAAACTTGAATGGAGCCGCTCGCGCTTTGTGCAGGACCACTTTGAGGCATCGGCATCAGGCGAAGCTCAACGTTGGTTTTCACGCTGTGTCCCGGAGTGCCCTTTGGGAAGGATAAAAAGACCAGCCACTTACCATCCGGCGAAGGATGCGGGAACCAATCCTCCAGTTCATCGCTGGTGATGCGCTCCGCCTTGCTATCGCCTGGCCCGGCACCATCAGGGGGAAATCGCCAGATGTCCCAACCTCCAGAACGGTTGGAGTTGATATAGATCCACTTGCCATCGGGCGAGTAGTCCGGACCATCATCATCGACCGGGCTGGAAGTAAGCTGCTGTTCAGTTCCGCCGCCTTGAATACGAAAAATGTTGAAGTGGTCGCCCCGCTTCCCCACGAAAGCCAGCCACTTCCCATCTGGCGACCAGCCGTGAAAATAGCTTGGGTGGTACTCAGTAATCAACAGCGGCGTCGCTCCATCGGGAAAAGCGACGAATACCCGCGATTCCTGCGTTGAGCCAATGCTTGCGGAGAATGCTAGGAACTTACCGTCGCGCGAAAGGCCATGGTCATTGTTGCACTCATACGCCGCGTCGAGCGCCAACTTCTCGGGTTGCGCTTTTCCGCTGCCATCCAGCACGAAGCGGTAGAGCGCGCCGCCGGAGTTGGCCAGTAGATACTTTCCGTCGGGCGACCAGTTCGGCGCCTCCCAAAGTTTGTCCGCTTCGTAAACCACGCTGACGTTCTTGCTTTCTAAGTCATAGATCGAGATCCTGCTGCGGACGTTGCTGGGATTTTGGTTTGCAGCCGCTTGTTTCTGCGGTGTTGCCGCCTGCGAGAGCGCACCGGACGAAAGCATCGAAACGCTTATCGCAACCGCGAGACAATGGAGAATAGCGAACCGAACTTTCATCAGCCTATGCCATCAGCACCTGAGAAGATTTGCGCCATAGCATACTTGCAAAAGCCAGCGGAAGTCTATATTGCTGTGTATGAGAGGGTCGAATCTGATCGACCATAGCCGCAACGCCTCACGATACGCGCTGTTCGTGGCCGTAGCATTCGCGCTGGCGTGTTCATCTTCCCCGGGTGCGGTAGACAATCCTGATTCGCATTGGGTGGCTACATGGAGCGCCGCGAATGCCGAAGTCCTAAAGCCTGAAACCTTCACGAATCAGACCCTTCGCGAGATCGTGCACATAGACATTGGCGGCCAAGCTGTACGGATCTGCATAGCGAACACTTTTGGCGCGCAGCCTGTCACCTTTGATGCCGTCTATTTAGGTTTGCAGAAAAGCGGGGCGACTCTGGTCCGGGGTTCCAACCATGCAGTTACGTTTGGCGGGAGCAAGTCCATTACGATTCGTGAAGGCGCCGAGGCGCTTAGCGATCCGGTCCCTCTTGCGGTGGGTTCGGGACAGAATCTCGCTGTAAGTTTGTTTACAGCCGGCACAACCGGCTCGGCAACGGTTCACCCATTAGCTTTTCAAACCAACTACGTCTCGGTCGCTGGTAATTTTGCCAGCACCGAAGAATCGAACCCTTTTCCGAAGACGACGCAATCGTGGTACTTCCTCCACTCTGTCGATGTCATCGCATCACCCGACGTGAAAGGAGCAATTGCCGCGCTCGGAGATTCCATCACCGACGGCGTTGATTCTCATCCAGATACCTATGAACGGTGGCCAGACGTTCTCGCTCGTCGCCTGCTTAGCCAGCCTGCCGGGCAGGTGCGGTCTGTGTTAAACGCCGGCATTTCCGGCAACCGGGTGTTGAGCAGTTCCCCGTGTTGGGGTATGAATGCTCTCGCCAGGCTCGACCGCGACGTCTTTTCGCAAACCGAAGTCCGCGCTGTGATTCTGTTTGAGGGCACTAACGATATTGGGCAGCCTGATACTCCAACTGTTTCTCTTTCGCCCCACGTCATTCCATGCCTGAGCAGAATTCAGATTACCGCCGATGAACTCATCGCGGGCTACAAGCAGATCATCGCCCAGGCCCATGCTCGCGGACTGAAGGTTTTCGGCGCAACCATTCTTCCCTACCAGGGCTTTGGCGGATGGACCGCCAGCGGCGAAGCGAAGCGCGTGGCGGTCAACGCCTGGATCAAGACTTCTGGCAGCTTTGACGGGGTCATCGACTTCGCGTCAGTGCTAAGTGATCCCGAGAATCCGGCGCGGATGAATCCGAAGTACGATAGCGGAGACCACTTGCATCCCGGACCCGCAGGGCATGAAGCGATGGGGAATGCGGTGGATCTGGCACTATTCCACTGAGGATGAGAAAAGATTTCCCGTAAGTTAATCGATTACTCTGATCAAGAAAAACTACATAGGGGTCAACTCCCGATGTTATGATGCTGAAACGCTCATCAGAGTCCCGCTGACGGCGGCCCTGTTCAGCGGAGCGAGCAGCGATCCGATGGCAATTGCGAACGTTAAAGGTCCTACCCCTCCTACCTCGGCGCTTGCACCTTCCTCAACTTACAAGGGCGCGCTAGCGGTGATGACCACGCTTTTCTTCATGTGGGGCTTTGTCACTGTGCTGAACGACGTGCTGGTCCCTCACCTCAAATCCATCTTTGATCTGAACTATGCCCGGGTGATGCTGATTCAATTTTCTTTTTTTTCGGCATACTTTATCTTCTCGATTCCTTCGGCCAAGCTGATCGACTGGATTGGTTATCACAAAACCATGGTCGTAGGTCTTTTCACCATGGGCTTGGGAGCGTTTCTCTTCATACCCGCAGCAAGCGTGGCGTCGTATCCACTTTTCTTGACCGCGCTCATGATTTTGGCGGCGGGAATTACCGCATTGCAGGTAGCTGCAAATCCATACGTAGCTGTACTTGGTCCTGCGGAGACCGCTTCGAGCCGGTTAAATCTGGCGCAGGCATTCAATTCGCTGGGAACAACAATTGGACCGTACCTCGGCGGCGCACTTATCCTGACAGCCGTTCCTCTGAGCATGGAAAGCGTGCGACTGCTATCGCCCGAAGCGCTGCAGGCCTATCGCATTCATGAGGCGTCGTCCGTCAAGCTGCCTTACATCGTGATTGGGTTTACTCTCTTCGTGCTCGGAATCGCGATCGCGCTTTTCAAGCTGCCAGCCATGCCACAAGCAGAACGCCATGGAGGAACGGGTGCACAAAAAAGCGTATGGAAACATCGCAATCTGACCCTGGGAATGATTGGAATTTTCGTATACGTGGGAGGCGAGGTAGCGATCGGCAGTTTTCTGATCAACTATCTCAGCCAGCCAAACATTGGCAATGTTTCTGTCCTGGTCGCCGCCCGATATGTTTCTTATTATTGGGGAGGCGCCATGGTCGGCAGATTTGTCGGCTCGGCAATTCTGCAGAAGGTTCGTACTGGCACTCTGTTGGGTATCGCCGCGGGTACGGCGTGCCTGCTGGTTTGTATTTCCATGCTTACCCTCGGGCACGTGGCCATGTGGAGCATTCTTCTTGTGGGCTTTTTCAACTCAATCATGTTCCCCAGCATCTTCACACTGGGGATTGCCGAACTAGGCCCGCTGACCGGAGATGGCTCCGGACTTCTGGTTATGGCGATCGTCGGCGGCGCGATCATTCCTGTCCTGCAGGGCGCGCTGGCGGATCGGATAGGCATTCACCACGCTTTCATACTACCGGCCTTCTGCTATCTCTATATCCTGTACTACGCGCTTAGAGGGTCGAGACCTATTGTGACGGCTTGAGCGTTCCAACGTTCACCGGCCCCAGCGTCAGTCATCGACGGCGATCACCGCCGGAGATGCGCCAGAGAATATCGAGGCACCGAAAGAAAAACCCCGTGAGAGCAATTGCGCTAGCCTTATTCGCCGTCGTCCTGTTAAGTTCCCCTTGGACATCATTGGCACAGGACGCGACGCTGGCTCCAACTCCGCCAATGGGGTGGAATAGCTGGAACAAGTTCGCGTGTAACGTCAGCGAAGACTTGATCCGGCAAATTGCCGACGCCATGGTGAAATCCGGCATGAAGGACGCCGGCTATCAGTATGTCATCATCGACGATTGCTGGCAGATTGCGCGAGACAAGGACGGCAACATTCTTGCCGATCCGCAACGTTTCCCTTCCGGTATAAAGGCGCTCGCCGACTACGTTCATTCCCTGGGCTTGAAGTTTGGAATCTATTCTGACGTAGGCACCAAAACTTGTGCGGGGCGGCCCGGCAGTCTTGGACATGAATTTCAGGATGCTCGCCAGTATGCCGCGTGGACTGTCGACTACTTGAAATACGACTGGTGCAACACCATAACGCAAGATGGCCACGCAGTTTATTCATTGATGCGCCAGGCGCTCGATGCCTCGGGCCGGCCGATTGTGCTGAGCATCTGCGAATGGGGCACGCACACGCCTTGGCTCTGGGGCAAAGATGCCGGTGGCAACCTGTGGCGCACGACGGGCGACATCAAAGACCGGTGGCAAGGCCGCGTCAAATGGCCAGCGGGAGATTGCTGTTCGAATGGCGTGGTCGATATCGTCGATCTGCAGGTCGGATTGGACAGCTATGCCGGGCCCGGCCATTGGAACGATCCCGATATGCTGGAAGTCGGCAACGGCGGTATGACCGACACAGAGTACCGCTCGCACTTTAGCCTCTGGGCCATTCTTGCGGCACCGCTAATCGCTGGCAATGATTTGCGTGACATGCGTCCGGAGATTCGCGACATCCTGACCAACAAGGAAGTGATCGCCGTCGATCAGGACCCACTCGGCAGTGAAGGCAAGCGCTTAAAGAAGAATAGCGACCTGGAAGTATGGGCCAAGCAAATGAAAGATGGCAGCCGCGCCGTAATTCTGTTCAATCGTGCGAGTGCGGATCATGAGATCAGCGTGAACTGGGAAGATCTCGGTTATCCCGATCATTTGCCAGCGGCCGTCCGCGATTTGTGGCAGAAGAAGGATCTGGGGAAATTTACCAGCAAGTTTTCCGCTTCAGTTGCGCCTCATGCGGTGGTTATGGTCACGATCAGGCCATAGCGCATAGTTCTCTTGGCGGCGGGTTGGGATGATTATGTCTTCAAAATAAATTCTAACTGGAGCCACCTTTGTGAACCTTTGTGTCCTTTGTGGTTAATGAAGTACAAATAGAACCTCAAAGGGCACAAGGAGTTCACAGAGGAAGAACCTCTTATCACTCGGCAAAAGTTCTGTGAAACGAATCGATAGACCGATGGGTAAGACGTTCGCTCCCAGCAAGGCCGCCTGTTCTCTATTGCTGAGCAAACTGCGGGCTTTGTTCGCCGAATTGTACGGAGCGGTCCCCGCGATCTACCGGGCGCCGGGAAGAGTGAATCTCATTGGCGAGCACACCGACTACAACGATGGCTTCGTCATGCCAGCTGCCCTGGACTTGTACACGTACGTAGCTGTAAGTCCGCGTCCGGACCGGCGACTGCAAGTCTATTCCGAGAATCTGGGTGAGAAGTTCGACCTGGATTTAGAATCGATCCGTCCCGGAAAATCCGGCCACTGGAGCGATTACGTCCGCGGAGTCGCGGGTGTGTGTGAGTCCTCCGGATACCAATTGCGCGGCGCTGATCTGGCAATCGTGAGCGAATTGCCATTAGGAGCCGGCCTGAGTTCGTCGGCTGCTCTAGAGGTCGCAACTTCATGGGCGCTGCTGAGCCACTCCCAGATTAAAGTAGATCCGACCACCGTCGCACAAATGTGCCAGCGAGCTGAGCACGTTTATGCAGAGACGATGTGCGGAATCATGGACCAGTTCATCTCATGCCACGGTCGTGCGGGAAAAGCTCTGTTGTTGGATTGCCGTTCTTTAAAGTTCCAACTCCTAGCCATCCCATCCCATCTGCGCCTTATAGTTTGCAATACCATGGTCAAGCACGACCATGCGAGCAGCGGCTACAATACGCGGCGGCGCGAGTGCGAAGAGGGCCTGCTCGCTCTGGCCCAGGTCCTCCCGGGGATCCGTGCTCTTCGGGATGTGACTATGGATGAATTGGAAGAGAATGGCGACCGGTTGAGTCCTGTCATCTATAAACGTGTCCGCCATGTGGTGACGGAAAATGATCGCGTCAAAAAAGCGGCGAGCGCATTAACCAAAGGAAATATGGCGGAATTTGGTTTGCTGATGGATGATTCCCATCGCAGCCTTCGTGACGATTATGAAGTCAGCACGCCGGAACTGGATCTAATGGTCGAGTTGGCGAGTAGCCAAGCCGGCGTCTTCGGCGCGCGAATGACGGGCGGTGGCTTCGGGGGATCTACGATCAACCTCGTCGATGCCGCTCAAGCCGAGGAGGTCCGACAATGGCTCGAACAAAACTACGAAGCAAAGACTGGGATAAAGCCCACGATCCTGATTTGTGAAGCATCGGAGGGCGCGGGTGCGGTTGCGGAAACATGATGAGTGGTATGCAGATGAAATTTCCGCCTAAATCCGAGTCAATCCTTCAGGTATTGCAGGGCTCTCCGCACCGACGATTCAATCCGCTCACACGCCAGTGGGTATTGGTTTCGCCGCATCGGACCGAGCGGCCATGGCAAGGTCAAACCGAGCCTCAGGAGCAGGAACCCAGCCGGCCCTACGATCCGAACTGTTATCTCTGCCCGGGAAATACTCGTGCCGGAGGCATGCGAAACCCGTCCTATTCCCAAACGTTTGTATTCGACAATGATTTCGGCGCCTTGCAACCCAATATACCTAACGCGCAAGTAGATGTAGACGATAAAGGCCTTCTGGTCGCACAAACCGAGAGCGGCATCTGCCGGGTTGTGTGTTTTTCTCCACGACACGATCTGACGCTAGCGCGAATGTCACCACCGGAAATCTGCGGCTTGATCGACGTTTGGGCAGACCAGTTCGAAAGCCTGGGTGGACAACCCGGCATCAACTATGTGCAGATTTTTGAGAACCGCGGGTTGATGATGGGCTGCAGCAATCCGCATCCTCACGGCCAGATATGGGCAACCTCGACGGTTCCCAACGAGCCTTGCCAAGAGCAAGAAGCATTTGCTACTTACCAAAAGCGTCACGGTACTTGTCTCTTGTGCGATTACATTAAGCTGGAGGAAGCTTCCGGGGACCGCGTGGTTTGCGACAACGAGCATTTTCTCGCCGTCGTTCCCTTCTGGGCGGTCTGGCCTTATGAAATTTTGGTGGTATCCAACCGACACTTGGGCAACATGAGTGCCCTGGATCGAGAAGCGCGATCGGCGATGGCGGAGATTTTAAAGTGCGTCACCGGCCGGTACGACAATTTATTCCAAGTGCCTTGCCCGTACTCCATGGGATTTCACCAGCAGCCCACCGACGAAATGGATCACACAGAGTGGCACTTTCACGCGCATTTCTTCCCTCCGCTTCTCAGGTCTGCAAGCATCCGAAAGTTTATGGTTGGGTTCGAAATGCTGGGATCGCCGCAACGCGATATCACGCCAGAATATGCGGCGGAGAAGCTGCGACAGGCTCAGTCACCGCGCTAGTCACGGCAATATCATAGTTCTGTTCCACCGCGTGGTGGAATTCTAGTTCTCACGCACACACTGAAAAGCGCTGCGCCACGCAAAATCAGGAACATCGAGTTCTTTCTGCAAGCGCCCAAAACAGTGACACTACGGCTGCTCGGGAGTCTCCCCAGAAACAGCGGCGGTGGCAGTCGCCGTGGAGAATCGTTGCGGCTGGGGACGGTATCCGTTTCGCGTGCGGATGTGATATTTCTTCAGACGCTCGCCCACCAGTTTCACTGTGATGCCACGCCAGCCTCGGTTGGGATTCACCTGCGGATAGTAGCTCAGCGAATAGAGATGCGCGAGGTCATCGCGGATCGAGGCAAAGGCGCGCTGTTCGTCTCTCCAGCTCTTGGCAAAATACGCTTTGCCTCCCGTGGCTGCGGTCATACGTTCAAAGACCGCAGTGGATACGGGTTCTATCTTAGCCAGTTGCGTGCTGATCATGTAAATGGCCGTCCCTGTCGACTGCGCCAGTTCGGCCACATCTTCGGGAGGCACCATACTGGAATTGTCGGGGCCGTTGGAGAAGACCACGACCACCTTTCTTCCGGTGAAATGGGCCGCATCTTTTATGGTCAGCAACAGGCAGTTATAAAGCGCGGCATCGTCTCCGGCTACGGTCGCACGTACACCGCGCAAAACCTTAGTCCGATCCGGAGTCAGCGGGGCGGATCGGGAAAGGTCACGGCTGTAAGAATAGAATGCCACTTTGTCCGCGCTTTCGAGCGAACGGACGAAATCCGCGATAGCATCTTGCGCGAAGACAAAACCGCGGTACATGTAGTTGCTGGTATCAAAGAGCAGGAAAACATTGGCGCCAGCGACCATCGAACTGAGACTCTGATCTTCGTCGGACTTTTGACTGGACTGTTGTCCACTCGCTGACGCTGGAGTCTTTCCATCTGCCGGCGTCGTGTCCGCCACTCTGTAGGCGGGTTCGTTGCCTTCTCCGAAAGTAGCCAGTTTTTGTGGAATGTTGTCCTCGACGATGGCGAAGTCTGACGGCCGCAGGCCGGTGATGTAGTTCCCCTTATTGTCAGTCACGGCAACGCTCAACTGCACCATGTCCACCACCACGCGAATGTTCGGCGCGCTTTCCTGCGCCACCATGCGAGTTGCGGGGCTCGAGCAAAGGGTCAGAACTAACACAAGCACCAGAAAGTAATTCTTGGTCATATAATTCCTGTCTGTCTCTTAATTCATAGAGACGTAGTCAGCCACGCCTCTACCCGTCGTTAAAACTGGATTTTAGCGCCAGTCGCTGATACCGAAGCAATCTTGCCTTGCTTGAATTCTTCCCCCGTCTCTCGCATGGCCCGAAGCATGGCTGGCCAATCTTCGAAATCAGTGGCAAAAATTTTTTCGACCATGCGATGCGTCAGTTCAGGAACCAGCCGATTCAGCATGACCGGAGAGTAGCCCTTCTCATCCACCAGGCGGGCCCAGTACAAATTGCTGGAATCCCAACTCTCGGCCAGCAAGCGGCTGGAATACCCCTCGAAGGCAGGAAATGGTTTCAGATTAAGAAGTTCCCGGGCGTAGCTCTGCGCCAGAATCGGATGCGGCACTCCGAAGTCTTGAGACAGCCGTTGCCAGCTGACCTCCGTTGGATAGCGCCGGTACAGACCATCCAATTCCTGACCGGCTGTTCCCCACGCCCCGGTGTCTCCAGGAAACCTTTGGCGAAACTCCGCCGCCAGATAGAAGGTATCGGCCGGCGTCAGTTTAGAATCCACGTCTGCAAGGCGTCCCGCAACGATGGCCCGTTCCACGCGTTCCGAAACTTGCGGATCCATGCGCTCCGAAAGAATCTTCATCACCTTGCTCCGCAGCTGCGGATCACCGACCGAAGCGCTCAGAAGCTCCTCTCCGGACCGCTGATAAAGCGTGACAGCGTGAAGCTCGCTCGGGCTCACACTCCACCAGCGCGGCAAGGTTGCGTTGATCAGCAGACCTGGGACCAATTCTCTCCAGATCAAGGCCTGAATGTTTTCCGGAGCAATGAAATCCTGTTCTACTTGCGCCAGGACGTACGGTAGGTCGGCGAGCGACCCTACGAGATGCGCTCCGCCTCCCGCCGGGGAGCCTTCTCCAAACAATTGCGATGCTTGCCAGACTTGCTCCACCCCCGCCACCGTGTCGCCCGAGAAATCATGCGAGCGGACGAAAAGCGGATTGTTGTGAAGAATCTGCGCCCCTGGTGGTTCGTAGTACGCATAGTTCAAACCCACGAGAGTATCTCTGAGAAACGGAGCAAGTTGGCCGCGAGCCTCGCCTACTTGCTCCCGCGAACCGGGCGATTTGATTACCTTGATCAAATCCGTTCGCATTTGCAATTCGGTGTGACGGTTGTTGTAGATTCCGGTCGCCCACTGTGTTCTTTCGCCGCTGCTGAAGATCGGACGCGGCATCTCGAATTCCCGGAGTTCTCCAGCCAGGGGTATTAATTCATCGCCCACGGCGGCTCCTCGTGACATTGCATCCAGACCATTGCCCAGAGCCAGGATCGTGTCCAGAGAAACCAAACGCTGGCCGTCCAATACGGATCGGATTCCGTTGGCGATTTCCTCGTGCATCCGTTGACCGTCTGCACTCGACTGCTGCGGTCCTGCAAGCAGATCGATGATCTCATCCTGGGAACGGTCGCGCTGGCCGGTCGCCGCCAGCATCATCTCTCCTAGCGAGTCGCGGCCAGCGTCGAAAAGTTGCGCAGAGGAAAGCACCTTGCCGAAAGGTGTTATCACTTTTTGCCAGGAATCGTTCAGCTCGGCGCTCTTGATCTGTCCCTGACGGGCGAGGATCTGCCAAATCCCAATGTTGGCCTGGAAGACGCCCATAGCGTTGCCTCGCAACGTATGGTTTTGCATCTTGCCCAGGCGCTCGGCCACATTAAGGAAGTGAGTAACGGATACATCGGTCAGTTCCGGAAATTCGGAGAAGATTAGATATTGATTGCTGAAATGTGAGAACCGGCTGGATAGCAAGAGAACAGTCTGCGGGCTCAAGCGATTAGCCGGCGATCGTTTGCCGTCCAGTTCACTCAGCATCAGATACACTTGCAGCGGCCCGGTCTCGGTCTCCACCCTGCAAAGTCCGAACATCGCCTCGGCTAATTGCTCTGGGCGGGTGAAGTGGGCGGCGCGCTTGCCCCAGTCACGCACAGTTTTGGAATCGCTATTCTGGTGGAGTATCGCCTTCCATGCCTCCAGATTTCCGGGGACGTAGGGTTCTCCGGTGGACTCCCATTGCAAGCGGGTCACGAGCAGCAAAAGTGCAGGAGCTGGCCGAAACGCCGGTCTCGCGGCGTCAGGAGAAACGGACTGCCCACGGAAAGCTCCATAAAAACGCCGCAACCGGACCTCGGTGAAATGTGCCTGTTGAGTTTGATTGACTCGCGACAGCGCATCAAAATAAGCGGCGAGCCAGCCGTTGTCCTTCGCCAGCAGTTTAGGTACAAACTCTCGTGGCGAATCCGGACTCTCCCCGACCAATTCCTTCCAGGCCGCGTCCGCATCCGTTCCTCCGGGCACGATCACGCGGCCCGAGCGAATGCAGATGTGACTTCCGTAAAAATCAAGGGTCGCGGCCAGGGGAAGTAGCTTCCCAAGGCCCACAGTCTGACGCAAGGCCATTCTGGTCTCAGCATCGCTCCGGGCTAATGCCCAGTAAAGACGGCACAAAAGGGGATCGCGAAGCATTGTCTCAACCAGGTCGCCGCTATTCTTGCTACTTAGTGTTGTCCAATCTCGTTCCGTGAACATCACCGGAACCCGAGATGCCGCAAATGGATAGTTGAAGGACTTGCCTCCCTGAACAGTCTCTTCCAACTCAGGCAGAGGGAAACCCGAGTCGATGGTTAGAAAGGCTCGTTCAGGATCAGAAGTCACCAAGGAAGTGCTGCTCTGTCCACAGTCGAGGCGGGTACGGTAGCCCAAGATGTGCAGCAGGGGTCTGGCCTCATCGCAATTCGAAACATGGATACTTCCGTCCGGACCAGCTAGAACCGCCAACTCCTTCGCCTGATGGACATAGCGGCTCAGCAGGATCAGAAACTCCGTTGGCCGGCCTCCGTCCCGAGCACCCTCGTAGCCTTGGGTGAAGACGTTGTGAGCCAGCAGGGGCACGACTTCTTCCGCCGAGATCTTCTGGCTGATGCCCGCCATGCGCAAGAAGGAACGCAGAGGGCCCGGAATAACGATCACACTTACCCCTTCAGAAGGCCCCGCGCTCGGTTCGTCTGACCCGGAAGGGGCGGACACAGCGGCGCTCCAAGCGTATGAGGAGAAGCAGAATATGCACAGAAACATCGCGACAAGAATCACAGGCAGGCGACGAGGAGGTTTCATGGCTGGAGTTCCTCTCCGAACCCTCGAAAAATCTTGCAACTAAATCTTATTGATACCTGGGAACCGGGAGGTTTGCCGTACTGAGCAGTTCGGGTGACCGATCCGGTTCCTTACATTCGTGTCGGCCACGATAAACCATCTTTCGGTGTAATCCAAGGTCTTTTCTTCGATTCACAACTAGAAAATGTGTTTGGCTGACGGATCGGGAATATTTTGGGCTGATCGTCTCCTTGCCAGCGACCGTACGGACATCCACCGCGACCACCGGAAAGGGCCCGCAAACCTTCTGGACTAGTTGTTTACTCGGTATAACTTGGCAGTTGAACCTTCAGCTTTTGCAGTAATGGCTGGTCAGTGGAAGAGGACTGGAGACGGGTGTAGATTGTGCGCGACCGATCAAAGGCGCGAGACAAACTGCGGCCCCGCTCTCAGTACAGCCGCATGAGGTTATTGGCCACGAAGCCGCCCTCTACTGCCAGCATGGTTCGCGCCGCAATCCGTTCGGCTTTGTAGTGATGGGTCCGGTGGAGTAGATACGTTGTTCCGACGCCAAATCCGAAACCCAGGGCCGAGGCCGCTGCCTCTCCAGCAATGCCCCTGGTGACCAGCGGACGCATCACGGGATTGGATTCCCTGAAGCCGTTGTTCAAGCCCTGTTGGGTGGTGATAGCGTCGACGGTGATCTGCCCGGCCAGGATCGAGAAGTCAACTTTGTTTTCCCGGCTCCAGAATTTCTGCGGGTTGGGAGCATCCGGCACCGGGGCCGCTATGAAGTTCTGTTGCGCTTGAGCTGCACCGATGAGCAGTAAAACGAATACCACCGTTAGTTTCATGCTGTCTCCAAGTCGAATTGAACAACCTGCTTGGGAACCGGCTCAGACCCAGGCAGCGCAACCAAGTAAAGCAAGACTAGCCGTTTCGGTCCCGACAGTACATGGCCTAAAAGTGACCCTCAAACCGCCTTTGGTAATCCCGATAGTAACTTCAAAAATGGTTACGTGCGGCACGGAAGTATCTGGTTTACACTGTTGGCAAACGGGGAAGAACCAAAGTCTCGGGTGGAATCTGCCGTAGGTCAGGGCTTTGAGACCTCTGGACGAACCTGCGGGCGGTTCGGATAATTGGTTCATGCACAACGAATCCACCGCATTGCGAGTACACACTCTCGGCTGCCTTTTGGCCTTGCCCGTGATGCTTGCGTTAGCTGGCTGTCAGGGCATCTCCTCTGCGTCGAAACAAAGTACCGGCAATCCGACCTCGGGTCAGCTTTCGGTGACGCCCACCACTATGAGTTTTGGAAACGTCGCTGTGGGTGGCAACTCGCAAAAACAGGGGTCGTTAACCGCAGGTAGTGCCGATATTCAAATCAGCACCGCAGCTTGGAATGGTCAAGGCTATTCGCTCAGCGGGATCACCTTCCCAGCGACCGTGCCCGCCGGAAAGAGCATCCCGTTCACAATTACATTCGCTCCGCAGGCAGCGGGAAGTGCTCCTGGCAGCCTCGTGTTTGACAGCAACGCGACCAACGCCCCAACCACGGAAGTCCTGACCGGCAGTGGCACGCAACTGTCCTCGCACACGGTAGCGCTTTCCTGGAATCCGAGTACCTCGCAAGTGATCGGCTACAACGTTTATCGCCGCATCGGATCGAGCGGATCCTATACGAAGATCAACCCGTCGGTAAACCCGACTACCAGCTTTACGGACAACGCCGTCCAGAGCGGAGTGACCTACGATTACGTCACCACAGCGATTGATTCGAGCAACGTAGAAAGCGCGTATTCGAATCAGGCCACAGCCGCGATTCCGTAGAGAGGGATTCGCACAGAGCTGAGCGCGCGGAGTTTTTCTTGCCAGCTTTGCTTCGCCATCAGAACACTTGTTCCTTCAGCAACTGCAGCAAATAAGCGCCATACCGATTATTCTTCATCAATGACGCCGTAGCCTCCAGTTGCTCGGCCCCGATGTATCCCAGACGATAAGCAATTTCCTCCGGACACGACACCATTAACCCCTGGCGGGTTTCAATCGTCTGGATAAACAAAGACGCCTCCAGCATCGACTCGTGCGTTCCCGTATCCAGCCATGCCATGCCTCGGCCCATCACCACCACATCCAATTGCTTCTGTTCCATGTATTGCTTGTTGACGTCGGTGATCTCCAGTTCCCCGCGGGCAGAAGGTTTCAGCGCTTTGGCAATGTCGACAACCTGGCTATCGTAAAAATAAAGTCCGGTGACGGCGTAGCGCGATTTCGGAGTTTTTGGTTTTTCCTCGAGACTGAGAGCTTTCCCCGCGGCATCAAACTCGACCACCCCGTAGCGCTCGGGATCCTGCACGGGATATGCGAAAACCCGCGCTCCAACTGTCTTTGCGCACGCTTCCTGCACGCACTTCACCAGATCGTGCCCATAAAAAATGTTGTCACCGAGGACCAGGGCGCAGCAGTCAGAACCGATAAACTCCTTGCCCACCAGGAATGCCTGCGCGATGCCCTCCGGCCGCGGCTGAACCACGTATTGAAAACTCAAACCGAAGCGTGACCCATCTCCGAGAAAGTGCTGGAACCGCGGCACGTCCTCAGGCGTGGAGATGAGCAAAATGTCCCGAATCCCCGCCAGCATCAGCGTGGATAGCGGGTAGTAAATCATGGGCTTGTCGTAAATCGGCAGCAGACTTTTGCAAACTGCATGGGTCACGGGATAGAGCCGCGTGCCGGATCCGCCCGCCAGAATGATGCCCCTGTATTTAGAATTTTGCGTGGGATTGTGAGTTTGCATTCGTCGTCGAAAACCTGGAGCTTCGTATCAGGGCTCGCCTTTAGGCGTGCCGTACCATCGCCTGTTCTATAACGCCTTTAGGCGCTGAGGCGGCAACGATGGCAGCAGTTTGAAACAGAAACATTCACACAGAATACTGGGTCGCAATCCACTCCCGATAATGCCCAGTCGTTACTTCCCGAATCCACGCCTCATTGGCCAAATACCACTCAACCGTCTTGCGGATCCCGCTTTCAAACGTCTCCCGCGGCTGCCACTTCAACTCGCGCTCGATCTTTCGCGTGTCCATCGCATAACGCCGGTCATGGCCGGGCCGATCCTGGACGTATGTAATCAACTTGCTATGCGGGACAACTTTATCCGCGGGCCGCAGCTCGTCGAGAATCGAGCAAATGGTTCGCACGATCTCAAGATTCGGCTTCTCATTGCGTCCACCAACGTTATAGGTCTCGCCGGTTTTCCCCCGCGCAAGCACAGTGCGAATGGCATCGCAGTGATCCGCCACATACAACCAGTCGCGAACATTCTGGCCATCGCCATAGACCGGAATCGGCTTGCCATTCATCGCATTCAAAATGGTCAGTGGAATAAGCTTCTCGGGAAACTGGTAAGGCCCATAATTGTTCGAGCAATTCGTAGTCAGGACGGGCATGCCGTAAGTGTGATGATAAGCCCGGACCAAATGGTCGGAAGCCGCCTTGGTCGCGGAGTACGGGCTATTGGGAGAGTAAGGAGTCGTCTCCGAGAACGCCGAGTCCTTCGGACCAAGCGACCCGTAGACCTCGTCCGTCGACACATGTAGAAAACGAAACGACCCTTTTTCTTCTGGCCCCAATTCCGTCCAATAAGATCGCGCTTCTTCCAGCAGGCTGAACGTCCCATTCACATTCGTGCGCACGAAATCGTCCGGCCCGTGGATAGAGCGGTCCACATGACTCTCCGCCGCAAAGTGCACAATGGCACGCGGGCGGCATCGGCCCAGCAAATCGCTGACCAGTTTTCGGTCGGCAATATCTCCATGGACAAAGCTGTAACGCGGATCCGCCGAAATCTTTTCCAGATTGCCCAGATTCCCGGCGTAAGTAAGCTTGTCCAGATTCACCAGCGGAGTGCCCTCGCCCGCCAGCCATTGCAAGATGAAGTTGGAACCGATAAAGCCGGCTCCTCCGGTTACCAGAACAGGTCGAGTAGGCACAGATGAATCCTAAAGGCGAGTAGACCGAACGTAAAGTACAAAGCAATGTTCAATGGAGCACGACCGCCCCCAATAGCAGAAAATGGAATGAGCCCCATCGGGCGAAAGATAAGTTTGACAAAGTCTACGGGGACGACCAATCGCAACCAAAGCCTTAACCGGCAACTTCCTCTAACAACTTCTGATCGATATCAAAATTCGAGTGCACGTTCTGCACGTCGTCATGCTCTTCAAAGGCTTCCATCAGTCGGATCATGGTGCTCGCAGCGGGCCCTTCCAGCTTGATGTAGTTTTGCGGAATCATGGTCACGCTCGAAGATGTCGGCTCAATACCAGCCTTCTTCACCGCTTCCAGAACGGCCTCGTACGCTGAAGGCTCGCACAGCACTTCCCAGTTCTCGCCATCGTCGCGCAAATCCTCAGCCCCGGCATCAAGCACCACGGCCATCAGATCGTCTTCCTTAGCCGCGGACTTGGGAACGATGATCTCGCCTTTCTTGTGAAACATGTAGGACACGGCGCCGGCGTCGGCCATATTGCCACCGTTCTTGCCAAACACGTGGCGGATCTCGCTGACCGTGCGATTGCGGTTGTCAGTATTGATGTCAAGCAGAACGGCCACACCGCCCGGGCCGTAGCCTTCGAGCGAAAACTCTTCGTAAGTCGCACCTGGCAATTCACCGGTGCCGCGCTGAATGGCCCGCTTGATATTGTCCTGGGGCATGTTCTCAGCCTTGGCGGCGAGGATAGCGCCACGCAAACGCGGGTTGCTGTCAGGATCACCCCCGCCATTCTTGGCGGCAATCGAAATTTCCTTGATCAGGCGTGTAAAAATCTTGCCGCGCTTGGCATCAAGCGCCCCCTTCTTATGCTTGATTGTGGCCCATTTTGAGTGCCCAGACATGGAAATACCTCGTGTTCAATAAACTTGGATTGCGCTGATGTTGTTTATAACGATCTTGATGACGCTGGTCTTTACTCTAAAAGACGCGCCCGTAGAGGAGATCACTGAATTACCCTCGGGATTGCCTCGAAAACAAACGCAGGCGACCTAAAAGTATAGCACGCTCCCGGTTAGCCGATGAACGAAAGAGGTAAGAGTACTGGTGCAGTCTGAACAGACTCAACTACTCGAGCGGGTGCCCGAGCTCTCGCACCTTTCGAGACCTGGGTTCTCACCATCGCCAAAGCACCAGGCGCAGCACTCGACGCCAACAGGAATTGAGTCCTCTATCCTTCGCGCAATGCCATCAGCGGATCGATCTTGGCCGCTCGACGCGCGGGCAAATACGAGGCAAACAGCGCCAGCCCTGCCAACAGCAGTGGTGCGCCAAAAAGCAAGCGCGGATCATCCGTGCCAACCTTTACTGCCTCGACAAAGACATTGGTCAGCGCCGAAAGCACTTTAGCTAACCCGAACGCGCCCAGGAATCCAAGCACAGTTCCGACGCTGATCAGAGACGCGGCTTCCTGCAGTACCAACCGCAAAACCTGGTCCTTCCGCGCCCCCAGGGCCATGCGAATTCCGATCTCCTTGCGGCGTTGCGCTACCGCATAGGCGGTGACCCCGGCAAGCCCGATCGCAGCCAAGATCAGGCCGAACACTCCAATCCCACCGTAGGTATTAAGATCGTTTCGCTCCGAGGCGCGGCTTAGCGCCATATAATCGCTGAGCGTTCGCACATTGAAGATGTCCAGCTTCGGATCAATCAAAGCGATCTCGCGCCGGATGCCGCTCAGTGCATCGATGCCCGTGTCCGACCGCACCATAATGGTCATGCCGTCGGCTGGCGGTCGCGCAAAATTGCGCTGCGTCAGGGGTAAATAAACTACCGAATGGCTGGTCTCAATGCCGTTCTTCAAGTCGCGGATCACGCCCACAACTTCATAAGACTGCTGATCGTCCCGAAGGCGCTGCCCGATCGCATTCCCATTTCCGAAGAATCCGCGTGCCGCACTCTCATCCAGCACGACTGGCAAAGTCTTTTCGCTCCGCTGATCCCCATCCACAAACTCTCGACCAGCCAGCATGGTTTCACTCAGAGTTGTGAAATAGCCTGTGCCCACGATTCTCTTGACCACCGGCAGCTCCACCCGTGAGGCGCCATGCGAGTCTTCCGCGGTTAATTGACGGGTTCCATTTTCAATCGAAAACGGTACCTGCGCCGCCAAAGCGACACTGCGGACAGCGCCCGCGTTCTTAAGACGCTCGGTAAGTTTCTCGAATAGATCCTGCGCTTTTTCCGACGTGTAGCCATCACGCACCGGGTCGATCGATAGGAGATACATCGTGTGCGGATCGAATCTGGTTTGCATAACGCTTGCCTTCGTAATTCCCATCACCAGGAATCCAGTGATCAAGAGCAGCATCAGCGATCCCGCAACCTGAGTCACCATCAGCGAGTTGCGCAGACCAAAGCGCAGGTAACGCGGCCACTGCAAGGTCGAGCCTTCCTTGAGCGCCGGAGTCAAATCCGCTTTCGTTGCTCGCAGCGCGGGCGCCAGGCTGAATCCAATTCCGGACACGATCGTAAGGGCGAACACGAAAACAGCTGCATGCCAATCCGGAGTGAAATCAGATTCAACCGGTACCGCCGTTGGCAGTGTGAACTGCGAGTTCAGCATGGAGAGAAAATACGCCAGCACGAATCCGGCAATGCCGCCCAGCAGCGAAAGCAAAATGCCTTCACTCATCATCTGCCGCACAAGCCGAAAACGGCTGGCCCCGACTGCCAGGCGAATCGCCAGCTCCTTTCGGCGATTGACCCCGCGTGCGAGCAGCATATTCGCCAGATTCATACACGCAATGATCATGATCAGCGCCATCAGCGCGACATAGAATCCAATCACGACCGGCTTCAAATTCCGGGGAAGCGGCACCATCAGACCTCCGGAAAGTAAAGTCACGCGCCTGCCCTTGTCGGCACTCACGGGAGCCGAGGGATCCTGCTCGTCAAGATGACGTGTGATCGCGTCCAGAGCGGCCTCGGCGGACTCAACGGTCACGCCCGGCGCCAGGCACATCATCGCCAAAAATTCCTTGGCATTGCGTTGATGCAGCACATCGTTCCCCAGCTCCGGAGCCAGCGCCGCCGGCGCTGTGATGGGCACGAACAGCTCAGCCGGGTTCATCGAAAGCGCGCCATTGAAATTCTTCGGCGTGATTCCCACAATCGTCGCCGGTTGCCCGTTCAGGCGAAGCGTCTGCCCTACCGCGTCGGGCGAGGAGTTGAGACGATTGCGCCAGAAACGATCACTGATCACCACCACCGGTGCGTCTCCGGGCTTGTCAAGTTCAGGACTGAGCACTCTTCCTTGTTGGGATGGGACACCGAGCACGGAAAAATAATCGGCAGATACAAGTTGTCCGAAGACGCGCTCCGGTTTTACATCGCCGTCCCCATGCAAACTGACGTTGAACGGGACGCCGTTCTGGAATGCGGCGACCCCGCTGAAGAGCTTCTTCTGAGTCCGATATTCCTCGATGTAGTAATATGACGTCGGCTTGTCAGGCATCACTAGGCGTTTGGCATTCGCCGCTGCCGGAAGATCCCGCGCGATTAACTGCCATTCCGAGCTGTACACCACCGTGGTCAGCCCCATTCCAAGTCCCATTGAAATGATGCCGACCAGCGCGAATCCCGGCGACTTGATCAGCGCCCGCAACGCATACCGCATATCGCGGCGCATTTCGTCGAGGTATTCGAGCGGTACGCGAAGCGCAATGTCCGCGATCAGCCGGATCAGCCCCGCGGGTCCGTGCCTTCTGGCAATGTCTGCCACGACATCCTCCCCGAGCTGCATCACATCTGTGCCATACGCCAGTTTGAATTCATGCGGAAACGCTTCCGCTAAACGCCGGTAAAGCATCAATGCGAAATTCATTCCGTCACCATGGCCTGCTTCAAGCGAATTGTGCGAACTAATTCCTGCAGACGCTCGCACTCGGCGTCGAGCACCCGCCTGCCGAGTCTGGTCAGCCGGTAATACCGGCGTCGCGCATCGTCCAGTTCCGGCGCGGGCCGTTCGTCCGATTCCTCAATCAACTCCGCCTCGATAAGCCGCTTGATCGATCCATAAAGCGTGGCTGGCCACAACCGCACTTTTCCCCCAGTGCGCTGCAGCACTTCCTGCATGATTCCGTAACCATGCTGCTCCCCACCCGCAAGCGAGAGCATGATGTGGAACCACTGGGTCTTAAGCGGCAAAAACTTGTCAGAGTTGTTCTTAGGCATGCGTCACTATATATATCATGTGATATATATATCAGTCAATGGTGACCCAGGTTAGCGCCCGTTCTGTGGGCGCTAGCCTGGGATCACTGGACACCGAAAGGGGTGGCCCATCCATATGCGCCTGTATCTACAGCTTCCGAGTTCGCGGACTCTGGGCGTACAATGCTCGCCGGAGACATTCGCATGAAGCGAACTGCTCTTCTCATCGTTGTCGCGGTGCTCGGTCTTCCCGGCCACCTTCCGGCTCAGACCGGCCAAGCAAACTCCATCCAGCAAGCAATTTTGGGTACATGGAAGCTGGTTTCCTACGTCCGCGAGGAACTCCCATCGGGCGCGAAGTCCGACGTCATGGGAGCGCATCCATCCGGTTACATCAACTACGGCCACGACGGCCGCATGATGGTGATCATCGTTGGTAGCGACCGCAACAAACCCGCGGGCGCAGTTGCTACCCCTGACGAAGCAGAAGCCCTGATCAGGAGTATGCTCGCATATGCCGGAACCTATAGCCTCGACAGCCAAGCCAAAACCGTCACCCACCACATCGACATATCTTGGGACCAGTCTCGTACGGGGACCGACCAGGTGCGAAGCTACAAATTGGAAGGCGACCGGGTTACGCTCACCACGGAGCCCTCGACTGACCCGGCCACCGGCAAGAAAACAGTGCGCACCCTGGTCTGGGAAAGATTGAAGTGAAGTGTAACTCTAAATCACAAACAACAAAGGGTGCCCCACTCTTACGTGTTCTGTGCTGAAGGGTGGGAGGCGACAAAGCACAGGCAAGATCGCCAACTTCACTGGCTCGGTTCAGGCGGTTGGAACAGATCCGGTATGCTCGCGATCACGGCCGGAGTGAGCGGTTTGAGTTTGAGTTGCTCCGTGAGGAACGCAATGCGGTCTCGGCGGGCCTCGGCGTTCAACGCATGAGGCGCGTCATACAACTTAAAGCGCTTGGGTTCACTCACGATCGCCTCATAAACACGTGCCCGATCCGGAGTCAGGAAACTCTCCTTAGAAGCGTACTGCAGGAACACCACAGCGGGCGCCGCATGGGAGACGAATTTGCCGGGATCCAGCCACGCGTATTTGGCCTGGAAGGCGTCAAATTTCTCCGCCCCAATCTTCTGGCGATACTCCTGCACGTCTTTGGTCTTGAGATCGGATTCATCCGACAAACCGCCCGCCATTAGAACGAAAGCCACGAAGCGCTTATCGACGCCGCTGAGAAATCCGCCCACGCTGGCGTTGTAGCTGTGGCCAACATAGGCAAGACGTTTGGCGTCGACGTCCGGACGCGCCAGAAGCAGATCTGCTCCGCGGCGCATGTCTACGATCTGCTGCACGAGATCCGTAACCTGCTGTTCGTTCAGCGGCGTTGTGTCGTCCACGTGTCCAGGACGCGCGATGGGACCGTCGGTCAGCAGCGACACGACGCCGGCAGGCGCGAGGGCCACGGCTTCATCCAAAAACTCTTTGCGGTTGCGCATCGCGGAGTTGCCCCAATACCAATGTCCCCAGATCACCGCCGCAAACGGCCCCGTACCGCTGGGCACGACCAGATAAGCGGGAACGCGTCCGCCTTTCGGGCTGGCGTAAGAGATGTCGTGAATCGCGACATTGCCGCGGTGCTCGACGCCCACCTCGCGCACATCGAGGGACGCTTTATGGTCGTAGTCGAAATGCCGCAGGAGGTCCGCATCTTGCGCAAACAAAGGCACGACGCCAGCGAGCATAAGAATCGAAAGCAGCAACCGCATCCGGCTGATCCCCCAGTGTCATAGACGGTCAGAAAGCGTTGAAGGTAGCAGTTAAATGCGGCCTGACACGGACCAAAATCGACTCAAACACGAATAAATGAAGGGTGCCCCACTCTTCCGCGTTTTATGCGGGAGGGTGGGAGGCACGACCGTCACGTCCCCTGGTCGTTCGGGCCCGAATCCCGTTACTCGGTGAGATTGTAAACCAGCCCATTCGGATCTTTGACGTAACATCTGGGAAAATCAGGCTCGTCCTTGACGACTCGGCAACCCTTTTTCTTCAGACTCGCTTTGGCTCCCTTGACGCTTTTGACCGTAACCTCGAAAACCGGTCCAAGAGCAGGGCCGCGCTCAATAAAGAAATTGATGTTCTTTCCATGAAGGCTGACCATATTGGGTTTCTTATCTGTGATCTCAAATCCGAGCGCCTTGACATAGAAGTTAGCGGCCTTCATCGGGTCTTTCGCTTGAATCAAAACATCTGTACCAAATGCATTCGCCATAAGCCTCCTTCGTTGCGCAGCTCTATTTGAGAGGCGACCCAGTCTGATTAGATAATCATGGTTGGCTGGTGCCCATGGTTCGGGCTCTTCTCCGGCCCGTCAACTTAGGTCCCACTGTACTCCGAAGGGAGGCAAAATGATTCTCCAATGTAGGCGCGGGTCCTCGCCCGTGCAGCGCGTCGTCACCGGGGGATTGTCATATCCCCCGGCCAACTGCACCAATTTCGGTGCCGAAATTCCCTCAAAAAAAACGCTCAATTCCCCGCAAAATCTAGAAAACAAACGATCGGAATTTGGCAATGATATACTTGCCTAACCCGGTAATTTGGTTTATGGTGAGTTAAGTCATTGCACGCAAACAAGAAAGAAGGTAAATATGCGTGCACGATATTTCGGGTAGTAAATATTTACAGTATCCAGTTCACAGGGAGTGGTTCGCTGGCGATGACTTCGCGCAACCACGCACAACTAAAATGCTAGAACTTCGTTTGGTGTATCAGGGTGCATTGCACGGGTCAGATAAAGGCAAGACCCATAGCGATCACAAACAAACAATTCGTCGCTATTTTCATAAACAATTGGTCAATGCGTGGAAGACCAAGCCTCCGCTCCGAGAGCGTAACGGCCTGCATTATCCATATTCAAAGCAAATACATGGTCGCGTTATTTGGCAGGGTGGAGAAACTGATATGGATCAGCTTATCCAATCTCTCGGCTCTAAGCGATATTTGCCGATTGTCACTGAAGATTTGGCACTCGCTTGCAAGCTGGATATTTTGCTACTGTCCCGCGATCTAAGCGGAGTTCTACGAACTGGCGATCTAGATAATCGAATTAAGACATTGTTGGACGCATTGCGAATGCCGCATGTGGGGGAGAATAGCGATGGCGACGAAGATCCTCTTTATTGCCTTATGGAAGACGACAAATTGGTTTCAGAATTACACGTCACCGCTGATTTACTTTTGGCTGAACCGGAGCAGGTAGTAGAAAATCCACGGGTCAATATCTCTGGAGAGTTAACCACTAGCATCAGTCACGTATTTGCAGTGGTTAAAGTTTTGGTGACTCCAACAAGGGCAATCATCGGCAATCGGGATTTCGCTTAGGGCCACGTTTTGGCTTATCCGCACGCTCATCCTGATATTGCTTCTCACGCTCGATAAGTTCGGTTTTCGAGACAGTGAGAACTTGCCGCAATCCGTCTTGGAATTGTTTGTACTTTTGCGCTGGTGTCGTATTGGAATCAAGTTTAGACTTCATGCATTCACCTAAAGGACTAAATGGACGACCCGAAAATAAACGGGCTTTGGTTCTGCTTCAAATGTGAGCCAAATTGCGGCGAGATTGGATGGTTCATCATGCCATTGAACGTCAATTTCGGAGAGCCGCTTTCCCCTATTCTAATTGGCTATTGTCCACGCGGACATGAGACGACAATTTTAGGGGAAGATGTGGGAAAGATTTGGCCGAGCCAAGATCAGAAAACTCCGGCCTGGTATCCAGTAAAACCCAACTAACCACTTGCGAATTACTTAGAGGAATTCCAGGCTCCATTTCGTAAACAACAACCATGTACGTCATATTTAATAAATATCATGGCTGTCAACTCTTTGGCTTCGGACCACGCTTCAAACGACGGGGATTAAAATGGCTCAGGCGTCGTAGATGCTGCTTCTGGAGTCTTGCCTGTTAGCTCTGCATATGTCAGGCGCTTGTGTGCGACCTGTCCCAAAACTTTCTCGAATCGTGCGTAATCGTCCATCGGCTTTAGTCGATTGTTGAATCTGAAAACTTGCTCGTCCAAATAGCGGTCGAGATGGAATGGTTCGACTGCAACATATGTACCGCGCAGATGCCGTTTGAATAGACTCCAAAAGTTCTCTAGCCCGTTTGTGTGGACCTGTCCGCGCACGTAAGTCTCAGCGTGGTTCACAACCTCATGCACATATTTCCAATTCAAATTCTCATACGGAACAGCCTGATCTGTGTAAACGGTAGAGCCGTGCTTCACATTGCTCAGAATCTCAGCTTGCAATGTCTCACGCTTCACATTCGGCACAACCTTTGCGCGGACCTCGCGTGCTTGGCGATCCAGAAGTCCGACAACGATAGTCTTACCAGACGCGCCACCTACATAGCCTGACTCGCGTACATAGCGCAAACGCTTGTCGCGATGCATGTTCTGCACTTTGCCGCCAAAGAAAGCCTCATCTACTTCCACAGGCCCGCCATCATCTTTCCCGCCTAACTTAGTGCCGCTAACATAGCCCTTCATAGCCAGTCTCAGCCGATGCAACACAAACCACGCTGACTTCTGTGTAATCCCCAATGCTCGGCTAATCTCATGGCTGCTCACACCATTCTTGCAATTGGTGAGCATCCACATTGCAGGCAACCACTTCTGTAAAGGGATTGGCGAGTCCTCGAAGATAGTTCCCAGCTTGACAGAGAACTGACGGCGACACTCGCGGCACTTCCAACGCTTCTGAGTCTTGAGATAATATGGCTCTTTGGCGAGACAGGATGGGCAATAAGCACCATCAGGCCAGCGCATAGTAGCGACTGCATCAATACAAACCTGCTCATCTGAGAAGTGTTGGATGGCTTCTTGAAGTGTCTTGGGTTTTGCCATGACCAAGCTGTACCAAACCTCATTAGGTTAGTCAAGGATATTATTACCCGGAATTTTTCTTGCCCGCTAGATCTATGGTTCTTAAGGTAGTTACGGGCAAAATATCAGAAACATTGGAGTTACGGGTTCTTGTCCTTCACTAAAGGTTGATCGGACTCAGCCGCTCGTTTGGGCGGACGCTGCGACTATATTCGATTGTCAAAGAACGTAGTTATCTTATAGATAAACTATGTGTGGTTATATTATCGCAAGTGAGAGAGCGGGATCAAGAAGAAAGGGGGCGGAGTTATGGCGGGTTCCCAAATTGGGAATTTGGCTTCCGCCTTCACAAACGTCGCAGGCCACGGAGGCAGGCACCTTCAAAGTAAGGCCCAGGTGAGCGCCCAAAGATCGGACGCGAACCTAGGGCATCAGGCCTTCCTGCAATGCTCGTTAGTGGGTCAGTTTGAAATAGTTCACGCGAGATTCCTCGCCCCGCTGGTGAAGGCGCGGGGCTTCGGAATGACGATTTCAAACAAGAGTCAAACTCACCTACTACCCAATGCTTTCATGAATGGACAGCGCCGGGGAACGGGTGTACCATTCCGAGCGATTGGCGGGTTCTTTGCGTTCTTCCTCGCTCTGACAGCTCAAATCCAGATGTGCGCAACCGGTATGAACCAGACGAAATTCTTTGACGCGGCCAGTCTGCCGCTGATGCGGTTCGCGCTCGTGCTCGCATTGGCAATTGGTGCCTCGGCGGAGTGGAAAGAGAAAGTGCTTTACAGTTTCCAAGGCATTCCGGACGGAGCCTACCCCGCAGGCGCTGTAGTGTTCGACTCGGCAGGCAATCTCTATGGCGCGACTACCTACGGAGGCGCGAATGACTGTCCGGGAATTACTCAGTGCGGCGTCGTGTTTCAGTTGCAGCCCCCTGTGCACAAGGGCGGAGCATGGACCGAGCACGTACTTTACGTCTTCAAAGGCGTGAACTCCAATGACGGCGACGCCCCGGTGGGCGGCGTGATCTTCGATCAGTCAGGAAATTTGTATGGCACGACGGCCTACGGCGGCACGGGTAAATGTCAGTTGTTCGGAGGCAGGGTGGGTTGCGGCACGGTCTACAAGTTGGTGCCACCGAAACAGAAGAACGGTGCCTGGACGGAGCAAGTTGTCTACAGTTTCCAAAGCGGCAAAGACGGCTATTTTCCCTGGGGCAACTTGACGTTTGACAGTGCAGGCAACCTGTACGGCGCGACGCAGTATGGCGGTGGTTATGGAAGCTGTAATGCGCCGTATTACCAATATTGCGGAACGGTATTCAAACTGACTGCGCCGAAGATTAAAAACGGTAAGTGGAAGGAGCAGGTGTTGTACAGCTTCAAAGGGGTCGGGGCAGGAAAACAGTTCGGGGACGGAGCCAATCCCAATGGCGGATTGGTTCTCGATCCCAAAGGCGCGATTTACGGCACGACGTACTTCGGCGGCAACAACGTGCAGGGACAATGCGAGGGTGGGGTTGGAGGGACCGGCTGCGGCACAGTATTCAAGCTCACTCCCCCGAGACGAAAGGGTGGCCAATGGACGCAGACGTTGCTGCACCGTTTTGATGGCCAAGATGGCGCGAACTCCGCCGCAGGTGTCGTGTTTGACCGGAACGGCAACCTTTATGGCACGACAACCTATGGGCCACCACATGGCTATGGACTGGTTTTTGAGCTGAAGAAGCCCTCTGGGAAAACCCACTCCTGGAGGGAGACCGTGTTGCATCTCTTCACTGATGGATTCGACGGTGGATACCCGGCGGCGGGCCTCGTTTTCGACTCGCGCGGCAATTTGTATGGAACAACTACCAGTAGCTCAGCTCAGGGTAACGTCTTCCGAATCAGAAGGCCAATCAGAGGCGGACAATGGGACTTTACTGTCTTGTACACGTTTACCGGCAACCCCGACGGGGCCCAACCTTCCGCCCCTCTGGTTCTCGATCCAGCGCGAAACATCTACAGCACAACCATTGATGGAGGTGCCGGAACAGGTTGTGGCTATGGCCATTGTGGGACGGTGTTTGAGGTCTCACCGTAGAAAAGCGGGCCGAGGATAGGGAAGTCGACGGCGACGGAATTAGCGAACTGCTGCGCTCATGGGCGGAGTGGAGAGAGTGCCGGTTCCTTGCGCCGCCACACGACACCTTGAGCACCCAGGGCCAGCATGCCAAGCGTGGCGGGTTCGGGAGTGGGCGTTGTCAGAGCTGCACCCGGTCTTTCCACGACATCGTCTGAACTCTTCGTCTGGCCTGCGACAATCGTCTTGCCGGGGATGGTCTCGTAGGCGTAGCCGGTCAACGTGGCTGCGAAATCGTACCTTCCCTGACCGTTCCGGATCCGCGTGATAGTCATGCGGGCCCAACCAAAATGAAGCTGCCCCTTGATGGCGAACCTTATCCCGAGATAGCGATCTTTTACCCCCTTGCCTCCGTTCATCCAGGGTCCGAACCATTGAGTAGTCGCGGTCGCCCCATAACCGTGGTGCTTAACCCTGCCTAACTCGACAGAACCAGCAACCAGAAACTTGTCACCGCCTTGGATCTTTGCTCCGGGACGCAACGCCGCCCCCCATTGACCCTTCGAAGCTCGAACTCCGTTCTCTGGATTCTTGTTGCTGGTTGAGCAAAACTTTCTGTTGACAGAGTACGTTCTTATGACGTGGCAAACAAACAGAGTGCTAGTGTAGTAAAGGTACTTCGACTCAAAGGGCAGCAGGAAGAAGTCGACTAGTCCGTCATGATTGAGATCCAGAGAAAACGGATTGTCTAGGGACAACTTCACGTGCGCGGGCGTGTAAACAACTTTCGCCTCGGAAGGTTGCGGCAGTGCCAGCGCACTGACTCCAGCCGTGGTCGCGGCGAGGGCATACATGTTGAGTTGGTGATTGATGGATTGGGAAAGGTTAGCTGTCTTACGGGCCATAAAGGCCTCCTTGGAAAGCTTCGAAATTATACTCCGAACTTGATGTGACCTAGCGCGCCCCGCTCCTTGCGTTTTTGCAAAGGGGCGGGTAATCCGGGGGACACGGCGTGGAGAAGTTTTGGCTACCACAAGTGTGGAGAGGCGGTTCGACTCAACGATTGTGACTTGATGCGGATGAACGTAAGGAAACCGGCGGTGTGGTCGATCCATGCACCCGCCCCCTGCATTTTTGGTCATCTGCTAAGGTCCGGCGGCACCCGGCTGTCATTCTGAGGCAGTGGAGTCCTTGGCGAAGCTGAGGACTCCCAACGAAGGATCTGTGCACTCCGGCGGCGATGTCGCGCGGGCCAATTGCATAGATCCTTCGGCCCACCAAGGACGTGGGCCTCGGGATGACAGCGTTGATGGTGGGGAGGGTGCTGGCGTCAGGCGTCTAAAAGCCCCGCCCTCTCGCCAAGAACGCGAGAAGGGCAGGGCACCCGCCTTTTGCGCGGAGGGAAAGCTTGGGCCAGCATTCTGCGGTGGCGCTTTCTGTTTTTGTTCCCCGATCCGTTGCTGTCCATCTATCAAACAGCAGGTCCCTCCGCTCCGCTTCTAATCCCCTTCGGGGATGAGAAACTCCGGTCGGGATGACAAGCCGTGAGGGCTGGTAAGGCCCAGGTTAGCGTCCAAAGAACGGACGCGAACCTGGGGCACCGGCGGAATCTTTGATCGTTTAGAACGGTCGCGGAGGACCAACTATCAGGGACTGCAGCCCTGAGCCGCCCGAGCTGATCTTGAAGGGAGAGCCGCTGACTTCTGTGGTTGATCCATTCGAATTAATCTGCAGAAGCCCGACGGACGAATCGGGGGATCCATCCTCCGCCACCACGAGGTAACCAGTAAGTATCGAGTTGATTCCCGCTGTCGAAACGATCTCGTTGCCGGGATTGTTCAAGCTGGTGATGCTGATATAGGAAAGGCTGAGCGGGCCCTCGCCGAATGCGAGGGAAGTAATCTGCTTCGAGGAATTATTGCTCACGAAGAGATACTTCTCGTCCGCGCTAAGCCACACATCGCTGGAGCCGATGCCGGAACCTAAGCTGCCATCGCCGCCGAACTTATTGTCTTTACCCAACGACCCGTCGGAGTTAATGGGGTAAATCTCGACCTGCGTGGTGGACTTGGTGGTATCGCCGAAAATGGCGTAGGCGCTATCTGCACTGATGTCTACGCCAGCGGCGCTGCCGGTCGCGGAATACGGTCCGTGCTCGGTCAGCTTTCCGTTTGCGGCGATTGAGAAGGAGTCAACTTTATTGACGCCTGCGCCATAGCTGACAACCAGCGTTTTGAAATTGGGTGACGCCCTCATGCCTGCAACCGTGCCTGCCGAATTGTACGTACCGGAAAGCTTGAGTTTGCAGCCCGGAAGGATTTGCCAAACACCAATGTTTTTGGTCGAACTATAGGCTGCAAACAAGAATTTCCTGGTCACTGCCAGCCCAATCCCTTCCGCCTTACCGGAACCGTGCGGGTCCTTGAAGTTCCCCACCTTGGTTATGACCTTGTTGACGACCTTGAAGACAGCGACATCGCCACTGCCCGCGTCGCTGACGAAACCGCAGACGACTGTCGGGCTGGTCGCACCTAATGCTATTCGGTTGAGGCCCGCGAGGCCGCCGCCAATGCCTTTGCCGCCGGTTGGGGCCGTGACGGGGGTCTTTAGAGTTGTCCCTGTGAACTTGAAAAATGAAACGGTATTCGATCCCTTGAGATCGTTGTTCGTCACCACTTCGGGGTGATTGCCTGCCGCTTGCAGATTCGCCGGCCAAATCGTAGCCAACGCCGTAGTCAGCGCGGCCGTAAATAACAACTTGCACAGGTTTGCCATGGTTGTTCTCCTCTCTGCCTGACATGGCCAAACTTTGACGGAGGAGTCTCCCTCCAAGGGAAACCGATGTCAAGGGGCAAGAGTTTGCACTACCTGCCGATCTGGTCCACGTTTGCGGTTTTGGTTTTGGCTCAGGTAAGGAACTCGCGCCGCCTGGGTCGCGGCTTAGATCTTGGCCTTACCGGTAGGTCCCTCCGCTCCGCTTCTATCTCCTTTGGGGATGAGAAACTCCGGTCGAGATTACAATCTGTGAGGGCTGGCTCGGCTTTAGGTTTGCTGTACGGCGGGTAGTCAGGTGAGGGTTTCTCGGTCCGTTGCCAGCCACGCTTTGTAGGCATACAGAACCGCCAACAGCGGCGGCGCTAGCAGCACTCCCCAGAACGGAATCAGAATGCCGAGGACGATCGGGGTTAACAAAGACGCCCACATTGGAACCTTGGCCACGCGCTTCATGATGTAGGGCTGCAGCAGAAAGCCATCGACTACCGCGATCGCAGCATAAAGGATCAACACGTAAAGCGGGTGTTCCCAATCCCCCCAGCGCAGGGTCGCGGCCAGGACGGGACCAATCAATCCCAGCACCGGTCCCAAATGCGGGATAACCTGCAAGCACGCCGCCAGCAGCGCCCACAGCGGAGCCCAGGGCACGCGCAAGGCGTAGAGGCCGATCAGCCACAACACTGCCACGGCCAGCGAGTCCTGCATCTGCGCGATCGCCCAGTTCTTGAGCGCGCCGCCGGTCAGCCGAAAATGTTCACCGAGACTCATATCATCTCTGATGCGGGCCGCCAACGCGAGGCATCATCCAACTGCTTTTGCATGCGCTGTAAACCTCACTGCCCAGGATTCGTCCATACTCATAGCACTTAGTCAGCCCAAAAAAAGAAGGCACGTGGAAACCGCACTCACAACGGCATTGAACACACGGGTCGAAAAGGTGACCGAATCCATCTCGTCGGAAAGCTTCGACGAGATCATCCGGCAGCACCAGCGCCGAGTGTACCGCGTGCTGTACCTGCTAGTGAAGGATGCAGACGCGGCTGACACGCTCACGCAGGAGTGCTTTCTGCGAGCATACAAGAATCTCGGAAGCTTCCGGGGCGAGTGCCGGATCGAGACCTGGCTTCTGCGAATCGCCGTGAACCTGGCCAGAGATCACGGAAAGAGCCGCCGCACTTCGTTCTGGAAAAGGCTTATCGGTTTGGAGGACGCGGACGGAAGTGAACCCCGCCAGTTTCGCGGATCACAGCCTTCCCCAGAGCGCATCTTGCTGGCGCGTGAAGAAATGGAGGCGGTTTGGACCGCGGTCGCTTCCCTTTCGCAGCAGCAGCGAGCTATCTTCCTTCTACGATTTGCCGAAGAAATGTCGTTGCAGGAGATTGCGGGCGTATTGAGCCTTAGCGTGGGAACGGTGAAGGCGCACCTGTTCCGCGCTACCGCGAAGATTCGAGAAACCGTGAGGGACAAATCATGCATTTAACCCGCCATTTGAGCAATGAAGAATTGAGCGAAATGATCTTCGACAGCGATCAGCGACATCTGCGGCGGACTCTCGAGGCCTTGCCAGAATGGGCTCGCACCACCGCGGATCATCCCGATGCGTTCTGGGAACGTCAGCAGGCAGAGATACGGAAACGCATTGCGGGGGCGCCGAGACGTTCATCCACGCGGACCGCGACAGCGTGGGCTGGCGCTTTCGCGATGGTCTTGCTGGCAATATTGCTTCTGAGCGATAGTCCCGCGCCGCGACCGTTACGAGCACAAGAAGATCCGGATCAGGAGTTGCTCGTCGCTGTGGAGCAAACCGTCCAAAGTGGCGTTCCTCAGGCCCTGGAACCAGCCGCGATCCTCGCGGAAGAGATCAACAAAAGCCAACCAATTTCAAGGTCACATCGCGTTTCCAAGGAGAATCAAAATGAAGCTCAGTAACTTCTGCTATCTGTTCCTATCCTTATTGCCGGTTTCGGTGGTGGCTCAATCACAACCCCAAGCCGCGCCTCTACAAAACCAGGTGTTCGTTCGGCAAAAGGCTGGGAAGGTCATAATCCGCAGTGAAATGGGAAAGTGGTGGAAGGATTCGAATGTTGCCAAGAAATTGCAACTCACCGAGGGCCAGATCGCCCAACTGGATCAGACCTTTTTCGATCATAAGATGAAGCTGGTTGACTATGGAGCTGAAATGGAAAAGGAGGACTTGAAGTTGCAGAATTTGCTCGATGCCGACGTCCCCAGTGAAGGCCAGGTGGGAACCCAAGTGGACCAAGTCCTGACCGCACGGGGCAAGCTGGAGCGCGAATACACCATGATGAACCTTGATTTGCGCAAAGTGCTCTCGGTGGAACAATGGCGCCAGCTCAAGTCCATCCGCGAGCAACGGGGTGGTCCCGGCGAACACTTCTTGTACCGGAGCCTGCCGCCCGGCGCTCCGCCCCCGGGGCCGGGAGCCGAGCTCATGCCACCACCGCTTCCTTCGGTTCCTGATGACTCGTTTTGAGCGAGGTTGAAGCAATGGGCTGCCTGCTCCGGGCACGCGTGATGCAGGCAGCTCATTTTTCCTCCGTGCTAAACTCAGGACATACCCCTAGCGAGGAAACGCGGATGAAATTCGGCGTCATCATTTTCCCCGGATCGAACTGCGATCACGACGCATATTGGACCATTCAGCAGGTAGCGAAACAGCCGGTGACATTCCTGTGGCATGATTCGCATGATCTCCAAAACTGCGACGCGATCATCGTTCCTGGAGGATTTGCCTACGGCGATTACCTGCGCACCGGCGCCATCGCCAAGTTTTCGCCGGTGATGGAGTCGGTAAGGAAGTTCGCCGAGAATGGCGGCCTGGTGCTCGGCATTTGCAACGGCTTCCAGATTTTATGCGAGTCCGGACTACTGCCTGGCGCCTTGATGCGAAATGTAGGCCTGAAGTACGTTTGCAAGCCTGTCCAAGTGAGGGTAGAAAGCACCGACACACCCTTCACCCATGCCTGCCGACTAGGCGAAGTCCTCACGATTCCCATCGGTCACATGGAAGGCAACTACTTCTGCGACGAGGCCACGCTAGGCGAGTTGCAGCGGGACCAGCGGATTGTATTTCGTTATTCCAGCCCCGCAGGCGACGTCACCCTGGACGTTAATCCTAACGGTTCGCTGAACAATATCGCGGGCATCTGCAATCCCGGCCGCAACGTGCTTGGCATGATGCCGCATCCCGAGCGCGCAAGCGAGTCTCAGCTCGGCGGTACCGACGGCTTCAAGATCTTCGAATCTCTGGTCGGCGCGATGGCGGAAAAATAGGGCGACCGCTGGTCACACTTCTTTTCCTCAGGATTCGACCCTCTGCCCTCAATTAGGGCTTCCCTTCCGCATTTCTTTTTGCTACGCTGCAGTCCCCTTCGCTTCCCGGACTGTCCGGTCCCTGAATTTTTGTCTACTCCGGGAGGGTCCAATGACAGCACGAGAGATGATCGATAGTCTCTCCGGCACTTTGTTGTGCGACGAGCGCATTCTCAGCGTGCCCGAGAGAGAATTGCTTGCCAATTTGCTGCAGCGTACAAGAAGCCAATCAAGCGCTTCGGAAAGTGTCGTAGCTCAAACCATCAGCCGGACGGTAGGAGAACTCATCGCAGAGCGAGCCCTCGGCGTTTTGGGGGAAAGCATGACGCGCCAACTGCTCCGGCAGCTGTCGGCGTCCTCGATTCTTCCGTCCAAGAGCTCGTCGGTTATCCGCGCCGGATCTCCACCTACTACTCCACCGCCGTCTCCGGTCCCGGGCACTCCACGCCCTCCAGGCACAAGTCCGCCGCCGATTAGCGCCGGAACACCAGGCACGCCGCCACCATCGCCGGTCCCGGGCACTCCACGCCCGCCGGGCACAAGTCCGCCGCCGATATCATTTCTGACCCCGGGCACGCAACCGCAAACTCGAGGCATCGCGGTTCTCGAGGCTTCCGAATATGTATCCGCGGAATGTGTGGTCTTCGACGAGTTTCTGACTTTGTCCGAGTTAAACACATTGCGGCAATACATTTTGGACCAGGAAAAGCGCTTTGAGATCAGCGAGGTGCTTTCGCCAGGAGTCACCGGCGGAGCCGTTGACTATGATCAGCGCCGGTCGCGCGTGCTGATGGATCTGGGTGGGCATGAAAGAATGATCGTGGATCGTCTTCTGATGACCTGCTTGCCCCGGGTTCTGCAAAAATGGGGACGCGATCCCTTCCCGATTACCCGCATCGAGAGCCAAACCACGGCCAGCAATCACGGCGACTTTTTTTGCTGCCACAGTGACAACGGGGCGGAGGTAGTCGCAACCCGCGAAATTACCTTCGTTTATTTCTTCCATCGTGAGCCCAAACAATTCAGCGGCGGCGACCTGAGAATCTACGACTCACGACGGGAGAACAACAACTATGTCCCCACCGCCAACTACCGCACGCTTGTGCCTGAACAGAACCAACTGGTTCTGTTCGCCAGTGGGCTGTCGCACGAAATCACCCCGGTCGACTGTCCTTCGGGTCAGTTCGCCGACAGCCGTTTCACGGTCAATGGATGGATTCACAAATGAAAGACGGAGCTTGGCTGGCATGGATTGAGCAGCTCGCAGTCGCACCCGCGGGCCACTATCGGGGACCCGAACTTCCCCGATCGCTCTTCCACTGCCGCCTGGACGATCAGCCGGACCATCTGGTGCCTGTACATCTCCTCCGACCAGAGTACTGGGAGGGTTCGTCTGATCGTCCACTTTTCCTGAATCCCGATTGCTTCTTCACTCCAGAAGGCGAGTTGCCGGAGGACGCACGAGCGGGTTTTGCCCATCGAGATCAAATAGCTTGGGTCAAGGACCCGGGAAGCCAAGCGCTGCAACCCTTCTGGCTGGGCCCTGAGTTCTGCAACATGCTGCGCGGAATGCAATCCGGCGATCCCGCTCCAGTCACGCTTTCGCCGCAAGCCCGCCGCACTCTGTTCTTGGCCAACATCCTGGTGCCGGAGGGGTGTGCATCCCATCGCCGCCGGCAATGGGATGAAATTGTTTCTATCGTCGGCGCGCCCTTCCAGTCGCAGGGATACGCCGCGGTCGGTCGGCTCATTCATCCATTCCACATTGCAGCCCTGCGGCGTTATTACCGCCACCAGATTCGCACCGGAAAACTGTCTCTCGGGGACGAACAAAGCCCGCTCCGCTATAAGGCCTACAATGACCCTGTCGCTCGCTTCTTTCATCGACAGCTGGCTGCAGCCATGAGCGCGTTCGCCGGCGAACCGCTGAAAGCCTCCTACGTTTATCTCGCTTCGTACCAGCCAGGAGCCATCCTCGAGAAGCATACCGACCGCGAGCAGTGCGATTTCAGCGTGACTCTATGCCTCGATTACGCACCCGAACCTCGCAACGCCACCCAGTGGCCACTTCAGCTACACAAAAAACCAGGCACAGTAAAAGTGTTTCAGGCGATTGGCGACGCCTTGCTTTATCGCGGCTGCCAATTACCGCACTCGCGGGAAGCCCTGCCTGAGGGACATACCTCTACGTCGATCTTCTTTCACTACGTGCGAGAGGATTTCGCCGGCAGCCTGGGCTAGTCCGACGCTAAATGAGTGGCCCACCCATTTTCCGCCAGCATAGGTTTCGGCCTGCAAGTTGGTACCGGCCTCTTAGGCTTGGCTGGCGTGAATGCCAAGAGCTTGGGCAGCCTTACGCAGTCGCTATATCCCTTGTCCACAGAAGCATGGACGGATTGATAAAGACAGCGGCTATTAGATGGGCGTCGGTTAGACCTGTGCTCAGGTTATACAAACGGCGAGCCTCAATCATTAGCCGCACTTCGCTCAGTTGCGCCACTCGGACCTGCGGTAAAAGATCCAGCAGCGCAAGCGTCTTGGCACGTTCTTGAAGTGATCCCAGAGCAAGTTCCGCAATGATGAAGGGATGGATGACAATGCGCCCCTGGTGGAGATGCTCGCGCATTTGTGGGTTCCCACGGAGGTGACCGATCCAAATAGAGGTATCCGCGAGAATCAATTCGGCCGCCCCTTGCGACGTGGGATATTCTTCAACTTGGGCATTGTGCCCCCCAGGGACGCCAATCTGCGAGCGCTTTCCCGCTCGATGAGGGCTTGAGAGCTTCACGAATCAAGGCTGTTTTCTCCGCTACCCCGGTGAATTCTTGGGCGATGCGTACGAGATCCTCATCAAGCGTAACTGTTGTTCTCATAGAAACTCCCGTGCACCTATCGCACCCGACAACGTCGCCTGTCGTGCTCGCACTACATCCCGGCAGATCCTGCGTCCGTCTAGCCTACGGAGGAGCCAGCCTTCTACTTATTCCAAAGCGAGAGCCATCTTCAGGGCTCGATCCAATTCCGAAATCTTGGAGCGTGCCAAGGATCCAACGAAGCGCGTCAGTTGCACCTTACGGAGACTTACGAGGTTATCGCAGAGGATCCAGCTTTCATGTTTCAAGCCTTCTTCGATGCCGACCGAAACCTGGGTTGAGAACCCGTGCCCGCGAGTAACGATCGGCGCACAGACCACTGTGGGGAATCGCGAATCGATCAGGATCTGGCGGCTCACGACCACGAAGCTGCGGTACAGTTTAGGATCGTCGCTGGGGTGATGAACGCGATAAATTTCGCCTCGTCTCACTCCTTAATTGCCTCCGCTATTCCGGTATCGCCTGATACCGGAGAACGTCTTCCACCTCGTCGTTCAGCTCATCCGCGGCCTTGTTGATGAGTTCGAGATCGCGAGCCTCGACCTTCGCTCGCGCCTGGCGGCGCAGATAGTGCCTCAGCACGGCTTCAATAAATGCCGAACGCGATTGCTTCGATCCGACAATCCGATCGATGCCGCTAAGCACCTCTTTCGATAGTGTGATTGAGGTCTTCTCTTTCATACTACTATTGTACCACCCCCAAAATACTGAAAACTCTAATATTGGAATAGCGCCGCGCGTCCAGCGCGGAGGCAAATACTCTCGAATGAGCGAAGGTTTTAGCCGCTGAGGTAATAGCGTGGAGTTTTCTACTCAACGCAAGAGCCGCTTGCACAGCAGGGCGACCACAAGAACGACAATGCCGATCACCATACCGATGGCGCGCGCTCTGTTAGCCTTTTCCGTCATACACTTCATTCGAGCCGCATACAGCCAGTCGGAGTTTTGTCCGGCGGACGAGGGCGTCCGCCCCACACAAGCGACACACAAGGCCTGGACGGGGCAGAGACCCGTCCCCACACAATCTATGCCCCGCGCTTCGTCTTCAGGTCCACCAGCAACTGCTCGATGCGGTCTTCTTTTTCGAGCGCGGCCAGGCGCTCTTCCATGTTGTCGGCGGCAATCTCGGACTTGGCCTGGCTTAGCGCTTCGCTGTGGGCAACCTTGCGTTTCATGCGGTCGAAGGCGGCTGCACTTGATCCATTGCCACCGGCCATCTTCGCGTCGCTGGCTTTGCCTACTGCTCGCGCCCGGCGATGCTGCGCGATCAGCAGATCGGCCTTGGCTTGGGCTTCAGTGAGTTTCTGTTCGAGTTGCCGCAACGCGGTCTTCAAATTCTCTACCTGCGCCTTCTGATCGGTGATTTGCTGGGCAAAGCCTTCGGTCAGGTCGCGGTAGCTTTCGACGCGTTCGAGTGCGGCGCGCGCCAGGTCATCCTGCTTTTTGTCGACGGCGAGTTCTGCTTTCCGCATCCACTCGGCAACTTTGTCTTCGTTCTCCTTGCGTTTCTTTTCCAGCAGATGCTGGTCGGCGATAGCGATGGCGACCTGCGTCTTCACCTGCAGAAGCTGGTTGTGCATGTCGAGGATGACTTGCTTGATCATCTTTTCCGGGTGCTCGGCCTTGTCGATCAGGTCGTTGAGGTTGGCGCGGACTAATGTCGATACTCTCTCTAGTAATGCCATGGGGAACTCCTTTGCTTTAGTCGTTGGTCGTTAATCGTTGGTCGTTAATTGTCGAGCTCGGTTTATTAGGCCTCGTGCGCGTGATGGCGGCGCCGATCGCGATGCCCACGGCGATGCCTACCGCTAGCCAGGCGCTTCCGGTGCCTAGGGCGATTGAGAGAGCGGCGCCTAATGCGGCTCCGAGCGCGATGCCGAGTCCGATCTGCGTGGATTTGTTTTTCATGTTTCTACTCCGTTTCTTGCCGGGACCGGACCGGGTCAAAGACCCGGTCCCACACGTTCTTTTACTTCGCCGGACTCACGGGCGGCAGCACATCTGGCTTCACCGGCTTGTCGCCGATCATTCGCACCTTCGACAGCAGGTCGGTCATGCTCATTCCGGAGAGCGTCTCGAACAATGCCGGAACTTGCGCGGCCATCTTGGTTATGTCGCCGGTAATCTTGCTCATCCCCGCAGAGTCGCCGTTGCCAGTTGAGACCACGGTGATCTTGTCCACATTGGCCAGCGGGCTGGCCAGCGCCCGGACGATCTCCGGCAAGCTAGTGAAGAGCTTGTCGATCACGGCCGCCTGGTTGTACTCCTGATAAGCCTCGGCCTTGACGTTCATCGCCTTGGCTTCGGATTCACCCTTCTTGAAAATGATCTCGGCTTCGGCTTCGCCTTGCGCACGAATCGATGCCGCGTGTCCTTCGGCTTCGGCTGTCAGGCGCTGCTTCTCAGCTGCTGCCAGGGTCTCGATACGTTGACGCTCGATCTCCGCGCCCTTCAACACAGTTGCGATCAGCTCCTTCTCGCGGCGGTTAATCTCCGCCTCTTGCACTTTGACTTGCTGTTCCTTCTCGACCTGCTGCACCTTCACCTGCTCAGCGACCACCTGCTGTTGCATGATGTTGGTCTGAATGTCGTACGCCTTGTCGGCCTGGGCTTGCTGGCGTTTCGTGACTTCCAGGTATTGCGCTTTCTTGACTTCGAGATCACGCTGCGATTCAGCTTGCTTGGCCAAGGAGAGCGTTTCTGCGAGGACTCGCTCTTGATCGGCTTGAGCTTTAGCAACGGCGGATTCCCGCGTTGCCAGTGCGCGCCGGATGGCGGTATCGCGGTCGGCTTCGGCGGCGGCGACGTCCGCATCACGCTTGATGCGCGCCACATCGGGTCGACCCATGTTGGTGATGTATTCGTTCTTGTCGCGCACTTCTTTGATGGTGAACGAAATCACCTCCAGCCCCATCTTGCTGATGTCGTCAGCGCAGGTGGAGCGCATGCGGTCGGAGACCATTTCTGGTTGCTTGACAATTTCCTCTACCGTGAGTTGCCCGATGATGCCGCGCAGGTGGCCTTCCATCACCAGGCGGATCAGGCCTTCGCGCTCTTGCGGCGTCTTGGTGAGGAATTGCTCCGATGCGGTTAGGATCGACTCTGTGTCTGACTTTACCTTGATCTGCGCTACGGCTTCGACGGTGACTGCCACGCCTTGTTTGGTGTACAAGTCCTGCTGTGGTGCGACGTCGAATGACATGAGTTCCAGCGAAAGGCCGCGGCAGTTTTCGATCATGGGAAAAATGATCGTGCCGTGTCCCTTCACCACGCGCGTGCCGCGGAAGCCGTATACCACCAGGGCTTCATGCGGTCCCGCCTTACGGTAGAGTTTCGCCAACATGCTCATCAGGAGCATGACGGCTAGAACCATCAGGCCTACAATTACCCAGATTTCAATTGCCATGCCAAACATATCGCCTCCTCTTCCAATCTCCAAAACCTACGAAGGGCTTCACCCACAAGGACACGAAGGTTTACAAAGGAACCTGCGCTTTATCCTGGCGGAACTTGAGCGCTTGCCCGGTTCAGCGTTATTGCCTCCAGATCGCGAACTATGCGTTCCGGCTCGCGGTGTCCTAAGAAAACTTCGCCCTCGGTCGTCTGGATACGAACACCCGAATTGCACCAGACATAAGCTCGACGATTGCCGATCCCGCGAATGCCATAGCCGCGGAGTGGATTCCAGCTTGCCACCGCATATTGCGTGATCTCGTTCCGCGGAATGGACTTCAAGCGGAATCCCAAGGTGCGGATCTCCACGCCGGCAGTGCTGAAGAAGTACTGGAAACCGGTCCAAACGTGCAGCGCAATCACGGCGAATAACACGCCAAGGATGGCCGACGTGAGGCGCACGGGAGGAGCGGTTATTGCCGTGGCAGCCACGATCTGAGCCAGCATCAAAGCGACGAACAACAGGCTCCAGGGTAGCGAGCCATGCGTTTCTTCCGCGATTACGGTGGCGGTTGGCAAGCTGTTGCCGCGCTTCACGCCCAGGAATACTGCAGACAATGCGATCACTGCGACCGGAGCAAGGACGATCCAAAAGTCTATTGCCATAGGCTGTCCATCCAGGTTGTACTGGACGACGCCGCTATTCCCGGCGTAGACGAAGCCAATCACCAAATAGAAGAAACCCAGGAGAAACCAAGAGAAAGTGTCCGGAACCCGCGTTTTATGGGCAACGTACGAGATCGCCGTGAAGACGGCAAGCATCATGGCGGTAACGCCCAGCGCCAGGAAAAAGGCGGCCTCGCGCGGCATCCAACCATTGGGTGTCCCGTTGAAGTTGAAATGACTCGCCATGCGAAGCGGCAGGCGATCCCACGCCGTCCAGAAGCGGAAGGCCGTGATGGGCAACGCCAGCCACATCAACCACGTGAATGCCTGAAACACTTTGCGATTCATCGGATGAAACCTCCGCGTCTGTAAGCCCGACGTTTTCTTAGTACGTCTTCGCGCTGCCAACATTCTGTCGAGTTTCGCTCGACCGCCAGGACGAAAGCGTTCGAACCTACGTGTTCATGGTCAATGTTCGGTTGATGGCTGTTCTTCGGTCATTTCGGTCCACAGGCGAACGTACGCGATTCCTTTTTCGTAGCGGGTCACAATTACTTCGCTTCCCTTCTCGATCGCAGTGTCATTTTCGGCTCGCGCTCCGCAGGTCTTGCGGGTTCCCGCTTGCGAGTAGATGATTTCGCCAGTCCCACCTTGGCGGATGGGTACGGACGTGCGTCCCAACACGCCGGCCATTTCGTAATCAGCGGGATCGAGATTCTCTTCTTCCGAAATCAACACCTTGCTTAGAAACAGGTAGATGATTGCGGCTCCGACCGCACCGCTGAGCAGAGCGATTCCGAGGCCCATGGCGAACCATATCGTCCAAAAGCGCGTAAGCAGATAGCCAGTTCCGCCGAACCATGCCAGGAAAGCGGCAACGCTCACGAAGTTGAAGGGCGAGACTTGGCTGCCGCGTGCCCCACCCTTTATTGTGGCCGGACTTCCGCTCGCTCCTGGGGCGTGCCCGATGGGCGCATGCATCGCATGTGGCAAATGGGGCAAATGCAGATGCCAGCGAACGCCCCCGGCGAAAAATGAGAGCACGCTGAAAGCCAGGCCCACGGCAAAACAAATGAGATAGAAACTGGCCCAAGTCATTGCGCGCACCTCCCGCTGCTCATGCGATAGTTTGCCGCCCGCGCGGCTTGCGGCTTCAAGGCTTCGAGTAACCGGTCGGCGAGGCCTGGTGTGTCGAGGATCGCGCCCAGCAAAATGAAACATTCCCGGGTGTTTTTGTCGCGGGCGGCCTTGATCATGACTTCACTGACTTGCGGGTCGCTGGCGAAGCGCTCCGAACCCTGCAAGAGCCAAACATCCAACTGCCCCTCCGTGGTGCGCAGATCTGAGACCAGTTCGGTGTGATAGCCCACAGGATCGTCGACCAGGAATCCGGGATGAACTTTGAAAAACTTTGCCAGCAGAGTGCGCGTGGATTGGGTCATGTGAGGACGGGTTCCGCTTTCGATCTGCGACACGTACGACTGGCTGATGGTTTTGCCGACCTGTTTCCGGATGGCGCGCACTAATTCGAGTTGCGTCATGGGACGGTCCAGGCCACGCAGTGAGCCTTCCACTTCACGCAAGTAGCGGATTTTTTCGCCTAGTGTCATATCATCAATCGCAATGTTTATATTGCAATTTGTGATTGTTGTCAAGAAATGGATTTGGCGTGTTTACACGGGCTTGGGAGCAGCGACCGCGCCCCATGAGCTTTCCGGGCAGCGCGTCGGTTTCCGAACTGCCCGTGATCGGCGCGGTGTTTTGAGTGCTGGGGCCTGTTGACAACGTCCAAGCGAACAAGGGGGCTTCAGCTACAATCTTTGGGTAATGCAGGCCGATGAATCGGAAAGAACATCGAGGTGGATAGCTAATCGTCGTTGGACTCAGATCATTCTCCTGGCTACAGTCGCCGCTTGGTGGGCCTTGTGGGATTCCGACACTGTAGCGGCATTTATTTCAAGACTTGCCCTGCGCCTAAGCTGGCTTGACCCCACTCTTGTCAAGGCTTTTCTGTTCTGGGGACTGCCTATCGGCGGAGTTGCACTTGTCCAGCTAATTTGCTACTCCCTTGACAAAGTCTTTCTCAGGCGGCGGTGGACATCGATAGATCTGCTACGGCTAACTCTCTGGCGGACGGTTTCTCCAACTGTTGCCATTCTGCTTCTTGCCAGCGGTTTCAATGCGTTCTACGAGCGTCATTTGGTGGGCATTGTGTGGCTTGTAATCGCCGCGATAGTGGCCATGCTCGGAATGCTCCGCCTTCGCTCGGCGGAAGGCATGAAACTACAGGAAGTAAAAGGTGGGGAACTTTACAAAAGGGCATTCGTTCTGGCGAAGATGACCAGGACGCCTTTGAAACGAGTGTGTGTCGTTCCGGCAGGCAGGGGGCACCTAACCAACGCCTATGGGGCTTCGCACACTATTGCAGTGACCGACAATTACGGAAAATTCCTGACAAGTGCGCAACTCGATTTTGTCATTGGGCATGAACTGGCACATGCAAAAGCGAAGCATGGTCGCAAGAAACTGCTCATAACGACAGCCGTTTTCGCAGGTATCGCTCTCGCGAGTTTCGTCATGTCGCCTCTCCTGTTTCCATTTCGCCCACTTTTCGATGTTTTGGTAGTGTTCGTGCCGATTCTTACGTTCTATTTCTTATCGCGTCGGTTTGAATACGCCGCCGATGCCGCTGGAGTTGAATTAACGCGAGACCCGGAGACCGCAATCCATGCTCTGGTCAATCTGCACCGCATTACGGAAGCGCCTATGCATTGCGACAAGCTGACAGAACTCTTTATGACACACCCCGCTTTAACGCGACGTGCAAGCGCCATAGGCGAAAAGGGCGGGATTTCTCCTGATCGCACACGCGATGCAATCGGAGAAAATGAAGTGGAGAGGCGTGTTCGGTAATAACTGTTGTAAAAATTGCCTTTCACACTCATTGAGATGGGCATGACAGGACTTCGTAGTGGATCACGCGCGGACCTCGTTCCAGCAGGAGATTTTCATCTTCAGGATAGAACACGGCCTTCTCGTAGTCGGGACCGGCGAAGGCCTTGATCGCTTCCCATGAATCCCAGAGCGAGATCAGGGTGAACTCGGATTTTCCGTCGTAGACACGGCGCAAGACCCACACGCCTTGGTTGCCGGGGATAGACGCGTATTCCTTCAACCCTGTTTTCTGGAGATATTCGAAGTAAGTGTCTTTGTCGGCTTCACGAGTTGCGCCTCGCCAGATGCGTGCAATCATACTTTTCTCCTGAGATCGTCGGACTTGCGAATTGGATGAGTTAGAGGCCGGCCTCGATGCGGGAGCGAGGATCGAGATAATCGCGCAGGGCGTCGCCGATGAAGTTGAACGATAGTACAGCGAACATTACAGCCATCGCGGGAAAGATCACGAGATGGGGCGCGTCGAAGAGGTGGGCGCGGCCATCGTTGAGCATGGTACCCCAGCTCGCGGTTGGAGGGGGAACGCCCAGACCCAGGAAGCTCATGGTAGCCTCGGCGAGGATGGCGCCTGCCATGCCGATGGCGGCTTGCACGATGATTGGCTGAATGATGTTGGGCAAGATGTGGCGAACGATGACGCGCAGATCGCTGGCTCCCAACGCGCGTGCGGCTTCGACGAATTCGCGCTCGCGGGCGGCGAGAACCTGAGCGCGGACCAGGCGGGCGTAGCCAACCCAGCCTCCGAGGGATAGTGCCAGCACTAGATTGAATATTCCCGGCCCGCGAAATGCGACGAATGCGATGGCCAGAAGAATTCCGGGGAACGAGAGGAAGGCGTTCATCACCACTACGTTGACGAAGCGATCGATGCGGCCTCCGTAGTAGCCGGCGATTGATCCTACGACAAGGCCCAAGGCCAGAGAGGCCGCAACTACGCAGCTGCCGACCACCAATGAGATGCGCGATCCGTAGATGAGGCGGGAGAGGATGTCGCGTCCGAGTTCGTCCGTACCGCACCAGTGGGTTGACGACGGTCCGGCAAGGCGCGATGGCAGGTCGATGTGGGCTGGGTCTTGCGGGGCAATCCAGGGGGCGAAGAGCGCGCAGATGACGAAAGCCGCGACTAGGATGATGCCAATTGTGGCAAGTGGATTACCGCGTGCGGCACGGCGAATCGAAATCGCGGTTGTCGACATGACGGAGTTTTAAATTTCTTACGCGGCCTTGTGGCCGCTCGAAAATTATGTTCTGATTACGAAAGACTGTCGGCGCGTGGCAATCCGCATGGGCGCCGTAAACCACCACCTCTAGCTTACATTCTGAGGAGAAAATCATGAGCAAAGTTTCGTACATTCCCAAAGACTATAACTCCGTTACACCATACCTGGTCGTCAAGGATGCAGCCAAAGCCATTGACTATTACAAGAAAGTCTTCGGAGCGACTGAGACCGTTCGCATGAATGGTCCGGACGGCAAGGTCGGTCACGCCGAGTTGAAGATCGGCAATTCACACATCATGCTGGCCGACGAAAATCCCAGCATGGGGCAGGGTCACACGAGCCCCGCCACCGTGGGCGGAAGCCCGGTCAGCCTGTACGTATACCTTCCCGACGTCGATAGCGTGGTTAAGCGCGCGGCGGACGAGGGGGCGAAGATCCTGAAGCCGGTGCAGGACCAGTTCTACGGAGACCGCAATGGCTTCATTCAAGATCCGTTTGGACATCTGTGGGGCATCGCCACGCATGTGGAAGATGTGTCGCCCCAAGATATGAAAGAGCGGATGCAGAAAATGATGCAGGCGGCGTAGGTTGATTTGGACCAGAGGCGGGGCGAGGATGCCCCGCCTTTGAATTTCGGACCCGCCAGCGTGGTATCCTTTATCGCAAGGGCCGTTATGAGCTCGGCTAAACAGGATGTTGAGTTGCTTTTGAACCGGCTGCCGGACAACGTCTCGGTGGAAGATATTCAGTACCATCTCTACGTTCTTGATAAGGTGCGGCGAGGGCTGGAGGATGCTCGGGTTAACGGTACTCTCACGCAGGAAGAAGTGGAGAGCCGCTTCAGCAAATGGCTCACCGAATAGTCTGGTCTAGGCGGGCCGTCCAGGATATCGATTCCCTCACCACGTACATTGCCGCCGATTCTCCGGCATTCGCTGGCATTGTACTCAAGAACATTGTGAATCAGACGAGAATTCTGACGCGCTTTCCGCGCGCAGGCGTAAAGTACCTGAATTCGACGATGAAAACGTGCGCGAACTTATCGCATACAGCTACCGGATTATCTACCGATTGCAGGATGACGAGGCTCTGATCGTCGCAGTGATCCACGGGAAGCAGATTTTGCAGTAGTCGAGAGCACGGATCGCATTCTCGATCCGAAACGCGATATCACGTTGTCGAATTTGCGGGCGGCTGATTTGGTGGGGCAGCGGGTTGCGATTTGAGTTGGTTTGACGGCTTCGTGCCGATTGCCACTAGAAAAATGATCGCCACGATTCCTTTGAGGCCTCTCTAAACTCGGTGCCAGGTGACAACTTGACCTCGCCGACAAAAGTCACTTCCACCACCTTGCCCCGTGTTCGCGAGAAATCGCAGGCCTTCACAAATGTGTTGGGGCCACGAGGCGATTTTTTGGTCTCGTAGCGACACACTCAATCCTTCGATTTCGATCGGTTCGTGGTTCCGACGTTGTGTCAACAGCAGATCAGTTCGTCCAGCACGCTTCATCAGTTCAGCCGCACAAGACAAGACCTTCGATTCGCGAATGTGGGCAAGATTCGACCTATCGGTAAGGTGAGATAGGTAAGGTCGGAGTTCTGAAAATCGATCTGTGTCCACCAGCGCCCTCTGGCAATTTGGCTACTGCCTGATTCTCGGATTGGCCACCGAGTACAGCAGATCCGTCAGGAAATTTACGGCGATGTAGGTTAGGCCGATTGCGAGGATGCATCCCTGGACCAGGTAGTAGTCACGGTTGCCGATGGCTTGGATGGTGAGGCGGCCGATACCGGGCCAGGAGAAGATTGTCTCGGTCACGATAGCGCCTGCTAGCAGCGCGCCGAATTGCAGCCCCAAGACTGTGATTACCGGAATCATGGCGTTGCGCAGGGCGTGGCGATAGACCACCGTGCGCTCCGGTAGGCCTTTGGCGCGGGCGGTGCGGATGTAGTCCTGGCCGAGTTCTTCCAGCATCGAGGTGCGGACCATGCGGGTCAGGATGGCGGCGAGCGCACCGCCCATGGTGATCGCTGGTAGGACGAGATGGGCTAGCGTACCTGAGCCTGAGACTGGGAGCAGTCCAAGCTTGATGGCGAAAAACAGGATCAGGATCGGACCTAGCGCGAAGTTTGGGAAGGACAATCCGAAGAGGCTGATTACGCTGAGCAGGCGGTCGTCCCAACGGTTGCGTCTTTGGGCGGAGCGTACACCGGCTGGAATTGAGAGCAGCACCGCGACCAGCAAAGCGGCGAGGGTCAACTGCAGCGTGTATGGATAGCGCTGAGCGATCAGGGTGCCGACGTTCTGATTGAAACGCAGCGAGGGTCCGAGATCGCCGTGTAGCACGCCTCTCCAATAGTGGAGATATTGTTGTCCTAATGGCACATCTAGGCCGTAGGCGTGTCGCGTGGCTTGAACATCGGTGGCGGGGGCGCCTTCTCCGAGCATCTGCAGAACGGGGTCGCCGGGAACGAGGTGGATGAGAAGGAATACCAGTGAGACGACTAGCCAGATTACCGGGAGCGTGTACAGCACGCGGTGAGTGAGGTAGCGGAGCATCAGGCTTCAGGCTTTAGGCTTCAGGCTTTAGGTCTCGTGCGCACATTCCAGTGTCCTGCAAATGCCATGTTGTTCATTTAAGTTCTCCCGCATAGCAAAAACCTAAAGCCTGAAGCGTAAAGCCTGTAGCCTGGTTTTCAGTCCCCGGCCTTACCGACGGCCGCGGGTTGCAGCTTCTCGATTTGCACTTTGGCGATGCGGTGGCCTTCCATCTCTTCGACGATGAAGCGGTGACCTTCGAAGTCGAAGGCGTCGCCGACGCGGGGAATTCTCTGCAGGCGGGCCAGGACGAATCCCGCCAAGGTTTCGAAGCCGCCGTCGCGAGGGAGCGAGAGTTGATATTGCGAGTCCAGATCACGAATCCCGAATGAGCCCTCGAGGACTAGCGCGATCTTGCCTTCGAGCACGGGTTGTTCGGGAGGGGGTGCGTCGAATTCATCTTCAATCTCGCCGACCAGTTGTTCGAGAATGTCCTCAACCGTAATCACGCCGGCGGTTGAGCCGAACTCGTCGACCACAACTGCCAGGTGCCGCTTGCGATCTTTGAATTCTTCCAGCAGTTCGGTAAGCACTTTGGTTTCCGGCACCACGAGAACGTCGTGCATGATCTGGCCGATTCGGGTGGCAGACGCTCGGGCGGCGATCGGTTGGGTAAGACGGAGACGGGCCCATCGCATCAGGTCTTTGGAATAGAGGACACCGATAATGTGCTCAGGTCCGCTTTGCGGGTCATAGACTGGAATGCGAGAGTGCTGCTCCTCGACGACGCGGGCCAGGGCCTCTTCGAGCGGGAGATCACCTGGGAGCGAGAAAATGTCTGGCCTCGGGACCATTACTTCGCGCACTGTAATGCTCTCGAGTTCCAGGGCATGGTGGATCATTTCTTCCTGGAATTGTGGAATTTGGCCGAATTGGCGGCTGGCGGTCACGATGAGCTTGAGTTCATCGGGAGAATGGATGGGGCCTTGGCGAACTTTGCGCGATCCGAATATGCGGAGGACGGAGCCGGCGGCTGCGCTCATGGAGAAAATAAAAGGCCGGGTCAGGGTGAGCCAGAATTCCATTGGAGCAGCTACCGCTAGCGCTACCTGCTCTCCACGCTGCAAGGCCAGAGATTTCGGAACCAGTTCACCGAGAATTACGTGCAGGCAGGTGATGAGAATGAACGCGATTGCAATGGCGATTCCATGGGCGTAGACGGTTACATGGGACGTAGCCTGGCCAAGAAGCCCCTCGACAATGCGGGCCAGCAACGGTTCGCCGACCCAGCCCAAGGTGAGGCTTACTACTGTGATTCCCAGCTGAACGCCGTTAACCACTTCGTCGAGATTACGGTGCAGCTTTTGAACAATGCGGGCACCAATGCGGCGGGCTTCAATGAGTTGCTGGATGCGGGTTTCGCGAATGCTCACCAGGGCAAATTCGGCCGCGGCAAAGAACGCGTTGGCTGCGACCAGGAGCAAGATCAGAAACACCCGGATCAGCACGAAAGCGATCATGGATGGTGTAATTCTAACATTTCAAAGGTCGTACTGCATTCCCAACGGGGGCAAGACATTGTAAGATAAGGGGTAACGTTGGTGGTTGTGCTTTGCCGTTGCCTCTGGAAATTCACCTTTTTGCGCGTAGACGTTCGACGACAGATTCTCTGCTTCCATTTCTTGGGTTCGACGGTCTAACGCAACGGACGCGATCAGTGGGCTGATCGAGGCCAGAGCAAACAAGCGTCGTCTGAGGAACAAAACCCTAATCATCTTCGTAACAACCATGAAGCACGGAAGAAAGAACGCGAGCAGGAGGCGGATGTGAACGGCAACAGCAATGGCAAGAAGAAGCGGCGCAAGCGGATCATCATCGGTGGCGTTGTGGCAGCTGTTCTACTGATATTTGCGGGCGCGGTTTTCGCCTTTACCCGCGGCGGCACCAAGATTGATCCCTCGAAGCTGGCAAAGGTTGAGAAGGGCGATCTGGCCAAGAGCGTAGTGGCGACGGGCAAAGTCACTCCCATCACCAAAGTCGAGGTCAAATCCAAAGCCAGCGGCATTGTGAAGAAGCTCCTGGTGGAGTACGGCGACAGGGTGAAGAAAGGCCAACTTCTAGCGCAATTGGATAAGGTCGAGATCGAAGCGCAGGTAGACCAGTCTCGCGCCGCGTTGCAGGCGGCGCAGGCAAACTATGCCAGTTCACAAGCGGACTTCGAGCGCGCCAAGGTAGATGCCGAAGGACCCGACGTGCCTTTGCTGAAGCGGGCATATGACCGTGCGGTAGAGATGGCGAAGGATGGCGTGGTTTCCGATTCGGCGCTGGACGATGCGCAAAAGAATTACCAGATGGCACAGAACAAACAGAACGTCGCCAAGGCGCAAATGATGGTTTTAAAAGCGAAGATTGCGCAGTCCCAGGCAGAGATGGCGAGGGATCAGGCGAATCTGAAACAACTGGATGAGCAGCTCAGCTATACGGATATTGTTTCGCCGATCGACGGCATCGTGCTCTCGCGCGACGTTGAGATGGGTGATGCGGTCAGTTCCATCCTCGTTCTGGGTTCTTCAGCGACCTTGGTTATGACCTTGGGCGATACCAGCGAAGTTTACGTGAAGGGCAAGGTGGACGAGAGCGATATCGGGAAGGTCTATCTGGGTCAGCCGGCGCGAATCAAAGTCGAATCGTTCAAGGATAAGACTTTCAACGGGAAGGTGACCAAGATCTCGCCCATGGGAGTGGAAAAAGATAACGTGACCACTTTCGAGGTGCGCGTATCCATCAATAACCCTGGTGGCGAATTGAAGGCGGAGATGACGGCTAACGCGGAAATCATTCTGGAAGAGCATAAGAACGTGTTGCAGATTCCGGAGGGCGCGATTATCTACGACAAAGACAAGAAAGCTTCCGTCGAGATCCCTGCTCCGAAAGCCAAGGACGGAAAGACGAAACTCGCGGTCAATATTGGCATTTCAAACGGCGCCAAAACCGAGGTCCTCAGCGGTCTGAAGGAAGGCGAGCAGGTCGTGTTGCAGTAGCAGCGGACCACAACTGGCCGTCCGGTTAAACGAACTTATCCTCCTGTCATTCCGAGGAGCGAAAGCGAAGAGGAATCTGAGTTTTCGCGGCCGAAACAAAGAACCCGGATCCCTCGATTCGCTCGGGATGACAACGAGTTCAATTGTTAGCGTTTTATCCTTCGAGTCGCTTCACGACGAATGAGGACATCTTGGAGGAATTCGTGATCAGATCAAATCCCTGCATAGCATTTTTGTATCGATCCGTTGCATTCCTTTTGTTCCTGCTGGCTGCAACTTGTTTGCCCAGCGCGGCTTCCGAAGGTTCGTTCCAGCGCACGTTGCAGGTTACCGGCCCGGTCAACCTCGATCTCAATACTGGATCGGGAAGTGTGAATGTGCGTACGGGAAGTTCATCCGAGGTGCAGGTGACAGGGCACATCAAGGTTACTAACTGGTTCGGAGGCGATGCCGACGAGCGGGTCAAGCGGATTGAGGCGAATCCTCCGGTTCAGCAGAATGGCAATGACATTCGGATTGGGCACATCGAAGAGACGCAACTGCTGCGCAATATTTCCATCAGCTACGATCTGGTGGTTCCTGCAGAAACTCAGTTGCATTCCCACACCGGTTCGGGCAGTCAGAACGTGGAAGGGATTCGAAGAGAAGTCGAGATCGAGTCGGGATCGGGTAGTCTGAAGATCTCCGATATTGGCGATGCGGTTCGGGCTGAGACGGGCTCAGGAGAAATTATCGTCGAGCGGGTAAAAGGTAATGTGCGCACGAAGACCGGGAGCGGCTCCATTCACGCGACCGATATCGCCGGCGGATTCGAAGGCCATACCGGCAGCGGACACATTACGCTCGAGCAAACGGCATCGGGGTCCGTACGCGCCGACACCGGTTCCGGCGGCATGGAACTGCGAGGCGTTCATGGTTCGCTCGATGCACAGGCGGGAAGTGGCACAATTACCGCTGAGGGGAACCCAACCGGTTCATGGATGGTTCATTCCGGGTCCGGCACGATACGCCTTAAGCTCGCCTCCGACGCTGCGTTTGACCTGGATGCGCACACCAGTTCGGGATCCATTTCAGTGAGCCAGCCAGTCACGGTGCAAGGGTCCATGGGACGGAGGGAGTTACGCGGAAAAGTCCATGGCGGTGGGGTTCCTGTAGAAGTGGAAACGGGATCGGGAAATATTGAGATTCAGTAGTTGACCTTTTGTTCCTTTGTGTACCTTTATGTCCTTTGTGGTTAGAGAAGTGCAAATGCTTTGACCACGAAGGACACGAAGGTGAAACGCCGAGACCGGCCACAGTCGACGCGGAGATGGCAAACCGCTTCTGAGTAATGTGGGTTCACCGAAACTAAGATATTTCCGATTACCTCCGTGCCTTGACGCCGCGCTTCACCACAGGTTACTTTCGAGTTCTCCCGGCAGAACCCTGCTTCGGGCAAGGAAGAACATTGGCCAACCGTCCGCTTATCACTCTGACTACCGACTTCGGACTCAACGATCATTTCGTCGGGACGATGAAAGGCGTCATTCTGGATATCGTTCCGGAAGCTGAAATTGTGGATATTTGCCACGCCGTGCAGGCCTTCGATGTCCTCGACGGTGCCTTAACCGTCGCCCAGGCATATTCATATTTTCCTAACGGCACCGTCCATATGGTGATTGTGGATCCGGGTGTGGGCACGGCGCGACGCCCCATTCTTTTGTCCACGGGACGACACTACTTTGTGGCGCCTGACAACGGTGTACTTTCCCTCATCTACGGCCGCGAAGAGCGGTTGCAAGTTCGTCATATCAATGCGGAGCACTATTATCGACAGCCGGTGAGCAATACATTTCATGCGCGAGATATATTCGCGCCGGTGGCTGCGTACCTTGCTAAGGGCGTCGAGGTCGCGAAATTTGGGGAGGAGATCACCGATTTCGTACGCTTCAACGCGCCTAAGCCGAAGCCGATGGATGCCAAGACCATTCGGGGCGTAGTCCTCAAAGTGGATCGCTTCGGCAACATGGTCACAAATATCACGCCGCAAGATGTACCGGCTTTGTTTCAGCCGACGCCGCCGGCGTTCAAGATTCTTGTAGGCAAGCGCGAGATCACCGAGATTCACAGCAACTATGCGGAGGGCGCTCCGAATGAGGTGTTTGGTATTCTCGGGAGCATGGGCTATTTGGAGATTGCCGCCAATCGCGCCGCTGCCGCACAAATTATTGGATCGGGCAAGGGCAGCGAAGTGAATATCGTCCTCGAAGGCGCCACGGCTGCGGCTAACGGGCAGTAGAACTAAGAACTCTTCGGCTTGGGATGGGCGTGGCGCTCCATTTCGGCTGTCCACTTCAGAAAGCGCCACAGATTCTTGCGCTCCCGCCAGGTGAATTCCCAAAACTCCAAAAGTCCAATCTGTTGCATCTTCACCCCGCAGTAAGTTTCGATTCGCCATAGCAGATAGGGACTTCGCCACGGAGTCAGATGATGGCCGCGAGTGGCATTCCACAAGAATCGAAGCATGTAGCGCATGAGGTAAGAACATCATAGTCACTACGTCGATTTCTGGGTAGCGCCGACATCTTACTGGCTGTCGAGAGGGCATTCCTGCCATCGCCGGTGGGGCGAGACGCCCCACGACAGCCGTCGGGACGGCGGCGCTACTCTTTGTCAAAGCGCATGACATGGCATCGCAGATTCAGACATCTAAATACCTGCGTGCTAGAATCCCTATTCCGCCTGAGGATTTCTGTTCTATGCCCGACTCTGAAGCCCGCCAGAAAGCTGAAGATCATTACTATGCAGCGCTGGACTTGGTTTCTGAAGGCCAGCACGACCGAGCCGTAGAGGAATATCAGAAGTCTCTGGAAGCGGATCCGACGTTTACAGAAGCTATGCACGGCTTGTCCCGGGCGTTGCAGGATCTCGGTCGCCTCGACGAAGCGATTGTCATCGCGAAGCGCATTGCGGAAATCGATCCTGAAGATGTTTTGGCCTATACCAGCTTGTCGGTTCTTTACCAGAAGAAGGGCATGATTCCCGAAGCCGAGGCTGAAGGCGCCAAGGCCAGGGTGCTGGGATGGAAGCTGCAGTTGAAGAAAAGCAATGGTTAGTGGTTAGTTGTTGGTCGGTAGTCGCGAACTGCGCATCGTGCAGAATGATCTAACGACGCATGACCAACGACCAACGGCTATAGCTCGTACTTCTTCATCAAATGACGGAACGAGCGGTATGAAATCTTCAGCAGGTCCGCCGCGCGAGTTTGCACTCCGTTCGATTGCGTTAGTGCGGTCAGCAGCAGCGACTTCTCAATGTCAGCGACATACTTCTCCATGTCCATCCCGTCGGGCAGCGTGCTCATGTTGCCAGTGATGGCTGAACCTGGGAAGCCTACTCCGGCGGCTGCGGCTCGAGCTTTGGTCTTTTCAACCGGCAACTCGACCCGCAGTTCATTGCCAGTCTCCAAGGCCACAGCGCGCTCGATGGTATTTTCAAGTTGGCGAACATTGCCAGGCCATTCATAGCCCGCCAAGGCTTCGAGCGAGTGGGTATTCACTCTCTGAATGCTCTTCCCTGCCCCCGGCGCGTACTTCTTGAGGAAGTGGTTGACCAGCAGCGGAATGTCTTCGCGGCGTTGGCGCAGAGGCGGAACCGAAACCGGAATCACACTGAGGCGATAGTAGAGGTCCTCCCGAAAGGTGTTTTCCGCGACTTGCTTGTCGAGATCGCGATTGGTGGCCGCGATCACGCGCACGTCAATGGGAATTTCGTTGGTTCCGCCAACCGGACGCACCGAGCGCTCCTGCAGAACCCGCAGCAGCTTCACCTGCATGGTCAGGCTCATCTCGCTGATTTCATCGAGAAAGATGGTGCCCTGGTCGGCGACTTCGAACAATCCCCGTTTGTTCTGGTTGGCGCCGGTAAATGCGCCTTTCACGTAGCCGAACAGTTCGCTCTCCAGCAAAGTCTCGGGAAACGCTCCGCAGTTGATGGAAACGAATGGCTCGGCGGCGCGCGGAGAACACACATGCAAGGCGCGGGCCACGAGCTCCTTACCAGTGCCGCTTTCGCCGTAGATCAGGACGGTGCTTTGCGTCGAAGCAACAGTGCGAATCGTCTGCTTCAATTTCTCCATGGCGGGACTGACGCCGACGATGTTATCCAGCGAGTTGCGCGTGGCAGCATCGCGTTTGAAGGCGAAATTCTGGCGGCTGAGCGCCACTTTTTCGAGCGCCCGGTTGATTGCGAGCTTGATCTCATCGACCAAGCCGGGAGACTTGCGTATGTAATCCGTGGCGCCACCGGCTTTGACCGCTTGCACGGCCGCCTCGTAATCGTCCACGGCTGTGATCAGAATTACCGCGGAGTCGGGAGAGATCTGGTGAGCGTGGCGCAGAACCTCGATGCCATCGATATTCGGCATCTTAATGTCGGTTACGATAACGTCGTACAAAGCGCCGTCGAGTTTTCTTTTCGCGAGCTCGCCTGAGTTTGCGGTCTCGACCTTATGGCCTTCCCGGCGCAAGGCGATGTCCAGCATTTCGCAGATGGAGCGCTCATCATCGCAAACCAGAATGTTACCCACGCACTCCTCCTCCCACGGCTGCCGCGGCGCCGACTGAGTCGAGCGGGGATTCCGATTGATGTGCAGGAGCCGAAACTGGAGCGAGCAAAGCATGATCTGTGGCGAAGCGATGCAAGCGAAGCACAAACACGCTGCCTTGTCCCAGCTTGGAGCGGGCCCAAACCTTGCCTTCGTGAGCCTGAACGATCTGGTAGACGATCGCCAAACCCAGGCCAGTACCACCTTCGAATTGCGATTGAAAGGGCTCGAATATTTTCTCGATCAGCTGCTGACTCATTCCGGGACCAGTATCGGCGAAATTGACCTGCCAGTCGTCTTCGACAGATTCCACCGACACTGTGAGGGTGCCTCCCGCAGACATCGCGCGCACGGCGTTTTCACAGAAATTCCAGAAGACTTGTTTCAATTTGTCTCCGTCGGCCGAAGTCCAGGCTTCTGTTATGCGGTATTTTCGTTCGACCTGGATACCGGAATTTTGCGCCGCCAGACGATGCTCCAGCAGCGTAAGTGTGTCTTCGAGAAGCGGCAGCAGATCCACCTTCGCGAACCGGTACTGTCGGCCTCGCGAATAAGCCAGGAAATCGGTGATAATTCCGTTGAGCCGCTCCGATTCCCGGATGACAATTTGCAGCAGTTGCCGGTGTTCGTCGCCCAGATCCGGGATTCCGGACAGCATGCTTACCGATCCCGCGATCGAAGTCAAAGGATTGCGGATCTCATGTGCGATAGCTGCCGCCAGACGCCCCACAGCGGCCAGACGGTCCTGCATGCGTACTTCGCGCTCCAGGCGCCGGATTTCTGTCAGATCATCGAAGGTGTATACGAAACCCAGCGTGCCCCGCTCCGGAACGGCAAGGGCGGAGACCAGCACGCGAAAGCTTTTACGGTAGCCGTTGGGCGCAATGCATCGCACTTCTCCGTGAGCCGGTTCAGAATCAACATGAGGCAAAGCATCAAGAAAAAGCGAATTGACGGGCTGGCCCAACAGATCGTGCTCCGAACGCTCCAATAGTTTCTGCGCCGCAGTGTTAACCAGCGTAATGTGTCCATCCAGCCCGGTCGTGATCAGGCCTCCGGTAATGGACTGAATAATGTTCTCGTGCAGGGCCTGGAGATTTTCCAGCGCTCCGCTGGTGTCCTTCAGCTTGACATCCACCTGCCGCAACTTGTTTGCCAGCAACCCGGCAAGGTAGGAGACCGCCAAATAGCCGAACAGGTTGACGAAAATGATGGCCTGCAGGGCCTTGAGTTCGGGATGAGTGCTGGAGTACGAACGAATGATCGCGAAGTAGGTCAGCTCCAGAACCGTTCCATACAAAATGAACGCCAGCGCGGCGACGAGATATGCCCAGACCCGTGGCAGAAGAATGCAAGCCACGATGATAACCAGCGGGTACAGGAAATTGAGGGAACTGTCGACGCCTCCTGTGGCGTAGACAACCAGGGTGACGAGCGCCAGATCAGTGAGCACCTGCAACACGGCCTGGATGCGGTACTCCTGCCAAAACGACAGCAGCAGAACGTAAAAGATCGAGACCGCGTACCACAGGAGAATGGCATTAACGAACAGCCGCAAGGGCAACGGAGTAGGAATGAGCCGCGAAATGGCCAGCTCAATTCCCAACAGAAGGGTGAGGATCAGGATGCGAACCTTGACCAGCCACGCCAGCCACAGCCGCTCATCGAACATGGATTGCATGCCTAACCCAATTTCCTTTAGAAGCGCTTTTCCACTGGGCGGAACCGCTAGCTGGACCTATCCAGTGCCTGGTATTCCGCCCAGGAGTTTTCTGCTTAGCCCGCCATCTTGGCGATCAGCGAGAATAGCGGCATATACAATGAAATCACGATGCCGCCGACCGCAATACCCAGGAAGGAGATCAAGAGCGGTTCGAGCATGGCCAGCATATCCTTGGTCGCGGTATCGACTTCGTCTTCGTAGAAATCAGCGATCTTTTGCAACATCGCATCCATAGCGCCCGTGGCTTCGCCCACACCGATCATCTGGGTCACCATGCTGGGGAAGACTCCCGATTCACGAAGCGGATCAACGATAGTGCGGCCTTCTTCAATGGCCTTGCGGACCTTCATCAGCGCTTCTTCCAGCACGGCGTTCCCCGAAGTTCTGGCGGTGATGCTCAGGCCTTCCAGAATAGGAACACCCGAGGTGATCAGCGTGCCGAGGGTACGGGTAAAGCGCGCCACTGCAATTTTGCGCAAGAGCATCCCCATAATTGGCATCTTTAACATTCCATAATCCAGGTAGTAGCGCCCTTTCGGATTCTTACGGATCTGCTTTACGCCAAACACCAGAGCAACGACTCCCACGATGAAGAACCACCAGAACTGACCCACGAAACCGCTCAGCCCCACCACTACGCGAGTCGGCAATGGCAGAGCCACGCCCAATCCCGCGAAGAGGTTGGCGAAGATAGGCACCACCCACTTAAGAAGTGCAGCCACGATCAGGACTGCCATACTGATGACGGAGACGGGATAGATCAAAGCAGATTTCACTGCTCCACGCAGTTTCACCGCTTTTTCGACGTACTGCGCCAAGCGCTGCAGAATGATGTCGAGAATACCGCCGGTTTCGCCGGCCTCGATCATGTTGGTGGAGAGATCGTCGAAGATCTTGGGGAATTGGCGCATGGCGTTGGCCAGGGTGGAACCGCCTTCCACCGTCGTCCGCACACCGTTGAGTGTCTTTTGGAATGCCTGGTTCTCCTGGTTGGCCGCCAGGATTTCCAGGCACTGCACCAAGGGCAAGCCGGCATCGATCATGACCGAGAACTGACGGAAAAAGATCGCGATCTCTTTGGTCTTTACTTTGCCGGAGCCGAAGGTGGGCAGGGCAAACTCTTTGCCCTTCTCCCGAATGGCTGCGGCGTTGACCCGCTCCTTGCGCAACTGAGCGGCCAAGGCTTGTTTGTTAGGCGCAACCCGCTCGCCGCTGACTTTCTCTCCGTTTTCGCTTTTTCCCGAAAATGTAAAAACTGGCATAGTGACCTCTCTTTGCTTTTCTAGCGTTGCGTCTGGTGCAGGGCGCGCACCGGATTACTGCTTCATACTGCCCCCTCAAACTGGAACTGCATCGTTCGTGAAACCATTGCTTTAATGCTTTCCGGTTGCTGCGCCTTTGGCCCCGGTAGCGGACGCATTGCGATTCAAGAGTCCGGCTCCGCGGTTGATCATCTCCTGCAACTCATCCACGTTGCTGGAGCGGGCCATGGCGACTTCCAGCGTGATCTGCTTCTGGTGGTAAAGCGTCGCCAGCGCCTGATTGAATGTCTGCATGCCAAACTTCTCCTGCCCCGACTGCATGGAAGAATAGATCTGGTGGATTTTATCTTCGCGAATCAGGTTGCGAACCGCCGCATTCGGCACCAGGATCTCCATACCCATCGCCCGGCCCTTACCGTCCGCGCTGGGCAACAAGCTTTGGCACATGATGCCTTCCAGCACCAGTGACAATTGCGCCCGGATCTGGGACTGCTGGTGTGCCGGGAAGACATCAATAATTCGGTTAATGGTGGAGGATGCGGAGTTGGTGTGCAGCGTGCCGAACGTAAGGTGGCCGGTTTCAGCGATACGCAAGGCCGCCTCAATGGTCTCCAGATCGCGCATTTCGCCGATCAGCACGACGTCGGGATCTTCACGGAGCGCGGCTCGCAAAGCATCTGTAAAGCTCTTTGTGTCGGCGTGCACTTCGCGTTGATTGACCACGCAATTCTTGTTCATGTGCACGAATTCGATCGGGTCCTCGATGGTAAGGATGTGGTCGTGCCGCTCGGTATTGATTTTGTCAATCATGGCCGCAAGCGTAGTCGATTTCCCTGATCCGGTCGGACCAGTGACCAGCACCAAACCGCGAGGCTTGTCGCACATCTTGCTCACAACCGCGGGAAGTCCCAGTTGGTTAAAAGACTTGATCTCGAAAGGAATCAGACGGAAGACGGCAGAGGTTGCGCCCCGCTGGTTAAATACGTTCGCGCGGAAGCGAGCCAGACCTTTCAATCCAAAAGAGAAATCCAACTCCAGATTTTCTTCAAAACGATGCTTCTGCGAATCGGTCATGACGCTATATGCCAGCTGTTTGGTTTCAGCCGGCGTCATCTGCGGCAGATCCAACGGCACCAGGTGCCCGTGTACACGGATCTGCGGTGGCGAGTTCGTCGTAAGGTGAAGATCGCTTCCCGACATCTCCAACATTCTTTTCAACAGATCACTTAATGAGAGCGACATCTTTTTGTTTCCCTTTCTTCCTCGTTACGAACTCTAGTGAATAGTCTCGCGTGCTACTTCTTCCAGCGTCGTCATGCCAGCTGCAACCTTGATGAGCCCGCTTCGGCGCAATGTAATCATTCCGCGCTCAATTGCTTTCTTCTTCAGTTCGACCGCGGACGCACCAACCAGAACCAGTTCCCTGATTTCGTCATCCACTTCCATCACTTCGTACAAACCGCACCTGCCTTTGTAGCCGGTGCTGTTGCAAACTCCGCACCCTTTGCCCTTTTGGATCTTTACGGTCTTGGCTTCTTCCGGGCTGAACCCTTCTTCGATCAGGGTTTGATGGGGAACATCTATCGTCTCCGTGCATTCCTTGCAAACGCGCCGCACCAACCGCTGAGCGCAGATCAAGTGAACCGAGGTCGCGACCAGGAAAGGTTCAATACCCATGTTCATGAGCCGGGTAATAGTCTCTGGAGCGCCGTTGGTATGCAGCGTGGAGAGCACCAGGTGTCCCGTAAGAGCAGCCTTGATCGCGATTTCGGCGGTTTCAAAGTCTCGGATTTCGCCGACCAGAATGATGTTCGGGTCTTGGCGGAGAAAGGCACGCAACGCGGTCGCGAAATTCAACCCGATCTGTTCTTTCATCTGTACCTGGTTGACGCCCGCCAATTGGAATTCCACCGGATCTTCCGCGGTCATGATGTTGGTATCAGGCTTGTTCAATGTAGAAATCGAGGAATACAAAGTGTTGGTTTTGCCTGATCCGGTTGGTCCGGTCACCAGCACCATTCCGTAAGGCTTCAGAATGGCTTTCTCAAACTTGACCAGAGACTCGGGCTCGAAACCCAGCTTGGTCATATCCAGGCGGAGGTTCTCCTTATCGAGCAACCGGAGCACGATTTTCTCTCCCCACAGCGTGGGCAGTGTGCTGACGCGGAAATCGAGTTGCTTTTTACGGCCGCCAATATTCATCTTCAGCATGATGCGGCCGTCTTGCGGCAACCGCTTTTCGCTGATGTCCAGCTTGGACATAATCTTCACGCGCGAAATAATGGCATCCTTCAACTTGAGAGGCGGCGTCATGATACTCTGCAGCACGCCGTCAATACGGAAGCGCACCCGGAATTCTCTTTCGTACGGCTCCATGTGAATGTCGCTGGCCCCGCGCTTCACGGCATCGGTCAACACCAGGTTCACCAGCTTGACGATCGGAGCTTCGTCAGCGGCTCGCTCCAGGTCTGCCAGTCCTAACTCGGCCTGATCGGCTTGCAGTTCGACGTCGGCTTCATCCATCTCCGTCATCGAAAGCATTACCTGCTCGAGGTCTTCCTCTTTGGTGGCGCCGTATGCTTTGTCGATGCCTTCGAGAATCGAGCTTTCCGATGCCACCACAGGCTCGATATTGAAGCCGGTCATGAACTTGATATCGTCCATGGCGAACACATTGGTTGGGTCCACCATTGCGATCGTCAACGACGCTCCGACGCGGCTCAGCGGCAGAATCTGATAACGCTTCGCGGTTTCAAACGGAATCAGCTTGACCACTGCAGGATCAATTTCGAAGTAAGAAAGATTGATGGCGGGAACGCCGTACTGCCGGGAAAGGAAGTTGGTAACGTCTTCGTCAGTCAGGAATCCCAGCTTCACCAGGGCGGCACCCAGGCGAACGTTGGTTTCCTTCTGAGTCTTCGTTGCTTGTTCCAACTGCTCTGGGGTTATGACCTTCTCTTTAACCAGAAGATCACCCAGCCGTTGAGACATACCTCGATCTCCTATCTGAGCGGCAGAGGGATGACGTCGACTTCGCTTTGCTCGCGCGGCATCGCTGCGTTTAGGGGGATAAGTGCAGCCTATCGCGTTGACACAAATTGTCACAGCGAATGCGTTACTTCAAAAGTAACTTTGGTACTTGTCCCGCCCGACAGAGAACGCATAACGCCTTGGCACCGCTTGAAATGCCCGTCAGACGTGCTTTTATAGAAGCAGACGGGCCCAATGGGCATGAACTTAGGTAAGCGAGGCGGTCAATCCAGACAACAATTTCCGTAGATTAGAGCTCACTAAAGTCGAAACACCTGCCGGTAAGCATTGCTCTACACTGGAGTTCTCAGCCATGACTTCTGCAGATAACGAGGAACAAATCCGCGCATATTACGGAGCTCTTTATGATGCCTGGGGACCGCAGCACTGGTGGCCGGCTCGTACCCGTTTTGAGGTCATCGTCGGCGCCTATCTCACGCAGAATACGTCGTGGAGGAATGTCGATATTGCTCTGCGCCGTTTGCGCGCTGCCGGCCGGCTGAATCTCGCTGCCATCCGGAATATGCCTCTAGAGCAACTCGAAGCGATGATTCGGCCGGCGGGATACTTTCGGCAGAAAGCCGCGCGGCTGAAGACTTTCGTAGCATTTGTTGACCAGTCTTATGAAGGCTCGCTGCGGCGCCTGTTCGCGCAACCTACCCAAAAGCTGCGACAGGAATTGCTTTCTCTGAACGGCGTTGGTCCTGAGACGGCGGATTCCATTTTGCTCTATGCCGGACAGCATCCGGTTTTCGTGGTCGATGCCTACGCCCGCCGTGTCCTGGACCGCCACGAACTTGCGTCCGAAAAAGCCAGTTATGAGGAATTGCGGAAGCTCTTCGAACAGGCCCTGGGCAGGGCGTCATCTACGTCTGCGAAACCGACAGTCGAAAATCCAGCTGTGTTTCGCCCTGTTCCTCATCTTCCTTCCGCCATGAGTCTTGCCCAACGCTCACCGCGGGCGCAGGTTTACAACGACATGCACGGACTGATGGTTGCTGTGGGGAAACATTATTGTCTCAAGTCAAAACCACGCTGCGAGCACTGCCCACTGCGAGACTTCCTGCCCGGAGGACCGACAGTCGGGCGCCTACCTGTAACTTTCCGATGACGGCGAGCAAGTGAATATGCCCGTTCCCGGAGGTGTCCGCTTATAATGGGCCAAAGAAGTTGTCAGATTTGTGGATCAAATGCAAGCAAACGTGTCTGCTGACAATCCAATTCGACCGGATCAAAAACCTCCCAGCCGGAAGAAGGTCATTATTCCGCTGGCGGTAGGGATCGCCCTGCTTTTTGGGGTTTTGCTTTCGCTAACCTCTTTTGACCTTCCCGTGAATCCGGACACTAACCAGCAGTTGCTGGTTTTTGCTTCGCTTTCCGCACTGATCTTTCTTTTATTCGTCGCCCTGACCTTCGTCCTGGCTCGGAATCTCCTGAAACTTTTTGCCGAACGAAGACTCGGGGTTCTGGGATCGAAATTCCGCACCCGTCTGGTCGTGGGGAGTCTTTTGCTTTCGTTCCTTCCAGTAATCGGCATGTTTTTCTTCGCCTATGTGCTGATGAACCGGTCGATCGATAAATGGTTTTCCAGCCCGGTAGAAGAAGTTCGGCGCGACACGGCGACCATGGCGTCGCTGCTTTCCAACTATGCCGAGCAAAACACGAGAGCCGAAGCCGAAACTATAGCCGCTACACCAGAGACGCAATCTGCCTTTGCGACCGGCAACTTCTCCGCGGTGACGAGGTCATTTCAGCGTCATGCGCCCACACTGCAGGGCGGATTCGCTCTGGCGATTGTTGATGGCGAGGCGGAGACCAGCTTTGGCACGCCCGCTCCCTGGCCCGAACTGAAAGCCAAACTTCCCCTGGAGCATGTGACCTCCGCGATTCCGACTCCTTTTACGTGGAATCAAACCGAGTACATTCTGGGCAGTGCGCCGGTTGGTAATCATGGTTTGATCCTGGTGGGCATGCCGTTGCCCAAGCAATTTTCTGAAACCGTTAAGCAGGTGGAAGCCAGCCAGCAGCGCTATCTCGATCTAGCCCTCGAACGACGACTGGTTCGCCGGACCTACATGGAAGTTTTGCTTCTGCTCACTGTGGTGGTGCTTTTCGCCACTACCTGGTTCGCCTTATTTCTTTCCAAGCTGGTGACGCGTCCCATGGTCGCACTGGCCGAGGCGACGCAGGAGATTTCCCGGGGCCGGCTTGACTATCGCGTCGAAGTTCGTGCAGCCGATGAGATTGGCGATTTGGTGCACTCGTTCAATCGCATGGCGGAGGAACTCGAATCCAGCCGCCGCCAGATTGAGGCGTCCAGCCACGAACTCAGCGCCGCCAACGTTGCTTTGGAGCAGCGGCGGCGCCATATCGAAACCATTCTGGAAAGCATTCCCAACGGCGTGCTTTCGCTGAACGCGGAGCGGCGCGTCACCCATGTAAACCATGCTCTGCTTCGCCTGTTCCATCCCACGGGTGTGGAATCCGGGACGCCAAGTGTGCTGATCGGCGCGCCACTGAGAGATGTTTTCGGGGCCGAGGTCCTCGAAGATCTGGAGCCGCTGTTACGCCGTGCCGACCGTATGGCGACCACGACCACACAGATGGAAATGCTGGTACAGCGTTCCAGCCTGAACGTCGCGGTGACAGTGGCCACACTTAAGCATGATGGACAGGGGCTGGGATATGTCCTCGTATTCGAAGATCTCTCCGAGTTGCTGAAGGCGCAGAAACAAGCAGCCTGGCGCGAGGTTGCGCGGCGCGTAGCTCATGAAATCAAGAATCCGCTGACCCCGATTGCACTCTCCGCCGAGCGCATCCGCAGACACCTGCAGCGTGGCACACCTCCCGACGCAGCTTCGGTGCGAGTACTCCACAGCTGCGCTGAAACCATCGCCGGAGCCGTCGAAACGGTTCGCGCGCTGGTCGACGAGTTCTCGACCTTAGCGCGTTTTCCTACAGCCCGTCCGCAATCCGCGAACATCAACTCCATCGTCGAAAGTACGCTGGCTATGTTCGACGGGCGATTGGACAATATCCGTCTGCGGACATTTCTGTCACCGGAATTGCCCAACGTCATGGCCGACCCGGAGGCCATCAAGCGAGCCCTGGCCAATCTCCTCGACAATGCAGCCGAAGCTATGCACGATGCTCTCTTCCGCGAAATTCAGGTTTCTACCGCCCTGGTGGCGACCCGTGATGTGGTCGAGATTACGGTAGCCGATACCGGCCATGGCGTCACGCGCGAATTGAAAGAACGGCTGTTCCTGCCATACTTCTCCACCAAGAAACGCGGCACTGGGCTTGGGCTTGCGATCGTAAACCGGATTGTTGAAGATCACCACGGTTCCATTCGCGTGGAAGAGAATCAGCCCGTGGGCGCCCGCTTCGTGGTCGAACTGCCGATCGTCTCAGACGCGGTCGCCGCGCCTCCGATGAACCAGCATGCATAACATTCTCATCGTTGACGACGAACTCACGATTCGCCAGTCCCTCAAGGGTGTTCTGGAAGATGAGGGGTTCAAAACCTCGATGGCCGAGAGTGGCGAAGTCGGGCTCGAGATCATCAGCAAACATGCCTTCGATGTCGTGTTGCTGGACGTCTGGTTGCCCGGAATCGATGGCCTCGAAACCCTCGAAAAGATTCGCGAAAAGGAAAACGCTCCTGAGGTCATCATGATCTCGGGACACGGCACAATTGAGACGGCCGTTCGCGCCACCAAGCTGGGCGCTTACGATTTTCTCGAGAAGCCGCTGTCAATTGATAAAACCCTCATCCTGATCAAGAACGCCATTGATGCCAAGCGGCTGCGCGAGGAAAACCGCGAGCTCAAAAAGCAACTCATCCCGAAAAGCGTGATTGTCGGCGACAGTATTCCGATGAAGGCATTACGCCAGCAAATCCAGATCATGGCTCCTACCAACGGCCGCGTTCTTATCTATGGAGAATCGGGAACCGGGAAGGAATTGGTGGCCCACGCCATTCATGCCCAGGGTTTGCGCAAGGATCAAATGTTCGTCGAAGTGAATTGCGCCGCGATTCCCGAGGATCTGATTGAGAGCGAACTGTTTGGTCATCGCAAAGGATCTTTTCCTGGAGCTACGGGGGATAAAGAAGGCACATTCCAGAAAGCTCATGGCGGCACGCTTTTTCTCGATGAGATTGGCGACATGAGTTTGAAGACGCAATCGAAGGTGTTGCGGACGCTCGACGAGCAGCGGTTTGTCCCCGTCGGCAGCGACGAATCAATCACAGTTGATGCGCGCGTGATCGCTTCGACTAACAAGGATTTGGAAGAGGAAATTTCGCGAGGAAATTTTCGCGAGGATTTGTTTTACCGTCTCAACGTTATCCCCTTCTCAGTGCCGCCGCTGCGCGAGCGCAAAGAGGACATTCCATTGCTAGGACGCCACTTTCTGAAGGAGTTCTCTGCGACCTATGGCCGCCGGCTTCGCGAAATTACCGATGATGCGATCGACACGCTTATGCGCTATTCCTGGCCGGGAAATGTGCGGGAACTGCGGAATGTGATCGAGCGCATCGTAATCATGAACCCAACTACCATTCGGTTCGAACGCAAGCACCTGCCGCCGCTGGTTCATCGCGATGGTACGCGCCGCGCCGCCGGCGGCGAATTCTCTACTTTGCATCAGGCTCGCGCCGCGTACGAGCGCGACTATATCCTGAAAAAGTTAGATGAGAATCACGGAAACGTTACTCGCACAGCGGAAGTGTTGGGCCTGGAACGAAGTCACCTTTATCGCAAGATGAAAACGTTAGGCATTGCTGCAAAAGAGTAGATTCGGCGCGCTGGATTGAAAGTCTCACCGCTTGATCATGTGGATCTCGGTGCCGTTCTTCAGGAACTTCACCTCATCCATAAGCTGAGTGATCAGATATACCCCGCGACCGTGGCCAGAAAATATGTTCTCCCCAACCACCGGACTCGGGATTGCCGCGGGGTCGAAGCCGTCCCCAGGATCGCGCACCACGATCAGCAGACTCCGGTTTTGGTCGCAGGCCACATCGCATTCGACGATTTTCGAGACGTCTGACTTGGCTCCATGGACCACGGCATTCGCGAGCGCTTCCGAGAGTGCCAGTTCGATTGCCGATTCCTTCCCCCGGGCACAGTCTTTCTCGCGAATGGACTCCATGATTCGCTGCACTACCGAATCCACTGCTGCCTTATCGGCAGCCAGAGTCACTTGAAGCTTGAAAAGTAACTTGTCGGCCAGGAAATCGAAAGTGGGTTCGGAATTGGAGGGTATCAATAGAATCGGTCCTGATGGTCAGTCGCAGCTCTGACCTCTGCGATTCTACAGTCGAAACCAGAGACCGGCAATGCGAAAACCGTTCCGGTAAACCGCATTCTCAAACCTTACCCGGGGTTAACAGGTTCAACTGCCGGCGCCAGTCTAATTCCTCGATAAACGAGTGTGATTCGCGCCAGTCCGGGCTTACCTTCACGAACAGCTCCAAGAAGACGCGAGTCCCGACCATTTTCTCGATCCGCAGCCGTGCGGTTGTGCCGATCTTCTTCAACATTTGTGCCTGCTTGCCGATCAGGATCCGCTTCTGCCCTTCGCGCTCACAATAGATCGCCGCAGCAATTCGCGTGAGCTTGGCTCCCTCTTCAAACTGTTCGACCAACACCGTCGTCGCATATGGAACTTCTTCACTGGTTTGGAACAACACCTGTTCCCGGATAATCTCTGCAACCATAAAGCGCGTAGGTTGATCCGTCACCTGGTCTTCTGGAAAGTATCGCGGTCCCTCGGGCAAAATCTTGATGACGTTCTCCAGCAGCAGGTCTAACCCTTCCGGTTTTCGCGCCGAGATAGGAATAATCTCCTTAAAGGGATACAGCTTGCGGTATTCCTCGATGATGGGCAGCAACTTATCTTTCTGATTCCGCAACAAATCGATCTTGTTCAGAAGTAGGAAAACAGGTGTCCCAGATTTCTTGGCCATCTCGAGTACCGATTCGTCCTCCCGACTAAATTTGCGGGTTACATCGACAATCAGCAAAAGCAGATCGCAGCCTTCCAGCGCTTCACGCACCTCGGACATCATCTTGCGGCCAAGCGAACTGTCCGCCCTGTGCACGCCTGGCGTATCGATCAGCACGATCTGTCCGCCGGCTCTTTTCTTTTGTTTAGGAACCTGAACAATGCCCAGGATGCGGTTGCGCGTGGTCTGTGGCTTGGGGCTGACAATGGCCAACTTCTGGCCCACGAGCGCGTTCAGCAAGGTGGACTTGCCGGCGTTGGGACGGCCAAGAATGCAAACGAATCCGGATTGAAAGGCCATAAGAATTGAGAAATTTCTTAATTTGGTAATTGAGTAATTTGGAAGGTTTGCAATTGGAAGGCTTGTTAATTACCCAATTTCACAATTACCCAATTGCTCAATCCTATATCAGGCGCATCTGTTTTGGTTGCACCACCGAGATGCGCACGCGCTCAACTCGCCGCTCGGTGGACTCGAGAACTTCGAAGCGCAGGCCGTCCTCTTCGATCACCTCTCCCTTTTGTGGAATGCGACCGGCCATTTCACTCACCAATCCAGCAACGGTGGCCGACTCTTTGCCTTCGGGACGTGTGCCCAGCAACTCATCCAACCGGTCGACATCCATATTGCCCGGAACGATATAGGATTGATCGCTCTCGCGCACCACTTCAGCCTTCTGGTGCTCGTCATCGATTTCACCGACAATCTCTTCGACCAGGTCCTCGATCGTCACCAATCCTGCGACTCCGCCGTACTCGTCAACCACAATGGCCATGCGGATATTGTGCTTCTGCATTTCGCGCAGGAGTTCGCTGCCCAGCTTGCTTTCGGGCACGAAATAAACATCTTTGCGCATCACCGTGTCGACCGTGCGAGTGTGCGCTTCGGTGTCCGGGACCTGCAGCACATCTTGCGCGTAAACAATTCCTTTGATGTTGTGAATTGTGCTTTCGAAAACGGGAACCCGGGAAAACGGCTTCATACGCAACAACTCAATGAACTGCTCGACCGTGGTATTCGTGGGAACCGCGACGATTTCCGGCCGCGGCTTCATCGCCTCGCGTACCGTCTTCTCGCCAAATTCCACGACCGACTGGATCATGTCGCGATTGCTCTCATCGAGAATGCCTTCTTCCTGACCGGCTTCGATGAGGGCATCCACGGCCTCCGCCTGGGTTTCAGGCTGCTCATCCGAATGCTCTTTGGTGAGCGCCGCCACCGACTCCAGGAAGCCCAACACGAGGGTTACCGGCAAAACCAGGTAGATCAGGATTCGTAAGAAAGGTGTCCAGCGGATCAGCCATTTTCCTTTGGTCCGCGAGAAGAAAACGAAGGGCAGAAACTGGTTAAAAACGATGACGATGAGGATCAGGCTGAGGGTGGCCTGTAGAATTTCGTAGATGCTCCAGGCCCGGTCGCGAAACACGGTGAAGCCCACCAGCATGGCAATCGCTGCCGTGGTCATTTGAGTGAGCACCGCCATCGACACCGCGGCACGGCTACGGCTGACGTGCAGCCTCGGCTCCACGTCATGCTCGAACGCGTCAATGTTGTCCTGGAAGTCGCGGGAAAGGAACTTGCCAATCTCGGTGTACAACCGGTCCACATAGGACACGAGGGTCAGCAGGCCCAGCAACATCAGCAATACGATGGCGATGACGAAGTTCATCGTGATGTCCGGGTAGCGCGGGAAGCCGCTCCGTTGCGTCTAGAAACCGGGAGTCGCGAGCGCGCAGGCGGACGCTTCGCCTTATTCTTGTCCGATCTCGAAATTCTTGCCCCTGCTGGTCGCGCAGTTCGCTCAATCAATCCCACCGGCAATCCGAGCGCCTTGCGCAACCGCGCTTCCTTGCGTTCCATTTCCCCGTCATCGCGTTCATGATCGTATCCCGCGAGATGGAGCAGACCATGTAAGGTAAGAATTCGGATTTCCTCGGCTGCCGAATGCCCTAATCGACGCGCGTTGCTGGCGGCTATCTGCGCCGAGATGGCCACATCGCCAGCAAAGTCCCGCATCAACCCCGGCGTTGCGGGAAAAGACAGCACATCCGTTGGTTTGTTCTTACCGCGAAAACGATGATTCAATCCCCGCAATTCCTGGCTACTCGTCACCAGCACACTTACGGCCCCCGCAAGTCGGCTCAATCGTCGCGCGCGTGTCACAAACCTGGCCAGCGCCGCCTCGCTCAACCCGGGAACCTTTTTTTGAATAGTGACCAAGCTTTCTCCGTGGGCCCACTGGTGCAAATAAAGAAGAGGGCCAGAAATCACGGCCCTCACTCAATCGCGCTCGGTTTATTCTTTGGCGTCCGCCTCCGTAGGCATTGCAGCATTTCTTGGCAGAGGCGCGCTCTCGGACCCATTCGTCTTGCCATTCACGCCGCTCTTCGGCTCGAGTAACGATAGCTGCTGTTCCGCTAGTTTCGTTTTGTGCTCGTCGTAAGCCCGTATAATGCGCTGCACCAGATGGTGACGGACCACGTCACCTTCATCGAAGTACACGAAGGTCAACCCTTCGACGCGCTTCAGGATATCGACAGCTTCCAGCAGCCCACTGCGGCGAGCGTTAGGAAGATCGATCTGGGTCACATCGCCGGTGATCACGGCCTTGGAGTTGAAACCGAGGCGGGTGACGAACATCTTCATCTGCTCGGAGGTCGTGTTCTGAGCTTCATCCAGAATCACGAACGAATCGTTCAAAGTACGGCCGCGCATGAACGCAATCGGCGCGATCTCGATGACATTTTTCTCCAGGTAACGATCAACTTTCTCGGGATCGAGCATGTCGTAGAGGGCGTCGTAAAGCGGGCGCAAATACGGATCGATCTTGTCCTGCAAGGTGCCAGGAAGAAATCCCAGGCGTTCGCCGGCTTCGACCGCCGGACGCGCCAAAATGATACGGTTCACCCTTTTCGCCAGCAGCGCGGAGATGGCCATCGCCACCGCCAGATACGTCTTCCCCGTACCTGCGGGACCGATGCCAAACACCATGTCGTGGTTTTCGATGGCTTCGACGTATCGTTTCTGATTCAGGCTTTTGGGCTGAACCGTACGCCGTCCGAACGAGCGTTGCCGTCCCGCGTCCGCCAGTCCACGCAGGGTAGCTTTCGGGTCCGCGATCAGAACCCGAAGCATGCTGTTCAGGTCGCCGTTGTTGAAGGTGTGTCCAGCTTTTTGCAGATGGTTGTAGTCGGCAAACACTTGCTCGGCCCGGGCAACATCACGGGCGGCGCCTTCGAGTTCAATGGAGTTGGATCGCAAGTCGATGTTGATGTTCAGACCGTCTTCCAACACATGCAGGTTTTCGTCCCTGGTACCGAACAGGGCTTCAATGTGAGGAGTAATCTCAATGCTCTTCTTCATTCAGGTTTGGCGTATCCCTCCCTTGCCGGCTATGCCTTCGTTGCCACGCCAGTGCTTAGATGGCATCGCTGCGACACGGGCGCACCCATGCCCCTTCCAGCGACGACAAAATTCTTCTCTGCAGGTGGAACCAACCGGATGCTCGCTCCCGAGGTGCAAGCAACTGCCATTGAGGTAAGGGTACGCCGGGGGTCGGACAGGAGTCAATGCCGACTAGAATTCGGTAACCAAGGCTCGTTGCGAAGACGTAACCGTGTAGGGACGGGTCTTTGACCCGTCCAGCGGGCGAAGACCCGCTGCGACACGCTCAAGCCGCACAGACCATATCCATTTGACCAGCAGTAACTTACTCCCGTAAAATAACCATTCGTGCCCGCTAGAGATCTCTTTGCTGAAACCAAGCTAGAGAAAACCAGAAGACGAAGGTAAACGAAATTACATGGCAAATCATTTTTCGGCGCTGAAACGCGCCCGTCAGACTGAAAAACGCACGCTCCGCAACCGCGCCAACACCTCCCGCCTCCGCAGCATGCTGCGCGACTTGCGCGAATCGCTCGCCAAAGGCGACCAGCAGAACGCCGATCAGGTTTTTCGGCAGACCGTTTCTGCCCTCGACAAAGCAGTTCAGAAGGGTGTACTTCACGAGAACACGGCTTCGCGTTATAAGTCCCGCCTGAGCGCCCGAGTAAACGCGGTCGCGAAGAAACCATAGTCCGAGGTAGAGACGTAGCTAGCTACGTCTCTACAACCGATTTCAAAGCACCACGTCAAAGTGTTCTTTCAGGGCTGCCCGGTATTCCAGATCCGATGCCAGCGTGTGTTCTTCTCTGATCCTCTTGCGGGTGAAGATCAACGTCCGGTCCGCTAACGTAATTCTTCCATCAGAAGTTGCCATCGAACAGACACTCTTCCGGGTAAACGGCGACTCGGGCGACGTCTGATGGTAGTGGCACATAGTCGCAAATTCCGCGAGGCTTCGCGGCGTGAGAGTGAAAGAATACTGTCGTTTCCAACCTGCGTCGCGCTCGGCTCTCTCCAGGCACAGCGATTCCCCGCAATCCACCACTCGATACGTCCAACCGTCCTGCGATTGCTCCGCGCCGGACTGAAGTTCGACGGGCTCAAGAAACGAGTCGCCGAATCCCACGTCCGCCAGCCAGGGTTTGTCCAGATCGACTCTTAAAGCTAAATGATCGAACTCGGGGCTACTGCTGCCGTCGTCGCGGGGCACGCGAGCCGAGAGCAGAGTGACCTTGAACCCGATTGCACGCAGCAAGCCTGCGAATGCTCCATTCAGTTCGTAGCAGAAGCCGCCACGTCGACGCTCTACGATCTTTCGGAGGAATGCATTCTCGTCGCAGACAATCTTTTGGCCCAGAGCAATATCAAGGTTCTCGAACGGGACGCTGAGCATATGAGCTCGATGCAGGTCGCGCAGTACCTCCGCCGTGGGCTCTGTTGGTCCGGCGTATGCGATGCGGTCGAGATAGGCGGGAACGTTCAACATGGGGAGTTGCCGAGCTGCGCTCGGTCGGACAGTCGAGGGCGGCTGTCTCCACGTGATCATCGATTAGACCGGCAGCTCTTCTTGCATCCAGCCCGCTTCTGGTTTCGGCTCTGAGGTCAGGTCGAGTACCAACTTCTCTAGCACCATTCGTTTGCTTGGTGGATTTGAACGCAACGCCAGATCGGTTTTCGCCACCAGCCGGATGGCGCGCGTTAATTCTCGTTTCGACTTGTATCTTCGCGCCTGTTTGATGATGTCGTCCGCTGCAAACGGAGGCACGCGGAAGCCCTGCCACAGCGCGGCCCACAGCATGCGCTGGTCACGGACGTTTCGCTCCAGAATCACCAGCATCTGGCGAAAAGTCTTCGCCAGCATGTACAGATGCCCGATGGCAGCCTCGTCCCCTTCGCCCGTGGTCAGAATGGCATCCAGCATTTCGAGCGCGCGTACCCGATCTTTCGCGGAAACCGCATCGGTCAGCTCATACAACGATCTTTGCTTCGCGGCCAGCACCATGGTCTCAACGTCGCCAAGCGTGATGCGTTTCTTTTCGCCCACGTACAGCATCAGCTTTTCCAGTTCGTTCGAAACCATCATCATGTCGCCGCCGAGAGCGTCCACCAGTTCGCGGGCGGCATCGGCGTCGATCTTGACCTCTCGCGTAGCGCCGAATTCTCCAATCCAACGCACGGCCTCGCTTTCCTCCACTCTCGCCAGTTCGACAATGGCGCAGTATTGGCCGAGCGTCTCGCGAATTCGCTCATATCGCTCTTTGTCAGTTAAGTCCATGCGGCGTGGGTCCGCGGGGATACTTATGTGATCAGCAACAAAGATCAAAACAGCCGCGGGATTGGGGTCTTTGCAGTAGGCCTCGATTGCCGCCAACTTCTCTTCATTCGATCCGCGTCCAAACAAGTTCTTGACGCCACGAACAAAGAAAACTTGAAACGGCGCCATTAACGAAGGCGTGCGCGCACGATCCAGCACCTCCGCCAAGTCCATCTCCGCCAGATCAAACTCGTAAAGGCTGAAATCCCGCAAATCCGGAGTGACCAAGTGCTCGAGAATCGCTTCACGGCAGCGCTTGCGAAAAAAGACTTCGGCCCCGACGAACACATAGGCCGGACGCAGTTTGCGAGCTTGCACCTCAGAAACAAAGCGGTCGGTCTGGGCGAAGGCTCGCATCAGAACCCCTCCAGAATATTCGACACGAGAGTTTGCGCAAAGTCGCGCGACAGGCGTTGAAATGCCGGAGTGTCCTCCTCGAAGAAACTCTTGATATCGCGGGGGACTTCGTACTGCTCGCGAAACAAATACGCGGGATTCTGGTAAAGCACCTTGCCCTGCTTATCGAGCAGTGACACTTTCATAGAGATCACAACCAGCACGCTCGCGGCGCGCCCAGTTTGCGAATCGTAGGTAAGAGGCGTGGTATAGGTCGCAAGCACCGTGCCATGCAAAGCCGCATCCGCATCGTCATTCACCTGGTTGACGACATGGTAATGGGTTCGGGTGACGAACTCTCTGGCTACGGCGGCTGTCAGCATTTGTTCGATCTTGAAGGTTTGAGTTTGGTTGACGAAAGACGGAATTGCAATGGTTCGAACGTTGTCGGGAATGGTTACGGCATGACCAGCAGTGTGATAGCCGCAGCCAACCCCGAAAACGCTGAAGAGCAAGCCCAACGCGAGGCGCAGGCTCACTGGATTTTGCCTCGGGGCCGGGTTGCGGCCATGGCTTCGGCGCACTCCACTGCATTGGCTGCGGCGATGCGCAGATTATCTGAAGCGGCCCACAGCCAGAATCCACTCGGCTGGCTCGCGTCCGCTGCGATCGATACCAGAACATCGCTTTGTCCCGCGGCATTTACGTTTGTAGGAGCGTCATCAGCTCCAAGCGTGAGGTTCAGATGTTCTCCAGCGAGCGCTCGGGAAATTTGTTCGAGATCCGCCGCCTGTCCGAGTTCAATATGAATCGCAAAGGCGTGCCCGTGGAAAATGGGAGCCTGCACCAGCCGTAACGATGGCAAGAGAGCATCCTTGCCCACAATTCGCTGATAATGCTTGAGCACCCGGCTCTCCACGAAGGCCAGCGCAGGTACCGAACGGTCGCCGTAGCGCCCCACCATGTTGAAAGCCACTTGCACATCGAACACATTCTTGGGCAGTTGCTGGAAGGAGAGCAGATTGACGGTCTGCTCGTGTAGTTCGTCCATACCCTTCTGACCATGCTCGGAGGCCGGTTCGAACACCGTGGCCACAGCGCGCTCCACCTGCCCAGCTTTCTGCACGCGCAGCAGGAGCAGCGCAAGCACGATCGCCGCGGGATGCGCGACGACCGCCGGGCCGGGCTGCAACTCACGAATCAAGGGCTGGGCGCGTTGCCGCTCGATCCAGGGCGAACGTACTACCGCGTCAGGCTCATCTTCGAGAGCAGAAGATAGATCAACGATCGCGCTGCCCGCATTGCGCGCCGTCTTCCAGTTGTTGCGCGTTGATTCCGGGTCTGCAGCAAAGAAGGTGAAATCGATGTTCTGGAATTGTTCTGTCCGCACATTTTGGATGAACGTGACCTCGCCTCCTACTGCTTCCAGCTTCCCAAGCGCCTCATCGTCATCCAGCAACTTGACATCGATAGAAGGGAAATTGCGATCGTTGAGAACATCCGCAACCTCCTTGCCTTTGAGACTGCCTGCGCCCACGATAGCCAGGCGGTAGAGATTGCCTCCGCGTATAGCCTCGGGGTGGGGTGCGGGAACCGGCTTGAAATTCGAACTCATGAAGTTTGCGAGGCCTCCTGATAAGGAGGAGGCGGCGGGTTCCGCTTGCGCCGGAAAATCCATTGCAAGCGCCAGAAAACGCCCGAAAACATGTAGGTTAGCGCGATTATGAATAGCACCCACTGCGAGAAGACCCAGACTGCCGCGAACAGCAACCCGAACAGGATGACAAGCTGAAAGGGCTGACGGGCGCGGAAGTCAATGTCCTTGAAGCTGTAAAAGCGCCACGTGCTGACCATCAGATATCCCGCCGCCACCACGATCAGCATCCAGGTAATACAACTCCACAGGGAAGAAATCGGGCTCCCTCCGGAAAAATGCACCACGGCGGCGATCACTCCAGCGGCCGCTGGTATCGGCATACCCACGAAATACTTCTTGCCTGGACGCCCTGGATTCGACGGCTGCGGATTGGAAGTAATGTTGAAGCGAGCCAGACGGCTGGCCCCGGCCATCAAAAATAGAAAGCTCGCGATCGAGCCGAGTTGAATCATCTTGCCGGTCAATTCGCTGGATCCCAGAAACACCGGCAACTGGCGGAATCCCCACATCCACGCCAGCAGTGCGGGAGCGACGCCAAAGGTGATGACGTCGGCCAACGAATCCAACTCGCGGCCAAAGTCGCTACTGGTGTGCGTAATGCGGGCAATGCGCCCGTCTATCCCATCAAACAAAACCGCAAATCCAATCGCCTTAGCCGCAAAGTCGAAGTGCCAGGGTTCGCCGACGGTGGCGTGCGTTGTCTGCAAGATGGCGTAGTAGCCCATCGCCATGTTTGCCGCCGTGAACAGCGAAGGCAAGATGTATAAGCCCTTGCGAAGCCTTCCTGATGGCCGGTCTTCCTTACGCCGTTTTGGAAACACTGAAACTTCTGGGTCCATTACAGTGCTCCTTGCTGAGCCTGTCCGGCCCTGCCCACCGCGAGTGGTCGCTCAGCGTTCAGGTAGGCGAGCACACTCGATCCACCCTTCACGCGGTCCCCGATCTTAACTTCGAGGGCTGCCGAGGCGTCTAGCAAAACATCCACGCGTGAGCCGAACTTGATCAAGCCAACACGCTCTCCGCGCTCCACACGATCGCCGACGCGCTTGGTGAACACGATCCTCCGCGCCAGCAGTCCGGCAATCTGCTTGAAAATCACAGTCTGACCATCGCCTTCCACGGCGACCACATTCTGCTCGTTCTGCTCGGCCGACGTCGCATTCATGGCGTTCACGAACTTGCCCTTCTGATATCGGACGTCGCGTATGATGCCGCCAATCGGGGAGCGGTTCACGTGCACATCGAAGACATTCAAAAATATGCTGATGCGGAGGCGCGATACGCCATTCGAAATCACCGGCGCAATATAGGTTATCTTCCCGTCGGCCGGTGATACCAGCGCTCCTGGCTCATTAGGGATCGGTCGATCGGGATCGCGGAAAAACCATAGAAAGAACGCCGCCAGCAACAAGGCTGGCAAAGCCCAAAGCAGACTCGTAAGCCAACCGATCAGCGCGGCGGCAGCCAGCAGCGGAAGTGCGTAATAGTAGGCGTCACGAACCATTGGGGAGATACATAGAATTATAGTGCAGGCCGTAGCCTCGCCCCGCGTTTCCGTTAAATGCAAAGAAAAAGGCGCTTGTGAGCGCCTTGAGTGAAGACAAACAAACCCTCTTGCGGCTGAGCCGCATAAGATTGGAGCCAGATTACGCTACCTGATTCTGCGGCTGTTGCCGGTACTGCCGCTGAATATTCTCCATCTGGTCCTTAAGACGGAGCTTCAGCTTTTTCAATCGCACTTCTTCCAGTTTTTCGTCGTCGGTGAGATAACGTTTTTCAGTGAGTGAATCAAGACGTTTTTCGTAGAGTGTATGCTCCATCGCCAGCTTGCGGAACTCGTCATGGCTGGCGAAGAGCTGGTCCCTAGCAGTTAGCATCCAGCAGACCTCCTAACCGGGTTGTCAGAGTTAAAAATTATCACACTAATTTACCTGCTTCAATGCGAAAGGCGACAATCTCGCGATTTAACTGACGCTGAAGAATTCATCTCCCGCGAATTTGGTGGGAGTATCCACCTGATTTCTCATCACCTTGCCAAGAACTGCACAAGTCTTGATGCAATATCACCCAAAACCAAACTGGTAAACGATGGCATCCTCTTCCGGCTCCCGATAGTAGAGCTCGCGTCGACCGCTTTGCTTGAACGCCCATTTCTCGTAGAGGCGTCGTGCCGCCAAATTTGATTCCCGGACTTCCAGAAAAATCGCATCTGCACCACGATCGCGAGCCAATTCAAGAAACTCTCTGAGCAGATGTGTGCCGAATCCTCTGCGTCTTGCGGACACTGCGACGGCGATGTTCTCGATTTCCCACTCTTTGTCCATCATCCTGCCAGCAATGAATCCTTGCAGGCCAGCTTCTTCCTCAAGGACTAGCATCACTCGCGGCGGGGGTTCGACTGAGAAGACAGTCTCGTACTGCTTCACCGACCAATGCGCTGCTGTGACGGCGTGTTTCTCGAGCGCCATCAAGCCGGGAATGTCTGCCGCAGTGGCATGACGAATACGCATTGGTAGCGCCGGCATCTGGCCGGCTTCACGGCGAATGCAGGCTAACTGCCCTTCACGAAAAGCTCAGCCTCGGAACGTCCGGTATAGTTTGCTTCGAGCGCTTCCGTTGAAACGGTCTCTCCGTGCGCGATCTTCCTCCATCCTAGCTTCGCGATGGCCTCGCTCCCCGGCCGTTCCACCTCGACCACGTGCAATCCCTTCGCCCGAGCCGCTTCCGCAAGGCTGTTGTCCGCTGTCGCGATCGTTGCATCAACAGCTGACTCCAACCACTCACTGCGGGCAAACAAGCGCTCACGAATGATGCGCGTTCCCTCACTGCCAACCTCATACTCACCAACGAAAACCTCATTCCGTCCGCCGTCGAGAGCGGCCAGAACTCTTCCTCGCGAATTCACGGCACTTGCCACTGCCTCTAACAACGACACAGCAGCGATCGGTTTCGCAAGCACCTCGGCGAGTGCCTTGATAGCCGCCAATCCAATACGCAACCCGGTGAACGATCCCGGGCCGGATACCACGGCAAAGGCGTCGATATCTGCCTTGCTAAATCCGTGTTTCGCGAGCAAGGCGGCAATTTGCGGAATCAACTCCGCGGAGAATGTCCCTCCCAAGAGCGGAGCGACCTCGATGACTTCGCAAGCATCATCCGGCCCACATCGCGCCAGTGCGATGCTGCCGTGCTTGCCGGAAGTATCAATCGCAAGAAGAAGCATCAGTAAGGTCTTGCAGCAGAGCCGCGGTTCTAATACTCCAGAAGGCCCGTCTGCATAATCATCTTCCAGTCGCGGCCTACTTTTGTGTATATCTTGCAGGCCCGACCCTTCCAATGAAAGTCATTGCCGTTCGAATCGCGCCAGAGAGTGTCGACATCCACAACTGCAAACGCGCCGTCCTCTTGCTCTGAGACCTCGACCTTTTTTATCTGGCGACGATTATGTATCAGCGCATGAGTGTCAAAGAGTTCCTGCCAGCCCTTTCTCCAGCGCTCGCGGTCGTATCTTCCCAGGACCATCACCCAGTCCATGGGGTCGTGGGATTGCGCAGTTCTGGGGAACGGCCAAACCATATCAGGGTGAAGGATTGTCATCAGCAACTCCACATCCTTGCGGTCCCAGGCTCTGGTCTCACGATTCACGATTTCCTCGATCTCATCACTTGCCGTGGTTGGCGCTTCGTTTTGCGGCGAAATCTCGCCGGGTTCCACCAACTCCAGCAACACTCCACCGGTGCTCGTAGGATGCACAAAGACATATCGATGACCGCCGGCTCCAACCTTGATGTCGTTCGAAACCAATCTGACGCCGTCGTTCTTGAGGCGTGCGACCACCGCGCTCAAGTCAGGCACTCGAAGGCAAACATGGTGCAAGCCTTCGCCGCGTTTGGCGATGAATTTCGCAATCGCCGAGTTTTCCGAGGTGGCCTCAAGAAGCTCCAACCGGCTCTCGCCCACGGGCAGCATCGCGACTCGCACCTGCTCGCCTTCGACCAACTCGTCCGCAGATGCGGTCAGCCCCAGCTTCTCGTAAATATTCTTCGCCGCGGCCAGCGACTTAACCGCGATTCCCAAATGGTCAATGGTGAACATCAAATGACTTTGCTCACTGTTCTTCCTTCGTCCTTGTCATCCTTCGTCTTTGTCATCCCGAGCGACGCCCGAGCCGCGCTCGCGCGCCGAGGGCTAAGCGAGGGATCTGCATTTTCGTCGAGCCGCGAAACTGCAGATTCCTCGTGGGCTACGCCCACTCGGAATGACAGTTATTGAGAATGGCGAAGTCAAGAATCTGCCTTCCCGATCTTCCCGACGATCTCTTCCACCAGTGTATAAGGATCGCGCTGGTGCTGCGCGACCTCCTCGGCGTAGCGCGCGACGTTGCCATCCGCCATCTGTTCCCGAGCTTTTTCCAGTAGCGCATCGCGCAGCATTTCGACTAACCGTTCCTGCCAGTTCTCTATATTGTGCTCCAGGACCAGATTTTCCTTTTGCAGATAAGCCTCGTATTCCGCAATGCCCGCGGCCAATTCACTGATTCCAGTCCCGTCGTTGGCCACGGTCTTCACGATCGGGGGAGTCCAATGATCGCCACGGAAATGATCGCTGCGAATCGCCAGCGATTGCAGCGCGCGAATCTCCCGCTCCACCCGTTCAGCACCCTCGCGGTCGCTCTTGTTGATCACAAAAATATCGGCAATCTCCATGATGCCGGCCTTGATGCTCTGCACATCGTCGCCCATCCCCGGCACCAGGATCACGACCGTGACATCGGCGAGCCGCACGATATCAACTTCGTCCTGCCCGACGCCGACAGTCTCGATCATGATCAAGTCGCGCCCGGAAGCATCCATGACGGTCGTCACGTCGGCCGTGGTCCGCGCCAACCCGCCCAGCGAGCCCCGCGTCGCCATGCTGCGAATGTAAATGCCAGGATCAGAAAAATGATCCTGCATGCGGATGCGATCCCCTAGAATCGCCCCACCGGTATAAGGGCTCGTGGGATCGACCGCGATGATTCCGACCGTACGATCCTGCTTGCGATAGTGCTTGGCCAGTTGATCGACCAGAGTACTCTTGCCCGCACCGGGAGCACCGGTAAGACCCAGAATCCGCGCATGTCCAGTTTGCGGAAACAACGCTTTCAGCAATTCCGCCCACCCCGGCGAGCGGTTCTCGACCATGCTGATAGCCCGCGCCAAAGTCCGCGGGTCGCCGGAGCGCAGCTGTTTAATCAAGGGTTGGAAGTCGTGGCTCAAACTGCCAGTGTAAAGCACCCGATGAAAAAGAACGAAATCGTGGTTCGGTAACAAAGGCCACGCCAGCAACTAGCTGCGGCCCTGCTGTGGATGCACATGGGTCATACCTAAATTCATACGTTGTTCATACTGCAAGAGATGCTATAATGAAGAATCTTCGGGGAGAGTACATGCCCAGATCGAGCACAGCACGCAAAGCAAAGAAGACATTCTCGCTTTCCCGCCAATCGGTGATGTATTTGGAATCCCTTCGTAAGGAAAAACGAAGCAAGTCTGTCTCCTCGGTTCTCGAAGACATCCTCCGTCAGCAGCAACAAGCGAAAGAGATGGAGCGCATCTCGGCTTCAGTGACCCGCTACTACGATTCCCTGTCCCCGGAAGAGATCGCCGAAGATCGCGCCTGGGGCGATTTTGCTGCAACCCAATTCCCTAGCGAGGATTAGCCATGAAACGAAGTCCCTTGCGGGGAGAGATCTGGTACGTCAAGCTGCCTACCGACCCGCCGGACAAATCGGCGAGGCCCGTGATCATTGTTTCCTTGGATGCCAGAAACCGGCATGTCGGTGCCACCACCGTGCTGGTTGCGCCATTGACTGGCTCTGTGGAAAAGGACTTTGAAACTCATATCAAGCTCTCGCCGGGTGAGACTGGACTACACGCTTCCAGCATCCGGTGCGAAGATTTGACGGTCGTGAAAAAGGAGTTTCTGGTCGAACCCAAGTTCCCACTGCGAACTCTAAGCAACACTCGAGTGTGCCAGATCGCCGACAAGGTGCGGATGGCGATGGGCTGCCCGACGAAGTAGGTGCGCCTGGACGACCTAGTAGTCCGCCAAGCCCAAGAAGCCCCGAAACGCACACAACTCAGTCAACGACGGAAGTGTTGCCACCGAGCTTCTCGAACTCCGCACTGGAAACCCAAGTGAGATTGTACAGAATCCTCCCAGGTAGATCAGGCGAGGTCCCCGGGTGTCGGCCATCGCTCCGCGACCGCAAGCGCGTCAGAAGCGCCCCGTTCGACAAAGTGCAGCCACGGTTCGCCAGGTTCGCGCGTCGTCTCCCAGTGGTACACGCCCGGATGCCCATGCCGCTGAGGGATGACGCCAACCCAATCTGCAAATCCATCGCGCACCCACCACAATTCCCCACCAAGAATCCCGACTCGGTGGGCGCGGAGCGCTTCGACAACCACAGGAATCTGCGCGCGAGTCCATCCGAATTCGCCATTGTTGGCTCGAAACGCGTTCCTTTGAAGCTCGAGTGGAAACATGAGTTCCTTAATCCTTCAACAACTGCCGCGCAATCACCAACCGCTGCACCTCGCTCGTCCCTTCGCCAATGGTGCACAGCTTCACATCGCGATAAAACTTCTCCGCCGGATAATCCTTGATGAACCCATATCCACCGTGAATCTGTACACCCTCGTTAGCGCAACGGACGGCCACTTCGCTGGCGTACAGTTTCGCCATGGACGACTCCAGCGTACTCTTCGACCCCGCGTCTTTCAGCGACGCCGCCCGGAATGTCAGCAGCTTGGCCGCTTCGATCTCCGTCGCCATATCCGCCAGCTTCCACTGGATCGCCTGAAACTCGCTGATCGCTTTGCCAAACTGTTTGCGCTGCTTGGAATACTTCAGCGCCGCTTCGTACGCGCCCTCCGCCATGCCTAGCGAAAGCGCCGCAATCGAAATCCGTCCCCCATCCAACACCCGCATTGCGTCGATGAATCCATCGCCTTCTTTACCCAGAAGGTTTTCCGCAGGGATGACGCAGTCTTCAAAGATCAGCTCAGCCGTATCGCTCGCCCGCAGGCCGAGTTTGTTTTCTTTCTTCCCAGGACGAAATCCTTTGGCATCCTTCTCGACAATAAACGCCGATAGTCCGTGGGTGTGCGCCGCGCGATCGGTCACTGCAATCACCACCAACACATCGGCGTAGTGTCCATTGGTACAGAAAGTCTTGGTGCCGTTCAGCACCCAGGTTTTTCCCTTCCGCACCGCCGTCATACGTGCGCTGCCAGCATCCGATCCGGACGATGGCTCTGTGAGTCCCCATGCGCCGATGTGCTCGCCGGTCGCCAGTTTGCTCACGTACTTCTTTTTCTGTTCTTCAGTGCCCGCGAGGAAGATGTGGTTTGAGCACAGCGAGGTGTGTGCCGCCACGATGATGCCCACCGAACCGTCCACACGAGATAACTCCTCAATCGCAGTGACGTATTCGATGTACCCCATCCCAGCCCCGCCATACTCGGTCGGAAATACGATCCCGAGCAGCCCGAGCTTGCCGAGTTCCTTGACAGTAGCCAGAGGGAACTCGCCCGCCTCATCCCACGTCATGACGTTCGGGGCGATCTCGCGCTCGGCAAACTCGCGCACGCTTTTCTTCAGGTGAAGTTGTTCTTCGTTCAGTAGAAAATCCAAGGTTCCTCCGGTAGAACACGGGCAGCCGCATCGAAGATTCGGTCTCCCCATGGCTAGTGCAAAACATTTGATTAGAACATAGGGCCAAGGGGGAGCAAAAGTTACGTGGGCTCATCAACGGACAATTCAAGTCTATTTAATGGGATGATTCAGTGCATTGAGGGCTTTCTGTGCTTCGTCGAGTTTAGGGTTGAGTTCGAGAGCCCGCGCATAAGCAGAGCGGGCTTCGGCAGGACGGCCTTCCGCCTCGAGAACCCGGCCCAGTTGCAGGTAGCTGTTGCCGGAAGGAGACTCAGCCACATTTCGAAGAGCGTCGGAGAACTCCACTTTCGCTAACCCGTCTTTTGCATCAGAGTGCTGGGGATCAATCCGAAGAGCTTCCTGATAACTTGTTCGCGCCTTCGAATAATCCCCGAGTTGGCTGTACAAGCGACCGAGAGTTGCGTAGGCCCCGACGCGCATGCTGGGATTGGAAACCAGCGGAATCGCAGTTTCGTACTCCACGATCGCATCGCGAGGACGCTCGCTGAGAGCGAAATCTCCCGCCAGATTCAGATGGCCACCCGGATCCAAAGGCCTGAGCCTGACCGCCCTCTGAAAGTGCGGCAACGCCTCTGGATAGCGCTCCGCCTGCAGAAGCGCAGCCCCCAGGTTTTGCTCGCCGAGAAAATTGTCTTTTGTAACATCGACTGTGTGCTCCCAAAGATCGACCGCGCTGCGCCAATATCTGATTTGGTCGCTGCTAAAAAGCATAAATATCGCCATTACGATCGCCGCTGTCTTGGCACGCGACCGGAAACTGATTTGCCTGCTATCGGCGAAGTCAGCAGCACCCCACACCGCCATCACGAAAATTCCAATCAGCGGGATGTAGGCATAGCGGTCCGCGATTGCCTGCTCGCCCACTTGGATCAGTCCGATGACCGGAACCAGCGTGCCAAGGAACCATAGCCACCCTGTGATGAGATACGGCCGGGTGCCGCGCTGCCACCAGACGAACCCGCTGACCGAGAACAGAAAGAGAGCGGCCAGTCCCAGTTTCCAGACGGCTAGCGTGGCACCGGGGTGAGGATAAAAGACCGCCAGCCGTACGGGACAGAACGTCTTCCAAACATACGTCGCGTAGGCGTAGATCGCGTTTTCGAGGCGCACGCCGAGCGAAAGAACCAGGCGCATCGAGCCAGCAGAGCGCTGCGCGAAAATGGTGACGGCGCAGGCAGCCGCGGACAGCGCAAGGAGTGGCACCTTCTCCAGGACGAGCCACAAAAAGCGCGCCTGTGGCACGCGCAAAGCCGTTTCAGCGCTCGACTGTCCCCACCCTTGGATTCGTCTTAACGGCCAGAAATCGAGCAGTAAGAGCACGCAAGGCAGCGTGACCACCATCGGCTTCGAAGCGAGTCCGAGCACGAACAGAGCTGCCACGGCCAGGTAGCGTTTGACGGACGGCTTGAGCGCGTACCAGCCATAAGCACCGAGTGTCAGCAAAAAGAAAAACGTGCTCAGGACATTCTTGCGTTCGGCGATCCAGGCCACCGACTCCACATTCATGGGATGAATCGCAAACAGCGCCGCCACCAGAAAGCTGCGTCCCACAGCTCCGGTGGCGTACGTCAGCAGGAGAAATAGGAGCACAACGTTCAGAACATGGAGCAACACATTAGTGACGTGATGCCCATGAGGGTTCAGACCATACAGTTCGCAATCCAGGGCATGCGAAAGCCAGGTCAAAGGGTGCCAGTTGGAGGCCTCGGTCGATTTCAAAGCCCAGCTAAACGTGGCCCAGGTCACGCCAGCTTGCACATGCGAGTTGTTGGTTACGTAGACGTCGTCGTCGTAGTTGAAAATGAAAGGATGCCCAATGGCAGGACTGTAGAGAGCGAACGTCACTACTGCGAACAGAAGGCACAGCGCAAGATTGCGCGTCCGCGTGGATCGTAGCAGAAAGCTCTCGAGCCTTGGCCGGGTACTCGTCCTTTCTGGCGCGATGACCTGACGCCTGGTCTCCGTCCGTTGATTGGCCGTTCTCGCCCTGGAAGACATGCTGAAAACAGAAACTGCGCTTGCTTACCGCTGGTCCGGCACAGGGCATTGTACCTTGCGTGAGGGGCAGTCTGATCAACGATTCCCAAGACCTTTCGCGTGTTTGGGCATAGAACTTTCGTCAACCTCACGGCTTTTCTACCTTCGGCGTGTAACCTGCACATCGCAAGACCGGCAGGCGAGGATACTTCGGAAAGCTCGGATCGGTTTCCGAGAGTTTACAGCGATAGAACGTGGATCCGCGATCAGACCGAATCCGTTGCGCGTGTACGCAGTCAACACAAAGCCCAACTCGTTGTGGTTCATCGTTTCGAGCTTCCGTCACATTCCGCAGGATAGCCTATCTCGAAGCCATCGACGCCGGCCCGCGGCGTTCGCACACAAAGAATCAGCACCGCCGCTTCAGGTATACTGATGCGTTTCCTACTTACTCCAACCAGATCGGGTCCGACAGAAAGGAACACATCTTATGGCTTCCCCGGCAGTGGATTATGCTCGTTCGAATCAGCAGCGTTTCGTGAATGAACTGAAAGATCTGCTTCGCATCCCCAGCATCTCCACCTTGGAGGAGCATAAGCCGGACGTGCGGAAAGCCGCCGATTACGTCGCCAACGAGCTCACGCGAATTGGTATGGAGAACGTGGAACTCATCCCGACCAAAGGCCATCCACTGATCTACGCGGACTGGCTGCACGCACCCGGCAAGCCGACCGTGCTTTGCTATGCGCATTATGATGTGCAGCCTCCCGATCCACTTGATGAGTGGATCAGCCCGCCTTTTGAGCCTACGGAACGCAATAACAACATCTACGCTCGCGGCGCCGTGGACGACAAAGGCCAGCTCTGGATGGAGATCAAAGCCATCGAAGCCTTAATGAAGGGTCACGATGGCAAGCTGCCGCTGAATGTGAAGTTCCTCATCGAGGGCGAAGAAGAAGTCGGCGGCGAGTCCATTGCCGAATATGTGCGCAAGCAGAAAACCAAGCTGAAGGCTGATTTCGCGCTGGTCTGCGATACCGAACTGTTTGCCCCTGATCTTCCGACTCTGTGCGTCGGGCTGCGCGGGCTGGTGTACACGGAAATCGAAGCGGTCGGAGCAAAGACCGATCTGCACTCCGGTATGTACGGAGGTGCCGCGCCCAATCCGTTTTTCGCATTAATTGAAATCATCAGCAAACTGAAAGACGCAAAAGGCAAGATACTCATCCCTGGCTTTTATAAGAACGTGAAGGCCCCGACCGCGGCAGAACTCAAGGCATGGAAGCGCTTGCCGTTCAATGAAGAGCACTATCGCAAGACCGAAGTTGGTTCCAAGGTGTTAACGGGAGAGCCTGGATTCTCGGTCCTCTATCGCACCTGGGCGCGACCGACGCTCGAAGTCCACGGCATGCCCGGTGGGTTCACCGCACCCGGCGCCAAGACCGTGATTCCAGCGAAAGCGTCAGCGAAAGTTTCCATGCGCATGGTACCAAACCAGGATCCGGACGACATCCTCAAGCGATATACCGCCTACGTGAAGAAGCTGACGCCCAAGGGCATCGAGACCAAAATCAAAGTGTGGAGCAAAGGTCCGGCGTGCGTGGTAGGAACGGATAATAAGTACGTAAAAGCCTCCACTGAGGCCATGCACGAGGTGTTTAAGAAGGACACGGTCTTCATCCGCTCCGGCGGCTCGATTCCAATCGTCACCGACTTCCAGGATGTGCTGAAGATTCCAAGCGTCATGATGGGCTTCGGATTGCCCGATGACAATCTGCACGCCCCCAACGAAAAGTTTCACATCCCGAACTTCCATCGGGGAATTGAATCGATTTGTTTGTTCTTCGAGAAGCTCGGCGAGTAGGTGGAGCAGAAGGCGGGCGTTTTTACGCTTATTAGAAGCTCACCAGGCGCGAGGTAGTTGGATCACCGAGACCGTATTGCTCTGTCGATTAGCAACATACACTCGTTTGGTCGTCGCATTGACTGCCACTCCGGTGGGAAACATTCCTACTCTCACTCGTTTCTGAACAGCAAAGGTCGAAGCATCAATGAAGACCGCACGGTTGCTGCCGGTGTCGGGTTCCACCGCGTAAGTTGTGCCTGGTATGGCGGCGACTTCATTGGGGTCGTGAAGATGGCTAACCTTGCCTAATATTGCCCCGCTGATCGGGTCAATAATATAAAGACCTTTCTTCTCGTCCGTGGCGTACGCACGATCATGTTTCCAATCCAGGGCAACTCCCTCCACCAGGGACGCGCCGGTCACGTCGATCGTGTCTGTTACTGCGTTCGTAGCGCCATCGATTACAGAAATCTGTCCACAACCGCAAAGGAAGTCCGCCACGTAGATCCGGTTCGACTCGGTATCAACACTCACGCTAAGGGGGTACGAAGGAAGGGGAATTGAGGCGATGACCTTGCGCTCCTTTCCATTGATGACTTTCAAATATCCATTCCGGTCCTCCAATGTTACATAGACGCGGTTGGTGGTCGGGTTGACCGCCACTTTCGCCGGATAAGAACCCATCTTCAAGGTAGAGGTTGTCAGGTCAGCACCGTCGATAATTGAAAGCGATCCGCTGGTTAGGTTGGCTACGTAGATCGTATTTGTCCGCGGGTTGACCGCGACTCCATTCGGATCGTGGCCCACCTTTACCGTACCTATCACCGTATTCGTCGCACCATCGATGACCGATACCGTATCGTCCCCTTGGTTGCTCACGTATACGCGATTCGTTTTCTGGTCGACAGCAAGATAGATGGGCTGGTTTCCAACGGCGATGTTCGCAATCACTCGTTGAGAGAAAGCAGGCGACAGGCAGGACACAACCAGAAGAGCAACCACGCCGGAGAACGGACGTTGCATAGATCCTCGGTTTCTCAACTCTTGGCTCTTGGCTAACTCCGGAAAGCTAGGACTGCTCTGATGCGCCACAACCGCATCGGTTGCCTGATTCTATAACATTTACTGAAAGGTCTAGATCAGGATTTTGACCGACGTTGCAAGCCAGCAAGACAAAGTGTAGCGGGGGGCAAGCGCCTGGACCGAGAAGTTGAAGAATGAAGTCGCAAGGGTCCGGCAATTTCTACTTCATCCTTGCTCCGCATCGCTCCTTGCGCTAGGCTTGTTTTGCTCTCGCGATTCTCCCGCCTCTGCGTCCTCGCCACAATCTTACGGCTTTATGCTGCATTGTGTGTGCAAAATCACGTGGTTGTGCAAAAGGGGACCCTATATATGGTGTTTTCTTACTTGACCCCGACATCGTCTCGCCGTTACAGTAGCTCCAATCTGTGCCGCCTTGTACAGCCAGAGGCAAGTGTTTTTCGGAGCGAGCCGTGATGGAATCTAATTGGTTAACAAATCTATGCCGACTGTCGGTTGAGCCGTCACGACAGCCAGCAAGATGCCGGCGCTCCTAGACCGGCTCCCAAGGAGTAGAAGTTGCTCAAACTGAAAAAGCTTCAGATTCTCGGTTTCAAGTCTTTTTGTGACCGCACCGAACTCAAGTTCCATGGGGACGGCATCGCGGCCATCATCGGTCCTAACGGATGCGGGAAGTCGAACATTGCAGACGCGATCTCGTGGGTTCTAGGCGAGCAGTCGGCGAAGACTCTGCGCGGTTCCCGCATGGAGGACGTCATCTTCGCGGGCACGCGTGATCGCAAGCCCACCGGAATGGCAGAGGTTGCGCTGACCTTGATCGATCCCGAAGTGTATGACGGCCCCGACGTGCATGATCCCACCGAGATCGAAGTCCAGAATGATTTACCCGAAAGCGCGGACGATTGGGATGAGGCGGAAATGCGAACCCGCGCTGCAGAAGAGGTCGAGCGCCTGACCGAAGAGGCACAGCCAGGAAGGACGGAGGAAATTGAGGGCACTGGAGTTTCGGAGGTCACCTCAGGGGCTGATGCCCCGTTTCAAAACGGCGAGCTTTCCGTAGCGCTGAAGCGCTGCGCCAGCCAAAATCCAGACTCTTCCGAAGGCACGAATCCGCTTCCTGTTCAAGATCACTCTCCCCAGGTAATCTTGAAGATCCGTCGGCGAAAGTTTCAAAGTCAGTTCCGGGCGGGAGAGATCGTGGTCACACGTCGTCTGTTTCGCTCTGGAGACAGCGAGTACCTGCTGAACGGCAAACTCTGCCGCCTGCGCGATATTCAGGAATTGTTCATGGGCACCGGTCTCGGGCCGGAGTCGTATGCCCTCATCGAGCAAGGGCGTATTGGGCAGATTCTAAGCAGCCGTCCAACCGACCGTCGCTCCATCATTGAAGAGGCGGCCGGAATCACCAAATTCAAGACCAAGAAGCGGCTCGCCGAAGCGCGCTTGGAAGATGCCAAGCAAAATCTGTCGCGGGTGAACGATATTTTTGAGGAAGTCACGCGACAGATGAATTCCCTGAAGCGTCAGGCCTCGAAGGCCGAGCGCTATGCCAAGCTGCGGGAAGAGATGCGGGGTAAATTGCGTCTGGTGCTGGCCAGCAAGTTTGCACAATTGGATCGCGAGAGTCTGGAACTCGACGAGCGGATTAATTCTCTGTCCGATGAAATGCGTCTTCGCACCGAGACCGTCCAGCAACTCGAAACCGAGCACGCCGACCGCACCCAGCGTGGATACGCTATCGAGAGCGAGATTCGCGAAAATCGCGAGCGTCTCAACCAGATCAAGTTGGAAACCGAGCGCGCAAATGCTCAGCGCCGTCATAACGAAGAACGCTGTGCGGAACTGGCCCTACGTTCAGTTTCTTCCGAGGCTGAATTAGCCCAGGCCCAGCATCGGCTCACCGCACTGGAAGCTGAACGCGATTCGAATCGTCAGTTGTTGGACTCGGCAGCCTCTGATGTAGGTGTTGCGCACCAGGAACTGGCACAATGCCAGCAAGAGGCCGCAGACGCCACGAACGCGCTGGCAGAGTTGGAAAATCAGCAAGCAGCATCTCGCAGCACAATCATGGAAATGGTTGCGTCCGCTTCCAATCTGCGCAATTCCCTGACTCAAGCCGAAGAACGTCTGGCAGCTGTGGGACGCGAGGCGCAGCGGTTGCAGCTTGAAATGGCGACGGCAAACTCTCAGGTGGAGGCTTTCGGCGGGCAGCGCGGACAGCTTGCCTTGGAGTTCGAGTCCGTCTCCCAGCGCGTTACTGGGGTGACTGAGGAAATTGCGCAAGCGCGGCAATCGATCGAATCGAAGCGCCGCGAAGAATCCGAAGCCAAAACCCGGCTGGACAGCTTACGCGCGGAATATGCGTCCGCCATCGGGAAGAAGGGTTCGCTCGAAGCGGTGATCGCCGAGCATGGTTACTCGACAGAATCGGTTCGCCGGCTTTTCCAATCAGGAGTGATGAATGGCGGATTGGCTCCCGCCGGTGTGTTAGCCGATTTCCTCGAGGTTGAGCCGCGCTACGAAGGCGTGGTCGAAGATTTTCTTCGCGACGAATTGAATTACGTTGTCGTGAAATCCTGGGACGCGGCTGATGAAGGTTTGCGCCTGCTGCGAACTGACGTGGATGGCCGCGCCACATTCTTGGTGCACCCCGAAGACTCACAAGCCAAGTTCTCATTTGCAGTGGACGAAGTGGCCCGCGCGGCGACCCCAAGCCAGTCCATCGTTCCACTGAAACATGCGATCCGTGTGCTCAACGGTTTCGGCCGTTCCCTGGAAGTCATCCTGCCCAAGCTGCGCGATGGCTACATTGTTCCGGAGCCCGCGGCTGCGCGTGAGCTTGCGCTGTCGAATCCTGATGCCTTTTTCCTTTCGCAGTCAGGCGAGTGTTTCCATAACGTCACTGTCACAGGCGGCAAGCAGCGCGCCGAGGGGCCGCTCTCGATGAAACGCGAACTGCGCGACGTCATGCGCCTGTTGAATGAGTTGGAGTCTTCCCTGCGCAATGACGAAAGTCGCGTACTGACCTTAGGACGCGAAATCAAAGAGCTGGCACTGCGTCTCGATCACCTCGAGACGGAGAAGCGCGAAGCCGAAAAACAGGCGATGACTTCTGGTCATATGTTGCAACAGCTCGATTCGGAGATGGCTCGCGTGGGAGAGCGGCTGAACACGTGTAATCGCGAGATCCAACGCCTGGCTTCTGACGGTGCTGAACAAGAGTCCTTGATCGACTCGCGGCAAACCGAATTGGCGGCGCTGCAAAAGCAGCGCGAGGAACTGGAAGCACTGGCGGCTACAGCAAACGAACAACTGGCCGGCACGCGTGCGCACCGCGATTCGGCTGCGGAAAATGCTTCTCAACACCTGGCCCGCGTCGCCACGTTAGAAGAACGGCACCGGTCTGCAACCGCTGTGCTGGAGAAAATCGAAGCGCTGGTGTCGGATATGGGCTCGCGTGCGGAGTCTCTGCGGACGCAGATCGAATCCTCAGCGGCCGAGAAACTGCAACGCGAGGCCGAGAATCAGCAGATGATCGCTCAACTTGAAGAACTCGAAGCGGAGCGCAACACCACCGAGGCGCGGGATGGCCTGCTGCAATTTGAGTCCGACCAGGTGCGTGCCCGATTGGCCGAGATTGAAGAAGCTCTGCGTGATGCCCGTCAGTTGCTTGACCAGGCTCGCGACCGGCGCGCTGAGCTTTCGGCAACCGCAGCCAAACTGCAATCGGACGCGCAATACATGGTGGAAACCTGCTTAAACGAATTGGGCATACAGCGTCACGAACTCACTGCTGACGCCACAATTCCGATCGCCAGCGGAGAGCAGTTAGCTGCAGAAGATCAAACCTACCGCGAAATGCGCACCAGGCTCGATGCCATGGGTCCCGTAAACATGATGGCACTCGAGGAGTACAAAGAGACCGCCGAACGTCACGCATTTCTCGATACGCAGCGACAAGACTTGCTTGATTCGATTGCGAACACGCAAGCGACTATCAAGGAAATCGACGTGTTCTCGCGGCAGAAGTTTGAAGAGGCGTTCCACAAAATCAACGAGAACTTCCAGACGACGTTCCGCAAACTGTTCGGCGGAGGTCATGCATTCATGCGTCTGACCGATGAAGAGAACAGCGCGGAAAGCGGCATCGACGTAGTAGCTTCCCCTCCGGGCAAAAAACTGCAGAACGTGCTGCTGCTTTCCGGCGGCGAAAAAGCGCTTACAGCGTTGTCCCTGCTGGTGGGAATATTCCAGTATCAGCCCAGCCCATTCTGCATTCTTGATGAAGTCGATGCACCGCTCGACGAGGCGAACATCGGACGCTTCACCGAACTGGTGCGCGAGATGAGCATTCAAACCCAGTTCGTGCTAATCACCCACAGCAAGAAGACGATGAGTATCGCTCCGGTGCTGTACGGCGTTACCATGCAAGAACCAGGCGTCTCCAAGCTGGTTTCGGTGCGCTTCGGGGCAACCGCATAGGCAGGTGCGGAAAAAGTACGCCTCGCTCTGGTTTTGGGGAGGGTTCGACTTCAGTCGGGGCGCTAAGTTGGTGAAATTGTGCTCGCGCTTTAGCGTCTGAGGTATGCTTTTGCCTCGCGGCTGGTTTTTCCGCAACCACTGCCGGGGCCGAGCTGATCTATGAGGCCTCCGTTTCGCAAGCTCCCGAATATCTACATTTGAATACAGATGGTGTAAACTGTATACAGGAGCCAGTATGCCGGAATCTTCTGTACTGACCTTGCGGCTTGAGCCCAAGCTAAAAAAGCAACTGGACCGCTTGTCGCGGGCCATGAGCCGCAGCCGTTCGTTCGTGGCGGCCGAAGCAATTCGGGAGTACGTTGCGCTTAATGAGTGGCAGATTGAGGAAATCAAGAAAGGCCTGACTGAGGCCGATCAGGGAGAATTCGCCACTGAGAAGGACGTGGAACGCACGCTGAAGAAATGGACGCGTCGTGCGGGTTAGATGGCTCAGAGCGGCATTGGCAAACATAGACGCTGAAGCCGAATACATCGCGCGTGACAATCCGGCGGCAGCAGTTCGCGTTGTGCGGGCAATCACTGAGGCGGTCGATTACCTGAAACAATATCCCGCAATCGGGCGCCCGGGAAGAATAACTGGAACCCGAGAATTGGTCGTTTCCGACACCCCCTATATCATTCCCTACCGCATACGCGAAAACGAAGTGCAGATAATACGTGTCTTTCACGCGGCCCGCAGATGGCCGACTAAGATCTGACGTGTATTAGATACGTTGCTTGCACCCTGAAATTTCCCCGCCTCCCAGTTATCCTCCGCCATCCTCAGCTTTTCCACAAATTGAACATAGCCAAAAGGCGCGTTGTCAGCCGGATTTCGATTCCTCGCTCCCTCTCAACACTTGCTCTTTCAAGGGAATGCGCAGGCTCAATGTTCCATCCTGACATAAATCGTTGACAAATATTTCTGGCAGGTTAGAATACGCGACGTTTTCTGACTGTAAAATTTAAGCATGAGCCCCCATCTTCTCGACACCGTCCTGCTTCGCACCGATTTCCCCGAACTCAAGCTCCACGCCAGCGGCAAAGTTCGGGACGTGTATGCGCTCGACAGTGAGCATCTTCTCTTCGTTGCCACCGATCGCATCTCCGCGTTCGACTACGTGCTCGCCACTGGCATCCCCCACAAGGGCAGCGTACTCAACCAGATTTCCCTCTTCTGGTTTGATTTCCTGCGCGATCTCGTACCCAACCATTTGGTGACAGCCGACGTGAAACAGTATCCCGGCACCGCGCAGAAGTATGCCGACCAATTGCATGGGCGATCGATGATGGTGATGCGCGCCGAAATGATTCCGGTCGAGTGCGTAGTCCGAGGGTATATTTCGGGGTCAGCCTGGAAGGAGTACAAAACCAGCGGGCGGGTTTGCGGAATAGAACTTCCCGCGGGACTTAGAGAATCTGGTAAGCTGCCGCAGCCCGTCTTTACTCCGTCCACTAAGGCGACGACTGGGCACGACGAAAATATTCCCTTTGAGGAGATGACTCGGATCGTAGGGGTCGAGTTGAGCCGCCAGCTCCGCGACCTCAGTTTGAAGATCTACACTAAGGCTGCGGACTACGCTCTGCAGAAGGGCATCATCATTGCCGACACGAAGTTTGAGTTCGGAATGACATCCAAGGGCATCACCCTGGCGGACGAAGTTCTCACTCCCGACTCTTCCCGCTTCTGGCCGGCGGACAAGTACCAGCCAGGCCGCGCGCAAGATTCGTACGACAAGCAATATGTTCGCGACTACCTTGAGCACATTCATTGGAATAAGCAACCGCCTGCGCCCGGCCTTCCCGCGGACGTGGCCCGTCAGACCAGCGAGAAATATTTGGAGGCTTTCCGCCAGCTCACCGGACACGAGCTGGATGTCTAGCGAAATAATCAGTTGGAGAACACGATGACGGCAGCCGACTGGATCATCGTGGTAGTGATTTTGCTGTCGGTAATTCAGGCGGCGATCTCGGGCTTCTTTCATGAAGCTTTTGGCATCGCGGGCCTGATTCTTGGGTACCTGCTGGCGGCGTGGAATTACCAGCGGCTGGCGGCGCGATATGCGCCTTATCTGAAGTCCATGTGGTTGGGCGAAATCGGCGCTTTTCTGGTTATTTTTTTAGCAGTCCTGATCATCGCGGGAATTGCGGGACGCATTACCCGCCATATCGTTAAAGAAGCCGGGCTCAGTTTTGTTGACCGGATTTTAGGCGGAGCGCTGGGACTGCTCCGCGGAATTTTGATGGTGGCCGTGATCTTAATGAGCATGGCCGCGTTCACTCCCACGTCAACATGGTTGGAAGGTTCGGAATTCGCGCCGTACTTCCTGGTTGTAGGGCGTGCCGCAATTTGGGTGGCGCCACCGGAATTGAGGTCTCGCTTTTATCAAGGACTCGATTTGCTGCACCGTGAACAACAACACAAGTAGGCCGCACGTCCGCGGCTGCAAAACAAAATCTGGCCAAAAGAGAAAAGCTCAGGTAACCAGCTTTTCAAAAGAAAGAGGGATGCCGTGAGAGATCAGCTCGAAGCACTCATCCTGCAGATGTACAAGAGCAATATTCTGTACTCCGAGGCGGTACGGGAGTTCAAGAAGCGGTTCATCCTCACGGTCCTGCAGGAAAACAACGGCAACCAGTGCCGGGCTGCGCGTCAACTGGGAATGCATCGCAACACCCTGAGCCGCACCATTTCCGAATTGAAGATCGACATTCGGCAACTACGAGCCGGCGTCAAACGCCCCCCGCGCAGCGCTCGCCCCAGCGCTTATGACAAGAAATTAGTCCGCTGAGAATCCGCGTTTGGGGGAACCACAAGCAAAAAAGAGGGCAGCGTTAAAACGCTGCCCTGCATATTTCCGATCAGCCCACACTTAATGAGTAGTCGTGGTCCGGTGATGAACCGGTTTCTTGGCTGGCGCCGCCTTGGTTAGCAACGCACCTTTTTCCATGTTCATCACAAACGGGCTCGGCGTATAGGACACGGGCGTCCCTTCGAAATCCAAAGTAGACCCTTCTTGCGGCATCAATTTCGCAGGAATGGTTCCACCCATTGTCACGATGACGTCCGCGCGCTTCTGATCGATATCGTCCTGGCTGGCTGCGATTTGCAGTTCGGTCGGAGTCGCCTTGATGACCGTGCCTTCCATTTGCAAAGGCACGCCCTTAATCGCCGACCAGACTTTATCTGCATCCGCCGGTGCGCCGGCCGAGAGCACCAATTCCCACTCGGCGAAACTCATGTCTTTTGGAGCCTTGGTTTTTGCCAGGTCAGCCGCTTGCTGGGCCGGGGTGGGAGGAACATATTGTTGGATAGTGAATCCTGCGGGCGGCATTGGATTGGTCTTGGCTTGGGCCTCGACATCCGTCCAACCCTGATCGGAGCCGTGATATTTAGTGTATTGGTTCTTGCCGTAGCCCTCGATCTGCGCCTGACTTGGTGAACCAGCGGCGAGAACGGCCGCGCGGGCAATGAAATAAAGACCTTCCACGGAATTCGGAGGAGTTCCCGTCAAGTCAGCCAGCGCCAGCGGATAAACGTTCCGCAGGTCGTTGGGATCGGCTTCCACGGCGGCCCGCAAACGCTGTTGCGCTTGCGGATAATTTTTGGCTTGCAGAGCGGCCATTCCCGAAGTGCCATTGAAGATCGCGCTCATTTGCGTCTTCATTTTCGCGAAGTCGGCATCTGCCACGCCCTCTGGCTTGGGAGCGGTCTGCAGGGCCTGCAAGCCGCGATCTGCGAATTGAGCTCCCTGCGTCAGGTTGTTTTGCGCATCCTGACCGGCTTCAGCCTGAGCCCGCTTAATGTAGGCGAGCAATGCCAACGCACGCAGATTGTTGGGATTTGCCTGCAGAATGCGCTGCGCCGTGTCGATCATTTTGGCCTGGTTATTTGACTTCTGGTAGGCCACCATCAGCGTTTCCAGAGCGTCTTCTTTCATGACGCTGTTGGGATACTGAGCCAGGAACGCTTCCAGCCCGCTGATCTGCGCCGCTGGATCCTTTTGCTGCACGGCTCCGACGTACGCGTTGTACTCCGCCGGATCTTTGATCTCTTTCTTCTGCTGCGGTTGCGCCTGTGCTGGCGCCGTTGGCTGCTGCGTCTGTGTGGGCGCGGCCGATTGGGTTTGCGGTTGCGTTGTGGTTTGCTGACCCGAGGCGATTCCAGCAAACGTAATCACAATCGCTACTAGGCTATTCTTCATTTTGAAATGGCTCCTTGAATTGTCGGGAAAAACGGACGGCATTCGTACCCGGGTGTACACCTGCTCAATCCCCGGCTTACAGCATGAACTTCATTCGCTCATGCGACAGGTCCGGAAAACTCAGCACCCACCCGGTAACGTCAACCAGGACAAGAGATTATTTCCGGTGAGCCGGATTATAAGTATGTACCGCGACGAAGGCAAGCTTACTTTCCAGAGTTCCCCAGCTCTCTTGTAAGATGTGGCTTGGCGCTTTGGCGGTTGTGCCGCCCAGCATAACAATCATCATAGCGGAGCCATCCTATGGCGGAGACTGGTGTAAATACTAGTTTGGTAGGCCAAGTGGCAGTGATCACAGGCGCGGGACGCGGCATCGGAGCCGCGATTGCCGCCAAAATCGCCGGACTCGGCGCCACAGCCGTGCTTTGCGGACGCAGCCGGGGTTCGCTGGACTCCACCGCTAGCGCCATTGCGAAAGCCGGTGGGCAAGCCAAGGCATTGCCGTGTGACGTAACCGACCTGCGATCCGTCGAAGCAGCCGCTGCTCAAGTCGACCAGGCCTTCGGCCGAATCGACATTCTGGTCAACAACGCCGGGGTCGGCGGCTTTGGCGGTCCGCTGCACCAGTTACCAACTGAATCCTGGGAGCAGGTGTTGAACACCAATTTGCGTGGAGTCTATTTCTGTATTCGCGCCTTCGCGCCCATGATGATTCGCGCTCGTACCGGACACATCATTAACATCTCCTCGCTCGCCGGCAAGAATGCCTTGCCGAATGGTGCAGCCTACGCCGCGTCAAAATGGGGATTGAACGGACTAAGCTATTCCGTAGCCGAAGAATTGCGCACCCACAATATTCGAGTCTCGGTAGTTTGTCCCGGTTCAGTGGATACCGAATTAAGTCCACACGCCGGAAAAGATAAAACCAAGATGCTGCAACCGGAAGATGTGGCCCACGTTGTGGCGATGCTGGTCACCCAAGCGACGCAATCGTTTGTCAGTGAGATTCTATTGCGCCCAACTCAAAAGCCGTAAGCAAGTGTGGCGCGGGCGCCCCCGCCCGCGAAATCTTTCCAAGAATCATGTGGCGCGGACACTCTTGTCCGCGTGTAGACGGAACCAACCAATCCAGTCCGCCCAGGGAGCCATCATCTTGGAGACAGTGCAGTCGTAAGTAAAGCCAAGCACGCTCCACGAAGGATCTCTGCACTCCGCCAGCCCCCCGCCACAATGCGCTCAAAGACTGAACTCCACCACCATCACGTGGGAACAGCCGCCTGAGCCAGCGGAGCAAAGCTCCGCAGCCACCACACGCCGATACGGGACACCGTCATTTCACCGGTAATTCTCAAAGAGTGTAATCCTGCTAACCTCATTTGAGAAATCGCAGCGTTGACTTTCTCTCCGAGCGTAAGCCGAGGTACGTGAGTCAGCGTCCAAGCCCAGCATTATCGCTGGCTCGAATCAAGCAGTCCTGTGAAACTGACCTTCTTCCTTTTCTGCCACGCCCAGCTTCTGGATCGTCCGTTCCGTTGGCCTTTGGGGCAACGCGCCGATGCTACAATCAGCCTCTTCAATGGGGCCTAAACGCACGAATCTTTCGGTTGCAGGTTGCCTCCTCCTCGCCATTGCAACCTTTGCTATTTATAGCCCCGTTCTCCGCCATCCTTTCGTCCATTACGATGACCAGGATTACGTCACGGAAAACACCCACGTCCAGGCAGGACTAACGGCAAAGACGATTGCCTGGGCCTTCACCGCCACCGAAGCGGACAATTGGCATCCCCTGACATGGCTTTCCCATATGCTGGATTGCCAGTTCTACGGACTGAATCCGTCCGGCCATCATCTCACCAGCATCCTGCTTCATCTCCTGAACGTCATACTTCTATTCCTGCTACTCACCTGGGCGACGGGTTCGATGGGGAGCAGTCTGCTGGTGGCCGCATTATTCGCCGTACATCCCCTCAACGTGGAATCGGTGGCATGGGTGGCCGAACGAAAGAACGTTCTCAGCACCCTGTTTTTCCTGCTCACAATCGGTGCCTATAGCTGGTACGCGGTAAAGCCGAGCGTCAAGCGCTACCTGGGTTTCGCCGCACTGTTTCTGCTGGGACTCGCTTCTAAACCCATGGTAATTACCTTGCCTTTCGTCCTCTTGCTGCTGGATTTCTGGCCGCTGGAAAGGATACAAGGCTGGAGCAAAGAAACATCCCCGGTACCGAGATCACGCAGGAATCGAAAAAGCCCGTCTGAAGTTTCAGTTTCTGATATGCAGTTGGCCGTAACTCCAGCGCCGTTCTCCCGGCTTGTGCTCGAAAAACTACCACTGTTGGCGTTCTCCGCTGGTAGTGCCGCGATCACCATTGTCGCGCAGCGAACCGCCGCCATCCGCTCTCTACAAAGGTTCTCCCTAGGAGTGCGATTGGAAAATGCCATTTATGCCTATGCATCGTACGTGTGGAAGGCATTCTGGCCTACGCAGCTAGCGGCCTACTATCCTCATCCCGGAAATACGCTCGACGCCTGGCGGTTTTGTCTTGCGGCGCTGTTTCTTGTAGCTGTCAGCGCACTGGTGTGGAAACTACGTCGGACCTGCCGGTACCTGGTCACTGGCTGGCTCTGGTACCTCGGCACTCTGGTTCCGGTGATTGGCATTCTCCAGGTTGGCGATCAGGCAATGGCAGATCGCTACGCTTACATTCCGCTGATTGGAATTTTCGTGATGGTAGTCTTCGGAGCCGCCGATTGGGCCAATTGCAAAGCGGTTGCTTTGCAAACGCGCGTGGCAACTGCTGTTTTAGTTTTGGCCGTGCTGTCTTTTCTTACCTGGCGGCAGATCGGCTACTGGCAGAGCGACTACGACTTGTGGTCGCATACCTTGCAGGTCACCAAGGAAAACCACGTCGCCGAAGAGAGCATCAGTAAAGCGTTGCTCATGGAAGGCCGCGCCGAAGAGGCTGTGCCAGGACTGCAAAAGGCCTCCAGCCTCACTCCGGAAGATCCAGACAAGCACGCGAATCTGGGTGCGGCTCTGGCACAGTGCGGACGCCTGCAAGAAGCTATCAAAGAGTATCAGGCCGCGATTCCCCTGACTCCGAATCTCACGTTACAAATCCGTTTCTACGAAAGCATCGCCACCTTGTACGAGGCACTTGGGGACTATTCGAAGGTGCGCGAGGCTTACCGGCAAGCACTGCAGGTAGCTCCCAAACAGAGCTCTGAAATGATCCAACGGCTCTCCCAGGACATAGCTACGGAATCCGAGGGCGGACGTTATTTGCAATTGGGATTGCTCTTGCAGGAGGCGGGCAAGTCGACTGAGGCCCGCTCGGCTTTTCAGGAAGCACTAAGGTTAGACCCTACTCTCGAGTCCGCACGCCAAGCCCTGAACGCCCAACAGTAGAACAAGAAATCAGGACAGATCCATTGATGTCGAGGTCAATGAGCGATGATTACTGTCTCTATAACGCTCACTGACCTTTGAAGGGGGTTTTGAGCGCAATCGCCTGTTCTCGTCACTTGAGAATCGCAGCGATTGACTCTCCATCGCAGCAGACGCATAATGAACCACCTTCTTAGGAGGAGACCGTGAAACCCTCTCTCCAGCCGCGCAAGAAAGTTAATCTTTCCGACTCAGTTCACCGACAGCTCAATATGTACGCGCTCGCGGCAAGCGCCGCGGGAGTGAGTTTGCTTGCGTTAGCTCAGCCAGTCGAGGCTAAGATCGTTTACACACCTGCGCACGTAATCATCAGCAAGCCATTCCCGCTCGACCTCAATCACGATGGAATCGTCGACTTCTACCTCATACACGGGGGTGGTCCTGCTTCCGTGGGTAGTTTGTTGGCTTGTCAATCGTTATTGACCAACACCTTCGGTATTTTTTGCGCAAGTAACGTTCCGAATGCATTTCGAGGAACTGTCTCGATGGGCGGAGATTTTGGGGCGGCGCTGCGTTCAGGAGCTAAAATCCAGCCCGGTGACCGATTTTTCAAGGCGACACAGCATTGTCGGCTAGGGGGATACACTACTAGTGTACGTTGGTTCGGTCCCTGGATGAATGGAGGACGGGGCGTCAAGAATCGCTATCTGGGTCTCAAGTTCAAGATCAAAGGACGCTTTCACTTTGGTTGGGCGCGTATGACCGTGACGACAACTAGATACTACCATTTTACAGCTACACTAACCGGCTACGCTTACGAAACCATCCCCGGCAAGGCGATCATCGCAGGCAAGACCAAAGGGCCGGATGTAATCGCCGCTGAACCGGGTAGTCTCGGAGCCTTGGCAGCGGGAGCGGCGAGACTTCAGAGCAGGGCAAAATAAAGTCGCGACGGTCTGTGGCCGGATTCTTTGGCGTCAGATGACGAAACATCTCTATTACACTCATTGACCGGGGTAGCCCCGCGAGTCTCAAACCCCCAGCATTCCCATTTTGGAACTGCCTCTCAACTTCCTTCATTATTTTCTTGACTTTACTATAAGATATATATTACTGTATACGTATTCCTCAGCTGGAACAACTGAAATGACCCCAGACCTTCCCAGCAATCCCCTTTTCCAACCCTCCCCCGTCCCACAACTCCTTTGTTCCCAAGATTTTGCCTGTAACCCATTTCCTTTCATAGATCTGGCGGATACCTCTTCAACCCGACTCAATCGATTCATAGATTTACGCGAAAACGCGAGTTTTTTTTTCAGGAGTAGTCCATGTCCATTCCGTTACCTAAACGCCCTAACGTTCGCCACTGTACCCACATCAAAGTCACCGGACAGCAATGCGGCTCCCCCGCTCTGCGCGGCGAGTTCTTCTGCTACTTCCATACTCGGGTCATCAAAGGCGTGCAAATGCGCGTCGATATGCAACTCCACTCCATGGCTCTGCTCGAAGACTGCGAGTCCATCCAGCTTTCCGTCATGCACGTAGTCGATGGCCTGATAAAAGGCACGCTCGAACCCACTCGCGCGAGGCTAATCATTCAAGCCCTGCGCATAGCCGCAAGAAATGCGAAGAATGTCCGCTTCGACGACGTCCACTACAAGTCCCACGAGCAACCGATGGTCCGCGAAGTCCCCGACTACGCCCGCCAATACTTAATCGAACATCCCGAACTAGGCCCACCCCTAAGGCAGTGTGGCGCGGGCGCCCTCGCCCGCGAAGCCAGCCCGTGTAGCGCGGACATTCCTGTCCGCGAGGCCCAAGCAACTGCCGTCGCCCAATGCCAAGAACCAGCCGCGAAGCAGCGACAGAACGCCGCCCACGGCGCAAGCCTTGGGACAGAACCAGAAAAACATCCGGCTCCGAAGGAGCGAAAGAACCCGCGCGAAGATCACGCCGATCCACAACCCGATTCGAAAGAATCCGAACTGATCCAACAGGCCGAAACCGCACTCCCCGGCGCAGTGACGGGTAACTGGCACGATCTCCGCACCGTCTTCGAATTCGCCGGCATCTCCCAACGGAACAACGAAGCCCCGCAAAGTCAGGTGGAATGCAGCGATCCTTCGTTGGGAGTCCTTGGCTTTGCCGAGGACTCCGCTGCCTCAGGATGACAGCTTAGGGGAGGGAGACTGAGACGGTTGGTTCCGCGGCTACGCGGCCTATTTCTTGAACAGATTCTCGAATGCGGTTCGAGCATCCGTGGGATGAGCCGAACTCGGCGTCGAGGTTTCCTTCTCTACTCGAACCCGCATGGAATAAAAGGTACATTGATTGCGCTCGTCTTTTCGCGCCACTCGCTCGGGGATGGGCTGCGTGCATTCGAACCGGCTTGAAGTATCGAAATAGGTGCACTGCCGGCAGGAGTGCAGTTCGAAGCCGCACTTCGGACATTTTCCCACCGGTTCGGAGATTGACGTCAGCAGAGTGCCGCATTGCGCGCAGCGCGAAACCGTATGCGTGCCCGGCATCTGCAGCGCGCGCGGGCCGAACGTTTCTTTCTTGACCGGCCGCTCGGCAGATTGCTTTTGCCGGGCTTCGCCTGTGCCTCGGTCCTTGTCGCGATCTTGATATCCGTGTTGGCGATACTTCGGCGACAATGAAATCCCTCAACCGTAAGCCGATATTGTCTCGCTTCGTCCCAATCTCCACAAGTCGCTCGCCAAGAACGGCGCAAGACCTCGTCCCATGGCCCCACTACAGCGATATGCATCCCAACATACCGTGTCGCGGAATTGTAATTCGCCATAGCCGATGCTAACATCCGATTGTAGCGTGAGAGTTGGAGGTATTTATTTATGTCTGACAGAGATAGCAATAGTTTTCTTTGGTTCCTTGCGGGGCTGGGTATCGGTGCCGTCGCTGGAGTGCTTTATGCGCCTCGCTCGGGCGAGGAAACCCGTGAGGCGCTCCTCTCAAAAGCCGAGGACAGCCGCGAGTTCGTTCGTGATCGCGCCCGGCAGGCGCGCGAGCAAGCCGCGGGTTGGGCTGATCGCGGCCGCGAGGTATTGAACCAGCAGAAGGAGCAGTTCCGCTCCGCCTATGAAGCTGGAAAACAGGCGTATCAGGAAGCAACCACTTCCGAGGGTGGCGGCGTAAAGACTCCGTGATGTATCACTCTCCGTAGTGCCAGTTAGTCGGCGCCGTGAAACGGAGGAACACTTATGGACTATCTGCCTATTTTTGTCGGCGTTACTGCTGCGGCGCTGGTGATTCAAGCGGGGATTCTGGTCGCTTTGTACCTGGCTGTCCGCCAAAGCACCGCGCGGATGGAAATCTTGGCCACAGAGGTCAAGACCAAAGTTCTGCCAGTCGCTGAGACCGCGTACTCCATCATGACCGAGGTTCGACCGCAGCTCCAGACCGTGGTCAGGAATGTGAGCGAATCGAGCACCATGATTCGCTCCCAGATCGAGCGCCTGGATGCCACGGTCAGCGATGTGGTTGACCGCACGCGGTTGCAAGTGATCCGGGCCGACGAACTGTTGAATCGCACCATGGACCGCGTGGAAAATACCACGAACCTGGTCCATAAGACCGTGGTTTCTCCGGTCCGGCAGCTTGCGGGACTGGTTCAGGGAATCACTTCCGGGCTGGAATTCCTGATCGGGGCGAAACGCCGCAACCGAAACGGTGTCCCTGTGCCACAGGACGAAATGTTCATCTAGATCGCAGAGGTGCGAGTTAAGGCAGCGCTCGCGCGCTGCCTTTTTGCTTCCAGGTCTGGCCCACCCTTTACGAAACGACGCGGAGAATCATCTGCGTTCCACTGTCCAACTTTACATTGTGCTTGGGAGACGTCAGTAGCGAATCCTGTGCGGCTCCCGCGCTCAGTGATACTCCAGACATCCCCGTCACGCCTTGGGCATTGGGCGTCAACCGCCCATTGATCGCCGTCCCGGAAGTCCCGTCCGCAGTACCAGTTCCCGTGGGGCTGCCGCCCGGTATGCTGCCGCCAGCGTTCGGCGGCGGAGCCCCGTAACCACCACGGCTGGTAGACGGCGCTGGTGACATCGCCCCCGAATTACCATATCCGCCCGTCGGCTCATTGACTGCTCCAGCATTTGATTCCGGCGGCCCAACAGCTTGAATAGAAGCCTTGAGCGGAACCTCAGTGCCATTCTTCAAGACCATTTTGTCGAAGGCGATCCCCAGCGTGGAAGCGGACTCGCCCTGGTGGGGCGAGACTTCGGCGACGTGGCCTAAGACTTTCGATCCTTTGGGCGCGAGCACTTCGTTTTTGTCCGACAGAAAATCGTCCATGGTTTTCGCGATCACCTCATCTCCCACTTTGGCCTTTTTGGCATCGACCGTCTTGGCCAGTTCAGCACGAATGATCGTTCCCGGCGCGAGGCGCATGGCCGGGTTTTGAGACTGCGGTCCGGCGTTTGGTTGGGATGGGTCTTGAGCCCACGAAATACAGGTTAGTAAGGCCGCGGTCATTGCCGAAATCATAAGAGGCTTTTTCATGTGTCGTTCCCCCTTTCTTTACTAATCGAGAAGCGCGGGAGGACCCAAAGGTTTCCTGTTGGATGATATTTTTTCTCACAAGCCGGGAGCGATTGAGCGCTGTGGGAGCGATGGCCGTTTTCTTTCTAGATTTTAGTGAGGAAATGCGATCTCAGACACTGTCGCAACGTCAAAGGATCCAGCCGCCGCCGACGACGACTTCTCCGTCATAAAAGACTGCTGCCTGACCTGGTGTGATGGCGCGCTGGGGCTCGTCGAACGTGACGAGTACTTCATCATGGCTTGCCTTCTCGAGCATCGCGGAGGCGCCCTCGTGACGATGCCGGATCTTCACTCGAACTCGCATGGGCTCACACAGATCGTCGACCGCGACGAGATTCACCCGCCGAGCGCGCAAAGTTCGCGAGTAAAGATCCTCCGGGCCGCCGACCACCACTTGACGCTCGTCACCCTTAATCTGGATGACGTACAGTGGTGAGCCCGTAGCCACGCCCAAACCCTTGCGCTGGCCTACGGTGAAGTTGTGGATGCCGTTGTGCTCGCCGATTATTTGCCCATCGGTGGTCACGAGTTCACCGGCGGTGTCGGGCAAAGACTCGCCTTGTTCGGCCAAGTAGGCATCGAGAAACTTCTTGTAATCGCCTCCGGGGACAAAGCAGATCTCTTGCGAATCCGGCTTCGCGGCGAGAGCGAGCCCGTGGTGTCGTGCCAGATCGCGAACTTGCGGCTTGGTCATGTCACCGAGAGGAAATAGAGTGCGGCTGAGCTGATCCTGAGTCAGACCGAATAGGAAATAGGTTTGGTCCTTCGAGGAATCAGCGGGACGCTTCAGCAGCCAGCGGCCGCGATGCTCGTCGAATTCGACGCGAGCGTAGTGGCCGGTTGCTAAGGCATCCGCACCGATCTGCTGCGCCACGATCAACAACTGATCGAACTTCAGATGGTTGTTGCAGAGGCTGCACGGGATGGGCGTGCGTCCGGACAAATATTCTTCGACGAAGGGCTGCACCACATCGCGCTCGAAACGGTCTTCGTGATTGACCACGTAATAAGGGATGCCCAGAGTCTCTGCGACACGGCGGGCGTCGTAGACATCATCGAGAGAGCAGCAACGTCCCTGCACTGCTTCCGGCATACCAGGGTGCCCAGCCAGACGACGCTGGTTCCACAATTGCATCGTCAGCCCGATGACATCGTGTCCCTCCGCGCGCAGCATGGCCGCGACGGTCGAGGAATCGACTCCGCCTGACATGGCTACCGCGATGGTTCGAGGGTTAAGCATAACTAAGGCTAGTCCCTAAACTTTCTTCCGGTCATAATCACTGACGCAGGTTCGTGCGCGCGAGGTGCTTCGTTGCGCTCCGCCTTGAGGCCGCTAGGGCCAACTGTTAGCACTTCGTTGTTAGGCATGAAGAGCAACCAATATTGGTCTCGCTCTTCAGCATCGTCCAGATAGTCAGCTGGCGAAACCACAAGCCGGAAATCATCAAAGACAAAAGTGGTCTTCAACTGTCGCGGTTCGAAGAGCACGTCAGTCAGAGCCGCTTCCTCCAGGCGTCGAATTGAAACCGAAATCACACGACGATCGGAATCTGAATCTGTCAACTGCCGATCTCCATGAAACAGCACCCAGTTGGCCTGATATACCCAGAGATGCCATTCTCCGTGCACATGGCCGTGATCTCTAATCCGGCGACCGAATTCGAATGTCAGGAAACTACCGACTCCTAGCCTCGCCTTCCAGGGCCGAGTCCGGAGCAAGGATCCAAAATATTGACGAATATCGATTGTCGCAGCCTTCATTGTTGTTCAGCCAAACATGCCCATGCCCACTTCAACTATTGTACCGAAGCTGTACCCCATCTTACTGATTTCTCGATGCAATCGATCACGCTCGACATTAGTAAAGTTCGCGGCCCAGGAGCCGCTCAATCTCACGCACTGCATCACGAAATTGGCGATTTTGATCCCTATTGCCCATATTGACGGTCTTCACACTCTATAAAACCGTAGTCGGGCTATTCTGGTCTTTGGGGAAGCGCCTTACTTTGAGACCGCGCCATTGTATACGGGGCTCAGCTGTCGAAGGCGAGCGACAATTCCCGGGACAAGGCTCGTCGCGAATTCCACGTCGTCTGAAGAATTCAGTTTGCCCAGGCTGAAGCGGAGGCTGGCTCGGGCGATTTCTGGCGGCAGGCCCATGGCGGTGAGCACATGTGAAGGCTCGATGGCTCCTGACGAGCACGCAGCTCCCGTGGAAACCGCGAGTCCCTTCAGATCAAGAGCGATCACTAACGCTTCTCCTTCGATGTAGTCAAAATGGATGTTTGTAGTATTCGGGACGCGCGGGGCGCCTTCGCCGTTTACACCTGTGGCGTCTACTTCGGAAAGAATTTTCTGCTCGATGTGATCGCGCAGTGCCGACATGCGTGTGAGGTCGCCTCGCTCCAGTGCTTTCCTCGCCAGTTCTGCCGCCTTTCCGAAACCGATAATTCCGGGAACATTCTCCGTGCCCGCCCGCCGGGATCTTTCGTGACTTCCGCCATACAGCATGGGCTGAAGGTTGGTTCCCTTGCGCACATAAATCGCGCCAACTCCTTGAGGCCCGTGCAGCTTGTGCCCAGAGATGGTCAGCAGATCGCACCCAATGCGGCTCACATCAACCGGCACCTTCCCTGCGGCTTGCACCGCGTCGGTATGGAAATACACATCCGCGGCGGCGGCGATCTTGCCAATTTCATCGACCGGCTGCAGGACGCCGGTTTCGTTGTTCGCCATCATGATGCTGATCAGCTTGGTATGCGGACGCAACGCCCGGCGGACATCATCGGGATCAACCAACCCGCGGCCATCCACGGGAACATAGGTGACTTCGCATCCCATTGCTTCCAGGTGCTTGCACGAGTTCAGCACTGCGTGATGTTCAATGGTCGAAGTGATCACGTGGTCGCCGGCGCGGGTCAAGCCCGAGATGGCGAGATTGTCGCCCTCGGTGCCGCCGCTGGTGAACACAATTTCAGAGGCCCGGCAGCCGAGCAGCGCCGCCACCGATTCACGCGCACGCTCGACCGCTGCCCGCGTCTCCTGCCCATGATGGTGGATCGAAGACGCGTTGCCGAAGCGCTCCGCGAAGTAGGGCCGCATGGCGTCAAATACCTCGGGTAGCACTGGGGTGGTCGCGTTATTGTCGAGATAGACTCGGCGCATAAAAACCTGCTTTTATTCTACGTCATAGGGAGGGTGGACAGCGTGACGCGGGGCCCTCGCCCGCGAACTGTGGCCAATTGTTCTGTGTATTGTTTTGCCAGGTGACCACGCGGCCTAGGGCGCCCGCGCCACACTCGCGTCGCATTAGCTGGCGCGGCGGGCTTCCGCTTCTTTTTGCGAAACGTAGCGCAGCAGGATGTCGCGCAGCGAGACCAGGCCCTTTAGCTGCTTGCCATCCGTGATGGGCAAATGACGGAAGCCAAACTCGCGCATCAGGAAGAGGCAGTTTTCAATGGTTTCATCTACGTTGATCGACTTGGGGTTGGCGGTCATGACTTCAGAGATTTTGGTGGTTCCAGGCATGCGTCCGAGCGCTACTACGCGGTTCATAATGTCGCGCTCGGAAAAGATTCCGACCACATCTCCGTTGCGTAGCACGGGCAAAGCGCCGATGCTGTGTTCCATCATGAAGCGGGCGGCTTCGAGTACGGTGCTGTCAGCGTCAATAGAGTAGACTCTGCGGTCTTTCACGATATCGTAAACCTGTCCCATACATGACTCCTTGGGAGTGGCCTCTGACATGGGGCGATTCAGGCCATTGAGCCCACAGCAGCGGCGATTCAACACTTTATCATGCCAGCGCTGCCAGCGTGGAGGGGCGTCAAGAAAAAACGGTGGCAAATTGGCGGTTAGAATGCGAGCGCGCTTCCAGCGCAATTGCTCGTGCCAACTAACCTGTCATCTGCTATCTTCTTGGTTTCACACTGGCCAACAAAATTGTTCTTAGAAGGAGAGTGAATGCCGGAACTGGCGCGGCCTGAGCCTTCCCCGTTGTATCGCTGGATGGTGCTCATTTTTCTGAGCCTGGCGATGTTCGGAAATTACTACGTGTACGACGCGCTGAGCCCTCTGGCGGATGTACTCAAACTTCAGCTTGGCTTTTCGGATTCGAACATCGGTCTGTTGCAGGCCATCTACAGTTTCCCCAACATATTTACCGTGGTCATTGGCGGGGTGCTGATTGACCGGATCGGGCTACGAAGATCGCTAATGATTTTTGCGGTTCTTTGCCTGATCGGTCCCGCAATCACAGTTGCATCCGGACACCTCTGGCTCATGGCAAGCGGGCGCCTGCTTTTTGGCATGGGGGCGGAGTCGCTGATCGTCGCTGTCACAGCCGCCTTGGCGAGGTGGTTCAAAGGCAAGGAGCTCAGCTTTGCCTTTGGCATCAACTTGACTATCTCCCGGCTGGGTTCGTTCGCCGCGTTGAACTCACCCACCTGGGCGCGATCAGCCTACGCACACTGGCGCTGGCCCTTCCTGATCGCGTTTGGCGTTTCGAGCCTCTGCGTCGTCGGCTCGGTCATCTACTGGATTCTCGAGGTACACGCGGAGAAGGTTTACCACCTCGGCGAAGTTTCAACCGACAAAGTGGTTCTTGCCGATTTGTTCAAGTTCGGCGTGAGCTATTGGTATATCGTTGCGCTCTGCGTGACTTTCTACTCAGCCATCTTCCCTTTCCAAACCTTTGCAGTGAAGTTTTTCATGGAGGCCCACGGGACTTCGCGGGAGACTGGAGGATTTTTGTCGAGTTTGCTAACCCTGTTCGCAATGGTCGCGACGCCTTTATTTGGTTTGATGGTAGACCGAATTGGCAAGCGAGCTTTGGCGATGATGTTAGGCTCCCTGCTGCTGATCCCGGTCTACCTCGTGATGGCCTATCTGCATTCGTCGCGGCATGTGTTCCTTCACATCCCTTTCTTCGGAACTTTGGACATTCCTCTGTTGCTCCTGGGTGTGATGGGAATGATGGGCGTGGCTTTCTCGCTAATTCCAGCGGTGATGTGGCCTTCGGTAGCCTATATTGTCGATCAGTCGAAACTCGGCACCGCATATGGGTTAATGACGATGATTCAGAATATCGGACTGTTCGGCTTCAACCTGCTGATCGGCTGGGCTAACGATTTCGGTCATGCCAGCGTAGAGAATCCGGCCGGATACCGGCTGGGAATGTGGATTTTCTCGATTCTTGGTTTCCTGGGGGTGTTCTTCTCCTACCTGCTCCACAAGAGAGAATCGGGACCCGAGGGTCATGGACTGGAGACCATCACCACGGCGTCGGCCGCGGCTTAGACAATAACCACGTTCTGGGGGAGTTCTTTTGGGCCTTTCTGATGGTTGGCGAATCTATTAAAGAGCGGGTTGCGTTTGGACCTGATAAAGAGTGACAACCAAAAGGCGAAGTGGCCAGGGCCCACAGAAAAAAAGCCCCCCAGCAAGCCTATTAGCTACAACTTTTTGCGATGCTCGATTTCTTGCGGTGCTCGAAGGCCCTGACTAAAGTTACCTGCAAGCAGTACAACGAAAAGATACTTACGCCGCATCTGACTGAGTGCGGCCGGAAAAGGCGACTTGACCGACGCGAAAAAACAGCGGGACAGGCTTTCCGAAGCACAGGCAATTGAACGGGCTAAGCAAGGGGATGCAGAGGCCTTTGAGGCTTTGTATAATCTGCACAAGCGCCGGGTCTATTCGCTTTGTCTTCGTATGACCGCGAACACAGCAGCAGCGGAAGATTTAACTCAGGAAGCCTTTCTGCAGTTGTTCCGCAAGATTGGAACTTTTCGCGGCGAATCGGCCTTTTCCACCTGGTTGCATCGGATGGCGGTAAACGTCGTCCTCATGCAACTGCGAAAAAAAGGTTTGCCGGTAGTTCCTCTCGAGGAGAACATCGAGACGGAAGAGGAGACGCCGAGGAAGGAACTGGGCGCGGACGACCCGAGGTTAGCCGGATCGCTCGACCGGATGCAAATCGAACGGTCGATTGCGAAGCTGCCACCGGGGTACCGAATGATTTTTTTGCTGCATGACGTTGAGGGGTACGAGCACAATGAAATTGCCGAAATGGTGGGATGTTCCATCGGCAACAGCAAGTCTCAACTTCACAAAGCGCGGATGAAATTACGAGAGATCCTCAAAACGAGCAGAGCTGAAAAAGCCACAAAGCCGTGAGGATTTACTTGAGACGTTGGGGAGGTAGTATGACCTGTGATGAGTTTGAACGGGTCCTGCCGGAGCTTGGGAGCGGCCATAATATTGAGCAGGAGGAACACCTGAAATCCTGCTCAGCGTGTTCGGATCTGGTAGCAGATCTGGACGCCATTTCAGAACAGGCGCGGTTCTTGCGAGCGTCCGAGGATCCCAGCCCGTGGCTTTGGAACTCGATTGAAGTCGCGCTGCGGCAAGAGGGGCTGATCCGTCAGCCCCATCCAGAACTTCCTTTCGTTCATCCCCCCCGGCTCAGTTGGAAGTTGCGCTGGCTGGTACCGTCTGCTGCCGCATGTCTGGTCCTGTTTGGAGTACTTCTGCATGAACGTGGAACCGGGTCGCATGTCGCAAAACAGCAACTTCCGCCCGCGGGTGTGGAAACGGCTGACCTGCAATCTCAGGCTGAGGTAATGGCCGGCGACGATTTGCAATTGCTGGAGACGGTCGCGTCCCGCATGCCATCCATGCGCGCCCCGTACGAAGCGGATCTGCGGGCGGTGAACGCGTACATCCGGGATGCCGAGCGGTCGGCGCATAGCGATCCTAACGACGAGATCGCACAGCAATATTTGAGGAATGCGTACGAGCAGAAGGCCATGGTCTACGAGATGGCCTTGGATCGTTCTCTACCATAGTAGAATAGCCGGGGATCTGGGCCAGCGGGGAGTGCTCGCCGGCATTGGGGAGATGTTGATTATGCACCGAAAGCAACGGGCCGCAACCTATGCCGTAGTATTGATCCTTATGCTGGCCGCGCTCGCCGCAGCCGAGACCACTCGCAAGGATATGCATTTCAAAGTCGGCCGGCGGGCGAGCATCTCCATCGTCAACCAGTACGGGCCGATCTCGGTCAAAGCTGGTCCGGGTAAGCGTGTGATGGTGACCGCAATTTTGAACTCGGGAAAAGTGGAGGTTGACGAAAGCAAACGGGGAAATCGAGTGTCGATTATTTCTCATCTTCTGGAGGGGGCAGACGCGGATTCGGGACGCGTCGGTTATGAAGTTATCGTCCCTGCAGATGCGAGCGTGACTTTGCATTCCATGACTGGACCTCTGCATGTCGAGAAACTCCGCGGCGACGTGAGCCTCGAAGGCAGTACCGCTGTCGTGGAAGTGCGCGATGTGACCGCCGGGCGGGTTCACATAAAGACCCTCAATGGTCCGGTGACACTCACCAACGTGAGCGATGGGTATGTAGAAATCACCTCGGTTAGCGGCGATGTGGCTCTGCACGCTGTGAATGGCACCTCCGTCCATGTCAACTCGAACACCGGCAAAATCCACTATGACGGGGACTTCGGGGAGGCTGGCCAATACTCGTTGACCAGCCATAGCGGTGATATTGAGGCGATTGCCCCCTCTTACGCATCGATCGAAGTGGTCGCTCGTTCCGCTCAGGGACGAGTGGAGAACGATTTTCCGTTAGAACCCGAGCACACTTCCTTTGTCACTCACGCCGGGAGTGCCTTCGCAGGTACCGTGGGTAAGGCGGCATCTTCGGTTAAGTTGCTTTCCTTCAGTGGTAAAATTCACCTTAAGAAACGCGAACAATAAACGCTGAACCATCGGACTGGGCGGGTGCAAAGCCGTTTCAGGAAATCGAGGACAGAATCCGGTTCGCGCCCTGTGGTCAATCCGCTCGCGCATGTACGTGAGCCTCGGACGGTGTTTCTCGTGGGTTTTATGGGCGCGGGCAAAACCAGCGTGGGCCGTGCTTTGGCCCATCGGCTAGGTCTGCCATTCGAAGACTTGGACGATCGGATTCAGCAGCGCCAGGGAAAGACCATTGAGCAGATTTTTCGCGAGGCCGGAGAAGCCGAATTCCGGCGAACTGAAACTGCGGCCTTGCGCGAATTGCTAGCGGAGTTGCGGTCGTCATTCCGCGTGGTGGCATTGGGGGGAGGCGCTTTTGTGCAGCCCGGCAACGCCGCCCTGATCGCAAAGGCAAAAGTGCATTCAGTCTTCCTCGATGCGCCGGTAGATGAATTGCTGCGGCGATGCGAGGACGAACCCACGAAACGTCCGTTGCGTAGAAATGCAACGCAATTTCGCGAACTCTATGAAACCCGGCGGCAGTCCTATATGAAGGCTGCCGTCCGTATTGATACGGAGGGCAAAGACGTGGACACAGTCGCGGCGGAGGTAGCATGCAGTCTGGGATTAGAGTAAGGGAGTCAGCGCCGAAGAAAATTACCTTTGTATTCAGAACCATTTTAGCGCTTGCCGGACTATCCCTGTTGGCGCTGCCGGCTGCGACAGCCGCCTCGGGCAAGGATGACAAGGCTGCAACTGTCCAGCAGCAAGTAGACTCCGGATCGTTTGGCGTCTTTATGAATGGACGGCGCGTGGCCACCGAGACTTTCTCCATCAATCAGAGCGCTGACGGCAGTTCGATCGTTTCGCAATTCAAGAGTGAGGCAGGCATCGATAAAGCGGAGCAAACGTCCGACTGGCAAATGAGCGCCAAGGGCGAATTACGGAAATATGAATGGAAAGAGGTCAGCCCCGGACAATCGCGGGCCGTCGTTCAGCCTAACCAGGACTTCTTGATCGAGCACTTCCGAAACAGTCCGCAGGACAAAGATCAGGAACAACCCTTCATGCTGCCAGCATCGAGCATCTTGCTGGATGACTATTTTTTTATACAGAGAGAAGTCCTGGTCTGGAAATTCCTGGCCAGCAGTTGCAAGCAGGACAAGGGCGCATTGCAGTGCCCCTTCAAGCAACCCGTGCAATTCGGAGCGTTGAATCCACACGCTCGCGCATCGATGGCAGTGACAGTAGAGTTCGCCGGACGGGAAAAGGTTACGATCCGGGGCGCTGAACGCGAACTGAACCGCATCGACTTGAAAAGCGAGTCGAGCAGTTGGGCGCTTTGGCTCGACGATCAATTCAAGCTGCAACGAATTTTGCTCTCGGGGGACAACACAGAAGTGGTACGAGACTAGATCGAACCTTGGCCCTGATTGACACACGCACGGTACGGGTGCTGGTCACGACGCTGCTGTTTGCATTGGCGTTGGGCTTCCTGTACATTGCCCGCCGCACCCTGATTGCTTTCCTGTTCGCCATTTTCTTCGCTTATCTGGTGGACCCGGCCGTTTCCAGCCTTCAGAAATGGACCCGCGGGCGAGCGCCGGCAATTGCCATCATTTATTTTCTGTTTGTCATTCTGCTGAGTTCGCTCTTCTTCTTTGTGGGGCCACGGACCGCTCGCGAAGCGCGCCGGCTGGGCGAGTCCTGGCCATCTCTCACCGAGCGAGTCAATACCGGCGATTTGGCCCACGAGATTGGACAACAGCGCGGCTGGAGCGGTGAAACCACCCAGTTGCTGCAGAAGGTTATCTCGGACCCTCGTCTGGCCGGCATAGCGCAAGAGGTTGGCATACGCGTTGCGGAAGTCGCTAAGCAAGCATGGCTTTTGATTGTCGTGCCAATTCTGGCGATATTTTTTCTGAAGGATGGGCGAGGGTTTAGCGAAGTCGCGCTGTCGATGGTACAAAGCAGACCGCAACGCGAATTCCTGCAGGATGTACTCACGGACTTGAACCAGATGCTGGCTCAGTTCATCCGCGCCCAGCTTGAACTCGCGGCTTTATCCCTGGTGGTTTACATCTCTTTTTTAAGTGCAACGCGAGTGCCGTACGCGCTCGTGCTTGGAACCGCGGGCGGCATGATGGAATTCATTCCGGTCGTCGGCCCTTTGGTGGCCGGAGTTGTGATTCTGGCGGTCGCGCTGCTCATGAGCTATCCGCACTGGCTGATGCTGCTCGCCTTCCTGATCGCATGGCGCTTAATTCAGGATTACGTAGTTTCCCCCCGCATCATGGGACAGAGCATGGAGTTGCACCCGCTCGCGGCAATCTTCGGCGTATTGGCAGGAGCCGAAATTGCTGGAGTGCTCGGCGTATATCTTTCGATTCCAGTGATGGCCAGCCTGCGCATCGTGTGGCGGCGCTGGCGCCTGTACGCGGAGAAGAAACGCTTCGGTCCCCTGAATGAATACTCGTTCGGAACAGAGATCCGGCCAAAAGCGTGACCCCCCTCAATTCCCATTGCACTCTCATTCCGGGCGTAGCGAGGAATCTGTAGTTGCTTGGCAACACCGAAAATGCAGATCCCTCGCGTCACTCGGGATGACAAGCATCTGGGAGTCGAAGCAGGTTGTAGTCATGACGAACTGCTTTAGTAGACGCTCTCTTAAGAAGCGAGCTTTAACGCAGCTCTTCCATCACCTGCTCCAGCACTTCCCTTCCCGGGCGCGTTACCGACTCCGGCAGCGTAGCCAGAGGTTCCTCAGTGACGTTGAGCATATCGATAAAGCTCGGCGCCTCGGGGTTTACATAGAAAAGTCCAGTCAGGACTTCGCCTTTTTCGTGGGCTTCGTGCAGGCGGCTGATGGCTTTGATTCGATTCGTGGCATCGTAATCTTCTTCCAGTTTGGTGAGCCGCAACCGTGATCCGTCATGCATGGTGACTTCGACTGTGCTGCCTGCATCGTAGTCCACGTTAATCTCCTCGAATGCAGGAACGAAATTGATGTCCTGCAACGGCTCTTCGTGGTCTTTCATGTATTTGTACGATTTCGTTGAGCCCTCGTGATCATTGAAGGTTACGCAAGGAGAAACCACGTCGAGCATCACCGTGCCTTTGTGGGCAATCGCGGCTTTCAACATGCTGTGCAGTTGCCGCTTGTCGCCGGAGAACGATCGGCCGACCAAGGTTGCGCCTAGCGTGATCGCCATGGCACAAGTGTCGATCGGAGGAAGATCGTTGACCACGCCGGTCTTTAATTTCGAACCGAGATCAGCCGTGGCGGAGAACTGGCCCTTAGTCAGGCCGTATACGCCGTTGTCCTCGATGATGTAAATGATCGGCAGGTTGCGCCGCATCAGGTGGACAAACTGCCCAATACCGATCGAGGCAGTATCGCCGTCGCCGCTGACGCCGAGCGCAATCAGCTTATGGTTCGCCAACATGGCGCCAGTCGCGACCGACGGCATGCGTCCATGCACAGCGTTGAAGCTGTGGGAGCGGCTCATGAAATACGCCGGGCTCTTGGAAGAGCAACCGATGCCGCTGGGCTTGATAACGCGTTCGGGCTGAACACCCATTTCATACATGGCGTCGATAATGCGCTCGGAAATCGCGTTGTGCCCGCACCCGGCGCACAGCGTGGTTTTGCCACCGCGGTAATCGAGCACAGTAAGGCCGATGCGATTAATCTTGGGTGCGGGGGTGGGAGTGCTGGTCGTGGTCGCCATGTTATTTACCCTCCATGCTGGTGAGTTCGTCGGTTACCGAGCGTGCATCCAGCGGCAGCCCGTGAATATGCGCAATACTGCGGAGTCTGGTGACCAGCTCAGCCTTAATGTCGAGCTTGATCAAACTAAGCATCTGGGCATCGCGATTCTGTTCAACCACGTAAACCCGGTCGTGCTGTTCGATGAATTCGTGGACTTCGCGCGAGAACGGATAGGCTTTCAGCCGCAGATAATCGATTTCAATGTTGTATTCATCGCGCAACTGATCGCGCGATTCGATGATCGCCCAGTGCGACGTGCCGTAAGCGATAATGCCAATCTTTGACTTGGACTTGCCGCCGATTATCTCGGGGCGGGGAACAAAGGAGCGCGCCGTCTCGAATTTCTTGTTGATGCGCTCCATGTTCTTCTCGAAGTCATCAGGGCGCTCGCTATAGCCTGATTTTTCGTTGTGTCCGGTGCCGCGCGTGAAGTAGGCGGCGGCCGGATGCTGAGTGCCGGGAAGCGTGCGATAGCCTATGCCGTCGCCGTCAACATCTTTGTAGCGCGCGAACCCTCCCAATCGGTCAAGATCTTCCTTCGCGAGCACCTTGCCGCGGTTAATGGGCTCTTTCGGATATTCGAAGGGATCGGACATCCAGTTATTCATCCCCAGATCCAGATCCGACATTACGAACACTAAAGTCTGGAACTGTTCCGCCAGATTGAAAGCATCCTGCGCCATGCTAAAACACTCGGCCACCGAACACGGCATGAGCAGGATGTTTTTGGTATCGCCGTGCGAAAGAAACGCAGTCGAGAGAATATCGCCTTGCGAAGTGCGCGTAGGCAAACCCGTGGAAGGTCCGACGCGCTGAATATCCCAGACTACTCCTGGGACCTCGGCATAGTAAGAAAGCCCGACAAACTCAGCCATCAGCGAAATACCAGGCCCGGCGGTCGCGGTCATCGAGCGCGCTCCCGCCCAACCGGCACCCAGAACCATTCCGATCGCAGCAAGCTCGTCTTCGGCTTGCACGATGGCGAACGTCGCCTTGCCATCAAGACCGATCCGATACTCTTTCATGTACTCGATCAGAGTTTCGACCAGCGAAGACGACGGAGTGATCGGGTACCAGGTCACAACCGTGACCCCGGCAAACATGCATCCCAGAGCGGCGGCCGAGTTGCCGTCGATAATGATCATGCCTTGATTCTTGTCCATGCGCTGGATGAAGTAGGGATCTTGCTTGGTGAGATTGGCCGCAGCGTACTCAAACCCCGCTTTGACCGCAGCCAGGTTCAAATTGGCCGCTTTTACTTTTGTGGCGAACTGCTTGCGCAAAGCTTTTTCTACCTCGGCCATATCGATGCCGAGCAACTGGGCAGCCACGCCCACGTAGATCATGTTCTTTACCAACTTGCGCAGCTTGGCTTCCGGACAGACGGGTGCCACGAGCTTGTCGTAGGGAACGGGATAGAAAACCAAATCACTGCGCAACTTATTCAAGTTCAGCGGCTCGTCATAAAGTACGGCAGCTCCTGGCGCCAGTGACATCACATCTTCCTGCGCTGTTTCCGCATTCATGGCGATGACGAAATCGATCTCTTTCTTGCGCGCGATGTATCCGTCTTTATTGGCGCGGATGGTGTACCAGGTCGGTAGCCCGGCGATGTTTGAAGGAAACAGGTTCTTGCCGGAAACTGGAACACCCATTTGAAAGATGCTGCGCAGAAGCACTGTGTTCGAACTCTGCGAGCCCGATCCGTTCACGGTCGCAACCTGAATGCTCATGTTGTTGACGACGCGTTTTGGCTCCCGTTTCCCAAAACTCTCGTGGAGCGCTACATCCGTGGTGGCCATTCCTTAATCCTTCCTTTGACTGGAGCGGGGTTTCGCCCGCTCGGCGTGGTTCTTGGAGTAGTAAGGCGAACTTTAGATTATACGGCACGGGAGCGGTTGCGAACAGGCGCGGACGCGGAAACTCGGGCACCAAAGTACCTGTTTTTCAAATACGGTTCTCTGGTTCCGTTTTTTCCCAAGACGGAAGAGCCGCGCCACACAGCGATATTTATTATATCGTGATACGATCAATTGCTTCAATAAAGTTCCCTCGCGGACGCCCCCGTCCCAACGAGTCCCGATCAAATTTCCTAATTTGTTGTTCTCGCGAGTCGAGCACGCCTCGTTCTGAACGACGCCGTCACGAGCGTGGCGTCGCACCAAACTATAAGCAAAACCGAGGCCGCAGCACCCGCGGTCACTCTCGGATCTGATCCACCGTGGGTAGCAATCAGCAGCATCGAGGCGGCGACCGGAAGCTCACTTAAGCTCACAACAACGGCCCCGAACCAGATGAGATCTCTTCCACTACGGGGGAAACGTCCCGCCAGCAGCGCACCCACGACCAAAAAGACAGACAGCAGGCCTAATCCATAGTCGAAGATGAAAGTTGCGCCTGTGAGGAACCCAGTTACGCCAGCAATCCAACGGATCTGCTTGGAAACTGAGGCGATCAGCGTTTTCTCAGCACCCTGAGCACGTCTTAATTTCACCTCTTCGATCACAGTCGCCACATCACACAAAGCCACCAGCAAGACCGAAACTAAAGTTAGGGCGATCGCGCTTGGACGATTAGCGAAGCGACTCCCAGGCAGAATGAAGAGCCAAAAACAAAGCACCCAGATGCTCAACGAAAGGGCGCCGGCACACATCAGCACTCTTCCGGCACGGGGAGAACGCGGTTGGACGATTGCGCCCACAATCAAAATGCTGGGCACAATCGCGAATCCCCATGTAAAACCGACCGAACCAGCGGCTCCTGTAAAACATCCAGTGGCGACGGCGAGCCACCGCATTCTGCTGGAAACGATCCCGTTCATTCAGCGTTCATCGGTGTGGTCCTGTTATTCGACTCGGAGGAACTGCGCCATGTTGCGGAATTTGTTGTATCGGGACGCGATCAACTCCGGCGTGGACATTTTGGTTAGCTCGTTGAAATGTTTCTGCAGCGCGGCATCCAGCAAAGCCGCCGCCGCTTCGTGATCGGTGTGGGCGCCGCCTTCTGGTTCGGGGACGATGCCGTCGATGCAACCGAACTCGGCCAGATCCGCGGCCGTAATGCGAAGTGCCTGCGCGGCCAGCTCTTTCTTGCTGGCATCGCGCCACATGATGGCGGCACAGGACTCAGGAGAGATTACTGAATAGATGGCGTTCTCCATCATCAGCACGCGATCCGCGACCGCGATCGCGAGCGCTCCTCCGCTGCCGCCTTCACCGGTGATCGTCGTAATAATTGGAACTTGCAGCCGCGCCATCTCCCTCAAGTTTCTAGCGATGGCCTCTGCTTGTCCGCGCTCCTCAGCGCTCAGGCCTGGATACGCGCCAACTGTGTCGACGAAAGTGAAAATCGGACGGCTAAATTTCTCCGCGATCTTCATTACGCGGAGAGCCTTGCGATATCCCTCCGGATTGGTCATGCCCCAGTTGCGGTAAACATTCTGCTTGGTATCGCGGGCCTTCTGATGGCCGATCACCACGACTTCCTGCCCGTGAAAGCGGGCCATGCCGCAAACCATGGCATGGTCATCGGCGAAACCACGATCGCCGTGAATTTCGCTCCAGTTGGTGAAGATGCGCTCGACATACTCGAGGGTGAGCGGACGCTGCGGATTCCTCGCCAACTCCGCCTTTTGCCAGGCGGTGAAATGGGCTGAAATCTGAGCTTGCAAGGTTTGAATACGATCGTGGAGCTGCTGAATCTGGGTGCGGACGTCCTCGTCCTGGCCCGGCAAAGAGTTTAGCCGTTCCAGTTGCCGCTCGATCCTTCCCAACTCTTGCTGCGCCTTTAGTTGAGACTCCATCTTGTTGCCATCACCGTTCCTGGCGGCCCAGCGTGTTTCTACCATGGAAAGAAGAAATTCAGTGCCCGTCACCATCAGCATTGCATTTGTCACCGCCGGAGCAGTCGCCGATTGCAAATCCGCACTCCTTTGAATGGAAGCTCTCATCCGCCGCATGTCATAGTCTACCTAGAGACGTGGCCAGATACGTTCTACCAACCCACCCTAGTCAATCACTCTCACAGCGCCGCGGCCACACAACTCCTCGACTCTGGCCACAAAGTTGCGGTCTGGATGGACATTATAGCCCTCCGCCTCCATCACCACCATGAAATCGCCCTGGCGTTCCACATCGAACAGTACTTTTGCGTCGCCTTTGCGCCCAGCAAAAAGCGCGTGAAGTTCGTCGACTATGGACTCATTCGCCGTCTCCACGGGAATGCGGATGCGTAGCGAACGCGGGAGTGGGACCTTGGCATCTTCGAGCGGAACGATATCGTTGGCCAGCAGCTTGGGATTTACGCCTTCTTCAATCCGCAAGCCGCCGCGCACCAGCACCGGCACTTCAAGCTTTACTTTATCCTGCAACTTTCGATACGCGTCCGGAAACACTATCATTTCGACTGAGCCTGCCATATCTTCGAGTGCGCCTTGAGCGTAGAAATCTCCTTTTTTTGATTTCAAGACGCGGAGGCTGGTAATGATGCCGGCAGTGCAGATGTTTTCATCTTTGCCGGTCGAAGCCTTAATGCCGGCGATATCGGCGGTGCTCAAAGCCCGCAGGTCTTCCAACTTGTCTTTGTACTTTTCCAGCGGATGGCCAGTAATAAAGAACCCGAGGATTTCTTTTTCTGCAGCCAGGCGAGTGTGTTCATCCCAGTCCGGCGTGTCAGGTAACTTGTCGTTGTTGACCGGAATTTCATCCTGCTGGAAAACTCCGAACAGGCCGTGCTGGCCGGATTCAGCGTCACGCTGGGTCTTCAGCGCGCGATCCATGGCCTTGTCAAGGACGGCCATTAACTGGCCGCGGCGGCCGAGCGAATCCATGGCGCCGCTCTTGATCAAAGATTCCAGAACCCTTTTATTAAGCAGCCGCAAGTCTACCTTTTCACAGAACTCATAGATGGAACGATATCGTCCCGCTTCTTGTCGTCCCGCCACGATCGACTGGATGGCGTTATGGCCAACGTTTTTCACGGCTGCCAAGCCAAAGCGGATTGCGCTGCCATGCGGCGTGAAGTTGGCGTCGCTCACGTTGATATCCGGTGGTTCGACGGCGATCCCCATTTCACGGCATTCGTTGATGTATTTCACGACGTCATCGGTGCTGCCGGTCACCGAGGTGAGCAACGCGGCCATGAACTCCACCGAATAATGAGTCTTTAGATACGCGGTGTGATAAGCCAGCAGGGCGTAGGCTGCGGCGTGCGCTTTTGGAAACCCATACTCCGCAAACTTTGCCAGCAGGTCGAAAATCTTTTCAATCTTCTTGGGCGGGTAACCGCGTTGCACTGCGCCTTCGACGAAGCGCTCGCGTTGTTTCGCCATTTCCTCCGGCTTCTTCTTGCCCATGGCGCGGCGCAGCAGGTCGGCCTCGCCGAGCGAGTAGCCGGCGAGACGATTGGCGATCTGCATTACTTGCTCCTGGTAGACAATCACACCCCATGTGCCTTCCAGGGTTTCTTTCAACTCGGGCAGTTCATACTCAATGCTCTTACGCCCGTGCTTGCGATCGATGAAATGGTCAATCATGCCGCCCTGGATCGGTCCCGGACGGTAGAGCGCGTTCAATGCCGTGAGGTCGTCGATCGAGTTCGGCTGGTAGCGGCGAAGTACATCGCGCATGCCGTGAGACTCAAACTGAAAAATGCCTGAGGTCAGTCCTTTGTGAAAAACGCTTTCGTAGGTTTTATTGTCCTCAAGCGGAATGTCGTTCAGGGTGAGGTTCTGATTGCGCGTCTGCGCGATCAGCTTCAGCGTGTCATCAAGAATGGTCAGCGTGGTCAGGCCGAGGAAGTCCATCTTCAACAGGCCCATTTTCTCGATGGCGACCATGTCGAAGGCGGTAACGATTTCGTCGTTCTTCGTCTTGAACAGGGGAACCAACTCGGTCAGCGGCCGGGGAGAAATCACCACGCCTGCCGCATGAACGCCCGCGTTGCGCACCAGACCCTCCAACTTTCGCGCCGTATCGAGCAACTGGCGCACTTGTGGTTCACTTTCGTAGGCTTGCTGCAGCGCAGGAGAATCCTTAATCGCTTGCTCCAGCTTGATGTTGAGCGTGGTCGGAACCATCTTGGCGATCCGGTCCACGTCGGCGTAAGGAATGTCCATGGCCCGGCCCACATCCTTGATCGCCGCCTTCGCCGCCATGGTGCCGAACGTGATGATCTGGGCCACATTCTCGCGTCCGTATTTCCGGGTGACGTAATCAATCACCTCGCCGCGGCGGTTCATGCAGAAATCAATATCGATGTCGGGCATCGAAATACGTTCGGGATTCAGGAAGCGCTCAAAGAACAACTCGTGCTGAAGCGGATCCAGATCGGTGATGTTCATTGAGTAGGAAACCAACGATCCCGCAGCCGAGCCACGGCCCGGCCCTACCGGAATGTTGTTCTCCTTCGCATACCGGATGAAGTCCCAGACGATCAAGAAGTATCCCGAGAACTGCATTTGCTGGATGATGGCAAGTTCCCGCGCCAGACGCTGCTCGTATTCCGCAATACTGTGCTTGACCCGGCCCTGCGCCTGCAAGCCTCGCAGCGCGTCCAGCCGCCGCGCGAAGCCTTCCCGCGTGACGTGTTCGAAGTAACTGTCCAGCGTGTAACCGGCGGGCACATCGAAATGAGGAAAGGGATTGCTGACTTTCTCCAATCGCGTGCTGCAGCGCTCGGCGATGGCCATGGTGCGCGAAAGTACATCGGGCGCATCCTTGAACACGCGCAACATTTCGTCATAGCTCTTGACGAAGAAGTCCGTGCCCTGGAACTTCATGCGGTTGGTGTCCTGGATGGACTTTCCGGTCTGAATGCAGAGCATCACATCCTGGGCGTGCGCATCGTCCTCACAGAGATAGTGGCTGTCATTGGTGGCCACCATCGGCAAGCCCAATTCCTTTTCTAGCTGGAACAGATGAGGATGGATGCGGTGTTCCATCTCCAAGCCCTGATCCTGAATCTCCAGAAAGAAATTGTCCTTGCCGAAGATGTCCCGATAAAACACAGCCGCATCCCGCGCGGCTTCGTATTTCTCTTCCATCAATCGTTCTGCGACTTCGCCCTTGAGGCAGCCTGACAATCCGATCAATCCTTTGGAATGCTCCGCCAGAAACTTCTTGCTCACCCGCGGCTTGTAGTAGAAGCCATGAAGCGAAGCCTCCGACGTAATCTTCACCAGGTTACGGTAGCCCTCTTCGTTTTCCGCCAGTACCAACAGATGGTTGTAGGTGTCACCGTCAGGCGGCGTACGCGAAATGTTGTGATCATCCTTCTTACAGATATAAAGTTCGCAACCGATGATCGGCTTGATCCCCGCCTGCTTGGCCGCATTCACAAAGTGCACGGCACCGAAGACATTGCCGTGATCGGTCATGGCAACCGCGGGCATGCCCAGCTGTTTCGCGCGCTCACAGAGCTTGTCCACGTCGCAGGCGCCGTCGAGCATCGAATAATCAGTATGCAGATGGAGATGAACGAATTGGGACATGGGGGCTCTGAGTTGTGTTCTAGGTCACGCTCATTCTACTTGGAGAATCGACAGGCGAAGGCAGCTACTTATCCACAGATAATGCGCAGGATTTCATCAGGATTCGCGGTTCACCCGGGTAACTGGAACTCCACGCCGCGATTATCATTCGCTTTCTTGGTGGCTGGAATATCCAACTCAGCGAGCGGAATCTTCCTCGCCCGCTGCGCGCCGAGTATCCACAATGTTTGTCCTACGATGGCATAGTTCTGAACTTCCTCGGTATGCTTATCGCGGAAAACCAGTTCGGTCGGCTCTGAGTCCGCCTTCGAGCGAGCTTGTGATTCCTGAGATTCCCGCGCCTGCCGCTCCGCGCGCAATCGGTCGACCTCATTCTCCAGACGATCAAGCTGCTCCTGCTCCCGGCTGTTATCGACATACGCACTCGAATAATCGGGAGGCGGATAGCTCTGATAAGAATCTGCCGAATAAGAATCATCCCCGTAATCCCAGGGATACCCGTAATAGCCGTACCCGTAATATCCGGCGTAGGGCCACGTGCCGAAGAAGCGGTGATGGTGGTGGAAGAATGGCGAGCGACGGCCAAAACCGTTCTCAAATCGAATGCCACCTCGTTGCACCCCACCAAAACCTCGGGTGCGATTCATCATCACAGGACCACGACCGCCCATGGAGCCGCGTGCCGCAAATCCACCATGACCCGCGAAGCCTCCCGAACCTCCACCGCGGTGCTGCCCCCACGTTGGCAGCGTGAGGAAAGCCGCGCTCAAGGCCGCAACTGCTAGCCAGCGACGCATACCAATATTATAGCGCCAACTGCAAGGTCACGTGAGTTAGTTCTGATCCCCGCCGCCGTGCTCCAAGCGGCAACGCTTGCAGTAGGTCGGCGGCAGACTGTTATCCACGCGGTGATGTACTGGGGGCACTGTGCGGAGATAAGCAAGCATCGCTCTAAGATCATCGTCGTTGATGTTCCTGAATTGCGCAAAGGGCATCACTGCGCTGAGTTTACGTGCTCCTACAAATCCGCTGCGCAGGGCCCGTATGAACAGCGATTCGTCGTAATAGCTAATACCGGACGGATCTGGCGTGATGTTTGCCGAGGCCGCGGATAGGTTCCACTCTCTGAACGTTGTTCCACCGCTGAATTCCATGCTTACCATCGTCGGCTGCCCGCGATCCCGTGGAGTGTGGCAAGCGCTGCAGTGCCCAAGATTTACCAGATACGCCCCGCGTTGAATCTGATCGGATGGATCCGGCCCGCTCACCACATCAGTAATTGGCTGGGGGACAGAGCGCATCATGTATTTGAGAGGAAAGACCATGTCCGTCTTTGGCATTGCGCGATGAATCGGCGCCAGCGACCGTAGGTAAACGACCACCGACGCCAGATCCTCATCCGACATTTTCCTGTAATACACGTAAGGCATTCGGGAGGAAAGGGCGCGACCATCGTGGCCGACGCCTTCCCGAATCGCTCTTGCCAGTTGATCGTCGCTCCAATTGCCCGCACCAGTTTCCCGGTCGGGCGTAATGTTGGGTGCGACTGCCGGACCACGGAAGTCGTCCGGCAAGATTCGTCCTCCACCCTCGGTACCGCTGACGACAGGTGCGCCATGCTGAGTGGGATCGCGCTCAGAGTGGCATCCGGCACAATTCGCGGCGCTGAAAAGATACCGCCCACGTTCCACTCTCGCAGGTGTGGATTCGAATTTCCGAGAGATAAGCGGCCTGGCCTTCGGACCTATGAACGGACGCCAGCCGATGGTCGCGCTTATGCCCGCAACCAGGCAGACCAGCAGTAGGACAAGTAAGGCGAGCACTACTTTTCCAGATTTTTCCAACTTAATCCCAATGGATGGCACTGCCGGAGCCTACCGCTTTTTCTTCCCTTTTGGTTTTGCTTTCTTGGCAGCGGGTTTCGATGCTTTCTTGGGCGATGCGTGCTTTTCGGCCTTCGGGGGATTAGGAGCTTTCGCTGCCGGGGTTTTCGGTGCGGGCGCAGGCAACGCCGCCGCCGGTGCGGCTGCGATCACACCCTTCCCCTTCTTCTTGGCGGCTACCGGTGCGGCCACGGCCGCAGCTTGAGGCGCGCCTGCAGCCGCCTTGGCTGCCCGCCCACGCTTCTGAGGAGGCGGGGGTGGCGGAGGTGGTGGCGGCGCCAGCGGCTTGAGGAATTTCAGAATCTCGGTTCGCGAGTGCAGTTTTCCGTCCAGCAACAACATGAACACATCGTGCGCAATCTTCGGATACTCCGGCATTTGCGGAGTGATGCGCAACTCCGTCATCTCCAGGAGCGGAAGCTTCTGCTGCACCTGCCTCCACTTGCCAAAGAAGTTTTTGATTTTCTGCGACACCGCCTGCTGCTTCGCCGTCACATCCAGGAAAAGAACCATCTCCGGCCGCGCTTCCGACAACAACTTCCACGTCCGTGAAGGCGTCGCCGCTTCCTTGCCGGTCAAACGCTTGGCCAGGTCCTTGGCATTATCCTCGAGATCTTTCCATGCCGCCACCAAGTCCTTGCGCGGAATCAGCTTGCGCATGTCCGCAATATCTTTATCGCCCAGGCGAGCAGTCAGGAAGTACAACACTGCAGGCGAGGGATCCGGCGTATATCCCAGCTGATTCATCTGTTGCCGCGTCTTCATCAGCTCGGACAGGCCTGCCGTATCTATTTTTGCCGTGGACCAATGAGGATTCAGTACCTTGAGCCAGTCTTCCTTCTCCAGCACGCGGACGATGTGCAGCGGGTCGTCCTCGTACGCCAGTTGCTCGATCTCCTGCCCGATAGCCCGGTCCGTGATGTATTCGATGTAATTATTTTCCTTCGCCGATTGCACCCTAGCCTGGGTCCGCTCCTCAAGCGGCCAATGAAATCGCGCCGCAAAGCGAGTGGCCCGAATCAGCCGGGAGGGATCTTCCATGAAGGAATAGTTGTGCAGGATGCGGATCAGCTTGGCTTCAATATCCGCCGCCCCATTGAACGGATCCATCAGTAGACCACGCGACCCTGGATTCAACGACAACGCCATGGCGTTGATGGTGAAATCCCGCCGCCGCAGGTCCTCGATAATCGTCCCAGGAGAGACAATCGGAGGCTTCCCCGTCTTTTCATAGCGCTCAGTGCGAGCCGTGCTGATCTCCGCGCGCACGTTGCCGGGCAGCACCAGATACAGCGTCTTCAGGTCATCGTCGGCCGACGCGACCACTGCCCCAGCGTGTTCGAGTTGCTTTTGCAGCTTAAGGGGATTGCCCTGAACCGTGAAGTCCAGATCGCGAATGGCGAAACCGCTGATAATGTCGCGAACAGCGCCACCAGTCAGGTAGATATTCATGCCCGCGTCGCGAGCAATATCTTGTACCAGCGTAACCCCCCGCTGCTGGTCGGGGGTCAGCCGGATTTCCATTGTGTAAATGTAATCAGCCATGCTTATTCAGAATGCAGAATTACCAGGCCGTCATTCCGTTGAGTCGCGCTGGAGCAAAGATTTCCACAGGGCCGAATTCCACCTGCCCAGCGGCCTCCGACATGTTCTACGTAAACTGCTCTGCAGACTAGACTTAGACGATCTGCGATGGATGGCAGCAAACTAAAGAAAATATCACAATGTTAACAATTTGGCTACTGTGAAGGAGATGACTCACTATGTTCAAGGCAAAAGTGTGAGAATCTGAATTAAGCTTGGGCACGGAAAAGCGCGACCTAAGCCGCTTTGCCCAATCCATGCCTTCCACCCACAAAAAGGTCGTAGTCCGCAAAATGGACCGCGATTCCATCAACGGCTACGTCGCGCCCGCCGATTTTGTGCGTGAAGGCAAGCTCGAATTGCTTAACACCGCGGGCAATGTGGTCACTATCGACCTGAAAGATATTAAGGTCGTCTACTTCGTCCGCGAATTCGGAGATGCCGACTCTCCCAGTCGCAAGACCTTCACTACCCGGCCCCGCACCGAGGGATTGTGGGTGCGTCTCCGGTTTAAAGACAACGAAATCCTCGAAGGCATGATGCCCAACGATCTCTCGCTTACGACCGCGGAAGGCTTCCTGATCAACCCACCCGATCTTCGCTCGAACACCCAGCGCATATTCGTGCCTCGTAGTGCGCTTGAGTCTTTAACCGTGTTGGCCGTCATCGGCGCAACCCGGCGTCAACGTCGAGGCGTCACAGTTGATACCGGGCAGGTACCCATGTTTGGTGAGTAAACGTTTGGCGAGTAGACGTTTGGAGAATGAATGTTTGGCAAGTGAACGTTTGACGAGCAGTGTCGAGGAAGCCTCTGGCCGATGGCTAGTGTCCGTTAAATTTATTTCGGCGACCGCCGATGCCCATATTCGTTGCCGAATCACGCAGCTTGCTTCACTACTGTTGGGTATTCTGCTGATCAACACCGCCTGCGGCGGGGGATCGAACGCTCAGCCGGCTCAGCCGCCTCCGTCGACGACCATCCCCCCGCCCACAATCCAACTCACCGAACTCAGCCACGACACTTTCACAAACCCCAGCAGCCAGCACGCCACCGAAGTTGAGGCCAGCGCCTTTTCCTTCGGCTCGACTATTGTCAGCGCATTCCAGGTTGGCCGCATTTTCAACGGAGGCGCATCCGACATCGGCTTTGCCACCTCGACCGACGTGGGCAGCCAATGGATGAATGGAACCCTGCCAGGTATCACCATCTACCAGCAAGGGACGTTCAGCGCGGCCAGCGATCCCGTGGTTGGATTCGACTCCGCCCACACCACATGGCTGATCTCTTCGCTCGCTCTCGCTAACGCCGATCAGATTGTTGTCAGCCGCTCGCCCGATGGCATCAACTGGGGCAATCCGATTATAATCAGCACCACGCCCAGCGCCGACAAGAACTGGATAACCTGCGACAACACTCCCGCCAGCCCTTACTTTGGACATTGTTACGTCCAATGGGACGACCCCAGCAACCGGGACATCATCTGGATAAGCACGTCAACCGACGGTGGCCTAACCTGGTCCGCAGCCAGTAACACCGCCGACCTCGCCACTGGCATCGGAGGCCAACCTGTCGTTCAACCCAACGGCACGGTGATCGTGCCCATCGAGAGCACGACCGGCTCTGAGATGCTGGCTTTCAGCTCGACCAACGGCGGAACAAACTGGACCGCCACAACCACCATATCGACGATTACCGACCATCAGGTCGCAGCCAATCTACGCACATCCGCACTACCCTCGGTTGCAATCGATGCCGCCGGCACCGTTTACGCTATCTGGCAAGACTGCCGCTTCCGTACCGCATGTTCCTCCAATGACCTCGTGATGAGCACCTCAACCGACGGCATCGCTTGGACCGTTCCGACTCGCATCCCCATCGATCCGCTCACCAGCACCGTGGATCACTTCATTCCCGGCGTGGCGATCGAACCCGGAACTTCAGGCAGCACAGCGCACCTCGCCCTGACGTATTACCTTTACGCGTCGGCAAACTGCGTCGCGTCCACCTGCGCCTTATATGCTGGATTTATTTCCTCGCCCGATGGCGGCAACACATGGACGACTCCCACCACCCTGGCCGGACCGATGTCACCCGCGTGGCTGCCCAATACTTTCGCCGGCCTGATGGTAGGGGATTACGTCGCCAGTGCCTACTCCGGAGGAAAAGCCTTCGCCATCTTCGCCGCCGCCCAAGCAAATGCTGGAACTCTATTCGATGAACCCATCTACACCACCACCACCGGACTCGCGGCGGCCCAGCGCGCGGCAACCTTAACCTCCGCCACTGAGCAACCAGTTCCATACCCGCACTCAGACCACCCGCACCGCCAGTTCTACGACCAGGAACATCAACGCGCAATCCCTCCGGCGGACAATGAGGGCAGATAGTTTCAGGGAGCCGGAGCAGCATTTGAGAAATGCACTCACCATGGCTGATCTAGATTTAGGGTAGAGCAGCGCTTTCAGTGTGTGCGTGAGAACTAGAATTTCCACCACCGCAATGGAACAAAACTATGAGTCTGCAGCCGCGAAGCGGCGTAAGAATGCAGCCCATGGCGTAAGCCATGGGTAAATTGGGAACGTGACAAGCCCAAGCGGGGCGAAAGATCAGTTCTCGCGCACACACTTTCAGCGCTGCATTAAAGGCATTGAGCAAGATTCAGGCCCCGCATGGGCGCCATCGCATTCGGCAATGTGGCCTTTGGAAACCGATTCTTGACACCGGCATTACTTGCGCATCTTGAAAATTCTGCGGTCATACGGATAAGCCCGCTGCCACACCACTCGGATCCGCTTCGCATCCGCATGCTGCGGATTCAACAACACATTGAAAGTATCCGGCAAAATCGCCGAAGGCACCTCCAGCAGCGCCGATTCCCCACCCGCGAGCCAATCGTCTCCCCGAGCCCTGCTGATTTCCGAATCGCCTTTCCAACCGTCCGGTAAAGACGCCAACTCCACGCGCATCACTGCAACATCATCGGGCGCCTCCGCCTTCAGCAGCGTGTAACTCGCCGGCAACCGCGCCGCATCCAACTCCAGGTTCACCAACACCTCAACCAGCGCCCCAGCTGGACTAGCCGCCAAATAAACCACCGGACGCCCCTGAGTATGCCAGCGCGCCGAAGCCAGCAACCCCCCGCGTCCATCCAACCCAACGTGATTACTAATGCGCCAAAGAAACATGAAGCAGCGTATAGCCCCAAAACAATCTGTCATCCCGACCGCAGCGAAGCGAAGTGGAGGGACCTGCTGTTTCCGTCACTCGCGAGGATCAATTCATTTTTGCCAGGCACTACAATTACGCAAACATCCCCTCATCAATCTGCACCAACATCTCCTCCACCAACCGCCCGCCGGTCTCCGTCGACATCATCTGAATCGGACTCTTCCCCTCAAACCGCATCTTCGGTTTGCGCACCCAATCGAGCGCCGCGTCCGAATCTCCAAACGTAGCCTGCGCCCGCGCCAGAATCCGCGCCGTCCGAATCGCCCGGTCGGACTCCTCCCGCGACAGCTTCTGATGGCTGCTCTTGCGATGCTTGAACGTCCGCCGATGAATCACCAGCGCATGCACCTCATCTCGAGTCAACCCATGCTTGGTCATCCGGCTGACGGTCGTGAGCGGCAACCCCCGCTCCGCCAAAGCCGCCAACTCCAACTCTGAAGCAAACCGCGCCCCCAACCACTCCCGTAAATATTCCTCTAGACTTCTCCCCGCCGGAACTGATGTCGCCATAGCTAGCTCACCTAGGGACATTATGCCATAGAAACATGGGCAATTTGTACAATGGTTGCACAAACTCCGTGCAAGTATATGCATATACGGCTTTAAATAATAAGGGAATGTTCTCTAAACGGTGGTAACTTCAGTTGAACGACCTTCCTAAACGTCATTTTTCAGTTCCCACAAATCCGTTTTTCTCAAAGTGAATGGGCATACAATATCGGGCATCTATACGGGACTTATAGCCTAGTATGTGTGTGAATCTTAGCTTCGGGCCTTGAGAAAAGAGATCAGTTGTGACACCAGTCGCAAGAGGGTCGTTTTTCAGCTATAGCCGCGACGATTCCGAATTCGTCCTTCGGTTGGCCGGGGACTTGAAGGCAGCCCGAGCGAGCGTATGGATGGATCAACTGGATATCGTTCCGGGTCAGCGCTGGGACCGTGCGGTCGAAGATGCTTTGGCCAACTGCCCGTGCATGATCGTGATTCTGTCCCCCGCCTCGGTCAATTCAACTAATGTTATGGACGAGGTTTCTTTCGCGCTGGAGGAAAAGAAAACCGTCATTCCAGTCATCCATAAGGATTGCGCGGTTCCTTTTAGGCTGCGCCGCCTTCAGCACGTGGATTTCAGGCAGGATTATGGCCGTGGGCTTAAGGAACTCCTCAAAACATTAGCTGTCGAACAAGAAGTTGGACAAGGCACGCCGGCAAGCTCCGCCCTATGGATCCACGACAAGGCCGATGTTACGGAACCAGACGAGCGGGGGCAACTGGAACAAGGGCGAACGAAGGACGGTGAGGCGCGGGCGATGGCTGCCGCCACTTTCGTGGCTCCGCCTCAAGCGCTGCCATACCCACGAGAGAATCTTACCGTGTTGACGGAAAAACCTCAGCAACTTCCATCCAAAACCAAGGGTGATGCTTCAAGGAGCCATTTTCGTGCGTGGATAGTGCTGGTCGGTGCGGCACTTCTGGTCGCGCTTGGGGTCACTTGGTTTATTAAGTCGCAAGGCTCTGACTTACGCATTCAGGAGGAAATCGAGCGGCAATTTCATGCCAGCCCGGACAGCGCGTTGAACGGCATCAAGGTCCACGTGATCAATGGCGTGGCCACGCTGGAAGGTACCGTTCCCGAGGTTGTTGACAAAACCCTGGCTGCAACCATTGCGAGGGATGTCTCTCGGAAAGAAAGCTTAAATAAAATCGAGGTGCAAAGCCCCACGCCGACGACAGTTCCGCCAAGAGTTGCGCTGAATACCAAGCATGAAAGCGGCGGTAATAATGGAGTGGCGGGGAGGGCGAGGGTGAACTCCCGCGACCGACTAACATACGTTTGGATCGAGCCGGGGACCTTCCACATGGGCTGTTCTCCGGGAGATGGCGATTGTCGTAAAGATGAAATGCCCGCGCACTCGGTAACCATCACACGGGGTTTCTGGATGGGACAAACAGCGGTGACCCAGGCCGCTTACCAGCGTGTAAAAGGGTCCAACCCGAGCAGTTTGACTGGTGACCAACGACCAGTTGTAGATGTCAGTTGGTATGACGCGGTCGCCTATTGCTCCGCCGTGGGGATGCGGCTGCCTACGGAAGCGGAGTGGGAGTACGCAGCGCGTGCGGGAAGCTCAGCATCGCGCTACGGAGACCTCGACTTGGTTGCCTGGTGGGGCGGAAACAGCGGCAACCAACTGCATGATGTTGCCCAAAAACAGCCCAACGGATGGGGACTCTTTGACATGCTCGGAAACGTTTGGCAGTGGACAGCGGACTGGTACAGCGAGGATTATTACAACCAGTCGCCACCACGAGACCCAAAGGGCCAGCCATCGGGAACCGAGAAAGTGGCCCGCGGCGGTGCTTTCCACACTCGTGGCGATTTCGTGCGCCTCTCGCACCGCGGCAACGGCGGGAATCTACCCGGCCATGTCTCGACGGTGCTCGGGTTTCGCTGTAGTGCAGAAAAATTACCGTGACGTTAGATACTCGCAGAGTTGGGGCGGGTGGGCACACCCTATTGCCTTCATTTTTCTCCGTAGGGTGCCCCGTCCAAGCTTCGCTTGGGCGGGGCTTTTTCCTCAACTAACCTATCGCCGAGCAAGAACGCAATTGCGGCCAACTATTTGTACGTAGCGCTCGTCCGAACCAAATAATCACGATGCTCGCTGGAGTCCATCATGGAACTGAATGCCGGACCGTTGAGCGGATTCGTCTTCAGGGCCTCCCGCACGGCCGCGTTGACCTTGTCCAGGCCTTCCGCGTTAGCCGCGAGGTAGAAAATCCAAAACGTACCCGGCGCGTCGGTATGGATCGCTTCGGTGTCGATTTCGTACTCGTGAATCGTTCCGTCGGCCAGCTGTTTCTCGAGCAGCGGCACGAGCATGTTTTTGCTGAGCGTCTCCAGCGCTTCGTCCGGTGTGCCCGGTTTTAATTTGTAGGACGAACCATGAGTGTACAAATCCTTCCACGATCCGGAATGCCAGTTGTAATGGCGGCTCACCGTAATATTGTCCCAGTGTTTCGTGGCATTGGCTAAGACTGGAGTAGTGGCGTTGCCGGACTTGTAGAATTGGTCCAGCACGTTAAGCAACCCAGCCATGGACATTGCCGACCACCAACCGTCGTGGGTTGGGCCGTCTACCGTATGAACCAGATTCTCATCGTTGCCATATCCAACGATTGTCCCGTTGGCGATAGCCTTCTCCAGGATTTTCTGGTCCGCCGCGTCGTTCTTTGCCATTTCTGCCCACTGCGCGCGGGGAATATTCCAAAATCCAACGTACGAGTACATCGGCGGTTTTTCTTTAACGTCTGACATCTGCGCGGATGCCGGCAAAACTGAGACGGCGGACAACGCAAGCACGCACAGCACAGCGAAAACCATCCAGAGTTTCCGGTTCATAAATTTTGTTCTCCGTAGTTTCGGTCCAGGCTCTCGGTGGGGGATACGTTGCCTGAGCGACGCCAGTGTACACCTATGCATATTGTCGGAGCTCTTGGAGGAATCAAGCGTGCTACGATGCCTCCAAGCGAGAGGCCCCATGCCCTTCATCGACACCCGTACCCTCGATGTCATTGAGCGCCTGCCGGGCTGGTACGGACGCTATTTCCGCTCGCCCAGCATGACCTTCGCGCACTATGAGTTCAGGCGCGGCGCGTCTATTCATGAGCACTTTCATCCTCAGGAAGAAGTCTACGAAGTGATCGAAGGAGAACTCGAAGTCACCATCGACGGTGTCGCCGAGATCGTCCGCGCGGGCATTGTTGCAATCGTGCCCGCCAACGTCCGCCATTCCGTAAAGGCCCTCAGTGACGGCCGGGCTATCATCGTCGACTATCCGTTGAGGCCCGAGTTCGCCTAGGGTATAAATCCTCCGTCGTCTAGAATCACGCAGCCCCGGACGCCTCGTCCGGAGTTAGACGATCAACTGCCCGGACGAGGCGTCCGAGGCTACGTGATTTTGATGGCTGACGATCGCGCAATGCATCGGGATCAACACGGCTGCCGCTCACCTGCACTCATTTACAATCGTGTTCAGATCCCGCAACTACTTTCGAGGATGAAGACATGAAACCTGCTTTTCGTGGCGCGGCAGCACTTTCCATTATTGCTTTATTCCTGCTCTCTTGCTCTGAACTTCTCTCCGCCGAACAAATTCCGCTCAAGCGAGCGGTAGAGTTGGCGCTGGCTCACAGCACCACGATGCAGGCTTCCCACTTCGACGAGCAGCGGGCCTTCGCCTCCTACCACGAAGCCCGCTACCAGTTTTTGCCGCAAATGACCGTCGGCTCGGGGCTGGGCAAGTCCTACGGCTATCCACTCACCCTGGAGGGGTCGGCTCCTTCGATCGTCAATACTACTGCGCAATTCGCGGTTATCAATCCTGCTCTGCGGGACTTCGTGCGCGCTGCCCGAACCGAATATCAAGCCGTCACGGTGCAGACAAAAGATCAGCGCGATCAGGTAATTCAAGACACCGCATTGAGTTATGCCGAACTGAGTAAATGGGAAACGCTCATGACCCGCTTGAGCCATGATTACGAAGACGCGCTTAAGATGGAGCAAACCGTCAACGAGCGGGTGCTGGCGGGCGTGGATAATCCGTTGATCCGAAACCAGGCGCGCCTTAATGCAGCCCGGGTCTACCTGCACATCTCGCAAGCCCAGGGCGCGATCGATGTGCTGCGCAACCGTCTTTCGCAATTGACGGGAGTTCCTGCAACCGCCATCGAAACGGTGCCCGAGTCGATTCCCGCTTTGCCGGAAGTCAAGCAGGAAGACAATCTCGTGGCCAAGGCTGGGCACGAAAATCCCTTGATTCAGATCGCGGACATCCGCGCCAGCAGCCTTGCTCTCCGCGCCCGTGGCGAACATCGCGCAATGTGGCCGAGCGTCGATTTTGCCGCCCAATATGCGGTGCTGGCTTCATTCAATAATTATCAAAATTTCTTTCAACCCCACAGCTTCCAATCGAACAACGCCACGGTCGGAGTCGAGATCCGATTTCCTTTCTTGAATCCCTCGCAGCACGCGCACGCCCAGGCTGCCGACGCCGTTGCGCTTCATGCCAGGAAGGATGTCGAGGCCACCAGGAATCAGGTGTCAGAACAAACCTTGAAGCTGCAACGCTCGGTCGCGCAACTCGCCGTCGCCCAGCAGGTCGTCGAACTAGAGCATGAGATTGCCGATTCCAATCTCGACGCCATGCAAGTGCGCGTGGACGCGGGGAGCGCGACTTTGCACGATTTGGACGATGCCCGCAGTGTTGCGAACGAGCGTTACGATGCGCTTCAGGATATGAACTTCGAACTGGAACGCGCACGTATCAGCCTGCTCCGTGCCACTGGCGATCTGGAGGCCTGGGTGGGAGTTGGCAAATAGGCACAAAATAACGTAGCCCCGACGCCCCGTCCCGGCGGATCTTTCGGCTTGCTTTGGTCACGCTCCGGACGAAGCATCCGGCGCTACATGATTCTCCTGCCCGAGCGGCGTCATCCATTTCGAGGCTCAGTTTCCCTGTTGGGCGCGTGAAAGCCCCCATTCACCGCAAGCGATTTGCGCCAGGGAGCGTAATCTATTAGGCTGGCTTTGCATACACTTAACGCGAATTTCCAGTGATCGGCTCTGACCTGCGCACGGCTAGCAGCGCAGGTACTCGAAGTGTACCTGGATGACTCTCAGAAGAGCCGTTGAAATGTTAGAATCGATATACAAACATATGCCATTAAAAACACTGTTCTTGAATCCGCCCTCGTTTGAGAATTTCGACGGGGGAGCCGGCTCGCGCTGGCCTGCTACTCGTGAGATTGAGTCGTTTTGGTACCCGGTTTGGCTTGCCTACCCGGCTGGAATGCTGGAGGGATCGCGTTTGCTTGACGCCCCTTCGCATCACGTATCAGCGGAAGAAACCATCAACATTGCCCGCGACTACGAGTTCCTGGTGCTGTTCACCAGCACTCCGGGCTTTCCTGGCGACATTCGCCTGGCAGGAAAGATCAGAGAAGTAAATCCCAAGATCAAGATTGCCTTTGTCGGACCGCACGTCAGTGTGTTGCCGGAAAGGTCGCTGAAGGATTGTCGAGAGATTGATTTCGTGGTGCGCAAGGAATTTGATTACGCGGCCTACGAGTTTGCCCATGGCAAGCCGCTGGAAGAGATCCTTGGCATTTCATACCTGAAGAATGGATCGGTGGTGCACACTCCGGACCGTCCCGACGTTCAGGATCTCGATTCCCTTCCTCATGTGACTGAAGTCTATCGCCGCGACTTGGACGTAATGAAATATAACGTCCCTTTCCTGCTGTACCCTTACGTTTCTCTGTACACTACCCGCGGCTGTCCCGCCCAATGCACCTTCTGCCTGTGGCCCCAGACTCTGAGCGGGCACCCGTGGCGCAAGCGCTCGACGGATGACGTAGCCCGCGAAATGGCCAAAGCCAAAGAGTTCTGGCCCAATGTCAGAGAATTTTTCTTCGACGACGACACCTTCAACATCCAGAAACCCCGGACCATCGAACTCTGCACGAAGCTGAAGCCGCTGAAGCTGACGTGGTCCTGTACCTCACGCGTCACCACAGATTACGAGACCCTGAAAGCCATGAAGGAAGCCGGCTGCCGTCTCCTGATCGTGGGATACGAATCCGGCGACCCGCAAATCCTGAAGAACATCAAGAAGGGCGCCACCACTGAGAGGGCTCGGCAGTTCACCAAGGATTGCCACAAGCTAGGCCTGGTGATTCACGGCGACTTCATCCTCGGCCTGCCCGGCGAAACTCACGACACCATCCGCACCACCGTCGCGTTCGCCAAGGAACTTGACGTCGAAACAATTCAGGTTTCCGTGGCCCACGCCTATCCTGGAACCGAATTGTACGACTACGCGGTGAAGAACGGTTTCATGGTCGGCGACAACAAGATGGTCGATGAAGGCGGTCATCAACTCGCCCATATCCAATACCCCGGGCTGCCTGCAGACGAAATTCTCGAGTCGGTCCACCGCTTTTACGACGAGTATTACTTCCGCCCCAAGGCCGTATTCCGCATCCTGAGAAAAGCGGCATTCAATAATGTAGACCGCAAGCGCCTGTACAAAGAAGCGAAAACGTTCCTCAAAGTCCGCGCCATGCGCCACAAATGGGTCAAGGACAAACGTGAGAAAGACGATTCCGCCGCCGCAGTCGCCCCGGCGAAAGCCTAAAGGGATTGCCAGAAACTGTGGTTTTGGGTGGAGCAGTGCACCTGACTTTTGGGTGGAGGAGTGCTTCAGCGCTGATTTAACAGCATCGTTTTGATCCGGCTTTAGCCGCAGAGGCAGTATAACCGAGACCCACTTCAGTTGCTGAAAAAAACATCCTGGGTTTGAAAGGGCGCGGCTTTAGCCGCGCCAAAGCACGTCTTCGAATACGGGCTTTAGCCCCTGAGATTTCGGAACTCTGCCTGCCCGGGAAAGATCGCGTGACCTTTCGCAAATATCTGGTACTCGCCGGCGTCACCCTATGCGCGTCCATCGGCGATTCGCTGCTCTCCCGGGGCATGAAGCAGATAGGCAGCATCTCCCTGAATCACTTGTCGGATTTGATCCTGGCCGTGCGAAATCCCTCGGTTGCTTTGGGCATTCTGCTCTTGCTCGGATTCTTCGCGTCCTACATGACCGCCCTTTCCTGGGCCGACCTCACCTACGTTCTTCCCGCCACCTCGCTCGGCTACGTCCTGCTAACGCTAATCGCAAAGTTTTATCTGCACGAAGCGGTGACAACTTCGCGCTGGATCGGAATTCTTCTGATATCAGCAGGCGTGGGATTTGTTACCCAAGGTCCAGCATTGACGCATCATCCACCAAAAGCCCCGGCTGACAAATCAGAATACGAACCGGCCTCCGCAAGGGACCAACTATGAAGGACGCTCAATGAAGCAAGCCTACGCATGGAGCGCGATTGCCGCCATCGTACTGGCCTCGACCACCGGCGATGTCCTGCTCTCCCGCGCCATGAAGCAGGTCGGAGACGTAGGCGCGCTCTTTCGCGAAAGCGGCCTGTGGACAGTGTTAGGACGAGTCCTCCGCAATCCAAACTTCCTGCTCGGCGTCCTCGCTATGACAACCGCGTTCTACAGCCTGCTCTTCGGCCTCTCCTGGGGCGACGTCAGCCTCATCGCACCCGCTTCCGCTTCGCTCACCTTCGTGACCAACGCAGTCGCAGCCAAGATTTTTCTCCACGAACGCGTAGACCACCGCCGTTGGATGGCCGCGGTGTTAGTCGCAGGCGGCGTCGTGCTGCTGGCCGCGTGAGGTCGCCACGCTGACACCTCGCTTCGTTGTCCTTTGGTCGTCTTTTCTCTTTCTTTTGTGTACAGTCTTGCGTATGCGCACGAAGTTGTGGCTAACGGCGTTTGCGGCGGCGGCGGTATGGCCAACACTCGGTCATGCCGAAGACCTAACCAAAGAAGTCAAGAAGGCCCTGGAACGGGGCACGCTGGATCAGTCTGGGACGAAGCCATTCCATTTGAGAGCGATACTGGAACCGACCTTTGAACGAGATAAGGAATCCGGCCGCACCGGCGATGTGGAGATTTGGTGGGTGTCGCCGACTCAGTGGAAGCGGGAAGTACGATCGCCAGAGTTTCACCAGATCGAAATCGTGGACGGTGTTCACGACTGGCAGAAGAACGAGGGCGACTACTTTCCTGAATGGCTGCGAGAGGTGGCTGTCGAACTGGTTAAGCCGGTGCCGCCGCTTGACCAGGTTCTCGATCAGATAAAAACGGCAGAAGCACGGCGGATCGGGCCAATGACGAACCTAACCTGGACGACCGTCAGCGGCACCGCGGATGTTCATAATATTTTGAGGTCCTCGGTTGCTTTGCAGGACAGCACAGGCCTGCTGCTCTACGCAGGTGGTTTCGGATGGAACGGCGAGTTTAAGGATTACAAGAGCTTCCATGCCCGAATGATCGCGCGGACAGTGAACGTGGGATCACCTCAGGTAACGGCAAAAGTAACGACGCTTGAAGATCTGGGAAACATTCCGGTGGGATTCTTCGATACAACCGCAAAAGGCGGAGACCCGCAGCCGCTGCAAACGGTGCTACTCGACGAAACTTCGCTGCGAAAAAATCTGCTACCGACGGCACCTTTGTCGTGGCCGCCGCTTCAAAATGGGCCCCTCGAAGGAAATGTTACGACTCAAATAGTCATCGACCGTGAGGGTAAAGTAAGGGAGATCGGGACGGTAATTTCTGAAAACTCAGGCGTGAATGACACGGGGAGGCAAGCGGTCGCGGTGATGCGGTTCAAGCCGTTTCTCATTAATGGCCTGCCAGTTCAAGCGATGTCGCAGGTCACAATACCTTTTAAAACTGTGCGGCCGGCGGGTGTTGAAACCTTCGAGAGCGCCCGTACTTACTTTGAGCGCGGCAGGCACGTCGGCTTTCCCGCAACTGGAACCGGCGCACCTTATGTGTTGCACGCGGAGTTCGAGGCCAGAGGGAGTTCAGGAACTATTGAGAAAGGGCGGTATGAAGACACGTGGTTGAGCGATACCCGATGGCGTAGAGAAGCGTGGTTTGGCAAGAGCCGATATGTGCGGTCGAGAAGTGGAGAGAAAAGCTATCAGTTAACAGAGGGGCCGGACGGCGCGTCACTGCGGCCCGTGTTCAGGGTGCTGGAGCCGATTCCAGCGATTGACACGTTTGTAGAGTCAGACTGGAGGATCAAACGAGACACGGTCAATGGCGTTCCGACGGTGCGGGTACTCACTGGCTACGAAAGCCCTGACGGGAAACTGGATCCAGTGCAGGCGAGGGGCTATTGGTTCGATGATAACGGATTGCTGGTAAAGACGCACTTCAACGGAATCGAAACCCGGCGGTCGGAGTTTGAAGAATTCGCCGGGGTAAAGGTCGCACGGCAGATCGATGTACTCAAAGAGGGGGCGTTGGGCATAAGAATTCGCGTCATTGAAGTGACGCCCGCGGGGACGATGCCAGTAAAGATGTTCGAACTACCAGGACATGCGTGGACCCGAGCCTTTACCGACGAACTAAGATAAGCATAGCTCCCGGAGGGTGAGCCATCCTTTATGCCCATCCGATAACTGGGGGCACCGATTTCATTCCCGATTTAGGAACCCGCCCCGCCGCCCGTCCATTTTCTCCTTGATCCCACTCCTTCATTCACGATATTATATAAGCACATCGGTTATCTATAAGATAATCTACGTTCTTTGACACCTTGACAGGTACGAATCTCCTAGCAATGCCAACTGCGGAGTCCGACCAATCGTGGACGAGGCGAAACTTTTGTCCCTGCTTTGCGCGTTGTTCCAAAATGGTACTGCAGACCATCGCGAAGCCTATAATTCCAATGTTTAGACTATTTTGCCTCTAACTACCTTAAGAACCATAGATCTAGAAGGCAAGAAAAATTCCGATCCTTTGTTTTCTAGATTTTAGGTGCAAACGAGCGGTTTGTTTTTGAGGGAAATTGTGCACCAGAAGTTGTGCACTCGAACAAGCTGAACCTTAAAACCGCCGCCGAAAGCCATCCGAAGAGCCCGCATAAATCTGGTCGCGTGATCGCTAAAAGCCTGCCGTCGGATCTCACGATCGGGGCGGCTTGGGATATTTGATCCCTCGCAGCCAAGCCGCACAGATCAACCAGACCAGGACAATAAGTAATGTGCAGAGCACACTGCCCTCCGGACCAACCGTACCGCCAGACAGCCAGGCCGGGCCGGACGAAGTCGAATTCAAAAGATGACCGGGCAAGGTCTGACCGCTGTCAGCAACCCCGTAAAAGTACGTCTCGCCCCAATCGAACGCCATGTGAAGTCCGATTGGCATCCAGAGATTGCCGGTCCGACGCAATAAGAAGCAGGCTAGCAATCCAAACGCTCCGGCGTTAAACAACCCCACCCAATCCTCTCCCGAGTTGCCGTGGTGTGAGTAGCCGAAATATGCCGCTGAGAGAATTGCGGCAGGCCAGAACCCAATGCCCGCCGAGAGTGTGAATAACCCGTATCCGCGAGCGCGAAACTCCTCCCGCAAAGCAACCAGCGTGAATACGAGCGCGTAGACAACAGCCCACTTCCAGATGTCTACACCGTGCAGTGCGAGGCCTCCAAAGTAGAAGACTCCAATCGCCCGCATGGCAAACAGCAAGCCAGTAATAGCTGCGAACCCCAACAGAACGCCCTGCCAGAACTGAACGCGGAACATCCTGCGCCCCGGCAATCCGTAATCGGCAAGGCACCTGCCTTCGATGCGCCCCATAATCCAACTGGCGAGTAGAAAGATCAGGAAGTCCATCACTTCGCGAATCAAAAATAAAGTGGTGTCGTCCGCACCGCGCAGCAACCGGCGAACCACCAGGTTGCTGAGGTTGATGCCACCGGTGACGATAGCTAGAAACACGAGCAACCGCCAGCCGGCTCGTAGTTCCGAGGTGCCATAGAACACACGGCGCAGCACCGATGGTCTGTCGGATTGCACAGCCTCAATCATGGTCGTGGGTTTCCGTTGTGGGGGATACGGTACCGATATGACGTTTGTTCCGGGCACTTGTTAGCCGCCACCGACATTTGTTCCGGCCCCGTCTGCAACCGCCACGAGTGTGCCAATCATATCGTCAACTGCTCGGAGCCCCGTCGGCCAGGCTATCCGCCATGTGTTGACATGGAACAGTGGCCGCCATATGATGCCAGCGCTCCTCGGACGGAGGATTTATGAAGCACTCTTCCCGGCCCACCAGGACGCCCGCCAATCTTTCTAAATCAATGCATCACCAACTCAGCGCGTATGCGCTAGCGGCCAGCGCAGCGGGAGTAGGGATACTGGCCCTACCCCAGCCAGCCGCAGCCAAGATCGTCTACACGCCTGCCCATACCCACATTAACGGAGACCTTTCTCTTGACCTGAACCATGACGGCATTGTCGACTACGAGTTCTACGAACACAAGTACAACTCGGTCTTTTGGGAGATTTGGGTTCGCGGAGGGAAGAACCAAGTCCTCGCAAGCGGTCCCCACGCCAGCTTTGCCGCAGCTTTACCGGCGGGAGTTCGGCTGGGAGCGAAAAGAAAGTGGGCGACAGGCTACGGGATAATGGTCGGCTGGTCCGGCACCTCAACTGGAAACACAAACACGGGCACAAGGCACTATGGGCCGTGGTTCAACGTCCACCACCGTTACATGGGTTTTAAATTTCTCATGGACGGCCATTTCCACTATGGCTGGGCCCGACTGAACGTCACGATGGCCAACGACCTTATCGACGCCGTTTTAACCGGATACGCCTACGAGACCATTCCCAACAAACCGATCATTACAGGCAAGACGAAGGGGTCGGACGAGATCGACAGCATCGCGCAACCGAATCCAGTGTCTGTAACCACGCCCATCCCGAAGCCCGCCACATTGGGAACACTAGCGTTAGGAATGCCGGGACTGTCGATCTGGCGCCGGAAGGAATCGGCGGAGAGCGCGCAATAGCGTTCCCGCTTGTACGCTGCTTCGCGCCGGTCACGGCCCTATTTCAAGAACAATGTCGATGCCGCACTTTCCTAACGCGGTTAGGAATGAAGCAGTTGACCTATCCCTAACCTCGCTGAGCTGGTTGGGCGCAAAACACTTCTCCCCGATGACATTGGAATCACGCAAGCCCACCGTCCCGGACCAATCCGCCCTGCTCCCCATTCGCTGTCCGAAACTCGCCAATCGCTGCTAATCCTATGCGCTTCTTGGGCTTACGTTGACCAAAATGGTTCCTTCAGATAGCTTTATAATAGATTAAACCATAGTGGGGAAGTGTACCCTAATAGGAACCCTTATCGTGCCTAATAGCAATGGCAAGACGCTGCTTTTATTGAAACCTCGAGGCTTCTGCGCCGGGGTGGTGCGGGCAATTGATATTGTGCGGATCGCGCTCGAGGCTTTCGGTCCGCCGATCTATGTCCGCAAGGAGATCGTGCACAACCGCTTTGTGGTTGAAGAACTGCAGGGCAAGGGTGCGATTTTCGTGGACAGCGTCGACGAAGTTCCCCACGGGGAGCGGGTAATCTACAGCGCCCACGGAGTGTCCCCGGAAGTGCGAGAGGCCAGTCAAGCGCGCCAGTTGAGGGTGATTGATGCAACCTGTCCTCTGGTTACGAAGGTCCACGTGGAAGCTGTCAAGTTTGCCCGGGAAGGATATTCGCTGATTCTGATCGGCCACCATGATCATGATGAAGTGATTGGAACGCTGGGCGAGGCACCGGTCGTGACTCAGGTTGTAGGGTCGCCGGAGCAGGTGGCAACGCTGACGGTGCCCGATCCCGACCGAGTGGCGTATCTGACCCAGACTACTTTGAGTCTCGATGAGACTAAAGATATTATTTCGGCCTTACGGGCGAAGTTCCCCAAGATCAAGGGGCCGGCGGCGCAGGATATTTGCTATGCGACCGAGAACCGGCAGGTCGCCGTGAAACACGTCGCCTCGGATGCGGATCTGTTACTGGTCGTGGGTTCGGATAACAGTTCGAATTCGAATCGCTTAGTGGAAGTTGCGCGCAACCTGGGCACGAGTTCTCATCTTATTGATAGCTTCCAAAATATCAAGCCGGAGTGGCTGGAAGATGTAAAGACGATTGCCCTGACGGCGGGGGCTTCCGCTCCAGAGTGTCTGGTGGAAGAAGTGGTTAAGTTTTTAGGCACGGAAGGTTTTGGCAACGTGCAGGAAGTAGAAGTCATGCCGGAAAACGTGCGTTTTGGCTTGCCTCCGGAGATTGTGGAGGCCATTGCCAGCGCCCCCAGCGCCGTTAGTGTGGAGTAAAGAATCAAATATGGACGAGACCTCCTCCTCGTTTTCGGCGTCAAGCACGCCGCAATTGCGCTTTGGAAAAATCGACGACCTGGGCAGCCGGGTCGCTGCCGCGGTTGATGGCGCGCGTAAATTTCTCTTTTCCCAGCAGCACGAAGAGGGATACTGGTGCGGCGAGTTGGTGGCTGACACCACTCTCGAATCTGATTACATCCTGCTGCACACCCTCCTCGGCACCGGCAATCCTGAGCGCTTTCAGAAGTGCTGCAACTGGATTCTTCAACATCAGAACGAAGACGGCGGCTGGGGCATCTACGTCGACGCGCCTTCGAACATCAGCGCTAGCGTGAAAGCCTATTTTGCGCTGAAGCTTACCGCCTATAAACCTAATCATCCCGCTTTGGTGCGGGCCAGAACGCGAATCCTTGAGATGGGTGGAGTCACCGAGGTCAACACCTTTACCAAGATTTATCTGTGTTTCTTAGGTCAATACGATTACGACGCGGTGCCTGCGATTCCGCCAGAGATCGTACTCTTTCCCAAGTGGTTCTGGTTCAACATCTATGAAATTTCGTCCTGGTCGCGCGCCATTCTGGTGCCGCTTTCCATCGCATACGCAAAGAAGCCGCTAAAGAAGATTCCCGATGAAATGGGAGTCGATGAATTATTCGTCGGCGGCCGCGACAAGTCGCGGATGCGCTTGCATTGGAGCGACAAACTCATCTCCTGGCGCAACTTCTTTCTTGTTTTCGACCGGCTAACCCATTGGTTCGAGATGGTACACGTTCGTCCGCTGCGCTGGCTGGCGCTGAAGCGGGCGGAGCAATGGATGCTCGAACGCTTCGAGATGAGCGATGGCTTGGGTGCGATCTATCCCTCGATGTTGAATGCGATTATCGCGTTGCGCTGCCTGGGTTACTCGCTCGACGATCCGCAAGTGATTCGTGCCTTGGACGAATTCGAAAAGCTGGGGATCGAGGAAGACGATACTTTCCGCATGCAGCCCTGCATGTCTCCGGTTTGGGATGCGGCATATGCACTTTTCGCGTTGGGCGAGGCTGGCGTTCCGGCGAATGATCCGCGAATGATCAAGTGCGCGGATTGGATTCTCCAAAAGCAGGTTCGCACTGTCGGCGACTGGAAAGTAAAGAACAAGGAAGGACAGCCTGGCGGCTGGTACTTCGAATTCAATAATGAGTTTTATCCGGACGTGGACGATAGCGCAATGGTTTGCCTGGCCCTGGGTCAAGTGGAGCATCCGAATGGGCGCTACCAGCGAGAGTCGGTGCAGCGCGCGATTGATTGGATTTTCTCCATGCAGTGCAAAAACGGTGGCTGGGCCTCGTTTGACAAGGACAACACGCGGATGGTGTTTCAGTACATTCCGTTCGCGGACCACAACGCCATGCTCGATCCGCCGACGGTGGACATCACGGGACGGACTCTGGAAATGCTGGCGGCTTATGGATACGACAAAAATGATTCGCGGGTGAAGAAGGCGCTCAAGTTCATTCGCGAGGAACAGGAATCCGATGGTTCGTGGTTTGGGCGCTGGGGAGTGAATTACATTTACGGCACGATGCAAGTGCTGCGCGGGTTGGAAGCCATGGGCATCGATCATCATGAGCCTTATGTGCAGCAGGGCGCGGAGTGGCTGCGCATGGTGCAGAATCCCGATGGAGGCTGGGGTGAGACTTGCGGATCGTATGACGATCCCAGCACGCGGGGCGTGGGTCCTAGCACGCCGTCGCAGACCGCATGGGCGGTGATGGGTTTGCTGGCGGCGAGCGATACGCGCAGTGATTCGGTGGCGCGGGGCATTGCATATTTACTGCGCACGCAGAAGAAGAATGGGGCTTGGGATGAGCCGCAGACTACGGGGACGGGTTTCCCGCGGGTGTTTTATCTGGTTTACACGTTGTACCGGCAGTATTTCCCGCTGATTGCGTTGACCACATACGCGAAGGCGATGGCGGGCGCGGCGCAGGGAACCGGTGTGCGGCGGATTGGGTAGGCTGTCGCAGAAGAATATATCTTGTTGTCATTTCGAGGAGCGAATGCGACGAGAAATCTGCAGTTTGCCTGAATGCCAAGGACTGCAGACCCCTCGCTTCGCTCGGGGTGACAAAGCTTAGGTGTTGTCGAAGAGACACTGGAGAACAGACTGATGGCAGTGCCAATTTCTCAGATGTGGACGACGGCAACTTATGTCCTGAAGCAGAAGATCAAGGGACGTAAGCAGTATCCGCTTGTCCTTATGCTGGAGCCTTTGTTCCGCTGCAATCTGGCTTGCGCCGGTTGCGGGAAGATTCAGTATCCCGCGCACGTGCTGAAGTCGCAGCTCTCTCCCGAGGAATGTTTCCGCGCGGTCGATGAGTGTGGCGCACCGACTGTCTCTATCCCCGGAGGCGAACCCTTGCTGCATCCTCAGATTGGCGAGATTGTGGATGGGCTGGTGGCGCGCAAGAAATACATTTATCTGTGCACCAATGCGCTTCTGCTCGAGGAAAAAATCCATCTATTCAAGCCCAGCAAGTATTTGACTTTTTCCGTACACATGGATGGACAGCGCGAGCATCACGACTTTTCGGTTTGTCTCGAAGGCGGATACGATAAGGCAATCGACGGGATTAAAGCCGCGCTGGCCGGCGGTTTCCGGGTGACGACCAACACCACGCTGTTTGATGGCGCAGATCCTAAGAGCGTGCGCGCTTTCTTCGATGAGATGATGGAATTGGGCGTGGAGGGCATGATGCTCTCGCCTGGGTACTCCTATGACAAGGCGCCCGATCAGCAGCGTTTTCTCGGTCGGGCTCGCACCCGGCGGTTGTTTCGCGCCATGCTCTCAAATCGCAGCAAGAAGTGGCGTTTCAATCAATCAGCGCTGTTTCTTGAGTTCCTGATGGGTAAGCGCGAGTACGCCTGCACGCCCTGGGGCATGCCCACCTACAACGTTTTCGGGTGGCAGAAGCCCTGCTACCTTTTGCAGGACGGTTACGCGGATACGTTTGCTGAATTGCTCGAAACGACTACATGGGAAAATTACGGGACCGAGTCGGGCAATCCCAAGTGCGCGAATTGCATGGTGCACAGCGGATATGAAGCCTCCGCGGTGAACGATTTGTTCGGGTCGGTGCGGGGTATGTGGCAGGAAGTGAAGGCGCGGACGTTTGGTGAATACGAAGATGCTTCCGCCCTCAGGCTGCTGGATGAGCCTACCAGGCCCGCGCACGCCGGTCCGTTGGTTCAGATCGACGCGGCTGTTGGCGAGGAGACGCGGGTTTGAGCGGGCGTGAATCAGGGCACGGGCCTTCCGCTGCGGTGGATCCGGACTCGCTGGAAGTCGCGCCGGGAACGGCTCACGAAAACCTCGAGGGTTCCGTTCCGTCATTGGCGAATGAGGAAGATCTTCGCAAGGCTTTAGAGCAGGCGTTCGACTATCGCGGCGATGTCTCCATCACGCGGAAAGATGGGTCGAAGATCGAAGGCTACATTTTCGATCGTAGCAGCGGATCCAGGCTCGCAGACAGCTTCGTGCGAGTGTTGCCGAAAGATGGATCTCCCAGGATAAAAATTTCCTACGCAGAGATTGGTGCTCTGGCTTTTACCGGGCGCGATATGGCTGCGGGCAAGAGTTGGGAAAACTGGGTACGCCACTACTGGGAGAAGAAGGCGGCAGGCGAGAAGGATATTTCGCTGCAGCCGGAAAAGCTTGATTAGCAGCAATTAGCAGTCAGCACTCGGTATCCAGCATTCGGAGTGGTTGGGTGGTTTCTCGCGTCGTTGGAGAGCGCGAATCCCTCAGCGGCTTAAAGCCGAAAATCAATGGGCCTTGTGCGGCATGACTGAAGTTATGCCCTCCCACGAGTCGGGCTGATTTTCGCAGGCTGCCCGGACGAGGCGTCCGGGGTTACGTGAGCATAGCGCGGACGCTCGGCGGGAAGAATTTTCCGCAAGCTGTGAAGTGAAGTCATGCCCACCCAACACCGACTCGCTGGGAAGTGCAGTTTTGCTAAGTGCCAATTGCTCAATGCTGGCTTTCGTCACTGGCGCAACCGGTTTCGTGGGCAGTCACGTCGCCCGACTGTTGGCCGAGCAAGGTGCCGACCTGCGATTGCTGGTCCGTTCCGGTAGCGATCTGAGAAATATTCAAACGCTTAAGGCGGATCGGGTCGTCGGCGATCTGCGCGATGCGGCATCCGTTGAGAAGGCGATGGCGGGTTGCGATGTTGTGTTTCACGTGGCGGCTGACTACCGGCTCTGGGTTCGCGATCCGCAGGAGATGTACCGTGCGAATGTGGAAGGTACACGGGCCGTTCTTGACGCCGCACGAAAGAATCACATAAGGCGGGTGGTTTGCACGTCGAGCGTCGCGACCATGGGATTTACCTCGAACGGCCGCCCGGCGGATGAGGATTCTCCGGTTTCACTCGACCGCATGATCGGCCACTACAAGCGATCGAAATTGATGGCCGAAGAAGCGGCGCTGGAGGCGGGACGCAGCGGAATGGACGTGGTGGTCGTGAATCCCAGTACTCCGGTTGGCGAACAGGATATCAAGCCCACTCCCACGGGACGCATTGTCGTGGACTTCCTGAAGAAGAAGTTTCCGGCTTATGTGGATACAGGTTTGAATCTCGTGGATGTCACGGAATGCGCGCGCGGCCATGTGGCTGCTCTGGAGAAGGGGAGAAGCGGAGAGCGCTATATTCTGGGCGGAGAGAATCTGACGTTGAAGCAGATTCTCGACAAACTGGCAGCGATTACCGGATTGCCGTCGCCTAAGATTAGGGTTCCTTACCTAGTGGCATTGGCAACCGGGGTCGTGGATGAAGTTGTGACCGGCCGCATACTGGGGCGGGAGCCTCGTGCAACAATTGATGCGGTGCGCATGGGGCGCAAGAAGATGTTCGTATCGTCGACAAAAGCCGAGCGCGAACTGGGATGGAAGATCGTTCCGGTTGACGATGCGTTGCGCCGCGCGGTGGAGTGGTTTCAGTCGAATGGATATGCCACGCGAGGCTAACTCAACTTCATTGTTGTCATCCCGAGCGTAGCGAGGGATCTGGGTTCTCGCCTTGGCCAGCGAGCTTCGCTCGCCACCTGGATGAGGCGTCCCGGGCTACGCGATCCCTGGACGGGTCGAAGACCCGCCCCCACAGAGGCAGATGTCAAGCGTGACCAAGATCGCGATAGTTGCTGCTCTCGAGCGCGAGGTGCGTCCGCTATTGAAGCGCTGGCACAGCGTGGAGCGCGAGTACGAGGGGCGGCAGTTTAAGTTTTTCGAGAGTGGAGAGAGCGTGCTGGTATGCGGGGGCATCGGAGCGGAAGCTGCTCGCCGGGCCACCGAGGCTGTTATCGCGCTGTACCGGCCTGGACTTGTGCAATCCGTGGGCTTCGCGGGAGCGCTTGATTCGACTTTGAAGTTGGGCGAGATTTTCTCGCCGAGTCGCGTGATCGATGCCAGGGACGGCAGCAGCGTGGAAACGGGCATCGGTTGTGGTGTACTGGTCAGCGCAGACTCCATTGCGGGTGTGGAGCAAAAGGTGAAGTTGGCCGAATCCTATGGCGCACAGGCGGTTGATATGGAAGCGGCGGCTGTGGCGCGTGGTGCGCAGGCCCAGGGTGTGCGCTTTATGGCGGTGAAGGCAATCTCGGATGAGAGCAGTTTTGCCATGCCAGCGATGGATCACTTCATCGGCGGGGACGGTCAATTTCGGACATTAAGGTTTGTGATCTTTGCCGCGTTGCGACCGTGGCTTTGGCCGCGGGTTATCCAGCTTGCCAGAAATGGCGCAAAAGCATCCCGGGCTTTGTGCGCTGAGTTGAATCGATACATTCACCAAGCGAAGAAACCAGGGGTTTCGGGGACGGAGTTGCATCCAATATCCAAGGTAACCAACTAATTCATGGCCATCGCAGGACAATTTAGGATCGAGGAGATCAAAAAGTCGATCCCGACCACCATGCGGGCAGCGGTCTACCGGGGCGTCAACGATGTTCGGGTAGAGAACGTTCCCGTGCCAACAATTGGGCCCGGAGAATTACTAGTCCGAGTACACACTTGCGGTATCTGCGGAACCGATCTTAAAAAAATCGCCAGCGGCTCACACTCAGCTCCACGCATTTTTGGACACGAAACATCGGGCGTAGTAGCAGCGGCCGGTAAGGAAGTCAGCGAGTTCAAACCCGGCGATCGCGTCGTTGTATTCCACCACATTCCGTGCGGCGAGTGTTACTACTGCCGCCATAAGACCTTTGCCCAGTGCGAAACTTACAAGAAAGTTGGCTGCACTGCGGGATTCGAGCCCTCAGGCGGCGGGTTCGCCGAGTATGTTCGGGTGATGGATTGGATCGTCAATCGTGGCACGGTTCATGTCCCCGATGGAGTCTCGTTCGAGCAAGCTGGCTTTGTGGAGCCGGTGAATACCTGCATGAAGGGAATTGAGACTCTGCAACTTTTGTCCGGCGAAAGTGTTCTCGTAATGGGACAAGGTCCCATCGGCATCATATTGAGTACATTGGCCAAACGGTCAGGGGCTAGGGTAATCACTTCCGATTTGTATCCCGAGAGGCTTACAATATCTACAACCTTCGGATTAGAGTATGGGATTGATGCTTCGCGTGCCGACACAGTGAAAGTGGTGCGGGAGCAGACAGAGGGTCGGGGCGCCGACGCGGCGATCGTGGCCGTAGGTGGGAACGCCCTGATTCGGACTGCCATGGATGCAGTGCGTCCGGGAGGCCGGGTTTTGCTGTTTGCACAGACGGTTCGCGGCGAAGCTGCGATTGATCCGGCGGCCATCTGCGTGGACGAGAAAAGATTGTTGGGGTCATACAGCGCGTCGGTCGAATTACAGAAAGATTCAGTGCGCTTCGTAATGAGTCGAGAGATGGATTTGGAACGTTTAATCAGTCACCGCTTTCCTTTGTCGAACAGCGTCGAGGCTTTGAGGCTGGCCGCTCATCCTCAGCCGGATTCGATGAAGATCGTGATTCAAGCGGGCAGTTCGTGGGAAGGAAACATCGAGTGAATGGAAAGATGACAGCAGCGGTCCTCTATGGCAAAGAGGACGTAAAAATCGAGAGAGTTCCCATCCCCCGCGTGGGCGATGGCGAGGTGCTGGTGAAAGTGCAAGTCGCGTTGACTTGCGGGACCGACCTCAAGGTGTATCAGCGCGGCTACCATGCCCGCATGATCGTTCCTCCCGCACTGTTCGGACATGAACTGGCCGGAGTGATTGAGGAGGTTGGCCCGGGCGTACGCGCATTCAAGAAGGGGATGCGGGTGGTGGCATTGAACTCCGCGCCCTGCCAGATGTGTTTTTATTGCTCCAAGCATCAGGCTAATCTTTGCGAAGATCTGTTGTTCAACAATGGAGCTTACGCCGAATACATTCGGATCCCACGGCGCATCGTCGAGATCAACATGCTGGCAATTCCGCCGGATGTGACCTATGAAGAAGCGGCGATGGTTGAGCCGCTCGCATGCGTGCTCCGTGGCCTCCACGAAACGGGCGTTGAGATTGGCGATACGGTGACCGTAGTCGGCGGCGGTCCGATCGGCTTGATGTTCGTACAGGTTGCCAAAGCGGTTGGCTGCAACGTGATTTCCGTGGTCAAGCGCGATTCGCAAGTTCAGGCCGCAAAACACATGGGCGCGCATGAAGTCGTGCAGATCACCAAGGTGAATGATCCGGTGGAAGCGGTGCGCCGACTTTCTCCGGAAACGCGTGGCAGCGATGTAGTGATCGAGGCGGTGGGACGTCCCGAAGCCTGGGAGATGGCTATCGACATGGTACGCAAAGGCGGGACGGTGAATTTCTTTGGCGGCTGCGCCAGCGGCACCAAAGTGCAACTCGACACCAACCGGCTGCATTATTCGGAAGTAACCTTGAAAGCCACGTTCCATCACACGCCGGAAACCGTGCGCCGAGCTTTTGCGCTGATTGCCGAAAAGAAGATTCGGTCCACCGATTACATTACTGGCGAGGCGCCACTTTCCCGGCTGCAGCAGGTTTTTCATCACATGCTGAACCGCAACGGCGATATCAAGACCGCCATTATTCCCGGGCATTGAGGAGTTTGCGATACTCGCACGGGCGTGGACGCCCGCGCTTACATTGACGACCATGTCCTCCATCGCCACCGGTTCCCGGACTCCAGCTATTTCCTCCACGGCGGTGGGGTGGGCCAGTCTTCCGCCTGAGTATGCCATTCCTGCGAAAGCTCCAACGCTTGCTGAAGCTGAAGAATACTGTCGTCGTCTGGCACGCACCCATTACGAGAATTTTTCGGTTGCGAGCTGGTTTCTTCCTGCGCGCCTGCGTCAGGATTTTTTCAATGTTTATGCCTATTGCCGCATTTCCGACGATCTGGGCGATGAAGTTGGCGATCCCAACGCTTCTTTGAGGTTGTTGGATCAGTGGGAAGCCGAGCTTGATGCCTGCTACGCCGGAAGCCCGCGGCATCCCGTGTTCGTTGCATTGGTGGAGACGGTTCGCAAGTGCGAGATTCCGAAGCAAACTTTTGCCGATCTGCTGACCGCGTTTCGCCAGGATCAGAGGATCTCTCGATATTCAACCTTTGAAGATGTTGTCGGTTATTGCCGGTATTCCGCCAATCCTGTAGGACATCTAGTCCTCTACGTGTGCGGCTACCAGGATGCGGAGCGGCAGGCCCTTTCCGATTTCACTTGCACTGCTCTGCAACTGGCAAATTTCTGGCAGGATGTGAGTGTGGATTACGCCAAGGGCCGCATTTATCTTCCCCTTGAAGACCTGCGTCGTTTCGGAGTCACCGAAGATGACATCGCGGCGCAACGCAACACCTCGGCTTTCTGCGACATGATGCGCTTCGAGGTGGACCGCGCCCGGAATTGGTTCCGTCGGGGTTTGCCGCTGATTCAGCAGGTGGATCGCGAGTTGGCCATCGATATTGAATTGTTCAGCCGCGGCGGGCAGGAAATTCTGAATGCCATCGAAGCCCAGGGATACAACGTTCTGGGAAGACGGCCGGCGATTTCAAAGTCACGCAAACTGGCGCTGGTAGCGCGTGCGGCTTGGGGAAGACTGCTGCGGAGAAAGCGAGTATGAGCACGGCGGTGCAGCCAGTTCCCACACCTTTCGCGCCCACGGAATCGCAGCTTGCGGTTGCATACTCGGTTTGCCGCAGCATCACGCGGTCAGCGGCTAAGAACTTCTATTACGCCTTTCTGGTATTGCCGCGGGCGAAGCGTCAGGCTTTGTGCGCGGTCTACGCTTTCATGCGGCGCTGCGACGACATTGCCGACGATGAATCCTTCTCGCAATATGACCGGCGACAGAAACTTGCGGGGTGGCTGGATGCGTTTCATCGCGCTCAATCTGGCGAGCCGACTGATGAGCCCGTGCTGCTGGCTTTAACCGACGCACAGCGCCGCTATAACATTCGCATCGGACTCCTCGATCAGCTCGCATATGGTACGGCTATGGATGTTGAGGGAGGTCCGCCAGACGCGAGCGGTTCGCCCGCGCCACACGAGCTTAGCGTTCGCTACAGGACCTTTGACGATCTCTATCAGTACTGTTACCGGGTGGCCTCGGTCGTGGGATTGGTTTGTATTCATGTGTTCGGCTATCGCGATCCGGCTGCGGAGCCGCTGGCCGAGCGCCTGGGGCTTGCTTTCCAACTCACCAATATCATTCGCGACGTAAAAGAAGACGCGAGCATGGACCGCATTTATCTTCCACAAGAAGATTTGGACAAGTTTGGGATTCCACTTTCGTCATTGCGCGCCGCCTCCGACCCTGCGATGTTTCGTCCGCTCTTGGCCATGGAAGCTGACCGGGCCCGCGAGTACTACCGTGCTGGCGCGGAACTCCTTCCGCTTGTCGAAGAGGACAGCCAGCCAGCTCTTTGGGTACTGATGACGATCTATCAGCGGCTGCTGGACAAAATTGCGCTGCGCCAATACGACGTCTTCAGCAACAAAGTCAGCCTCAGCGTGCGCGAGAAGCTCGGCATTTTGGCGAAGGGCTTCCTGAAACGCCTTTCCTGATGAACCAGCGCCCGCCGCAAAATTCCCGAGTCGCCGTGGTGGGAGGTGGATTGGCGGGACTCGCCGCTGGTTGCGCCCTTGCCAGCAGCGGCTTTCGCGTCACTCTGTTTGAGCGTCGTCCTTATCTCGGTGGGCGCGCTTCTTCTTATCAGCACCCCGGCACCGGCGAAGTGGTGGACAACTGCCAGCACGTGCTGCTTGGATGCTGCACCAACCTGATCCAGTTCTACGAACGACTGGGCGTCGAAAACAAGATCCGCTGGTACGACCGCCTGACTTTCCTCGAGCCGGGCGGACGCGCCTCCGTGATCGCACAATCGAAGCTGCCAGCGCCGCTTCATAACGGGCCCGCTTTCCTGCGCGCGGCCTGCCTGGATTTGTCCGACAAGCTTGTCATCGGCATGGCGATGGCAGCCTTGGCGCCTTCTGTGCCGCAAGACACTGGCGAATCATTTTTAACGTGGCTACGTCGACACGAACAGACAAAGCAAGCGATCGAGCGCTTCTGGAAGCCGGTGCTGGTGAGCGCTTTAAACGAAGAGCTTGATCGCATGTCAGTGCCTTACGCAGCACAAGTAGTGCGGGAATCGTTTCTGAAGTCGACTGCGGCTGGGCGCATGGGTGTGCCGACCGTCCCTTTAACCGAGCTTTATAGCGTCGCTGGTGACTACATCGCTGCGCACGGGGGTGAGATCCATTCTCGCTGCGGCGTCGAGTCTTTTGCAACTGAACCCGACAAGGTAAGGCTGGTGGTCTCTGGCGAGGAAAAGAGTTTTGATTTCGTTGTATTCGCCGTGCCCTTTGATGTTTTGTCCCGCATCCTGCCGCAGAGTGCAACCGCCAAGCCCTTGCGCCGGGTCCTGGCGCGATTCGAGACTTCCCCGATCACTGGCATTCATCTCTGGTTCGATCGCCAGATTACCGATCTCGATCATGCCGTCTTGTTGGACCGAACCATTCAATGGATGTTCCACAAATCGAAAATACTAACTCCAGCGACTGCCACCCTGCGGAATTCGTCGGAGGCGTCGGAAACGGGAGGGCACGACTTCAGTCATGACGGCAAGCGGAAACGGGAGGGCACGACTTCAGTCGTGCCGGTACTTCGCACTCAAGAGCGGGCTTCAGCCCCTGAGGCAAACGGCAGCTACGTCGAACTGGTCGTGAGTTCGTCGAAGACGCTGGTGGAAAAGTCGCGAGCGGAGATCATCGAACTGGCACTGGCCGAACTGCGCGAGTTTTTTCCAGGTGCACGAAATGCAAACCTGGTGAAATCGACCGTAATCAAGGAAGTCCACGCAACCTATTCACCGCGACCCGGAGTGGATGTTTACCGTCCGCGGCCCAAGACGGTGTGGCCAAGAGTCTTTCTAGCCGGAGATTGGACCGCAACCGGATGGCCCGCCACCATGGAAGGCGCGGTTCGCAGCGGATACATGGCCGCGGAATCCGTAGCCCGAGCCGCAGGTATTCGAGACGCATCGTTCCTCGTACCGGATCTGCCCGCGAGCGGGTTCATGCGGCTTTTCGGATAGCTCCACGAGGCGCTTTCGAGTGTGGACCTTCGGGAACCTGCATCGCGCATTCGCGTTTCCACCCTTGAGATCGTTTTCGTCCGAGCGGGGCGAAATTTAGTTCACTGGGCCCAGATACTGATCCAGCCAATTCAGTGTTTCCTTGATCAATTCATTGCGGGGGAGGTTGTGGCCGGTTTCGTAGAGCAGGCGTTTCTTCTGCTCTTTCCTCGATCCCAGCAGGCGGTAGAACGGATCCTGGGTCGATTCCACCGGGAAGAAGAAATCGTACTGTCCATTCAGCATCAAGACTGGCTGTTTCACTCTTGAAATGAAGTTGATGGTATCAACTTCAGGAAGGGACCGATGGAAGTCGAGTCCTCCGAGTGCGAGAACACAGACCTTGATTCGGGGTTCCACGGCAGGCACAATTGAGCCCATTTCGGCGCCCCAACTGTAGCCGTAATAGGCCAGCTTCTCGTGGTCGAGGTCGGGACGAGTTTCCACATAGTCGATTGCCCGCGAAGCGTCTTTGACCCACATGACAACATGGTCCCGCCAGGTGCTGCTCTCGTTCGACACATCGGATTCCATGCCATCCCCTCGTTCATACGTTCCCTTGTACACAGGATATAGGACTGCACGTCCGCTTCTGAGGATGCCGTCCAATGCAGCCGTCGGATAAACCACAAACGTTCGCAGCAAAAGCGCATTCGATCCAGGAAAGAAGACAACAGTCTGGAAGGGCGGCTTGCTCTTCTTGGGAAGAATCAGGTAAGCAACCGCTTTCTCGTGTCCATAGGCAGCTGTGTATGTGATCCGCTCGGTTCTCCAATCCTCTTCGTCCTTGCCAAAAGGCTCGACGGTGGCGTTCAACGGAATCTTGTCATAGGAGTAGACGCTGCGATAGGCGCGGAACAATTCATCCGAGGCGGGTTTTTCCTTGCTCAAGTCGCGCCTCGGCGTAGCCATGGGAGCGGACGCAATCTCAAGATTGGGATCTGGATCGATGTACTTCATGCAACGAAAACCAATGTTCGCCGTACGCAGAAAAGGCGACTGCGCGTCCGGATCGACGAACATGTAATTGGGCTCGTCCCAAGCTCCTCCGAGCACGTAGCGTTTACCAGAATCGGCTTGGTTCCAAATCCATTCTTTGACATTGCCCGCCATGTCAAAGTTGCCCCAGGGACTCATGTCCGGCTTGCTGCCGACGGGCAAAATTCCTGTGCCGCCAAAGTTGCTTGCAGGCACGATGTACGCCGCAGAGGACGGGCCGGCAGCCCGATTCCAGTGATAGATCGTGGGCAAACTCTTGCCCGCAAACTCCGCATAAGCCGCTGCTTCGTACCAACTGATGCCGGTTACAGGGAAGTCATCCTGTCCTTTCAAATATTCGCCTTGTATCCAGTCCTTCGGCCCTGGCCGCCCGGCCGCATCGCGAAACAGCGCCATGGCCTCGTCCCACGAGAGATGCTTTCCGTCTCGCTGGAAATCGACTTTCCAATACTCGCGCTTTTGATATCCACCCTGGTCGACAAAGGCCTTGTATTGCCGGTTCGTCACCTCATATCGATCAATCCAATAATCTTTGAGCGCCAACTCAGGCATGCCTTCGTAACCTGGGATGAATAGCGTTTTGGAAAGTTTTTCTGGTGAAACCCTCACCATACCGGAAGGAATCTTCGCGGACTCGTCAAGAGTGACGGTGGCCGCGACCGGCTGACCAATAGGAACTGCATACCAGCCAAATAAGGCAGCGGTCGTCCGCAACACGGGGCCAAACCCCGGCTTCTCAAACTTCCATGCAAAATTCCCGCGCGGTTGGCGAACATTCTTGAACGGGGTGTGTCCGACCAGTACCCAAGGAGCGGTTACGTCGCTGTACACCCTGCGGTACACATCAGCCCCTGCTGGCGCAGTCTCGATTGAGGTCTGATACGAGATGACAGGCCATAGCCGGGCCAACCCGGGGTCGTCTGGAATCGACTTCTCGGCTTTCAGCGCGAGCGTGTAGGCTTCGCCAAATTTCCCTTGATCGGCCAGTTGTGAGGTCTCCGGCAAAGCCACGTCGCGGGCCCAGAGTGCATCGCGGTACCGCTTCAGCATCCACGTCGCTCCAGCGCCAATAATGATGACCATCAGCAAGAGCGGAACCAGCACCCGAGGGCGTTGCACTTCTCTGACAATCCGTGCCGGGCGGAGCATTCCGCCCGACTCAGGGAAGAGCAGTTCACGGCAGTTCTTGAGTTCGTGTGCGAGATCAGCACCTGAGGCGTAGCGCGCAGCGGGATCTTTTTTCAGGCAGCGGGTAACGATGCGGCGTACTTCCGGCGCAACATCTCGCTTGACTTCGCTCAACGGCGTCGGATCGTCCCGCATGATCGTGGAAATTAGCGCAGCGCTGGATTGTCCCTGGAAAGCTCTTCGCGCGGTCAACATTTCGTAGAACACCGAACCAAATGAAAAAACATCGCTGCGCGCGTCGATGGACTTTCCCTCGGTCTGCTCCGGCGACATGAATGCCAACGTGCCGACGATCATCCCAGGGGTCGTTGCCATCGATGCCATGGTGGCATCTTCCCCGCTCATCGCGGACGCTGGGGTCGCAAGTTTGGCAAGCCCAAAGTCCAGCACTTTGACCAGGCCGCTCTCGTCCACCATGATGTTCGAGGGCTTCAGGTCGCGGTGGACGATGCCCGCGGCGTGGGCGCGCGCCAGAGCTTCGGCAATTTGTATGGCGTACTTGACAGCTTGATCGGTTGCCAGACCACCGGCAGGAATCACTTTGTCCAGCGTCTGCCCGGCGACACACTCCATGACCATGAAGTCGACGCCATCCTGCGACCCAATGTCATGAATCACGCAGATGTTGGGATGTTGCAGCCCCGAGATGGATTTAGCTTCTTGCTGGAAGCGTGCGTGTAATTCTGGGTTCGAAGAGAGATGAGTGGGCAGGACTTTAATCGCTACCGTACGCTGCAACCGTGTGTCCAGGGCGCGATACACTTCGCCCATGCCGCCGGCTCCGAGGAGCGATTGGATTTCGTACGGCCCGAACTTTGTGCCAGGAGTCAGTGCCATAGATCATGGCGATTATACCTTCGGAGTCCAATTTACCTCTTACAACTGCCGCCACACGTCCTTGAAGTCGAAAAATCCTTTTTTCCCCACGAGCCACTCCGCTGCGCGTACGGCGCCGTCCGCGAATCCACGGCGCGACTTGGCATCGTGGCACAGATAGATGGTGTCGCTGGGGGAATCGAGAACCAGTTCGTGCATCCCCACCACGTCGCCTTCGCGGAACGAAGTGATTTCAAGCTCGGCTCCGGACGCGTTTTCTATGATTTCTTGCAGCGTGAGAGCGGTTCCCGAAGGGGCGTCTTTCTTCTCCACATGATGGCGCTCAAAGATTTGTCCGAAGTACTGGTGTTGAAGGGCAGCTGCAGCGCCGCGCGCGACATCAAAAAACAAGTTCACCCCGATCGAAAAATTAGCACCGTACAGGAAACCGATTTCGCTCTGTTCTACCGTTTTCCGGACTCGCGCCAGCTCGGTATACCAGCCGGTGGTGCCGACGACAATATTTGTCCCGGCGGCGATGCAAGCTTCAATGTGTTCGAGGACCGCGAGAGAATTCGTGAAATCAATGACCGTGTCGACCGAGGCTAGCTTACCCGCCGTCAGAGCCGAGGCCTTTGGATTCTCGGCGGAGCCAAATACATTCACCTGATGGCCGCGCTGGCGCGCAACGTCCGCTACCAGCGAACCCGTCTTGCCCCGGCCTAAGATCAGAATATTCATAAGGCACAATCCCTTAACGCGCTCCGTGAGGCGTTCAGGTCAAGCAAATACTTCGGGATCCAGATTCGAAAAAAAAGTCTTATGCAGCCGCCGCACCACCTGCGGCACTTCGTCCTCTTCAATCACAAAAGTGAGATTAATCTCCGACGCTCCCTGCGAAATCATGCGAATCTTCACATCGGAAAGCTCGCCAAACACGCGAGCAGCAATCCCCGGCGTCTCCCTGAGATTTTCTCCTACCAGACAAACAATCGCCTTCCGGCCTTCATACTTCACGTCCGCCAACTTCGCGAGATCAGCCGCCAGCGCCGGAATTGACTCATTCGAATCCACGGTCAGCGAAACACTCACTTCCGAAGTAGAAACCACGTCCACGGCAATTCGATGCCGGTCGAAGGCCTCGAAGATCGCCCGCAGAAAACCATGAGCTAGCAGCATGCGCGGCGCCGCCACATCGATAATGGTAATCCGTTTCTTGGCCGCAATGGCTTTGAAAGAATTTCTGCAGTGTGGCACGCGGGCTGAGATGCGTGTTCCTTCGCAGTCAGGATTGCGCGAATTGAGTACGTAAACTGGAATGTTCTTTTGAACCGCCGGCAGCACCGTAGCCGGATGCAGAACCTTGGCGCCAAAGTAAGCCAACTCCGCCGCTTCATCGAAGCTAATCACCTTAATTCGCCGCGCCTCTGCGCACAAGTTCGGGTCGGTCGTCATCATCCCGTCAACGTCGGTCCAAATTTCGATGCGATCGGCGGCCAGTCCCGACCCAACGATGGCTGCGGAATAATCCGACCCGCCGCGCCCGATGGTGGTAGTGATCCCCGCTTTGGTAGCGCCGATGAACCCACCCATCACCGGCACCCGGCCCTTGTCCAGTACGGGTTGTACCTTCATCTGCAGTTTTTGGTTCGTCTCTTCCATCAACGGAACTGCCCGCATGTGCTCGTTGTCGGTGACAATACAGTCGCGTGAATCCACCATCGTGGAATCAAGTCCGCGTGCGCAAAACGCAGCCGTAACAATCCTGCTGGAGAGAATCTCGCCAAACGCCGCGACATGATCGGTGGTGCGTGGGGTCAATTCGCCAACAGCGGCGATGCCGCGCAAGAGTTCGTCCAACGCTTCGAAGTAAACACCCAAATCACCATGGAATTCCGTGAACAGCGCAGTGCCCAACAACTCTCCCGCGGTGTTGTAATGCCGTTCGCGCAGAGTGCGGGAGAGACTGAGTGCGGCCTTGCGATCGCCATTCCCCGCTGCACGCGCCATCGCCAGCAACTGGTCCGTAACTTTGGACATGGCGCTTACCACGACCACCGGCCTTTGCGAACGCCGTCCTTTAACGATATCGGCGGCCCGCTCGATGGCCTTGGCGTCCTGCACCGAGGTGCCACCAAATTTCATCACGATCATTGGGGGAGGCACCTCAGCGGCCGATTCGCGCGGTTAGCATTGCGGCTGGAGATAAACCCGCGGCTCTTCACCTCAGCGATCAATCGAGGTAACCCCGCACCTTCAACAACTCAGCGTTTAGCAGAGCCGCACCCGCCGCCCCTCGAATAGTGTTGTGGGAAAGCACGGTGAACTTCCAATCCAAAACCCCGCATGCCCGCAAACGCCCGACTGTGGCCGTCATCCCGTTGCCCGCCTCAACATCGAACCGGGGCTGCGGACGGTCCGCCGATTCCGCGTAGCACACTGGTTGTTCCGGAGCGCTCGGCAGCCGCAATTCCTGGGGCACGCTGCGGAATTCATTCCAGGTCTTGATGATCGTTTCCGGCCGTGCCTTCTTCTTCAACTTCACGGACACGGATTCGGTATGCCCGTCTTCCACGGCGACGCGGTTGCATTGCGCACTCATAGCAAACTCGGCCGATACAACCCCAGCCCCATTCAACCGTCCCAGAAGTTTGCGCGTCTCCTCTTCCATCTTTTCTTCTTCCTTCGAAATATAAGGAATCACGTTTCCCAGAATATCGAGCGAAGCCACGCCAGGATAACCCGCACCACTCACCGCTTGCATGGTCACCGCCATCACCGTCTCGAGGCCAAAGGCATCCTGCAAAGGTTTCAGAGCCAGCACCAGTCCGATGGCCGAACAGTTTGGATTCGTGACCACAAAACCACCGGACTTCTTACGCCAGTTTTGACACTCGATCATCTGGATGTGATCCGGGTTGACCTCGGGAATGACGAGCGGCACATCGCTTTGCATTCTCAGGGCGCTGGAATTAGTAACTACGGCGCAACCTGCGGCCGCAAAGCGAGGTTCCATTTCGGCCGCAATTGATGCGTCCAAGGCGGCAAAAATGATTTTCGGTGCGCCCTCAGGGCCAGCCGGCGACACCCGCATTCCCGCCACGCGCCGAGGTATCGGCGTTCTCATCTTCCAGCGCGCCGCTTCGCCATACGGGCGCCCTTCGGAGCGATCCGAAGCCGCCAACCAAGCAACCTCGAACCACGGATGGTGTTCCAGCATCTGCACAAAGCGCTGCCCTACCATTCCGGTCGCGCCCAGGATCCCTACAGGAATTTTCGTCGACATAGGTAATTTGAATTTTACAACACGCCATCCCTCGGATTATCTCCGCGCAAGATCATGCACTTCTAGATCAAACTTCGGACCTGACCGATTGTTCGAGAACTGGTCGAGGAGTCACACAACCACTAATGCAGATCCATTCTGTGCCGATGGAGGAACCTGAGGAGTCAACATGCCCGAACTACGCCAGAACTATTTCACCAAGGAATGGGTCATTATCGCCACCGAGCGCGCCAAACGCCCCGAAGACCTGGTTATGCACCGCCCAGCCAAGGTCGTGCTTCCGTTCGTAGAAAGCTGTCCATTCTGCGCGGGCAACGAAAATAAAACGCCGCCAGAAGTGATGCGCGTTCCCACCAACGGCGGCGGGCCGTGGCAGGTACGGGTTGTGGCCAACAAATTCGCCGCCCTGTCGCCCGACGTGCAGCCTACTCGCTCCATCCATCGCTCCCGCCGCAGCATGGGCGGCTTCGGCGTGCACGATGTGATTATCGATACACCAGACCACGCGCAGACCATCGCCACCATGTCTGATGCCCACATCGCCAATCTGCTGCGCGTCTACAAGTCTCGCTACGACGCATTGAGCCTTGATCCCCGCATCGCCCACGTCACTATTTTCAAGAACCACGGTGGCGATGCCGGCGCCAGCCTGGAGCATCCGCATTCCCAACTGATTGCCACGCCGGTAATCTCGCATCAGGTGCGGGAGCGCTTCCAGCAGGCCTTGAACCACTATGACGAATACGGCGAATGCATGTTCTGCCAATTTCTGGAAGAAGAAATCCAGGAACCAGAGCGGGTAGTGCTCCTTACCGAACATTTTGTTGCCTTGGAACAATATGCCTCGCCCTCGCCTTTTAGCACCCCCATTTATCCCCGCCGCCACATGGCCAGTTTCGGGGATATCAGCGCCACCGAGATTGCGGATCTGGCTCGAGTATTGCGAACAGTCTTGGCAAAGCTTTACCAGGGGCTGGGCAACCCCGATTTCAACTTCACTATTCGCAGCGCCCCCGCCGAATATGTTGGCGTGAAACACTTCCACTGGTATATCAGCATCATCCCTCGCCTCACCCGGGTAGCGGGCTTCGAGCTCGGTTCTGGGATGTTCATCAACACGGTGCTGCCGGAAGCGGCTGCAGAGTTTCTGCGAAAAGTGAAGGTGGAAATGGCCGTGGGAGCGGGTTAACCAGCTCTGCTTACCCAAACTTTGTAATTCCGACCCACCCATGCCTTGTCATTCCGAGGAGCGAAGCGACGAGGAACCTGGGTTTCCCCGGCCTGGCAAAAACCTGGACTTCCTCGCTATGCTCGGGATGACAGCGCTGGATCTTTCCCGATGCAGGCGGCCGAATCATGCGGCGTCGGGCCGGCCAGGCTTCTCTCCATCGTCAGGTTCGCCGCTGTGCTCTGGGCTCCCACCTGGTTCGGGGAAATCCGTGTCGGCGGATTTCAGAATTGGATCCTGGTCCCGATGCCCCAGTTGCCCTTGCAAGGAAGTGTTGTCAGATGGATCTTTTTCGTCCTGTTCTACAGCGCCTTTAGAGCGGTCTTGATCCTTTGTAATTCTCACAATTAATCTCCCACATGGCGGTGAACCACGCCTATAATGAGCCTACTCTGAAATTTTCAACCGTGGCACGGTTTTTTCTAATGTAGATTAGAAAGAATTTCAATGTATTGGGAGGACCCATGAAGCGATTGATTCTCACCACGACCGCGGTGTTGTTTTCGACCTTGGCTCTGTGGGCGCAAACCGGAACATCAGAACCGGCTACCACGCCCGGTCAAACCGTAACCATGGCAGCCCACTCGCAGCACCATCGTAATAAGCACCGCAACCATCGCCATCACCCGCAGCATCACACCGGCATTAACGCCCGACGTTGATTGGAATTCAATTACGAATTGGCAATTGAAAATCCCCCGGCAACTTCATTCGCCCGGCGCGCGCCCTGCCGTCGACACTCCCAGTTTGCGCAACCGCTCCCTGGCCTGCAGCGCCTCGTTGGAGCGGGGATAGCGCTGGATCACATGCCGAAGCTGGGCAATTCCATCATCTTTCTTGCCCAGTTCAATGAGGGCCAATCCCTTTTTTAAATCCGATGACGCAGCCTTATTGCCGGTAGGAAAATTCTGCAGCACCTGGTCGTAGTTGGTTACCGCTTCCTGAAAATTCCCCTGTTTAAAGGCGAGTTCGGCCAAGTAGTAGTACGCATTCCCCGCGAGATCCGTATTGGCATAAAACTTCACGTAGTCGGAAAATTCCTGCTTGGCCAGATCATTCTTCGCCGCGTTGTAATCCCGCAGCCCGTTGTTGTACAGCACATCGGGAGGCGGAGCCTGAGCCTGGGCTTGCTGTTGCGCCTGCTGCGCTGCCTGTCCCGCCGCCACGCTTTGCTGCGCGGCCTGCATGTCTTCCAGTTGCTTGCTGACCTTGGCCAGTCTCGCTTTTAGTTCATCGAGCGAATCATTGAGCGACTGGATCTGTCCAGAAAGCTGGTCCACCTTCGCGCCATTATCGTTCTGCAGCTTTTCCAGACTGCCCTGAAGCGCGGTAATCGACGCCGTCACTTTATTCATGCTGTCGGTATTCTGGTCCATCAAGTTCTTCATCACGCCCATGCGTTCGTTGAAGGACGTTTGCATCTGCGTCATCTGGTCCTGCAGGGCCTGTACCCGGGTCAGCAGTTCAACCATTTCTTTGTTTGCGCCCCACGCAGGCGTCACAATTCCCCAGAAAGCGATCACCAAGGCAACTACGGTCGAATATCGGTGGATTTTCATAACCTATTCCTTAAGATGCAGAAGCCTCGATCCCGAACAATTGAATTCCATTGTGAAGGATTGCGCGGTCCACGCATAGTTATCCTGGAAGGTTCCGCGAGTCGCGCGGTTGGCCAAAAAATTAAGTATTGAGGTGCGACGCTGACGAGGCCTCGCACCTCATATGACTATTTCTGATAAACGAAATGGCCACGGCGATTCTGCTGCCAACAGGCCTCGTTGGACTCAGTGCAGAACGGCTTCTCCTTGCCGTAGCTGATCGTCTTGATATTGCCGGGGCTGACGCCGCCTTGTGTCAACGCGCTCTGTACGGCGCCGGCGCGGCTGTCGCCCAACGCCAGGTTGTACTCCGTCGAGCCACGTTCGTCGCAGTGTCCCTCAATCACGAAGTGGATGTTGGGATGCTGTTGGAGGAAAGCAATATCCGCCTGGATCGAACTCTGCTGGTCCGCCCGAATATCGGATTTGTCGTAATCGAAGTAAACGTCCTTCACGCTTTGCGAGAACAACTCCTCCTCGGTCGGTCCGGCTGCAGCAGGAGGTGGTGGCGGCGGAGGTTGGGTCACAGTGACGCGTGCCGTTGCCTGTTGCGTTCCCCCAGCTCCTTTCGCAGTCAGCGTGTAGGTAGTCGAATCCGGCGGGGTTACCTGCTGCGAGCCGCTGGCTTGTACAGCTCCAACTCCGTCAATGCTTACATCGGTGGCATTCGACGTTTGCCATGTCAGCGTTGTCGACTGTCCCTTTTCGACGGTGTTGGGATTTGCCGTCAACGAAGCCGTTGGCGCTGGCGGTGGTGGTGGTGGCGGTGGTGGCGGCGGTGGTGTTTTCTTATGGCAAGCGCCGAGGAACAGGATGGCGCTCAACGCGAAAACAAGTGTTATCCACTTCATTCTTTGCTGCTTCACTTTTCCTCCCTGCGGTGGTCGCGCGCTGCTGCCCCCAACGCGCGCGTCAGACTCCATAGCGGGGCGGGTTCACTTCTCCGCCTCCCCCGGGCTAGTCAATCCAAGAACTCGCCAAACTTAAGTGTTGCGCATATAGGCACGAGCGTCGACACCCGTGCGGCGTAACGGAAATTCACGCTTACCTTAATTTCTTTGATACCTAATGGTAAACCTTGTTAAAGCTTACTTCCAGTCGTTGCCAACTCGCGATTTATATCAGAATCTGGCTTCAGCCATCAGCCTCACGATTCGTATCAGGATATGGCTTCAGCCATATCGCACTGCCACGGAACGACCCCGGCTTCAGCCACTGAGGCTCGCAGCTGGAGCCTGACCCAGCGCCTGAAGGCGTCGTCGAAAGACTGCTTACGGCACGCTTAAAGGCGAGCCCTGACACGAATCGTTCTTCAGACAATCAACCTCTACTTCCAACTCCAATTCGGTTGCGTGTTCTTACCGCTGAAAGTCAATTGCTTCACATTGCTCCCATCCGCCAGCATGGACCAGATTTGCTCACTCCCCCCGCGGCTTGACTGAAAAACAATATGCCGTCCATCCGGCGACCACGAAGGAAAATCATTCCGTCCGCCATCGTGAGTCAGCTGCACCCACTGTTTGCTAGCCGCGTCCATGAGGTAAAGATCCTCGGACCCCGGCGCTCCCGGCCCGTAATGGCGCGTCCAAGCCAACGCCAAAAATTGCCCATTGGGCGACCACGCCGGCGAGACCGCGTAACCCTGGTCCGTAACCCGCTGCACATTCGTGCCATCGGCCTCCATGGTATAAATTTGCGGCAGGCCGGTCCGCCCGCTGACCCATGCGATTTGTCCGCCTGTCTTCCGGTTCCACACCGGCGAAACGTCCGGACCTTTCGAGGAAGTAATCCGCTTCAGATTGGCACCCGATTGATCCACCGTATAAATCTCGCTGTCTCCGGAGCGTGACGAAGAAAATGCCAGCTTGGTACCGTCGCCGGACCATGCCGGCGATAAATTGGTGCCGCCGAACTTGGGGAAAGACACCAACCGGTTGAGATCGATCGAGTACATCAGGATCTCCCAACCCGATTTCGTGATCGAACTGAATGCCAGCCGTGAACCGTCAGGCGAGATCCGCGGAGACAACGAAATCGAGTTCTGATGCGTGACCTGGCGCTGGTTTGCGCCGTCGTAATCCATCACCCAGATTTCCTTGTGCCCGCTACGGCTGCTGACGAAATAAATCTGACTCTCTGCAATCCCAGGAATGCCACCGCCCAGCCGGAAAATAATCTCGTCCGCGAACTTGTGCGCGATTATACGGGCTTCATCACTCGTGGCCGCATCCTGATACTGCTTGCCCAGCACTTGCGGCGACGTAATGTTCTTGACGTCATACAGCCAACCCTGCACGGTGACGTTGTTCCCGGTTACACCCAGGCTGCCGAATGCCAGCATCGCGGCATTGGGAGGAGGAGCATTCCAGGCTTCGAACTTCACCTCTGTCGGATTTCCAGGAATCGCCAAAGGGTAGAAACTCTTCGAAGCCATGTCGAAGATCCCGGCATTGTCCAGATCATTCCAAAGAGTGTCGTTGAAAACCTTGAGCAGGTCGGTGTTCTTGGCGTCCGAGGTGGAAGGCTTGAAGTCGGGGACAGCGAGGCGAACCTTCTCCATCCCTAAACCAGTGCCGGTTTTGATCCAGTCTTGTTGGCCCAGACAAGGAGCGGCGGTAAGCACCGCAGCCAGTAGAAGAAAAAACACCGCTGCAAAATGGCAGGATTTGATTTTCAAGTGGCGGGTGCCGGTTGTGCTCTGGCCGATACCAGCCTTTAGAACTCCCCTCAAGGTATGATGACGTACATTCCAGTGCAAGTTGCCCTTCCCCATTTTGTTAAGCTGCTTGCTTATCAATCCATTCGAGCTGAATGCTGCGTGCTAACAGCTGACAGCTTATCTTTTGTAATCGAACCAGAACTCGACCGAAACTTTACTCTCAGAATAATCCGGCGGCAGGGGACCAAAAGTGTCAATGCGCTGCAAGGCCCGCACCGCCGACTGATCGAGGGACGGAACACCACTCGACTGCTCTACCTGCACATTCGTAGGGTGCCCATCCCGCTTAATGTCAAACGTCACATAAACCCTTCGCGCGTCACCTATGCGCGGATCGACCTCGTACTTGAGCCAGTTCTCGGAAACTTTCTGCTGCACAACACGCACATACCAGGCATAGCGCGAACCAAAATCCCCTCCGCCGCCAGTGAATCCGAATCCACCTTTCGCGCCGCCGGCATTGAAAGTTCCGTAAGGCCCGCTGACTGGCCCACCTTCTCCGAAGGGAACCACATTGCTGGCTTCTTGTTCAGGCTGAGGCTGAGTTTTCTGATGATTTTCGCTGATGCGCGGTTTCGTTTTCGTCTTAGCATTTTTATCGGGAATCGGAATGGCTTCCGGCGCTTTCTCCTCAACCTTGGGCGGCGACTGGGTCAGCCCCTTGGACTCGTTCGCCAGAACATTCTGCGTCTGCACCGGGCTCGCAGGCAGTGGCACCGAACTGACCAAAGTTACGCCCATCGCATCACCCCCACCGCCCGCACCCCAGGTGCTGCCGCTGCCCCCGTGCCAGACAACTGCGTACAACACGATGGAGCCCGCAACGGCCAGATGCAGGACCGCCGACCACGCCAGGTTGCGCCCCCACCGATCGTGCTCGAAAAATATCTCAGCGTTGACTGCCATGACCTTGAAGCGGTTGCGTCACGATGCTTACATTCACGATTCCTGATTGCTTCACCGCATCCATCACGGTTGCGAAGGCCCCGAAGGGCACGTTTTCGTCCGCCCGTATGAAAATGGACTGGTGCTGCGGATCGCGAACCTTCTGCCGCAGCTTGGTAGCAATGTCATTGATGTTGATCGCATCGTTCCCCAGAAAAACGCGCTGTTGCTTGTCGACGCTGATCACCAACCGCTCTTCGGTGATCTCCTTGACGGTCCGCGTCTTGGGCACACTGACCTCGATGCCCGATTGCAGCACGGGCGCGGTCACCATGAAAATAATCAGGAGCACCAGAACAACGTCGACCAGCGGGGTGATGTTGATGTCGGAGAGAGAAGTTTGAGTTCGTCCATTCGAAGCCGTAAAGGCCATTACCGCCGCACCTCCGGCACTGCAGGCTGCGAGCGCTCGACCGCGTTCAGCATCTCGAGAGCAAAGTCGTCCCCCCGCGCCGCAAACTCGCGAATGGAGCTACCCAGCAGGTTGTAAGCAATCACCGCCGGAATCGCCGCTGCCAACCCCGCGGCAGTAGTAATAAGCGCCTCCGAAATCCCCGGAGCCACCGCCCGCAAAGTAGCCGCGCCCGCCGTCCCCAACCCATGAAACGCATCGATGATTCCCCAGACTGTGCCGAACAGGCCTACGAAGGGGGTTACGGCGCCTGTGATTGCGAGCCAGGGCATGTTGCGTTCGAGGCGCGAGACTTCTTCGGAGCAGGCGATTTGCATGGCGCGCTGGATTGCTGTGCTGCTGCTTTGACGGCGGTGTTCGGCGAAGCCGCCTTCAAATACGGCGACCAAGGGGCTGGGTTTGAATTGTTCGGCTACGGCCGAGACATCCTGCAGGCGTTGGGCTTTGCGGAAGGCGCGGACGAAGCGGCCGCTCTGTACGCGGGCTCGGCGGACCACGCTCCACTTAGAGAGAATGATGGCCCACGAGATTACGCTGAAAATCAGGAGGATCAGGAGAACAACCTTGGCGACCGGACCGGTTTCTCCAACTAGATCGACGATCTCTCCGCCAACCACCGCTGCCAGGAGTAGGGAAAAATGCATTGGGTTTTCGCTAATTATTATAGACGAACATCCGCACCCGCTTGGGCCAGGTATCGAGTGCAGCAACCGGAATCTAAACTCGGAAGTACGCCTTCGTGACACACTCTGGCAGGTTTACCCGTAATATACTGCCCAGTGCGCGGGAAGGAATCGACCAGAACTTTCCTCTCCAAACATCCTTTGAGTCTTAGAAGCGAATGGAGGATGCATGAAACTCGCAACTGGAACTCTCCTGCTTCTGGCCACGCTTGGGGCGCCGCTGGCGGGAGCGCAGAGCCAGATCAAGTATGTAGTCGTAATCTTCCAGGAGAATCGCACGCCCGACAATATGTTCCACGGATTGCCGGGTGCGGATATCGCCAACAGCGGATTCAATTCGAAGGGTAAACTCATTACGCTGACGCCCGAGCCGCTGGCCAATGACTACGATATGGATCATTCTCATGCATCCTTCGTGGCCATGTACGACAACGGGAAAATGGACGGAGCTGACAAGATTCCCGCTGGTTGCAAGGGCGGCGGAAACGGCTGCCTGCCTCCCAATCCGCAGTTCAAGTATGTGAGATCGTCCGATGTAGCGCCCTACCTTCAAATGGCGAAACAATACACCTTCGCCGACCATATGTTCCAGACCAATCAGGGCCCTAGTTTTCCGGCACATCAATTTATTCTCGCGGGCACTTCGGCGCCGACTGCAACCAGCGATTTATTTGCCGCCGAGGAGCCAGGCGGGGTGACCGGGGCGGTTAACAACACGGGTTGTACCGCGCCCAAGAAGGAATCGGTCAAGATGATTGATCCCTCAGGTTCGGAAAAGACGAAGCAATACCCGTGCTTCGATCATCCCACCCTGACCGACCTGCTGGACAATGCGGGGGTCAGTTGGCGTTATTACACTCCGTCACCGAACTCGACGTGGACGGGACCGAACGCGATTTCGCATATCCGCTTCGGCTCGGATTGGAATAACGTTATTTTGAACCCCAAGCAAATATTAGTTGACATCAAGAAGAATCAACTTCCCGCTGTGAGCTGGGTGATCCCCACCTGGGCAGCATCCGACCACGCTATGGGGAATAAGGGCCTGGGGCCTTCCTGGGTCGCGTCAATTGTGAATTCCATCGGGCACAGCCAATATTGGTCGAGCACCGCCATCTTTATTACCTGGGATGACTGGGGAGGCTGGTACGACCACGCCGCTCCCACCATCTACGATTCCTATGAGTACGGTTTTCGCGTGCCTCTGATTGTGGTTTCGCCTTATGCGAAGACCGGTTATGTTTCGAAGGCTACGCATGATTTCGGGAGCATTCTGAAATTCACCGAGAAGGTTTATAACCTGCCTTCCCTTGGCTACGCGGACAGCCGCGCTGACGATTTTTCAGATTGCTTTCAATTCGACGCAAAGCCGCATGAATTTCGCACCATCCGGGCACCGCACGATGCAAACTATTTCTTGCATACGGTCGAGACGCCAGGGGATCCTGACGACGACTGAAGCGGGATGAGTTCAAACCTCTAGATCGGCGATCTATCGCACGCTTTTCGTGGTATTCTTCGCTCATCTTCTGGCATCCCAGGACAGCCCGTGCTTGCCGAACTGCGGCTTGAAAATTACGCGGTCATCGACAATTTAGCGGTTGAGTTTGCTGCTGGATTGAATCTTTTGACCGGGGAGACCGGAGCCGGCAAATCCATTCTGATCGATGCCCTGGCGCTGCTGCTCGGCGACAAAGCTTCCGCGGACATCATTCGTTCCGCAGCAGACCGCGCTCTGATCTCGGCTGTGTTTGAGATTGATGAGCGGACGGAAAAGATCACCGCTCGAATTCTCGAAGCCAACGGTATCGATCCCAACGACGAAGATGGATCCATCATTCTGCGGCGTGAGATTGCGGCCGGGGGCAAGGGCCGCGTCTTCATCAACAATCAGCCGGCCACGGTGAGCGTCCTGCGACAACTGGCCCCGTATCTGGCCACCATCCACGCGCAGAACGAATCCATTCTTTCGTTCGATTCCGCGGCGCGACTGGACTTGCTCGATGCTTTTGCCGGCACTCAACTTGAAACCATCAGCGAGGCTTTCGCGAACTGGAAGAGCATTGCACATCGCATTGAAGAACTTGAGCATGGCGAACAAGACCGGCTGCGCCTGCTCGATCTCTGGACTTTCCAGAGGCACGAGATTGACGACGCCAAGCTGCAGCCCGGCGAAGACGAACGGCTGGAATCGGAAAAGCGTGTGCTCGCGAATGCGGAAAAAATTTACAGCGCGGCGATGAACGCTTTCGATCTGCTTTACGAGGGTAGTGCGTCGACCTCGTCCTCGCTGCGCACCGCCCAGAAGCACATCGAAGAACTGTCGCGCTACGAGCCCAAATTCAAAGAGGCGCTGGGGGCGATTGACAGCGCGCGCATCAGTGTGGAGGACGTGGGCGCAACCCTGCGCGATTATGCCGGCGGTATTCAGGCATCGCCCGAGCACCTGGCTGAAGTCGAAGACCGGCTCGCGACCATCGATCGATTGAAGCGCAAATATGGTCCCACGCTCGAGGATGTGATTCATCACGGCGAAGAAGTCAGCCGCAAGCTTTCGGAGATGGAAAACAAAGACGAAATTCTGGCCCAGCTTCGGGGAGAATTGGCGCAGGCCGCGCAGGAGTATTTGCGCTCCGCTCGGGTTATTTCGAAGAAGCGCTACGAGGCTGCGCGCAAGCTGGAGAAACTGGTTGCAGCCGAGATCAACGATCTGGCGATGAAGTCGGAATTTCACATAGAGGTCAGCGGCACGGACGAAGAACCGAACTGGACCGCGTCTGGGTTTGATCAGGTGGTGTACCTCATTTCCACAAACCCTGGGGAGCCGTTGCGACAATTGGAGCACATTGCTTCTGGCGGCGAATTGTCGCGGGTGATGCTGGCGTTGAAAGTTAGCGTGGAAGCTGGCGCAGTCAAGAAGCCAGGTGTGGCGCGGACGCCTGCGCACCGTACTCTTATTTTCGACGAAATCGATACCGGCATCGGCGGCCGCGCCGCTGAAGCCGTAGGTAAAAAACTGAAGGCACTGTCGCGTGCGAATCAGGTACTCTGCGTGACTCACCTGCCGCAGATCGCTACTTTCGCTGACCATCATTATCTGATCGAGAAGAAGAGCTCCAGCGACCGAACCCGCACCGCGGTGCGGCTCATCACCGGCGAGGAGCGCACTGAGGAAGTCGCGCGAATGTTGAGCGGAGCCAAGCTAACCGAGACATCGCGGAAACACGCTGAACAGATGCTGAAGACCAACGCGTGAACACTGGCTTGCGCGCCCCACAATGTGACGGCGAACGGACCGCCCGAGCCTTCGCAAAGTGCGCGACAGGGTAAAAGTCCCCACCCTGCCAGAATCGATTACCCTGAAGATCAACCCCGATCCCACAGGCGGCGGACAGGAGTGTCCGCCCCACACGACCAGCTGTGAGGGTTTGTTGGTGGCATGGAGTACAGAGATCGTTCGTTGGCAGGCCTTCGCGTTGCAAAGGCATGCGCTTCCTCAGGATGTCAGCGTGGTAGAGAAAGGTGTGTTTAACGCTTTCCTACCCCATATCTCGAAAGCGCGAGATGTGGGGTGCCAACTTCTAACTTTACTTTATTCATGGAATGAGCGAGTTACGGAGAACATAGCAGTTTGCGGTTTGACAAGATTTTGGCCGACTCTTGGTTCGGCACCTTGCAAAATGGGTGGCATCAGGCGGTTGCTATCAAAGTTCGAACCTGTTACGTCAAATATGCGTATCTTTAACTAGTACACTATGCGGATGCTGCTGGACATTTTCGCGCAAATCTTCCGCACCCTTTGGGCGCACAAGCTGCGCTCGTTCCTGACGATGTTCGGCATTGCCTGGGGCGTGGGCTCTTTGCTACTGCTGGTGGGGCTTGGGGAAGGATTCCGTTCGGGCAACAAGCGCGAACTGGCGCAGTATGGCAAGGACATCATGTTTATTTATCCGGGGCGCGCGCCGGCGGTGCAGGGCAACATGAGCTCCGCGCGCAACTACTTGCTTACTTACCAGGATTATCTGGATATCCGCAAGGAAGCGCCGCACGTGCGCAATGCTTCGCCGGTGCTCGTCCGCCCGGATGTGCGGGCGGTCAGCGAGTTTGCCAGCGCGAATGGAGAGATTGCGGGAGTCGAGCCGCAGTTCAGCGAAATCCGGTATCTTCCAATCAAACAGGGGCGCTGGCTCAATAGCTTGGACGAAACTCAAAGACGCAACGTTATCGTTCTGGGGGATGAACTGGTCAAGCACCTCTTTCCCGGACGTCCAGCCGTGGGCGCAAGCATCATTTTGAACGACATCACCTTCGAAGTCATTGGCGCGGTGCAGCGGGTGGGGCGCGGCGACGATAATTCCACGAATATGCGCGGCTACATTCCCTATCGGGTGATGGCGACGTTCTTCCCGCTTAAAGGGGAGAATCATGAGAATTCCATTTCTTTTATTAATTATCAGCCGCGCGTAACCGATGAGCACCTGATCGCGCAGGATGAAGTTCGCAAGCTGGTTGCCCGCAATCATGATTTCGATTATCACGATAAGAATGCTTTTGAGGGATGGGACACGATCCAGAACTCCAAGGCGGTCGGTTTGATTTTTGACGCCATGAACATGTTTCTGGGCGCGGTGGGACTGGTTACGCTTGCGCTGGGTGCGATTGGGGTCATCAACATTATGCTGGTAACCGTCAGCGAGCGTACACGGGAAATTGGTTTGCTCAAGGCCCTGGGTGCTACCAACCGTACCATTTTGTTACAGTTTTTTCTGGAAGGAATATTGCTGACCCTCTTTAGCGGAATGATCGGCATGGGATTCGCGGCGGGTCTGATGGCGGTGATGGGCACGCAGCAAGGGCCGGGAGGATTTGATCCTCCTAAGATTGTGCCGATGTCAGCGATTTTGGCGATCGCCAGTCTGACCGTCGCCGGTGTGATCGCGGGACTTTATCCCGCACGCAAGGCGGCGATGCTGCAGCCGGTAGAAGCGCTGCGGCAGGAGTAAGAAATGTTCCGGGACGTGTTTCAAGAAGCTTATGGCGCCATGCGGCACAATCGCCGCCGCACCGCTCTCACCATGCTGGGTATGGCGTGGGGTATCGCGACCGTAGTTATGCTCCTCTCCTATGGCAATGGTTTTGGGGAGGCGTGTACCAACATTTTCGCTAACTTCGGTACCAAGCTGATGATCCTCGTGCCCGGCCGCACTTCCATGCAGGCTGGCGGACAGAAAGCCGGCATGCAGGTGCGGTTCACCATCGACGATGTGGACGCGCTGACTACGAATCTTCCACAGATCACCCATATCAGTCCTGAAGTCGCCAAGCAGTGCAACATTCAGTTCGACACGCGTACTTTCACCTTCGAGGTTACGGGAAATTATTCCAACGTGGATGCCGTCCGCGCGCTCAAGCTTGGCCAGGGACGCTTCTATAACATGCAGGACGAGTTGCAGCGCGCCCGGGTGACGGTAATCGGCTCTGAAGCGAAGGAGAAACTTTTTTCGGGACGGAACGCGTTGGGCGAGCGCATCCGCATTGATGGCCTCAGCTTTGAGGTGGTCGGTGTATTGAGCGCCAAGATGCAGGAAGGCGACGACGACATCAACCGCACCATTTATGTTCCCTTCACCACCATGAGTGACCTCAAGGACACTCACTACCTTGATTCCATCTGGTTCAATTACGAGACGCCGGAGTATACGAGATTGGAACAGGCGACGCGCGATGTGCTGGCGGTTCAGCACAAGTTTAGCCAGGCGGATCGCCGAGCGGTGCGTGTGTTTAATCTCATGGAACAAGTTCATCAGTTCGAAATCATCACCATTGGGTTGAAGATTCTGTTGGGGTTTATCGGCACGCTCACGCTGGGCATCGGCGGCGTCGGCCTGATGAACATTATGTTGGTCTCAGTGACTCAGCGTACGCGTGAAATCGGAGTGGAGAAGGCGCTGGGGGCGCGCCGCAGACACATCCTGCTTCAGTTCCTGTCTGAAGCCCTCGCCATTACATTCATCGGGGGCGCAATGGGAGTCATGCTGGCGTATGCGGTTTCGCTCTCCGTCGGAAGGCTTACGCTGTACAGTGCGATGGCGAAGAATGCTGAAAACGGTGACATTCGACTGATCATTGCGCCGGGCACGCTGCTCGTCGCTATCCTCATCCTCGCCGCGGTCGGAGTGATTAGCGGCATGGTTCCCGCCGTGCGTGCCTCTCGCCTGGATCCCATCGAAGCTCTGCGTTACGAATAGGGCGGACGCCTTCCCGAGACAAGAAACGAGTAAAATTCCAACGTGTGAGCGGCCCCGCAGTCCGAAGGGTTTGCTCATTCCAAGGAGCCCGGATGCGCTTTCTCACCCTCTGTGCAGGTATTACTTTGTCCGCCTGTTTGATTTGTCTCCTGGCCACGGCGCAATCCCCAACTTCCGTTGAATCCCAGCGCAAGGCACTTAACGATCTTCTCGCCGAAGAGTGGGAATACAAACTGCGCACCAGTCCGCTGTTCGCTTCTTTTCTGGGAGACAAGCGCTGGAACGACAAACTCGACGACTTCTCTCAAGAGGCGATTGACAAAGATCTGGACGAAACGCGGAAGTTTCTTACTCGTTTTCGGGATATCGACACTTCAGGCTTTCCCGAACAGGAGGCGCTCAACCAAGTCTTGATGGTTCGCAGCCTTCAGATGAAATTAGAGGGCAGTCAGTTCAAGCCATGGGAAATGCCGGTCGATCAGCAGAACGGTGTCCAGATCGAGCTTCCCCGGTTGGTTAGCGTGCTTGCTTTCGAGTCGGTCAAAGACTACGAGGATTATCTTTCCCGGCTGGGGCAAATCCCGCGCCTTCTGGATCAGACCGTGGTCCAGATGCGAAAGGGCATGAACGATAAACTGATGCCCCCGCGTTTCCTGCTGGAGAAAGTAGTAAATCAATGTAACGCGGTCGCCTCCGAGGAGTTGGAGAAGTCTCCCTTCGCCCAGCCTTTTTCGACTTTTCCCCAGGGCATTTCCGAGTCGGACCAGAAGCGCTTGCGCGCAGCCGGTCGTGCCGCCATTAAGGAGTCCGTCTTGCCCGCGTTTGGTCGCTTCACGACCTTCGTTCGTGATGAGTATGTTCCGCGGGGACGCATGGAGCCCGGCATCTGGTCTCTTCCTGACGGAGCCGCGCGCTATCGGTTTGAAATCCGCCGAATGACCACTACGGACCTGACCCCGGATCAGATTCATGAAATCGGGCTCAAGCAGGTGGACGAGATCGAAGCCGAGATGCTTGTTCTGGCGCACAAGCTTGGATTCAAGGATCTGGCCAGCCTCAACGACCATATCAAAAGCGAACGAGGTTTCTATGGAACCTCGGGCCAGCAACTGCTCGAGCTATATAGGAATTACGCGCAGCAAATGGAGCCAGAATTACCCAAGCTCTTCGGCCATCTTCCCAAGAGCAAACTGATCGTCATTCCGATGGAAGCTTCGGTTTCGAAGAATGCCGTTCCAGCGGACTACACCGATGGTACCGCCGACGGGTCTCGTCCGGGTCACATCAACGTCAATGAGTCGGACCCTGGACACCGACTGGTGCTGAATGTTGAGGCGATCGCTTATCACGAAGGAGTCCCCGGACATCATCTTCAGATCTCACTTGCTCAGGAATTGCCCGACTTGCCTCCGTTTCGAAGATATGCAGGTTACACGGCTTTCGTCGAGGGATGGGCACTTTACTCGGAGCGACTGGGTAAAGAGGTTGGCCGCTATCAGGATCCGTATAGCGACTATGGCCGGCTGGAAAATGAGATGTGGCGAGCGATCCGTCTCGTCGTCGATACCGGCGTGCATGACCGGCACTGGTCGCGGGATCAGATGGTGGCCTACTTTCATCGCTACACCGCCATGGATGAGCCTAACGTGCAGAGCGAAGTCGACCGCTACATTGCCTGGCCCGGCCAGGCTCTAGCCTACAAGCTTGGGCAGTTGGAAATTCTCAAGCTTCGCCAATACGCGAAAGATCAGTTGGGCGACAGATTCAACATCCGCGACTTCCACGATGAGATTCTCGATGGCGGCGCTCTGCCATTGGAGGTGTTGGATCAACGAGTGCGCGCGTGGGTCGGCGATCATCGTTAAGACCAGGGTTGATTTTGGTTCCGCTTCGGTAAATCAGATCTTAATCTTTGTTTGTTCCGAGAGCTTCGGTGCTGTTTGGGAGTAGTCTGAGGTCACACTCCGATGCGCTCCGCTCTCGCCGCTCAACGTCTGATCAAGAGTTCGATCTTGGTTGTGCTGCTGGCATCTCCCGCTTGGTCCATTGCTCCGGATTCGCAAAAGGGTTCAAACAAATCCGCCTCGCGCTGGGAAGAGGGTCAGCCGGGTTGCACCTTCAGCCGGGACGACGACGGCAAATACCGTTACGGTTTCTGGAATGCCGACTTCGGCGTTGTCCTGGCGGTGGATTCCCAAGAGTTGGAAAAAGTGCGCCGCCGGGCACAACCGATATTGGCCTTGCATCTGACTCTGCATTATCGCGGCAAAGACTCGGTTGACGTGGTACCGGGCAGGATCAACCTGGAGTTCGTGAAACACTACCACGATGAACAGAGCGCGCTCGATGCCGACGCTTTAGCGATTAAGGAGCAAAACGATACTGATGTCTTCATGCGGCACACCGAACACGAAATCCGCAAGCATCCAGAAAAAAAAGGAGAGGAAGAGGCCACCTTAACAGCCCGTCAAAAGGATGCGGCGGAGATGACTGAGTTTCTGAAAACGCGCAGCCTGCGGGCGATGAAACTGGATTCTGGACATCCCGAAGCCAGCGGATGGGTGTTGTTTAGCACAAGAAGCAAATGGATCGATCACTTGCTGAAACAGGAAGAATTTGTGCTGCGGGTTTACGTTGGAAATCGCGTCGTTGAGTTCCCATTCTCGCTGCCGCCGAGTGAGGGCGATCTGATTCTCCGCAGCCGGCCGTAGAAGTAGTCACAGTCATAACCAGGCTACGGGAAACTGTTAGATCAGCGTTCTGCCGGTTTCCACACGAGCGACGACGCTCGCGCCTACATTACTCAGTCAAGCGGAGGACTTGTACCGTAATGTTATCCGGGCCGCCGCGGTCTTTGGTCATTTTGATCAGGGCCTCGCAGGCTTCCGATGGCTCAGCGTGGGCGACGGCACTGTGGATCTCGTTCTCACTCAGCAAGCTCCACAACCCGTCGGTGCAGAGGATCAGTACGTCGCTATTCTGCAACTCGATGGCATGCTGCGGCATTTCGGGCCAGAGCTCGGCGCCTGCCCCTAGAGCGGCGGTGAGAATGTGTCTCTGCGGATGAATCTCGGCCTCTTGAGCGCTGATCACTCCATTCTCGACCAGGCGACCCACGTAGGAGTGGTCGTGAGTCAGACGAGAGATGTTCGCGCCTCGAACCAGGTACAAACGGCTATCGCCGACGTGCGCGTAGTAGAGTTGATTGCCGCGAAGGGCGATCGCGGTGGCCGTCGTCCCCATACCGTGCAGTTTAGGATGTACGGCGGCGTATTCAAGAATGCGCTCGTGTGCAATCTGGAATCCGATGGCGAGCAACGATTGGACATCGGCGTCGGGAGTATCGGCGAAAGCTTCCTGAATAGTATCGACCGCGATGCGGCTGGCTTCCTGACCACCTTCGTGACCACCCATACCATCGGCCACAACCGCTAGTCTGCCCCTGCGTGCGAATTCCTCGTCGTTGGCGGGCTCCCAGTAGGCGTATTGATCTTCGTTATTTTCCCGCTGGCAGCCAATGTCGCTCAGGCTCGCCAGCTCGACTCCGGGCCGTATTCGCATTACACCTCGCACGCGCCGCCTCAGATACCGATCTATGTGAACTTGGGATTATATCGAACCTTCCATATTTGTTTTTCGAAACCTGCGGCTTGTTACAAGATCGAGACAGAGATGACATTTGTCACCACAAGCTGATGATGATCGGCACTGGTGCGTTCAGTTCGAATCCACGATGATGAGTTCGCTGGCTGGTTCTCAATCCAGTGATCCGAGGGACAACAATGATCGCGACTCTGCAAGAAACACAAGAGCATCCGAAGAAACAATCCGGTAATGACGGGGTGGTGATCGCGAGCCTGCGCCGGGCCAGCAAGAACTTCGGCAACGTGCAAGCTTTGCGCCAGGTGGATTTTACCGTCAGAGCAGGCGAACTGGTCGCACTTCTCGGACCGAACGGGGCCGGTAAGACTACCGCAGTCAAACTGTTTCTTGGGCTGGCCAAACCTACGTCGGGAACGGTGAGTGTGTTTGGCGGCGACCCGACCAATGCGGAGGTCCGCACCCGGATTGGAGCGATGCTGCAAGTGGCCAAGGTGCCAGAGACGTTGCGGGTCCGGGAGCACATCGATCTGTTCTCATCGTACTATCCGAAGCCGTTGCCCCTGGCCGAGACTCTGGCCGTGGCTGGACTACAAGAAATTAAGGACCGAGAATTCGGCGAGCTCTCAGGCGGACAGCGGCAGCGTGTGCTGTTCGCTCTAGCTCTCTGCGGTGATCCTGACATCTTCTTTCTCGACGAGCCCACGGTCGGACTGGACGTGGAATCACGGCGGCAGCTGTGGGAAGAGATTCGCAAACTGATCGCGCGAGGCAAAACCATACTGCTTACCACTCATTACCTTGAAGAGGCGGATGCGCTTGCCGATCGGGTGGTGGTGATCAATCGCGGCGAGATTATTGCGGAAGGGACGCCGGCGAAGATCAAGGCCAGCACTGCCGGGCGCCGGATCCGTTGCGTCAGTTCGCTTGCGATCGAAACGGTGCGCGCCTTGCCCGGCGTGGTTGAGGTCCGCAGGGATCGCGATGCTTTAGAAATTCACGCGGCTGAGGCTGAGCCCGTTCTTCGCGAACTTTTGATGCGCGATCCGAGGCTCTCAGGCCTCGATGTCAGCAGCGCCGGACTCGAAGAAGCGTTTCTGGCGCTGACGCAGGATCATGGGAACGCGAGGGTGACACTTTAACGCTCCGGTGGAGGCGAGACTCCTCCACCACAGCCGCCGGGTCGGCGGCGCTACATTTCAATGAGGTGATTCAATGGCTACAGTTTCGACTACATTCGCAACGATCAAGTTGGAACGCCCTTTCAGCAAAACTCTTGCGATTTATTTCAAGGAGGCGAAATACGAGTTTCTGACACGGCTTCGTCTTCGCGCCTACTCGCTTTCTACCATTACCTTTCCGGTGATGTTCTACGTTCTGTTCGGCTTGGTATTGAATCAGAAAGATGCCGCCGTCGGCGGCACTACGCTCCCGACTTACTTGATACCAACCTATGGCGCGTTCGGAGTGATGGGCGCGTCGCTGTTTGGGACGGCGTCTGGATTGGCTGCGGAGCGCGGGTTGGGATGGCTGCAAGTAAAACGCGCCAGCCCCATGCCTCCATTTGCCTACTTCACGGCGAAGGTCGCACTGGGCATGATTTTTAGCACGGTTGTGGTCTCGCTCCTGGTGTCGCTTGGAATTACATTCGGAGGAGTGCACTTGCCCTTGCTGGAGGCCGCGAAACTAATCGCAATCCTGGTTGCTGGTTCCCTTCCCTTTTGTGCCATGGGATTGGCCATCGGGTACTTTGTTGGTCCTAACTCGGCTGTAGCCACGATTAATCTGATTTATCTGCCGTTGTCATTTTGTTCCGGGCTCTGGGTTCCGATTATGTTTTTGCCGAAACTGATGCAGCAGATTGCCCATTTTCTGCCGCCTTATCATCTGGCCCAACTCGCACTCGGAGTCGTGGGTGGAGGGCAGCACGAATCGAACTGGACACACTGGGAAGCGCTAATCGGATTCTCGCTCATCTGCCTCGGCGTAGCGCGACTGGGATTTCAGCGTGACGAAGGAAAGATGTATGGCTAGGCCGGAAGGCGCGGGCGAGGACGCCCGCGCCTTCCGGGAAAGACGGGCAGCCTCAAAAAGGGGTAGCCTAGAGCTGCGCAATGAGACTTCTACCCAAGAATCGAGATCACGGCTGGGCGCCTTATACCTGGCTCGTGTACTACTGTTTCTTTCTTCTCAATCCGATATTGAATCATGCGGGCTGGAAGGAATGGCTGGCCACCGGGCTGGGTACGGTTGCATTCCTAACTCTTTACTTCAGTTTTTTCTGGATCAAGTGCCCGTGGAATCTGCTCAATATTGCGGGCATCGTGCTATTGGGCGTTGGCTTTTCGCCCTTCAACGAAGGCGCCTGCACTTTCTTCGTTTTCGCCGCTGCTTTCGTCCCGTTCGCGGTGCAAAAAGAATCAACCGCCCTCAAGTTGCTGGCGATGGTGCTGGCGGTGGTCACTTTGGATTGGTGGCTTCTGCATCGTTCCGGTTGGTTCTTGTTTTATGGCGGTGGACTCTCGACAGCGGTGGGCGTCGGCAACGTCTATTTTGCTCAGCGGAATCGTGCCAACGAGCGACTGCGAAAAGCCAACGAAGAAATCGAGCATCTGGCCAAGGTGGCGGAACGCGAAAGGATTGCGCGCGATCTGCATGATGTTCTTGGCCACACGCTTTCCGTGATTATTCTGAAATCTGAATTGGCTGGGAAACTGATTGACCACGATCCGGCGCGTGCGAAGGCCGAAATTGCCGACGTGGAGCAGACTTCCCGCGCGGCTCTGGCCGATGTTCGAAGCACGATCCGAGGCTATCGCGCTCACAGTCTCGAGGCCGAACTTAAGCAGGCCAAGGCCACGCTCGAAACTGCGGGTGTGACCGTGAAGTCGGAGTCTGAGGAGGTTCGCTTAACTCCGGCTCAGGAGAGCGTGGTCGCGCTCGTGGTGCGGGAAGCTGTGACCAACGTAGTGCGTCATGCGCACGCTCGCAATTGTCGTTTGCGGCTGATGCCGGTGAATGGAAGTTGCCGAATCGAGATTCAGGATGACGGCCGGGGCGGCGGCGCGGTCGAAGGCAACGGCCTGCGCGGGATGCGGGAGCGCATTGAGGCCCTGGGCGGTACTCTCGAACGCGAAAACAGCGTGGGAACCCGGCTTAGCATTGAGTTCCCGCTGATACCGAAAGCGAACGTCGATCATTGAACCCTGTAAACAAGGTCGGGCGAAAAGCGATCCGCGTCGTGATCGCGGAAGATCAAGGCATGGTGTTAGGCGCGCTCGCGGCACTGCTTGAGATCGAAGGTGACATTGCTGTTGTAGCCCGATCGCGCAACGGCAAAGAGGCGTTGCAAGCGGTGCTCGAGCACAAGCCTGATGTGTTCATCACCGACATCGAGATGCCGGAGATGACTGGGCTCGATGTTGCAGGCGAACTGAAACGCCGGCGTATCGGAACCCGCGTGATTATTCTGACTACCTTCGCACGCGCCGGTTATCTGCGGCGGGCGTTGGAAGCTGGGGCTTCGGGATACTTGCTGAAGGACATGCGATCTGAAGAACTCGCCGAAGCTGTGCGTCGGGTGCAGCAGGGCTTGCGGGTAATCGATCCGGAGTTGGCCACGGAAGCCTGGGCAGAACCGGATCCGCTGACCGACCGCGAGCGGCAGGTGCTGCGACTCGCGGGTGATGGCATCACTAGCGGTGATATCGCGGCTACACTCAGCCTTTCCGAAGGAACTGTTCGCAATTATCTTTCGGAGGCCATCAGCAAGCTGGGTGCGAACAATCGCGTGGAAGCGGCGCGAATTGCCCGGACTAAGGGATGGCTGTAAAGTTGGGCCACGAGGGCGAGGATGCCCGCGCCTACAACATGCCGCCGGTTTTCACCGTCAGCATGCTTAACGCGGTCTCCAGCCTGGTGATCGCTTCGGCGAGTTCGGGATGTTCTCCAATTCTCTTGCGCAGCGCATTTAGCAGCTGGTGGGCGTTGGACACGTGCTCGACGACGGGTGCGTGTTCTGGATTCTGCTTTGGCTCGGATTCGTTTTTTGATTGCATCGGAAGTTTGCCTCGCTGTGCAGTTCTTTCGCCCGCTTCGCCGCTTCTACGTTAGCCTACCCCTCACTGGTCATGATGAACAGGGGCCTCATCTCGAAGCTGCTGAAATGCGGGCGAAGCCGTGTCGTATTGTAGTGCTCTTTTACATTTACGATTTTTTTCGAGGCGATTACGGCATCAACGGGCATGTTATCGTAACGGCCATTCTTCAGCACCACGAGCCGGCCGTGAATCTTGTTCAGCAGCAGGTCGAGGGCGAGATTGCCATAGGCCATGGGGACGATCGAGTCGATGGCATCGGGATCGCCGCAGCGGACTAGGTATCCCAGCTTCTGGTTGATCACTTCGATGACTTTACCGTTATTGTATTTGGGCGAGAGCTCTTTCAGTTTTTCCGAAACCAGATCGCCGATTCCACCCAACTTCTTGTGGCCGAAGGCGTCCGTACTGTGGTCCTCAAAAATCATTTCGCCGCCTTCGAACATAGCTCCTTCAGAAACCAGAACCACGGAATACCGGCTCGGGTTTTTGCGGCGGTCGGCGACCAGCAACTCCGTCAGTTGCTCGATGTCGAAGCGATGCTCAGGGATCACACATCGGTTGGCGGCGCCTGCCATGGTGGGGAGCATGGCAGTAAAGCCGGCGTAGCGGCCGAAAACTTCTAGAACCAGGAAGCGTTCGTGCGAGCCCGCGGAGGTCCGCAGGTCGTTGGTCATTTGGATGGTGCGCGTCACTGCAGTGCTGAAGCCTACGCAGTAGTCGGTCCCCGGAACATCGTTATCCATGGTCTTTGGGATCGCGACGACCTTGACCCCTTCCTGATAGAGCCGTACGCCGTAGCTCAAGGTGTCGTCACCGCCAATGGGTATGAGGAAATCGATTCCAAGCCAGTCGAGATTCTTCAACACTTCCGGAGTCAGGTCGTTGATCTCAGCGTTGTACGTGCTCTGCAGGTGCTGAGGGACGCTGGACTTTCTTACTTTGCCGGGGTTGGTTCGGGAGCTGTGCAGGAAGGTTCCACCGGTTCGGCCGGCGCGGTTGACGATTTCTTCGGTCAAGGTTTGAAAGTTATCGCTGTTGTCATAGTCCTTTTCGCGAACGATGTCGACCAGACCTCCCCATCCCCGACGAAGGCCGATTACCTTGCAACCCTCGCGGATTGCCCTGAAGGTGACGGCACGGATTGCGGGGTTTAAACCGGGTACGTCACCGCCTCCGGTAAGGATTCCAATTACCCCCCTTTTTGTGTTCACATTCGCCATTTAGTGTCGTCCTTAGAATTAACCAATAAGCCGTGTAGCTTCCATACTTCGCGGTCAGGAAGTTTTACTGTTCACTGTCGAACTTCTCTTAGTTGAAAGACATGGTATCGTTCCATCTTACTAAATCGCTGCCAAAACCCTAAAAGTTGAGGGCTCGGGGCATCGAATCACAGAGTGTTACAGTTTGATGAAGACAGGCGGAATACACCCCTGTTGGAAGTGTTCCGTGAACGGTATAATCTCGCCATTGCATGCAGACTCCCTAGCAAGTTCAGCAGCGGTGGCTCCGCAAAACACAAACGGGCTCATACCGGGCCAGAATAACGGAACGAAGTAAATGCCTCCCGAGCAGCAGTCAGTGACGCAGCTTCTGCAACGATGGGGCAGCGGCAATAAAGCAGCGCTTGACGAGTTGATGCCGGTGGTCTACGAGCAGCTTCGCAAATTGGCATCGCGCTGCTTGCGCGCTGAGCGGCCCGACCATACCCTGCGCGCTACAGCGTTGGTTAACGAGGCCTACTTGCGCCTGGTCAATGCGGACGTAGCCTGGCAGGACCGGGTTCACTTCTTCGCAGTTTCGGCGCGCCTGTTGCGGCGCATCCTGGTCGACCACGCCAAGGCTCATAATCGCGGCAAGCGGGGTGGGGGCGCGGAGAAGATTTCGTTAGATGAGGCCGTGCTAGTTGGTCCGCAGGCAAGCGGAGGGATTGTGGAGTTGGACGAGGCGCTCCAGCGCCTGGCTACGCATGACCAACGCAAGAGCGAACTCATCGAGCTACTTTTTTTCGGTGGCCTGACCTATGACGAAGCTGCAGCTGCGCTCAAGATTTCTCCAGCTACGGTGCATCGCGAGTTGAAAATGGCGAAAGCCTGGCTGCACCAGGAGCTGACACACAATTTTTCCTAGGAAACGAGCGGTGACAGCTTCCTCTTCCAGTTCCGAGCACTGGCGCCGGCTCGAGGGCCTTTTTTATCAGGCGCTCGAACTGGAGCCAGAGGCGCGTGCGGAATTTCTCGACCAGACTTGTGGCAGTGACACGCAATTGCGAAAACAGGTCGAGGCCCTGCTGGATTCAGCCCAGGAACCTACGGGCTTTTTGGAAAATCCGGTATTCGAAGCCGCGCAGCAGATAATGCGGGAGAGCCCGCACGAAACCATGGTTCCTGGCGCCGAGTTGGCGCATTACAAAATCATCTCTATGCTCGGAGCTGGCGGGATGGGTGAGGTCTACCTTGCCGAGGATCTGCACCTTCGACGCAAGGTCGCAATCAAGATGATTGCCCCTGAACACACTCGTGATGAACGTGGCTTACGTCGTTTTGAACACGAGGCCCACGCTGCTTCGGCGCTCAACCATCCCAACATTCTTACCATTTATGAATTCGGTCAGGCCGATGGGCGGCATTTCATTGCCTCGGAGTTCATTGACGGAGCGACGCTTCGCATGCGCCTGTTGCAGGGCAAACTTGAGTTGAATGCCGCGGTTGATATTACCATCCAGATGGCCAGCGCTCTGGCGGCGGCGCATGCGAGCGGAATCGTTCATCGTGACATCAAGCCGGAAAATGTAATTGTGCGGAATGACGGAATCGTTAAAGTGCTGGATTTCGGGATCGCTAAACTCAACGAGAGGGTTCGAGAGACCATTCGTCCAGGAGTCTCGACCGCCGGATCAAAGACGAGCGAACCTGGAATGGTGATTGGTACGGCGAGATATATGTCGCCGGAGCAGGCGCGCGGACTTCCGGTCGACGCGCGCAGCGACATTTTCAGCCTGGGAGCGGTGATGTATGAACTGGTCACCGGAAGGAGTGCGTTCGACGGTGCGACCGCCAGCGACCTGATCGCCGAAATCTTGAAGGTTGAGCCCTTGCCTCCTGTCGAATTTGCTCCCGAGGTGCCCCATGAAGTCGAGCGCATCATTGGCAAGGCGCTGCGCAAGGATCGGGAGACCCGGTATCAGTCAGTGAGGGACTTGCTTATCGATCTGCAGGATTTCAAGAAAGAGGCGGAGTTTCAAGCGAAGCTACAGTTGACAGCGCGTCCCCGTTTTATCGGCTCTGAGCGGAGAGCACGGCAAGTGCCGCCATCCCTCGGGATTGAACCCGCAAAGACAAGATCAGGCAGTCACAACAGGCTATTCAACGATCAGCAGCAACGTCTCGCCACAGGTCTGAGTTTTTCGCGAGGAAGGTGGCTGGCGCTCGGACTGGTGTTGTTCGCGATGCTGCTCACTGGCTACTTCGTGGTACGAAAATCGCATGTACTCTCCACATCCGTCCAGCCGCGCAGCCTGGCAATTCTTCCGTTTCGAAATCTCAAGCAGGATCCTGAAAGCGATTTCCTGGGATTTTCGCTGGCGGATGCTGTCATCACGAAACTCGGGTACATCCGCGCGCTTACTGTGCGTCCATCCTCTTCAGTGGATAAGTATCGCAATCAGATCATCGATTCGAAAAAGGTTGCGGCAGATTTGAACGTCGACACGCTGCTCATGGGCAGCTTCATTCGAGATGGCGATGACCTGAGGATTACAACGCAACTAGTCGACGTGAAGCCGGACAAAATTCTCTGGCAGAGCACGATTGACTTAAAGTACGACAAACTGTTAACCGTGCAAGACCGCGTATCGCAACAGATCATCAAGGGATTGGAGTTGAACCTCTCGCCTGCGGAAGCGGCGAATCTCAAGCCGGAAAATCCCATCAATTCGCAAGCCTACGAATACTACTTGCGCGGAGTCGATCTTTACTCGCTGAATGAGTTTGCGGCGGCGATTCAACTGCTCGAGAAGTCAGCCGCGATGGAACCGAATTATGCGCCGACTTGGGCGCATCTGGGCCGGGCCTATACCACCAATGCGTCGTTACGTTTCGGCGGACGCCAGGATTACAGCAAAGCGCAGGCTGCCTATGAGAAAGCCATCGCACTGAGTCCCACACTGGTTGAGCCACGAATTTATATGGCCAATTTGCTCACCGATACTGGAAGGGTCGAGGAGGCTGTACCGCTGATGAGATCAGCTTTGCAAACCAGTCCCAATAACGCAGAGGCGCACTGGGAATTGGGATATGCATACCGGTTCGGCGGGATGTTGGAGGAATCAGTGGCAGAATGTGAAAAGGCGCGGCAAAACAACCCGCAGGTCAAGATCAACAGTTCGGCGCTAAACAGTTACTTGTACATGGGCAAATACGACAAGTTCATGCAAAGCTTGCCGGTCAATGATTCCACTTACATTCTGTTTTATCACGGCTTTGGAGAGTACTATCTCGGCAACTATGAGCAGGCTGCTAGAGATTTCGATCGTGCCTTCGATATGGAGCCTTCGTTGCTTCCTGCAAATGTAGGGAAAGCGCTGAGCGATTCAATCAAGCATGATGATACCGCGGGTTTGAAGCTGCTTCACGAGACGGAAGACAGGATCGACAGGCAAGGCGTGACCGATGCTGAGGGGATTTACAAGGTCGCACAAGCCTATGCAGTTCTGGGTGATAGGGCATCCGCTTTACACATGTTGCGGCATAGCATCGGCGGTGGATTCTTTTGTTATCCCTACTTCATGCGCGACCCTCTGCTAGCGAATCTTCGCAACGAACCTGAATTTGAAACCCTCATGAGCCAGGCGAGAGAGAGACACGAACAATTCAAGGCGAGATTTTTCTGAAGCGCCGTCGGACCGATTAACCTGGTTTCGGATCAAATCGCCTTGGTTCCGAGGCTCGCGTCCGCGGCAGCCATCGGTGGACGTTCCTGCAATACTCCTCATAGTCCGCGCCGGACATTTTTCGCAGCGTCGCTACGATCGCCTGAATGCGTCGAGGCGCACCTTATGCTGAAACACATTTAGCCCTTCTCACTATTAACCTCAATTTATTCGTAAGCAGCTAACTTCAAAGTTAATACCGAATGCACTGTATCGAAAAAGAGAGAGCGCCCTCATAAAATCTGTTGAGTCCGGGCGGAAACGCCCAAGGGCGAACGCGATTGAGTGAGTGCTCAGTGAGGCCGCATGGCGGCAACTTTTGGCCGTCAGCGAAACGAAAGGAGAACAACTTGATTCGACGATTTGGAAGGACGGCAGTGACGGCAGTGATGACGGCTGCGCTTTGGTTCCTGGTAGCAGCGCCGCAGGCGCGCGCAGATGACGACCATAGAGAGAAGTGCCAGCGTGCGGTCGAAAAGGCGGAATCGAGACTGGATAGAGCCATCCAGCGGGATGGTGAGCACAGCCGCGAGGCCGAGGCCCGACGACACGATCTGAATGAGGAAAGAGAGCGTTGCTGGAATCAATATCACCAGTGGTGGAACGGGAGAGAACACCGGTGGGAGACCGAGCAGAATTGGGATCAGGACCACCGCGATCACGATCACGACCACGATAATTATCAACATTGATCTGCCATCCCAGATCTGCCATCTCAGAGGCCGACAAGTGACTGATCTTCCAGTTCGAGATAGCTCTGGTCGGCCTCTACCGCTTCGCCGGAAAGTTGATCTTCCGGTTATGTCGCTGCACTCCCGTGCCAATTGAATCCGCAAGAGGCAGACCATCACACCGCTTCTACACGAGAAGAACTAGGTGACGGCTAATGCGTGTTGTGGATAGGCGCGGCGCTGGGCTGTTGGTCCGGCCCATGGGACAAAGCAAGGAATGTCAGTGCTCCCACGATGATCGCTATAAAGAGGTAGATAAGAGTCGGGCCGCAACGTTTTCCCGCCAACATGACCTCTTTGGATGCCTGTTTTCAAGCTAGCGGGCTGTGACAATTTCTTATACTGCATCGCGCTGCAAAACATAGGGATTCCACTGGATTCTCACTTCGAAACTTAGCCCCTAGACTCCCATTCAGAACGCGAACTGTGGCGTTACTCCCCTTTTGGAGGCTTCGAGTCCCATGAAGAAAAAGATTTCGATTTTGTCCGTTGTGTTACTTCTGAGTTGCTGGCTGGTTGCCCAGTCGGGCTCCGGTGGCTCGGGATCTGCTGGTTCGGCAGGCTCCGCTACGGGGCAGTCGAGAGCTGGTTCCGCTTCGCAAAGTGGGCAGGCGCCGGGCACCACGGCGAACCCTGGACAGACTGGCACCGGGAGCACCTCGCCTAACTCCGGGACCGCTTCACCCACACCAGGCACCGCGGCACCAACGCCGGGTACCGCTGCTCCCGATTCTGGGACAGCTAACCCCGGGTCAACAACTACACCAGGCAGCACGCAGACCCCGGGAACAAGCCCAGAGACTCAGGCTCCGCCTCAGGGGCAGAACCCCAACTCGACGACGCCGGGAACCACAAATCCTCCTTCCGACACGACTTCTCCAAGCACGACGCCTCCTGCGGATAATAGCAAGCCGCCACAATAGTGGTCGCCAACCCGAACATGGGCCACCGAGAAAATACCTGGTGGCCTTTTTCTTGGCATACAGAGATCCCCTCAGGTTCGAGAGAAGGATACCTTAGCCGCAATCTTAATGCTGCCACCTGCATCTCAGTTTCGCGCAAGCCGCCGATGGCGAATCTGCCTCGGCCTTGCGCACCAGATTTGTTGCAGAGAAAAATGAGGAATATCAGACTTTCTATGACGGCAGGGGCTGGCATTGGGGAGGTTCGGGAGACCGCGACCCAAGAGGTAAGTGTGAACATGATGGCGTGCAACCGTGTCCGTGAATAATCCGCACGCCGCGATCGTTCTCGTCTTCGAGATCAAGCCGTCCCAGCGCCGCTAGGCGCCATGCGCGCCCGGTAAAGCCGCGGCGTCGCGCCCTCCGAGCGAAGCTGGCGGCGCAATGCTTCGCCATCCCCGAAACCTGCCTGAGACGCGATGGCCTCGACTTTGTCGGTAGTTTGCTCGAGCCTGGCTTTGGCCGCTTGCACCCGTAACCGCGCAACAAAGCGTGCGGGAGTGGTACCCACCTGCTGGGAAAAAACCCGGCTGAAATTTCGATGGCTCATACCGGCGCGGTTGGCCAGAGCGGGCACCGAAAGATCTCCATCAAGATGTTCGGATATCCATGCGATCAATTCCCGGATCGGTTGCAGGCCCGAAGCCTGGGCCGCAAGTTGCGAACTGAACTGGCTCTGACCTCCTGACCGGCGCAGAAACAGGACCATATGGCGTGCGACTTCCAGCGCGAGTTCGTGGCCGTGATCCTCTTCGACCATCGCAAGTGCCAGGTCGGCACCGGTTGACACGCCCGCACTCGTCCAGACTTTTCCATCCTGAACGAAAATCTTGTCGGGGTCCACAGCAACTTGCGGGTAGCGTTTCGCCAGCTTCCCAGCTAACTTCCAGTGTGTCGTAGCGCGGCGCCCATCAAGAATTCCCGCCGCGGCCAAAGCAAACGCACCGGAGCAAACCGAGCCGATGCGGCGCACGTGATCCATTGATGAGCGCAGCCAAGCCAGCAGTTCTGGCGCAATGGGAATATCGATTCCTGAGGCTCCGGCGATCAGCAGCAAGGTATCAATGGGCATTCGTGCCTGGGTCCATCGACGCCCACCCACCAAACCTAGACCCGACGCCGTCATCAGCGGCAGATCATCCATCGTGAGCAACTCGATCTCATAAGCGGGAGACTGCCTTTTCCCTGCGAAAGACAACGCTTGCGACGCACGTGCGAACACGTCGAGCGGGCCCGCAAGGTTCATCAGATGCACGCGCGGAAATATGAGTAAGGAAATCCGACGGGTCGGCCACTGCCTCTGCGGGAGCGTCTCTTGCCCGGTAGTTGCTGACAAAATTCCCATGTACTCAAGATGCCGCGCGAGGGCCAATTGATACATGAAAAAGAATGGCAGAAAACGAGCAGTATTTGTCCGTCCGAAAGAGACCTGTCCGCAATCTGATGATGCAGGACTAATTATTGGAGGATTGCCGTGAAAATATTGACGACCTTACTTACCGGTGCTGTGCTGTTCGTAATAATCTTATCCTTACCATCATCCGCTCAAAACAACTTGGCCGATCCGAATGACAGTGCCTGCTGGCAAAGTCTGGAGGCGCTCCACAACTGCGCGCAGGTGCAGAACGATCGCGCCATTGCACAGGCGGAGCGTTGCACTTCATATCCGGAGTACCAGTGCGAGGCCGAGCCTGATCAGCCTCAACAAACGGCAAGCGTGGCCCGCGTTCATAAGCAACATTCAAAGGCTGCGTCCGCCAGCGCCGTAAAGTCTCATCCGGCACAGGGTAGTAACTCGGATAGCGACGCTGTGCTCGTAGGGAACCCGGCGAACTAGCCTGCTTCACGGGAAATCTTAGAAATTGAAGGTCGCCGCTCTGGAAACACAATCCGGAGTGGCGACTGTGCATTTGCGTGGGGCACTCAACTCAAATCTGGCGCGTCCGAGCGAACCGACTCACTGCTGCGCCTTTTGCAGGCTGGCGGACACATTCACTTCCGAGCCAGGCTCCACCGAGAGTTCCCGCTTCCACTGGGCAAACCCCGGCATGAAAAGGACGACGACATGAGAACCGGTGCTGACACCGATAGTCGATGGGGTGTTCCCGACGTATCGGCCGTCGAGGGTGATCTCAGCGCCGGAGGGCGTCGAACCGAAATTGCACTTGATCTTCTCTCGATTGAATTCTGCGGTTGGGGTTGCAGCTTGCACCGGGCTGGCCGAATTCGCCGTCGTGGTTGTTGATCTCTCGGTTGAAGTAGCGGTCGCCGCCTCTTGACTCACGTGGGCCGATTCAATCACCGTGTATAGCTGCTTGCTCGCTCCACCCTTTTCATTTTCGTAGAAAATTGTGATCCCGCGCTTATCCCTGCGGGCGTCAAACGTCTGCCCAATCGGCAAGGCGACGCACTTGGACCAGCGATTATCCCAGACGCAGGTGATGTCAAAGGGCTTCCCGTTCCCATTTTGCACGTGCATCGTATTGCGCACCATTGCGACCTTGCTTTCGTGGCAATAGCCAGAGTAATTGGCGAGGTCACAATCTCTGGTGGGCTGATTCGGATCGGTGTTGAGGGTTTTCGATGTAGCCTCCAACACCGTAATCCGGAAGCGTTCGTTCTTTGTTGCTGCAACGGACATTACCGCACTGATCAGAAAAAATGCCGAGAGCAGCCTGACATTACCACACATATTCGCTGTTCCTCGCCCTGAGCGACCGTCACCACAAGGGTTGCTTCTTTGACCTATCCGCAATTGTACGGCAACTCCGGGGCACAAAGTCTTCCCCTACACGCCACGACTTTGTCCCCGGAATCTTGCAGTTCTATTGCGCTCACTCCAAAACAAGAACCGTCTTACCCTCTAGAAGGTGAAGATCGGCCCGAACTCCGAACGCAGATCTCTCCACGTGCGGCTGGGAACTCCCGCCACCGAAGTATTCGGCGTGAAAACTCCCGCGTTATTGGGCAGAGAATAACTGCTGTAGAGCGACTGCTCAAACGCAAACTGCACCCACGGGTTCAGCCGATAGAAGAGGGTAACCGCGTTGAGCGTGCTCTTGTAAGGACCGGCGCCGTCCGCTCCAATGTCTTTGGCCTTGGCGAAGTCGGAGTGCACGACCTCATCCAGACCGTGGTAGAAGTAGAGTTGCCAACCGGCATTGTGACCTTTCGGATCCGCGTTAAACCAACGCGAAAGTGGCAGGCCCAGTTGGACGAAGCCGCCGTAGGCGCGAATGGGACGCTGGGGAGCAACCACAATTTGTCCAGCGGCATTCGTACCGAACACCAGAGTTCCAGTCCCAGAGCGATCTATCGTGGGAGCAGTGACCGTGTTAGTCAGGCCGCCGGCATCGCTAAAGTAGGAAAGAGTCTGACCGGCAAACGTGAACCGCAAATCTCCACCGCGATAGGCACTGGCCACCACCGTAGCCCACCTCGTTGGCAACTGAACCCCGACTTGACCGCCGTAGCCCTCGCTCCGCCCGGAAGCACCGGTTGGAAAGGCTGCCTTCACCGCGGCGTAATTCGCGATCGCAGCAGCGGAACTGCCTGCTGGAGCAGCAATCGCGGAGTGCAACACGATCGATTCGCGATGAGTTTCAAAGCCGCTGACGAGGATCTGAGCCGGCGATACTGCAGGAGCCGGATCGAGCTGGAATTGGAGAACCGCTCGAGCTGAATATTGCAAATTGTTCGAGTCAGATCCCTGGCGCTCGCCGTATCCCAACTGGTTGGCGGTCCCGTCGGTCACGGCGCTTGTACAGCCGATGGTGGTCGTGGTGCCGGGCACAAAGGTTGCTGGTATCGAGCAGGAAGTGATGGTTGCATCGGCCGGAACATTACCTTCGCTCGGCATACTGACCGCGAATGCCGGAGAGAATTTGAAATTCCGGGACCCTCCCAGCTTCTGCACCAAACCCACCTGCAGCTGTGGAGAGCGTTCATAGATAGTTCCAAAGTACGCCGCTAGCTGTGTGGTTTCGACGATGTTGGGAAGAATGCTGGAGCCGTAGAGGAGCCAGTCCTGGCCACCCTCGAAGTAGATGTCCGTCTTGTCGCTCGCCGCGTAGTCCAGCCGTGCATAGGCCAAGCGAAGACTTGCCATGGAGCTGCGGATCGCAGAAACGTTACGATTATCCGCGCGGCTGAAGTTGCCCTCAAAATCACCCTCGACTCGACCGGTTAAGACAAGCTTGGATGAAATGTCCGGCCATTCAAGGTTGGCTCCGAAGCGCGTCGAGCGCGCCTTGATGTGAAAAGCGGGGTCCGTAGTCGGCCCTGTATCTGCGTTCAGGAAACCGGGCAGAACGAAATCGTCGCCACGGGGATCACTGGAATCGTGAACCAAGGTAGCCTTGATGAAACCGTAGGGCGTCATCTTGACCGGGCCCAACTTGAAGGCCGGAACCAGCCCATCTTTGGTGGGAGGGTCGACGGGATTAACCCGGACCGGACTGGCGGCCGCGACCACTGTTCGTGGGACGGGTTTCTCCATCTGCGGAGTGGTGGCAACCTGCCCCGACTGTGGGCTGGCGATGGATGCCGAGATCGGAGTGGCAGCGGGTTGCGCTTCCGGATTCGCCGCCGCAGACATATCTGCTGCATTCAGCAAACCCTTGCGAGTAAGCGCTTCGACCAGGAGTTGAAACTCGGCTTCAGGGGCTGCGCCTTGAATGGCTTTCGCCTCAGATGGCGCGAGCACCCCCTTCATTACCAGGACACCCAACAACGCCGTGACATTGCCATTGCTGATTGCGGACGCCGGGTTCAGCGGCGCAGGACTCGCAGCCGGTTCCGCCGCATTGGTTGCGTTGGTTCCGGCTCCAGTATTCGCAGGGACGGCATCGTCCGACCCAGCCATCAGGGGTGCGGTCGCTACCATTGTGAGTAATGATGCACACAGCCACTTTCTAAGCTTCGACATAAGCAAGGGCTCTCCTTCTTCGCTAGATTTCGAATACTTGATACCGGTAAAACCTTACGCAAGAACTACAAGAACTAAGGGACCCGCCCGAACGGTTACCAGGTTCAGGCTGTGCTGCGGCAACTATATCCAGCTGCGGGTGACTACCCGAGTGCCAGATCAGGTGCGCTTACCGCACCACCAAACGAGTGAACGGAAACACATAGGCCTGGAGAGTCACCATAATTCCCACCAAGGCCGCCAGCGCAATGCTGTGGAAGAACACGTACCGCAGGATGTCACCCTCGTGCCCATACCATTCCGTGGCAGTGCTGGCCACGACGATGCTTTGCGCATCAATCATTTTTCCCATCACGCCACCACAGCTGTTGGCTGCCGCCATCAAGGTGGGTGAGACTCCAACTTGTTCGGCGGAAATTCTTTGCAGGCTGCCGAACAAAACATTCGACGACGTGTCCGAACCGGTCAGCGCCACGCCTAACCACCCCAACAAAGTTCCGAAAAACGGATAGAGCACTCCGGTTCGCGCGAATGCCAACCCCATGGTGGCGTCTAACCCCGAATAGCGCGTGAGAAAGCCTATCGAGAGCATGGCGGCTATCGTCAGCAGGGAGAAGCGCACCCGCACAATCGTTCGCCAATATGTATGTGCCATCTTCCACGGCGTGAACCCCATGACAAGACCCGAGATGATGGCGGCCACCAAGATTCCCGAACCGGTTGCGGTCAGCCAGTTCAGCGAATAGACGGCGGCTTCGGCCGTGGGCTTGCGCACTACCGGCGGCACGCGCTGCACCATCTGGTGCAGACCCACGACTGGAAACTTCGGTGCCGACAGCTTGTCAAGCTTGGTTTTCACGCTGGGTAGTCCCCACGCGAAAACCACAATGCTCAAAACCAGCCAGGGTATCCACGCCCGCGTCACCAGGGAGCGGCTGTGCCCGTGCGTTCCACGGGCATCGCGCTTTCCTTCGTGCTCAAAACCCCAGATGCGCTTGGGCTGCCACTTCAACAGGAAGGCGATCAAAGCCAACATGGAAATCACTGCGGCGACAACGTCGACCAGCCAAGGCCCATGAAAGTTCGACATGAGAAACTGCGGGATAGCGAAGAACACCCCCGCCACCAGCACCGCAGGCCAAACTTCGAGCATTCCCTGGAACCCAGCGAACGCCCATACCAACCAGAAGGGCACGAGCACCGAGAAGAAAGGCAATATGCGGCCAGCCTGTGCACTCAGTTCGCGGAGATCCAACCCCGTAACTCCCTGCAACGCGATGAGAGGAGTTCCGAGCGCGCCGTAGGCGACTGGCGCGGTGTTGGCGATCAGCGAGAGTCCAGAAGCTTCCAGGGGTTTGAATCCCAAACCGATCAGTACCGCAGCGGTCACGGCTACGGGCGTGCCGAACCCGGCCGCCCCCTCAAAGAAAGCACCAAAGCTGAAAGCGATCAGCAAAAGCTGTAAGCGCCTGTCTTGTGTGATGCCCGTCAGGCTCTCTTGCAGCACCTTGAAAAGTCCGGCGTCGCAGGTGAGCTGATACAGAAATATGACGTTGAGGATGATCCAGCCAATCGGCAACAGGCCATAGCCGGCGCCTAACACCGCGGTCTTGGCCGCTAGGCTGGCTGGCATGCCGAAAATCCAGATGGCGCAGATAATTGAAGTGGCCAGACCCAACAGCGCTGAAAAATGCGCTTTCATGTGCAGCAGAGCCAACGTTCCCAGGAGCACCACCACCGGCAGAGTTGCAAGCAGGGCCGACAGCCACCAGTGTCCTGTGGGATCGTAGCTCTGCGGCCAAGGGTGGGCCAGAGGCGGAATCCGCAAAATCAAGACAGCGGCGACAACCGCAGTTAAGAGGGCGGTTACCCACGCCACCGCATTGGCCGATGTGGCCGAACTGCTGGGCACCTTCTCAGTTGCAGTGCTCACGGATTCCTCCTGGAACCAGCAGATATTTTGGTGACGCATTGTATTCCCGTTTGTCCGGGCATACAAGCTGTGCGTAGTGTGGGAAAGAGAAAAACCACAATGACCCTTCTGAAGGAACGGGTCGGCTTGTTCTAGTTACCCGCTCGGAGATGGCTGCACACGGCGCTTTGGCAAGTACCACGGACGGGAAAACTGCTTTCGTCATGACGCTCCTGCCAAGAACCCGGACTCTCAAGGGTCGACATCATCCTAGAGAACAGAGCCGTTAGGATGACGAATTGTCTTATCATCTTGTCCTACAAGCTGCGATGCAGCTCACTGATGAATGTGATGGCGGTCACATCAAAAACAGGTGGACAGGAGTAGGCCTTAGGGCGGGTGAGCCCTCGGTTCATGTTGGAGTAGATAACATGAAGGCCGTTAGTCCCTTGAAGCCGGTCTCCCGCACGACCCTTAGCGAGCAAGTAGCCCTGCAGCTCGCAGCCGAAGTTGCGGCCAAACGTTGGCAACCTGGCGATAAGCTGCCCTCCGAAGCCGAGCTTTGCCGGGCCTTCAACGTGGGCAGGTCCACGTTGCGCGAGGCCCTTAAATCTCTGGCGTTCGTTGGGATCATTCGCATGCGCGCCGGAGGCGGCAGTTACGTTGCTGAGAGGCCTCCCAAATACATTAATCGGCCGCTGCTCACGCGGGGCACGCTGAGCACTGAAAAAGATGTCACCGATCTTTCCGAGGCCCGCCTAGTACTGGAAACAGAGTTGGCTTCTTTATGCGCCCAACGCGCCACTCGTGCGGACCTGGCAAAACTGCAAGGCTTGTCCAGGAAGATGAAGCTCGCCAAGGACGACGACCAAGGGCAATTCCCGCAACTGGACCTTGAGTTCCATCTGTTGATTGCGGCCAGCAGCAAGAACGAGGTCTTGGCGGAGTTGCTCGGTCACATCCGCGGCGCGTTGCAGGAATTAATCAGCAAGAGCCTGCTTCCGTCAAACGGCATGGACCTTGCTTGCAAACAACACGAGAAAATCCTCGATGCCTTAAGGCAGCGAAATCCTGTTGCTGCTCGCAAGGCCATCCGCGCTCATTTGAGTACTTTTCACCGTGGCTACAAGGTTCTGCTGAGCACACGACAGTAAAACCTACGAAGTTCGGGCTGACGATACCGCCCGTCAGTCGAGTCCTGCTGTCACGCGGGAATGAGTTGCAAACCTCGATTGAAAGCGTCCGTAAACCTGTCTAAACCGTTGCTGCCGCCGTTCACCAGGCGGCGGGCGGTTGTGAGATCGTTAGCAGCCACCGCTTCACGGATCCGGTCTTCCCGGTCGCCAAGAAATCTTGCCAGCAGGTTCGCGGCGACCTGGGGATCATTCGCGAGTTCAGGATTGGTTACGAGGTCGACATTGATTTCGCTTGCATAGTGAGTGTAGTTCGCGCGGCCGGTCAGTTGTACGAAGCCACGCCCACGGAAATTTGCACCGTCAGGAGCCCCGGTATTTCCCAGATCGTGGCGATTGTCGTAAAGATCGAAGGGGTGGCCCGAAGGCGAGGTATTGAAACGCGATTGTCCTTCGCTGATCGGCTGAAACGATTCCGTCTCAGCTCGAATCGTCCCTAGCGCCATTAATACCATCGCCCGGTCAGGCAGCTTCGCAGACACCAGGGCATCGAGCACCGGTGGCAGATTTGCCTTGATATTCCCAATCTGGGTCAAAGGAAACATCTGGGAGACGACTTGAACGGTGACGCCCGCAATCGCGGACGGAATCGACGGTATCGCAGCCAGCCCGAGCGCCGTCGCAGTATTCGGACCCACCACTCCGTCAGCCGCCAGGTTTTCGCTCCGCTGAAAAGCAAGCACGGCCGCTTCGGTGCCGAGTCCAAACGACCCATCGATTGCCCCGGGGCTGAAACCTGCTGCTTGAAGCGCTTGCTGCAGAGCGATCACCTCAGGCCCCGAACTATTCAGCTGTAGCAGGGCACCCATGGTCACCTCCAGCTTCAAGGTCGAATTGAAAGCCATTCTGGCTTGCAATCAGCAGCAACCCATCTTCACTTCGCCCGCAGCGGTCAATGGAGGACCAAAGGCCTCCTGCGGTGCCGGCGCGCCCTTCGCCACCAGGATCCAACGTCGCACCGCATCGAACACGACCAGCACCACGCCCAGGATAAAGATGGTCATCAGGACTGAATCCAGGTAGCCGGTGAACACCTGACCGGGCTTCGCGGTTAGCGGCCAGAAAATATTCTTGATCGCGAGCACTCCCGCCGTCACCGTAGTGACACCCACAAAGCACATGGGTATAGCCGTAATCCAGGCATACTTCTGCTTGCCCATGTTAATGAGGAAGGTGGTCGTCACCGCGAGCGCAATTGTCGCCAGCAACTGATTTCCGGTTCCAAACAAGGGCCACAGCGTGGAAATATTTCCGGTGTAGATCAGGTATCCCCAGCCCAGAACCACAACAGAGCTGGTGATCAGGTTTCCCGGCAGCCAGGCATTGTTGCCGAATGGCTTATGCACTTTGCCAAGGAGTTCCTGCAGAACATAGCGGGCGACGCGTGTGCCGGTATCCACGGTAGTCAGAATGAAAAGAGCTTCAAACATGATGGCGTAGTGGTACCAGTAACCCATCAGGCGGGCCATCCCAGGCAAGCCGCGGAAGATGGTTGCCATGCCAACCGCCAGCGAAACTGCTCCACCCGTTCGCCCAGCCAGTTTCTCCCCCACTTCGCGGGAGAACATATCGAGATTGACTGTGCTCAAACCCAGATGGCTGAAGACCGCCGGCGTGGTGTTGATGCCGAAGTAGTCGCCCGGAGCCAGCGAGCACGCCGCAATCAAAGCCAGAATGCCGACGATGGATTCGCAGACCATGGCTCCGTATCCGATGAAACGGGCGTCGGTTTCTTTATCCAGCATCTTAGGTGTTGTACCCGAAGATACCAGGGAGTGAAAACCCGAGATCGCGCCGCAAGCAATCGTCACAAAAAGAAACGGGAACAGAGTCCCTTTGATGATCGGCCCGCCGCCATGAACGAACGGGGTGAAATTGGGGAATTGAATGTTGGGATGAACTACAAAGACGCCGACGACCAGCACAATAATCGTGCCCAGCTTGACGTAGGTCGAAAGATAGTCGCGCGGCTCCAGCACCAGCCAGACGGGAAGAATCGAAGCCACCAGGCCGTAGATGGCCATGAGAATCGTAATCTGATGGGGCGTGAACGTAAGCGCTGCTGCCGCTCCACTCTGAGCGACCCAGTGCCCCGCAACGACGCTCCCAATCAAAAGCACAACGCCAAAGATGCTAGGCCCGGTAACGGTGATCTGTCCGGCATGACTCTTAAACATCCATAAACCCATGATGACGGCGATGGGAATCGTCATCCCGATGGTGAAGACGCCCCACGGGCTATTGGAAAGCGCATTGACTACGACGATGCCAAGGCCTGCCAGCGTAACCAGAAGAATAAAGAGGACCGCAATCATCGTTACAAGTCCGGCAAAAGGACTGATTTCGGTGCGGGCAATATCCGCGAGTGATCGCCCGCGATGGCGCACCGAAGCCACCAGCACGGTGAAGTCCTGGACGCAACCGGCAAGCACGCCACCGATCAGTATCCAGAGAAAGCCAGGCGCGAATCCAAACTGCGCCGCCAGAGTAGGTCCAACCAGCGGCCCCGCTCCGGCGATGGCTGCGAAGTGATGTCCAAAGAGCACCCATCGCGGCGAAGCAACGTAGTTATGTCCGTCAGCGTACATGTGCGCCGGCGTGGTCCGGCGATCGTCGAGCGCCAGAGCCTTCGCCGCGATGAACGCGCTGTAATAACGGTAGGCAATCGCGTACACGCATAGCGCACCCAACAGAACTGGAAAAGTATTCATGCCTCGCTCCAGATCAACAAAGTGGCAGATGCTGCTAGCCCGTTCGACCGCATCCTACACCCATTGCGGAATCCGGCACAACGATTTCGAGGTATATATGCGGCACAAGGTTGATGTGGGTGGCGGCAACTCCGCAATCTTCTCCAACAATTGTCGGTGTATCGCGATATTTAAAAAAGCTATCCCATCGCTTGGTGGTAACAGGCGAGACCAAGAGTTACCCTGGGCATTGTTCGTGACGTGGGATATTGGATGCCAGACCCTGATTTTCAGAACAGAAATTCCTGATCGCCTTCAGACTGGAAGACGACAAGAGCTAGGGTTTGTGCTGGACGCTCTTCTCAGCTTTTTCAATCGCTTCCCGGAAATGTGCCACTGCCGGCACGTTCGGTGAATAAAGCACGCCTCGACCAGAGTAGCGCCATACCGGCACGCTATCCAGCGGATACTCCACCCTGCCGCGGTACACCTCGAACGTGTCGTCCGACGGACCAATTTCCGTCCCGACTTGGGGCTGCGTGGTTGCCGGTCGACCCAGGGCAGGATCATTGCTCAGGTCAGGAGGTCCCTGCTGACCACCAACGATCACTGTCCCGCGGCCCGCAGGCGCTACACCTACGGAGCGACCATCGGCGGGAACGCCGCTTACGGTCGGAGTTACCGTCCTTCCAAGGCCCTTTCGAACCGCGACCACCAAGTCTGCCGACTGCACGTTGTATACAGGCTGCAAACGTCCCCATTGGACAAACGCCTTTTCGACATCCTCTTGAACGGTTCGATTTTGGATGGGATCAGTCAAAGGGCGGACTGGCTCCGGAGCCACCACAATAACGACAGTACGAGCTTTCAAAACATAGTCCGGCAGCGAATTCTTGGTTTTATCTTTAGCGATTCCCTGGGAACCTGAAAGAACGACGACAAGTGCGAGAAGTCCCAGCGCGCGAACTGACACGACAACCTCCAGCGGACGTCCGATTCTGGCTCAGATTCTATACCTAAAGCGGCCCAGGCAAATGGCTTTTATAGTCGTCACACCAACGGAGAATCGCATACACCACACAATCATCTTCTTTGCGCCAAACGGCGCTACAATGTCGGGCAGATTCCGGCACGAGACCGGTAAAGACAGTTGCTGCCGAACCGAAAGGATCGAGTATGCACATGGCACGAGAGAAGCCCGCTGTAAGTCAGGAACAATCCCTTGTCCGCTTTGGTCTGAGCCTTGCCAACTGGAGTGAGCGCTGGTTTCCCGACCCGCTGATTTTCGCGTTGCTCGGAATCGTGGTGGTCTTTGGAATCGGCCTGTTGCTTCATCAACCTGCCAGCAAACTAGCCATCCAGGGTGGAAAAAACTTCTGGGCTCTGGTCCCATTCACCATGCAAATGGTGATGATCATTATCGGAGGCTATGTTGTCGCTTCGACACCCATCGTCTACCGCGCAATTCAAGCCTTAGCTGGAATTCCAAAGACGCCGCGAGGGGCGGTTGCGCTGATCGCGCTTTTTTCCATGCTGACCTCGTTAATCTCCTGGGGCTTGAGCCTGATTTTCAGCGGCCTTTTCGTTCGCGAACTGGCTCATCGCGTCAAAGGAATGGACTACCGCGCAGCCGGCGCAGCCGCATATCTCGGGCTCGGCGCCGTTTGGGCCATGGGGCTCTCATCCTCCGCCGCCATGCTGATGGCAACCAAGTCCGCGATGCCGCCGTCACTGTTCAACATCAGCGGTCTAATCCCGCTGACCCAAACTCTGTTTTTGTGGCAAAGCATTGCGACTACGGTCATCCTGATCGTGCTATCGGTATTGATCGCTTACGCGTCCACGCCGTCTCCAGAAAATGCCAGAACTGCGGAATCCTACGGCATTCAATACGAGCCCATTAGCTCCAGCCTCGAGCCCAAAACCAAACCTGGCGAATGGCTCGAGTACAGTCCGCTGCTGACCGTCCTCGTCGTCCTGCTTTTGTGCTGGTATCTGATCGATGTCTTCCGCACCTCGCCGCAAGGCGCGCTGGCAGCGCTTGATCTGAATACTTACAACCTGATGTTCATCACGGTTGGACTTCTGTTGCACTGGCGACCGAAGCGTTTCATGCGCGCCGTATCGGAATGCGTTCCAGCGACCGGCGGCGTGCTGATCCAGTTTCCGTTTTACGCCGTAATCTTTGGGATGATTGTGGGTACCGGGATCGCCGATGCGCTGGCGAAGGTCTTCGCTTCCATCAGCACCCACAACACCTATCCGTTGCTGGTGGCAATGTATTCGGCTGTGCTCGGGGTTTTCATTCCCTCCGGCGGCAGCAAGTGGGTCATCGAGGCGCCGTATGTCTTGCAGGCCGCAAATCTTCATCAGGTGCATTTGGGATGGGTAGTGCAAATCTACAACGCGTCGGAGGCCCTGCCCAATCTGGTCAATCCCTTCTGGATGCTGCCGCTGTTGGGCATCTTGAAATTGAAGGCCCGAGACATTGTGGGATATGGTGTGCTGCAGTTGATGGTTCACGTCCCTGTTGTGTTCTTCTTATGCTGGCTGTTTGCCCGATCCATTCCATACCTGCCGCCGATGAAGTAGTGGTGGCCTCTTTGTCAATAGGATTAAAAAGGGTGGGCCCCCATCTAAAATGATGGTGGATTCCCGGGCCTCGCTAGCTCAGGGCCCGACACGCCCGAGACCTCGGCCACCCGCCGTGAACTCTGATCAGTGATGCAGATCACAGCATTCGGTATCAAAGCCGCATATGCTCCGCCAAATCGACGGGCGCCGTTTCGACTAGCCACCGTATTGGTCCCCGATGCATGCTGGACAGAAACGGCAGATGGCGTTACCCTGCCAGTGTTCTAAGAGGCTAGCGGCTATCAGGTAGCACGTACGATCCAAATGCTCCGACATCCAGTTCTAAATAGGGCATCAAGGCAATCGCGCTGAACCTATTTAAGGAGGAAGTTTATGGCTAGCACTAGTCAGACAATCCGCTATCAGACCAGCCAGACAGAATGGGATCGACTGGCAAACACGCAAGAGTTCAAAGACCTGATGGCGACGAAGAGAGTTTTTATCGTCCCTGCCTTCGTATTCTTCGTCGTCTACTATTTCGCGCTGCCGGTCCTGGTCGGCTACGCGCCCCAGTTTATGTCGACGAAGGTCGGTCCGGTAAACCTGGCGTACCTCTTCGCTTTGTCTCAGTTCTTCGTAGCCTGGCTCATTGCCGGCCTCTACGTCAAAGCAGCCAACGACTTTGACAGACTGGCGAAAGATATTGTCGAGAAGGCCGAGAACAAAGGAGGCAAGTAGCCATGGCGAATATCTCCCTGCTCATGTTCCTGTTGTTCATCGCTATCACCCTGGGCATCACCTACTGGGCCTCGAAGCGCTCGTCTGGCGCCAGCGCTTATTTTGCGGCTAGCCGGCAGATCAAAGGCTGGCAGAATGGGATTGCGGTGGCCGGCGACTACATGAGCGCCGCCTCGTTCCTGGGAATTGCAGGCATTATCGCCTTCCAAGGATATGACGGCTTCCTCTTTTCGGTAGGCTGGCTGGTAGCCTACCTCACAGTCTTGTTGGTGATCGCGGAACCGCTGCGCAATGCTGGTAAATACACGATGGCAGATGTGCTCGCCTATCGCCTGAAGCCACGGCCGGTGCGGGCGATGGCTTCGCTCAGCACTTTGACCGTCAGCACTTTTTACATGATCGCTCAGATGGTGGGCGCGGGCGCATTAGTGAAGTTGCTGCTCGGAGGGTACGTCACCTACAACCAAGCGGTGACCGGCGTTGGGATTCTGATGATTATCTATGTTGTGTTTGGTGGCATGTTGGCTACAACGTGGGTACAAATCATCAAGGCGATTTTGCTCATGGGGGGGACAATTCTGCTGAGCATCCTGGTTATGGCTCACTTCCATTTCAGCTTCGGGGATTTTTTCGGAGCGATTGGGCACGTGACCTATCACGATGCCAAGGGGCAGACGATCGTTAAAGATTTCCTGCAACCGGGGCTTCGCTACAAACCGCCTTACGGGCCGCTGGACCTGATTTCTCTCGGTCTGGCGCTGATTTTTGGCACGGCCGGATTGCCCCATATTCTCGTGCGGTTCTATACCGTGCCGGATGCCAAGACGGCGCGTTATAGCGTGGTTTGGGCAATGGTGCTGATCGGCAGCTTCTATATTATGACCACGTTCCTCGGCTTCGGCGCCGCGACCATTGTTGGTCCGGACTTCATCAAAACTCACGGCGGCACGAACATGAGTGCCCCTCTGCTCGCCCAAGCTCTGGCGGGGAACATCTTCTTCGCATTCATCTCGGCCATCGCCTTTGCCACAATCCTTGCGGTAGTCGCGGGTCTCACTATCAGCGCGACTACTTCGTTTTCCCATGACTTCTGGACTAACGTGGTGCATAACGGAGTCGAGCGCAGGCCCGGCGAGGAAGTATTGGTGGCGCGCATCTCGGCCTTTGTCGTTGGCGGAGTGGCAATCACGCTCGCGGTTTTGCTGGGACCGACTGCGAATGTGGCTTTCCTCGTGGCACTAGCCTTTGCGGTGGCCGCATCCGCGAACTTGCCCGTCATTGTGCTATCGATTTTCTGGCGCAGGTTCAATACTGCGGGAGCCGTCGCGGGACTCGGCGTTGGGTTGCTGGCTTCGATCGGACTTATCTTGGTCAGTCCCAGCATGATGGCGGTCGATCCACCAACCGTAACCGGAACCGCCAGGCATTTGATCCAGGCCAAGGCTTGGTTTCCATTGGAGAATCCAGGAATCCTGAGCATTCCGCTTGGATTTCTGGGGGCTGTGATTGGAACTCTGCTTAGCCATGAACCGACGGCGGAAAGCAAGTTCAACGAGTTGCTGGTGAGGTCCAACACCGGGCTGGGATCGGAACGGGCGGGAGCGCATTAACTGGAAGAGCTCGGAAATCTTGCGACGCGAAAAATCTCGCCGCACAAATTTAGAATTAGGGGGTGATTGAGATGTCCGCAATTGGCGAGAAACACCGAATAGTAACGGAGACGAATGAGACCGAGATTGCAGTCCACTGGCGCGAGGAGGAATATTACTATCCTTCCCCCAAGTTTGTCGGTCAGGCAAATCTGACCGACCCTTCGATTATGGAGCGGTTCTCCGAGAAGCATTTTCCGGAATGCTTTCGCGAATATGCGGACATGCTGAGTTGGGATCAGTACTGGCACACCACCCTCGATACCAGTGACCCACCCTTTTGGAAGTGGTTCGTCGGCGGAAAGCTCAACGCGTGCTACAACTGCGTCGATCGACATCTCGATAAGTATAAGAACAAGGCCGCTCTGATTTTTGTACCGGAGCCGGAGGAAGAAGCGCCGGTGGTTATCACCTATCGAGAGTTGTACGTTCGGGTGAATGAGATGGCGGCGCTCCTGCGTGATTTTGCCGGTCTGAAGACGGGGGATCGCGTCACTATTCACATGCCCATGATTCCCGAATTGCCGGTCACCATGCTGGCTTGTGCGCGGCTCGGAATCATTCACTCGGTTGTATTTGGCGGCTTCAGCGGAGAAGCTTGTGGACGCCGCGTGGCCGATTCCGGCAGCCGGGTGCTGATTACGACGGATGGCTACTATCGAAATGGCAAAATGATCGACCATAAGGCGGGCGCAGATATCGCACTCGATGTCGCCAGCCAGGAAGGCCAAAAGGTCGATAAGGTCCTGGTCTGGAGACGGCACCGCGGCAAGTACGCATCCGCGTCGCCCATGGTGAAGGGCCGCGACTACTTCGTCGACGACGCGCTGCAGAACTTCGCAGGACAATTGGTGGATCCCGTCTCCATGGATGCGGAGGCTCCGCTCTTCCTTATGTACACCAGCGGCACCACTGGCAAACCCAAGGGATGTCAGCACCGCACCGGCGGTTATCTCGCTTATGTCACCGCTACGTCGAAATACATTCAGGACATCCATCCCACGGATGTGTATTGGTGCATGGCGGACATCGGATGGATCACGGGTCACTCTTACATTGTTTATGGACCTTTAGCCTTGGCTGCTACCAGCGTGATTTATGAAGGTGTTCCCAATTATCCCGATGCAGGAAGGCCCTGGCGAATTGCCGAGCGTCTCGACGTTAATATCTTCCACACATCACCCACCGCGATTCGCATGCTGCGCAAGGCTGGACCTGACGAGCCGAAGAAATATCACTATCACTTCAAACACATGACGACGGTTGGCGAACCGATCGAACCGGAGGTCTGGCGGTGGTACTACGAGGCGGTCGGCAAGCATGAGGCCGTGATTGTCGATACCTGGTGGCAAACGGAGAATGGCGGATTCCTGTGCAGCACCAAGCCAGCGTTGGATCCGATGAAACCAGGAAGCGCAGGCCCAGGGATGCCGGGAATTTATCCCTACATTCTGGACGAGGAAGGTCACGAAGTCAGCGCGGGATCAGGCAAGGCGGGCAACATTTGCATCCGCAATCCCTGGCCCGGGATTATTCAGACGGTGTGGGGAGACCGCGAGCGCTTCGTTAACCAGTACTACAAGAAATATTGCAAGAACACCGACAGCAAAGACTGGCGTGACTGGCCGTATTTTGCAGCCGACGGGGCCGTGCTGGCCAAGGACGGATACTTCCGTATTCTGGGCCGGGTGGACGACGTCATCAACGTGGCCGGACACCGTCTAGGCACGAAAGAAATCGAATCAGCATGCTTGACCGTCCCGGAAGTTGCCGAAGCCGCGGTTGTGCCCGTGGTGGACGAAATCAAAGGCCGCGTGCCCGAAGTCTACGTGGCGCTGCAGCCGGGGATTCAGCCCAGTCAGGAAATCTACGACAAGGTTACGAAAGCCATTGAAACCATGATCGGCAAGATCGCGCGTCCCAAGCGAGTTCACATCGTTCCCGACATGCCGAAGACTCGCTCGGGCAAACTCATGCGTCGCGTGCTGGCGGCGATTTCCAACAATTTAGACACTGGGGACATCACCACTCTGGCGAATCCTGACGTGGTGGAGAAGGTTCGGGAAATGGTGCAGGGTAAAGACGTCGTCACAATGAAAGAGGGTCCGGAAGATTTGAAGCAGTTCGGCAGCGTGGATTGAGATTGGGAGCGATGAAATCAGCGGTTGAGCTGTACGCCTGAATCACTTGAAGGGCCGCGATTTCAAGGTCGCATTGTGGTTTCATGCGCGAACGTCGCGAATCGATAGGCTATTCTGCAGCGTCCTATGTTGTCACTAACCGTGATTGTAAGATTCGCTCCTCCGATTTTTGATCTTTGTGCCAACCGCTCGCGGGCTCCTCTCATCTCACCTGCTGCGCTGCTTCGCCAAAAGGATTTGCCATGCTAAGTCTTGATCCGAAGCAGCTTCGGGGTGAACTCGTCGAGTTAATCGAGAAGCAGATCAAAACACTTGCAAAGGAAACCTGCGGCCAACTCACAGAGACGGAGTTGCGCGAATATGCTGAGCGAAGAAAGCGCATCGAGGACTTATACGCCGCGATCCACAACGTAGATTCCACCGCATAGAAACAAATTCATCATGAATCGAACGGAGGAACGCCGCTATGCGATTCCCGCATAATTTTCGATGGCGCAGAGGCCCACCACTTGGAATTTCGCGGTAGAAGATCGCATTCGCAAATTGTGTACGGAAAGCCGTGGACACGGGGGATTCAGCGCAGTTTACAGGTCATTCAACGACTCAGAGGAGGCTTTCAAGAGCACACAAACGCCTTCAGCAGAGGGCTGCCACCAAAAAGTCGATCCTTAGCGTCGCACGCCTTCGCAATAGGTACTGGCTTAACTACCAAGCTCTTTGGTTTTCAAACGTTGGTCGTTGACTTCAAGAATACGGTTTAGCTCCCCGACAAGATCCAAAAACTTGAGGCGATCTTGTTCTACGGCGATCAGGGAGCAGAGTTCGTGAATGCGGTCGCTCTCGGTTTTGTCCATCATCCTCGGTTGTCATCGCAGTTATGCTGCCGAACGCCGGCGCAAACCGTCAGAATTCTCTGATTGTAGGTAGCGGATTCTGAAGTACTTGCGGGGCTCCTGTAGAAGACCAGTCAATGAATTGTATGGAGAAATTACACGATTTGCGCCGCGAGCACATGGGGATACTTCCACGTAGGAGAGTCTGCGTTTGCGTTCGGTGTAAGCGCCAACGGGAATATACGATCCTGTTCCGCGGCGCACTGCTGCTTGCCTACAGCGTTCGCTGTATTGCGGGTCTGAAGTGGGCTAGGCTACTTTATATTTAGGTTCGAGTGAACCTTGCGGTCATGGGTTAGTGTCAGCGAGGCTGACGTTTTGGCCCTCACGACCGCCAAAATATCTAATCTCGCATAAGGTTTCCTCAGGCCGACAGACTGTCGGCCATTTTGCTTTGCACGGGAAAAGCGCGGTACGTGGGCGGAGGTAATCCTCGCCGGAGTTACCAGCTTCACTTCTGTTTCCTCGCATAAACAAACACCACGACGGCGACTAAAATAATTATGATAGCGGTTATAAGGGTCTTGTCGAACACGACCCAACTTGACGCCCCTGCTCCTTAAGGCAAGCTTAAACAGTTTCTACGTTGAGCCCGTAGAGTGTCCGGCGTACGGGTTTGTGCCGGGCATCCGACCTCAGCCTATATAATCCAATCGCCCAAGTCGCTTTTTTCGTAAAGGCGTGCGCGACCAGTGCCAATTTCTAGGCGCTATCCTAATAAAAGCCCATTTGTCACTAAACGTGACTACGGTGTTCACTGTATTGCCCTCGTCCGATGGGTGCGCTACGGTTGTCGAAACCTCTACATGGGCGGTCATGGGTTAGCGTCAGCGGCGCCTCGTTATCTTTCATTCGCGCGTGACATTCGACCCTCACGAACCGCCCGACTTCGCCAATCCAATTTCAGGCCGAACGATCCCCAGCGTTCGGCCTTTTTTTAAATTTTTCCCGCGTGGAGACATGTCAGGCTCGCGGAAGATTGACGACCAAACCGGTTCCGAACTTGCACAGAGCCCTGAGCTCGTCTTGTATTTGTTGTATTTGCTGCAGCCCGTGGGGGCATCTTTCGGGCTGAAACCTTGCAAAGTCACTTGGCAGGTTGCCCTCCCGTTACAACCGTGGCGAACGTTTCTAACGCTCCTGCTTGAGCGATTCCGTTGATGGTGACTGTCTGTCTTGAGGTGCTAGTCTGCGGCTTGTGATTTGCTCTCGGCAATCGGGTACTTCTTGGCAAGAAACGCCATTCTCCTGCGGATATCTTCCAAGTCTTCCTTTATGACCGATTGCAGGAGTAATAGCAGGTCATGTGTCTTTTCAGGGTCTTTTTCGTCGGCTATTTCCTTGCAGAGTTGGCGCACGAGATCTGCGTTGTACACGACTGGCTCCCCACCAAAACGCAAAGTCTACTATCGGGCGTAGTCGATGGAGAATACAGTGCTCACTGTATGGTCTCGAACACAAGGTTTAGGTTAAAAAGTATGTAGTTTGGAACAACATCCTGACCCGCATCGTTTGGGAGACGAGGCGGGTTTTTCCTTTCCTCCCCGCGATCCCTTCCACAAAGATGAAATGGCCGTAGATTAAGCGCTGACGCCCGATGAACCTTGGGCGGTCAACCTGAGAACCACACAAAGAAAAGAGCGTCCCCTCCCTGGAACGCTCTCCCCGAACAGCTCTCCTGAGAACTGCTCCGCGACACAGTAGGAACCAGCAAGTTGAAGCAACTGGAAAAACTACCGGGTTGTCAGTTTCCGTGACAGACATACCTTCTGTCAACCAAGAAACGATTCTGGGTCGTCCGGAGCAATTAGCACCTGGGACGAATTAGTTGCTTCGATACCGTGCATTTCCCGCGCAAGCGTTCGCTAACGCTGCATGGCAGGCGGCTTGACCGCGAGCCCATTCTCAGCTTTGGAATTTTCCTAGAGCATGTGTTGTATAAAACCATCCGGCAGAATACCGCATCGTAGATAGAACTCTTGCCGAATGCCACTTCGGGTCGCACCGGTTCGTTGGGACGCTGAAGCTGAGCTACGACATAAAATCTCGGACCATGGCCCGTCGCAGCCTCCAGGAACTACGCGACGAAGTCAATCCCCTCATGCTGCAGCGGATTGAGAGTGTGAACGCAGAGACGTTCCCTGGAAGACTCGACGAGGAAGTTTTGCTGCAGCAAGAAGAGCGGCTCAAGCGAATCCCCGAGGTGTCCCCAGTTCCTCTGGCAGCTTTGAAACGAAGTGCAGCGTAGCTTGAAAGGAAGTGATGATGGAAAAGCCAAATGTAACTCTGCCTGGGAAAGTCGAAAAAATCATCCAGTCGTCCGATCCAAGCGAACCGGAGAAGGCGGAAATATCCGTCAAGGATGGTGATCCTCTGTATCAGGAAATCCGCATTGAGAACTCGCTGAAGGACGAAAACGGCAATGAAGTGCGACTCAAGAAGGGTGCCGAGGTTGACGTGACGGTTGAAGCTGAAAAGGACGCGACAACACCTAAAAACAATTGACTGCCTGGCGCAAACCGCGCTCCGCACTCTGGACTGCGCGGGCCGTTGTCACGTTTCGTGCATCCCGCTTCTGAGGTGTAGCATTTGGCTGCGCTGGTCCTCCTGCTCCTCCCCCACAGACCCGCATCAGGAGCCATCCAGCGGGTGCGGGTCTCTCATCCAGTGTCTACGGTATAGGTATAGTGCGCCGGTGCTCGCTGAGAGATTGGCCGGAGTCAGATCCTCGCTGCATAGAAGAGTGGTTTTGCGCGCAACGTGGAAGTGTTCACCGAATTGGAAACTGCCAGAATTCGACGATCCTCGAACCTGACCTAAGATTCGAACTCCCTGTCCTACCCCGATTTCCCTGCCTACGCCGCCTTCTTCTCCTGCCTCAACTTCGCCCACCTAGCCCGCTGTGCCGCGGCAATCTTCCTGCGAGCTGCCACCGACATACTGCGCTTAGGTTTTACTGCGCTTACTCCGTTCGCTGAAGCTCTCTTCGCCCATCGCGCTTTCTGCGCGAGACTCATCTTCTTACGAGCTGCCGCCGACAGCGTTCGCCTTGGCTCGGTGTAGGAACTTCCGCCGTCCAACTTACCGAGCACTGATAGCGCCGCGTCTACATGCTTCAGTTGCGTTGCAAGGTGAGTCCGCTCGGCTCGCAGTTCCGACACTATCGACACTAATCCCTTTAGATTTGACATGGTTCCCCCTCGAGATGAATTGTAACCAGTTATGCTTCAGGCGCTGGAACTTTATTCCAGACGCACCCGTAAAATCGTGCAGCGGTAAGGAGGTAACGAGTGCGCGAGAGTACTAAACAGAGAGGCAAGGCACTGGGGTTGGCATTGTTGAATTTTGCCCTCGTTCTTGGACTGTTATTCGGCACGCAGGCATTAATTCGTGGCCGCGTGCGAGATCCCTGGGGACAGGCAATTCTGTCCGCTGTAGTCTTCGCTTCATACCTGGCGGGAAGAAGATGGATCGAAGGACATCAACCGCCTGAGTTGGTCGGGAAGGGTGGCGTCACCGAATTCGCTAAAGGGGTCGGGCTCGGGATCGCTCTGTTCTCCTCGGTCATGGGCCTGCTATGGATTGTCAGTGACTACCATCCCGTGGGACACGGGTCTGCCTCTGGTCTAGCTACCGGTGCGCTCATTGCTTTGATGGTTGGGATCGGTGAAGAGACGCTCGTGCGCGGCTTCGTATTTCGCATTGTGGAGATCGCAGGAGGGACGTGGATCGCCGTTATAGTTTCCTCAGCATTGTTCGGCGCGGGGCATGCATTCAACCCAGGTGCGACAGTTCTCAGTTCTATTGCGATCGCGCTCGAAGCCGGTGTGCTGCTAGCTGCTGCGTACGTAATCACCGGAAGGCTGTGGTTTCCGATAGGCCTTCATACGGGCTGGAATTTCACCGAGGGCTCGCTGTTCGGAATGTCGGTATCAGGTTACGAGACGAAGGCAGGACTGCTTGCGGGCACGCTGAAAGGACCTGAGATTCTGACCGGTGGAGCATTTGGACCGGAAGCTTCTATATTCGCGGTGGCAGTCTGCCTGGCAGTCGCAGTGTTGCTTCTGCGGCGTGGTGTTCAACTGCATCGCGTGAAATCACTAATGTGGAGCCCGCCGCAGCAATCCAAACAATAATCTTCGTGTCGCATCTCGCAAAGATTGCGGAAGTCGAGTGGCAGGTAGAAACGATGCCACGCAAACCAACTTCCTCGTTGTCCAATATTTAGAAAGTCTGCGACAGCCGGTTGCTAGCGAGTTTCGAGGGATGACAATTAATTTGACCAGTCGGTATGTCCATCCGTCGGGAAGTTTGGTGCTTGACGCAATGGAGCGCAATGGGTGGGCACAAAGCTGGGCAGAGTGCCCAAAACGCAATCGCCGCACCGGTAGAGGATTACGTGGTGAGCGCGGATGGATTCGAACCATCGACCCATGCCTTAAAAGGGCATTGCTCTGCCAACTGAGCTACGCGCCCACGTTGTTCGTACAACCGCTTAACAACATCCTACCACTACGCCCGGCGCACAAGTGGGTACACGACTTGCCTGGTCGCCCCACCGAAAGCAGTTTAAGGTTGTGCAGTGCCTCCAATTGTTGCGATCGATTGGGTCGTTTTTCTTTCACCCCAAGGTCGAGCAGGTTCGTTGCGATCCATCAGCCATCAACGTGGCAAGTCCAACGACAAGAATCCACCACAGAGGAATTTCGATTGACTCAGCCATTGCAGCGGCTTCAAAATCTCCTCCGTTTTTATCTTAGATGGCGTAACGGTCGCTCGGTAACTCCCGGCTGTTGCGCTGTAAAAAGAGAGCGCCCAAGGCAGTATCCCTCGACAAGGACGCCCTCCCGGAACAGTTCCCCCAGAACTGCTCGCCGACAAATAGTTCGTCATAGTGAACGTAAATGGCACCGGCGAGGTAAAGTCCCGGCACAAAGTGGGGTAATCGATTACATGGGCCTGATCAAGCAGTGATGTTCGACGGGCAAAGTCGGCGGACTAAAACTAAACTCTTAAGGATCAGAAGCGCTACGGAAAACGCACATCGAGGCTGTAAATCTCTTGTGTACTTCTATCCCGCATCAGGAGCGGCGCGTCGTCTGGTGCCAGGCCGACCCAGAACTCCCAGGGATCGAACCCCCGCGGAACATCCTTCAAGCTCAGCAAGCGTTCCATTTTTCCATTCGCCACATTCACGCGGACCAGATCGTCGGCTTTGTCAGAATAATCTTCTGCATATAGATACTTGCCATCGTGTGACCAGTTCTCGAAACCAAATCGCGACATCGCGAGCTGGGTCCAAGTCTTCTTTTCCATGTCGTAGAGCATCAGCTTCGTGGAGTCCGCCGAAAGGGCCGCCACGTGGCGTCCATCCAACGAACAGCGGGGACTGAAAAGATTTTCAGAGCCTGGAACATCGGAGACTCGCGAAGTCTTCAAATCCACTATGTGAATATCGGGCCCTGTCGCGGTTCCGTAGTCCAGCCAGGGGATTCCGGCGAACACGATCGAATCGCCGTTGGGTGTCCATGTGGGATCGCCTTGGTTGTGGTCCCCAGTCGTCACTTCACGCGGAGTTCCGCCCTCGGCATTGATCACAAAGATCTTCCATGGTCTTCCCGGGCGTGCTGAGGCCATAAACGCGATTTGGGTTCCCTCCGCTGAAAAGCGAGGGCTATGCGCCTGCATTGGGGCATAGGTGAGTTGCGTCCGCGAGCTTCCGTCCGGCTTGCTCCTCCACAGCGTGAGTTCCGGATGCGCTACATAAGTCATCCACTCGCCGTTACGCAGGATATCAGCCTCTCCCGCCGACACCCCTGGCACGTAGATGGAAAACTGCGACTTGCCATTCAATCGAATCAAATCGAAGCGGCGCTGCTGACCGATCACGAACAGTTTCTTTCCATCCAAACTCGGTGTCGGGTCACTGAATATGAGCGGTCCGACTGTCAACTGGGTCGGCTCAACGCCAGCCTTGTGCAACCCAGTTTTGCTCAACCAAGACCCACCTTCGCGCAGAGCCCAGATATTCTGAGTGTGGTCGCGAGTCGATTCAAACAGGAAGTATTCTCCATCGGGCATCCATGTGCCGCCAAAGTCTTGCGCTGGTTTGCTCCATTGCGGCAGCACCGGATGTAAATTCCGGCCTTCGGGCGAAACCTCCCATAAGGACGAAGTGCGCTGGTCAGCGTTGCGGACGGTGAAACGCAAGCGGCGGCCATCGGGAGAAAATCGAGGCGCTGAAGGAACTCCAGGTACCGTAATGAGTTCGCGCGAATCACTCCCGTCCGCATTGCACGTGTACAGACCTGATTGCCTGGCATACACGATATGCTGACCATCGGGCGCCCAGGTGGCTGCATGGGCCAGGATATTTCCCACCGGACGGAGCGATCCCGCGGGGAGTGGCAACACCCAAAGCGGCCACTCGGTCTCCGAACCCTCCGCCACACCTTTCACCAGCAATTCCGAACGACCTGGGTAGAAATCGTAGATATCGGCGCTCGCCAGCGACGTCGGTACCTGTGCCGTCTCTCCACCCGAGGTCGAAACCTGCATGAGGACGGAGTGGCCGCTCAGATGTTCAGAAAAGTAGAGCCGGCTGCCATCAGTGACCAGAGAGCGTTTCGATGTTCCATCGTTTGTGATCTGTTGCGACGAAATCACAACTGGCGGGGATTCGGGGGATCTCATGAACAGAATGATCGCAACCACTATCGCAAGCCCAGCGAAACTTAGTGCTGCCCGCTTCTTGATATTCGGCTTGGGTTTAGGTTGAACGGCGGTGGCGGCCGTCCTAAACAGCGCGCGGATTCTGTCCTTTGAATCTGGCACTGGCACCGCGGTCGATTCGGAAGCCAAGGATTGTCCTGACTCCATTCCGCGGCGCAGACGCTGCAGGTCTCCCCGCATCTCAGCCGCAGTTTGATATCGCAGCCCTGGATCTTTCTCCAAGGCCTTCCTCACGATGCGTTCAAGTTCTGGAGGCGTAGCGGGATTAAATCGCAACGGCCACTCCGGCACGCTGTGAATCAGAGAGTCGAAAAAGGCGGCTGTGGTCTTTCCCTGGAAAGGCACCACTCCGACCGCCATTTCATAGAGCACGACGCCGAACGAGAACAGGTCGGTACGGGAATCCAGAGGCCGGCCCAGCGCCTGCTCCGGCGACATGTAATGCAGGGTTCCCAGAGCGGAACCGGGGCGCATGAGATCCTCTGGCGATTGCGTGATACCCCCGAAAGTGTTCCCACTAACGCTGGCTTCGTCTCCCACGCTGAGTTTCGCAAGACCGAAGTCCAGAATTTTGGCGTGGCCGCGCTTGGTAACAAAGATGTTCGTCGGTTTAATGTCGCGATGGATGATGCCATGAGCGTGGGCGGCGTCCAGAGCATCGGCGATCTCGATTCCGAGGGACAACAGAGTTTCCATTGGCAACGGGCGTCCCGCAATGCGGTAGGTCAGGGGCATCCCGTCGAGAAACTCCATCGCAATGAACGCTTCGCCGTCCTGCTCGCCGACGTCATAGACCGTGCAAATATTAGGGTGATTCAGTGCGGATGCAGCCTGGGCTTCGAGTTGAAAACGGGCGAGTGCGTGCGGATCACGGGCAACCTGCTCCGGCAAAAACTTGAGGGCGACGAAGCGATGGAGCCGGGTGTCCTCAGCTTTGTAGACCACGCCCATGCCGCCGCCACCGAGCTTTTCGACGATCCGGTAGTGCGAGATGGTTTGGCCGATCACACGAAATGCCCGCTTTCAGGTCGCTACATCTTACGGACGCCAGCATCTCCTAGTCAACGAGCGGTAGGGTTAGTGTATAGCGACGGCAAAATGCTCCCTCCCCCGTTTCCGCGTACGAGAGCGATACCCATTCGGCATTCGTTGGGGCAAGTTAGGGGTTAACCAGGTCAGCATGACCGGACTCCGGTCACAACGAAGCATGAAAAGAGGCTCTACGCCAACCCTGTTTCCGACAGTTATGACTGCATAGCTCAAAGCTTCCGCGCATTGCCAGTATTGCGACCGGCTCGAACACTTTGAGATCGAGGTACCTTCAGGCTGGGCCGTTGGAAATTGCCCTTGCCTGCCCCGACCGTCCTCTACGGCAAGCCAAAGGCGAAAACTGCGTCCTCCGAGCCAACGTAAACCACTCCATTCGCCACCGCGGGCGAGGAACCCACGCTGCTGCCGGTGGTGTAGCTCCACAGCAGGGCGCCGGTGCTGGCGTCCAGCGCGTACACGGTGCCGCCGAGCGAACTGAGATAAACCACCCCATTCGCCACCGCGGGCGAGGACTGCACCCCGTAGCCGATGGTGTAGCTCCAAAGCTTCGCGCCGGTGCTGGCGTTCAGCGCGTACATGTTGCCGTCGTCCGAGCCGACATAAACCACCCCCTTCGCCACCGCGGGTGAGGAAGTCACAGCGCCGCCCGTGGTGTAGCTCCACAGCTTGGCGCCAGTGCTGGCGTTCAGCGCGTACATGTTGCCGTCGTCCGAGCCGACATAAACCACCCCCTTCGCCACTGCGGGCGAGGAATACACAGGGTTGCCGGTGGCGTAGCTCCACAGCTTTCTACCAGTGGTGGCGTTCAGCGCGTACACCTTGCCGCCGAGCGAACTGAGATAAACCACTCCATTCGCCACTGCGGGCGAGGAATACACAGGGTTGCCGGTGGAGTAGCTCCACAGCTTTCTACCAGTGCTGGCGTTCAGCGCGTACACATTGCCGCCGAGGGAACTGAGATAAACTACCCCATTCGTCACCGCGGGCGAGGAATACACAGGGTTGCCGGTGGAGTAGCTCCACAGCTTTCTACCAGTGCTGGCGTTCAGCGCGTACACATTGCCGTCGTACGAGCCGACGTAAACCTCCCCATTTGCCACCGCGGGCGAGGAAATCACATGGCCGTCGGTGCCGTAGCTCCACAGCAGGGCGCTGGTGGTGGCATTCAGTGCGTACACATTGCCGCCGTCCCACCAACCGACATACACCACCCCATTCGCCACGGCAGGCGAGGAATACAGAAGGTCGTTGGCGTAGTGACTCCACTTGTAGCTGAGGCGGCCAACATTCTCGACGTTAAGCAGTTTCTCACACCGGTTCCAGCGCTCCATGTCATACCTATGGAATTGGTACCACCCGATGTGGACGCCGCACTTTGGGTTCTCGCCCCATGCCATGGACACGAAGCACATACACAGAATCGAAAGCAAGACACGGACGGGTTTCATGACTGCACCTCCAGGAAGGGGACCTTGCCTGACGGAAAGCCGCGAATGGGCGGAGATAACCCTATTCGCCTTCCGCCGGTCTGTCAATTGTGCAAAGGGTTGCTGTTCTGCCTTCTTGTGATTCTTGGTTTAACATCGCCATTTCACTCAAAATGCGCCCCAATCGCGAAGATGGGGCGAACAGACGGCGCAAACTTGCGCTATGGCCTGTCTCGACAGTTGTTGATCGCAGATGTATCTTTTGGTTTATGGGGGATGCCTACCGAGTTTTTGTTGTGCTAGATCGGGAGTACGGGGAACGTCTTTCGGAACTCACGCAAACAGAGCCTGTGTGGATCGTGGATACGCCTTTGAATCGAGCGGCAGCGGAGAAAATATGGACCGCCTATCGGAACCGCAGTCATTTGGACGGCGTTACTACCTTTAAGTTTGGAGAGGATAGCTCACCGGAAGATATTCTCATCAATGAGCTTGACACAATCGACGTACATCACGGCACGTATTCAGCGAATCCACCCTATACCGTGCTTGAGGTAATTGGCACGGTGATCAATGGAAGACTCAAAACCGAACTGTCTCAATTTGGTTTCGACGACTTTCGAGAAACACCAAATGGTTTTCGTGCGGTTCGCCCTTTCCCTGGGCAGGCACCCTCTTAAGAGGTCTGAGTTTTCATTTCACTTGCGCGCAAGCCGACCTTCTGCAAGAATCCAATCGCTTTACCCAAAGCTCTTTGTCTCAAAGAGGCACTTCGTGAGCATTTTTGCTCCCCCGATTACTGGTGACACACCCTCAACAACCGAGAAACTCCCGCCAGATCGCGACATTGCTTCGCTCTGGCGTCGAATCGCTGCATTTATTGTTGACGGACTAATGGTTGGCGTTGCTGGCACCGTGATTGCGCTGCCCTTCTTTGAAACATTTTCACACTTGGGACCCTGGGGACGGCTGGTTGGTTTCTGTATCTCTCTTCCCTATTTCGCGATCTTGGATAGCAGCATCGGAGAGGGCCAGACCTTAGGAAAGCGGTTCATGCGCGTGCAAGTAGTCGACGGAAACGGAGACACGATTTCTTTATGGAGGTCTGTTCTCCATTATTGCGTGTTCGCCGTCCCGTATTTCCTCAATCAGCTGCCCCTTCCAACGAGTCGAACCCCATGGATCGTTTCAGTCCTCATTTCCCTAATCATCTTTGGAGTTGGTGGAGGCACGCTTTATCTCGTGATCTTCAACCGGCATACGAGGCAGGGAATCCACGACTTAGCGGCTGGAAGCTATGTAGCTGACGCGGACAAAGTCGGGCCCCTGAGGATAAGACCGATTTGGAGGATGCACTGGTTAATTCTCGGTTCGCTGCTAGTCGCCCTTTCCCTCGGCACGGGAATTCTGAGCAACAAACTAGCAAAATCGGGCACCTTTTCCCATCTGCTGGACGATGTCCGATTGATTGAACTCATGGCGGGCGTTCAATCCGCTGGCGTTCAGGATTTGACGTGGAGCCAGTGGGGTGGCGGGGAAACCAAGAAGATCTTCGTCATCAACGTCTACTGGACGGGGAACGCGGACGATGAACAAGCGATTGCGGACCAGGTTGCGAAACTGATTCTTGAGCACGATTCTAAAGTGTACGAACGCGACGTTTTGAAAGTTGTTATGATTCGCGGCTACGACCTAGGTATCGCCCATGCCCAGGTCTCGAATACTTTTGAGCGCACGCCCGCCGACTGGAATACGCGACTGTTTGGGACTTCACCGGCGGAAGGAACTTCTCCTGCCAAACTGTGACTGGCGATTACTTCCAAGCTCAGCCCAGAGGTCAATAAACCGCCTCCTGTTTGATGCCCATTTGTGACTTGTAGCTCTTCAGCCAGCGCTCAAATTCAGTATAGGAATTACGTTTCACCGGCAATCCGCGAACAAGCTTTCGAATAAAGTTCTTGCGATCAAATTTGCTCTCGCGAGCACATTTGTTGATTCCGATGTCTCTGATGGCCCTCTTCATTTCTTCACTCGCGACTACCATTTTCGATCTTCCGTACTCGGTAGATTTGAATTCCAATACGCTGGGATCGTCGCCTTCTTCCCATTTACGATCTGTTTCTTTGCCGACATATCGAAATTCTCCGGCGATGACGTGAGCGCGTTTTAGTATCCCTCGCGTATTCGCTCCGCATGGGCCGCCATCAGGGGCAAGGCTCTTAGCCTCGGGATGCCCCTGGTATTGGATTAAAAGACGTGCAAATTGCGAGGGAAAAACTACGTTGTGCGCGGAATTCTCTGCTTTATTACAGTCCACCATTTTGTATTTCTTACCGTTATGGATATTTACGCATTCCATTTCTAGCCAGCGCTCCTGATGGGTCGAATACGGGCAGATGAGCAGGACTTTTTCGTTTGATCTCTTATCAAATGCGTAGCCGAATGTTGGATCGACCATCGGCAGAAAATGAGATTTTCCTCCAACCCCGTCTCTTTGCGATGACACCGAGACTCCAGAAGCTCTTCGAAAGACTGTGGGACTATCAGATGGCAAACGCTTCAGTGTTGACGAAGTACGAGACCGCGTTGCTGCTAAAGGGTGCGCCGGAATTTGATAGAGGTAAAGAGCCTTATCAAGATGTCAACCTTGTTATCAAACTGCGCAACGCACTCGTGCACTACAAGCCAATGTGGGAACCCATGGACCAAACTCAGGGAATTGAGAAACTCCTCAAGGACAAATTCCCACCCAACCCACTTCAAGAATCGGCGGAAACCTACCTTCCGAATCGGTGTCTAGGGTATGGCTGTGCAAAGTGGTCCGTGCGATCTGTTTTGGCGTTCATGCATGAATTTTTCAAACGATTTGGACTGCCTAGGTATCTGGGCGATTACGATAAAGACAAGGCGCTGACCCTTCCCTGACATCAGCGATTTTCCCTCTGCCGAGATCGGACTAAACCAGTTCATCACGTCTGGGAGCACGTCGGTACATCGGGCATCCCAGTTGACAACCTTTAAGCCCACTCACGCAGGGCTACATGTTGTAGAAGGCTCTGCGTTTGTTTTCACATCATCGCGGAACGGCGAGAGACCCAGGGTGCTATCCTTAATGTTCCCAAGAATTTCATTATTCTTTCGTGAGTTCCGTAACAAGGTCAGCAAACCACACAACGTTTAATTTCAGGTCGCCATAAGAGGCTGAATGCACTCCGATGAATTTGTACCGGCGCTCATCGAACAATTCAGCTTCGAATTCGTTGACCTCCCAAATTGAAGGCTGAGTTATAACGGCGCTCCCGCTTGTCCCAGGGTGTAATTCGGAATCGATAAGAAAACAAGGTTTCCCTCCGAACGGAATCGGGTAAACGCTCGCGACGGACGCTCGTCTGAATACTGGCAGGTTGTGTACTTCGTCTGAGAAACCTTTAGGATATCCAATGACAACCAGTGGGTCACCCACACCCACAATAATGTCCGGCGTTATCATATCGAGCGGCGTGAACGCATGGACCACAAATCGCTTAAGTTCATCTGTATCTAACTCCAAAGCAACAACGTCAACTGAATCGGAAATCTGACGCCATGTAGGCGTTTGACCGATGGAATAAAGAGGCAGCGTCAAATTACTGCTTTGAGTGAGGTCGTCGCCATCAGTGTGCAATTTGAGAATCAGCGCGTCCGGATAGAATGAAGTAGCTTCCTTCACCACGACGTGCCTGTTCGTGATCAGGAAGGTTCGCGAAAAAGACGGGCTGTAAAAGAAACCAGTACCGCTTGCGATCCGGGTTCTTCCCGCATACGCGGATAGCGGTGCGCTGACGAATGCAAGATTGTTAGTGTCTTTTAGGCGTGTCAGAGGGTATTTTGCCATCGCTCCAGCACCACGAGAACTGACACATCGATTCATTATACAAGTGCGGCCCCTGGCGAGGGAGCATTTTGCCGTCGCTATACACCAACCCGTCAACGAGCGGTAGCACCTCGGGTGGTGACGAATTGACGTATCTCCTTACAACCACATTCTGTCACCACTTGGGTGGGCAATAGCGCACGAGTTCCTGCTTCATTTCCTCTGGCAGTTTCCATTCCCGGGCTAACTCAGCCGCCTCGAAGTTTCCCCTTGACACCAGCACTCAAGCGAATACTATAGATGAATGTTTATGCATATCCGTGCATAATTATTCACGATGAATAAATCCTTACGACAGCGAGACATTCTGGAATTGCTGAAGCATGGCCCAGTCGCCAGCCAGGAAGATCTGCAGCGGGCTCTGCGTAAACGCGGGCTCAAAGTGGGCCAAGCCACGCTCTCACGCGATATACGCGATTTGCGTCTGGCGAAGACAGCCGACGGCTATTCTCTGTCTCAAGGTGACGTCGGGTCCGGCCCGGCGCTGCCTCCAGTCTCGCGATTGGTGCGGGAATTCGTACTGGAAGTGCACCCCGCACAGAACTTGCTCGTACTTAAAACCAGCGTTGGCAGCGCGCAACCCGTGGCCGCGGCCCTGGACGACGAGGAGTGGCCTGAAGCCGTGGGCACGATTGCTGGAGATGACACCATTCTGATTGTTTGTCCGGACAAGCACGATGCAGAGAAGTTGGCTGGCCGCATTGAGGAGATGCTTGCCTGATGCCAGCCAAACTGAAGACGGCGGTGTTGGGTGCAACCGGATATTCCGGTCTGGAGCTTACGCGGCTTTTGCTGCGCCATCCTCGACTGGAACGACCGGCCCTGCTCCGACGCCCTAGTGACGATGACGCGACACCCAACCTGGCTGAGATGTTTCCTGTTCTTTCGGGCAATGGAAGCTATCCACTGCAACCGCTGTCCTGGCCAGCGCTTAAGCAACAGAGAATCGAATTACTTTTTCTCGCCACGCCGCATGAAACCTCGCGTTCGCTCGTGCCCGAAGCCATCGCGCAGGGCCTGCGGGTCATTGATTTGAGTGGGGCGTGGCGGCTCAAGCAGGCACAAAACCGCGCGGTTTATAGCTTCACCGATGCAGATTCAGTAACCGCGGCTGAACTCACCGAAAGGGCGGTTTACGGACTGCCGGAGTTGAGCGCCGATCGCATCCCGGATGCTGCGTTGATTGCGAATCCAGGGTGCTACGCGACTTCGGTAATTCTGGCTTTGGCGCCATTGCTCACGGCTGGAGTTGTGAATCGCGACCGCGGGATTATTTCCGATTCTAAGTCGGGTGTATCAGGTGCGGGCAAAGAACCGAATTCGCGCACTCATTTCGTTTCTGTCGCCGACAACCTTTCGGCCTATTCGGTCTTCGGTCACCGTCACGTGGGAGAGATGCTGGAGCAATTGAAGCTAAATTCGAGTGAGTTAATTTTCACTCCCCATCTGCTTCCGATTCCTAGAGGAATTCTCTCGACCATTTACGTGCAGTTGAACCGTCAAATGAAGCCCGTCGAAGTCGAATCCTGCTTTCGCGATTTTTATGCTGGAAGGCGCTGGGTGCGGGTGTTTGCAACGCCGAAACTGCCGCAAATCCAGTTCTCGCTGCATACCAACTATTGTGATCTGGGCTTCTGCCTGGCTGACGATGGCCGCCGGTTGGTTCTGGTTTCTTGCGTGGACAACCTGCTTAAAGGCGCTGCGGGACAAGCGGTGCAGAACATGAATTTGATGTATGGATGGAAAGAAGAGGAAGGCTTGCAGTGAAAATCGTGGTCAAAATTGGAGGCGCGGCGCTCGAGGACAAATCGAGATTGCGCAAGTGCGCTCGGGCAATTGTCGAACTGGCGCAGGATGGCCATCAAGTCGCCGTTGTGCATGGCGGGGGGAGTGCGCTTACTCGAACACTCAAACTGTTGGGCAAGCAGAGTGACTTTATAAATGGGCTGCGCATCACCGATGCTGAAACTCGCGATGTTGCTCTGATGGTATTGTCCGGGATCGTGAACAAGAGTCTGGTCGCGGCAATCGTGGCTGCAGGAAGCGCGGCGGTAGGTCTCTGTGGCGCCGATGGCATGTCCTTTCGCGCGCGCAAAAAGCAAAACTCAGGTTGCGATCTAGGATTTGTTGGGGAAATTTGTTACGCCGAGCCGCGCTGGATCGAGGCCATCTGGGGCGCGGGAGGCATTCCAGTTCTTTCCTCGGTGGCGCTCGGCTCCGATGGCGAGTACTACAACATCAACGCAGACCAGATGGCGTCCGCCTGCGCCGTGGCTTGCCATGCCGACACTTTGATTTTTCTCACTGATGTGGACGGTGTGAAGAATGCCGACGGTGAAGTAATCGCATGGCTGGACACTAAAGATGTAGCTGCCTTGGTTGCAGCTTCCGTTATCGGTGGCGGAATGCTACCCAAACTGGAAGCTTGTAGCGAGGCCCTGCACCGGGGCGTGGGACGCGTGCGAATTCTGCCTGCGGCGCAAGTCGAGATTTTGCCGCAGTTCTACTTCACCAAGCTGGCGTGCGGGACGGAGGTGATTGGCGCATGAGTCTCGCTTCCGTCATTCGTTCCGAAGAAAAATTGCTGCTCCCGACCTACGATCGTCACAAGATTCTTTTCGAACGAGGTCGCGGTGTGTATCTCTGGGATTCGCGCGGGAATCGTTATCTCGACTTCTTGAGCGGGATCGGGGTGAATGCTGTAGGACACGCGCATCCTGCGATTCAGAAAACATTGAAACGCCAGGCTGGCCGGCTGATTCATATCTCTAATCTATTTTTCCACGAATACCAGGCGGAACTCGCGAAGCTGCTAACCAAGATTTCCGGCCTGGACCGGGCTTTCTTCTGCAACAGCGGAACTGAGGCGTGGGAGGGCGCACTGAAACTTGCCCGCGCCTATGCGCGCACGAAGAATACGAATGGCCACCGGCCAAAGTGGCGCATCCTCGCACTCGACAACTCATTTCACGGACGCACCTTTGGTTCGCTGGCCACCACCGGTCAAGCAAAGTATCGCGATCCTTTTGTACCGCTGCTGCCCGGTGTCGGATTCGTTCGTTTCAATGACGTGGAAGATCTGAAACACCAATTCGACGCCGGCGTTTGCGCAGTCTGCCTGGAGACGATTCAGGGTGAGGGCGGAATTTGTCCAGTCAGTCCAGAGTTCTTGCAGCTCGCGAGAAAGCTGACCGCAAGCAACGATGCTTTGCTGATTCTCGACGAGATCCAATGTGGATTGGGACGAACCGGACGTTATTTCGCGTATCAACACTATGGCGTACAGCCTGACATCGTGACAATTGCAAAGCCCCTGGCCGCAGGATTGCCGCTGGGAGCGATCCTGCTCAGCGATCGCGTCGCTAGCAGCATGCACCCTGGCATGCACGGCACCACGTTTGGTGGAGGGCCGCTGGCCTGCGCAGTCGCGATCGAGTTTCTGAATGCATTGGACAAGTTGCAGGATCATGTACGCCAGATCGGAAGCTATTTCCGTGGCCAACTCGAAGAACTAAAAGCCAGACATGGTTGTATTCGCGAGGTTCGTGGGATGGGCCTTATGCTGGGCGTGGAATTGGAATCCGCCGATCTGGCCAAGGCCGTGGTTTCCATCCTGTTGCAAAACAAAATTCTGATTAACCGCACCCATGAAACAGTTCTGCGTTTTCTGCCGCCATACATCATTCGCGAACAACACGTCGATGAAGTGATTCGGGCGCTCGATTCGGCATTGAGCTCGAAGGCTTTGAAGGGGCAAGGCGTTGCCGCCCCGGCCGTAAGCCGCCGCAAGAAATCGACACAAAGGAGCCAAAATGAGTAGTCAGTCATTAAATAGAGCGCCTGCTATCCCTGCGCGCGTTCCGAATACGTTCTGGGGACCTGACCTGGTTTCCACTCGCGATTTGGGCCGCCAAGGTGTTGCGGCAGTGCTCCATCTTGCCGGACTTATGAAAACGCGTCCTCGGGATTTTCGGAGCGCACTCGCCGGCAAACAGATGGTGATGTTCTTTGAGAAACCCTCTTTGCGAACCCGGTTAACCTTTGAAGCAGGGATGGCGAGCCTGGGCGGAAATACGTTTTTCGTGGATCAAACTCACGAGCGACTCGATGCCCGTGAAAAGCTGAGCGACATCGCCCATAACCTCGAACGCTGGGTGGATGCCATCGTTTTGCGTACATTCGCTCAGGAGACAATCGAAGGAATGGCCGAGTATGCCTCGGTCCCGGTCATTAACGCGCTGAGCGATTTAGAGCATCCTTGCCAGGGGTTGGCTGACTATTTCACTTTGCAAGAACGCTTCGGGAATCTCAAGAATGTTTGCCTAGCCTACGTCGGCGACGGCAACAACGTGGCTCATTCGCTGCTGCTCACTTGCGCTTGTCTCGGATCCAAAATCCGCGTGGCCACTCCGGAAGGTTATGGTCCCAACGCGCAAATCCTCGCTGATGCCCAGGAGCTCGCCGAAGAGACCGGTGCCGTCATCGAGATACTTTCCGATCCACGCGAGGCCGTTGAAGGCGTCGACGCGGTTTACACCGATGCGTGGGCCAGCATGGGCCAGGAGCATGAGGCCAGCAAACGCGCCCGGATTTTCCCGCCCTACCAGATGAATGAGGAACTGGTGGCGGGAGCGGCTCCACACGCTGTATTCATGCATTGCCTGCCCGCTCATCGCGGAGAGGAAATCACCGACGCCGTAATGGACTCGGAAAGATCGGTTGTTTTCGATCAAGCGGAGAGCCGGCTACACGTGCAGAAAGCCATCTTGTATTTATTGCTTGGCGGGGAAACCCGATTGCCAACGAGGAGAGCTCATGTCTGAGAAAATTGTACTTGCATATTCGGGAGGTCTGGATACCTCCATCATTATTCCATGGCTCAAAGAGAATTACGCCTACGATGTGATTGCAATGGTAGGCGATGTTGGCCAAGGAGATGACATTGAAGCAGTGGTCGCCAAGGCCTATGCCACCGGCGCGTCTCATGTCGTAGTGGAAGACCTTCGAGAGGAATTCCTTACCGGGTACGTCTTCCCCGCGCTGAAGGCGGGAGCCGTATACGAACATAAATATTTGTTGGGCACATCGCTCGCACGGCCGGTGATCGCGAAACACCAGGTTGAGGTTGCTCTGCGCGAGGGAGCCTCGGCGGTCGCTCATGGATGCACAGGAAAAGGCAACGACCAGGTACGGTTTGAGTTGGCTTACCAGGCACTCGCGCCCGAGCTCCGCGTGATCGCGCCTTGGCGCGAATGGTCGCTCAAGTCGCGAGAAGATTGCATTGACTATGCCGAACAGCACGGAATCCCTGTGGCCGCCAGCCGCGAAAAGATTCACAGCCGTGATCGGAATCTTTGGCACCTCAGCCATGAGGGCGGCGAGTTGGAGGATGCCGCCAATGCGCCCCTGGCCAGCACTTGGCAACTCACTCGCTCGCCGCAAGAGGCACCGGACCGCGAGGAACAAGTAAAGATTGGGTTTGAAGCCGGCATTCCGGTTTCGGTCAACGGCCTCGGCCTGGACCCCGTCTCATTAGTCGAACTGCTAAACGAGATCGGCGCTCGTAACGCTGTCGGACGTGTCGACCTGGTTGAGAACCGGTTCGTGGGAATCAAGTCTCGCGGTTGCTACGAGACCCCGGGCGGGACTCTGCTGATTACGGCGCATCGCGAACTCGAAGCACTTTGCCTGGAGCGCGATGTCGCACATTTCAAGCAACAGATCGCACTGAAATACGCAGAACTGGTCTACTTCGGATTCTGGTTTGCGCCGCTTCGCGAAGCGCTCGATGCGTTTGTCGAGACCACGCAGAAAAACGTGACTGGATCCGTCACGCTCTCTTTGTATAAGGGCAACGTCTCGGTAGTGAGCCGCCAATCCACGCATTCGCTGTACCGAACCGATCTGTCCTCGTTCACGATGGGCGAGGCTTACGATCAGAAAGACGCGGCCGGATTCATTCGTATTCTCGGCCTTCCCTCCCGTTCACGGGTTCAAGCCCATAAAGAAGCGGTCGGATCGGAGGTGGCGCAATGAAGATGTGGTCCGGCCGTTTCCGGCAGCCTCTCGACCCGGAATTTGAACGCTGGCAACGTTCGTTTGATTTTGACCGCCGATTGTTGGCTCACGAACTTGCAGCCAGCAGCGCTCACGCGCGTGCTTTGAAGGGTGCGGGTGTTTTGAATTCGACTGAGCTGATCGCCATTCTTCAAGGCTTGGAACGAATCGGCGAGCAAGCGGCATCGTCGCCCAAGTTTCTCGAAGACGACGAAGCCGAAGACGTGCATCACTTCGTCGAGAAGCAATTAGTCTCGCTGATCGGGGACACGGGATACAAGCTGCACAGCGGGCGCAGCCGAAATGAGCAAATCGCAACCGACCTTCGTTTATATGTCCGCGCAGCGGTTGATCAGATCCGGACTGATCTGGCCGCGTGGTGTAGCGTTTTTCTGGATCGCGCTCAGCAAGCGGGAAATGCAGCTATGCCTGCATACACGCATCTGCAACGCGCGGAGCCTGTGCTGGTCTCGCATTGGTTGCTCGCTTACGTGGAAATGTTTCTACGGGACGCCGACAGGCTCGCGGATTGCCGCAGCCGCTTGAATGTTTGCCCTCTCGGTTCTGGCGCCGTCGCGGGAGCCACACTGCCCTTGGACCGGCGAACCATGGCGGCTGACCTTGACTTCGAGCGGCCAACAGCAAACAGCATCGACGCTACGGGTGATCGCGATTTCGTCATCGAGTTTGTGAATGCGCTTTCGTTGCTCGCTCTCCACTTGAGCCGCTGGGCGGAGGAGATGACCCTATTTTCGTCCCAGGAATACGGCTCCGTGCATTTGCCCGAGGCCTACTCCACGGGAAGCAGCGCGATGCCGCAAAAGAAGAATCCTGATCTATTGGAACTCACACGCGGCAAGTGCGCCCGCGTGATTGGAGCTGCAACCACATTGCTGATTTGTATGAAAGGTTTGCCCCTCGCCTACAACAAGGACTTGCAGGAAACTCAAGAACCGCTGTTCGATGCCGCCGACACTGTGCTGTCCTTGCTGCCACTGGTCACTGGTTGGATGAAAGCCGTGAAATTCAACTACGAGCATATGCAGAAGGCAACGCAGTCGGGATTTATGAACGCGTGGGCCGCCGCAACATACTTGGTCCAACGCGGAGTCCCTTTCCGTCTGGCGCATGAGCAGATCGGTCGGGCGGTGCAGATGTGTCTGGAGAAGCATTGCGAACTTCAAGATTTGTCTTTGGAGGATCTGCGTTTAGTGAACCCGAAATTCGATCAGGATTTTTATGCCTGTCTGACGCTGGAGTCGGTGCTTGCTATCCACGATGTCCCCGGAGGCACGGCTCCGGCACGAGTGTGGCAAGCCATGACTGATGCTCGACAGAGGGTCGATTCGATCCGGGAGGATGTCCATGCGCACGCGTAAAGCCATTCTGCCCGACGCCCAGCGGATTCATTCTCTGATATGCGCTTACGCGGGAGACGGCACTCTACTCCCACGAACCCTGGCCGAGATCTGCGAGAATGTGCGAGATTTTGTAGTTCTGGAAGATGGCGGCTTGATCATCGGATGCGGCGCGCTCCATCTTTATGGCCCGCATCTGGCGGAGATCCGTTCCATCACCGTTTCGCCCTCGCAGCAAGGCAAAGGCGGCGGCGGACATCTGGTGAAGGCATTGCTCGCGGAGGCGAAAAAGCATCGCGTGAGTTGCACTTGCTTGTTCACGCGCGCTCCGGAATTCTTCGCCCGCCTGGGCTTCTCGACCGCACAGCGGGAAGATCTGCCCGATAAGATTTACAAAGATTGCCACGTTTGCCCGCGGTTTCATGCGTGTGATGAAGTGGCCATGGTGCGCGGCGAATTGCCGAAATTTGCGATTCTGCCGGAACCTCCGAACTGGCTGGTGAAACTTCAGGTCTGAGTGGCCGACGTGCACGTTGGTAGTTTTGTAGTTCATATCCTTTGTGTCCTTTTTGGTTGGTGAAGTGCAAATGCTGGAGCCACAAAAGATACGAACGGAGACAAAGGATGTGATGGAAACCCTACCGAATCCCAGCCTGCGACGGCGCGGTTTTGCAAGCCCGCCCATTCGCGTTATCTTATTCTCATGCAACTTCGTGGATGCGGTACCGCTCTTATAACTCCTTTCCGTCAGGACGGCTCCATCGACGAGCCAGCCCTGCGCAACCTGGTGGCATGGCAGGTCGAATCCGGAATTGACTTTCTGGTTCCCTGCGGGACGACCGGCGAGACTCCGACTTTGTCGCATGACGAGTGGCTGCGGGTCATCGATGTCACGATCGAAGTAGCGGCCGGACGCGTGCCCATTATGGCTGGGGCCACTTCCAACTCGACGCAGGACGCAGTCGATAAAGCGAAAGAAGTCGCAACGCGCCCCGGCGTAGACTCAATTCTTACCGCATCACCTTACTACAACAAGCCGACGCAGGAAGGCCAGTACCGCCATTTCCGCGCGATTGCCGAGGCAGTCGACAAGCCAATCATTCTTTACAACGTGCCAGGCCGCACCGGGACGAATATCGAACCGGCTACGCTGGCCCGGTTGGCGGAAGTCCCGAACATTGCCGGTGTCAAGGAAGCCAGCGGCAACATATCGCAAATGGCGGAACTCTGCGCTCTGGTGCCGGAAACTTTTCTCGTTTTTTCTGGCGATGATGCGGTTACTTTGGCGCTGATTGGGCTGGGCGGCGTCGGCATCGTTTCGGTAGCTTCCAATGAAATTCCGCGGGAAATGGCCGAGATGACGCGGGCTGCGTTGAACAACGATTGGACCACGGCGCGGCGCATTCAGCGCAAATACCTGGCGCTGATGCAAGCCAACTTCATCGAGACCAGTCCGATGCCCGTGAAAGCGGTGCTGGCGATGATGGGAAAAATCGAAGAAGTATATCGCTTGCCGCTCCTGCCGATGCGACGCGAGACCAGATCCAAGTTGCAAAAGATCGCGACCGACGCTGGGGTGATTGCCAAACCAGCGAGCCTGCCCGCCGACGTAGTGAATTTTTACATCTATGAAAACTGGCTGGCCGGACCGCACAAGATCGTGCTGCACCGCTCGAGTTGCGGGCAATGCAACCACGGCAAAGGACGTCCCGCAGGACACGACGCCAACCACGCTCGCTGGCACGGCCCTTACGCCACTCTTACCGAAGCGCGCGAAACTTCCCAAGGGATGGCCGGTGTCCTGATTCGTAGCGAGTGCAAGTGCATTTGAGGATTTCCATTGTCAACGCAGATTGTTTGTGCGAGCGTGACGGTGCGAATGGGACGCTGACAATGGCGCTCTGAAAATCCCGTATACTTTCCCCGCATGGAATCCCTCAGATCTGCGATCGAACGGCTCGCCTCTCTCGAAGTCGAGAGCAATCCGGATGCGCGCCAAATCTTCATGGACTTTCGCGATGAGCTTACCCAAGGCAAGATTCGCGCCGCCGAGAAGATCGACGGGCAATGGGTGGTGAATGTCTGGGTCAAGCAGGGCATTCTGCTGGGCTTTCGCCTGGGTGAACTCAGCAAGATGGGGGAAGACGTAAGCCTTTCCTTCGTCGATAAAGACACTTTCCCTGCCCGCCGGTTCACCGTCCGGGATCGGGTACGCATCGTGCCCGGCGGATCGTCGGTGCGCACCGGTTCGTATGTGGCACCCACAGTTATTTGCATGCCTCCGATGTTTATTAATGTTGGAGCGTACGTGGACGAAGGCACGATGGTGGACTCGCATGCGCTGGTCGGTTCCTGTGCGCAGATCGGCAAGCGTGTGCATTTGAGCGCGGCCGCCCAGATCGGCGGGGTTCTCGAACCGATCAATGCGTCTCCGGTCATCGTTGAAGACGACGTACTGGTGGGAGGTAACTGTGGCGTCTACGAAGGCACGCTGGTACGGACACGAGCGGTGCTCGGGGCCGGCACGATTCTGACTCGCTCCACGCCGTTGTACGACATTGTCCGCGGGCAGGTGTATCGAGCCACAGACGATAAACCGCTCGAAGTGCCGGAAAATGCAGTTGTCGTGCCAGGGTCACGAGCGGTGAAAACGGGTCAGGCTGGGGAATGGAATTTATCGCTCTACACGCCTGTCATCGTGAAATATCGTGATGAGAAAACCGACCAGAGAATCGAGCTCGAGGAATTGCTCCGATAACTCAGGATAACCGCTGCGTTGCACTTGAAGCCGAGGGCAAAGCCACGTCGGTTGCATTCATTCGTCGGCGAGTCTGCAGGTGTTTCTCGCGAAAGTGCGCTTTCGCCCGCTCGCCCCAGGCGCGCACAAAATAATAATTCAGTCCCGCACCGATGGCCGAACTGGCAATCGGAATCACTCGCCCCGCCCACTTTTCGACGGCTTCCTTGCTGGCCTGCGCTGCGATCCGCTGGATCACTTTGGGCACAAAGCGGTTGACCACTTCTTTTTCCAGAACCTCGCGGGTAATGTCCACGCCAGCGGCGCTGGCCGCGGCAATCCATAGCTCAGCAGTTTCCTCATCAGTGTTGTATTCAAAACCGTAGATCAGACTAAGTTTCTGAATCGTTCGCAAGGTGATGCCGGCGAGAATGCTGAGGTCGGGGATCATGGTCAGGATCCCGCCCATGCCAAGCCCGGCGCCTTCCGCCGCAGCCAACTTCATTCCGCTGTGGATGACGCGGTTCGCCAAATCATCGAGAACGCTAACGTCGACCGAGTAAACACCCTGAAAGGTGTTGATGGGCACACCATAGGCGGCGCGAAGCTGCAAAAGAAATTTGTTCGGATCAACCTTCACCGTCTCATATGCGTGTTGGAAGCCACGCCGTAGACCATCTTCGATCCGGCGCCGTATCCATGACTTGCGTTGTTCAGCCATCTGACTTGACGTTAAATCAAGCAGAGCACAAATACCAGTTCTCCGCTCCAGATTCATAGTCCCTCAGTTGGCAAGATCCGCGAGCTGGCAAGATCCGCGAGCCGGCGGTCCGTTCGGGCTTCGTATGCTAGGATCATGGGACATCTAAAATGCCAACTGGAAAGCTGCAAATCGTACCTCTCGGCGGCCTGGGCGAGTTCGGAATGAACTGCATGGCCATCCGCTGGGGCGACGACATCATCGTCGTCGACGCCGGCCTGATGTTCCCCGAGGCCGAATTGCTGGGAGTCGACATCGTCGTTCCCGACATTTCTTATCTGATCGAAAACCGGCAGCGGGTGCGCGCCATCATTCTCACCCACGGCCATGAAGACCACATCGGCGCTCTGCCGTGGATTCTTTCCGAACTCAACGTCCCAGTCTGGGGGACGGAGTTCACTCTCGCCTACGTAGAAGACAAACTGGAAGAGCACGGACTGCTGGAGAACGCCGAACTGCGTGAGATCCGTTCAGGAGAGCGGTTCAAGGTGGGGCCGTTCACCATTCATCCCATTCACGTTACTCACAGTCTCGTTGATTGCGTGTCGCTGGCCATTCACACCCCTCTGGGTGTGCTCATTCACACCGGCGATTTCAAGGTAGATCCGACTCCTACCGACAACAAGATGTTTGACCTGCATTCGTTTGCGGAGTACGGCAAAGAAGGCGTGCTTGCGCTGTTCCAGGATTCGACCAACGTCGAGCGCAAGGGATACACACCGAGCGAGAGGGCGGTGCGGCGCAAGTTCGATGAAGTGTTTGCGCGCACTGAGCGGCGGCTCTTCATCTCCTGTTTTTCTTCGTCTATTCATCGCATTAAGCTGGCTGTGGAATTGGCTTGGGAGCACGGACGCAAGGTTGCATTTGTCGGGCGCTCGATGACCAGTTCTTCCGAGATTGCCGAGGACCTGGGCTACATCGAAATCCCCGAGGGTCTGCTGATTCATCCGGGAGATATGAAGAATTATCCACCCGAAAAAGTCTGTGTGATGATCAGCGGCACGCAAGGCGAACCCATGTCAGCGCTATCGCGGGCTGCGGTGGACAATCACAAGCACGCCAAAATCGAAAAAGGCGACACGGTTGTGCTGTCCTCACGAATCATTCCGGGGAACGAGAAGGCGATCTACCGCATGATCGACCATCTGTTCCGGCGTCAGGCGCACGTAATTTACGAAGACGGATCTTCGCCGGCGATCCATGTGAGCGGGCACGGAAGCCAGGAAGAACTCAAGCTCATCATCAATCTGGTGAAGCCGAAGTATTTCATTCCGATTCACGGCGAGTACCGGCAATTGAAGCTGCACGCGGAAATGGCGGCTGCGATGCACAGCTCTGTTGGAAGCGTGTTGCTGATCGAGAGTGGCGACATTCTGGAATTCGACGAACTGGGCGCGCGCAAGGCTGGGCGCGTGAACGTGGGTCGCGTGTGCATTGATTCCGGTTCGCGCACTGATGTGGTCGAGGATTTGATCATCAAGGATCGCCGCCACCTCAGCGAAGACGGCATCGTGCTGCCAATCATCGCCATCAACAAACTTTCCGGCCGGGTGGAGAGTGCGCCGGAAATCGTGACTCGCGGATTTGCGCCGGGTGAAGATGGCTTCCTGGACGGTGCGCGGCAACTGGTGATGCAGACTTTGGAACAGTCTAGCGCCGAAGAGAAGGCCGACTACGGGGTCATAAAAGAGAAAATCCGTGCGGACTTGAAGCGCTACATCTCCAAGCAAACGCAGAAACGACCGCTGATCATGCCGGTGATACTGGAAATCTAAATTAGAAAGAGCCTGGCCGCGGATCAACGCGGATAAGCCAGCGGAGTTGATCTCATCATAACTCTAGAGGATATTCGCGAAGCCCAAACTCGCTTGCGTGGCGTGATTGTTCGCACCGAGTTGATTCAGGCGTTATTGCCTGCAGATGCTCCTGAGGCAGGCGGGCGCAAACTCTATCTCAAGCCTGAGAACTTGCAACCCATCGGTGCATTTAAGCTTCGTGGAGCGTACAACAAAATCGCTTCTCTTTCTCCGGAGGAGCGGAATCGCGGCGTGATTACTTATTCCAGCGGCAATCATGGGCAAGGCGTCGCCTATGCGGCGCGTGCGTTGGGAGCGAAAGCTGTGATCGTAATGCCGGACAATGCGCCAGCCATTAAGCGCGATGCCGTGGCATCCATGGGGGCTGAGATCGTCCTGGTTGGCCCTGGCAGTCTGGACCGCCAGCGCAAAGCGGAAGAACTAGCCGCGCGGCATGGTTATGTGATTGTGCCTCCATTCAACGATGAGAAGATCATCGCGGGCCAGGGTACGATGGGACTGGAGATTCTGGAAGATTTTCCGGAAGTGGAGACCGTGCTCGTGCCGGTTGGCGGAGGCGGAATGCTCAGCGGTGTGGCCACCGCGATCAAGTTAAGCAAACCGGGCGCCAAGGTCATCGGGGTTGAACCAGAACTGGCGGCGGATGCGCAAGCTAGTTTGCGAGCGGGAAGGATTGTCCAGTCCACGGCAGAGCAAACGTCGCGAACGATTGCCGACGGATTGCGGACTCAGAGTATCGGCGCTATCAACTTCGAGCATATCCGGCAATACGTGGACGACATTGTTACCGTCAGCGAAGACGAAATCCGCCACGCCACGCGCTGGCTGGCAACGAATCCTAAGACCGTAGCCGAACCTAGCGGTGCGGTGGCAGTGGCTGGATTTTTGTTCCATCAAGACCAGTTGCCGAGAACTACGATGAACGTGGCAATCATCAGCGGAGGGAACATTGACCCGCACATGTTGCAGGAAATCAGGTCAATGTAAGACGTTGCAAGCAACGTCTCTACCGAAGTTGTCGTCATACTGATAACGTACTCCGCTAGATTAAAATCCATGCAACTGCGATCAATGATTGTTGCTACTGTCTTACTCTGCTCGCCAGCTTGGGCGGACACCCTACGGGGCACGCCGATACGGGTTGCTTCCATTTATCTTTCGCCCGATTCCAGCTCCAACAAACTTGCGGAAATTGAGCGCGGGCGTGAAGTCGTCATTCTTGAGACCAGCGGCAACTGGTTGCACGTGGAAGCAGCCCTTACGGAAGAGAAAATCATCACCGGCTGGATGATGAAGAAATCCGTTGTGCAGGGTTCGACTCCCAACGGCGACAAGATCGTTTTCGGCGAGGCGGTAGACTCCGAAGACCAGGCCAGCCAGCGGCATGGGCGTCGCGGAGCTGCGCAGGACGCGATGCGACTCTATTACAGGACCGCTGAGTATTTCCCCCACTCGCCCCTTGCGGGTGAAGCCATGTACCGTTCGGCTGATATTCGCTGGCAGATCGAGAAGGCAGATGTGATGTCCCGCCCTTCCGCCAAGGAGAAAGAAGCGTTTCTTCGGGAAGGAATGAACGACGAATTCATGAAGGAAGTAATGAAGAAATTTCCTGGGACAAAGTGGGCCGACCTGGCGGCCTTTCATCTGATCGACAATAAGCTGTGCGGCGATTGGCAAGCCTCCTCCAAGTGCCCGGAGAAGGAGGCCGAGATGTACGAAAAGTATGCCAACGAACATCCGCAATCCCCAGCGCTGGTGGAAGCGTTGTACGACGCGGCGTGGCGGCGGTCTGCCTTAATCGAAATCTACAAAACCGAAGACCAGTCGAAAAAGTCCGATGAGTCCAAGACCAAGGCCATCGCTCTGGCACAGAAAGCGGTAACGCAGGCCCCGCAGAGCGATTGGGGAACGCGCGCTCAGCGACTGTTGTTTATGATCGAGCAGGGCATACCGACTTATGGCAACACGACAGAGTAACCTTCCTCGGGCCGTCCAAGACTTGGCACCCACTGCCGGGTAATTTTCTGAGATACTTCCCATTCACCTGGAGGATGCTTGAGCGACTATCTGTTGTCTGTGGTCCTTGGAATTATTGAGGGGCTCACTGAATTCTTGCCCGTTAGTTCGACTGCACATCTTCGGATTGCCGAAGCGCTGTTTCACATTAATCTGGCCGACGGCTACTGGAAGATGTACACCATCGTGATTCAGCTCGGCGCTATCCTGTGTTTACCGGTATATTTTCGTCACCGCATCGCAAAGCTGCTTTCGACTTTTCCGAAGGGGGAGAGAGGCGATAGCACGCCGCTGACCCATCCATTAGGCCTCACGATCGTCGCATTCGTTGTAACCGCCATTCCCGCATTTTTGTTAACCAAAGTCATTGGCAAGCATCTGGAGAGCCTGCACATAATGGGCACAGCGTTACTGGTTGGCGGCATTGTGATGTGGATTGTCGATGCTATAAATGCACCCGCCGAAGCTGCTGGGCCACAGTCTGGGGGCGGCCGCATTCACACCTGGACCATGGAGGCCATGAGCCTGGGCCAGGCCATTTGGATTGGAGCGTGCCAGATTCTTTCGGCGCTATTTCCGGGCACGTCCCGGTCCATGTCGACGATTGTGGCGGGACAACTGGCAGGAATGTCGCGCGCGGCAGCGCTTGAATTTTCGTTTTTCCTCTCGATCCCAACCATGGTGGTTGCCACTTTCTATGACTTACTGAAGTCCCTCCGGGGCAAGGGTGTAAATCCGATTGGAGTTTCCCAAATCGATTCCCACGGATGGATTGTTTTGATGATCGGCTTTGTCGTTTCCTTTTTTGTCGCTTATCTGTCCGTCGCGTGGTTCATGGCCTGGGTTCGCAAGCATGGGTTTGCTCCATTTGCGGTCTACCGGATCATCGTCGGTGCGCTGGTGCTCGTGTACGCGTCCCGGCTGGTGGCATAGGTGGTGTTTGTCATTCTGGATACTGCCGAGAATCCTGAGTTGTAGGCTTCTCTCATTCTTGTCATAATTGAAAGGCTCTGGCACAGATCTGGCACCAAGACAGGAGTGTCGTTCCTGCCTCGGAACAAATACGCGTATGAGGTATCTCAGACAGATCTTTGCCCCGACCAACAACCGCCGGCTCAATGAGCTGATCGGCTTTCTGTTGTGCATCTCCGCACTCCTCCTTTTCCTGGCATTGGCTTCGTACTCGCCGCTAGACCCGTCTTTCAACAGCGCCTCCGTGCTGACCGGTTCGCGGGCGGCGCGTAATTGGATCGGGGTAGTAGGCGCTCTTATTTCTGATCTGGTTCTGCAAGGCTTTGGGGTTGGAGCATTCCTGCTCCCTGTTTTCTCTGCGGTGCTCGGCATTCGCTGGTTTCGTTCGCGCAGAGTCGCTTCGCCCGTCGCCAAGGTTTTAGGTGGACTCTGGCTGATAATCTTTGTTCCCGCTCTGCTGGCGCTTTTGCCTGGCCACCTGCGTTGGATGAACGCGATTCCGATGGAAGGCCTGTTTGGCAGGATGGTGGGAGATTTTCTCATCCATTACTTCAACCTGGCGGGAGCCTATATTGTTTGCGCCAGCGTCCTGGCCGTGGCGCTCTATCTCTCGACCGCGTTCTCCTTCGCTGCCCTGCAGGTTTGGGCACCCACGCGTTTCGCATTTGCGATTGCCCTATGGGACCGCTGGAAAGATTGGCAAGATGCGCGGGCTAAAAAACGCATGCAAAAAGAGTTGGAGAAGCGCCGCGCGGCCCCAAAGCCGGTAATTACAACGCAAATGGTTCCGGCCCGCTCTGCAACTCCGCCCGTGCAATCTCAGGCGCGGGCTCCTGAGCCCGTTCGAACCGGCATTGATCGAACATTTGGGGAAGAGACTCGAGCGGAGGCTCATTCGGCAGTCGAACCAAGGCCCGAATCGCAAGCAAGTTCACCCCAAGTTACGGAGCGAGCCGACCTCGCGCAAAAACCCAAGACGATCTTGCCCCATATCGCAGGTGGTTTTAAGCTGCCTCCCAGTTCCCTGCTGCACCGGCCGGACGAGCAGCAAGCTGTCGATGCCAACGAGTTGAAGCTACTAGCCCAAGTGCTCACGGGAAAATATGCTGAATTTGATGTGCATGGACAAATAACTCAGATCAATCCCGGCCCGGTGGTCACGACTTTCGAATTCAAGCCCGAGGCGGGCATCAAGTACAGCCGCATTACCAATCTGACGGACGATCTATGCCTCGCATTGAAAGCGGAGAGCATTCTGATCGAGCGGATGGCGGGCAAGTCCACGGTTGGTATTCAGGTGCCAAACCGCGAGCGAGAAATCATCTGGCTGCGCGAGAACATCGAATCCACGGAATTCCTCGGCTCGAAGTCGAAGCTAACGCTGGCACTAGGAAAAGACATCAATGGCCGCATCGTTACCGCCGACTTGAACGGGATGCCGCACCTGCTCATTGCTGGTTCAACCGGCGCGGGCAAGAGCGTCGCGATCAACGCCATGATCATGTCGATCCTATATAAGGCGACGCCCGATCAAGTGCGGCTGATTTTGGTAGATCCAAAGCGGTTGGAGTTGGGAAATTACGAAGGGGTGCCCCACCTCTATACGCCCATCATCACCGAGCCAAAACTGGCCGCCAATGCGCTACGGAATGCGGTGCGTGAGATGGAGCGGCGTCTGAAATTGCTGGCCGAAAAAGGTGTACGCAACATCGACCAGTACAACAAGCTTTTCGATGAAAGCGGAACACCTAGTCTGTTTGGCGATAATGCAGACGAACGTCCTTTACCATACATCGTAATCATCATTGACGAACTCGCCGACCTGATGATGCTCGACTCCAGCAACGTGGAAGAATCGATCACGAGGCTAGCCCAGATGGCACGCGCAGTCGGCATTCACCTGGTCCTCGCGACGCAGCGTCCTTCGGTCGATGTGATCACGGGCCTGATCAAGGCAAATTTCCCGGCGCGTATGTCATTCCGTGTGGCCACCAAGGTAGACTCACGCACAATTCTCGATGCCAACGGTGCGGAAGCTCTCTTAGGCAGAGGAGACATGCTGTACCTGCCTTCCGGGTCGGCTCGGGTTCACCGTCTGCATGCTCCGTTCGTTACAGAAAAGGAGATTGCGGCAGTGGTCGAGTTCTGGCGCGCTCAAGGCCTTGCTGAATATGAGGAGAAGTTCCTGCAGGCACCAAGAGAAGAGCGGGAAGACGGAGGCTCTGGAACTGGCGCTGAAGGAGATGAAGAAGCGGCAAACGATCCACTCTATGAAGATGCCGTGAAATTAGTGGTCGAATTCGGCAAAGCTTCCACTTCCCTGCTGCAGCGGCGATTACGCATCGGCTACGGGCGCGCCGCGCATCTTATCGACCTGATGGAGCGGGACGGCATTGTGGGCGCCGCGGATGGTCCCAAGCCCCGCGAAGTATTGAAGCGGCCGGATTGGCTCTCCGAAGTCGAAGAGTCGATGAGGTAACCTTCGCGTCAAGAAGTCTCGGCCTTGCGCCATGCCCTGAGGTTGACCGCATAGAGCACGATGCAAAACAAGTTTGCTGGGATGAAACCCCATTGCGATGTCTTTAGTCCGATGAAGCAGATAATTACGCTGTTCACGCCGGCCAGAATCCATCCCTCCCAATGCCTTCGTCCGATCAACAAAGTTGAAAAAATCGTAAGTACACAAGACAGGTAGTCGAGCCTCAGCCCCACCGAAATGCACCTCCAAAGCCATTATGCGGCAAATGCTTCGGCTTTCTATGTGACGATGAAGCTCTCGTAACGTAACGTAAGTACGTGCACCAACGAAGCGTGCAATAAAAAAGGCGGCTTCAATCGAAGCCGCCGCTTTCAGTTCATTGCTCGGTTAGAAGGTGATTTTTCCTTGTATTTGGATCAGCCTTGGCGACGCGTCCGCGCCCAGTCCAGAGCCGTAAATACTAGTCGGGGTGCTGATTGTGCTGGTGATTTGCCCAAACTGCGAGCTGTTGGCATTTTCAATTGGGAAGTTGAAGTTGGGATGGTTGAAGATATTGAAGAATCTCGCACCAATCGAGAACTGTGCTCCTTCCCACTTCGGAATGCCGAAGCCCTTCTCCACCGCGAAGTCGGTGTCGAAGTAGCCAGGGCCACGGAACTGGTTGCGTCCTTGATTACCGAAAGTGTCGAACGGATCAGCAAAGTTCGACGCCAGCAAGCAGGGATTGTTGACCTTTGCCGCCTGTCCACTGCAATTGAAACCGGTCGCACCAACGATGTTGGAGTAGATGTAGGTCAGTCCAGATCCAAAGTTGGTAGAGCTCAATGCATTGGTGTCATTGTTGCTGAATACAGTGAAGGGCAAGCCGCTGTGCCGGAAGATGGTTCCCGAGAACGTCCAGCCTTTCACCAGTACGTTCGGGCCATGGCTGGTCAAATGACGGAAGGCATCACTCCACACATAGTTCATGACGAAGTTGTGCCGGATGTCATAATCCGCATTGCCATAGTTATACTTGCGGAAGTTGAACGGATCCTGCGGGTAAATGATGTCCGCCTGCTGGCCGCCAATATTCACGCCAAAGGGAGAGAAGGTGTTATTGGAAATTTCATCCTGAGCGTGGCTGTAGGTATAGCTCGCCTGGAATTGAAATCCTCCGCTGAAATTGTGCCTAGCCGTCACTACCAAACCGGAATAGTTGGAGTTGGCGACGTTCTGTTGCTGAGAGACTTGCCCTAGTGCGGCATCCGGTACAGTCGTTGGCAGGTCGGCGAAGTGAGTTTGCGTGCTGCCCGTCCCGAACTGATTTGCAATGCAGCAGAAAGCATTCACGGCCTGATTGACGAACTCCTCGTGGGAACCGTGATTGCCCACGTACATTGCGCTCAACGTAGTCTTCCAACCGACTTGCTGCTGCAACTCCAGGCTCCATTCGTAATAACGCGGAACCGCGGTCTTTGTGGGGTTGAAGAAGCTGAACGGAGGCGTGTTGGGGCTGCCGCTGGCAAAATCCGTCTTGAAGCCTGCATTCGCCGCCGCAGCTATGCTGTTCAAGCTGTTGACCTCCTGCGGAGCCAGAGTGCCGTTAAATTGCGCGAAGAACGGAACGCTCGGCGCCTGGTCCAGGATGCTGTCAATTGCGCCCGTAGGAAGCGCATCGGCAAAAACTCCGAAACCACCGCGAACAACGGTGTTCTTAGCGCCAAACGGCGTCCAGGCGAACCCTATCTTGGGCTGAGCGGCAATTCCCGTAACCCCGGGAAACGCCTGATGCTGGTTACCCAAAACTTGCTGGTTGATTGCGGCTGTCTTGTTGAGTTGGTCAAACGGTGCCGCCAAGCGCTGGAAGCAATCGACTTGGCAGACGGGGTTCGAAAGATGGTCGAGACGCAAGCTTAGGGTCAACTTCAAATTGGAGGTTACCCTGATGTCATCGGCCCCATAAATTCCCAGTTGATAGAGCGCGATCGGATACTCCAGTCTGGTGGGGAAGGTCTGTTGTATCCTTGATCCCACAGCCCCAGTGCCCCCCAAGGCAAGATCAGCCAAGCTGAATTCCACAATCTGGGGGCTGGTGAAAATTCCCGGGGTCTTGTCCGTGACATCGTCGCGACGGAAATTCGCTCCAACCTTGAAGCTGTGCCGGCCGTGAACCCAGCTGAAGTCATCTACAAACTGGTACTGGGTGATGTTGCGCCCTTGGGGAAAGTTAAAGTCAATTCCGCCGAGCGCGGTTAGAGAATTATCGCCCAGGAAGATGCTTGCGCCGAGAGTGCTGGCTTGGGCAGTGGGGTTTGCGAAGGTAAATACCGCGCTGTACCAAAGCAGCGATGCGTTAAAGTTGTTCACCTTGCTGCTGCCGAAGGTATGAGTCTCGCCAAAATTGCTCTGCCACTGTGGCTGATCACTAATGGCGTTAAAGTTCGCGTTGATCGGGTCAATGTAGCTGGCTTGCAGTCCGTGTTCATGTTCCACGCGGACGAAGAGCTTGTCGTTGTTCCCGATGTTCTCGTCGAAACGGCCAGCGTAAAGGACATCATGGGTAGCGGCCGACAAGCCTCCCTGAATCTTCACTGCGCAGGGAGTGCCGCCGGGACCGAACGCGGCGAATGCCGCCCCTAGCGCCGGAGTGACGTTGGAACATCCGGCAGCGCTGATCACATTGTTGTTTGCATCCGTGCCGCCGGGCAACGCTGACGCACCAGCTTGCGATACGCCGTTGTAAAGATTGAATAAGTGTTGGTAGTACGGGACAGAAGCAGTTAATCCGCTTGTGCCCAGATTAGCCAGTACCGCATTTTCGAACGCCGCCGTAGGCAGGTTAACGGTCGTGGGTGACGGAATCAGCAAGCGCAGACCCTCGTAGTCAAAGAAGAAGAAAGCTTTGTCCTTCTTGATCGGCCCACCGATCGATCCTGCCCATTGATTTGCATTGACGAACGGGCGTGGACTCACGTCACTTCCAGCCAGCGCATTCGCCTGGTTGCGGAAGTAGTTGTTGGCGTCCATGACCCGACCGTTCCACCAGTACTCGGCATTCCCGTGAAAGGCATTGCTGCCACTCTTGGTCACATAGTTGATGTTGGCTCCGGCCAAACCACCATAGGATCCGCTGTAGCCATTGGCGACCACAGCGCTTTCCTGCACATCGTTCAAGCCCAGGGACAGGTTGGTCGCACCGCTGTTGTTGATGTTGAAGTACGGATCGTTGTAGTTGGAGCCATCCACGGTAAACAGATTGGACGTGGCCGGTAGACCGTAAAGCTCGAAATTACCCCCGCCAAAAGTAGAACCGCCAGCGGTGTTCATCACCGCGCCCGGCGAGGTGAGAGCAACCGCGGAAATATCATTGCCAGGATTCGGCAACAAAGCTACCTGTTCGGGGCTGAAGTTGGTGTTCAGATTCGCGTTGTCGGTTTCGACGGCTGTGGTCTGCCCGCTAACCTCAACCGTGGTTGAGCTGGATGAAAGTGAGAGTTGAAGGTTCCCTGACGCGCTTGAGCCCAACGCTACGGAAACTCTCTGGGTAACGGGTTGAAACCCCGTAGCGTTGGCGGTTACCGAATAATTTCCCGGCGACAGCAGCGCAAATCGGTACGACCCCTGGGCATTCGTCGTCGCGGATTGTGAGCCACCGGTATCAGTATTTTTCAAAGTTACCGACGCGTTGGGAATAACAGCGCCTGTTGGGTCCGTCACAACGCCGCTGATGTCTCCCGTTGTTGTCGTCTGCGCCCAGACTTGCGACATAGCCGCCAACACAAACAACAAGATGGCGAACGATAACGAAGTCCTCATTTTCTTTACACTCATTTACATTTCTCCTTACTTCAAGTTCGGGTTGTCGAACAGCATCAAAACTTGTCGAGCTGAACAATGCATGTGACAAACCGAAGATTGGGTGTGGGATCTGCCGTGGGCGAGTCGTCCGTTTTTAGGGACGAAGACGACCTCATTCAGGATGAACGACGCTCGGTTCCAGCTGTGAAAATCAGGGCGTCCGCAGTCGAATGATTTTATCTACAGAAATCTATAACCATCCTCTACGCCGTTATACCAAAACTAGTAGAGCGAGAAATAATTCCAAAGCGAATTGTGCAAATGACTGAGATCGCCACACAAGCGACGTTGGTTATGTTGGCTCCGATTGTTGGGCAGTGTCGAAGCAGGTGCGAAGCGTGCGCATATAAGTATTAACGCGCAGAAGTTCGGGATGGTCGCAACCATTTCGCGCTTGAGTGCGTCAATAGTATGTATGGGGTTGTTTCCGCAAATCGAAACTCGCCTGCGTGAGCTTCGCATGATGATTCCTGAAATCCGCGCGGTCGTTGCTGATGATGAGCCGCGGATGCGGGACCAGTTGCGGCTTTTGCTGGCAAACGAAAGCGGCGTTGAGGTGGTTGCCGAGTGTTGTGATGCGCTCCAAACCATCGGCGCGGTGAAGACACACAAACCTGATTTGTTGTTGCTCGATATCGAAATGCAGAATTGCGATGGTTTTCAGATTCTGAATTGTATTTCGCAGAGAGAAATGCCTATCGTGATCTTCACCAGCACCGACCATCAGCACGCAATTCGAGCGTTTGAGGCGCGCGCGCTCGACTATCTCTTAAAGCCATTTGATCAGGAGCGCCTTCACACCGCTATTGAGAGAACGCGAGGCGAACTTCTCAAGGCGCACGATCGTCAGTTGACCCATCGTATTCTTGATTTGCTTACCGAAGCGAAGACAGGGGCGCAGACTGAGCGACGATTGGCAATCAAGACCGCGGGACGCGTTGTTCTCGTGAACATGGATGAGATTGATTGGGTGGAAGCGGCTGGGAACTACGTTGAGTTAAAGACAAACAGCGGGGCTTACCTGCTCCGCGAGGGCATTGGTCGCCTCTCAGCGAGGTTGGATCCTGGCCAGTTCGTTCGCATCCATCGCTCCATTATTGTGAATGTGCGGAAGATCAAAGAATTGCAGCCCTGCAATCGCGGCGAGTACATGGTTGTTCTAAAAGACGGCAAGCAGTTGTCGTGTAGCCGCAGCTACCGCGCAAAGCTCCAAGAGGTCATCGCTGCCCAATGAGGCTGCATTCCCCGCAGCCAAATCGTTAGAAAGCTATTGCTGGAAAATATCCACTCTCGCAGTCGTGTCATTTTGTCCCGACAGGGAGAAAAACTGTGCGGGTGAGACCATGTAGAGAATCGCGGCCTGGGTATTCCCTGTTTCTGCCACTGTAACCCTACCAGAGGATTCGACAGAGGTGGTCGCCGTGATCGGCTGGTTTACGAGCAGTCCGTTAGGACCACTTACGTTGAGAGTGAAGTTGAGGGTGTTGGACCCGGCGATCGCGATGCCCACGATGTTGCTTACGTTGAGATCGACCGGCGCGAGCGACCCGCCCGCATAGGTCCCTGACAATGAAGTAGACGTATACGTTCCTGGCTGCACTTGCGGTGTCATGAATCCGAAACTGACGGCCGTGTCTGAACCGATAACGAATGCCTCATTATCACTCACCATATAGAAGACGGGTTGCGAGGTTGGCGTCGAATTTTGAAAGCCAGACGATCCGTTCGTAGTCGGAGTCACAGCAACGCGTCCGTTCGTAATGATGTAGGTCCCCGACCCGCTTGGTTGGGTCAGCGTACCGCCAGTATTCTGGTCCGAGGTCAAGTTGAAGCCTCCACTGATGCCTGCAAACAGTCCGACCTGACTCTCAGCCGTGGGTCCCGATGGATTCAGCGCTGTGAGTTCGAAAACACTGGCACTTGTAAAACTGCTGGTAGTCGTCTGTGTAAGGATCGCACCGCTAACCAGAGGATTGCCCCCGCTAAGGAAATTATCCGTCTCTATTACCAGCAGCTCGCTTGAGTTGACAATATAGAAGCTGTAACCGGTAGTTCCCTGAGCGGTCTTGATATTTAGGGTCCCTCGACCGTTAGAAGCTACCGTGTACGAGCTCTGGGCAATAGGAACGCTTGGGGATGGGCCGCTCACACTGTCGTCGCTATCCAAAAGGCAGTTAGCGGACGTTAAGCAAAGGTTTCCTCCTCCGTCCGCGACAAATTCGCCGGCCAGGCCAAAACGGTTCTTGCTGGAGTCGATTCCCAAAAAACCGAATGCATAGTTGCCCGAGACCGAAGACAGAGAAAATGGCCCAGGCTCTTGTTTCAGAAGCACCCCAGAATCACGCGTCCCTCCGCCGTTGCTATCGTCAAACTCAATGATGTTTGCATTCCCGCTGGCCATCATCGAAATCGCGTAGGTGCGGCTGCCCAATCCTGCGATATTGAGGAACAGAAATCCAAAGCCATTCGGGTCGATAGTGTATGTCCCGGTGAAGGTTGGATTGACCGGGTCACTTGCCGTGTTGTTAACGTCCATCAACCCGCTGGTAATATTGCCGTTCCCATCTGCAACAAAACTGCCAGCAGCCACGAAAAGCGGGAGTTGTGGTCCACTCGAGTCGAAGCCGCGGACCGAGAACGCGTAGTTGCCATTTAGTTTTGAGTTGTCGTTAGCCCCAGAGTTGACGGTAATGCTCAAATTTGCGGTGGCGCTTTGCGGCGGACTCGACGAGTCGACCACTTTCACCGTGAAACTGGAGGTTCCGGCGGCTTGAGGAGTACCAGAAATCACGCCGCCGCTAGATAGAGGATTGAAGCCAAGTGGAAGGCTCCCAGCCGTAATGCTCCAAGTATAGGGCAGGACTCCACTGCTTGCCTGCAGAGTAAACGCGGGGTAGAGGACACCTACGGTGCCATTGGGCACCGACGCCGTCGCGACCGCCAGTGGCGGTGGCGGATTGATGGTGATGCTCAGCGCCTGGGTCACACTCGAGCCCGCGGCATCGGTGACCTGTACGGTGAACTTGGAAGTCTGCAACAGCGTTGGCGTACCTGTGATCTGGGCGGAGCTACTGGTGGATGTGGTTTGAAAGGTTAGTCCTGCAGGAAGGCTGCCTGACGTTATCGTCCAGGTGAATGCCCCGGTTGCGCCAGCGGCATTGACAAATGCGCTATAGGGAACACCCAGGGCGCCCGCCGGAAGCGAGGTCGTGCTAATAGTCAGAACCGCGGTCAGCGTGATCGATTCGGTCGCGGTCACGCTACTGTTCGCTACCGAAGTTGCGGTGATCGTCGCGGTTGTGTTCGTTGATATGTTGCTCGGCGCCGTATACACCACTGAAGTCGTGGTATTACCGCTCAACGAGCCGGGACCAGAAAGAGTCCAAGTCACGCCTCCATTGGTTTTGTCATTGGCGACCGTGGCGGTAATGGTCACCGTAGCTCCGGGATTCAACGATTCTCCCGAGGCAGGTGCCAACGTAACCGTGATGGAACCGCTACCCGAGCAACCCGCGAAAACCAGCGTCCAGACAAGGATCCCCACCGCTACCAACGAAAGAGCTCTCAAATTTCTCACGGTTTCTCCACTGAAAGTTGTAACAACATCTTTGCGAAACGGCAAGCCGCTAGAATGAGAACACAACCTGCAAGTCGATCCTCCGCGTAGCCGAACCGAACGAATATGGCCCGCCGGCAAGCGCGTTCGACTCGCCAAAAAGTGGTGAAGCGAGATTGCCAACCGGTGGCGCCAGGTTCACTCGATTGAAAACATTTCGCGCTGCGACGCTGAAGGTTAAATTGTAGCGGCGGTTGCTTGCGGCCGCCGAACTGAACGGACCGCCAGGCCCACCACTCCCACTCAATCCGCGGCCGCCCAATCCACCTCCGGGAAAGCCTCCTCGTCCACCCCCGCCTGCTCCTCCCTGTCCGCTGCGAGGACCCTGCCCTGCACCCACCTCTCGTCCAAATCCGAAAGTCTTGCTGAGGCGCAAATTCGCGGTGAACAGTGCCGGACCGTTACCGATATTGATTGGAATGAGTTTCTGCCCGGGCGCGGGAGCCAGGTTGAAAGTACCCAACTGCGTGCACGCTAAGCCGGAAGCGATCTGCACCACGCTGCAAGTTGCGGCCGAAGCCAGCGCGGGCCGATCATTGAAAATAGAATCGCCATTCAAATCCTGACCCGCCGTAACGTTATAAGGCTGACCCGAACTCAGGATGATAAAGGGATTCAGACGAAATGCGTAAGGGAGAGAAACCGTCCCGCCCACGACCACCCGGTGGTGCACATCGAATGACGATCGGCCATAATCCGCCATTGGGTCATAGGAGTTTGAAAGAAAATTGGCGCTAATTGTTGAACCGCCGCCGCCACCGGATCCAAAGCCGCCGCCGCCACCGCCAGATCCAGCTCCCAAGTCACTGTTGGCGTAATTCAGCATGTAAAAACCGAAGAGCGAAAGCTTGGATCCCAGGTTAGTTCTGAAATTAGCGATCAGCTGGTTTTGCCGGAAGATTCCTTCAGAGTCGTATTGATAAATATTATCCGAATCTCCAAGGGGCCGTATTCCGGGAGGAAACGTCCCCGGCAGCGGTGCGTTGGCGTTGCTCAGGAAAAGCTGATGTTCTCCGTAGGAATTAATGTAAGTAAGGGCCACAGTGGTGCTCTTGGCTACTTGCCGCTCGATGCCTAGCGCTGATTGCATGGTCGAGGGTGCTCGCAAACTGGGAGCGATTTGGTAGCGTGTAGGAGAGATCTGGCCGCCGAAACCGCTGTTCGCCTGAATGATGGTCTGCTGTTGTGTAAAACCGTTCAGTCGCTCCGACTGGAGGATGAGGTTGTACGGAAAGCGGTCGTAGAAAATCCCAAATCCAGCCCGTAACACGGTCTTGGGCGTAGCCTTTTTCCCCCCGCCTCCGAGGCCCCAGGCAAAGCTGATGCGCGGAGCGAAATCCCCCTGATCATGAATGTCATTCTGGGTTTCAAAACGCAGGCCATAGCTGAGCGTCATGTTGGGGCGGATCCGCCAATCATCTTGTGCATAAAGTCCCGCATCAACCACGCTCACCTCGGATAGCGGCTGTCCAGTAGTGATCGAGAACTGGCTGGCGCCGCACTGGGACAATGCGCCAGGCGTGGGCACAGTCGGCAACGCTGCGATCAACAGCGACAAACACGAAGTTGCAGGCTGCAGGTTCGTCTCGTATGCAGACAGCGACGAGAAAGTGAATGTGCCATTGAAATTTGTATTCGCCACGTTGGAATCAGTCATCGCGCGCAGTCGTCCACCAACTTTTATTAAATGGTTGCCGTGAACGATAGACGTGTAGTTCTGCAGTTCATAGTGGTTCTGCACGTCAGAACCATTTCCTAACTGATTCCCTCCGCCCGTGAACGCTCCCAGCACCGATATAGTTGGCTGGAAATTCTGTACGGTCTGGCTGCTATTGTCGCGGAGATACTGGAAGCGGGTCTCGTTCACAACATTCGTGCTGAGCACCTGCGTGTCACTGATCTGCAGAGTGTGTTCGGTCGAGCCCGTGTTGTAAGCCTGGGAAGGAAGGGAAAACTGTCCGACTCCCTGGTTGTCCTGGATGTCGCGGTACAACTGATAGCGGACGGTCAGAGTATTGCTCGGCGTGAGCTGAAAATCCAATCGAGGGCCGATATTGGTTCGAGTCCGGGCATTGGGAACTGCCTGCATGAAGTTAGCGGTCGTTGGGTTGGGGTCAGCCGTAGTCGGCACGACCGCGTCCACAATATTAGAGTCAGCGATCTGTCTGCGCTCCGCATTGAAAAAGAACGAAGCCTTCTTGCTTATTGGGCCACTGACGCTTCCTTCAAACTGTTCCGAGTGAAAAGACGGCTGGTTTTGTGCGAACGGGCTCAATGCATCGAAGGCCGAGGAGTTCCCCATCAGCATGAACTGTCCGTGAAACTGGTCCGTGCCGGGCTTGGTGAAGATTTCAATCCGCCCGTAGCCGAGTTTGTCGTACTCTGCGGAAAACGGGTTCTGATTAATCCTGATTTCGCGGATTGAGGACTTGGGTGGAAGCTGCCCCGCTGTGAATCCATCAATATAGATCTGCCCGCCGTTCGGTCCCGCGGAAGGTCCCGCCAGCGCCTCGAGTTCCTGTTGCAACTCGTCGGGATCATCCGAGAGAGCATCGAGATCCTTTCCTTTAATTACGATAGAGCTGGCATTCTCTGATGGGTTTACGCTCACGGTTGCGCTTTCTTCCTGGACATCAACTTTTTCCTGTTGCACCTTAATCTCGAGTGCAATGTCGAACTGCTGCACTTGATCGGCGGAGATCGCGACGTTCTGCTCTGTGGAAACTGCGAAGCCCTTAGCCGAAGTGCTGACCGTATATTTCCCCGGAGACAATCCCTTGAGTTCGTAGGCTCCCTGACTGTCGCTAACCGCTGTTGTCTTTTTCCCCATTGGGGCCGTTGCCGTGACGGTGGCTTGCGGGATTACTGCGCCGGACGGATCCGTCACCCGGCCGCGAAGCGTGCCCGACGAAGTTTGCGTAGACAAAGAACTGGTCACCAACAGAACGAAAAGAGTGACCAGAACGCACGCATGACCTCTAGAACCACCAAACTTCATCAATTCTCCTGAAGGAAGCTACTGTGTTGCACCCACCGCATCGGCTCCGCCTCCCAGGTTCCAGGGGGAAAGAAGCATTGCCGCTCGATTGCTGTTGGGAGAGGCCGACAGAATGGGTTCCACGCCGCTTAGCAGCGTGATCGCGGTCGGCTGAGTATTGGCCGAACCTTGCGTCGTCACGATCATAACCGCATCACCCTTCTGCAAATCGGCAAGCGTGACGGCCGGCATTCGCTTCAGCATCTGCTGAAAATCCGGTGGCCCACCCCCACGCGAGCCTCCACCGTTACCGCTTGCCGTGCTCCCCCCAGCCTTGGCGGGCGGGCTCCCTCCGGCGGAAGCACCCGGAGCCGCATCCGGATTGTCGCCTCGCAATCGCTGCGCAATCCGTTGAGCAAACGCAGGCGGTAGTTTTCGGAGTTGCGAGTCCGTGGTGATCCTCAGAGTCACCGGCTTCTTGGTTCCCAGATCCGTCACAGTGATCGTATTGTTGCCTGCATCTGTTGACGCGACTAAGCCCGCGACGTTCCGGAAGGTTCCGGAGACGACCTCGTCCGCCGCCAACTCTGTGCCGTCCGGGTTGCGCTCTCCCCGTGCGCGTAGTTGGTCGCCGGCATTGATTTGATCGAATGTGCCTGGCTTGGCGTCGTCGAACTTGACCGAGTCAGAAGAGTATCGGCGAATAATCGTGTTCTTCGAAATATGAATCGTAATCGGCTTGGCTTGGCTCAGAGCGGCCGCGGAAAGCGTAATCGTTCCGTTGCCCGCGTCGACCTTGCTCACCAATCCACCCACTCCACGCTTCTGCCAATCCTCGCGATCATGCTCCTGCTTCGCCGTCAGGTCAGACTCTTTCATGAGTACGATAGAAGAAGCTTCCAGGGACTTGCCGTCATCCGAGGCCTTCCCGCGAGCCAATATGCGATCACCCACTTGAACTTCCTGCAACTGTATGGGCGTCGCGTCCTTCAAATCTTTCTGTCCGGGGGCAATGCGAACGATGCGAGTAGAATCTCCGACGAGAATGCTGACGGCTGACCCTGCGTCGGTGGTAAGTGTAATGATGTTTCCAGAAACAGCTTTCACCACTCCTACGGGCTTCGCTGTCCCAGCAGGTGTGGGGATATGAGACTCCTGAGCTTGATCCGAAGTAGCGTGGCTTAGAGGGACGACGAAGCAGGCGAGCGCCATCGAACCGGCGACCACCGCGGTTCGGATCGGCATCATTCTTCGCGCCTCATAGAACACTTTGCGCTCGTCATAGTCCTGGAATTCATTTGTGCCGCTGACACACGTCCTGCCGAAGAGATGAGGAAAGGGCTCACTCTCGTTGCGATATCGTTCGGAGCTCGCCAGACATATTCCACCACACTCCACTCCATACTGGACGTAAAGAATCGTCAAACGAGTGTAAATTTATGTCGCATGGGCACTTATAGGCGAAACGGATCGTGATTCTCGCGCCGGCCAGGTTCCTATGCCGTGGCCAGATAAACGTAACGCAGAATAAACAGGATGGTGAGAATCCAGATGAGCGCATTGACTTCGCGAATTTTCCCAGCAGCAACTTTCACAACGGTGTACGAAATTAGTCCGAGGCTAAGGCCGGTTGCGATGCTGAACGTAAGCGGGGTAGCCAGCATGGTGATAAAGGCCGGTACGGCCTCGCTGAATTCCTGCCAGGCAATTTGCGCTATGGATTGCGTCATCAGCACGCCCACTAGAATTAGCGCAGGAGCCGTCGCATAGGCCGGAATTGCAGTCGCCAGCGGCGAGCAGAAGGTGGCCAGCAGGAAGAGCGCGGCGACTGCGAGATTACTCAGACCGGTACGCGCCCCAGCGGCAACGCCTGCAGCGCTCTCGATGTAACTTGTGACGGTCGAGGTTCCAGTCAACGCGCCGAAGATGGTTCCAACGGCATCTGCAACCAGGACCCGGCCCACCCGCGGAATTTTTCCCTCCGTGATGAAACCGCCTTGCTCACACACTCCCACCAGAGTCCCGACGTTGTCGAAGAGATCCACAAACAAAAACGCGAACAGGATTTCGAGCAAGCCGAGATGACTGGCGCCGCGAAAGTCAAGTTGCAGAAACGTGGAGGAGGGATGAGGCATGGCGAAGATGGCCGCTGGCCAGTTCGTGATGCCGCGCAGAATTCCGAGCAGCGCGGTGCCACAAATGCCGATCAGAATGGCGCCAGGAACTTTTCTTGACATCAGGATCAGCGTAAGTCCCAAGCCAAAGCAGGCAGTCTGCACTTCTTTGTCGGCGAAGCTGCCAAGACCGACGTAGGTAGCCGGATTCGCCACCACGAGCTTGGCGTTCCGCAGTCCCACAAAAGCAATGAACATTCCGATGCCCGCCGCAGTCGAGTGTTTCAGGCAGTCGGGAATGCCGTTGACGATCTGCTCGCGCACCCTCGTCAGAGTGAGCACCAGGAAAAGAACGCCCGAGCAAAAGACCACGGCCAGCGCGGTGCGCCAGGGAACATGCATGCTGAGGCAAACAGAATAAGTGAAGTAGGCATTCAGCGACATTCCCGGCGCCAGCGCGATGGGATAGTTGGCGTAAACCCCCATCACCAGCGTAGCCACCGCCGCTGAGACGCAGGTCGCAAAGACTACGCCATCCGCTGGCATTCCTGCCTGAGAGAGAATCTGGGGATTCACCACGATGATGTAGGCCATCGTGACAAAAGTCGTGAGCCCGCCCAGCATCTCCTGCTTCACAGAAGTCTGGTTCTCGGCCAGCTTGAAATAGCGATCGAACAATCATTCTCCTGGACCGTTGCTGCTACGTCTCTACAGAATCAATACGCGGTCTTGTCAGGCTGGTCTTGCCACGCACGGAATGCGGCTAATGCCTCTTCGCGCATCATCTGAATCATCGGAACCTTGCGCTGGGGGTGCGGCTGGGCGATCTCTCGGTAGATTAGCGAATCGTCAAAACCGAAGTTGGATGCATCAGCCGCGGCACTGGCGAAATAAATGCGCGCAAGGCGAGCCCAGTAGATTGCCCCCAGACACATCGGACACGGCTCACAAGATGAGTAGATTTCGCAGCCCTGGAGATCGAAAGTACGAAGTTTCTTGCAAGCCTCGCGAATAGCGAGCATCTCCGCGTGCGCCGTGGGATCATTCGTCGAAGTAACCTGATTCACGCCCTCGGCAACAATGGTACCGTCCTTCACCACCAACGCACCGAAAGGCCCGCCGCGTCCGGAGCGGACGTTGTCGATCGAGAGCTGAATGGCCCGTGCCATGAAAAGGTTGTCCATGCGTTTGTCCACGCCGCACGACTACGTGTGTGAAATGCTGTTACTGATTCACCGGTTGCTGTTTGCGGGTCTTGGCGTAACCAGGCTTAATGATTGAGTAGATAAAATCACAGCGCTCTTTGTACGGTAGAAAGGCGCTCTTCATTGCATTGATGGTTATCTTTTCGAAGTCATCCAAAGACAAACCAAACGTATCCGCAGCGGCTTCGAACTCCCGTGTCATGGTGGTGCTGCTCATTAATCTGTTGTCTGTGTTTAGGGTAACGCGAAATTTTTCCTGGAAAAGAATCTTGAACGGATGCTCCGCCAAACTCGGCGTGGCGCCGGTGTGCACGTTACTCAGCAAGCAAATCTCAAGCGGAATGCGCTTGTCGAGAACGTATTGCGCCAGGTCGCCCAACTTCACCGCCTTGCCATCCACAACGGCGATGTCCTCAATGAGCCGCGTTCCATGCCCGATGCGGTGCGCCCCGCAGTACTGAATTGCCTGCCAGATCGATTCCTTTCCATAGCCTTCTCCGGCGTGAACGGTGATGTTGAAGTTCTCGCGCTGAATGTAGTGAAAAGCATCCACATGTTTCTTGGGAGGGTAACCGCCCTCTTCCCCGGCAAGGTCGAAGCCGACAACCCCACGCGCGCGAAAATCAACCGCCAGTTCCGCCATTTCCAGCGAGACTTCCATGTTGCGCATAGCGCAGATAATCAATCCCGAAGAAATCCCGAAATCCCTTCGACCGCGCTCCAGCCCTTTTAACACGGCCGAGACTACCTGTTGATGAGTCAATCCGTTCCTGGTATGAAAGACCGGTGCAAACCGAGTTTCGAAGTAAATCACTCCATCTTTGCTTAGATCTTCGGCCTGTTCATAGGCGACGCGCTCCAGAGCTTCCTCGGTCTGCATTACTGCGATAGTGTGCGCGAATCCCTCCAGGTATTTGGCCAGACTTCCCTGGTTCGCGCCCCGATGAAACCACTGCGCTAGTGCTTGGGGATCTGCGGTGGGAAGATTCGCATATTCCGCATCCCTTGCCAACTCGATAACGCTTTGCGGTCGCAGTACACCATCCAGGTGCTCATGCAGAAGGACCTTGGGAACGCTTTGCAGCAACTGTTTATCAAGTTTCATAGACGGTTCTCTTCGATTCGAACAGTGCTCAACAAGACTGAGTGTTACTCCTCGCCAATGTCTTCATTCCAAACCTCAGGGTTCGCGTGAATATACTCGCGCAATAAGGAAGCACACTCTTCGGAATCGAGATCGATAACTTTCACACCGAGCGACCGCAACCACTTCACGCCACCCTGGAAATTGCGGCTTTCACCCACAACCACAGTGCCGAAACCAAACTGTCGTACCAGCCCGCTGCAGTACCAGCACGGAGCGAGGGTAGTGACCATGATGAGATTGCGATAGCTGCGCTGACGTCCCGCATTGCGGAAGGCGTCGGTCTCGCCGTGCAGGGAGGGATCACCGTTCTGTACGCGGCGGTTGTGGCCGGCGCCGACAAGTCTGCCGCTCAGGTCAAAGATCGCGGCCCCGATAGGAATGCCTCCCTCAGCCAGCCCTTTGTGGGCCTCCGCCTTCGCCGCCTCCAGCATCGCAGAGTAATCGGGAGTAGACATTTGGTTGATTATAGTGATCGCAAGGACGCTGGCCGCGGCTCGCGCGAAGCTTTTTGGGCCCAGCTCAGGTCTTCCTGCAGTTTTCTAGCGCTTCTCGAACGGAATCCAGTGTTGCGGGTAGGGTGGACCGATATAGTCGGCGCGGGGCCGGATGAGCCGGTTGTCGTCGAGCTGTTCGATTACGTGGGCGGTCCATCCGCTGATTCGCGACACAGCAAACACCGGCGTGAACAGGTCGACGTCGATTCCCAACGTGTGATAGGTCGAGGCAGAATAAAAGTCCACGTTGGCGTTCAGCTTTTTGTCGACTTTCACAAACTGTTCGATGGCATGCGACATCTCGAACCACTTGGCTTGGCCGCTGGATTTCCCGAGATCCTCGGACATCTTGCGCAGGTGCGTGGCTCGCGGATCTTCCGTATGGTAGACGCGATGTCCGAAACCAGGAACCTTCTTTTTCTCCGCCAACATTTTCTTGATGTACTCTACCGGGTCGGAACCTGACTGGTCGATCGCTTTCAGGATGTTGAACACGGCTTCATTGGCTCCTCCGTGCAACGGGCCCTTCAGGCATCCAATGGCGGAGACAATTGCGGAATGCATGTCCGAAAGGGTTGCCGCGGTGACCCGCGCGGCAAAAGTTGAAGCATTAAGCTCGTGGTCGGCGTGCAGGACGAGTGCGATGTCCAGGGCGCGCTCGGCGGTGGGCGAGGGCTTGGTGCCGTTCAGCATCAGCAGAAAATTGGCAGCGTGGGAAAGCGAGCGATCGGGTTCTACCACCGGCTTCCCTTTTCGTATGCGATCGTAGTTGGCAACGATCATCGGAATCTGCGAAGTCAGACGAATCGACTTGCGGATGTTGGCCTCGTGATCGTTATGCCTCTCATCCACATCGTAGAACGACAGAGCCGATACGGCTGTACGCAACACGTCCATCGGCACAACGTGCTTGGGTGCGGACCTCAGGAAGCTGACAATCGCGGGATCCAGCTTGCGTTCCTCTGCAAGGCGGTCGCGGATTTCCTTGAGTTCAGTGCGCGTGGGCAGCCGCCCATTCCACAAGAGATAACACGTTTCTTCGAAAGTGGAATGATCGGCCAGTTCGTGAACATCAATGCCACGATAGGCGAGAACGCCTTGGTCACCATCGATGTAACAGATGCCGGAGGTGGTAGCGACTACTCCCTCCAAACCTTTGGAAGGATGCGCGGTAGTCACACTAGACATGCTTCCTCGCTCGAGCCATGGGATGCGTTGTGGTGCACAGAAGGGAAAACCTGCGAGCGCCGCAACTAACTTTTATACGCCAAAATGGTTAACTTTCCAACCGGGGCATGGCCCTATAAGCGGTGACCTAAGGCTGTTTGGTCCGGAAATCGCATGCTAAAAGCCAAGGACTCGTACCTCGCGGCTATGAATTTTTTTTCCGTTCCACGTTAGTGCCAATCGTAGGATGCACGCGGCGGGATAGCGAAAACTGCTTTGTCACGATTTTTTGTCCACCACTCCTTCCACTTTAGAGAGTTCTCCGAGGTGGGAGGCGCATCTGCGGGGACAGGTGGGTTTTTCACCATTTCGGCGAGGGCGTTTAGGATCAGACCCGTGCGGCGATCTGCCCACGAAAAAAATCCGGCACATTCCTTCCTTGCGGCTTCTTTTTGCTCCTGCGAAGGCTGGCTCACAGGGAGGACCCTTCCCACGCACGCGTCAAAGTTCTTCTGCGCATCCTTGCTGACCCGATTCGAGCTCCCCATCCCATCGATGAGGATTCCAACGGCAGTCTTGCCTCCGGCGAACCTGAGCTTCCGGATTGCCTCGAGCGGAAAGTAGCCGGGATAAATCGGGAGTTCATTTAATTCGGTTGCAACTTGGGCCGCTATTTTCTGCTCTCCAAACCGCAGTGAGGCGGCTTGAAGATTTCCCTGAATCTGGCTATCCAGATTCGGTCTTCCATCCTCATCCTGAAGTATCTCTGGGAATAGCTCCCTCGCGCCCATTACTTCTCCGGCATGCGGTGCGGGAAACCGCTTGAGAATCGCTTCCCCCGATGGGCCGCCGAAGGTAGCGATGTCGAGAATGGCGTCGGGGTGCCCCCACTCGACTCTCCGGGCGAGACACTGAAGATAAGGATCCGACACGCTCTCGAAGACAGGTGTGCTCAGGTGCTGCCCTTTGTATTTCTCAAGCCATGTCTTCCACTGCGCAATCCCGGAAGGTGAATAGTCAGCGTCGGGAAAGTCGGGGACAACGTGTCGCCGCGCAATTCCCCTAATTTGCGCAAGCTGTCCGTCGCGAACATCGATGGGCGCGTCCGATGGTCCGAGTACGATCACTCCCGGACCATTTACATGTTGAATCAAATGCTCGACCAGAGTCAGGAGAGCCCAGTCATCGCCAATAAAATCAAGCCTGGCGGGGTACGGCCCGCCACGTCGCTGCGTCCATTGCTTCTTAATCACCGCATACGCACTTTCGTCGCCCAGCTTTGCAAGGGCGGTTCGAGCCGCGGCATCAAAGGTGGACGAAGTGCACTCGTTGTTCTTAGGCAGGACGGCGAACACATGAAGCACGGGGATGGCGAGATTCCCGGCAATCGAGGCTTGATCGAGGATCACATCGTGGCCGTATTTCATTTGCATCGCCTGGACCTCATCCGGCGACGAGCATGCGTCTAGGACTTTCTCGAGAACAGTGACCGCGAGTTGCGGGTTGCTCGCAGTACAATTTTGCGCTGACACCGGCGGAGCGATGCGACCAAGGGCGATGAGAACAACCACACAGCCTAAGGGTAGGCTTCGCTTGGCCACGTCTCAAATCCTAGTGCAAATAGAACGAGCAGGCATGTCACTCTAGTACTGAATGAATGCGGTTTTTCTCGCAAGGACGACTGGCTCGTCCGTTCCAACAGTTAACCCGAAGGTACAAGGCCCTGCTGGATATACTAGCGGAGCGTCTATTCCCGGTTACAATCGGAGCATGCGCATGCGTTGGGGATGGTCCGCTGTGGCCATTGCAGCACTCGCGGCCGCGGCCTTAGCCGCCGACGAGCCGCAGAATCTGGCAGTGCTGCCCTGCCCTCAAGCGGCCGCCAGCGACCCTGCGTGCAATCCTTCAAAATCCGATCTTAAGAAATCCAAAATTGCTTTCTCTAAAGCGTTGAAGCTGCAGAAAGCTGAACACTTCGATGAGGCCTACGAGGAATTTGACACAGCAGCCCGTCTGGTTCCAAAGAACCTTGAATATGTAACCGCGCTGGCCATGGTTCGACAGCAATTAGTCTTTGATCACCTGCAGCGCGGGAACGACGATGTGACAAAGGGAAAACTGGTCGAAGCGCAGGCTGAGTTTCGCAGTGCTTCTAATCTTGATCCCCAAAACGAGTTCGCACAACAGCGACTTCATGATTCCCTCGCCGAGTGGGCTCCGAAAATAGCTGAGACGCCGCGCGTGGTGGCCGAGTCGCCAGAGATACGCGTCGTTCCCAACCCCGACGTTCATGAATTTCACTTTCGTGGGGATTCGCACGCGCTCCTTACTCAGATTGCGGGAGCGTACGGCGTAACCGCGGAATTCGACGAGTCCATTCCCTCACGACGCGTCCATTTCGACATGGAAAGCGTCGACTTCTACACGGCCATGCGAGCGGCCGGTGACGTGACCGCGACCTTCTGGGTGCCCTTGTCAGAAAAGCAGATATTCGTGGCGCGGAACAACGCGGAGAATCATCGCCAGTTCGACCATATGGCGATGCGCACGTTCTCCCTGCCCGGAGTTACGACCGCGCAAGAGTTGAATGAAATGACCACGCTCTTGCGGACAATCTTCGACGTACGATTCGTCGCGCAGCAGCCACAGGCCGGAAGGCTTGTAGTCCGCGCCCCCGCGCTCGTACTGGATGCCGTAACCAAATTGTTTGAGAGCTTTGGTCTCTCGCGTCCGCAAGTTATGCTGGACATACAAGTCTTTGAAATCAACCACCAGTTAACGCGGAACATGGGAATCCACATCCCCAACCAGTTCACGCTGGTCAATATTCCCGCAGCCGCGGTATTGGCGCTCTCTGGGCTGGGCGGACAAAACATTCAGAGCCTGATTAATCAATTGATCTCGAGCGGCGGCATCAACCAGGCCAATTCGCAAGGCATTGCCGGATTGATCTCGCAACTGCAGGGTCAGCAAAACTCAATTTTCAGCAACCCGCTGGCCACGTTTGGCGGCGGTCTGACCTTGATGGGCTTGAGTCTAGGAACGCTCAGCGCCGAACTCTCACTGAACGAAAGCTGGGTAAAAACGCTGGAGCACGCAACCTTGCGCGCAGCCCAGGGGAATGAAGCAACGTTTCGTATGGGCTCGCGTTTTCCAATTCTGAACGCAAGTTTCGCGCCCGTCTTCAACACCCCCGCTATTGCGCAGGTACTGCAGAATGGGAGCTTCCAGGCGCCGTTTCCTTCGTTCACTTATGAGGATCTGGGTCTGACCTTTAAACTGAAACCCAATGTGTACACCAACTCCGACGTGGGCCTCACATTCGAGATGGAATTCCGCACTCTGGCGGGACAAAGCATAAACGGCGTCCCCGTGATCGCAAATCGCGAATACAAGGGCGCCATCACCCTGGTCGATGGCGAACCGGCCGTGGTAGCGGGCGCAATGAGTCAAACCGAACAACTCAGCCTGAACGGAATTCCCGGTCTCGGAGCCGTTCCGGGGATCAATAAAATAATGGTTTCCAACAGCAAGATGGATGAAACCGATGAACTGCTGGTGGTGGTCACACCGCATGTAGTCGATCTCAGTCCGGGCCAGAGCACGGAAGTCTGGCTACCCAAGGGCGGTCAGTGAAATTGCACCGCTCTAGCCTGTGTACATCAGTTCCACGATCGTGCAGTCGTCGTTCAAGGGCGTGCCGCCGCAGAAATCAGAAATCGCGATAAAAATTTTTTCTAATGTTCCGCTTATCGCAGCTTGCTCCAGACGAGAATCTTCGAAGAAGTCTCCGCGGGCATTTTCGGCTTCGGTCACGCCGTCCGTAACCAGCACTAAGCGGTCGCCTGGCTTCAATCGACAGTGATCGCTTTGGTACTTGGCATCGGGCAGCAATCCTACTGGGAGATTTCCCTGCGCCGGCCGCTGCACCTCTCCATTGGAAACTATCAGCGGCAGAATGTGACCACAATTCACGTACTCGACATCCCCGTTATTCTGAACCCGGGCAATGATCACGGTGGCGTACTTCTCGCCAATATTCTTGTCGGTGAAGAAACGGTTTACGGCGGTAACGATATCGGTCAGCGGCATGCCTGCGGTAAGCTGCGAATAAATCATCCCTTGCAACGTGGAGGCGAGGAGCGCGGCGGAGACTCCCTTGCCGCTCACATCGGCCAGAACAATCGTCAGGCCTTCCTCGGTGTTGACTGCGTCGAAGAAGTCGCCGCCGATTTCCTTACAGGAAAGATTTCGTCCCGCCAGCTTGGCGAATGGAACCTCGGGGATCGTAACTGCCATGAGTCGTTGCTGGATGGACGCCGCGATTGACAGTTCTTGCTGGTACCGGCGGCCCGCCTCCTCCGCCTGCACCAGGCGGGCGTTCTCGATCAGCGAGGCAGCTTCTGTTGCGATGGCATGCAGAATATCGTTGCTCACCCCGGAAATGTCACGCGAGGCGAAGCGTGAATCCACGTATAGAGCGCCCATAACTTCTGCCGACATCGCACCCGCAGGCGCCTCGGCGTCGCGAGTGGCATGAACCTGCGGCTTGCGCAGAGGTACGCAGATCACGGTGCGAAGATCATAAGCAACGATGCTTTTGCGCCCGGTGAGGTCAACCGACCGGCTGGTATCAGTCAGGACGAACTCAGAATTTGACTTCAACGCGTCCTCGAGAATCGAGTGGGAGATCGTCTTGTCGTCCAGCAGTGGCTCGCCCTTTGCGTTCCGGCCCGCCGCCAGGCGAAGTTCTCCATGAGCGTTTTTCATGTAGACGTACGCTCGCTCGGCCCGGGTGAGTTTCAATGTTACGTCCAGCAGGGTCATCAGGATTTCATCGAGCACACCGATCGTATTCAGCTTGCGGGCCGCTTCGAGAAAGAGAACCAGTTTTTCCAGATCTGTAGTTTCGTCCGAGATGTGCATCCCGGAGATCTGGCTGAGGAATTCACGGGCAGAGTTGGTAGTCCCATGCTGCGGGTTGAAGATCACATATGCAACTTCTCGAACTCCAAACTCCAGACGGTCGTTGCGCTCCAGAGTCTTGCGTTCGACCCGTTCGCCGTTAACGAACGTCCCATGCTTACTGCCTTGGTCAACTACGCTGAACACACCGTTTTCCGAGACGATGAGCGCATGGTCGCGAGAGACGCGTGGGTCGGCGATGACCAGATCTTTGTCGACCTTTCGTCCCACACCGAAAGGACTATGATCAAGGTTGATGACGCGCTGCTCGTTTCCCTGGACAAACACCAGCGTCGGAAATACTCCCGAGCCGGTTCCTGAAGACGGGCCTACTATCGTTTGGAAAGCCATGTAGCGCTGCACTGCTCCTTATAAATCCGCTAGTGGAATAATGACAGCATCAAGCGCCGGTGGGAAGGGGGAGATTTCACCAGCCCGCAGTGTTTCAGGCCGCCCCGCGATGGAAGGTGGCAATTGCCTCCTGCTCGGTGTCGTACACCTCGAACACGGTGACTAATTTAGTGATCTGCAGGACGTCACGCAAGCGCTGGCCCAGACCCGTCAACTTAATTTCGGCGCCCGATGCACGCGCAGACGAGTACACGCCCACCAGAGTGCCGAGACCGCCGCTATCAATGTAGTTTACGCCCGCAAGGTTGAGCACGACCTGTCGCGTGGAGCTCAATACCTTCTTAAGATTCTCCCGGAGTGCGGTGGCCTCTTCCCCGAACACGATGCGGCCGTGGCACGACATAATGGTAACTCCCTCGGATTTCCGGGTGTCAATTTTCAGGGCCATCGCATCCTCCACACCGCATCGGTGTCCGAGAAGCCTAACGCGGCTGGCCGCAGGATGCAAGTTCAGAGGCTGGGCGGGTCGAATGCAGGACCAGGTTGTTTGGCAAGGGGCTCGTTCGCGACCTTGCCCAAGACACTTACCAATAGCACCACCACCGTCGGCGGAATTGCCAGAATCGTCCACAGCGGAACCGCCCAGGCGTTTTGCACTGATTGAGCGGGTAAGAAAAGCCAAGCGATCATCAACGCTACCGCAGCCAGCCAGGGCCAGAAAATCAACAGCCCGCAAATCATGAAGATGACACACATCCGCCCGCTCTTCGGCCAAAGGGTGCCCCACTCCCGTACCAGCAGAAGGATTCCTGGCAGCAGGAGAACCTGATTGTACGGAGCCGCTTTGGGGACAATCACGACGGTAACGGCAAGCACGAGCGCGAGCATGAAGCGAAAGGCAGACGAGTCGGCGGATGCGCGGCGAAACTTCCAACACAGGGCGGCCAGCGCCAGAACCGCCAACCCAGCAAGCGGTCTCCCCCCCGCGGGGGTGATCAGCATATCGAGCACCGACTCGGCGCCGTCATTATATTGCCGGTAAGCGCTAACGGCGTCACGAAAGCGCCAGACCCAGCCAGGCAATACATATTCGGCCGCGGCCAACAGAATCGCCATAGTCGAGACAAATCCCCACACGAAATTGCGCCGCCTACGCCAGTCGCTGAATGCCCAGAGCAGAAGCCAGACAAGCAGAAGCAAAACCAATTGCGGTTTGATGGTGGCGAATGCCAACAGGACACCGGCGAAGGCGAGCCTCCGTTGGGCAAGCAGCGCGGCGCTCCCCGCGACCAACCCGCCGACCAGCAAACCTAGTTGTTGCACCTTGATTCCCTGCACGGCCTGAAAACTCCCAAGCGTCAACACGATCAAGGTTGCCGTGGTTGTCACTGAGGGACACCAGCGCAGCGCGCGCGACCAGAGTGGAACGGTGGCAGCGGTCAAAATAAGGAGAAACCACCGAAAGCCTGTCTGCACCACCGAGAACGGCAACGCGATCGTGGGTGCAAGCAGAAAGACCACAAATGCCGGATAAGCAAAACCCGCCTGGTCCTTCGGATCTGTGGGGCGCGTGGGATCTAAAGCGCGACCCCAATAGCCGATCTGAATTTCGCGAGTAATCTGCGGACTGTAAGGGTCGCGATGGTGAAGGAGCAACTCTCGGGCCCCGAGCCATCGAGGGTACAGGTCAGAAAGGTTTCCTCGCGGGATTCCGTTCTGCGCGGCATAGGTTTCCTGGTGCCCGACCAGCACGTGTTGCACGTAGAACCACATGCTTCCTGCCAGAAGCAGGGCCATAGCGAATCCGAGTTTGGAATTTCCGTGCAACGGCGTGGCAAAGAGGAAATCGTTTCATGGTACAACCTCTGACGGCGAATCTGTCTCCCAGAGATTAGGCGACAACCACCACCCGATTGCTGACTCGCCATCGAGAAAAAGTAGCCGCAACCACCGCGGTGGCCGTGAACAAGGACAAACTAAACAGAGTATATTCTGGCACCAAAGCTGCCCGGCTGAGGTGCGCGGCTGGCACGAGGAGCGAGCAGAGTGAAAGGATCAGCGAGGTTACCCACTGCCACAATTGACACCCAAACGCTAGCTTAATGAAAGCGCGTGGGACAAAACCTGCGTTCCCGATCATGTCTCGATGAGCCAATAACACCAGTAGCGCCGGTATAAGCAGTGGCTGATTGTACCCGGCCAATTTCGGCAGGATCGCGATCGTTACGGCGCTGACCCAAGCCAATGCCCACGCGAAATCCTCGGATCCTGGCGCAGCCTTCCTCCAGTGCCAGCAAACTGCTACGAGAACACATACCAACCCCGCTGTCACCAGCTTTGCCACGAATGATGGCAGAAATAACTGGATGACGGAGGGATCGGCACCATAACTAGGATATTCGCGAACCGCCGTTAAGAACCGCATAATCCAGTGCGGCGACACTGCTTCCGCGGCAATGACCAATGCCGTCATGGTTCCGGCGAAACTGTAAATCAGAAGCTTCCGCTCCCTCCATCGCGCGATTGACCAGAGCAGGAACCAGAGAATGACTAGTCCCGATACATCCGGTCTGATAGTGGCGAGCGCTAACAGGAATCCGCAGAGTACCAGCCAATTGCGAACCGCCACCGCCGCTGCCGCCGCGAGAAAGAAAAGCGCCAACGCCGCGAGGTTTTGCATATGAAACTCCAGCATCGCGGGATAGCTGCTCAATACCAGCACGATTCCTGTCATCGCGAAAATCGGTCGAGGACGAAATCCGATTGCATACATCCAAAGAGGAAGGCTGCATCCGGTTAGGAACAGAAGAAGCCACCTGAATACCTCTTGCGCCGTGCGAAACGGCATCGTCAGAGTTGGCGTCAGCAAAAAGACAACGTACAACGGATAAACGAAACTCTCCTGGAAGGGAGGGTCCGACGGTTTTGACGGATCGAGCGGCCGGCCATAAAAGCCGGTTTGGATTTCGCGGGTCACATCCGCTCCGTAAGGATCGCGATGATGCAACAGCACTTCGCGAGCCCCCACCCATCTTGGATAAAGGTCGGAGTTGTTTCCGATCGGTACACCTTTGCCTAAGGCTTGCGCAGTATTAGCCGGGATCAGAATGTTTTCAGCCCAATGCCAGACGCCGAATGCAACCAGTAAGGACGCGGCTAATCCCAGCCATGGCAAGACGCGGGCTCTATTCAAGGACCTAGACACCAGAGGCCGCCAATTCGCAGTTTGTAACTCCAAGGCCAGAGACCTCAGAGAGGCGACACGGAGAAATTCGAACCATGGTCATCAATTGTAGGAGCTCCGTCTCCATATTGGTGCGGCCTTCCAAACAGCAATGAGCCAACTCTTTCAGGCGAGGCAGCTATACAGACTCTCGCATCTCACTTGGTTGTCCTCTCGATGTAGTTAGAAACGAGATCTCTTTGGCAATTCCATACAACCACAGCAGAAGCACCCAACCAAGTATGCCCGCCCACTGATTGCGAATGGACAAGATCACTTGCAACGGAGGAAGAAAGAATGTTGTCATTGCGACCATCATGAGCACGCGGTGCCTTCCCCAGCGTTTGCCCGCCAATAGTTCATCCGCCAGCAGCAGGACCGGCACCATGAGTACACTCAAGTCATAAATCAGAGCGTGATAGCTAACGAGGACGGTTGCAATTGCAGCCAGAGAAAATTCCAGTTCGACGAGATTCTTCCCGAAAACCTTGCGGCACTCCGATGCTGTGAAGAGGAGAAGCCCAAGTGAGATTACGAGGATCACGGCAACTATGTGGGGGGGTGTGCCAGGAAAGAAAATGGCCAGCGCGCCGCGTAAGTTTGGCATGTCCGAAGGTACGATGGCGCCCCTTGCCAACGTGTTTTCCAAATGCATCACATAGTGTGGGTACAGCAGCATGCCTTCTTTACCTACAATTGCAACGGAGACGAGCAGCAATATCGCCGCTATCGGTAAGAACCCGGACAAGATTTTTTTTCTGCCCTGCACCAGGAAAAGAACGACTAGTGGCAACAGCAATTGAGGCTTGAACAGTCCTAGCGCAAGCCAACCACCTGCGAGCACATCGCGATTTCCCTTGAGACAAACGAAAGCGAGGGCATAGAGCAACAAGAGCAGGATCGCGTCCTGACCCTGAAGCAGCGCGGCAAAGATTGGAAAGAAAGCTACGCTCGCCAGGACCCAGAGCGGCCAGGGATACTTCTGAAGCTGGGACAGATGCGCCGCCAAAAAGAATGGCAGGGCGATCAACATTACGAAATTTACCAAGTCCCAGAGCGCGAATGCCAAAGGGTAAGGCACCAGAGTGAAGGGAACAAACAATGCGGCCTCGAACGGCGGATGGTTGTAAGGCAATGCACCGGCACGAATGGCAACTTCTGGAGAGAATTCGCGCTGCACCCTAAACTGCGTCGCGTCGTCGTACAGTTGCTGTCCCAGCCCCCGTCGCACAATAGTTCCGGCGCAGTAATAGATGGCGAAGTCGGAGTATCCCCTCCGAATTGACTGCCTTACATTCCAAAACATTACCGCATAGAGCGCAGTGGTTGCCGCCAAGTAGACGCAAACAGCGAATTTTAATTTTGAGGCTATCACTTAGCAACCCGCTGAAGGCGCAAGCCGCATGCTTGCAGAGGCGAGGAGATTTTATACCGAGGAACGCGAGGCGAGGTATTATCTTCGGACTGGTGATGGAGTTCCTGCAAACGCGTCGGGTATTCGTGGCCATCCTCGCGTTGGGTCTTTTCACCATGGCGGCGCGCAGCGTGACCGATCCTGACGTTTGGTGGCATCTGCGCACTGGAGAACTCATCATTCAAACGCATTCTGTCTTTCACACTGATCCGTACTCCTTCACGCGCTTTGGACAACCGTGGGTCGATCACGAGTGGCTATCTCAAGTTTTTATTTTCAGCTTGTATCGGTTGGCTGGCTGGGGCGGACTGATTGTGGGGTTCGGCGCAGTTATCGCGGCTGCGTTCCTGGTGGCTTTCTCGCGTTGTCCCGGACGTCCTTACGTCGCGGGGGTGATCACATTGCTGGGCGCTTTCGCGTCGGCTCCCAGTTGGGGAGTTCGTCCGCAAATGCTTACCTTGCTGTTGGCCAGCGTGCTTCTGCTGATTTTGGAACGTTCTTTTGAACGTCCCAAACTTTTGTGGTGGACTCCCGCGCTGATGCTGTTTTGGGTAAATGTTCATGCGGGATACGCGCTGGGCATCGCGTTAATGGCGTTATTTTTTGTTGGCGACGCGCTGGATGTCGCCTTTGGTTTCAAAGGCGCGCCTGCGACCGCCACCCGCTTTCGAACCCTGGGGTTGGCCATCCTGGTTTGCTGGGCAGTGGTTCCGTTAAACCCGTATGGAGTGATGATGTATGCCTACCCGCTCCAGACGATTCGGTCGCGAGCGATGCAGGGCTACATCGGTGAGTGGTTTTCCCCAGACTTTCATCAATCCATGTACCTGCCCACGCTGGCGATGATATTGGCCACGGTAGCACTGGCCGCGCTGTCGCCCCGCCGTTTGCGTCCGCGAGATATTCTGCTGTTATCGGTCGCGACGTATGCGGCGTTGCGTTCAGTAAGGCACATTCCGATTTATGCGCTAATCGCGATTCCTATCTTGAGCACGATGGTGCTGGCTTGGTTGCACGACAGCCCGATTGCGAAGCGGATCAAGTCGAAGCAAAGTTCCTTGACTCCGGCTAAGGCTCTGCTCAACGCTGTTTTGATGGTGGGTTTTCTCGTTTTTCTGGGCATGCGAGTGCGCTACGTCGCACATCGCCAAGCCGAGAGCGAGGCCAAAGAATTTCCGGCGGCTGCGCTCTCTTACATTGCCACACACCGGACCACCGCGCCTGTATTGAACCATTACAACTGGGGAGGATATTTCATCTGGAAGCTCTATCCCGAGTATCGGGTCTACATCGATGGCCGAGCTGACCTTTATGGCGACGCATTTATGGACGAGATGGCCACGACCTATTACCTGAAAGGCGATTCCTGGCGAAGGCCATTTGAAAGGTGGGGAATCCGAACCGTCCTTCTGCCTCCGGACGCTCCGCTGGTGATTGCTTTGCGAGCCTTGCCGGATTGGGAAACAATGTATTCCGACCATCAGGCCGTGGTATTAACCAAGAAAGCTCGGTAGGGGATGGCACATCCTGGCGAACTTGCCAGCGAAACGCGAACCAACCGCGGGGAAATCGTGCGAATTCGTCTATTTGGCCCAGAAAAATTGCACCTTTGAGGGCGAAAATCCCCAATCAAGAGCTCTTAAACCAGCGATTCCATGAGAAACTAAGGTCACTCCAGGGGAGCCAAGGTGTGCAACAAATTGTCGCTATAGTCAGTTACCTCGGGGTATGATTGGGGGGGACTGGAGAGAAGATCCTTTCCTGCCCGTAAACCTTTGATTCAAAAAAAGCAAGTCACCCGTGCGCTGCTTATTCAGGTGCGCATGGAAATGCACAGCTTAGGTGGGGAGTGTCTGTGCGTCAGCTGGATGCAGGGAGCCGAAATGAACATAAAGAAGATTTTCCGTAGACTTTGGTCCGAGGACGAAGCCCAAGACATCGCCGAGTATGCGGTCATGCTCGCGGTGATCCTAGTCATCGTTGTAGGTACGATCCGTCTTATCGGTGGAAACGCAAACAATGTGTTCTCTTCCGTTGCCAGTTCAATCGCTCAATAGTGCTCGGGGAACCACCAACGTTCCTCGCGCATTATTCGCGAGTTCTCTTGGCGAAGCGGACGGCTCCATCGTCCGGTTGTTCGTCGACGGTCCAGCCATGCTAGAGTTCGATTCCTGAGGAGCAGTGATGAATCGCAACCGGCTCTTGTTGATCGGGTTTGTCGCCCTGATACTGGGCGCGTTTGTGAGCTTTGTTGTCTACCGTAGCCTGCAGTCCCGGACAGCCTCCAAAGCTCCGCCGGGCGAAGAAGTATTTGTAGCAGCGGACGATCTGCAGGTGGGAACGAAAATAGAAGACAAGGACATCCGACTAGTCCGCTTCCCTAGCGCCGACCTGCCGGCTGGTTGTTTCCACCAGAAGTCGAAGGTAGTCGGCCGAGGCGTGGTGTTGCCCATCGCCCGAGGAGAGTTCGTTCTAACCAACAAGCTGGCGGGCGAAAATGCGGGCTCGGGTTTGCCGTCATTGATTCCACCTGGTATGCGGGCAATCTCGGTTCGAGTGAACGACACGACCTCGGTCTCGGGCTTCGTACTACCTGGGACGCGCGTGGACGTGTTGCTGACCGGAAATCCACAAGGGTCCAACGAGCAGCAAACCACCACTGTCCTCGAGAACGTCGCAGTCATAGCCACCGGCACGAGGTTGGAACGCAACTCTGCGGGAGAAGCGCAGAGCTCGCCGGTAGTGACCCTTCTTTTATCTCCGGATGATGTTCAGCGACTCACGTTGGCCACCTCTCAGGGTCATATTCAGCTTGCGTTGCGGAATCCGCTCGATACCAAACAGGAAGACATAGCCGCGGCGAGAGCCAATTCTCTTTTCAAGGGCGGCGCTCCTGCGCCAGAGGCGCCGCGAAGCAAGTCAAGACACGTCGCCGTCCAGGCTCCTCCCTCGATCCCGACCGCTTACACGGTAGAGGTGTACAAGGGAGACAAGAAGGAAGAGGACAAGTTCTAAGCACAAGTTGGGTGCGAGGTTAACAAAACATGTCGATCTGCTCCCGCGGGTGGGAGAAACGTGAAATGCGATCTGGCAAACGCGCAGCAATGATGTTTAGCATTCTGTTGCTCCTCTGCGCGTTGACCGGAGCATTGCAGGAACCAGGGACACCACAATCCTCATCTCCACAACCTGGGCAACCCCAGTCAGCGCCTTCCGCCGCGATGCCCGAGCAATCGGCACCTGAGGCTGCGCCGTCGCAAGCTACTCCTCAGGGCCCTGCGGCAACGGCACAGTCTCCTTCGGAGACTGAGTCCCACGGGGCGGCGCCGTTGCGGGTAATGGTCGGCAAGTCGCTGCTCATCAATACGACGGAGCGGCTGAAGAGAGTCTCTGTTACTGATCCGGGTGTAGCGGATGCCATCGTAGTCACACCCACGCAAATCCTGGTGCATGGCCGTTCCGCTGGCGAAGTTTCCCTGCTTATCTGGGATGAACTGGAGCGCTCGCGCAGCTTTGACCTGCGAGTGGATGTAGACGTCAGTGCAACCGCCGAGGAAGAAAAGCGAATCTTTCCCGACGAACGGATCACGGTCACCCCTTCCCGCTCGGCGATTGTGCTTTCCGGTCACGTGACCACCGAGGATATCGCCAAGCGCGCCGAGATGATTGCGGCAGCCTATTCCAAGAATGTTGTGAATGTATTGACGTTTGGTCCGGTGGGCGCACAGGAAGTCTTGCTGGAAGTAAAGTTCGCCGAAGTCGACCGTAGCGCCGCATTGCAGTTGGGAGTGAATTACTTCACTCCTGGGACTGGGCATACTACAGGAACCTTAAGCACCGGACAATTTGGAGGAGCCACAGTTTCTACCAGTACGGCCAGCACCACTACTGCGGGAGGCACAACCACCACCTCCACGAGCAGCACCGCTCCCACCATTAACCTGAGCAACCCTTTAAATCTTTTTTTATTCCGCAGCGACATCAACTTTGGAGTTGTGGTCCAGGCGCTACAGCAGAAGAACCTGTTGCAGATTCTGGCGGAGCCGAACCTGATAGCGGTGAACGGCAAGGAAGCGAGTTTCCTGGCGGGTGGCGAATTCCCCTTTCCTATCGTCCAACCGGGACAGGGTTTCACCGCAGTCAGCATCTCGTTTAAGGAATTCGGAGTCAGGCTGAGGTTCACGCCGGTAATCATGCCCAATGGAAATATTCATCTGCGGGTAGTGCCGGAAGTAAGTGAACTGGACTTCACCAATGGGCTAACGATTTCCGGCTTTAACGTCCCGGCGATAAGCACGCGCCGTGCGGACACGGAATTTGAGCTGCAGGACGGACAGAGCTTCGTGATTGCAGGTCTGATGGATAATCGTCTAACCCAAATCGCCAATAAGATTCCTGGACTCGGCGACATCCCGATTCTGGGCAATTTTTTCAAGAGTAAGAATTTGCAAAAGAGCAAAACCGAATTGATGGTGTTGTGCACGGTGCACCGCATCGCGCCCAGCAGCCAGGCGCCTGCCCCACCCAACGATCCGCAGCCTTTCTTGGACAAAGAAAAATTTGATGGGAAGAAGCCGTCGGGCGGCAGCAAGTAGACTCTGGAACGTCGAATTAAAGGCGGGCCTTGTGCGCGCCATGTTCGTAGGGAAATCCGTAGGAGAAGTAGCCGCGTCATGCCCGAACTCTCAGTCGTAATCGTAGCGGTGGATAGCGAGCAGCGCGCCATGCTGCAGGTTTTGGTGGACGGTACAAGTGTCGCTCGGGCCGTCCACACCCACGCCAGTTTTCCGGTGGCGGCAACGGACCCTCTTATTCACCGCATTCAGACCACAAAGGCCGATGTTGTTCTAGTGGATATCCCCGCGGACAATGCGATTTTGGCTTTACGGACGATCGAACTGATTCATCAGGAGTTACCAGCTTTGGCGCTGTTTGCCATGGGCAGCATCTCGCAACCTCAGGTGATAGTTGGAGCTATGCGGGCCGGGGCTCGGGAATTCCTCGAGCGTCCCACGACCACCACCGATCTCCTGGAAGCATTTGTCCGTCTGACAGCGACTCAGCGAAAAGTGAATCGGGAAGGGGCAAGCGGCAAAGTTTTTAGTGTAGTCAATGCTAAAGGGGGCAACGGTGCCACTACGGTGGCTGTGAACCTGGCCTTAGCGCTACAGGCTTCCCATGGCAACACGGCGCTAGTGGACTTGGCCCCGCTAGGACATGCCGCGCTCCATCTGAACCTGAAGCCGCTGTTCAACGTGACCGACGCGATCCGCAATCTGCATCGTCTCGACAGCTCACTGCTGGAGAGTTTCATGACACGACATAGCGGAGGCTTGCAACTGCTCGCCGGTCCCAATGTTCCGGTTGCGGTAGAGCCTTCGAGTTCGGAGTTCGCCAGGCTGTTCGACATGCTGATGGGGCAGTTCCGTTATGTTGTGGTGGACGCGTCCACGCGTCTCGACCAGACCACGCGGCTGATTTGTACTTTGTCCCATACCGTGTTGATGGTGGCCAACGCAGACGTTACTTCGTTGTGGAGCGCGGCTCGAGTGCAGCACTATCTCGGAGAAACTGGTAGCCGCGACAAGATAAGTCTCGTGCTGAATCGTTTCCGCAAGATACCCGGCTTCAGCGAAGCGGATGCGGAAGCGGCCGCTGGGGTAAAGTTGCTGTGGAAGATTCCCAATCAATATTTCGCAGTGTCCACTGCAATCGATCGCGGAGTTCCTGTGGTGGCACAAAATCACACGGAAATCGCCCGTGCTTTCCTGGGTCTGGCGGCTCGTTTGACGGAGAATGATTTGGAAGTAAAACGCAAGGCTTGGTCTTTATTCAAAACAGTTTAGAAATTAGAACACTGTAGGCTCTAGGCTTCAGGCTTTAGGACTATCAGGCATACTTCATGGCGAATTTGCAGACCTTCGAAAGAACTGAATACCAGCAGGTGAAAGCGGATCTCCACCGCAAGATTCTCGATCGTCTTGATTTGGAGAAACTGGGCAGAACTCCGAGCGACGCCGCCCGCGACGAAGTCCTCGGTTTAATCCGCACCACCGTGAACACCGAAGCCGTGCCTCTTAGCTTTGCCGAGCGGGAACGGCTTGCCCGGGAGATTCTGGACGAAATCTTTGGCCTCGGTCCACTGGAGCCTCTGCTCAAAGATCCAACCGTCTCCGACATTCTGGTGAACCGCTTTGATCGGGTCTACGTGGAGCGCGCGGGCAAGCTTGAACCCACAGGATTGAGCTTCAAAGACGATTCCCATCTGATGCAAATCATCGACCGGATTGTGTCTCGAGTGGGACGCCGCGTGGATGAGTCGTCGCCGATGGTGGACGCGCGCCTTCCCGACGGCTCGCGTGTGAATGCAATCATTCCACCTCTGGCCATTGACGGGCCATGTCTTTCTATCCGGCGTTTCGGCCGTGACCCGATCACAGCGCGGAACATGATCGAAAACAAAACGTTGACCGAGCCCATGCTGGAATTGCTCTCTGCCATGGTCAAAGGTCGGCTCAATCTCCTGATCTCAGGCGGAACCGGCGCCGGAAAGACCACCTTGCTCAACGTGCTCTCCGGCTACATTCCGAATTCTGAGCGAGTAGTCACCATCGAGGATGCGGCTGAACTGCAAATGAAGCAGGAGCATGTGGTGCGTCTTGAAACCCGCCCGCCCAATATCGAAGGCAAGGGCGCGGTGCGGCAGAGGCAATTGGTGATCAACAGCCTGCGTATGCGCCCGGACCGCATCGTGGTGGGCGAGGTGCGTGGTGAAGAAGCGTTCGACATGCTGCAGGCCATGAACACTGGCCACGAGGGCTCGCTGACCACGGTGCACGCCAATGCACACCGCGACGCCCTGGCCCGATTGGAAAGCATGGTCTCGATGGCCAACCTCAATCTTCCTGAGCGGGCGATGCGGCAACAAATCGCATCCGCCATTCATGCGATCGTGCAGATCGCACGTCTGTCTGACGGAACCCGCAAAGTGATTTCGGTCTCCGAGGTTACCGGCATGGAGGGCGAGGTCATTTCGATGCAAGACATTTTTGTGTTCGAGCGAACGGGGATCGATGAAGGTGGCAAAGTGAAGGGCGTATTTCGCGCCACCGGCATCCGGCCAAAATTCGCCGAGCGTCTGGCCACTGGTGGGTGCCGTTTGCGTGCGGCGCTATTTGACTCACGGGTCGAGGTCTAGAGCCGGCATAGTCGGTGAGCAGAAAATCATGCTAGCACTTATCGCCATACTGGTTTTCGTGGTTGTAGCCATGGGCGTCTTTGCCGTGGCTTCTTTGCTGGATCAGCGCAGCGCACAAGCCCGGCTTCTGCGCGAACGTTTGGCCACCGTGCAAGAGGCGGCCACCAGTGAGCCCAGCCAAGAGCTTGCCCTGTTGCGCGACGAAATGTTGAGTAAGATTCCGGCGCTGGATAGTCTGCTGCGCCGCTCTTCCAAAATTTCGAACCTGCAACCTTTCCTCGAACAGGCGAACCTGAAAATACGGGCTGGCAACATACTGATGCTTTCCGTGGCCAGCGCTCTCACGTTGGGGGCGATAGGATTTCTACTGGCTGGATCTCTGCCCCCCAAACAAGCTTTACTGTTTGCCGCTGTCGGCCTGCTGCTGGGCGGATTCCTTCCCTACTCCTTTGCCTCATATCGCCGCTCCAAACGTTTTCAGAAATTTGAGGAGTTGTTTCCCGAGGCCATTGATACCCTGGCCCGAGCGGTGCGTGCCGGACACGCTTTCACTACGGCCCTGGAGTTGATTGCCAACGAACTCTCCGAGCCCATAGCATCCGAGTTTCGCAAGCTCTTTGAGGAGCAAAAGTTCGGCCTGCCCGTCCGGGACGCTTTGATGAATCTTGCCGAACGCATGCCCCTGGTGGACGTGAAATTCTTCGTTACGGCAGTAATGCTGCAGCGCGAAACCGGTGGCAATCTTGCCGAAATCCTCGATAATCTTTCTTATGTCATCCGCGAGCGGTTCAAGATTATGCGGCAGGTACGGGTATACACAGCTCAGGGACGTCTCACCATGCTGCTTCTGATGGGATTGCCTCCGCTGATTGTGATCACAATGCTGATCACGAGCCCGGCATTTATCCACCCGTTGTTCGCGGATCCCATCGGCCACGTCCTGGTCGTCGCCGGCATTGTGTTGCAGACCCTGGGTTATTTTGTGATACGAAAGATCATTCAGATTCAGGTTTGAATTGAGGCATGGCAATTGCGCTCACAATCGTAGTTTTTCTGACCATCGCTCTGGTGGTGTTTTCGTTCGGGGCGGCGGCTTATGCACCTTCTTCCGTGCTCGGTACGCGCTTGCGCTCACTGGGGTGGCAACGGGCCAAGCCTCCGGAGAAACCGGCACTCAAAGAACGCCTCGAACAAGCACTCGATCCCTTCAGTAAAGCGATACCGTTGTCGCCGAGCGAAGTCTCACGAACCCGCCGTTGGCTGATTCAGGCGGGTTATCGAGAATCCCGCCACCTGACCGTATATGTTGGCAGCCGCCTGGCGACGGCGATTTTCGCATTTGCGGTCGTGATCGCGGGCAGCGGCTTTGAGTCGCCAATCCTGATGGTTAGCGTGGGCGCCTTCGGATTCTTTCTACCCCGCTTTGTGCTTAAGCGGCTGATCAAAGCCCGCCAGCAGCGTATCAAGCTGGGTTTACCGGATGCCTTGGATCTCACCGTGATCTGCGTCGAAGCTGGATTAGCCCTCGACCAGGCGTTGATGCGCGTCGGTCAGGATCTGCATCATGCTCATCCCGAACTGAGCGACGAATTTCATTTGGTAAATTTGGAAATGCGCGCCGGCAAGCCCCGAGCGGAGGCTTTGCGAAATCTGGTAGAGCGTACCGGCGTTGACGATATTCGTTCGCTGGTAGGCACATTAATCCAAACTGATCGCTTCGGTACAAGTGTCGCCCAGGCATTGCGGGTACACTCAGATTCGCTGCGTACGGAGCGCCGGCAAAGGGCGGAAGAACAAGCTGCCAAGACAACCATTAAAATGGTAATTCCCCTGGTGTTATTTGTCCTCCCCTCGATCATCTTTGTCACGCTTGGCCCCGCGATCATCGACTTAATCCGGACGCTGGCGCCGGTGACGGGACACCGATAGAGCCGACGATCAAGATCGATGACCTGCAGATGAAAGACTTTTATTAAAGATCATTGATCGAGCCAGCAGTTGTGATTCAGGAGTTTTGATGTTGTCACCGGTTTCCACAGGATACGCGTTCAATCGGACGCGCAACACCTATCTTGCCACCCATTTATCCGTGGCCGGAAGTCATTGGTCACGCCTGCGCGGGCTCATGGGTAGGAACGCCGCAAGTTTCGCCGCTGGGGACGGCCTTTGGATTGTCCCATCTCGCGGCGTGCATACCCTCGCCATGAGGTTTCCGATCGACGTTCTTTACCTGGACCCAAACAAACACGTTGTCCATGTGGCGCAGAATTTGAAACCCTGGCGGATGGCCCGGGTGAGCATGCGCACAGCTTCAGTTCTCGAGTTACCAGGCAACACCTTAAAGTCCAGCGGAACTGCAATCGGAGATGAAATTGAGATTGCATTGGGTCAAGTACGGGAGGTAAACACGGCGTGAACGACGAACTCAAACTTCTGGTCGAGTGGTCGTCGCCGTGGCAGGAGTTCGTGACGGCCATTCGGCCCGCTCTGGGACGCTCTCCAGAACGCCTCGCGGGAGAAGCCAGGACCGGACTGGTTCCCTACCGCGGGATGTTTGCCTCCTGGATTGTGGAAGGCGCAGTGCTTGGGCTCGCAATCATGCTGTCGCAAACGGTCGGCAGGCTTCAGCCTTATGAGCCACCGGCGATGCCCAAATACGACGTCATTTATTTCTCTGGTGAGGAGTTGCCGCGAACCGAGGATATGGGTGGAGCGCAAGCCGGGCGTTCGGGTCGCGCTGGCGGGCAGGAAGGTCATCATCGTTCCCAGACAATCCGTGTCGCGCGTGGCGAGTCGCTGCGCGAAAGAGTGGTGGACGCTCCCAAGCTCAAGCTACCGCAGTCGGACTCAGCGGTTGCCAATCTGCTGGCTTTCAAACCGGTTCCTGGACCTGCTCCGACCGAAGGCCTTAGATCTTCACTGCGGGCTCCAGCGATTACCGAAGCCGCGATTGCTCCTACCCCGGATGTGCGGAATGACAAGCCGCAGCGCGCGCCTACCTTGAACGCCAACGTCATCCCACCGACGCCCGAGGCGCAACGCGACAAGATGCGTTCCGCGCTGCCACTAAACGCCGCCATCGTTCCGCCAAGTCCCAGCGCTCCTCGGCGCGACGTTTTCGTTCCCGTAGCCGGGTCGCAAGCCGTGAGCGTCATTCCCCCACCGGTGTCCGCTCCCGAGCAAGCCAACAATTTGCATTCGCGGCTGACACTTCCCTCACCCGCGGTGATCGCGCCTCCCCCGACGCAGATTGCACGCGACATCAATCCTCGAGGACCAGGATTTGGTACAGGGACATTACAGAATCAGGTCGTTCCGCCTCCGGCCTCAATGGCAGATTCTTCCAGCGCACACCACGCATTCAACGGCTTGGGAAACGCTGCCGTGGTTCCACCGCCGGCGCAGTTGAACGGTGCTGCGGCGGGAACTCGCGCGGTAGCTGGTTTGGGGAACGCCAACGTGGTTCCTCCTCCGGTTCAGGTGGGTGGAGGTTCACTGCAGCATCCGACGATTACAGGCTTGGGAGGCGGAATCGCCGCGGTTCCACCGGCTCCAACAGTTTCCGGTGGAGGTTCGCTCTCCAGCATGGCTCGCGGGAATCGGGGTGCAGGGCTGGGCGGTCCGATGGATGCGGGATCGGTAGCCGCACCACCGAGCAACAACGGTGGCAGCGGGAAAGGAACTGGCGTCGTAGTTTCGAGCCAACCCGGATCGAAGATCGGTGTGCCCGGGAATGCTGGCACAGGCTCTCTGGCCATGTCTCCATCTGGAGGAGACAAGCCTGGACTCGGGGGATCAGGAGGAGGAGCGAGTATCGGCCGTGGTGCCGGGCCGGGCAGCGGCTTATCCGGACAAGGCTCTGGAGCAGCGAAAGCCGACGCCACGAAAGAAGGCGCGGGTCGCGGAACTGAGACTCTGGCGCGCGGCGGAATCTCGCCGTACCCTGGTCCCGGTGGGGCCGGCAACGGAACGACGGGTAAACCACCGATGCCCGGAGTCTCTGTCAGTGGCGGCAGCAACATTGTCACACTCCCGAGTTTTGGCGCCGATGGAGCTGGGCCGAATGTCGTCGCACGCTCTTCCACCGGCAAGGATCATGCTGGACCAGGCATCACTATCGTCGGCAGTGCGCGCTCGGGAGGTGCATTCAATTTCTACGGGAAGCTCATCGGCGATAAGAATTACACCATCTACATCGACACAATCCTGGGTACGGCGGTGATGCAGTATGCGGATCCATCGTCCGCTGTGCATCCGTACGCCGAAGATTTGGTCGCTCCGCAGCCCATGCGGTCCGATTTGCCGGCCAACTTGAAGCCGTCGCGGCTGGTGATTGCCTGCATCCTCGACCGTTCCGGAGCACTGCGAAATCTAAAGGTGTTAGAGCCCGGGGGTGGTGAGATGACCACGAAAGTCCTGGCGGCGCTAACCAGTTGGAAATTTCGCCCAGTATTTCGCGGCGACCAACCGGTAGAAGTAAATGCAATCCTAGGGTTCGACATCGATACTCGCTAACACCACGCCCAATCTCGACACCGCTCACAACATGCCCACGTAGCCCCGGACGCCTCGTCCGGGCGGTTTTGGCACAACCAGTGCCACCAGGTTTGCTTCAAGCCCGAGGGCGAGACGCCCTCAGAACAGCCGGCAAGATGCCGGCGCTACGACCGCATTTATCATGTGCCTTCGCGGTGAAACAGCACCGCCGTCTCGTCCGCATGGATCAGTTTCCAGCCCGGCGTCAACTCCAGAATCGTCCCCAACGACGAGTTCTTCTGCACCAGTATCCAATCGACATGCCTTGCGTCGAGCACGTCACGCCAGTCGGGCTGCACTAAGATAACCTTCAGATAATCCTTGAAGAATCGATCGCCATACAAGTCGTGGCGATCGTCCACCAGGACTTTAGTCTGCGTATAGAGGCTGTAAATCAGATATCCGCCCCACTGGTCTGGACAAAAAATCGGCTCACGGATTCCCCGCTCGGCGATCAATTCTGCAGCTTCAACTGGAAAGCGTTTGTCATCGAAATAAGCATTGATCAACTGCGTGGACCCGAGCCTGCCGCTGTGCGCGCAAGCCCACAAGCCGAGAATGAATGCCAGCAGCAGCCAAATGTGCCCTTGCAGTTTCACTCTCTGCATCCGGGCGCCGAAATTTTGCAGCCTGGAAAATAGGGCACGCAGCCAAAAAGCCATCTCCGCATTTCCGGACGCCTTCGCAACCGTCTCCGAAAGTAGTGGAGCAATTATCAATGTCAGCAGCAGGGATGAAACTGGAAGATTACGTGAAGCGTAGAGACCGCTATACGCAGCCAAGAGAATCACCAGCAACCGAGTGGGCTGATGCTTTCGCCTGGCACTCGCCAGCGCAGCAATGGCAATCAACAAGATCACAGCGAAACACTGCTGGGCTGCGCCGTGAAAGTCCGGCGACAAGAACTCGCTGACGTGATTCATCAGAAACTGGTCCGAAAGATACCGATAAATATGAAGGTGCAACTGGTAGCCGTACGGGTTGATGAAACTCGCTACCAGCGAGAGCGCGCTAACCAATCCCAGTTGCTGCAACCATCTTCGAATTTCTTCCCGTCGGTCGCGACAAGTAAGGTACTGGATCCCGCCGCCAACGATGTACGCCCCCAAAAGGGCAAAGCCGAACAGAAATCCGCCGTGCAGATTGACCCATAACAACATCAGTAGGGGTAAGAAAAAAAGGCGGCGGGCGTTATTGTTATCGAATTGAGCGCTGGGTTCAGATCCATATGCCGCAGAGTCCAGCAACTCGAACCAGATCGCCGTAAACAGCCAACTCAAGACATGGGGACGCGCCAGGAAATGGACGGCCGAAGCACCCAAGGACAGCACGAGCAAGAAAAGCGTAATCGGCAGGCTGCCACCCCGACGCATGGCCAGGCGAAACACCAGAACGAATGTGGCCGACATAATCGCGGCGGTTAAAAACACCACGCCGTTCAACCCAAGCATGTGATGAATCGCAGCTACCAGCACGTCGTACAGCCACTCCCACGCATACCAGGTCTGCCCGCTCATTGTCGCCGAGAATGGATCGACGCGAGTAATCGAGTGCGTCCGCAGCATCAGCTGACCGTTGCGGATATGCCATCCTGTCCCCGCATCACGGAGCAGCAGCCGTCCCATCGCACCGCAGCTGAAACCGAATAACAGAGCGACGAAAAGCAAATCGGAAACCGAAGGCAGGAGAAACACAAGCCAACGTGAGACGCCGCCGGACGGCGACACATTATTAAATTTAGGCTCAGTTTGCAGAGGTTTCAAATGCAAAGCGTGCTCGCGCCCGTCCGCTCATGTTACCCGATTAAACCGAGGAGCGCGCTATTCCTATACCCACGTAGCCCTGGATGCCACGTCCGGACGAACTCAAATGAAATTCGCGCCCATCCAAAGTCAGGCACGATACAACAGATAGCCTAGTCCGACTCGCATATGATGAAGCAAGTTATCGGGCAGGCTGGCGGCAATGCTGAGTCCGAGCGCAGCGTGTATGAAGCCCAAAGGATAAATGTTGCGATAGCGACGAAACATTTCGCAAAACAACAAACCGCCGATGAAACTCAGCAAGGCAAGAACCGGACTCGGGATGTGCGCTATCGAAAACAGCAGTGCCGAACCCCACGCGGCGCGCCGACTACCCAGAACCGATTCCATCCGCACGTAGAAGAACGACTGCAATATAAATTCCTGCTGCAGTGCCCAGACGGCATATTGCCAAGCTCTTCGCCAAGGCACCGGCTGAGGGGGGCCGAAGCTATGCATGACCGAACCAACCGCCACGATTGTAACCACCATAAATGCCCCGGAAGCGAGCATCACCACTACCCCGGAGCCAGGCTGGGTGAGTCCCAAGCCGCCAACTGAATAATGACTGCGAACTGTGAACCACACAAGGCAAAGTGCTGCTAGAGCGCTGCTGATCGTATTGACCCGGCCTGGGGGCGTCGACACGGCGACCATGATCAGGGCAAAGACTAGTCCGATCTCGAACGGCCCCACCAGATCAACCGCTCGAGTTCGCGCCGTACGGTATGTGTGCACGGCGACAATCCCGGAAATTAAACTTTTCGACTCGGCAGCCATAACAGGAATCTACTAAACGTGAGATGCAAGTCTGTCCCACACGGAATATTGTAAAGAAACGTCGATGAAGAAATCAGATGAACGTTAAACCAGTACCGCAGGTTGTGATTATTGGCGGCGGATTCGGAGGCCTGAATGCAGCTCTTCGGCTCGCCCACTATCCGGTTCGGATTACCCTGATCGACCGCAGGAATCACCACACCTTCCAGCCGCTGCTTTATCAGGTAGCGACCGCGGGCTTGTCGCCTGGGGAAATTGCCGCCCCTATCCGCTGGATTTTTGGCGGCCGCCACAACGTTGAGGTTCTACTCGGAGAGGTACAAGATTTCGATGTCAATCGCCGCGTCGTGAAGCTTGCCGATCGCGACCTTCCCTACGACTATCTGATCGTCGCCGCGGGCGCGAGCCACGCCTACTTCGGACACGATGAGTGGGAGCCCTTGGCGCCCGGGCTGAAGACTGTGGAGGACGCGCTGGAGATCCGCCGCCGCGTGCTGCTCGCATTTGAACTAGCCGAACGCGAGGCTGCCAGCGGACGCGGACAAGTGCAATTGAATTTCGTCATCGTTGGCGGCGGTCCCACGGGGGTCGAGTTAGCGGGAACGTTGTCGGAAATCGCCCGGCGAGCCTTAACGGACGAATTCAATTCTATCGATCCCAAGCACACGCGGATCATCCTGCTCGAAGGCGGTCCCAGAATTCTACCAGCTTACCCGGAGGATCTTTCCCGAAGTGCGGAAGAACAACTGCACGGATTAGGAGTCGAGGTACATACATCCACGATGGTGACGGGCGTCGAACCCGCCGCCGTGCGGATGGGATCGACCAGTTTGTCCGCTGCGGTAATTTTGTGGGCCGCCGGAGTGGCCGCGTCGCCCTTGGGCAAGAAACTCGGCGTGGCTGTCGACCGCGCCGGCCGCGTGCTGGTGAATTCTGATCTCAGCATTCCCGGACATCCGGAAGTTTTTGTCATCGGAGACCTGGCTGCACTGAAAGATAAAACTGGCCAGATGGTGCCTGGGGTGGCGCCTGCCGCAATCCAACAGGGAAAGGCGGCGGCCCGCAACATTGCCCGCGACCTGCAGGGAAAGACCAGACAGAACTTTCATTACGTGAACAAAGGCAGTCTGGCGACCATAGGCCGAGCCGCCGCCATTGCCCAGTTTGGCAAGGTTCACATCTCCGGCTTCATCGCCTGGCTTTCCTGGCTATTCGTGCACATCTTTTTTCTGATCGGATTCCGAAACCGTCTAATCGTAATGATTCAATGGGCGTGGTCGTATTTCACCTACGAACGCGGAGCCAGATTGATCACAGGAGATCAAACCTTGCCAAGTTGGCCAGATCTGCAGCGGCAAGAGGTATCTAAAGAGAAAGGAAAGGAGCTACACGCTTGAAGTCTGCGACACGAGAATGACTTAGGTAAGGGACACACGCTTTCAAAATCAAAAACACGTGTGCCCCTCGATCAAGTCATTTGCAACTCTGGCTCGGCACAGCAACCAAACTAAAGGAAGTGAAACCGTTTTGCGTCCCCGAAAAGGGCGAACCAGACACTTCCTTTAAGAGGGTGCCCTTTACCTTCAGGACGCCAACATTCTCGTTGTTGTTCGTTTCCGCTACGAAAAGCTTTGCGCCCGATTTTGTTGCCGATAGACCCAGAGCGTATTGGCTGGATCCTTTCAGACTCGTGGTGCTGATATAAGTCAAAGAGCCACCCGAACCGACGCTCAACACGCTGATTGCGGGCGGAGCCGACATGGTATTGCTTACGAAGAGTGTCTTGCCGTCGGCGCTCAGCATGACGTTATTGGAATTCACAGCTTCGTTGCCCGTAAAGTTATTGAGTTCCGTCAGTTTTCCTTTCGAATCCAAGCCGAAAACTTCCACCTGCATATCGCTGGCGGCATCACCAAAATACACAGTCGAGTTGTCGCAACTGATCTCTACGCCGGCCGCCAGACCTTGCGCACTGAACGGGCCCAACTCCGTCAGCCCTCCCTTAGCATTGATTTTGAAGGAATCGACTTGGCCGAGGTAAGCCGTGATGAGGTACTTTCCGCCGGACGTCGCCTTCAACCCAACCGGCGGGCCCGCAACGTTGTAAGTCTTATGCATTTTAAGCGAACAATTCGCATTGATTTGAAAGGAGGTAATTGTGTTGGACTGCGTGTTCCCGGCGAACAGAAAAGGTTTCCCTGACGTGTAAGCGACAGCCAGTCCAATGCCACGGCCAGCGCCCGCGCCACCCGACTTAAAGGGAGAGTGCGGGGCTGCTTTCAAAGTTCCATCCGCAAGCTTTATCGCATACGCAGCCACGTCGTCGGAATACGCATCCGAGGCAAAAATGCAATCATTGCTCGCGGTCTTGCCGGAGGCAATGTCAATCGAAGCAAAGTAACTTCCGTTCGACCCAAGTCCGCCGGTTGGGTAAGATTTGATCAAGGATACCGCGCCTTTGCTGCTGACTTTGTAGGCCGTAACTGAATTCTTCCCGGAGTTAAACTGAATGCTGTCGTTGGTGTAGAGATATTGCTGAGCATGCAGAAGAGCGGGACAGAGCACGACAACTGCGGACAGCCATAGCAATCCAAACTGCGATTTGAGAAGCTTCTCCATATTCCCCTCGTTTTCGTCCTCGATGGAATTGCCGTTCGTAAACATGCCGGTAAGTGAACCACATGACAGTGCATGTTCGGCTACTGGCGGGCGTTTACAGGCCGGCGGCCCGGAACAGTAGCACGCTGAGACTGCGCAAGTCAATCAGGCGATGACAACTCAGAAAGAGCCTATGTAAGCGCGGCATCCACGCCAGCACGACACGAATTGAACTCGAAGTCTCTTTCTAATTGTGGGAAGCGTCCGCCACGACCTCCTGCGAAGGAGGTACAGACTTCCGCGCCGACGAAATATTTTTCGCTTCAGGTTGTCCGAACACTTCCGGATGCAGATAATATCCTTGTTCCCCAGCCGACTTGTCCTCCTCCACTGGAATGCGGTAGCTCTCTGCATACGCGTCGTGACGAATGCCGGTCACCTGCCAGGACACTTCCACATTAGGCTTACTCGTCCGAATCACGAAGCGGTTGGAATCGATCTTCCGGGCCACGATGGCCTGCGCAAACTGGCCGATCACGGTCAACTGATAACGGAAATCCCCATTGAGCGCTTCAAAGTAGGCGGGCAAGCTCACCGTTGCCAAGCCGTGGCGGTCAGTCGTGATGTTTCCGTTGTAGACGTTCATCATGTCAGGCGACTCGACAAACGAGTGCGAGAGATACTTATTCGCCGGATCGAGCGGATGGTCGATCTTGAATGAGCCGCTGCCCTTGGTCAGCTTGCCGGTCACGTTGAGGTTGCCCGCGAAGTTCCCATTGCCGCTGGCGTCAACGATGAACACTTGAGCATAGTTGGCACCGTTTCCGATGAGGACCGCGCTCTTCCCGCCACCCAAGTTTGTGAATACGCCTCCAATCCCAGCCGGACTGTTGGTTAGCCCGGCCACCCCGATGGCCAGTCCGGTTGTGGCCGTGGCAGCGCCGCTTACGCCAGTTCCGGTTGTGCTGAGGCTAGTTCCTGCCACTCCAGTTGCCGGGCCGGTAGCGGCGTTGGCATTGCCTGCGACACCGAGGCCTGTAGTGCTATTCGTGTATCCAAACACGCCAAAGACCTGTCCGGTGGCGGCTGTGTCGGAGCCGATCACCCCCGATGCGCCCGTGGTCGAGCTAATTGTCGAGCCACTGACCCCGTAGACCTGACCTGTTGTAGCGCCCTCGAAGCCGTTCACGCCTGCGGCCCCACTCGTAGTGCTGTTCGTGCTTCCAGTAACCCCGAAGACTTGGCCCGTTGACGCCCCTTCGAAACCGCTGACCGCCGCCGCGAAATTCGTGGTGCTGTTGGTCCCGCCGGTGACACCGTACACTTGTCCCGTTGCAGCGCCTTCGAAACCGCTTACTCCTACCGCACCGTTCGTCGTACTGTTGGTGTTTCCTGCCACGCCTGAGACCGCACCCGTCGTCGCGTTTTCTTCTCCGACGACGCCTGCGGAATTTGCGGTCGTACTGTTGCTCGATCCCGAAACGCCAAAGACCTGGCCCGTCTTGGCCGTTTCGTAGCCGCTCACGCCCGCAGAGAATTGTCCTGTGCTAAGAGCTGTTCCGATAACGCCGGCAACGCCTCCGGTCTTGGCTGACGAGTGTCCACCCACGCCGGCACCGCTGGTGCTGGCGCTCTGGCCGAACACGCCGAAGGAAGAACCCGACGTAGCCTTGGATGTTCCGATCACCCCGAAGCCACCCGTGGCCGCGTTGTCCATTCCAAATAGGCCATTGCCACCTGGATCGGAGCTCTGGCCGTACACTCCCGTCGTTCCTCCTGTCGAGGCAGTGGCGATGCCCGAGATAGCAGCCTGCGTGCCCGGCACCGTCGCCTGAATCCCGCGCACTCCGGTGCCGACAACATCCACCTCAGCCTGCGGCGTCTTAGTGCCGACCCCGACATTGCCTCCGGTCTGGTAGATCACCGAATTGCCCAATGTTGTGGTACCGGTCCAAAGCGGAACGAAGTTCGCCGTGCCCTTGCCCGTCACGCCCGCTGGAGGCAGATTCGCTGAGGACGGAGAAGCAACCGGCGCGCCTGTCTTGCCTTGCGCTCCTCCAACCGTGGCGTGCATGAATGCTGACGCGGGCAGCCCGCCTAACGTTTCTGCATCGGCTGCTTTCAGTGCATATGGCACGCTCAAAAGCAGCACCCGCGACTGCTCCCGCTGTCCAGAAATCTGCGTACTGACCCAGTGCACTTCAGCTGAATTAAACAAACTCTGCGGCACGCCATCGGCACTGGCCGAGCCGAGCATTGCGGTGTAGTGTCCAGTCGCATCCACCTGGACGTTCTGCGTCTCCACCCACAATGGGCTGCCGCCCTGCTGCTCTTTGTACAAAGAAAACGTAAGGCCGACGACACCGGTCATCGGCTTGCCGGATTCGTCTTTCGCGATACCCGAGAATTTGATAAGTCGTGGCACCTGGCTGGAAGTCAGACTCGAATTTGGGACCGCCGTTTGAGCCTGAGTTGTGTAAACCACCGCTGACAGAAAACTGACGATGACGAAGCATGCGCGGAGCTTCATTTGGGTAGTCCTCTTTTTCTTTTAGTGGCGTTTGGGTACCGGGACTGCTGAGCAGACTGAGCCCCCGGTCGGCCATGGGCCACCCTTATATCACCGAAGGCGCAGCTTTACAATATTTCTGCTTTTCCCCCCTTGAAAATTAACCACCGCAACTGTGCGATAAGAAGCTTGAGGCAGAACATCCAGAGCCTTTCACCCCACTGCCGACAGCGTCCCCACCCGCTATAATCTACTTGCCTTGAAACTTCTCCGGGTCAGCACTGTATTCCTGTTGTTCTTGTCCGGCGCCGCTTTCGCCGAGGGACAGGCCACAGCGGGTCAGACCGTGCTGGTAGTTCCTTTTGAAAATCAATCCAAGGCTCCGGGCATCGAGTGGATCAGCGATTCCTTTCCCGAACTGCTGCAAGAGCGTCTGGATTCCGCCACGCTGTTCGTGTTGCCGCGCGAAGATCGCATGCGCGCCTACGACCGCGTCGGCATCCCGCTTGGACTTCATCCCGCGCGCGCCACTTTGTACCGTATTGCCGAAGAGTTAGACGTCGATTACGTGGTGCTGGGCCTGTACCGCTTCGATGGCCGGACGTTCACCGCTACAGCGCAACTGCTGGATATGCGCCGTCTGAGGCTTCTGCCCGAAATGAGTGAGTCCGGCCCCTTGATCCAACTGATCAATATTCAGACTGCATTGGCGTGGGATATCCTGCACACCCTTCGCCCGGAAAGCTCCGTCAACCGTCAGTCATATATTTCCACTGCGCCACCGATCCGCTTGGACGCGTTCGAGAACTACGTTCGGGGCGTGACGGCACCGATGACTCAAGAACAGATCCAGCATTTCCGCGAAGCCGTTCGCCTGAACCCGGAGTACGCTCAAGCGCTCTTGCAATTGGGCAAAGCCTATTACCTTGGCAAGCAGTACGAGCAGGCAGTCTCGTTTTTGGCGCGTGTCCCCGAAAATGATCCGCTCGCCCGCGAGGCGAATTTCTATCTTGGGCTCGCTGCCTACAACCAGGGAGATTTTCAGCGAGCCGAGTCCGCGTTTCGCTTGGTTGCGGCCCGATTACCCTTGGCCGAGGTTTACAACAATCTTGGGGTGGTCACTTCTCACGCCGATAGAAAAGCCGCCGCCGGATATTTTCAGAAGGCGATCGATGCGGATCCGAGCGATCCCGACTATCACTTCAATCTAGCGATAGAACTCTACCGCACAGGTGATGCCGCAGCCGCATCCCGCCAACTACGCGAGACTCTTTCGCGGAAATCCGGCGATGCTGCAGCCAAATCGTTTCTCGACGCAATCACGTCTGACGCCAGCTTACCTCAGCGGGCAGTTGTGCCAGCCACTCAAAAAACACCGCTCGAGCGCATCCGCGCGAATTATGACGAGAGTTCGTTCAGGCAGCTTGCCTTGAAAATCGACGCTGTCGCCGAACAGCGTCTGGCCAAAGCCGATGCCCGCACCCATGCGCAGTTCCATACCGATCGAGGACGTCAACTGTTGCTCCAGGGTTTCCTCACCGAAGCCGAAGCTGAATTCCGCGAGGCAGTTGCGCTCAATGCATCAAGTCCCGAGGCCCATGCAGGATTAGCCAGCGTGCTTGAATCCGAAGACAGCCTCACCGCGGCGCGCACCGAAGCCGAAGAGGCGTTGCGGCTGCGTCAGTTCCCCGAACCACTTTTGGTGTTAGCGAAGCTTGATTTGCGAGACAATAGAGCTGAAGCGGCCGCGGAGAACATCAACAAGGCTTTGCGTTTGGAACCCTCCAATGCGGCCGCCCTGGCGCTCAAACGCGCCGTCGCAGCCAAACTTGCGCAGGAAGCGCAGCCGCTGCCCAATCGATGAAGCCGTCTTTCGTGTCGCGCATTTTTCCAGTCGTTGTGACCGGATTGCTGTTATTCATGCTCTCCGCCTCCTCCTCCGCCGAAGTATTGAAGATCGTAGTGAACGACTCGATTCACCCCATCACCGACGAATACATCGGCCGCGCTATCGCCGAAGCCGAGCACAACAAAGCGCAGGCCTTGCTGATCGAAATCAACACTCCCGGCGGCCTGCTCGAATCAACGCGCGACATTATTGAGAAGATTTTAGCCTCACCCGTGCCTGTCATCATCTACGTCACGCCGAGTGGGAGCCGAGCCGCTTCCGCCGGTTTCTTCATCCTGGAAAGCGCCGATGTGGCAGTCATGGCTCCCGGAACCAATACCGGCGCGGCTCATCCGGTTTCGCTCGGCGGCGGCAAGATGGATGACACGATGAAGGAAAAAATTGAGAACGACTCCGCCGCCCTGATGCGATCGGTGGTCGGCAAGCGCGGCCGGAACGTCGAAATCGCTGAAACCGCGGTGCGCCAGTCCAAGTCGTTCACCGATCAGGAAGCCCTTTCACAAAAACTGATCGACTATGTAGCGCCCAGCGAAGAAGATCTGTTCAAGCAACTGCAAGGCAAGCAAGTGAAGCGATTCAGCGGCCAGACCATCACGCTCAATCTGGTCGGGGACTCGATTCGACCCTTTGGCATGACCCTGAAACAACATATTCTCGCGTATTTGATGGATCCGAACGTTGCCTTCATCCTGCTCGCTGTCGGCGCTCTCGCCCTTTACGCTGAGTTCAACCACCCTGGCGCGGTAGTGCCCGGAACGGTTGGAGTCGTGTTCATTCTTATCGCCATCTTCGCACTGAACCTTCTGCCCACTCGTTTCGCGGCCATCGTTCTGATTTTTGCGTCGTTTATTCTGTTCGCGCTCGAGGCCAAGTTCGCCGCCCACGGAGTGCTAGCCATCGGCGGAATCGTGACGCTCACGCTGGGAGGCCTGCTGCTCGTGGACGCGCCTATCCCGGAGATGCGAGTCCATCTCCTAACCGCTCTTGCGGTCAGCATTCCGCTAGGAATCATCACGGTTTTTCTGATGAGCATCGCCGTTAAAGCCCGAGCCAACAAGGTTGTAACCGGCGTGCAAGGGCTAATCGGAGAAGTGGGCGTCGCCCAAAGCGCTTTGTCACCACAAGGGAAAGTTTTCGTCCATGGCGAACTCTGGGACGCAATCTCCTCAGCCAACCTCCCCGCAGGACAGCCAGTCGTAGTACGCCAAGTCGACGGATTGCGGTTATCGGTCGATCCAGCTCCATCCGCCTAGCAATCTCCGTGGGCGTTTGAACAATTCTCCTAAGCGCTACTACTCACTCGGTCTACGCGACCAAAGTCGCCCTTGGCGGTCACTTACCAGTGCCCCGCAGAGGAACTATCTGCCTGCCGCCGGGAGCATTATCGGCGATACTCACCTGCCCTATCCGAATTCCCTTGGCCTGCGGCTTGAAGGATACTCGAATCGTGCAACTCTTCCCTACCGCCAGGCCTTTTCCGCAGGTGTTTTGCTCCAGAAAATCTCCGCTCACGGTAATGCTGGAAATCTTGAGCTTGGCATTGCCGAAGTTGGTCAGTTTTACGTTCTTCGGAAAACTCGTCTTGCCCACCTGCACCGTGCCAAAATTCAAAGCGCTCGGAAGTAAGTTGGGAGTGGGCGTGCTCAAGTACAAGAAGACAACGGGTGCGTTGGATGTGGCAATCTGACCGGGAATACCGAGGTCGCTGACGCCATCAGAATTGAAATCACCGGCCACGGCGGTTAGCTGATATCCGTTGGAAGTGGAATCGAATTCTTGTGGAGCTCCAAATGTACCGTCGCCATTTCCAATCATGACTTGGGTTGCAGCGTTGTAGTAACTACCAGTTATGGCTAGATCAAGCTTGCGGTCGCCGTTAAGGTCGGACGCAATCAAAGAACCTGAGAATTGGTAACTGGCATTGGAATACACTTGCGTTCCAAAGGTGCCATCGCCGTTTCCTGCGAGAAACGCGATTCCGTGCGACGTACCAACCGCGATGTCGAGTTTGCCGTCGCCATTGAAGTCCTGTATGACCGCTTGTGAAGTGTAGTAATCACTTGGACCGAAAATCGGAGTCTTGAAGGATCCGTCACCGTTTCCCAGAAATATCAGGAGACTCGCCCCGCTGTAATTGCCGAAAGCCGCAACGATGAGATCCAGATCGCCATCGCCGTTAACGTCAGCGACGCTGACATAGGAGTTGGGATACACGATGTACTGGGCTCCCACTTTGAAGGTGCCGTCTCCATTGCCGAGATAGACATTCAGAAACGGACTGCCATTGTTGTTGACAACGCCAACCAAGTCGGCCTTTCCATCTCGGTTGAAGTCGCCTGCAGCCCAAGAGGATATCGAGTAGTTCAAGGGAGTCTCGACCGGCGTTCCGAAACTCCCGTCGCCACGGCCCAGTACAACCTGGAAGCCATTGCCATTGTTATCCAAGACCACCAAGTCACTCTTACCATCGCCGTTGAAATCTGCTGTGAGCATAAGAGACGGACTCGTCGCATTTGTGCTCAAAGCAGACACGAGCGGTTGCTGGAAGGTACCGTTGCCCTTGCCCAGTTCGACGGAAATCTGCCCGTTCGGGTAGTTCGCTTCAGCTACCGCCATATCAAGTTTTCCATCTCCGTTGAAATCGGCTGCGACCGCGGCGGTACCGGAGTATGGCGTGGAGGCCAAGGCGACACTCTGCAAATCCATGAAACTGCCGGCACCGTTCCCCAGTAACACAGCAACCGCACCGGAATTTGTCATGGCGGCAAGGTCTGGCTCACCATCTCCATTCACATCTACCAGAGCCATCGGGGTGGACGTGGCTGCTGAGAGCACAGGATTTTGAAACGTGCCATCGCCGTTGCCAAGCATGACCCAAATGCCTGGCATGACTAGATCGAGCTTAGAATCGTGGTTGAGGTCTCCAACCAGGAGGCCCTGCCCATATTGGTTGGGCGCGTTAGAGATTTGAACCGGATTCTGGAAACTTCCGTCACCATTGCCCAGCGACACGTAGAGACCACCATAATTGGCCTGAGTAACTAAATCTAGTTTGCCATCACGATTGAAATCGCCCGTGGCTATCCCCGCCGGATAGGAGAGACCCTGGGAAGTCACTTGCGTGAACGTGCCGCCTCCCTTGTTTACCAGAACCGAAATGCCTCCAGCACCGTTATTGTAAGTGGATATAACCAGATCGATCTTGCCGTCACCGTTCACATCGCCGCCCGTCAGCAGGGTGGGGCCAGAGGATATTGGAATTAGCGCTTGTACTTCAAAACCTCCCGCACCGTCGCCCAGCAGGATTGCGACCGCGCTGTCGTTTGTGCTAATCGTCGCGAGACCGATTTTCCCGTCGCCATTGAAATCAGCGGCGACGATCCCCACTGGGCTCTGGCCAACGGGATAGTCCACATGGCTTTGAAACGTACCGTCGCCGTTCCCAAGCAGGATGGAAATTGTTCCCGCATTCGAATCGACCACGGCCAGGTCAAGTTTTTTGTCGCCGTTGAAGTCGGCCCCCACAAGCGCGGTGGGGTAAGAGCCTGTGGCATAGGTGCCGTTGGCTACAAAGCCTCCACTCGGGGAAGCAAGCAGAATGGAAACCCAGTTGTTGTGAGAATCCGAAACCGCCAGGTCCGGTCGCCCGTCACCGTTGAAATCCCCGACGATCACAGTCCCGGGATTGCCAGTAGCGCCCGGGAAGTCTGCGCGACCATAAAGATAGACCTGCGCTCCCGCGACCGGAGCGAGAAAGGCGACAGCAGCCGCCGCAAGAATCATCAAGGAGATGACCTTGGAACGCAGCACACATCGGTAGCTATTCATAATGACCCTCGTCAAACGGACGGCGATGATATCACAGAAGTCAAGCCCCGCAGCCTACATGTGCTGATGAACACGTTGCCTAGAGTTGCCCAAACGCCACGCCCCATGCTATCGATAACCCGATTAGTCACCGCTTTTTGCCGCCCAATTGCGATACAATCCGCCTCAGGATCTTCCTGAAAATCAGGTGCGGAGGCGCAGATGGAGCTTGGCTTTGGTTTCACGACCATCGTAATTATCATTGCCGGTCTATACCTGTTAAGTTCGATCAAGATTCTGGCGGAATACGAGCGCGGCGTCATCTTTCGCTTGGGACGTCTGCTACCCCAAGCCAAAGGACCAGGCCTGATCTTTGTGTTTGCTCCGCTCGACCGGATGGTTCGCATTTCTTTACGTCAGGAGGCTCTGGAAGTGCCCCCGCAGGACATCATCACCCGCGACAATGTCACGCTGAAAGTAAACGCGGTCATCTTCCTGCGAGTGATCGAGCCACGAAAAGCCGTCGTAGAAGTTTCCAACTACGTTTACCAGACATCGCAATTCGCGCAGACCACGCTGCGTTCCGTACTCGGTGAACAGGAACTCGATGAGCTGCTCGCTCATCGCGACAAGATCAACCTGCGCTTGCAGAGTATTCTCGACACGCACACCGCGCCGTGGGGAGTGAAAGTGGCCAACGTCGAAGTCAAGCAAGTGGACATGCCGGAGTCGATGCTGCGCGCCATGGCGAAGCAGGCGGAGGCGGAGCGCGAAAAGCGTTCCAAGATCATTCACGCGGAAGGCGAATTTTCCGCCGCTCAGCGCCTGGTCGATGCCGCCCACCTGCTCTCCAGTGAACCGGTGAGCATCCAACTGCGCTATTTGCAAACCCTGACCGAAATTGGGGTGGAGAAGAACACCACAGTGGTCTTCCCAGTTCCCGTGGACTTTTTTTCCGGCATGCAAAAACTATTGGCAAAACCCGACGGAGACGCTGCCCCTGCCGCTGCGAAAAGTTGAGCGGCCTCCATCGGCAACAAACACGACGAGGTGCAAATGACAACAGCCACATCGCAAGATACGGAAATTACCCTTGGCACCGGAAAGATGCTTGCCCTGTTTTTCGGACTGGTGGCAATTTGCGCGGTCTTCTTCGGAATGGGTTTCTCGCTGGGAAGAAGCTCCGTCAGGCTCACGTCGCCAGACTTGCAATCCGCAGCTGCAGCTCCCACCGCCGGCCTACGACCGCCCGCAATCAGGAATGCCAGCACTACGCCGCCGGCTGACATGACATTCTACAAAGCGGTTCAGAGCAAGGACGACAGTAGCCAACCGGCTCCTCAGGAGGCCTCGCCAGCGCCCCAAACTGCACCTGCGCCAAACCCAACGTCGTCTGTGGATCCGGCTGCTCCGCCGCCGTCGAACGCTTACTATGTGCAGGTGGCTGCAGTCACCAAGGCCGAAGATGCCGAATCTCTGATCGATGCGCTCAAGAAGAAACAATACCCCGCATTCCAAACCAATACGCCCACTGACAAGCTCATCCACGTGCAGGTGGGACCGTACGCTGACATTAAAGATGCAGAGGCCATGCGCGCCAAGCTGGTCAGCGATGGTTACAACCCAATCTTGAAGAGGTGACAAATGCCGATTTTCAATTGGCAAACTAAACCAAACTGACAACGGCCTTGATGTCAAAAGAAGTTCTCCACGCTATTTCCGACATTGACAATCATCGATTCCCGGCTTATTGCTAAATCGTGACTGACGCAGAGCAAACCCTGAATCGTACCCTGCATGCCATCGCCGACCCCGTCCGGCGCCGCATTCTGCAAGCCCTCAAGGAACGCGGCGCGTCCTCAATTGGCAAAGACGAAGGTCTATGCGCCTCCGACATCGAACGGCGTGTTCATCTTTCCCAACCCACAATCTCCCATCACATGTCCATTCTGAAGAAAGCAGGACTGGTCGAAGCCAAGAAACTCGGCCAGTGGATGTGGTACCGCCGCAATGAGACGGCCTTGCGGGATTTTGCCCACGAACTGCGCGAGAGTCTCTAGGTACAACTCCCGAAGTAGACAGCGATCCGTCAATGGCGGACAGGAGTGTCCGATTTAAACTGTTCGCCACGGACGCTCGCGTCCACGTTCTTAAGGATATTTTCCCCTTCCTGAGAGTCATCGTCAGTACACTCTCGTAATGCACTTCTGAGTATTTATTTGCCCATTTTTGCTTGCGATCGAACAAGCTACGCTGCTTAAATTGAGAGCAACTCAAGGCTAATCCTAATCGTTTTGCCTGACACTTTTTGTCCACAAGGGGCGTTTTATGCGGTCTTCCCTGCGCACGTCAGCATGCGCTTTATTGTTTGCAGTTTTGATCGCGGCCATTGGATGTGGTGGAGGATCCATGGGCACGCAGAAGAATCCCACCAGCCAGCAAAAAGCTCCGACCATCACTTTTGCCGCTCAGCCAGTCACGGTAGCCGCTGGTGCGTCGACGATGCTCAGTTGGACCACAAGCAATGCAAGCTCCGTGAGCGTCAGCGGTCTGGGCACATTTCCAGCCACTGGTTCGGCGAAGGTCACTCCCGCAACCACGACAACCTATACGGCAACTGCAGCCGGGCCGGGAGGAACAACTCAATCCAAAACAGTGGTAAACGTAACCGGTTCCGGTCAACAACCTACCATTAGTTTTAATGCGCAGCCCAGCAGCATCGCTGCGGGCGCATCGGCACTTCTAAGCTGGACCACAACGAACGCCACAGCGGTGAGCATCGCGGGCGTGGGAACGTTCGGGGCAACCGGTTCGACTAACGTGAGTCCTACTTCGACTTCCACTTACACCGCCACAGCGACCGGTCCGGGAGGAACAGCCGTATCAAACACCACGGTCACGGTCACGTCGGGACAAAATACTCCGCCCACAATTTCATTTAACGCACAACCCAATAACATCACCAGCGGCGCCACGGCGACTCTGAGTTGGACGACGACCAACGCGACCTCCGTGAACATTCCGGGCCTCGGAACTTTCCCGCCGAACGGATCAGCGAAGGTAACACCAACCAGCACCACCACCTACCCCGCAACCGCACAGGGACCTGGTGGCACGACCCCGGCTTACACTACCGTCACCGTAAAATCCAACGGGACTTCTTTATCCAAACTGCAAGCGGCTGGCGGATGGAACAGCTGGGGTGAGTATCCTCCAGGATATGCCATCTGCAAATATCCCTGTCCAGGGATCACGTGGTCCATGCAGCAAGGCATCAAGACCCCTTCGCTGAGCGGAGACGCCACCCAGTTCAACATTGGTGGAACCACGCCTTACGCAGACGTCTTGTGGAGCAATCCTCTGATCGGAGCGAATTCGACCCAAGGCCTGCCGGACTCGGGCCACACGCTGCTTCCGACTCTGCACAACTTCACGTATGACGTGTACTTTTATCCCACGAACCTCGGAGTGACGCAGGTTCTCGAGTTCGACATCAGCATGTACTTCAATGGGCTGGGATTGATCTGGGGCAACCAGTGCAACATCCTTGGCGGGCACGAATGGGATATCTGGGATAACGTCGGCCACCATTGGGTTTCGAGTGGCGTCGCCTGCAATCCCGTGAACAATGCGTGGAACCATTTGACGATTCAAGTGCAGCGTGAGTCTGACAATTCACTGCTGTACCAGTCGATCACGCTGAATGGAGTCACCGGCAACATTAATCGACGCTATCCCCCAGGCGGGGCTCCAGGCAGTTGGTGGGGTATCACGGTCAACTTCCAGATGGACGGAAATGTTGACCAGGCTTCATACACGACGTTCCTGGATAATTTCGTCTTCACCTACTGGTAAGAACCCTCACGGGGCGCAGCGTTCACGTTTGTGCCCCATATTCTCCAATCACACTAACGCCAGCATAGGAATTTCGTGGACTTTCTCGGTTCACTGACGCGATAGCCTCCGCGACGCCAGCATCTTGTCGTATGCTGGGCATGTTAAGTGACGTCGAGGTTTGAAGCCTCCGCGCGACCGCTCAGGCTTCGGCGCGTCGATCTATATCCTGTGGAGATATAACGATGAAGCATTTCCATTATCTGGTTTTGATTGTCTTCGCGGCCACATCAAGCATTGCCCAGAACCATGGCAGTTCCGGCATCCCGCCATACAAGAATCCCCATCTGCCGGTTGAGCAGCGCGTACAAGATTTGCTTGGCCGTATGACTCTGCAGGAAAAAGTTGCCATGCTGAGTGGGGCCGATTGGATGCAGAGCGTTCCGAACCAACGGCTCGGCATTCCCTCCATCAAAATGGCCGACGGCCCAGCCGGAATAAGATCATGGGCCGGGCCTTCGTCTGAAACCGGTGCGGAGGCTGCCAGCAAACAAATCACCACAACTGCGTTTCCAGCAGGAGTCGCGATGGCCGCAACCTGGGATACCGAACTCCTGCAAAGCCAAGGTCAGGCGATCGGCCAGGAAGTAAAAGCTCTAGGACGGGACATGATTCTGGGTCCAACCGTGAACATTAACCGGACTCCTCTGTGGGGAAGAAACTTCGAGGGGTATGGCGAAGATCCCTATCTCACTACCCGCTTGGCCGTAGCGTATATCAAGGGAGTTCAGAGTGAAGGCGTCATCGCGACCGTCAAACATTTCGCGGCGAACAATCAGGAGTTCGAACGGCATCGGATCGATGCGAAAGTTGACGAGCGCGCCTTGCAGGAAATCTATTTCCTCGCGTTCAAAGCCGCGGTCCAGGAAGCTGGCGTCTGGTCGGTGATGTCGGCGTACAACAAACTCAACGGAGTGTACTGCGCCGAAAACGCTGCCTTGTTAAAAGACCTGTTGCAAAAACAGTGGAGCTTCAAGGGATTCGTAGTGTCTGACTGGGGCAGCACCTACAGCACCGTAGACACGGTGAATGCCGGCATGGATTTGGAGATGCCAGGCGGCGAACCGATGAAGTCCTGGCTCAAAAAGCCAGACACGCAAGCATCGGGCAACGGCGGCGGATGGTTGGTCCCGGAAAAAGTGCTTCCGGAAATATCGTCCGGCAAGATATCCACCGCGACCATCGATGACAATGTAGGCCGCATGCTTCGAGTCATGTTCGTCAGTGGGCAATTCGATAAGCCGCACCGGGCAACCGGCGAGATCGATACACCTGAGCAGCGGGCCCTGGTGCGCAAGGCGTCCACCGAAAGTATTGTTCTTCTCAAGAACTCGGGCGACCTGCTCCCTCTTAATCCATCGAAAATCCACTCCGTAGTTGTCCTGGGTCCGAGCGCTGCGGTAGCGAGAACCGGTGGCGGGGGCAGTTCGCTGGTAGCTCCCAAGTATTCGATAACTCCGCTGAAGGGTATTCAGGATCGAGCGGGTCAGCGCCTGCAAGTGAGTTACGCACTGGGCGTCTCCATGGAGGGCGAGGATCCGAGCAAAGACGCTCCGGAGGCGCGAGAGCAACTCAAGAATGAAGCCGTGAGCGCCGCGGCAAAAGCGGACGCTGCAGTCATCTTCGTGGGCAGATCGCCGAAGCTCGAGTCGGAAGACTTCGACATCAAATCCCTCGACCTCCCTGCCGGGCAGGACGACCTCATTGAGGCCGTGGCAAAAGTCAACAAGAACACTGTAGTGGTAATTAACGCTGGCGGTCCGGTGGTCATGAGCAGATGGATCGCACAAGTTCCAGCGGTTCTGGATTTATGGTACGGGGGGCAGGAAGGCGGAAACGCCATCGCAGATGTTCTGTTCGGCAACGCCAATCCGTCAGGCAAGCTCCCTGTTTCTTTTGTGAAGGACTGGAAGGATTCTCCCGCCTATGGACATTATCCCGGCGAGAATCTGCAGGTCGAGTACGCGGAAGGCATTTATGTCGGCTACCGATATTTCGACAAGCAGAAAGTGGAGCCTCTCTTTCCTTTTGGCTACGGTCTTTCTTATACGAAGTTCGATTACAGCGATCTGAGAATTTCTCCGAACAAGGTGCTGTCGGGCAAGCCTGTGGAAGTGAGCCTCCGCGTTCACAATTCCGGATCTCGCTCGGGAGCGGAGATAGTCGAGCTCTACGTGCACGATGGACATTCGAGCGTGGATCGCCCCATCCAGGAACTGAAAGGCTTTCGCCGGATAAGTCTGGCGCCCGGAGAGGACAAGGTTGTTCATTTTACCCTTGACCGGAGCGCGATAGCTTTCTATAGCCCGTCGAAGAAAGACTGGGCGACGGAGCCAGGCCAATTCGATGTACTGGTTGGCTCCTCGTCGCGGGACATTCGTCTGAAGGGGTCGTTTAATCTTGAACAGTGAGCCCCGCGAAAACGGAATAGCCACGGCCTGATTCCCGAGGCCAGCCGGGCTTATACTCCGATTACCGCTACCAGTTCTTTTACCGCCTCGGCGCTCTTGTCCAGCGCTGCCTTCTCCTCCGGTGTGAGTTTAATCTGAATGATGTGCTCGATTCCGTTCGACCCTAACTTCACTGGCACGCCCACATAGAGACCCTTGATCCCGTACTCGCCTTCCAAGTAGGCCGCACAAGGCAGGATCTTCTTCTTGTCTTTCAAGATGGCCTCAACCATCTCCGCCACAGCGGCTGAAGGGGCGTAATAGGCGCTGCCGGTCTTCAGGTATTTCACGATTTCGGCGCCGCCGTCGCGAGTGCGCTGTACCAGGCGGGCAACCGTGGCCGCATCCATCAGTTCGGTAATCGGGATTCCGGCTACTGTGGAATAGCGCGGCAGAGGGACCATGGTATCGCCGTGGCCGCCGAGGACAAAGGCGGTCACGTTCTCCACGCTAACTTTTAATTCTTCCGATATGAAGGCGCGGAAGCGAGCGGAATCGAGGACACCGGCCATTCCGATAACGCGCTCGCGGGGGAAGCCGCTCATCTTGTACGCGGCCTGCGCCATGGCATCGAGCGGATTCGACACGATAATCAGAATGCAATTCGGGGAGTACTGCACCGCCTTGCCCACAACATCTTTCATGATTTTGTGGTTGGTGTTGAGCAGATCATCGCGGCTCATGCCGGGCTTGCGGGGGATGCCGGCGGTGATCACGACGATGTCGGAGTTGGCGGTGTCTGCGTAGTCCTGCGTGCCGATGATGTGAGAGTCGCGCTTCTCGATCGGCATGGCTTCGAGCAGATCGAGGCCTTTGCCTTGCGGGACGCCTTCGATGATGTCGATTAGAACCACATCCGCCAGCTCCTTGGCAGCGATCCAGTGAGCGGCCGTGGCGCCCACGTTGCCCGAGCCTACAACCGTAACTTTCTTACGCATGATTTCCTTTCTTGAGTAAGAAGATCAACATCGATAACCACAAAGGACACAAAGGTACATAAAGGTATGGCAAAGGTCAAAAACGAATCGATTTCTTTTGTGGACCTTTGTGTCCTTTGTGGTTATTGGTTTTTGCTGTTAGCGCGTTGCGCTCAACACCGCTGCATCCATGTTTTCGATGATGTGGCCGGCAAACTCGCTGGTCTTCACCTTGGTCGCGCCCTCCATCAGCCGCTCGAAGTCATACGTGACTTGCTTTTTTTCGATGGTGCGCTCCATGCCATGCTCGATCAGGTCAGCCGCTTCACTCCAACCCATGAGCCGGAACATCATCACTCCCGAAAGGATGACCGAGCCGGGATTGATCACATCTTTGTCGGCATACTTAGGAGCCGTGCCGTGCGTGGCCTCAAAAATCGCATAGCCATCGCCGATGTTGGCGCCCGGCGCGATTCCCAAGCCACCCACCTGGGCAGCGCAAGCATCGGAGATATAGTCGCCGTTCAGATTGGAGGTGGCGACCACCGAGTATTCATCCGCGCGCGTCACGACCTGCTGAAATATGGAATCAGCGATGCGGTCGTTGATCATAAGCTTCTTCTTCCACGCACCTTTACCGTGAGTGCCGTAGATCGTGCTGAGAACGTCTCGCACTTCCTGGTAAATGGATTGCCGGAATTCTTCTTGCGCGAACTCCAAACCGGGCTCGGTCAGATTGGCGTTTTCTTCAATCGTGAGGTTGGGGTTTTTATCTTTGTTGTCGAGGATCCAGCTCTCCCGCTCCGTCACCACCCGGTCGCGGAATTCTTGGGTAGCCAGTTCGTAGCCCCACTTCCGGAAGGCCCCCTCGGTGAATTTTTGAATGTTGCCTTTATGCATCAACGTGACAGTCTTGCGGCCGCTGTCCAAAGCAAACTGAATTGCCATGCGTACGAGGCGTTTGCTGCCGGTCACGGACATCGGCTTAATGCCTACGCCTGAATCCAACCGGATCTGTTTTTTGCCACTTTTGAGCATGTCTTTATTCAGAAACTCGATGAGCCGGGCAGCTTCCGGAGTACCCTGTTCCCACTCGATTCCGATGTAGACGTCTTCGGTGTTCTCGCGATAGATCACAAGATCCATACGTTCGGGATGCTTCACCGGCGACGGCGTGCCCTTGTAATACTTCACCGGACGCACGCAGGCGTAAAGATCAAGAGTCTGCCGCAACGCGACATTCAGCGAGCGCATGCCGCCACCCACGGGCGTAGTCAACGGACCTTTGATGGCGACGCGGAACTCGCGGATCGCATTCACCGTGTCATCCGGCAACCAATTGTCGAACTCGGCCTTTGCCTTTTCGCCCGCAAACACTTCGTACCAAACCACGCGGCGCTTCCCTCCGTAAGCTTTCTGCACCGCCGCATCGAACACGCGCACGGACGCTTTCCAGATATCCCGCCCTGTGCCGTCGCCTTCAATGAAAGGAATAATCGGACTGTCAGGCACCTGGTAGCGCCCGTTGCTGTAGGTAATCCGGGCGCCATTTGTGGGCACCGGAAGGCCGTTGTATGAGACCGCCATTACACATCCTCCGTAAAGCTTTTTGGAACCAACAATTATAAGGCTTACAAGGCATGCGCGAGAAACAGAGGCTCGGCAGGGAGTTTGGCACTTCCCGGAACTCTGGATTCCTCCTCGCCCCATTACAATGTTGAAATGCGTCAAGAAGGAGTTACCCGGTCTCCTTATAAATTGTTCGCAATAGTGATAATCATCTTGGCTTGCTTCTTTGTTCCACAGTGTGCGACGGCGCAGCAAATTGCCGGCCGGCAGTCCTCGGGCAAACCGCAGGAGACTGATGCCGCGAAGCTTGCGTCGGTTCAACTGGCAACGCCAGCTCCTCCGCCACACGCTTTTTGGGATCGTACAAATATTGCTCTCTTTTGCGGGATCGCGTTCACCCGCGGCATGGACTATGCTTCCACTCGAAACTTCCAGGCCCGTGGCAGACAAGAGATTCTGCTCCCTGACGACGTAGTCAACAATTCGGCAGGATTCGCCAGCTTGGAAGCCGCCGCAACCATGACGTCCATTGGCATCTCTTACCTGCTCCATCGTACTGGCCATCACACGCTCGAGCGCTGGATGTCAATTGGACATATCGGCGTGACCGCCTTTGGGGATGTCCGTAATTATTCGCTTGAGTCGAGACATCTCGCCGGCCGTCCCTGAGCGCGATGACTGGCAGGAGGCAAGACACGGAACTTCTTCGGCATTCCGAACGTAGTATCATCAGGCACCGCCCGTGCCTAGGGAGATGTGTATGCTTCGAGAGGCTGGTCGCACGATACTCCGTATTGTTGCCGTTTCAGCGCTTCTGACTGCTCCAGCGCTAGCGCGGCAAAGCTCTGACCGTGTCCAGATAAACCATGACATCCTCCTTGAACCCGGACAAACGTCGGGCGATCTCGTGTGCGTGAATTGTTCCATCTTTGTGCGCGGTGAGGTGGCCGGAGATATCGTCGCGGTTCACGGAAATGTAGTGATCGAGCAGGGTGCCAAAGTGGCTGGAGACGTCGTGACGGTGCTTGGGAATCTCCGCGTCCGAAGCGCCGCCCAGGTGGGAGGCGACGCAACCGCAGTGGGAGGAACGGTTCGAAACGAGCCTCAAGCTGCCGTCGGTGGCGATGTCACGTCGCTCGGAGGAGCCGGCTGGATGGTCTTAATCGTCTTGCTGCCGCTGGCGTTCTTCGGCGGCTTTATTGCCTTCCTCGTCTGGTTAATCGCGCGCATGCGCAGGCCCACGCCCATTGCAGCCTAGTTGCGGTGAGGCCAGCCTACCATCTTCGGGTGCCGAAATATTTCCTCACTCCGACCGTGTTGTATCTGCCCCATGGGCCGTTATTGCCCAAGTCTGCCGGGCCCAGGTTGCGATCGCGTGCGCCCAACCGGTCGAACAGGAAATGCTGGGTCACGCGGAATTCGAATCCTTTCTTTATGTACACTCCTAATCCCCATGAATGCTCGATACCAATCGCATCGGGCGACCAGGTATAAAGCGCCTGTGGGACGCTCTTACCGAACAAAAATGACGGTTGCCCGAATAGCATGAACCTGCGGAACTGGCCCTTGCCAAACGGACGCACTTCCAAATATCCCGAAAGCATGTAGCGGGCGAATTCGCTGCAAGGCGCCTTCGCACCTCCGTAATCCCTGGCGTTGCCGGCACACAAGTTTGGATCGATTTCGTTGTGTGGAGGCGCCAGGTCAAACTGCGCATAGCCCCAGAATGCATCGTGAGGAAAGAAGGTGCGGTCGGTGACGTCAGTCACAGAATCAGTCTGTGCTTGCAAAGTTCCGGGCAATACTAGACACAGGACGGTCCACAGCAGCAGCCGTTTCATGAATCCTCCGGGAAGAATTATGTCGTTCGGGGAAGTCTCGATCTAATCTTTGCCGGGCCTCCGACCATGCAGGTCGTTCTCGGAGCCTCCTGCCCAGCCTGCTTATGAGCCTGCTTTGGAAGAGCCACATTGTACATTAGGAAGTCTTGAGTCGAGAGTAGTTTCACAACCTTGCATCCCACTGAGCACTGTCATTTCGAGCGAAGCGAAATCTGGGGTTTGCCTGTGGACGATACAGGGAGTGCAGACAGAAACCCAGATCCCTCGCTGTGCTTGCGATGACAAATCTCTTTAATAGCGGACACTCAGACTTCCAACGGCAACTGGACTACTGCTTCGCAGCCTTTTCCCCCGGCGCGATTATTAAGCGAAACATTTCCGCCGTGAGCCTCGGCGATCTGCCGGCTTAGAGCTAAGCCGATGCCGGATCCCCCGGGTTTGGTCGTGAAAAAAGGCACGAATAAGTTCGATGGATTCGCGATCCCGGGGCCTTCGTCCTGCACAAAGAGATGTAGCCAGTTTCCGTTCTTGCTCCATCCCACTCTCACTCTTCCGCCATTGTCCAGCGAGGCGTCAACCGCATTGCGGATCAAGTTAATCAGCAACTGCTGAAGTTGGTCAGGGTCGGCCTGCAGCGTGACTTCCGGTCCTGCGTCAATGTCCACAGCGGCCCGCCTTTCCAAGCCAGCCGCAGTTCGGGCGAGCATACCTATGTCGGTTGGACGAAGCTGCGGCTTTGGTAGCCGAGTGAGCCTGGAGTAATCGCGCATGAACCGGCTCAGAGCATCCGAGCGATCAACAATCACACGCAGGCCGCGGCGCAAATCATCTTCCCAATCGGCGGCGCGCACCTCGCGCTTCATGATGTCTTCCAGACTGCCCGCGATCGAACAGATCGGAGCCAGAGAATTATTCAACTCATGGCCAAGTACCCTCACCAGTCGCTGCCAGGCTTGTCGCTCTTCCTCGCGCAAAGCGCGGCTCAAATCGGCGATCACGACCAGGTAATGCGGCTTGCCTCCTTGGCGAAACGTCGAACGACGAACACCCCAGCGGCCGGACTGGCCGGGAAAGCTTTTTTCCAGGGTCCGCGCTGATTCTCCCTCCAGGCACTCTGAGAAGCCCAAGTCCTCAGCGCTCTTTCCCAGCAGACGCTCGGCATTTTGAGCCATCACGCGTTCGCCGGCGCGGTTCACCAGCCGCAGTTTGCGGTCGCCATCAAACGCAAATACAGCCACATCGATTTCGGTCATCACCGTGGTAAGCAATGCGCTGGCTTCCATCGCCCCGAGGCGCTGCTCGCGCAACATTTCCGACAGCGTATTCACCTCGATCATCAACTCGCCCAGGGCATCTCCCATCTTTGCGCCGCGTACACGGAAGGAAAAATCGCCCTCTCGCAAAGCGGATTGCATGTTGGAAAGGGTTTGCAACGGACGAATCACGGCTGAGCGCAACGCGAAAGCAAAGCCCAGCCAGATCATCAGCACAAGAAAAGTAAGACTCCAGCGCGTGCTGGGTTCGTGATCGCCGGTCCAGAGCAGCACCATTGCGAGCGCGATCCCCGCCGCCCCGGATGCCAGAGTTAGCAACAGGATACGGTTTTCGTGGCTTAAGCGGCGCTTGGATTTTCGTGGAGAACGCGCTCGAGGCCTTGGCCGGGACGCATCTCTAGATGCCGTCTGGCCCTGAGCAAGGTTAGCTGCTTCCGATTCCATATTTCTGCAGCCGTCTGTAGAGCGCGCTCCGGCTTAGACCGAGCGCGTCCGCCGCCTGGCTGATGTTTCCGCCAAATCGGTCGATGGCTTTGCGGATCAGCAGCGACTCTACCTCTTCCAGACTGAGATCCTCCATCCGCTGTGTGCTTTCGCGCGGATTGCGCAGGCTCAAATCGCTGACTCGAACCACATCCCCGCTCGACAACAACACGGCACGCTCAATGGCGTGGTCGAGTTCACGCACGTTACCAGGCCAAGAATACTCCAACATCGCCTGCATGGCGGATGGATCTAGCGTTTTCGCCGGTTTGCGGTAGCGTTCAGCGTAGCGGTTCAGGAAATACATGGCAAGCTGCGAGATGTCCTGCCTGCGATCGCGCAGCGGAGGAACATGAACCTCGACCGTGTTCAGACGGAAAAGAAGATCCTGACGAAAGCGGCCACCGTCAACGTCCTGGTTCAGATTCGCGTTGGTCGCGGAAATAATTCGCACATCCACACGACGCGTCTGCGAAGAACCTACTCGCTCCATCTCCCCGCTCTCCAGGACCCGTAGCAGCTTGGCTTGCTGAGAAAGTGGAATGTTTGCGATCTCATCCAAAAAAAGCGTACCGCCGTGGGCCAGTTCGAAGCGGCCGATCCGGTCCGTACGGGCGTCCGTGAAAGCTCCTTTTACGTGGCCGAATAGCTCACTCTCGAAGACTCCCTCGGGCAAGCCGCCAGTATTCACCGCAACCAGGGGCCGAGACGCGCGATTAGAAAGCGCATGCAGAGTCCGTGCTACAACTTCTTTTCCGCTGCCGTGCTCGCCGGTAATCAGGACATTGGCGTCGGACGGACCCACGCTGCTGATAAGCCGCAACACAGGTTGCATCGCCTCAGAGTTCGCAATGAATTTCGGGAGTCCTTCCGCGCGCAACAATCGGTTTTCGGCTTCGAGCCTCTGTCCTCGTCGCAATGCGCCACTTAACTCGACTTGAGTACGCAATACCGCGAGCAGGCGCGCATTCTCCCAGGGTTTTTGAATGAAGTCGCGCGCGCCGCGCCGCATCGCCTCAACCGCTACATCCACACTGCCCCATGCAGTCATGACGATGACCGGCAAGGTGCTGTCCGTTGCCTGAATTCTGGAGAGCAGGTCGAGTCCTTCTTGACCTGAAGTCGTGTCGCGCGTGTAATTCAGATCGATCAGGACGGCATCAAACTCTCGCGACCCAAGTGCGTCCAGCACGCCCGACGGCGAAGTAACCACTTCGATAGCGAAACCTTCCGGCTTCAAAAGCAGGCGCAAGGCTTCCAGCACATCCCGCTGGTCGTCCGCAATCAGCAGCCGTGGGGCGGATTTGGGGCTGGTAGGCACAGTCATAGAGGATAACGCTGTCGTGGTCATGTCGTGGCAATCCTGAAAATAAAAGACCGACCATGAATCGATCTGACTCGCACTCCGAGAAGTTTAATTGCTCTGCGGCCGTGAGTCTTCAATTGCAGAATCCTTTCTGGGAGTTACCCCTGTGAAGTGAGGAATCTGCTGCACCTCACCGCGCACCGCTTCTTCGATCTCGATGCCCGCGTGCGCCAGTGTCAGACCAGTGGCGCGGTCCAGTTCCACGATTGATTTTTCATAGGTGGACATCGCTGCCACAAAATTCGACTCTGCTTGTGCCAAGTCGCGGTCGGCCTGCAGCACCAAATTGCTGGTGGACGCGCCCAGGGCTTTCTTCTTCTGCTCGATCTCGAAAGTCTGCTGTGCCAAAGCACGCGCCTTGCGCGCAGCCTCCACTCGAGACCGATTTTGCAACAGGGCAAATTGCGCGTTGCGCACTTCGATCCCGATCTGATTCTGCAACTGCTGCAGATGCAATTGCGCCTGCCGGTATTCCAACTGCGAGCGAATCTGATCAGCTTGCGCTCCGCGATTACGCAGCGGGATAGTGAGATTGAGTCCAACCGCATAGTCAGGCGAATTGTTTTTGAACAGATCGGTGAATGCGGTTGAATATCCGGTCGTACCAACCGGAGGAATCGGCGGCCCCTGGTACTGTGAGAGCGGGGTCTGCACTCCGGCCAATCCGTACGTTCCATACCAAGCCACCAGGTCTAAAGTTGGCTTCAATGCGTTCGCCGCTGCTTTACGCGTGATCTCGCGATTACTCAGATCCATGCGCGCTTCAGCCAGCTCCGGACGATGCGTTTGGGCATCGGAAATCAGGTCTTGAAGTGGAGTCACTGGTTCCACAGCAGGAATGCTCATCGTATCGGTCGGAATTACCGAAGCCGAAGCCAGCACCGGATCGCTCAAATCCCGCGTGATCGCGTTCTTAACCAGCAGTTCCTGAAGTTGCAATCCATTCTGCGAGAGCAGTAGATCCTGGCTGCGGGCCGCTTCTTCACTTTCCGCTTTCATCACTTCCATGGGAGCGATGGCGCCGATCTTCACCTGTTCGCGATCATCCGAAAGTGTTTTCTCTGCAACTTCGAGCGAACGTTCCTTGACCTTGACGTCCTCGTACGCGTTCACAAGATCCCAATAAATGTTTTGGATTTGCGACACGGTGGCGATCACTTGACCACGAAATGACACGTCGGAAATCTCGCGGTTGTTGCGGGCGATGTGAATAAAGCGCAAATTCGGCCCGAAACCAAAGCCCGCCAGCAAATGCTGGCGCAACGTCAGCCGAAATCCGCTGTCCACTTCCGGGGAGAGAATCGCAAATCCACTGTTGCTGGTGACGCGGTCATTGTTAAATCCGAGCGTCATCAGCGTGCCGGAGCCAAAGCCCTGCGTGTAACTGAAGTTGGCAACCCCTGTGTGCTGCTGTAAAGACTGCACGCCGTAAAGAACCGTACTCGATTCAGGGAAGGTAGCGTGGTCAATATTCATGCCTCCCGTAACGATGGGATCGAAGGAGTCGATCGGAGTACCGGTGCCTAGAGTCGACTGCACCAGCCCCGAAGCGCCGGTACCAGCGCCGCCCGCACCGCCTGATGTTCCGCCAGCGCCGGCTCCGGGTGCTCCGCTACCAAAGCCTCCAACTCCTCCGCCCGGAGTTCCCTGCACCAGTCCGGTCGCGACACCGCGGACACTTTCTCCAGACTTGGAGCGCATGATGTCGGTATCGGCAATCGACAGATTGAAGCGGGCGATGGCAATGTCGAGATTGTCTTCCAGCGCCAACGTGACCGCATCGCTAAGCGAAAGCCTCAGCTTTCCATCCTTGAGCAGATCTTCAATCCGTGGAGTGTTTCCGAAGCGAGGCGGCGGCACCTGATGCGCGATGTAAGGCGAAAGAAAGCCAGGGAAATGGGAGGCTGGTTTGGAATAGTCGACTAGATTCTGTGCTGTGATCTCAATCGTCGCCAGGAGAAACGCAACAGTAAGTACGGTTTTCAGTGTTGTCCGCATTTGTCTATTAGAAGACGAAGTCATAACTTCCCTATCCGCGATCTAAAACCTTTTTTAAATCTCTACCTCGACTGCTGAGCCGCCACCGGACTCGCTTCCGGATTCGCAGGGTCTTTGGCTATCCATCCGTCGAAGAGCTGGATCGTCCTGTCGCTGTATTCCGCGTTGGCCTCGGAGTGTGTGACTTGAATGATCGTAGTTCCCTGCTCATTCAACTTCTTGAACAACTCCATGATTTCCTTTGCCTGACTGGAGTGAAGGTTGCCCGTGGGCTCGTCAGCGAGAATCAGTTTCGGATTCCCCACCACCGCTCGCGCGACTCCAACCAGCTGTTGCTGTCCGCCTGAAAGCTGATTGGGATACAAATCTTTCTTTCCGACGATCTGAAAGCGATCCAGAATCTCCGCCACCATGCTGGCGCGTTGCGAGCGGGCAATGCTGCGGTAAGAAAGTGGAACATCGAGGTTTTCGTACACCGTAAGGTCATCCAGCAAATGGTAGCTCTGGAAAACGAAGCCGATATATTTCCGGTTCAGCTCCGAACGCTTCTTCCGATCAAGCTTGTGCACGGCGTGCTCGAGAAGGAAATATTCCCCGGCCCAACTGTCATCAAGCATGCCAATGATGCTCATCAGCGTGGATTTGCCCGATCCTGAAGGCCCCATTACCGTGACGAACTCGCCTTCACGAATATCCAGGTTGATGCGGCGCAGAACATAAGTGACCCCGGCCCCGGTTTTATAAGTGCGTTCGATGTTGCGCAGTTGAATCATGATTTCTCCATGAATCCGAAAGCCGAATCGAAAGTCGCGCTACTCGTACCGTAAAGCGACCATGGGGTCGACTTTGGCGGCTCGCCGCGCAGGACCCGCCGCCGCTCCCAGCGTGATCAATATGGTGAATACGGCGGCTGCAGCATAGATAGCCGGATCTCTCGGGCTGACTTCGACCAGTGAAGCTGAAACCACTCGTGCCATCGCGATCGCGAGCAGCGAACCTGCAACCAAGCCCGGCAGCGCGAGTACCATGCTCTCTCGGATGATCATCCGCAGCACGTCTAGCGGTTGTGCCCCCAATGCCACGCGGATACCGATCTCGTTGGTTCGCTGCGCCACCGAGTAGGCCATCACGCCATAGAGACCGATAGCCGCCAGCAGAAGCGCGACCGACCCGAGTGCGCCCAGCAAGCTGGCAGCGATCTTTTGGGGAAAAAGCGAAGCGGCGATGTATTCCTCTAAAGGCATGGCGCTGAAAACCGGCACTGCTGGATCGATAGCTTGCGCCTCGCGGCGCAGCGCAGCAACGGCGTCGTCGAGGGGAGCCGACGAGCGAACGTAGAATTTCAGCCCCATCTCCGGCCGGTAGATCTGGCGAATCGGAACATAAAAATACGGCGAGGCATTCTCTGTGAGTCGGTAAATCTTGGTGTCGTGGGCCACGCCAACGATGGTGAACCATTCGCCCCAGCCATGAACCTTCTGGCCAATCGGGTCCTTATTCGGAAGGAAGCGGCGCACGAACTCTTGGCTGACAACCATGACTGGCTGGTTCGCCCTGTCGTCTCGTAGATTGAAGTCTCGCCCCTCAAGCAGCGGCATCTTCATCAGGTCGAAATAGCCGGGCGCGACCAGATTGCGATAGAACTTCATATTTTCGTTTGGTCCCGGGACATATCCTTGAATTTCGAGGTCTTCCCAGGAACCAGCCGAGATACTGAGTGGAATGTAGTCGCCGTAGCTGACAGCGGTTACTCCAGGCTGTCGCTCCAGCGCCTGTCGAAGACGGACACAGAAAGAATCTGCCTGGTGGGCATCGTAGCCTGCAGCCGAGAGATTCATCTGAGCGATCGCAACTTGGCGAGGATCGAACCCCGGTTGGATGGTTCGCGCGACCTGAAAGCTTTTGACAAAGAGTCCCGCGCCGATCAACGCGACTACGGCCAGCGCCACTTCAGATGTCACGAGAAGGCCACGCAAGCGGTGCGAATGTGTGCTTGAGGTTCCGCTTCGTCCTCCTTCCTTCAACATATCGTTCACGTCTCCCCGCGCGGAGTGTATCGACGGGACAACGCCCGCCAGGGCAGCAACAGTAAAGGCGAGGGCTACAGTGAAGATCAGCACGCCTATGTCAATCGATGGCCGCAGCATTTCTGGCACGGTGGATGCCGGCACCAGCCATCGAAGCGATCCCCCGAGCCAATGGCTGATCAACAGGCCAATCAGGGCCCCACCCGCAGCGATCAAGAAGCTCTCAGTCAAAAGCTGGCGGACTATTCGTGAGCGTGGAGCGCCGAGGGCAAGGCGGACACTGAGTTCCCTTTGCCGGGCGACCGCGCGTGCTAGAAGCAAATTCGCTACGTTCGCGCACACGATCAGGAGCACGACTCCGCATGCCCCCATCAGGATGCTCAGTGGAGCAAGCAGGGAGTCCTGAATTCCGTAATGCGATTTCCAGAGCGGCAAAAACGTCGCGCTCATCCCCTGGTTCGTGTCTGCGTCCAATTCGGCCATGCGCTTCGCAAGCGACTGCACTTCGGCCCGGGCCTGCTCGATCCCGACTCCCGGCGCAAGCCGAGCCAGAACCCGGAACATGCGAGTCTTACGATCTTGCAGCATCCAGTCGCCGGTGGAGCTCAGCTGGCCGAACATCGTTGCCGGCGCCCACATCTGGAAAGAAAGGCCCGGCATTGAACCGTGGAAATTCTCAGGAGCCACGCCGATGACCGTGTATGGAAAGCGGTTGATGCGCAAGGTCGCGCCAATCACCGACGGGTCAGAGTGATAGCGATTTTTCCATAGCGCGTGGCTGATAATAATGACGGCGTGAGCATTCTGCTCGTCGCCACTCTCCGCTTTAGAAAAAAACCTTCCTAGTTCAGGCTGGACGCGAAGCACGTCGAAATAATTGCCCGAAACCAATTCGCCCCAAATCCGCTCGACGCTGGTTTCATTGCCGACCGCAAGATCCATGGGGTAGGCCACAGTCATGGATTCGAGCAGCTTGAGATGGTCTCGAAAGTCGCTGAAGTCGAGATAAGACGTTGGAACCCATTCGCCCGAGGGAGTCAGGCTCTCCAGCGCAACCACGCGCTCCGGCTGGCTTGCGCCGGGCAGCGGATTAAGGAGGACGGCCCGAATCCAACTGAAGATGGTTGTGCTCGCTCCGATGCCTATCGCGATGGTCAGAATCGCGACCACGCCAAAGCCGGGATTCTTGCACAGCATGCGCAAGCCGTAGCGCACATCCTGCAGCACGGATTCCATCAGTTCACCTCGACGCTCTCCTCAACCACGCGTCCGTCAAACATGTGGATGGTGCGTTCGGCGTGCCGCGAGAAGCGAGGATCGTGGGTGACCATGCAGATGGTCGCGCCCTCGCGATGCAAATCGCGCAACAGGTCCATCACCGCTTCCGCATTGCGAGAATCCAGATTTCCGGTAGGCTCGTCAGCCAGCAGGATCGCGGGCGAACCCGCCAACGCACGCGCCACGGCCACCCGCTGCTGTTGTCCACCAGAAAGCTGCGAAGGATAATGCTTAGTCCGGTGGTTCATCCCTACGCGCTCCAGGGCGTTGTGGACTCGCTCTTTGCGTTCATTCGCTGGCATGCCACGATAGGTGAGCGGCAGTTCGACGTTTTCGTACACCGTCAAATCGCCGATGAGATTGAAACTCTGGAAGATGAATCCGATTTCGCGATTGCGGATGCGCGAACGTTCGCTGATGTTGAGATTTGCGGCGGCGTGTCCATTCAGTACGTAAGTTCCGTCCGTCGGCGAGTCGAGTAATCCGATGAGCGCCAGCAGAGTCGACTTGCCGGATCCCGACGGCCCGGCAATCGCGACATATTCTCCCTTGCGAATCTCCATGTGAATTCCGGACAGCGCATGGGTTTCCACCTCATCGGTGAAAAAAACCTTGGTGATGTTTTCCATGCTGATAATTGTTCCCGCGTCAGCCATCGAAGTTCCCTTCCCTTTTTCAGCGCTCAGCCCTATTCCAGACGAACGCGATCATAAGAATCCCAGCGAGACATATCGGACAAAACAACCTGGTCGCCTTCCTTCAGCCCCTGCAGAATTTCAACCGTATTCACCGAACTGCGGCCCAGTTTCACCTGTGCGCGCACCGCATTGTTTCCGTCGGGCTCCAGCTTGAACATTCCCACCGTACTCTGCTCCTGCCCGAAGGCCGGACGTCCCACATACAACACGTTTTCCATCTTCTCCAGATCGATGGTTCCATCCACGCTAAGATCGGGCCGCGCCCCTTGCGGAAGCTTGGCGTCCAGCGTCACATCCACAGTCACTGTCCCATTCACTACAGACGGATCAATGCGCACGACGTGACCAGGAATTACGCCGTTATGTGTATCGACGGAAGCGGGCTGTCCGATCTGAATATCTTTGGCCTGGGTTTCCGCAATCTTCAATTCCGCCTTGAGCCGTTGCGGCTGCACCACTTTCGCGAGCGTGGTACCCGGCGTCACGAACTGTCCGATTTTCAGCGTCTGCTCCTGCAGAACTCCCTCGATTCCCGCCCGCACTCGCAGGTGATCGAGTTGGCTCTGTTTCAGTTGAGCCAGCGCCCGAAATTCTTCCACCTCGGCTTGTTTCGCTTGCAACTGCGCCTTGAGCACTTCGCTGCTGTTCACCAGTCTCTGTTTCTCGATGTCGTTCTGGGTGGAGAGCTGTTCCGCTTTCTGGTGGGAAACATTCATGCTGAGTTGCGAGATGACCCCAAGCTTAGCCAACTCCGAGTCAATGTCAGCCTGCATCTTGGCTTGGCTATATTCGGACTGCGCCTGAGCCGACAAAGATTTTTGCGCCAATACCTGGCTGGCGAGCGCCACTTCCAGGTTCTTGTAATCCGCTTCGGCCGCCTTTAGCTTCCACTGCGCATCCAACGCTTCTTGCGTCAATTGGGGATTGCTCATCTCGAGCAGCACGGTGTCAGCCTTGACCTGAGCTCCGGGCAGCTCCAGGATTTTATCCACCCGACCCTCAGTGACCGCTGGGAGAAACTGGATCGAGCCTTCCATCGGGGCCAGTGTTCCCAGGCCGCGCACCTGCCGCAGAACCGACCCGCGCTTCACCGTGTCCACCCAAACCGTCGACCGTTCAACTGTAGGAGCCGCAGGCTTCAGCCGCGACAGTCCCATCGTCACCAACGCCACAAGGACGATTCCGACGGCCGCATAGAGGATCTGCCGGCGGCGACGTTGACCTGCAGCGGATGGGCGAGCAATATCCATTTGGCTTAAAGAATGGCACGCGCACGGCCACTATGTTAAGCAAGTAACTGCCGTGTCTCCAAAAGCTTACGTCCAAAGCAAACACCTTTCAACGAACTTGTTCTGTCCATTCATGGGAAGCAACTGTCCGAATACGAACACCCCTCGCAACACCAGTTTCTGATATTCCAAGGAGCCAATCGACCTTTGTCATTCCGAGGAGCGTAGCGACGAGGAATCTGGGTTTTCGCCGGTACACGCAAGACCCCAGATCCCCTCGCTTCGCTTCGGGATGACAAATAGTGCTCCTGTCAATCCTGCTACAATTTCCTCGCGTCTCACTCTGTCATCCCCAGCGGAGTAACTGGTTCGCGAAGCTAAGCAGCTACGGAGTCGAGGGACCTGCTTCCTCTCGCACCCACGATGACACCCTAGCCATTTTCGCCACGCTCACAGATCGGCGGGGTGCCCCACCCTTTCGACGTTTCTTGCGGAAGACGGTACCCGAGATAGTTTGCTGCCGAACTTCCGCGTTGACGGACGAACACCTCTTGGGCGACCTGAAACACAAGTCCACGAGGCTTGCGGTCATGGAAAAGCCTCTGAAAGCCCGCCCTCTCGCAAACAACGCGAGAAGGGCAGGGCACCCGGTTTTGAGCGTGGTGAAAGCATGGGCCAGCCCCCCTGAACCAACCTACTTCTGTACAAACACGCTAACTACGCCTGGTTCCTGGAAAATGAAGTCAAGTAGTCCGTCGGAGTTGAAATCCGCAGGCACGATGCCCAATTCGGCGTTGTAATTCGGCGCTCCTGGAAGGTTCACGATCTTCTTGTGCTGAAAAGTACCGTTTCCATTGCCGAGGAACAGATCGGTCTCGGTTTTGTTGAATTTGCCCGACGTGAAATAATTCGCGATCAGGTCGGTTTTGCCATCAGAATTGAAATCCCCGGCGGCAAATGAGAACGCTCCCCCGTAAGCGGGGACGGGAAGAGACACCGGTTTCTTGAAAGTTCCATCCCCGTTGCCGAGCGCTACCCAAATCTTTCCCTTGTTCTCCGAGAGGTCCCGCTCGCAGTACGCCAGGTCGGCTTTTCCATCGCCGTTAAAATCGGTTCCCAGCATATTAGTGCCGAAGCTGCATCCCAGGTGCGGATTCGGATCCACCAGCCGAGGCTCTTGAAACGTTCCATCTCCGTTTCCCAGTCGAATGAACAAACCGCCATCTCCCGTACCCAATAAGACCGCCAAGTCCAATATCCCATCTCCGTTGAAATCGGCGAGCAGCACTTCGTAGGGACCCAGCTCGTTGTAGTCCGCCAGATGTTTGAAACTTCCATTTCCTTGCCCAAGGAAAACGGAGAGCGTGCAGCAAGATGAAACCGAGACTAGGTCCAGGTTGCCGTCGCGGTTGAAATCGCCCACAGCCATTCCTAGCGAGTATTCCCCAAAGTGCCAGAACCGTGATCCTCTGCTGAATTTGCCGTCACCGTGGCCCAGAGCGACCTGTAGCTGCGTCGGTGGGCCGTTCGGATCGGCTCCAAAAACCAGATCCTCGTTGCCGTCATTGTTGAAGTCTCCGTTGGCGATGGCGGCTGGACCGGAACCATAATAGTTGTGGGTGACGATGGAACCATGCCTGAACGTACCATCCCCGTTCCCGAGCAAGACCTTTATCTCTGAGTAGCTCGCGTCGACGGCAAAATCGAGTATGCCGTCGTTGTTATAGTCTCCAAGAACCAAGTATTGCGATCCGACATTCCTCAGATAAACATGCGGCGGCCCGACGGTGATGGTGTCCGTTGGCGTGTGGACTTCGACCAAGCTGAAGCTGGAACTAGAAACGCCACCGCCTGGAGGCGGATTGGTAACGGTGATGTAACCCGCCGTGGTTGTGGCCACATCCGAGGCCTGAATCTGCGCTTGCAGCTCCCTGGCCGAGATGAACGTTGTCGAGCGCGGGCTGCGATTCCAGTTCACCACCGCGCCGGATACGAAGTTTGCTCCATACACTTTGAGCGTAAACGCCCCGCTGCCGGGAACGACCGCCTGTGGGACTGGCGGACCAACCACGGTCGGAACAGGATTGTCTGCTAGAGCAGACTCCACAGACAGAAAACTCAGCAGAACACTTGCCGCAACAATCCATCGAAAAGACCTGGGACAACGGGAATTGGGATTCATGGGGTTACTTCCAAAAAGATTCGAGCCAAGATGTGACGTAGCCACCTCGCCGCAGCCGGTGTTCTGTCCGCGTTTCTTGGCGCGTATCATCGTAACCTCGTTCCACTACATGCTCAAGCACTTCCCGCAGTGTCTAAAGGCTAGAGCACTTATTCTCCAAGCGGCTTCAGTCTCCTCTTCCGCTAACTGCGACACACTCCCACATCTGCGCGAACTGAGACTTCGCGCCTCAACAGAACATCAACCCTGAGGGAAACAACGGCGGTCGGATCATAGACGGAACTGAAATCCGCCGCGCTTCGAGCGCATACCTAGGTCGAAAATGCGCGGTGCCCCAGGTTCGCGGCCGTTCTTTGGACACTAACCTGGGGCATCACGGCGCATTGAAGCGCTGTGATCGGGGGCGAGACGTGCCCCGGGTTTTTCCGTGTCACGCGGCCTCCGACCGTTTCCGGAACTGGGAGTTCGTCGAAACGCTCGCCCACGATGACGCCCTAGCCATTTTCGCCACGCTCACAGATCGGCAGGGTGCCCCACCCTTTCGACGTTTCTTGCGGAAGACGGTACCCGAGATAGTTTGCTGCCGAACTTCCGCGTTGACGGACGAACACCTCTTGGGCGACCTGAAACACAAGTCCACGAGGTTTGCGGTCATGGAAAAGCCTCTGAAAGCCCGCCCTCTCGCAAACAACGCGAGAAGGGCAGGGCACCCGCTTTTGAGCGTGGTGAAAGCATGGGCCAGCCCCCTACTTCTGTACAAAGACGCTAACTGCGCCCGGCTCCTGGAAAATGAAGTCGAGTAGTCCGTCGGAGTTCAGGTCAGCGGGAACGATGCCCTCTTCCGCGTTGTAGTCTGGAGCCCCTGGAAGGTTCACGATCTTCTTGTGCTGAAAAGTACCGTCTCCATTGCCCAAAAAAAGATCGGTCTCGGTTTTGTCGAATTTGCCGGAGGTAAAATAATTCGCAATCAAGTCGGTTTTGCCATCAGAATTAAAGTCCCCAGCGGCAAATGTGAACACGCCGCCGTAGGCAGGGACGGGAAGAAACACCGGCTTCTTGAAAGTTCCATCCCCGCTTCCGAGCGCGACCCAAATCTTCCCGCTATTCTGATCCTCCTCGCAGTACGCCAGGTCGGCTTTTCCGTCGCCATTGAAATCGCTCACCAGCATATTAGTGCCGAACCCGCACCCGAGGTGCGGATTCGAATCCACCAGCCGAGGCTCTTGAAACGTGCCATCTCCGTTTCCCAACCGGATGAACAAACCGCCATCTCCCGTACCCAGTAAGACCGCCAAGTCCAATATCCCATCTCCGTTGAAATCGGCGAGCAGCACTTCGTAAGGACCCAGCTCGTTGTATTCCGCCAGGTGTTTGAAGCTTCCATTTCCTTGCCCAAGGAAAACGGAGAGCGTGCAGCAAGATGAAACCGAGACTAGGTCCAGGTTGCCGTCGCGGTTGAAATCGCCCACAGCCATTCCTAGCGAGTATTCCCCAAAGTACCAGAAGCGTGACCCTCCGCTGAATTTGCCGTCACCGTGGCCCAGAGCGACCTGAAGCTGCGTCGGCGGGCCGTTCGGATCGGCTCCAAAAACAAGATCCTCGTTGCCGTCATTGTTGAAGTCTCCGGTGGCAATGGCAGCGTCGTTAAAATAGTTACGAGTGGCGATAGATCCGTGCCGGAACGTGCCATCCCCATTACCCAGCCGGACAACGATTTCCGAGCCGTGTTCGGCAGCAAAATCGAGTATTCCGTCGTTGTTGAAGTCAGCCAAGTCCAAGACCAACGCCCCGTTTCCGCTAAAATAGGAATGCGGCTTTCGAGCAACAATCGTGGCCGTCGGAGCGTGCACTTCCACGAGTCCAAAGCTGGAACTAGAAACGCCACCGCCTGGAGGCGGATTGGTAACGGTGATGTAACCCGCCGTGGTTGTGGCCACATCCGAGGCGAGAATCTGCGCATGCAGCTCTCTGGCTGAGACGAACGTGGTCGAACGCGGCCTGCGATTCCAATTCACCACCGCCCCTGAGACGAAGTTCGCACCATATACCTTCAGTGTGAATGCCCCGCTGCCGGGAACGACCGCCTGTGGAACTGGCGGACCAACCACGGTCGGAATAGGATTGTTGGCGAAGGCCAATGAAACGAACGGAAAACTCAACAGAGCAGTTGCCGCAGCAATCCATCGCAGAGACTTGGGATAACGGGAATTGGGATTCATTGGGTTACCTTCAAAAGATTCGAGCCAAGATGTGACGTAGCCACTTCGCCGCAGCCGGTGTTCTGTCCGCGTTTCTTGGCGCGTATCATCGTAACCTCGTTCCACTACATGCTCAAGCACTTCCCGCAGTGTCTAAAGGCTAGAGCACTTATTCTCCCAGCGGCTTCAGTCTCCTCTTCCGCTAACTGCGACACACTCCCACATCTGCGCGAACTGA